>Ga0082212_10000031_pt1 | contig 195460 bp, 186 predicted proteins | sample TergutNt197P3_FD_71548 | JGI IMG/M metagenome (GOLD analysis project Ga0082212, IMG submission 71548) | Neocapritermes taracua P3 segment gut microbial communities from Petit-Saut dam, French Guiana - Nt197 P3 | ecosystem: Host-associated > Arthropoda: Insects > Digestive system > Gut ... | reverse complement strand
TAAAGGCAAAAACAAAACAAGAAAGAAATATAGTAAAAGCACCAACTCTGTTTTTGACAAACGTAGCGACTCCAGAGAAAACCCTGACTGAAACAGGTTTTCTCTGCGATAAAGCTGGTTTGTCAAAAGCAGAGTTGGTGCTTTTAGTCTCTCTCTCTCTCTCTCTCGGATCGGCTTAGTAATGCCATGACGGGACTCCTAAATTACTTATGTTTATTGTATTATAATTTCTCGCGGTGGGCAACGGCGGAAACGTGGAGGTCGGCATCGAAATCATCGATGATGGGTTTGCCGAGCATCATTTCGGCAACCATGTCGTAAGTGATGAGACCAACGGAATTTTCGGCGCGATCAATCACGATGAAAAAATGACAGTTGGTGCGGAGGAAGGCGGCGAGAGCCATTTCGAGAGTGTGATCATTTCTAATATAGTAGACATTTTCGTCGAGATATTTGAGGGCGCGGTCGGTTTCTTTGATTTTTAAACTGTTGAGCTGCTGGGTGTGGAGGAGCCCGGTGATGCGGCCGGAGGCGCCGATGACTGGAAAATGTTCAAAACCGGATTTGTAAAGATTGCTGAGGGTGAGCGGGCCGAGAAAATCGTTTTCGTGGACGAAGGTCATTTTGCTTTTGGGCAACATGATTGAGCTAACGGGTTTTTCGGAGAAGGACATGGCGGCGGCGATGACTTTGCGTTCTTCTTTGCTGAGGACATCTTTGGGCGTGCGAGCTAGCACGTCGATTAGTTCTTGTTTGGTTTCTGGAGAGTAGGCCTCCTTTTTGGGGCGATATTTTTCGAATTTCGGGTCAAGAGATTTCACTATTTTTGCCATTAGTTTGAAAAATAGTGGAGACATAAAGTAATTATACTATAATTTAGGCAAAAATAGCCCTATCTCTTCATTATATCAAACTTCTTATGTTTTGTCAAGTTTTAAGGGGTAAAGATCTGGCGGAACCAGGTGTCGGCGGGGCCGGCGGTCATGAGGATAATGAGGTTATTTTTGGCATGGAGATCCTTGAGAGTCTGGGCTAGTTGATCGTTAGCTTCGGCTGGCTCGGCGATGTCTTTATGGTCGAGTTTGGCGATGAAATCTTTGGGAGTGATAGTCTTTAGTTTGGGGTCTTCTCTAGTGAGGTAGGTGGGGAGCCAAAATAGTTTATCAACGCCAGCGAAAGCTTCTTTGTAATTGTCTTTGACCTGATGCTGACGGGTGTTTTGATGAGGTTCGTAGACGACGATAAGCCCGGCATATTTGTCGCGGTCGACGAGTTCGCGGGCCATGGCGACAGTGGCGGCGACTTCCTCGGGGTGATGGGCGTAGTCGCTGTAGGCGCCGGGAGCAATTTGTTCAAAGCGGCGACCAGCGCCGGGGAAAGAGTTGAGAGCGCTGATGATGTCGCTGGATTTGATGCTGAGGCAGGCGTTCATTTCGAGCGCCATCATGGAGACGGCGGAGAAGGCGAGCTGAGCGTCGTAGCGACGGAGTTCGCCTGCGAGGGTAAGTCCAGTGACCGGCAGAGCGTCAATGGTAGAGATGACATGTTCGCTGTGGTTTTTAAATTCTGCGAAGGCTTCACGATATTCGGCAGGAGTTTTGTAGGTGTCGGCGTGATCGTAGGTTTCGGTGGTGATGATACTGAGCCAGGGGTGGAACTCTAGAAAATTGCGGTCGTATTCGTCGGCCTCATAGACGAAAAAATTGCTGGTTTTTGAGTATTTTGCAGAGGCAGCCCAAGGCAAGGAAGAGCCGACGAGATAGCTGATGGGCAAGACAAGTTTATGGCAAGCCCAGATAATCATGGCGGTGGTAGTGGTTTTGCCATGAGTGCCAGCAATGGCGACGAGGTTGAGTTTGTGCTCGGCAATGATGTGACTAAGGAAGCTGTCACGTTTGGTGGTTTTGATGCCAAGTTCTTTGGCAAGCAATAATTCAGGGTGGTCAGAGGGCAAGGCAGAAGTGTAGACGAACCAGTCGATGCCTTCGTTCTCGTATTTTTGGCGTAAAAAACTGCCGTCTTGGTCGCCAATCTTCAAATCAATGCCCTTTTGTCTGAGATCTTTAGTAATGACACCTTCGGCGCGATCGGAGCCGAATACAGTGAAGCCAGCGTCGACGGCCAGCTCGGCAAGCGGACCAATGCCGGTGCCAGATATCCCAGAAAAGTAGACGTTCATGTTATAATTATACCATTATGGGTGGCCAAAGAAATAAAATAAAGCAGGCGCTCAAATCGATTTTTCGGGTACGAACTTGGAAGTTGATCTTGATTTTGATACCTTTGATGTTTTTGACGGCGACTTTGTTGCGATTTGATCATATTGGCATGGTGGAGTTGCGCGATGCGGTTATCCAGGCAGATAAAGACGGTAGTGACGAGGAGATCCTGAGCGCTTTGATGGGATTGAAGGAATATACGTTTTCGCATATTGTGATAAACCTGATTGAAGAAAATGGGGTGGAGCGAGTGGTGTTTGGCACGGGACCGTTTTATCTGGAGCAACAATATATACGGAAGGCCAAGTCGGCGTTGGCGGAGGCGGAGGCGGCGTTGGAAAATGCCGGCGAGAATCCGCATGGCAATGTTTATAAGAAGGCGGCGGAGGTCTGTGATGAGTTGGCAAGACGATATGGTTGGGGGTTCAACAGACAATATATAGAGTGTATGAGCCGGGAGTTGGCGAAATTCCCAGAGATGGAAGAGATCGAGGACTTTCAGAGAGCGATGATCCCGCCAACAGTGTTATATAGGCGAGACTTTGCCTCGCCAATCTGGGCTTTCTCTTGGTCAGGGTTGGCAATCTTGGCGTGTATTATACTGATTGTTGTAATTTTGATACGCTTTGTCATCTGGTGCGTACTGCGAATTGCGCTTATTTTATTGAAAAAGAGATAAAACCCCTTGACACCTCTATAACCTTAGTCATAAGATGAAAGTACAAACTAACGGAGGAAAGCTAGAATGGCTTACAAACATACTAATTCAAAGGGTGTTACGTTTTACCTGCACAAGACCGAGGTAACGCTTCGCGGTGGCAAGCCTCAGACCATTTACTTCTTTGCAAAGGTGGAAAAAAATGCAAAAGGTACCCCAACTGATCTGCCAGCAGATCGCGTAGTCAATGAAAACCCACGCAACGGTTTCTTGACTGTTTCCAAGAAAAAATAATACCCTTGGTATTTACAGGGACAGTCCCTTCGGGGGCTGTTTTTGTATGATAGAATAAGCATATGGATATAGAATTAGGTGAATTTTATGCGCGATTGGGGACGATAGCTCTAATTATTGCTTTAGGGTTTTTGCTGGGCAAGTTGAAGTGGATTTCAGACAAGACCAATGGGCAGATTGTGAATTTGCTGCTGATGGTATTTATGCCGGCGGCGTTGTTCACGGCATTTCCGAATACTTATTCGGAAGAGTCTTTGAATATGTTTTTGGCGGGGATGGCGGGTGGCGCACTGGTATTGTTGGCGCTGATTGTAGTGGCGAAAGTGGTGTTTAATAAATGGTTTTATAAGGGCGAAATTGGGTACGAATCGCAATTCGCGTTGGTTTTTAATAATGCGACTTTTTTGGGATATCCAATTATTGCGACAACTTTCGGGCAAGCTGGGCTGGTACCATATAGTGGTTTTATAATTGCTTTTAATATTGCCCTGTTCTCTTATGGAGTGTTTTTGTTTGAGCGGAAGTTGTCTTGGCGATTGGTGCGCGATACGGTGTTGAATCCGAATATTATTGCCGTGCTGCTGGGCATGTTGGTGTTCTTGGTGGGGATCCAAGTGCCGAACGTGATAGCGGATGGTGCGACTTTAGTTGGGAGCGCGATGACGCCTTTGTCTTTGATTTGCATTGGATTTATACTGTCGCATGCGAAGTTCCTGACACTGATCCGCAAGTGGCGATTGTTTTTAACGGCGGTAATTCAGCTGGTATTGGGGCCGACGGTAACATACTTTCTGTTGGTGGGACTGAACTTCCCGACTGAGGTAGTAATAATATGCACGTTGATTCAGGCATTGCCAACGGCAACCTCTTTGGCGCTATTTGCAAAAAAATATGGCGGCAACGAGATCGAGTCATCGGAGCTAGTGGCAGTTTCGACGTTGATGTCGGTAATAACTTTGCCAATTATAATCTCGCTATATTTAGTTTAATTAATTGATAGTCCTGAGTCTGGTCCATTTTTCTTATTTTTGATCCAGGCTCGTACGTGTTTCCAGTTCATTGCTGCGATAGCGAATAGCGCCACTACTGCGATGATTATCCCGAACCATATGGCTGCTCCCTGCCAAGTCCAACCTACAGTTATGTTGGTATGCCAAACTACTTTGCCGAGTAACTCATCTGCCGTCACGACGCTGCCGTCTGGTTCACTGAGGGCGTCGCCTTGTGTTATTAACGCGTCGCTGCGGACTTCTATAACTCTGTGAAGTATCAATTTGTCGCTACTTCTAAAAAGTATCACATCTTTTCGCTCGATCTCATTTAGCTCGGAGCGTCCTACGAGAACAAAACCCCCTACCAGATATTCTGGTTCCATTGATTTACTGGTGACTAATACTGGTTTGTATCCAAAGATAAATGCCTCTCGTGCGTCTGCTAGCAAAACAAAAATGACGGCACTGACTAAAGTCAGTACCGCCATTATGACTGCTATGTTGAGTAGCCAGCCTTTTTTGCTCTTACGCATTTAATAGATGATGCCTACCGGTAATAGCACCACTTCTTGCCAGTCTACGTCGTTATAGTTCATTGGCACGTGGCTATTGTTTTCACGATATTGCATCGCTTCTGTTTTTAGGACGACCCAAATAATTTCGTTACCGGAGGTAGCAATATCTGGATCGAACCAAACGGTGAAAATTGCCTCGTAACTGGTGGTGCCGATGAATAGGTCGCTTGAGTAGTTGGTGTCCAGTTTTAGTGGGCCCGGGGCGTTGCTGTCATTTTCTGTTTCGGAAATACCATTTAGTACTTGGGTGGGGGTACGTACTGTGCCAGTCCATTGTCCACTGTCCCCGCTGAGTTCGGCCATGCAGCCAACGCTAATTTGATCTTCCTCAAAGGTAGGCTGCAGAAAATCTTCTACCGTTAATTCACCGCAACCATAACGGAGAAATGAATCAACGTTTGAACCTCCGTAATCAAGGATGTCCCTTACCCACGCGCTGGCGGGGCCATAACTTGTAATGGTCGCTTTGAGCACCATGATGTCTCCGGGCGCCATTTCGATATATCCACCACTTTCGGTAACGACACCTTCATAATTGCTGCCTCCTCTATACATTTCGTACCTACCGCCGATGTCCAATTCCAGTCCGCTAGTATTCGGTACGGCTTTAAACAGCCCGTTATTGGTTACAATATCGCTTAGTAGCGATATCACGCCTACGGTGACGATGGCTATCGCCATTAGCAATGATCCGACGGCAACTGATGCCTTGACTGCCTTTTTCATAACTTTTTCCTTTTTAATGATGTTTGTTTTTATGACCTTATATCCCTCATTATACGCCTTAAATCCAAAAAAGTCAAGGTTGATCTTGGCTGTGGTCGGGGTTACTGGACTCGAACCAGCGACCTCCGCGTCCCAAACGCGGCGCGCTACCAACTGCGCCAAACCCCGATAATAAATTGTGGTCGGGGCTACAAGGATTGAACTTGCGACCTCACGGCCCCCAGCCGTGCGCGCTACCACTGCGCCAAGCCCCGATTAACAGTGGTCATTATAGCACGTTGTGTTGTGGTATAGTAGAGGGATGAAGGCATTTTGGCAAAAACATGAACGTAAAATACAAATTTTGGCTCCTACAGTGTTCGGGATATTGTATATTGTATTGTGCGCCGTAAATCTGCGGCAGTCGGTTTGGTTTGATGAATCATATGGGGCGTACTTGACGCGATTTGACCCTGGCCAGATCTGGAGTATGACAACGGCGGATGTGCATCCTCCGCTTTATTATTTTCTGCTGAAACTTTGGTCGGGAATTTTTGGTAGCACGGATTTCGGTATGAGGTTTATGTCGGTATTCTTTGGTGCGATTGCGATTGTGTTTGCTTGGCAATGGTTGAAGCGTAAGTTTGGTGTGAAACCAGCGCTGTTGGCGACATTTCTGATGACTGTGTCGCCGATGTTGATTCGCTATGGACAAGAAATGCGGATGTATACAATGGCGGCAGCGATCATCTTTGGTTCGACTTATGTATTACAGTTGGCAGTTGACACGAAAAAGCGCAAATATTGGATAATTTATGGCGTTTTGATGGCGCTGGGTATGTGGACGCACTATTTTACGGCTTTGATTTTCTTGGCGCATTTGGCGTATCTGATTTACGTTTATCGTAAAAAGATTTTTCAGAAAAATATTATTATGAGTTATGTTTTGGCGGTAGTTTTGTATATACCCTGGCTGCCGGCTTTTCTGGCACAGAGTAATGAAGTGCAGAAGGGGTTCTGGATTGCAGCACCGAATATGACTACGGTGACTGATTACGCTACAATGTCATTTTTGTATCGGAACAGTACCGATACGACTGGATGGTTGCTGGTATTTATGCTGGTACTTTTAGGATGTTTGATATTTTTGGTGCGTAAATTGGATAGGAAGGCAATGGTTTTGAAATTGATGGCATTTGTGCCGCCAGTGTTGTTGCTGCTGGTATCGATGCCGCCATTTACGCCAATGTTTGTGGATCGCTATACAATTTATTCGATGATTTGTTTGGCATTGATTGTGGGCATAGGCATAATGACTATAAAGTTTAGGAGAAAAATTGTGCCAGTGTTGTTGGCAGTAGTATTTATTGGGGCATCGGTGGTGGGAGTGGTAAATGTTTATAGTGTGGGTAACTTTAATTTTGTGACGAATAGCCGTTCAGATGCTAAGTCGCTGTTCGAATACGTGGTGTTGAATTCGGAAGTTGGGCAACCAATTATTAGTAATTCTGAGTGGCTGTACTATGATTTGGCATTTTATGGCACCGAAGAGCACCCGGTATATTTTGTGGATGAATTAGTAACATACGAGTGGGGGTCACATAGACCACTTCAGTGGTATAGTCTGGGGAAGATTACGGATCTGGATGCATTTTTGGAAGAGCATGAAATAGTGTGGTTCGTGGGGAGCTTGCCGAAAAAAGGAGATCTAGAATTCCCGCGTGAGGGTTTCCGAACGTTACAAAATATGATTTTGGACGTGAATATAAATCAAGCGCCTTATCAGGCGCTGCAGCTGTCGCGAACGGCAGATGTTGATTATGTGATTGATTACAGATTGTAATTTGGTCGGGGCGACCTGACTTGAACAGGCGACCTCGCAGTCCCGAACCGCGCGCGCTACCAACTGCGCCACGCCCCGACTGCGCTATATTATACCATAATTACTTGGCGTATTCGATGGCGCGAGTTTCACGGATGACGTTAACTTTGATGACGCCTGGATATTGCATAGTGGCTTCAATTTTATTGGCAATGTCGCGGGCGAGCTTAAGAGCTGAAAGATCGTCAATTTGTTTGGGCTCGACAATGACGCGAATTTCACGGCCAGCCGCAATGGCATAAGCTTTGTCGATACCTGGGAATCCAGTGGCAATGTTTTCGAGATCACGCATGCGTTCGGCAAAGTTTTCGGCGCTGATATTACGGGCGCCAGGTCGAGCAGCAGAAATGGAGTCGACGATTTTAACAATAATAGCTTCCGGAGAAGTGGCTTCAACGTCTTCGTGATGGGCGGCCATAGCGTGGACGATGGCATCGCTCATACCATATTTCTTGGCGAGTTCAGAGCCAATTTCGGCATGTTTGCCCTCGATTTTATGAGTAACAGCTTTACCGATGTCATGGAGCAGTGTAGCAGTTTTAGTAATGCGTTTATCGGCGCCAATTTCCTCGGCAATCATGCCGGCGATGTGTGCCATTTCGATGCTATGCAGGAGCACGTTTTGACCATAGCTAGTGCGGAATTTGAGTTCACCGAGCAGGTGGAGAATTTCGCGTGGAATACCAACGACGCCAACTTCGCGAGCGGCATCTTCTCCGGCACGGACGACTTCTTTTTCGATTTCGCGTTCGGCTTTGGTAACGGACTCTTCAATGGAAGATGGGTTGATACGACCGTCTTTCATGAGGCGCTCTAGCGCATAGCGAGCAACCTGACGACGAATAGGGTCGAAGGAGCTAAGTACGACCATGCCTGGAGTATCGTCGACCATAACGTCGACGCCAGTGGCACGTTGCAAAGCCTGTATATTGCGGCCTTCTTTGCCGATAATGCGGCCTTTCATTTCATCATCCGGTAATTTGAGTGCGGTGATGGTACGATCGGCAGTGACTTCACTGCTCATGCGTTCCATGGCGGTAAGTAAAATAGCTTCGGCGGTTTCGTCAGAATTCTCGGAGAGGGCTTTTTGTTCCTTGGTAACGAGGTCCATTAAGTCTTGTCGAATATCTTTTTCAGTCATTTGGATCAGTTTTTCTTTGGCGTCAGCTTTACTTAGGCCAGCGATTTTTTCGAGTTTCTCTTGAGCTTTGACTTTGATTTCACGAATCTGATCTTTGAGTTCTTCGAGTTGCGTTTCTTGTTTGCGAAGGTTTTCGGATTTTTTATCGAGCTGGTCGAGTTTATTGTCTAAAGCGTTCTCGCGTTCGACAAGACGATTTTCAGTTTTCTTCCATTCTTTGCGGCGATCGCTTTCTTCTACTTTCGTTTTTTCGGCGATTTGGTTGGCTTCTTTTTTGGCACTCAAAACGATGTCAGAAGCTTCGTTTTTGGCTTTGCGAATTAAATCATCGGCCTTATTTTTACCGCCTTTTTCTTTCTTCTTGTTGTAAGCGAAGATACCGCCAGCTCCCGCGCCGGCACCAACAACAACGGCGATAATTGCTATAACTATTTCCATATAGTCCTTCCTGATTGTTTGTTTGCTGGTATTTTTCTCTATACCAGCGGGTTAACAAATGTTTCAAAAATTAAATTTTCCTGCTTGATTATAGCATGATTTACTTTTTTGGGCTAGTGATATTGGCGGGCTTGCCATATTTGGGGATGGCAATTTCAAGTCGATTGCCGTCTTGATCGAAGATGGGAATTTTTAGTTCATGCGCTAACGTATTGATAATAGTAGCGCCAATGCGCAGTCCGGTAAAACTGCCGGGGCCAATGAAAAAATGCAGTTCCGTAATATCCCGCCAGTCTTTTTGGTTGTCGAGTAGTTTGTCGTGGATAAATTTAAGCAGGTCCTTAGCGAGGGTGCGGTTGGATTCCCATTTATAGGTTTGGTCATCGAGTTTTAAAATGGTCTTAGGCGTGGAGGTGTCGAGGTAAAGTTTCATTTTTTTATCTCCACGGTGCGGGTGTTATCATCATTATAATGAATAAAGATTTCGATATGATTTTTTGGTAAGACGTTTTTGACGGTGGATGCCCACTCAACAATGGTGATTGTGCTAGGATCTTTAATTGACTCGCTAAGTTCTTCTTGCATAATTCCGGGGTTGGTCAGGCGGTAAAAATCAAAGTGCGTCACAGTAGTTGGCTGGTTTGGGCTGTGGTAGATTTTTGAAAGTGTAAAAGAAGGCGACGTGACGTCTTCGGTAATGCCTAGGCCTTTGGCAATGCCTTTGACTAAAGTAGTTTTACCAACGCCAATATCGCCAATCAGTTCAACAGTGATGGGAGAAACAAGACCTTCGGCTATTTCAGAGCCGAAGGCTATCATGTCTTGTTCGGAGCGGATAATCATGCGAAGATTATGCCACAATTCCAGAATATTGGCTACTCTGCGTCTTCTCCTGTCTCATCTTCTCCCGCAAAGCATTCAACAATGCCGTCAAAGGCAGCGATTTCTTCTTCTGTAAGATCCTCGCAGGACGCAAGGCCGTTGCCGCTGAAGTCAGAAAATACCCAGTCGCCGTCAGGCAAGGCGCGGTAGAAGAAAGCTATCCAGCCCGATCCTTCCGGTTCGTCTGCAATAAACCTAGCAATTTGGAAATTGTCGTCTGCGCTGGTCTTGATGAAAGATTCATCAGTAGCAATTAGGTAAACATCTTCGGAAATACCGGCCGTAGCCATAGCATCGTAGAAGACGCTAAAGTCGATTTCTGACATAGCCGTTTCTCTGAGATTGTTTAATTCTTCATTTTTGGCATCGATCTTAGCCTGCAAATCATCAACTTTTTTACTATTTTCGTCAGACTTCATATAAAAGAAAGTCAGTCCGGCAGCGAGAGCAATGATCAGAAAGATGGAAAAGACAGCGAAAACCTTGATGCCTTTGCCAGTGGTTTTGGCTTCAGAAAAAGCTGGTGTTTCACTCTGGGGGGTTCCGGTAAATTGAGTTGTGTTGTCATCTTGGGGTTCCATGCTTGTTTTACTCCTTATGGTTAACTGCCTATTATTCTATCATATTAAAATCAATGAAGCGAAACTTGGTCTTGCGCTGCATATAGATTAGGGGCAATAAAATCAGCACGTACGAGAGGAGGAGCCAGGGATTGTTGGTTGGGATTTCGACCAGCGCCCAAGTGAGATTGCTGAAAAATTCTACAATGAAGATGTGATAGGCAAGTAATTTGGCAGCTAACCAACCGATAAGACCAGCGACGGGCGGGAGAAAAGACGTAACGCCGGCAATAAAAGTGAGGAGCATGGTTGCTGGTATGGTGGGCAAGATCAAAATATTGGCAAAAATACTGACAATAGAGAAAGTGCCAAAAAGAAAAAGTAGGAGAGGCAGACAGTAAACTTGGGCAGCCATAGTGGTGATGACGATGTTGGCAACGAAACTAGGTTTGGTTTCGCCGTAGAAGTAAGCCGTAGATATTGGCGCAACTATTAAGATGCCGGTAAATGATAGAATCGAGAGCAGCCAGCCGAGGTCTTGGATGTAGAAAGGATTAATAAACAAAGTGACGCTAGCGACGATGAGCAAGAGTTTGACGGGATGGAATTTGCGGCCGAAAAACCAGGCAATAAGCGATAAGCCAGAAACTAGTCCGGCACGAGCCATGCTGGGCGTAAATCCGGCGATGGATATGAAGATAAAAATAAGCAGTATGCCACCAAACAGAGCGGCGGAACGAGAAATGCGTTTAAAAAGTTTCCGCGATAAACCGACTAGAGTTGAGAGGTGAAAACCTGAGGCGACAATGACATGGGTGAGCCCGACAATTTTTAGAGCGTCGAGCAGGTGTCCGGGCAGGGTTCTTCTCTGCCCTAGAAGATAGCTTAATGATAAATCGACTTCGGGCTCTTTGATGAATTGCCTGACTAGATTGGCAAAGTTATTGCGAAATCCCAGGGCTAAGTCGGGTGGATCTGGGTAGGAGGTTTCTAAAAGTTTTGGGTTATACATGGCGCCAACAAAGGATCCGAAGCCGGTGAATAATTTGCCGGATAGGGTAATTTTTTGAGAACGTTCGAGATTTTTGCGGCCATAGAATTTGACGTAAAGACTTCCGGCGACTGCTTTGGACTGTTGTTCGTCACCGAAAGTAAGATTGCCAATACGCAAAGTTGTGGTACCGCCGTCAGTTTCGGGATCTTCATAAATAATGCCGGTGACTTTGACATCTTGTTCGAAGAACTGAGCGACATATTGGCGGTCGCCGATGTCTAGGGAAATACGGAAACTACCAATAATAATACCAGCGAGGATGGCAAGACATAACGTAGCTGCAAGAGGAAAACGGAAATTGATAATTAATAAGATGAGGCTGACAAATAGCCAAATAGGAGAGTTGAATATCCAGAGTTCAAATACGAATCCAAGAATAATACCGACTATGGTACCGATAGAAAATAAAATGATGATGAAAGATGGGTGGATGCGGTGCAGAAAAAGATAACGCATGGCGCGAATTTTAATAGCTGTAAAAAGACAAGCAAGCATGAGCTTGCCGAAAAAATATTGGGGAAATGTGTTAAAATATAGGGACGATGTTAGATAAGTTAAAGAAGCTGGATTTTGGTTTGCACAAGAAATTCATGATATTTACAGTAATTTTTTTGGTGGTAGCCGCAGTAGCGCTAACTTGGTTTTTGCAGTATCGATATTTTATTAACAATATTGATAGAACTTGGGAGTTTATGTGGGGGAGACCATTAGTTTTTTGGTATAACGTGCTGCTGATGCTGCTGATATTGATATTTTTGACCGGATTCACGCGCCGTCCGGTAGTGGCAGCTGGCCTGATGTGGGCGTTTATTATTGCGCTGACTTATGTGCATATTAATAAATTCAGTGTACGCGGCTTTCCGTTGTTGCCAGAAGATTTTGCTTTGGCAAGCGAGGCGGCGAGTCTGTCCAAATTTATCAACATGGGGGCGTTGATTCAGATGATAATTGCCATTTTATTGGTGCTGGGTTTGACGTTTTTGGCGAATTTCTGGGCAACGAAGAAGTTCGATCTGAAGAAACATCGCCGCAAGTATAAAAAATGGTGGAGGCGATGGGCGATTGCTAGTCGAGTGTTGATGATATTAATATCCGCGGCTTTGTTTTTGGGTCTGACAGATTTTGTGAGGAATCATGAGGGACAGAGGTATGAAGATATTGGCTGGCTAAATACGCAGCTGGTGGCTTGGAACCAAGTGCGAAACTATGATTACAATGGTTTTATTTTGGGCTTTTTATATAACATGAGCAAGTTTGAACTGCAGGAACCGGAAGGTTACAGCGAAGAAAGAATTGCGGAAATATTGGCTAAATATAAGGCGCTGGCGAAAAAAGCAAATGCCGAAAGAATCGATTTGGGCAAAGAAGATATTAATGTGATCATAATTTTAAATGAATCGTTCTTTGACCCGTCGATTTCTTATAGTGGGTATAGCTTTAGAGATTTTTATCCATATAGCAGCGATCGAGTGATGTTGCCAACTCTACGCAAGATGCAGGCTAAGTATGCGAGCGGCTACATGTATTCGACGGATTACGGCGGCGGGACGGCGAACGTCGAGATGGAAGCTTTGACGGGTCTGACGAATTATTGGGCGAATACGGTGCCTTATACAGATTTGATACCGCGGGCAGGCGAGATTTCGTCAGTAGCATCTTTCCTGAAAGCTAAAGGTTTTAAGACTACTGCGATTCATCCATTTAATGGGTCAATGTACAAGCGCAATATTGCCCTGAATCATTTTGGCTACGATACGTTTATTACTGAGCTGGAGATGAAGTATAAGGAAAAAGAGGGAAAGTCAGAATATATAAATGATCGATCGGCGTATTTGCAGGTGTTGGACGTATTAAAAAGTTCTAAACAAAATCAAGTGATTACGCTGATTACGATGCAAAATCATTTGCCATATAATCCTGACATCTACGCTGTGACTGATTTTACGATTACGGACATGAGCATTGAAGAAGGGCGGCGTAAAGAGCTCGAGATATATTACCAGATGCTGCACAATTCTGATAAATATTTAGGGGAATTTCTGGCGGAATTAGATCAGTCGGAAAAAAAGGCAGTGGTATTGTTCTTTGGTGATCATGCGGCGGGAATTTTTTCGCAGGTAAATGATAATCCGGTGAAAGAGATTCGAGATTTGGCGAGATTGGTGCCGTACTTTGTTTATACTAATTTTGACACTGGCGGGCCTAAACAAAAACAGTTGTCGATTACGACGCCAAATTGTTTGAGCAACGCAATGTTTAATGTGCTGGGGGCGAAGAAGCCAGAATTGTTTTATTTGATGGATACGGTTTGTGTGGAAACGCCGGTTTTGGCTAATGCGTGGTTTGGTAATGAGGCTCCCGAAGTGACTAAGGCGCTGTATGAATATGAGTTGATTAATTATGATTTGCTGAGCGGCAAAAAATACTGGATGAAGTAAAATTTAGGCTTTGGGGAATAGTGAGGTGGCGGGTGGAGTAATTTTGGCGGCAGTGAAAATATCGTCAATCTTCTTGCTGGTTTCAGGAAGAAATGGGGCAAGCAATTGAGAAGCGGAGAGTAAATCCTTGACCATGTCGCTTAGTGTGGACTGGAGCTTAGCTTGGTCGCCAGTTTTGGCGATTTCCCAAGGTTTGGCATCATCGATGGCTTTATTAATGTCCTGAATTTTAGACCAAACGTGGTTGAAGGCATTGGAAAATTCGAAATTGCGCATGAGGTCTTCGTATCTGTTGTCGGAGGTTTGACCTGCGCTTAATCCTTGTCCGGCGATACTGTATTTTTGACACATGGTACTGAGACGTTGGACAAGGTTACCTAAATCGTTTGCAAGTTCATTGTAGGCAGATTCAAATTTTTCCCAGCTGAAATCGGCGTCCTCGGTAGTGGGGACGTGGCGCAAGAAATAGTAGCGAAAGGGTTCGGTGCCGTGTTTGTCTAGGATTTCGATGGGATCAATGACGTTGCCGACAGATTTAGACATTTTGGCGCCGTCGACGGTGATATGCCCGTGCGTGAGCAAGGTATGGGGCAATGGTAAATTAACGCCAAGCAGGATGGCTGGCCAAATGCCGGCGTGGAAACGCAGGATGTCTTTGCCAATGACTTGAACTTTGGCAGGCCACCAGTCAGAAATGTCTTCTTCGGGGAAGCCGAGAACCGTGATGTAGTTGGCGAGGGCGTCGACCCATACGTACATAACTTGGGTGTCGTCGCCTGGTACTGGGATGCCCCAAGACAGTTGCTTGGAGGGGCGAGAAATTGAGACGTCAGCGACATCGGCAAGAAGATTGAGAAATTCCTTTTTGCGGGATTCGGGTACGATGCGCATTTCATCGGTTTCGATGGCTTCTTTGATGCGATCAGTGAAATCCGAAAGGCGGAGATAGTAGTTTTCCTCGCTGAGTTTGATATAGGGTTTTTGGTGGTCTGGACAGACGCCATTATTGGCATCGTATTCGGTTTGAGTAACGAAACCTTCGCAACCTTCGCAGTACCAGCCTTCATAGGTATCTTTGTAAATATATGGTTCGAGTTGTTTCCAAATCAATTGGCAGCGACGAATATGGTCTTCGTCGGTAGTGCGGATAAAATCAGTATACTCAACGCCTAGGCGATGGATAAATTCTTTGAACTGCGCAGCGTTTTTATCGACGAATTGTTGGACCGGAACGCCCTCCTGCTCAGCTTTTTTGAAGACTTTATTGCCGTGTTCGTCGGTACCGGCTTGCAAGCGGACTTCATCGCCCTGTGCTAGTAAAAAGCGTCTATAAGTATCGGCGATGAGAAAATCCATGGCGTGTCCAACGTGCGGAGCGCCATTGACGTATGGTATTGCGGTAGCGATATATGTTTTAGTCATATATTTATTTTACCAGGTATCTGGGGAAAGTCGAATTAGAGATTCTGCATAATGAATAGTATGGCAACACCAGCAATGGCAAGAACGGCTACGACAACTAGGATGATGGTGGTCGTGTTGGACTTTTTCGATGCTACTGCCATAGGGGCAGCGACTGGGGCTGGTTCGGCAGCGGCAGCGTCGAGAGTAGCGGCGTCGAGAGGAGGAGCAGTCTCGGGTTCAGGCGCAGGTTCAACCTCCGGTGTCTCTGTTGGTTCTGGAGCGACTGGTTCTTCGATTGGGGTTGGTTCGGCTACAACTGGCTCCGATTCTGGTTCCTCTGGAGCAACTGATGCAGCAGGTTCTGAAGCAAGCTCTGAGGCTGGTTCCGGGATGGTCACTGGTTCGTCTGCCGCTGTAGTGACAGGGGTAAAAGTGGTGTCTTCAGTTTTTTCGGCTGGAGCGTCATCAAGAGCGGAGACTGGACCAACTGTATCGATGACTGGAGCGACTGGTTCGGTTGCTGTAGCGGCAGCCGGGGTAGCTGGCATGACAACAGTGTAAGGATCGGCGGCGGAGAGATCAGTAGCGGGAGCGTCGGTTGCGGAGAGGGTGTCAGCAGGTTCTATGATTGGTGTTGCTGGAGCAGGAGCGGGTGTGGCTGCGCCAGTTGGCTCTGGTACAGGATTGGTATTTTTTGCAGCTGGATTCATTGTATTATCTCCGTTAGTTTGATCTGTTTGGTTGTCTTTGGAATTATTTTAACGCTTATGTTAAAAAGTTTCAAGTTTTTGAGATTTCATCCCTTTAATTCCCCACAACACTAAACAATAACGTAAAACTAAACTCTCCAGTAGGTATAGTCATATTAGCATTGCCTCCTATGATGAGTGTAGTAAAGTCACCACTAGGATGAGTCGTATTGGTAGTCTTAATGGTAAGGGGACTGCTGAGAGTGGGGATTTGGGCATAGAGGTTAGTATGGGAGGCACTGGCTAGTGAGTGCACAATCGGATAGGTAGTATTGAAGTTTGAAGAGACAAGACCCGTACTGTTAGTCTGAGTAGTAGGAAAGGCAAAGCCTATAGTACCTGGTGTTAGAGCGATGGGGTTACTGAGGATGCCAGAAGTTGTGCCATCACCTATAGGCTGTAGTGGATAGGCTATATCCCAGGTAGTCTCGTCTGTAGAGATAGACAGACTGTAGCCATTAGGATCACCTGAAAAGACATTAGCTGTACAACTGCCATTACTGATAGCTCCTCCTCCTGGTAGTGGAGTAATGGAAAGGACTAGTCCATCTACTCCTGCACAGATATCGTCTAGGTAGATAGCCATCGTAGCATCATTGTAGGTATAGGCGGATAAGGCTAAGGAATTGCGCATGAAGATTGTACCTACCTCTGCTGATGTGCCAGTTCCAGCTGCACGTGTACCGGCAGCTACAGTTATATTCCCTGTGAGTGTAATGCCATCGAGATCACTGTTGTTATTACTAGCTACGACATCGACTTCTCCAGGAGCATCTCCAGCTGGTACTCTCATAGTAGCTGTATGTTCATCCAGAAAGACAACGTTAGTAGCTGGCTTTCCTCCAAAGAAGAAGGCAGTAGGACCAGTACCGCTGGGGCCAATTACTCCTGTACCATCAGCAAAGCCTCCTCCTGTGATAGTTACAGTGTTACCCCCAATCAGCAGGCCATGATTAGCATCGATACTGCTGATCCAGACTCCATTGTTGATAGCTATACGTCCTCCGCCGCCGGGACCATAGACGAGACTAACGGCACTAGTAGTACTTCCGCCATTAGCTATGAGATTACCTGACCCAGATACCTGCCCTGCCGTGATGTAGATAGCGCCTCCAGCACCGGCGGCATGAGAGGAGTTGGTGCCAGCGGAGCCAGCGGTAGTATTGTCCAGACCACTAGTATTAATAACGCCATCAAGGACAACAACATCAGCATTAATACGAACGGCACCGCCGCCGGCAGTTGACGAAACACCTCCGGAAGCAAAGGTAGCGCGCCCGCCAGAACCGAGATCAACAGGAGCCATAAAGTTACCGTAAGGGCCAGCAATGTTAGCAGCGCAAGTACCTGCTGCTCCGCCTTGACCACCGTATTGGCCGCCGACAGCACCAGTGCTAGTGCCGGAAACAGTACATGCACCATTGTTGCCGCCACTAGTTCCCGGATTAGAATTGCCAGCCGTTGTTCCCGTATATCCCTTACCTACAGTATCGATCTTGGCGCCGGAGGCAATAGAGAGGGTGTCAGAAAGATTAATATTTATAGTGCTTAGATTAGTTGTGGTTGCCGTATGAGTGCAATGGGTAAGCACAGCACTACCGCTCAGAGTAAGGTTTGTAGCGCTGATGTTGACGGTATTTAGGCTAGTGGTGAGTCCAGCTCCTGATCCAGAAGTCGTGGCGGTGACTGAGCACATAGTAGTGGTGCCGTCGGCGATGATGATGTCATCTGCAACAGAAGCAATGCCGTTGATGTTGTTGGCGCTGATGCCGGAAAGCGTTAGGTTTCCGCCTGCAGTAATATTATTTGAGAAGGTGTTAGTAGACGAACTGCCAGAAATAATAATATCCTCAGTTGCAACAAGAGAACCGTTAGCTGTAAAAATGCCGGAATTGTTATTGACATCTATACTATTAAGCGATTGGGAGGAATTAATAACTACTCGGTTACCAGTAGCCGTGTAACTGGGATTGTTGCTAGAATTTTTGACGACAAGGTTAGTATTAGTATTGGCAATACTTCCTAATGTGAGGTAGAAATTGTCAGTGTCTAATATGAGGTCGTTAGTGGTGAAGTAGGAGAAATAGCCGCCGACAGTGAGGGCAGAATAGTTACCTTGAAAGTCGTAACTGGTAACTTCTAGATCGCCAGTGAGGGAGAGTCTGCCGCCCTCAATAATAACTAGTTCGTCGTATTCAATAAGTGGAGCAGAAGTTGGCACACCGGTTTGCGCTGTAGAATTGGCAGCAGAGTGGTTGGCGTTACCGATGATGAGTGTACCGTAGGTAGAAGAGCCGTCAAAGATATAAATACTTCCAGCAGCTCCAGCTAGAGCTCCAGTATAGCCACCTACGCCTCTAGCTCCAGACACGGCCGAGTATTGTGATGTAGTGAGAGAGTTGGCGTCAGTAGTGATAACTGCGATTCTCCCTCCGCCCCCGGGACCGTAGGCACCATTAGATATGGCGCTAGTGGTGCCGCCGCCGTTGGATTGAAGACTGCCTGTTCCAGAAATTTGACTAGCTGTAATATAGATTGCCCCACCCCCACCGGCAGAGGAGGAGTGGCGGCTATCATTATAGCCGTTGGGGTTATCTAGACCACTAGCGGAAATAATCCCATTGAGAGTAACGGAGTTGGCATTGATGCGAACAGCACCGCCGCCGGCAGTCGATAAGGGTCCGTCGCCGCCGGATACACCATATGTGCCGCGTCCTCCAGATCCTAGATCGAGTGGAGCCATGAAGTCGCCGTAGGTACCGGCAGCTGTAGTACAACTACCAGACATACCTCCTTGACCGCCATATTGACCGCCAACAGCTCCTGCACCGCCGCCGACGTAACAAGCGCCATTGTTGGCGCCGCTATTACCAGGATTACCGTTGGGGGCTAGTACTCCGGCGTAGCCTTTTCCTACTACATCGATTTTCGCTCCGGAGGCAATAGAGAGATTGTTGGAAAGTTCGATATTGAGCGTATTGAGACTGGTGGCGGTGGCAGTATTGGTGCAATGCGTAAGAATAGCAGTGCCGTAAAGATAAAGATTAGTGGCATCGACATTAGTGGTATTCAGCGAAGTAGTAAGCCCAGTACCTGATCCTGAGGTGGAAGCCGTAATTGAACAGATTGTTGTCGTACCGTCAGTTAGGGTAACGTCATCGTCGATGATGAGGCGATTATTTATAGTGCTGTTATGAGAAGTACCAAAAATGCCAAAATTAGTGGCCGTAACTAATCCAGATATAGTATTGATAGATGAATTGCCAGAGATAATGATGTCGTCTACTACTGCAATGTTGCCAGTGATGGTGTTGGTGGATGAGTTGCCTATTATACTTAATCCTTCTGCAACAGCAAGATTGCCGCTGACTATGAAGGCGCCTGAGTTGCTGTTGAAATCCACACTATTAAGTAATTGTGATGAACTAATGGCTATCCTATTACCGGTAGACATGTTGCTAGGGATATTAGTAGAATCCTGGACAATAATGTTGGTGTCTGGGTCAGTAAGGCTGCCTAATGTGAGATAGAAATTATTAGTATCTATAATGAGATCGTGAGAAGTTGGGTAAGCAAGCGACCCAGAGACAGTAAGAGCAGAATAGTTGCCTTGAAAGTCATAAGTAGTAAATTCGAGATCGCCGCTGAGGTTGAGGCGACCACCTTCTATGACAACCAGTTCGTCATATTGATATAGTGAGGCTGGGACCGTACTTGTTTGCGCGGTAGAGTTGGCTGCGGAGTGATCGGCATTGCCGATGATGAGTGTGCCATAGGTCGATGAACCATTGAAAGTATAAATTGTCCCTGCAGCACCAGCAAGAGCGCCACCATAACCACCGTAACCTCTAGATCCGGATGCAGCTTGGTATTGCGAGGTGGTGAGCGAATTGACACCAGTCGTAATGATGGCGATGCGTCCTCCGCCGCCGGGACCATAGACGAGACTAACGGCACTAGTAGTACTTCCGCCATTAGCTATGAGATTACCTGACCCAGATACCTGCCCTGCCGTGATGTAGATAGCGCCTCCAGCACCGGCGGCATGAGAGGAGTTGGTGCCAGCGGAGCCAGCGGTAGTATTGTCCAGACCACTAGTATTAATAACGCCATCAAGGACAACAACATCAGCATTAATACGAACGGCACCGCCGCCGGCAGTTGACGAAACACCTCCGGAAGCAAAGGTAGCGCGCCCGCCAGAACCGAGATCAACAGGAGCCATAAAGTTACCGTAAGGGCCAGCAATGTTAGCAGCGCAAGTACCTGCTGCTCCGCCTTGACCACCGTATTGGCCGCCGACAGCACCAGTGCTAGTGCCGGAAACAGTACATGCACCATTGTTGCCGCCACTAGTTCCCGGATTAGAATTGCCAGCCGTTGTTCCCGTATATCCCTTACCTACAGTATCGATCTTGGCGCCGGAGGCAATAGAGAGGGTGTCAGAAAGATTAATATTTATAGTGCTTAGATTAGTTGTGGTTGCCGTATGAGTGCAATGGGTAAGCACAGCACTACCGCTCAGAGTAAGGTTTGTAGCGCTGATGTTGACGGTATTTAGGCTAGTGGTGAGTCCAGCTCCTGATCCAGAAGTCGTGGCGGTGACTGAGCACATAGTAGTGGTGCCGTCGGCGATGATGATGTCATCTGCAACAGAAGCAATGCCGTTGATGTTGTTGGCGCTGATGCCGGAAAGGCTGAGGTCTTCGCCCACAGTAAGATTGCCTGAAATAGTATTAGTGGATGAATTGCCAATTATATCTATGCCTTGGGCTACAGTTAATGCTCCAGTTACAGTGAAGACTCCTGAATTATTATTGATGTCTACACTATTGAGGGATTGAGACGAATTGATGACTATTTGGTTACCGGTAGCTGTACTACTAGGACTATTGCTGGAGTTTTGAACTATGAGATTAGTATTGGTATTAACTATGCTGCCTACGGTGAGGTAGAAATAATTAGTGTCAATTATGAGATCATTCGAAGATGTGTAGGAAAATGAGCCAGATAGGTTTAGAAGAGAGTAGTTGCCTTGAAAAACATATGATCCTGTCTCTAAATCTCCCGTGATATTTAGCCGACTGCCGTTCGTGATAACCAGTTCATCAAATTGATAGGGAGAACTGGAACCGACGGTGGTTCGGGCAGAAGAATCAACAGCGGCACGATCGGCATTGAAGACGGTGAGGATACCTTGCGGGGCTGTACTATCAACAACGTATATTGTTCCGGCAGCTCCGGCCAACGTATTAGCGTAACCGCCTACTCCTCTGGATCCGGATGTGGCCTGGTATTGAGAAGGCATGAGAGAATTTACTCCGGTTGTAATAACTGCAATTCTTCCTCCACCGCCTGGACCATATTTGCCACCGACAAGAGAACTGGTTAGGTTGCCACCACTGGCTTGAAGATTACCAGCACCGGAGACTTGATTAGCGGTCATATAAATTGAGCCACCAGCCCCTGTAGCAAATGATGATCCAGTGTTTGTGCTACCATCAGCATTATTTAAGCCATCGGCGATAATCGAACCATCTAAAACAACGGAGTCGGCATTTATGCGAATGGCGCCACCGCCGGCAGTAGAGGAAGGAGTTGCGTTACCGCCGCCACCGCCAGACGAACCGGAAGCCCCACGCCCGCCAGAACCAAGGTCAGTTGGGGCTATAAAGCTGCCATAAGAAGCAGCAACTGCGCAGGTCCCTTGCTGACCACCTTGGCCACCATATTGGCCGCCAACAGCGCTGTTATAACCGCATGCTCCATTATTTGCACCGCTGCTACCTGGGTTAGCGTTGCCAGCTAGTGCGCTTGCATACCCCTTCCCCGCTACGTCAATTTTGGCGTTAGTGTCGATGCTTAGGAGTCCTCCAATATCTAGGTTGATTTGATATGGAGTGGTGGTATTTGCAGTGTTGGTTGGATGTGTAATTTGGCTAGTATCCTCTAGATAGATGTCAGTATCTACTACCAGCCTAGTAGTAATAGGATTAGCAGGGAGGAGGATAGTACCAGTATTAACAGACTGAATAGTCAGGATAGAGTTACCAGTAAGAGTAAGAGAATTAATCTCTAGATCAGTATCGTTGGCTATAACTAGAGTAACGTTAGCCGAGGGAATTAGTACGTCATCCGAAATTGCGGGAATAATACCTGTATCCCAGTTGCTTGCAGTAGTCCAGTTACTGTCTGTGCCTCCTTGCCAGGTGATAGTTGGAGTAGGAGGCAGAGCAGAAGTGCTAGTGGGAGATTGTTGATTGACGATAATGCCTACTATAGTAGTGATAAGTAATGAGAAGGCAAAAGTAATGATTAATGAGACAGAAAGATTACGGAAAAATGAACGTCGAAAACTAAGAGAATTCATACCCCCCCCCATTTTTTTGACCTGATGAAAAACGCATGCTTATGGTTTATTTTAACATAAGCGAACGGTGGTGGACAACCTATATTACGAGTTCGTGCAGCTCGACCCAGTCGTTGATTGACAGATCAGCGGGGCGGGCGTTTTCGGGTATGCCGAGTTGTTTGAAAATGGCGTAGATGTCGTTGCGCGGCAAGCGCAAAGTAACGGACAAATTGGTGGCGAGTTTTTTACGAGGTGAGCTGAAGCCTAATTTGATTAGCGCCATAGTTTTTTCGGTAGCTTTGGGTTTACTTCTGGGTTCGAGTATGACGACCTGGCTGTCAACCTTTGGCGGGGGGGTGAATAAATTGCGCTTGATAACCGGTCCGAGAGAAACTTTTGCATAGATCTGAGCAGACAGACCTAAAATTGAATAGTCGCCTTGTCCGGCGGCCAAACGTTGTGCGACTTCTTTTTGAACTAGGAGAGTGATTTTGCTAGGTTTATTCTCGGCATGGAGAAATTTCTGCACGATGGGCGAGGTGATGTAGTAGGGGATGTTGCCGGCAACGGCATAATCCTTTGGTAGCTGGCCGAGGTCATAATCCAGAATATCGGCATGGATAACTTCAAGATTTTTGCCAGGGAAGGATTTTGGCAGGTTAGCTGCTAGATTTTCGTCAAATTCCACAGAGATGATTCGATCAAAGTACTTAAACAAAGCGCTGGTCAAAGTTCCGAGACCGGGACCAATCTCTAGGCATAGATGAGATAGCTTACTTTGGGAGCGCTCCTCGGGCCTGTCGTTACAGGCCTCGTCGCTCTCGTTCGAGTCGTGACTCGAAAGTGTCCCAAAGTAAGCTATCTCAGCTATTTCTAGTAATGTTTTCCGGTCTGTAAGCCAATTTTGGCCGAGAGACTTTTTGTTTTTGAGCATTAACGGCCGTCCCAGTTGGACCAGTCTGTAGCAATATCGAATTGTTCCGGATTTGAGTTGGCGAAAGAGCCGGTGTCGTAGACTTTACCTAGGCCAAGGCTGGTTTCAACTAGGCTGCAGCGGGGATAGTAATCTAGATGGGCGGCAACAATGACATAGCCATCTTCGTCAACTTTGACGCCGTCGGCGCGGACGGTGTAGGTGGCGCTGCCACCGCATTCGCGTTGTTTGATTTTCATGACTCCACTCATGTCGAGGTCATACCAGGTTTCTTCACGTAGAATTCCGGTACTGGTGGTGTAGCGGTTGCGGCCCATTTGTTTGGTGAGCGGATTCATGGCAATGGTGCGGGCGCCAACAGTAATTTGCTGAGTAACAGGTTCTTGGGTGACGATTTCCGAGATGCGTTTGCGGGAGATTTCTTGGCCATCTTTCATTTCGATTTCGTAAGTAACGGCCTTTTTGCCGACGACGCCGACTTTGGAGATGGCGCGGTAACCCATGTTGTAGGCGTAATCATAGATGAGTTGCTCGCTGAAGGAAATTTCTTCATCAACGGTTACGGTGGTTTTGCCTTGTCGGGCAAGTTTGAGCTGCATGCCGTCTTCAATTTTGGTGTCGAGCGGCAGAGAGAGCCAGTCGGCAGAAGTGACGGAGATATTGCGTTCATTTAGGAATTCTTCAATAGTGTTGGTACCGGTACGGACGACTAATTCCTGACCATAAAAGTCGAAATTGATAGTTTTGGCGCGGATTACGGTGTAGGCAAAAGGTAATCCGGCTTCAAGGAAATTATCTAGTGTTGTAATTTTTACAACATCTGCTTCAAGAAGAGTGATGCCGGCGGCTTTGACGACTTCGGTGGGGGCAGAAGCGGCGGTCATGATTTTGTATTGTTTGATGCCGTCGATGATGATAGCGGGTTTGGCACGATAGATGTTGATACGGAAATTTTCAGAGGTCAAAAGTTCGTCCATGCCTGGCTCGACGATGTCGCCGGTGTCGATGCTGATATTTGCTCTTTCGAGGACGTCCGTTACGGTGCTGGCGTCGGTTTTGAGGGTGACGGTTTGATCTGTACCATTGTCATAAACTGATACGAAATGTTGGCCGGTGGCGATGGCACTGGAAGAGTTTTTGGTGTCGGCAAATGAAGGCAGAGCTTTCATAGTGATGGTGAAAATTAAGCCAACAATAACAAGGCCGAGAATAAAAAGGGGAAGATTGGTTTCCTCGCGTTGAATCTTCATGTGGGTTTATTATATCATACTAGTCGAGCTTAAATTGGGTTTTCGTGATAGTGACGAGATAGTTGTTGCCGAGATTGAATTTTTTGTTGGTTTGGTAAGTGCGGATGGCAGCGAGAAAATCTTTGAGTTGGGGCTGGGTGGCGGAACGATTGACGGCAGCGAGGCCGGTGCGAAGGATTTCTGTTGCAATGTTGTCGTCGAGGTATACAAACCAGCTGCGTTCGTAGATATGGTTTTTGGGCAGGACGTTTTGGAGGATTTGATCGACCTCTGTTTTGAGGGTTTTTTGATTTTCATAAAGTTTGATAAGTTGTTTTGAGTCGAAGTTGATGAGCGCATGGCGGATGCGATTGCGCAGATAATTATCTTCGGTGTTGGTGGCGTCGTGACGGAAGATTAAATTACTCTTGGTGGCATATTGGTAGATGTCTTTTTTGGTCATATTGATGAGCGGGCGATGAATTTTGGGATTGTCGAGGGGGACGAGGCCGCGCCAGCCAGTGCCGCGCAGAATATTGATGGCGATAGTTTCGACGAGGTCGTCTTGATGATGGGCAGTGTAAATTTCGCCTTGATGCTCTTGGCAGACTTGGTTTAGGAATTCGTAGCGGCGATTTCTGGCATGAGCCTCGGAGCAATTGGGGCCAAGATTTTCTTTCTTGGAGACAAAGGTTAGATGGTAGCTTTCGGCGAGTTGTTTGACGAAGGCCTCGTCGACATCAGAGTTGGGACGGATGCCGTGATTGAAATGCGTCACGATGACGTCTGGATCATTGTGCATCATATGCAACATGGACACCGAATCGACACCGCCGGAAATTGCTAGCACTTTTCTCATATGCTATTATTATGGCAGAAAGAGGTAGATAAGAAAAATGCTAGTGACTGGTTCGAAACTTTTGGGATATCCAGTGCTGAGCTTGCATGTGGGCGGGGAGATTGCACGAACGACGGAGCCAATTATTGATCCGGATGGGCTGAAAGTGGTTGGTTATACTTTGAGCGGGCCGCTGGTTAAGGGCGAGGCTGGTGATATTTTGGACATGAGCAGCGTGCGTGAATTTGCGCCGAGCGGGATGATCGTGGATTCGGCAGACGAGTTTGTGAATCGTGAGGACGTAGTGCGGATCGATAAAGTAATGTCGTTGAATTTTAAATTGATTGGTCTAAAAGTGGTGACGAATAAGGGTAAGGCGCTGGGGAAGGTGGCGGATTATACGCTGGACAGCTCGAGTTTTATAGTTTATCAGTTGATCGTGAAGCGGCCGGCTCTAAAAGCGTTGATGGACCCTGAATTGACGATTAATCGTTCGCAAATTGTGGAGGTGGATGACTACAAAATTGTGGTGAAAAATGAAGATGAAAAAGTTGAAGTGAAGCAAGAGGTGAAGGCTAAAGAGTTTTCGCCGAATTTTGTGAATCCATTTCGAGAACCGCAGTTTTCGCAGATTCATAGTCAAAGCCCTGACGAATCAGATATTGAATAAGTTTTTGGGGATCATTGGTATATTTGGCACGCTTTTTGGTGATAATCTTGGCGATTTCTTGGGCGTCGTCGCGGGATGATTGTGAGAGGGCTTGGGTGATGATTTGGTCATTGATGCCCTTTTTGCGGAGTTCTAGTTCGAGGCGGCGGCGGCTGATACCGCGAGCGAGGCGACGATTTTCGACCCAGTCGCGGGCGAACTTTTTGTCGTCGAGGTATTTTTTGGCAATTAGTTGATCTATGATTTGTTCGGGATTTTTGGCTTGCTTGCGAAAAAGGTAGTCGCGGGTCTCTTTGATGCTGCGGGGACGAGTTAAGGCCCACTCGAGGGTGCGTTGATAAAGTTTGCCCGAATCGGAGGCTTGTCGTAGATTATCGAACTCTTCCTGACCGAGTTGTTGCCCGACCTTTAGTTTAAAATCTGCAAGCTGAGAAATGTTTAAGGAGAAACTAAAGGCATCGTCAATGAAGATATTAGCCCGATTGGGGTTCTTTATCTGCGACTTAATGGCCGTGATCTTATGCGGTTTTGAGTTTATAGTGGAAATTTCCATAGTTTTGTGATATAATTGTAACATACTAACAGGTAGGCTCATTTAAAAAACTAGGGGAGGAGGTGCACCGATATGCGTACCCAAGTAAATGTTGGCGGCTATTCGTGTCTCATGAGCCTAAGTCAATTTCTTAGCGAAGTCAAAGGCGTGCAGAATCGCCATGGAGATATAGTCTCCAGAGATGACGAGAGTATAAAGCTGTATGATAGCGATCTTACGAAAGCGTTCGGAATGGGACGAGTCTACAATCAGAAAAAGCCCGAAGGCGGATGGCTGTGTTACATGCATAGAATAGGGGATAAGACGGCCACCGTGCAGTTCGTGAGCGGTGTCAATTCGGGACATAGCCTGATAGGGGGAAAATACGAAGTGCCTCTTGATGCCTTATACGACGAACCATAAGGTTCAAATTACCTAAGTTCTTTTTTCATAAAAGGCAGCCATAAGGCTGCCTTTTCGCATTGTCTTTAGATTTCGGCTTCGGCGGCAGCTTTGGTGCGGACTTGTTTTTCGATCTTACTGAGCAACTCGGGCTTTTCTTTGAAGAGTTTTTTGACTTGCTCCCTGCCCTGCCCGAGGGTTTCGCCGTTGTATTTGAAGAAGGCGCCAGATTTTTCGATGATGTTGTGCTGGACTGCTAGGTCGAGCACGTCGCCGGTCTTGCTGATGCCTTCGTTGTACATGATGTCGAATTCGGCGGTGCGGAAAGGTGCGGCGATTTTGTTTTTGACGACTTTGGTCTTGGTGCGGTTGCCGGAAATATTGTCGCCGTCTTTGATCTGGCCGATGCGTCGGATGTCGATGCGGACGGATGCGTAGAATTTGAGAGCGTTGCCGCCGGTGGTGGTTTCGGGGTTGCCGAACATGACTCCGATCTTCATGCGGATTTGATTGATGAAGATGACGGTGGCTTTACTTTTACTGATGATGCCGGTGAGTTTGCGCATGGCCTGGCTCATGAGGCGAGCTTGGAGTCCCATTTGGGAGTCGCCCATGTCGCCGTCAATTTCAGCTTGGGGGACGAGGGCGGCTACGGAATCTACTACTATTAGATCTACTGCGCCGGATCTTACCAAAGTTTCGCAAATTTCTAGAGCTTGCTCGCCGTTGTCGGGCTGAGAAATGAGTAGGTTGGCGGTGTCAACGCCGATTTTTTTGGCGTAGGCAGGATCTAGTGCATGTTCGGCGTCAATGAACGCGGCTTGGCCGCCTTGTTTTTGGAGTTCGGCCAGGGCGTGAAGAGCTAATGTGGTTTTGCCGGAGGATTCGGGGCCATAGATTTCGATAATTCTGCCCTTGGGGTAACCGCCGCCGAGTGCTAGATCTAGAGAGAGGGAGCCGGAGGGGAGGAGTTCAATGTCAACGTTGCCTCTTTCGCCGAGTTTCATGATACTGCCGTCACCAAATTGTTTGGTAATCTGGGCGAGCGCTAATTCTAGGGCTTGTTTTTTGCCTTCGTCTTTGCCTGTTGGTTTGGTTTTTTCGCTGCCCACCGATTCTTGGCTCTTCTTGGCCATCATGGTACCTCCTTGTTTCTGAGATTAATTATAGCATGGTTATACTAGGTGCGGTGGCGGGGAGAAAGCATGAGCATGATGCTTTGGATTGAGGTTGCGGTTTCTTATAGTGTTGCCTCGCGGTAGAATTGTCGTTATGAAAATTGAAGTTCCCGGCGGCAAACCATTACCTGAACAGCACGAACTGACTGCTGCTGGCATTTTGGCGGGACATTTCAAGGCTAATGTTAGATTTATTGCGCGCAGGACACAAAAGACGGCTGATATTATTGTTGGTAACGTGGAGTGGGAAATAAAAAGCCCTACTGGCAAAGGCAAGAGAAATATACAGCATCAATTTTATCGTGCTTCAAAGCAGTCTCGAAATATAGTATTTGATGCTCGGCGTTCGAAACTTCATATGACCAAAATATCTCGAGAGCTTGAACGACAGTTTAAGATTTCTAGGAATATAAAGCGACTAATTCTGATACGGAAGGATGGGAAGATTATTGAATTATCAAAATAAACTTGTTATAATGTGGCTACTGAAGACTTAGCAGTGTTGGATAACACAAGGTAAGTCTTCTTTATTTTGTGGTAGAATGTGAGGAAGATGCATACGGGACTGAATCTGACCCAGGGGCATCTTTTTTGTTACGAGCGTTTCTTCTTCGGCTTCGGGAGCGGGGTGGCGCGTTCGAGGATGGTGACGGCTTCGCGGGCGAGGTCGCGGTCGTCGATGTCGAGGATGTATCTTTCTGATGCGCCTTCGTAGGGGAAGCCGGTTTCGGCATTGCTCATGATTTCCGCTAGTTCGGGGATGATTTTGAGGTAAACTTGGTCGTCGCAGATGAGGACGATGGGTTTTTCGTTGACATATACGCAAAATTCGCCAAACATTCTGCGGTGGCGGAGGGAGCCGATGCCTTCAAGTTGGTTCATGGTGTATTCGACGAAGTCGAGGGAGGAGGACATGGAGTTAGTATAACTTATGGGAGCGATAAGGTATAATAAAAGTAATTATGAGTATACAGCAACAGTTTAAACGAATTGATAATATACTGCTTGAAGATGCAGGTACGAGCGGTGCAAACGACTATATAACGCAGATTTCTTGGATTTTGTTCCTCAAATATCTTGATGACCTTGAGGATACTCGTCGAGAGGAAGCGGTATTCAAAAGTGGCCAATACGAACCGACCTTCAAAGAAGAGTTTAGTTGGGATGTATGGGCGTGCCCAAAACTCCCAAACGGCAAACCCGATTTAAGTAGACAGCTCGTCGGCGACGACCTGATGAAATTCGTAAACACGAAGCTCTTCCCGTACCTCAAATCTTTCAAGTCTACTACCGAAGACCCCAGAAGCGTTCACTATAAGATAGGTGTAATTTATTCTGAAATCGAACAGAAAATTAAAAGTGGTCGCAATCTTCGTGAAATCCTAGATCTGATTGACCCGCTTGAGTTCAAAACGCAAGAAGAATTGGACGACTTGTCGGCTTTGTACGAAGATCGCCTGAAATTACTTGGCGGAGCTGGTCGCAGTGGCGAGTTCTACACGCCTCGTCCACTAATTCAGGCAATGATACTCGCTATAGATCCAAAGCTTGGTAAAACGATCTATGATGGCGCAGCGGGATCGGCTGGGTTCTTGACCGAAAGTTATGTATATCTCCGAGACAAGGCAAAGACCCCGAGCGAACTTCGCTTTCTAAAGGAAGATACGTTTTTCGGCAAGAACAAGAAGCCGGAACCATATCTGATCGGAACAATGAACATGATTCTCCATGGCATGGAGTCTCCAAATATGGTCGAAGGCAATACGCTTGCCGAAGATACTCACGATATTCAAGACAAAGATCGCTTCGACTACATTCTCGCTAATCCGCCGTTTGGCGGCAGTGAGCATGCAGAAGTCCAGCGCAACTTCACTATTAAATCTTCCGAGACTGCCGAGCTTTTTATGCAACATTTCATGAAGAAACTCCGTATCGGCGGTGAGTCAGCAATTGTCATCAAGAACACCTTCCTCACGAATGGAAATACCGAGAAAACCTCAACAGCACAGATTCGCAAAGAATTGCTCTCAAACTTCAATCTACACACGGTCTTAGACTTGCCTAGCGGTATATTCTCGGCAAATAGTTCGACTGGCGTGAAGACCGTTGTTCTATTCTTCAAAAAGGGCGAGCCAACAAGAGATATCTTCTACTACCAGCTGAATCTTGGTCGTACGCTCGGTAAAACAACCCCACTCAATATTGACGATATGTCAGATTTTCTCGAAAAGTACGAATCTCGGGTAGATAGCGAAAATAGCTGGACAGTTAATATTACTGAAGTCAACAAAAAGACCTTCGATCTCAGAGTGAATAACCCAAATGTCACTAAAGCCGAAGAGCTGAAATCACCAAGAGAAATCTTGAACAAGATCAAGAAAATCGATAACGAGATCGCGAAGGTTTTGGGAGAGATTGATGCCTGAGCAGAATAAGCCTAATGAGATGCGCCTAAGTATTGCTGTCGCAGTTTTGGCGATGTCTATTGCGGTGCAGATTTTTACGGGCGGTGATGACGGCTTCTGGTTTGCTATAAAGTTAATATTGAATGCAGCTAATGTTACATGGTTTGTTTATCTAATTTGTGTCGCGATATACTACGCCGATAGTAGACGGTTTTTGTTCATGCCAAAATCATGGCGAAAAAGAATTACAACAGAAAAGTTATTAGAAATTTATCATAGTGCCGTGAATATTACTCTGCTGAGTTTTTTAACTGGCGGGATTTTATTAGGTATTACAGAAGCTATTAAAGATTTGAAAGCTGTCACCGTATTTGTATATCTCTTAGCTATATTCCTTGCGCTGTATTTAGCTCTAGGTAAAAATAAGTCTATATTTAAAAAGAAGAATGGTAAGAAATGAAGATTGTAAAATTACATGAAATTGCAGACATTTCAAGCGGCAATCCCGCACCACAGAAAAAAGAGTTATTTATTAACGGAAAGTACCCATTTTTCCGAACTTCTGATGTCGGTGCCGTTCATTTGTCTGACAACTTAAAGACGCCAAGGGATCTCCTTAATGATGAAGGTATAAAAGGATTGCGACTCTTCCCAAAAGGCACGATTTTGTTTCCGAAAAGTGGGGCATCAACCTTTCTGAATCACCGGGTGATTATGGGCATCGATGGTTATGTTGTTAGTCACCTAGCGACAATTGTGCCTGACATTACCAAAGTTGATACAAAATATCTCTATAATTTTCTGATACAAATTGATGCAAAAGATTTGCTCGGTGACCAGTCTTACCCATCGCTACGAACCGCTGAAATCGGAAAAATTGAGATCGCGATTCCGAGCATGGAGGAACAGAGGAAGATTGTGGCAAAGTTGGATAAAAGCTTGAGCAGAATTACGAAGGCGGAGAAGCTTTTGCGGCAGAATATCGCAAACGTGGCAGATTTGCAGAAAAGCATTCTCGCCGAGGCGTTCAAGCTCGATAGCGACACACACACACACGCCGACTAGGAGATATTTTCGATGTTCGCGACGGAACGCACGACTCGCCAAAATATCACGCAAGGGGATTTCCGTTAGCCACATCGAAAAATTTAAGAACTGGTATTTTATCTATGGACAACGTTAAATACATTTCTGAAGAAGATTACGCCAAGATTAACGGCAGGAGTAAGGTTGATGTCGGAGATGTTTTGATGGCTATGATTGGAACTATCGGAAACCCAATAATCATTGAGCATGAGCCGAACTTTGCAATAAAGAATGTCGCATTATTTAAGAGCAAAGCTAATCAGAGCAGCAAATACTTAAAATATTATTTACAGTCACCTTTCGTGGCCGACAAAATGGGAAAAGAAGCAAACGGCTCAACGCAAAGATTTGTAAGCTTGGGGTACTTAAGGCGTTTTCCATTTCCAGATACGGCGCTAAATGAGCAGGATAAGGTTGTAAAAAAACTCGACAGAAAACTTGCTAGAGTGAATAGGGCCAACGAGCTATATATAGAAAAGCTCGCAAAGATTATAGAACTAAGACAATCCGTGCTTGCTGAGGCGTTTACGCTGTAAAAGTCAAGCGTTTTGTGGTATAATTTATAGGAAATATGAATGAAGAAACCACGAAATTTGAGCTAATAAGCCCACAAATTCGGGCGAGTGGTTGGGGAGTGAATGAAACGCTCGGAAGCCAAGTTTTAATGGAGTATTCTTTCACTGACGGTCGATTAATTGGTGCAGGGCAAAGAGGAAAACGCAAAAAAGCAGACTATGTCCTCGCCTATAAGAACCAGAAGCTCGCGATAGTAGAAGCTAAAGCTGAAGGTAAAGAAATCACTGAAGGACTAGAGCAGGTAAAGGATTATGCTAAAGTTCTTAACATTCGCTATGTTTACTCGACGAATGGACATGGCGTATATTTCTTTGATATGAAAACGGGGACAGGCGATCATATTGAAAAATATCACGCACCCGAAGAACTTTTTGATTTGACTTTTTCTGGCATGTCACCGATGCAACTTAAAGTTGCGACCGAGGCATTTCAGCGAGTGAAATACTCACCGCGCTACTATCAGGAAAACGCCATCAACCTTGCCGTTGATAAAATAGCTGGTGGGGCTAATCGTGCTTTACTAACACTAGCGACCGGCACAGGTAAGACATTTATCGCCTTTCAAATAGTTTGGAAGCTCTTCCAGACTCGCTGGAATAAGCGAGGTGATGATCGTCGACCAAGAATTCTATTTCTTGCAGATCGCAATGCTCTTATAGAACAAGCGATGGGCGATTTCAATCCACTTGAGAGCGAGATTATCCGTATTTCGGGCAAGGAGATTCGCAAAGCCGGTAAAGTGCCGACTAACGGCAATATTTTCTTTTCAATTTATCAGGCGATGACGAGCGATATTAGCGGGATGTTGTCAGGTGAAGTTAGCGAAGAGACCGAAACAGAAGAAATTGCCCCAACAGCCAACCCAGTTTATAAGCAGTACCCAAGCGACTTCTTTGACCTGATTATTATTGATGAATGTCATCGTGGTGGCGCGACAAATGATGGTAATTGGCGAGCTGTACTTGACCATTTTTCTGGTGCAACACATCTAGGTATGACCGCCACACCGAAGCGTACTGATAACATCGACACCTATGAATACTTTGGCGAACCACTCTATACTTATTCACTCAAAGACGGTATTGAAGACGGCTTTTTGACACCATTTAAGATGAAATCGATTACGACTTCATTTGACACCTATCATCTGAGTGATGGCGATATTGCCGAAAGTGGAGAGGTAGACCCAGATAAAGAATATACTTTGAATGATTTCAACCGCGCAATTTACATTCCAAAGCGAGAAGAAGATTTGACTAGGATTATGCTTGAGCAAATCAATCCAGAACAGAAGACTATTATTTTCTGTAATGACGAGAAACACGCGTTAATGATTCGCGACAGCGTGAACAAGCTGAAGACGAACAGCAACCCTGACTATTGCGTACGTATCACAGCAAGCGAGGGCGAAGTGGGCGATGAGTTTTTGCGACAGTTCAGGGATAACGAGAAGATAATCCCGACGCTCGTTACCACCTCTCGGAAGCTATCCACAGGAGTTGATTCTCGTAATGTGCGGTTTATCGTACTGATGCGACGAGTTGGCTCAATGACAGAGTTCAAGCAAATCATAGGGCGTGGCACGAGGATTTTTGACAATAAAGATTACTTCACTATTGTTGATTTCTATGGCAACGATAAAATGTTCAATGACCCAGAATGGGACGGCGAACCATTACCGCCTACCCAAGATTGCCCAGTAGATAATCCAAATTGTGGTGGAGTGATTAACGAACCAATTCCATCATATGAAGGGGATTCCGAATCGAAAGAGCCAAAGGAGAAGACTGTCGTCAAGCTAGGTGAACGAGAGCAAGAAATAACTTACGATGTTAATACGAGATTTTATTTTGAAGGCAAGCCAGTAACATCAAAAGAGTTTTTAGAGAAGCTTTTTGGGGAATTACCGGACCTGTTCGTCTCTGAGGATGATTTACGAGAGAAATGGGCTAACCCGCGGACTCGTAAATCCCTTCTGCAAGGCTTAGCAATGCACGGCTTTGACGAGGATAAACTCGAAGCGTTGAAGGAACTAGTCGACGCGACCGATAGCGACGTCTATGATGTCTTGCGGTATATTGCCTATGCGCGAGATACGATAACTCGTCGCGAACGAATCAGTCTTATGCGAGATTATTACTTTGAACAACTAAGCGAGGGCGAAAAAGAATTTGTTAACTTCGTACTAGGCACATACGAGCAAGCTGGCGAGAATGAGCTATCGCTCGAAAATCTCCGCGGATTACTTGAGTTGAAATATCGCACCTTGTCAGATGCTACGACTAAGCTTGGTGCTGCAGAAAACATACGACAAAATTATATAAACCTTCAAAAAGAACTGTACGCTTTTTGAGATAGGAGGGGGCTGTGGCGCAGGAAAATGCTTAAACCCCTATCGCTTGAGGGTGGTCTATGGTATAATTACTATACATTGATCTTGGGTCGGTAGCTCAGCTGGTTAGAGCACTAGACTCTTAATCTGGGTGTCGTGGGTTCGAGTCCCACCCGACTCACCAAAATCAATGCTGTTAGAAACGCCTTGGGCGTTTTTTTGATTGAAGACATTAAAATGGGATGATGCCGGATGCGGTCAAAATTTTTAAAACCACCCACACTATTACCAATAAAACGCAGTAGATCAAAAAGTAGATAAATGCGCCCAGTGCAGGTAGGTCATCTTCCCTCTTGTAGAAAATACCCGCGATAAAATAGCTGACAACCATCAAAATAGCGAAGGTGGGTAAGATTTGCCATATTAACTCGTTCAGCATGTCGGCTTTGGCTATTGGCGAATCATTAATGACAAGATAAGCGAGTCCTGCACGGACTATGTAGCTGATTTGTTTAACTACACTATACATCGCTTGCCCCTGGAAATAGCCGACCTCTTCGCGGGCGAGGACAAAGCTCAAGCCCCTCTAGCCCGCTGCATTCATCAGCAAGAATTAGCCTCTCCATAGACGAGTGCCGCCTTATTGCGCTGTCTATAATTTCCTTTTTCTTAAGCCCCTGCTGACTTGCATGGATTACGCGCACGTTTGATGCGAGTTTTGGGTCGCTTGGAAAATATCCATTTACGATGATATTGACGGACGTGCCATTGAGTAGTGCAAGAATGGTCTTCTCGGTTTCGTGCATCGAGGCTCGGTTCCGTTGCATTTGAGTGTTAATCAACACCGTGCGATTATTGGGGCGACAATGTAGGTATTCCACCCACATGTCCCTTTGCGTGTCGTTCACGGCATAAACGTGCGGTAAGACTGACAAGCCGAGACGACTGAGCTCTTCGCAGACTACTAATGATTTGTTCAGGTTAATCAAGTGGCCGAGCGGGCACTCGTATAGGAAAAGTGAGAAATTCATCCCAGTCACTGCATAGAAACCTCCCTTTGCAATTTCTGTAAACAGATCAATCGCGTTCCTGCGCCACCACAGCCCTTCGATAATGACGTCTGGGCCAGTTGCAAAGAGAATTACTTTTTTCCCATGGAAAATTGGCCTGTCCAGTGCCGAAAGGTCAACGCGCACATCGTCACTGATCTGGAAAATCTTTGCGCTGTTCCTCCGCTTCTTGGGGCTTAGTACATCCTCGAGCCTGATGCCTACAATTTCATCAGGGATCGTCTCGGAGGGATAATCAAAAAGCTCATTCGGAACTATGGGGATGCTCTGGGTTACGAGTGGGGGTGGTCCAGAAACCGATTTGTTCTCAAAATCTAATCCGTTCACCTCGTCAATGAAGTCATGGATATCCTCGCAGTGACAATCGACCATATTCAGATGATTCCCGGGACATCGGGAGCGCACGAGCAATTTATCCTCTTCCCTGATCAGAGGAGAAATCCTATCGGCTTGGCAGAAACCGTATGCTAGCAGCGTTGTTTGCGCATAATTATGATTGGAAGAACTCGGCATAATGTACGTCTCCGTCAATGACAGTGGTGATTGAGTATGAAATGCCAAGTACCGAACATGTGCGTAGCCTCTTGACAACGCGAGCGCTCACTTTGTCTACTTCACCAATATTTGGTGCGATGAGGGAATTTTCGTCCAGAATAAGCTCGATGCCTTCATCTACATCCTGATTTGATAGCTCTACCCGGAATTTGATCGGACATGCGTTGTTAATATCCAGCGGCGGAGAGCCGCCTGTTCCCCCGCCAGTAGCCTTAGTGCCAATTGCATTAGTGTTGATATTTAACGGATTTTGAATCCGCAGTGTGTCTGATGGCTTACGCCTTGAACTAGAACCCATAAAGGTTACCTCCTTACAGCGGTAGTTGACCGCCCTCAATAATATTTGCTAGAATGGAGGCATACGAGAACTTCAAACTTGTATGCCCAACGTCAGCGGTTGCTGGCGTTTTGGCTATTCTAGGGCTAACTAGGCCTAGTCCGGTTAGCCCTGATTTGTGCCCACACCTTGGGGCTTTCGGATAATTTCATTGTACAGTATATTTTGTAAAAATCAAATACTAAAACGGTAAAAATCATACGAAAATTTGGTGTAATGTGAAGTTGTGTGCTATACTGGCAATAATAAAATGAATGAGGAGCAGATATGGGTATAGGGAGCAACCTAAAAAGTCTGCGCGACGCGTCTGATTTAAGTCAGGAAGATGCTGCGCGCGCGTTGAATATGACGCGGCCAGCATATAAGCAGCTGGAGGATGGAATTAGAGATCCATCAATGTCAGAGCTGAACGCTATCAGCGAGTTGTTTGGCGAGCGAGTGGAAACGCTGACCGGGACATCGTCTGGCATGAGAAAAATAATTCCGAACGACAAAATCGCCGATGGGGTGAATAAGATAAAATATAAGAATGTCATTTTATATTTAGCTAGAGAGGTAGGCGCAAGACCCAATGTTGGCGAAACGGTTTTTTACAAGCTTATTTATTTCATAGAAACTCTGGCTCTAAAAAGGAACGGTGCCGGGATTGTAGGAGAACAGTTTTGGAAAAGGCAATACGGACCAGTCCCAGTATCTTTCCAGGCGATTACAAACGAAATGATTAGGGGAAACGAGCTAGACTGCGTGCGAGGCATCTATTTTACTTATATGCAAACTAAATACTTACCTCGCGTTGAAGTCAATGGTCTTTCGCAGGATGACAAGATTATGATAGATATTATAATTGAAAAATTGGGACACGAGTCTGCGACATCTTTATCAAATCTATCTCATGAGGATGCTCCCTGGATTGAGGCAACGGATGACGGAATCATCAACCTAGAACTGATAAGCAAGACTAATGGTGCGGCCTCGGTAAGAATGGGGCGCATTTGATTTAATCAGTCGTCAAAGTCAAAACGTTGCTTTTATGGGCTTTAGGTATGCATTTTGTGATATACTTTATGTATGATAAAACAATCAGATTATTACAAAGAAATTGGGGAGGTGATTGCGGGGGAGCGGGGATTGAAGAACTTGACGCAGGCGCAGTTGGCGGAAAAAGTGGGGACCAGCCAGTCGGCGATTAACCGCATTGAAAAGGGGCGGCAGAATGTGTCGCTGGAGATGATTGAGAAAATCAGCAAGGCGCTGGGGACGCAGATTCTCGCCATATCAGACAGCAATTCACAGGGGTACAGAATCAATGGCGGCAAAAAACTCAGCGGCAGCGTGACTATCAATACATCAAAAAACGCGGCGGTTGGGCTGCTCTGTGCGAGCTTGCTAAACGAAGGCAAGACAACATTAAAACATTTGGCGCGGATTGAAGAAGTCTTTCGGATCATTGAAGTTTTCAACTCGATTGGCGTCAAGACAAAGTGGATTAACGGAAAAAGAGATCTAGAAATTATACCACCACGCGAATTACAGATTGACGCTTTGGATGTGGAAGCGGCACGAAAAACGCGTTCGGTGATTATGTTGATGGGCCCGTTGCTGCATAAATTCAAGCAATTTAGCCTGCCCTACGCGGGCGGCTGTTCGCTGGGATCACGTACGGTGGAGCCGCATTTGCATGCACTACGCTCGTTTGGTTTGTCGGTAGATTCGGTTTGTAATTCTGGTTTTTATGAAGCCAGTGTGGAGGATGTGGGGGATGGCGATCGCAAGATTGTTTTGATGGAGCGCGGCGATACGGTGACGGAAAATGTCCTGATGGCGGCGGCGCTGTGCCCTGGCACGACCACGGTGGTGGGGGCGAGTCCGAACTATATGGTGCAGGATGTGTGTTTTTACCTGCAGAAGCTGGGCGTGGAGATCAAGGGCGTGGGCACAACTACGTTGCAAATCAAGGGTAAAAAGAAAATCCATATGGATGTAACCTATGCGCCAGCAGAGGATCCGATTGAAGCGATGTCGTACTTGGCGGCGGGGATCGTGACGAAGTCGGAGATCGTGGTGGAGCGCGCGCCGATTGAGTTTTTGGAGATTGAATTGGCAATTTTAGAGAGCATGGGTTTGAAATTTGAGCTGTCGGATGAATATCTGGCGGAAAATGGCCGGTCAAGACTGGTGGATATTTCGCTAAAAGAGTCTGAATTGGTGGCACCGATTGATAAAATTCATCCGATGCCTTTCCCTGGTCTGAATATTGATAATTTGCCGTTTTTCTCGTTGGTGGCGGCGACAGCGCAAGGACAGACTTTGATTCATGACTGGGTGTTTGAAAATCGGGCGATTTATATCACGGAGCTGACGCGATTGAACGCCAATGTACAATTGCTGGATGCGCACCGCGTGTTTGTGCATGGGCCGACTAATTGGCGGCCAGCGGAAGTGGTAGCGGTGGCAGCTTTGCGGCCATCTATGGTGGTGTTGCTAGCCATGCTAGCTGCGCCAGGCAAATCGGTATTGCGAAATGCATATGCAATTGCGCGAGGCTATGAAGATTTTGCGAAGAAATTGCGGGCGCTCGGAGCGGATATTGAACCGTTAACGGGGATCTAGCAGGGTTCTATCTTGACTTTTTGAGCAATGTGTGATATAATGAGGGGATAAGGGAGTTTTTGTCTCTTTTGCTCGTTACTATTTTTATGTTTTCTGAAAGGGGGAACCCGTGATGGGTATTTTGGCGAAGGCGTTAATAATACTTTTGGCAATGAATATTTTGTCCTGCATCGCTTTTAGGGCGATATGCGTCTTGGATTATGGCAAACCGAACATGATCTGCTATCGCGAGACAACTGACAATAGGATGACCTACATTATCGCCGGCAACATGGGCCAAGCCGATGAGGCCAGCGCGAAGATTGTGGACGATATCGTTGGGGGCATTACGTTTGTCAATTTCAGCAATGTGGGCTATCAGCCCAACCAATTCGTTAACTACATCATGAGGGACCGGAGAGCGTTGCCGGAAGGAACGGAAGTTACGTTTGTAGCAATTTCGTTAGGTAATCAGGTGGGGCAGTTTATCAGCAATCGCACTAGCGACACGCTGTATGCGATTAACCCGTGCATGGGTACGAAATTTCTGAATACGCCCATGAAGGCGGCGTGCATCTCGGCCTCCGTGGTCGGCGAACTGCTAAATGTGGCGCTGGGGTGGCTGAGCTTTGTGCCGGTTTTTAACCTGGCAGATTCTCCGCCGACGCACGACTATTCGCTGGAAACTCTGATCAATCAGTTCTCTGCTATCTGGCTGTTGCCAGCGGCTTGTCCGGATAATCCTGATCTGACCAAGGTTGTGATCAGTAACCAAGATGAGCTGCTGAACAATGCGGTGATTGAAGAGTTTTTCGCCGGGTGCGAGATCGTGCGAATTGAAGCCAAGCATGGCAGCATTAACAACTACCCGGAAGAGTACCGGGCGGCGCTGATTGAACTGGGTTTATTCGGAAAATAGAGAAAATAAGGAGAGTCGTCGCTCAGGACGGCTCTTTTTTCTGCGAAAAATAGTCTTCGGCGGGATATCTTGTGCTATAATTTGTCTATATGTCAATTACTCGCGAGGAAATTTTGCATCTGTCGAAAATGTCTAGTTTGTCGTTTTCTGATGCGGAAATTGAAGGTTTGGAAAAAGATCTAGGCAATATTTTGGACTATGTTTCGCGGCTGGATGAGTTGGACACGGAGGGTGTGGAGTTGACTTATCAGGTGTTTAAAATGCAAAATGTATGGCGGGAAGATGTGCTGGAAAAGGCTGAAGCAGATCGTGACGATTTGTTGGCACTGGCTCCAGCGGTAAAAGACCATCAGTTGAAGGTGCCGAAGATATTATGAAAATTGCAGATAAAGATACTAGGGCAGTGGATTTGGTGCGCAAGGCACTAGATAAGGCGAAGGAATTTGAAGAATATAATGTTTTTATATCCTTAAATGATGAGGCATTGAAGAAAGCTGAAGAGATTGACCGTCGAATTGCGGCCGGGGAGAAAGTGGGGCGATTGGCTGGTGTGCCATATGCGCTGAAAGACGATTTTTTGAGCCCTGAGGGCAAGACGACAGCCGGGTCAAAAATGTTAGAAAATTTTCGTTCTCCGATTACGGCTACGGCCGTGGCTAAACTAGAGACTGAAGATGCAATCTGTTTAGGGCGAACCAATATGGATGCCTTTTCGCACGGTGCGAGCACCGAAAACTCTTATTTTGGACCGACACTGAATAGCCGTGACAAAACACGTGCGGCTGGAGGTAGCAGTGGCGGTTCTGCTGTCGCAGTGGCACTGGGCATCGTGCCATTTGCGCTCGGAACTGATACGGGCGGTTCGATTCGCCAGCCGGCGGCATATAACGGAGTGATTGGCGTTCGACCGACCTATGGGGCAGTCAGCCGCTACGGGGTAATAGCGATGTCTTCGTCGATTGATACGGTTGGTTGTTTTGCTACGACGGCTGATGATGCGGATTTGGTGATGGGGGTTATGGCTGGGCGCGACGAAGCGGATGCGACGTCGTTGGATGATTTTTGGTCTGCTGAGCCGGAGAATAAAAAGTTGCGAGTGGGCGTGATAAAAGATTTTATGAATAGCGCAGACGGTGAAGTTTTGAAGTGTACAAATGATTATATTGATAAATTGAAGGGGTTGGGACATGAGGTTTCAGAGATTGAGATGCCGACTCTGAAATATGGATTGGCGATTTATTATGTGGTGCAGTCGGCAGAGTTGGCGAGCACGATGATGCGCTTTGATAGTATTCGTTTTGGCCGCCAGGCGGAAAATGTGAAGGGTTTGGATGATCTGTATACTCGCAGCCGCGATGAGGGATTGATGATGGAAAATAAACGGCGTATTATGCTGGGGAATTATGTAGTGTCGACTGGATTGTATGAAAAATACTATTTGAAAGCGCAGAAGGCACGAACGCTTTTGATGGCCGAATACGATAGGGCGTTTGAAAAATTTGACGTACTGCTCTGTCCAACTACGCCGTCGACGGCTTTTAAGCTGGGTTCCAAGACTGGCGATCCAATGGAGATGTATTTGGAAGATTTGATGTTGGCTTCACCAAGCATGGCAGGGTTGCCGGCGATTTCTGTGCCGGCTGGCGAGACGACGGAAGGTTTGACAGTGGGGGTGCAGTTGGTGGGCCCGCAATGCAGTGATCGCTCTCTGCTGAAATTGGCAAAGGAGACCATGTAATGGACAGTTCACTAGTGATGTTTCTAGCAGCGATTTTGATAGTAGGTATATTGGTTTTTATTGCGGTTTCGGCGACCAAAAAGCGTGGGACGATTTTTAACCAAGAAGATTACCAATCCGATTTTTTGCAAATTGAAAATATGCTGACGCGCGAAAATGAACTGTCGCATAATGCGGCAATTGTAAATGGCGATAAGTTGCTGGATCGAGCAATGTGCGAAATGGGCGCGCCGGGCAAGAATATGGGTGAGCGCTTGAAGAAAATTGGCAAAGAGAAGTTTTCGCAGTTAAATGCTGTGTGGTATGCGCATAAATTGCGTAATCAGATTGCGCACGAGCATGGCTTCTCGGTGGATTACAATCAGGCGAGACACGCTTTGAATACGTATAAACAAGCGCTAAAAGATTTGGGGGCAATATGAAATATGAGATGACGATCGGTATTGAGTGCCATGTGCAGCTGAACACAAAGACGAAATTGTTTTCTGGCGTGAATAATGATGCGGTAGATAAAGAACCGAACGAGTGCTGCTCTCCCGGCAACTATGCCCTGCCAGGAACGTTGCCAGTGTTGAATAAGGCGGCGGTGGAAAAAGCGGTGCGGGCTGGTTTGGCAATGAATTGCGAAATTGGTCTGATCTCAGCTTTTGAGCGCAAACATTATTTCTACCCTGATTTGCCAAGCGGATACCAGATTACACAGATGTTCCATCCGATTATTGGTGCTGGTTCGGTAGAGTTGCCAGACGGGTCAGTAGTGCGGATTGAGCATGCACATTTGGAAGAGGATGCCGGTAAATTAACACATTTCGATAATTATTCATTGGTAGATTTGAATCGTGCGGGAACACCGTTGATAGAAATTGTGTCGATGCCGGATATTCACTCGGAGGTACAGGCGCGATTGTATTGTGAGGAATTGCATCGTTTGATGCGTTACGTAGATGTTTCAAATGGGAATTTGTATCACGGGAATATGCGTTTTGATGTAAATATTTCGGTGGCTCCGGCGGGATCGGAAAAATTGGGGACGCGCGTTGAGATAAAGAATCTGAACTCATTTAAGAGCATTGAGCGTGCGGCGCAGTATGAATATGGACGACAGATAGCGGCATTGGAAAACGGTGAGAAACTGATACAGGAAACGCGAGGTTGGAGCGATGACACTGGAAAAACCACTGGACAACGCAGCAAAGAAAATGCACAGGATTACCGTTACATGCCGGAACCGGATGTGCCGCCAATTGTTTTGACGGATCAGTTTGTGCAAGATATTAAAGCCGAGATGCCGTTGTTGCCGGGTGATTACCGAAAATTGTTCGCAGTGATGAATCTGGACGAGTCGGAAATGACGGCGATTTTGAATTATCCGTTGTTAACTGAAAGATTGGCGGCAGTATTGAAGGCAAGTACGGCATTGGCGGTGCGGGTGGCACATTGGTTTTCCGGATTATTGCTGGCAGAAGAAAATGTTGATAAAGATTTCGAGTTGGCGACGGTAGCCGAGTTGACTGAGTTGTCTGAGATGGTAGAGAAAAATGAACTGAGCTCTACCGCGGGCAAGGAAGTGTTTGTGGCGCTGTATGATGCGAAAAATACTGAAAAAACGCCGCGTGCTCTGGCAAAAGAGATGAATTTGTTGCAGGAAAATGACGAGGAGGCTTTGGTGCAGATTATTGACGAAGTACTGGCGACGGCTGAGTGCGCGAAAGCGGCAGAAGACGTGAAAAAGGGCGAAATGAAAGCGATTGGATTCTTGGTTGGACAGGTGATGAAAAAATCTGGCGGCAAGGCGAATCCTGGCACTGTCAATCAGTTGATAAAGCAACGTCTCGCGTGATATACTGAAGTCTCAAGGAGATAACTATGACATACAAAAAACCGACGAAGGCTGTGATTACCGACGCTGGGTTCGCGAGCCGGTTCTTACCAATTACGAAAACTATACCGAAGGCAATGATGCCGATGGGCGCCAAGCCAGTAATGCAATTGGTGGTAGAAGAGTGCGTAGCGGCAGGGATTAGAGAAATCATTATCGTGGCAACGACTGAGGGCAAGGCTGTATATGAAGACTATTTTGGCAATCCGGTGGAAAAAGTTTATAAACAACTAGAATCACAAGGTAAAACTGATCGTTTTGAATCGGTAAAGCAGGTGCTTGATATGGCCGACGTGACTGTGATTGAACAAGATCCGGTGTTGCCCTACGGTAATGGTTCACCAGTGGCGAGCGCAAAGCCGTATTTGGATAAAGATGAGGCATTTATAGTACTTTACAGTGATGATCTGATTATTGGAAAGCAAGGTGATGTGCAAACTTTAATGGAGGCTTACGAGAAATATCCGGATGCCAAAGCAATCATTACATCCCAGGAAATGCCTGAAGAGGTTTGGAATCGATATGGCATGATCGCGCTGAAGGATAAAGAGAAGAAAACTTTGAGCCATATTGTAGAAAAGCCAAAGACGCCAGCAGATTCGCCATCGAATTTGACTTCATATGGACGATATCTGTTGACACCGGAAGTTTTCGAACATTTGATCCCGAAGAATACAGGATTGGATGATGAGTTGTGGACGGTAGATGCAATTACTAAGTTGGCAGCGGCTGGCGACGTATTTGTGATCCCCAGCAAAGGTCGATGGCTAACAACCGGTGATCCAGCAAATTACTTTGCGGCGTACACAGAATTTATGAAAATGGGAGGTATTTAGATATGAACACGGCGGAGTGGATTTTGGTAATATTTCTATCAACGGCGCTTTTGATATTTTTGATTTTAGCAATAGTATTAGTAGCGAAATTGATTGGTATTACGAAGGAAGTGAAAAAAATCGTAATCAAAGGACAGGATATCGCAGATAAGGCGGATGATATCGTGGGCAACGTAAAGGATATGACTAGCGTGGGGGGTCTTGTCAAAACGTTTGTGAATAAATATACTAAGTCTAAAGATGGCAAGAAGCCACAGTAACTTAGAAAGGGTGGAATAAAATGGCAAGAAAAAAGAAAAAAAGCGGCGCAGGAGGGTTTTTCTTGGGTGCGGCTTTAGGGGCAGCGGCTGGGGCGATCGCTGGTGTTTTGACGGCGCCAAAATCAGGCAAGCAGACGCGAGCCGATATTGCGCGGGGGAGTAAGAAAGTAGCACGAAAAACAAAATCCGAGGGAAAGAAATTTGCTGCAAAGGCCGAGAAAGAATTTAGAAAGGCAACTGGTGGCGGGCGTAAGAAAGCGAAGAGTTCAAAATCTCGAAAATAAAGATTTGAGGGCCGAGGAAGCATTGCTCCGCGAGATTTTTTATGATTTTTATAAATATCGCGGGCGGATTTATCGGGTAAATTTTGTGCGTGGTGTGTTTTTTGGGTTGGGATCGCTGCTGGGTGGCACAATCGTAGTGGCGCTGCTGATAGGTTTGATGACTTTATTCATACAGATCCCGGGTGGTTTGGGTGATTTCTTCAGGTGGATTATTGATACAATACAAAAAAGATAATTTGCATCTTAAGCTACGTTGCGAAAGATGATTTTTTTGAGTTTACTGGTAACAACTTTGACTTCGTCGAGGCCGAGGAAATAGCCAGCGATGAGATAGGAGAGGATGCTGGTGCAAACGATGAGCATGAATTTCGGGAAGGTATCGAAGAAGCTATTGTCAGTGGCGAGAAGGGGGAAGAATTTGGTCATGGAATAAGCGATGGCGCCGGCGATGCCAGAGGCGAAGATAGTTTTGGAAAAGCTTCGCCAAAATTCGCGATTTAGCAACTTACCGCGCATTTGGATGTGCTGTACGATGAGTAAAATGGTGACTTCAATGGCGGCGCCGATGGATTGGGCATAGGCCAGACCTTCGGGACCGAAACCGGAAATAGTGAAGAAGACGGCAAATCCAATATTGAGTCCGATGGCGATGATGGAAATGATGAGAGGAATCTTGGTATTTTGATGGGCGTAAAAACCACGCGTGGCTAGATGAAAGACAGAGCGGCAGAAAATGGAGACAACGAGGGCGCCGAGGACAGCAGCAATTAGTGGGTCGCCACCATTTTTGATAAAGTTGACGATATAGCCGCGCGCGAAAAACGTGATGACGGCAATAGGCATGGCCATCCAAACGATGGTGCGAAGGGCCGTGCGGAAAGTTTGACGGAAATCCTCTTCTTTGCCCTGCCCGACTTCTTCGGTAAGTTTGGGAAAGAAGGCGGTGGAGATGGCGACGCCAACGAGGTTAACTGGCATAGAGTGCAAACTTAAGCCCTGCTGATAGGAGCGAACGGCGCCGGAGGCCATGCGCGAAGCGAGGTTGGTGTTGACGATACTGTTGACGTAATCGATGCCTTGATCAAGGGAACGTGCGGGAAGTAATTTTAAGACGGCGCGGAAACCCAGGTTTTTCCAATAAATTTTGAATTCGTAGTCGAATCCGAGGCCGAATAATCCAATTAGCGAAGTAATGACTTGGAAGACGGCGCCGAGTACAACGCCGAGGGCGACGCCCATGATGCCGCCTTCAAAAATTTGCAGGCCAAAAATGTTGATACCGCCAGTGAAAACTAGAATACCGATGAGGATGCCGACGTTGTAGAGGGCGGGGGCAAGGGCGAAGAAAACAAAACGACCGACGGCCTGCTGGATGGATGCGAGAACAGTGGCAATAGAAAAGAGGAACGGGTTGATGGCGATGACGCGCATCATGTTGATGGCAAGAGCCATGGGAGCTTCGTCGAGACCGGGAGCAACAATGAAGCGGATGAGAGGATCGGCAAAAATCATGATGAGGATGCTGCCAACTAGGCAGAAAAGCGCCATGACGTTCAGGATGCTGGAACTAAGCTCCCAAGCTGATTTTTTGTTGCCAGTAGCGAGACGTTGGTTGAAGACGGGTATGAAGGTGACGGCAAGAGCACCGGAAACGAGGATGAAAAACATGAAGTCGGGGATGGTGAAGGCGGCAGTGTAAGCATCAATGCCAGCAGGATAAGTGTCGAGATAAAGCGAGTTGAGCCAGCGGTCGCGGAAGATGCCGAGGAGCGCGGAGATGAGCGTTGAGCTGGCGAGCAAAATAGCGGCAGACTTGATGGGCAGTTTGGCATTAGCCAGGGCCACGACGGATTTAAAGTGAAATCTGGGACGCTTCATACTTTTTATTGTATCATCAAAAATATCAGCGAGTTATTCTGAAGTTTTCAATAATACCATACTCGTCAATGTTAATGTCATTATCTTGGAGGAATTGCCTCATCATAGTCCTGCGGCTTTCGAGAAATGGCTCGAGGGGTCCTTCGAGGTAAATGATTTGTGGCGGGTCAAAAGTAAGGATAATGCTGTATCCGCTTTTACTGGTGGCAGATAATGTTGGGGATAGCGAGAAGCCATCTCCAAAATACGGGATGAGTGACAAAATAGGTTCCCTGCCGCTATTGGATGCTTGAATAAGGGGGTTCTGATCGCAATTGAAGTCGCCGTAGATCAAATATTCTTCCAAAAGACAGTTGACGTTAGTAGAGCCAAGATCAATTTCGGGTGATTGTGGATCTCCAGTTTTAATCCAATTGAAACTAACGCGATATGATTGATTAAGTTCTTCGATATCTAGGATGAATCTGGCATTGGAGCTTCTCAAGCCATCGCGCTCGTAATCTTTAGTTCTGCAAGTGTTGTCACGAATAACTGCATGATATGTGGGCTGAGAATCTATGCCATTGACACTGTTTTGTTCTCGTATAAACGGGTAGAGCTGCCGGAACACAGTGTCTCGTTGAGAGGCCGGGAGTCGTTCGGCGCAAGAATCAATGTTTGTGATAACTATCATGTTGTTGTGCATAGTAAATAGGTAATACCAGATAGCAAAGGCGCAGACGGCCAAGAAGATAATGGCAACAATGATTAGGGCCCTTTTTCTTATTTTGAATTGATTGTCGTTATTCATAGGTGGTTCCTAGATGATCAAGTTTTAGCTTTGAAGACAGATTAAGGAATGTGGCATTTTTTTCGGCGAAATTGTCCCGCTTTTTAATTTTTAGGTCATGGTTGCCCTGATTATTTTCCATGGTGAGATATGTGCCGTCGCTGAGTACACCGAGGACTATACCAGTATGGCCAGCAGCAGAACTGCCATCTTCGGAGAAGACGCTAAATGGAACTGGGGTATTGGAAGCTGTTAGTAGTCCAGCATTTGCAATTAGCATGTTGGCGACGACTTCGGCGCCGTTGCCGGAGCCATAAAGATAGCCAGTCATCATTGTGACAAACCAGCCAGAAAGGGCAGTACATTGGCCGCAGAAGGTGGCACGCCAACAGCCACCTAGCTCGTCTGAGGCCGTGATGAGTCCTCTATCGATCCATTGTTGCTGTATGATAGCATCCGCAACAACCTCCTCGTCACTCCCTGGCGTATTAGTATTCATCCCAATTGCTGCAGTACGAGGTATGGCGTAATTACGATTATAAAGACGGTTGGTATCGACAATAAATTGCTGAAGGTAAGAAATAGCCATGTTGGGATTGTTAATATTGTCACAATTAGATGGTCTACCTACACCGGTTATACTATCATAGATGGCTTGAGCGAACAGTTCGCTACCGGCTATTGTGGGGTGTACCGAATATAAGGGTTGCTCATCTAGAATATAAGTGGTCTCTGGGTTACTAGCTTTCGCCTGTTCAACTATAGTGCGCCAGTCTATAAGTCTGACGTTGCCGTACGTAGCAGCGGCGGAAGTAAATTGGGCATTATTATTATCGTAAATACTGGGATTTTGGGCATCATAGTTGGTAAGGAAGTAAATAATATGGCTTGGCCCTATGATACTGTCAACGAGGTTCTGGATCACGCCGTCTGCTATACCGCCTTTATCGTTAGTCCCGAGAGCAAAGATAACAATATTGCGAAGCGTGTTGGTATTTTGTAATTCTTGCGCAATGGTAACTCCTGATGGGTTAGCGTCAGAGCCGTTGGCAAAGGATTTGGAATCTTGGGCGTGGATGTCGGCTTTGGGTAAAAGTTTAGTGATGGCGTTTCGCGTATAATAACCGTTAGTTATAGAGTCGCCAATGATAGTAACGTTGGATCCGTCTTCTTTGCCAATTGATGTGACGGGCTTGGCTTCGCCGGATTCGATAGCGTCGAATTTACCGGCTTTGTAGTCGGCAAAATATTGTTCAGCGGAAACAATACGGCTGTTGTAGCCGGAATCTCCGGGAGAGCATGAACCGCATACTTCGTAACGAGCGGAAACCCAACCAGCCAGTTCTGCAACGGTTGTTTTGGTATAAAATTCCGAGTAATCGCCGTCCATTTCGGTGCGCACAAAATGTATTGCGGCACACCAAAGCGCCCAGTAATCTGAGTCTGAGCCAGTTTCTTGCATAATTTTTTCATGGAGTTGTTCGTCGTTGTAGCGTCCGTAGGTTTTATAGGCATCATCTTCAAAATATTTGAGAAGATTTAGTTTGCGTATTTCTTCTAGATATCCTAAACGTCGATTATGAGATGTCCATTGGACAAATCCGAGTCCAATACCGGCAACTCCTTTACCTGCACTGTAATAACTATAAATGGCTTGCATGCAGGCGCCATGATGGAGACCATTGGTGCTATCTGTCCAGATTGTATAGGGTTGGCCTTCTTGAGTTAAGCAGTTACTGTCGCGAGCAGAATTGTAAACGCCTTCTTGTATGGTGGGGCTGCCTCCTTCGTGAGCCATGTTGCCCATGATGGCGGCGGTTTGTTCCGGAGTGAACCCGACGTGGCGAAGACCAGACCAGAGTTTCTCGTCTTTTGTGTCGCCCATAATATTGCAATCGGAAGAAGCTGCACCGCAAAAAGTATTGCTTTGACTTGGATCATAGAACATGATGTTGTTTTCAGCAAACATATCGAGTTGCGATTCTGTAAGTGCTGCTGCAGGGCCGGCCATGATGGCGGCGGCTGCGACAATACAGAATCCTCTTAGAAAACGATCAAATTTGGAATGCTTTATCATACAGCATAACTCCTTGTACGTGTGTCAGCGTATATGACGAAATACGGTATAGGATTGGTGTAATGATCGGCAATAATGATAGCTGGTAATTGGTCGGCTAGACTAAAGACGTAATGAGCTAGATAGTTTGGCATTGGATAAAGCTCGGTTGGATCATAGTTAGCTATGAAGTTGAAATATTCTAATTGTTCGAAAGTTGCGATGACTGTCTCTTTGGTCAAGCCAGTTTTGCGGGCTAGGATGCCTTCGTATGATTGGTCTAGGGGGTGTTCCGCATAGTAATCATCGAGGAAGGCCGTGACAGCGGATTTCTCAACAAGACCAATAGTTTCAGATAAAACTTGATCTTCGACGAAGCGTTGGTAATTTCTAGTTTCGTCCCAGCTAGGTGATGCGACAGCAATTGGATTTGTGGTACCTCCTTGCACGCAGGATTCGCCGGATACCCATCCGTAATTAGAAATTTGATCATACTGTCTAGCGATGTCGAGAAAATCTCCTAAGACTGGGATGGCACCAATTGTGGTGTTGGCTGAAGTATTGACAAGGGCGACGTCGGTACTTACTGTGGTCCATGAGTCTGATGAGATGTCGTTGGCGATATTTTGGTCAGCAACACCGAATGGCGAGCCGCGTTGACCGCAAAATATAATATATTTTGCTAAGTTGGAACCTTTTGCGACTTGCGGAACTTCACCTTCAACTTTGACCAAGCCGTTGAGGTCGTCAACTTTATCGACTACTCTGCCCGGGTCCCAATCGAGTCCCGTTATAGTACTAATATCGGAAACGATATATGGGTTGCAAAATGCGTCGCCGACGGCACCGATGGATTCGAGATCGGGGCAATCGCCAAAAGAAGTAACCATTTTAACGGCATGGAGAGCAGAAGCGCTTGGCAAAATTGTGGAGATAGAACTGCCAACAATATTGCCGATCCCAGCCATTATGCCCGTGAAGGATGTGGCCTGAGTGGTAAATGACATGATGGAAGTAACTAGGCTACCCATAAATGTATATTTGGATGAAACATCAAAGGGGCTTTTGGTTTCGCGCTGATAACGCGCTTCATTGGCAATTACCTGTTGTTGGGCGGCAATAAATTGCAATAGTCCATCCTGATTGGTTGGTGCACCTCCGCCCATTCTATGATTTGTCCCCATATACATATTGGCCCCGGAGGTAATGGCGTTGCCTAGATCTTCTCCGGCTAAGGTAGATATGATGTCGCGGGAGAAGGCTTTGAAGAGTACCTGGGCGAGAATTGGCACGGCTATGGAAATGGCAGTAGAAATGGCAATACTGCTAGCGACGGAGGTCATAGCCATTTTTATAGCTGAGACTACGCAGCCAATGCCAAATGTTCCTACGCAGGTAACAATTTCTACAACATCTAGCACAAGATCAACCAGGCTAGCGGCAGCCTTGGCGATGGCGCATCCCAAGAAGCTAGTAACGCTGGTGCCAAGCAAACCTAATATGGTTTGCAGTCTAGTGCCAATATTAAAACTGTCGACGCTTGGGTCATGTTTGTTGACTGGTTTATTGCCATAAATAGAAGTAATGCCGCTGCTGGCCATGGCAGATCCAGTGAGCGTAACGCTGCCGCCATCGTCGGTTTCATAGGTGGAATTTGCCGGTGTAGTTAGACCATTGGACAAATCATTGAGCGGCGAATCGGCCCCGTCACCGGCTTGGACTTTCTGGATGGCCTCAAAGTATCCTGTGATCAGCTGCATAATTTGGAGCGCTTCGTGTGCAACTAACATAAGATTTACTGCACCGATAAAATTAAACACTGTACAGGCAACATTAACTACGGCGTTGGCGGCGCCGCTGACTTGTTTAGCCATGCCGTTGCCAAAATCGGTGAGATAAGCTTCGATTTGCGCCTTATTGCCTTTGTAAATAGCGGCGTCTAGCTTGGCTTTGAAGCCGGTGGGACCAGCATCTGGAGGTACTGCTGCGGCCACAGGAGTTACTTCAGTAGAAGTGGTTCCATCACTGTTTTCTACAGTAGTAGTTTGTTCGCCGGCGTCAGTATTGCGAACGCCAACTCCTTCGGATTGATTATTAACATCGTCACGCATCAAGGCTATGGCGGCACTCCTAGTATTACCGGCTTCTTCAGCCATCACACGAGCTTGAAAATTTTTAAACCTATCACGTGTTAATCGGTTACTTTGCAAGAATCTGACTGTCATTCTACCAAACCAGGCTCCGACAGCTCCGCGCCAAGTGCGTGATCCTTTGATGTAACCATTGCGGAAATCGGGTATTTCGTCGAATGCTCCATTGAATGAATGGACTGGCGGCATAATGACAGAACCATCAACATCTGTTAATCCGCCGCTCAGGATGAAATTATCAACATCGACTTGCATCTTGGCGTCTGGGACAATAATCATTGGGGGGAGACCTGAACCGTCATCAAATGTCAGCGCTGTGATGGATTTGTTATTGCCATTTCCGTCAACGTATCTAAAATTCCTTTCAACCTCTATGCCCTGTTTGAAAAGTTTAGTTTCCTGCCGGTGAGTGATTTTGAACTTGAGTTTGCCAAACATGGTGGCGCGAATTGGATCTTTGACTAGATCTGGATTCAATTGATGCTCGAAGAATACATTCGAACGCAGTTCGGAGACGGTTTTGATGGAATCAAAAGTTTCTTGAAATTGGGCGATTAAACTAAAGGGCATAAGAGATTGGGTTCCGGCCATGATGCCGCCGCCGCCGATTAATAGAGTCATAATGGCAATAAGCGGCCCCTTGCCTTTGAAAAAGCCTTTTTTCTTACCATCTTTTTTGTTGTCCTTTTGACCTGGCAAGCCCTTACCGGTAAAACGTGGACTGAGAGATTGGTTTTGTTCGGCAGATTGTGCTTTATCGGCTCCGCCGGCGATGGTGGATATGGGATTTGCGGCTGATCGTTCGGCGTCTGATAATCCATTTTGAGCGAGTGCTCTTAAGTTGCCTCTGGGTTTGCCATCACCTTTGCCGCCACCTTCAATAATCCCAAGATTAGGGCGAATATCCGAACGATCCATCTCATTATAGGGATCATTGGGAGCTAGGGCGCTACTGCCGTCGGTTTCATACTCTGCCATTCCGCTTATTATTATATTGGATATTGACTTTTTCTGCAAGGTATGCTATAATGAGGGTATGGAAGTGCCTTGGTGGCTACTTCAACAAATCTAAGAGAGGGGAGTACCTTAAAATGAAAAAGTTAGTCTTATTGATGTTAGCTGCGTTGCTGGTAGCCACCTTAGCTGGGTGCTCAAAGAGTAATCCGGATATAACGAGTGGAAATACCAGTGGGACGATGAGCCCGTCAGAGCCTGAAAAGCCGACAGAATCTAACGATCCAGTGAGCGATCCAACGTCGACTCCTTCAGTTAATCCAGGCATTGACCCTGAAAACTACTGGATAAGCGATTCAGAATTTGACATGATTGGATACTGTGCGGCGCACGGTATCGATAAGTTCCAAGTTACTGAACCCGATTTAGGAGATCCGGTAATTCGTTTGTCCTGTAGTGGAAGTGCCGGCGGCAAGACAACCTGGGCAAGAAGCATTATGTTGGGTTCGGGATATCGTATTTCTGCAAACCATAATGACTATGTTGCTCTTGTCGCGACGATGTTCAACGCGACTGATACCCGAATAAATGACAGCCAGGCGAAAAGAATCTATTTTACTGGGGTTAATGTGTACATGTATGATTATCTGATGGATTTCGTATTGTATGCCATACCCAGACTGGCTGATCAGTCGATTGAAGACCCAATGAGAGGATTCGGACGACCTCATGGGGTTGAAAGGGCTATCATTGAGGTTGATGCTGCTGGTAACTACAGTATCAAATATGACGGAAAGAATGTGGAAGTTGTCCGTGACTAACAACTAAGGGCGTTGCCATTGCAACGCCCTTTTTCATGCGCGTCAATATTCTTGCTATAATAACAAATTTATGCTATTCTGCGGTTAATACGCTCTTGGGTGACTCCGGAGGTAAATTTGTTCTTTGAAAAGGGAGTGTGTAATTATGCCACGCAATCCAGAAATTGATCGTCTGAAGGAAAGATCGGACCAGGCTTTTGCCGACAAGCAAGCTGCATATGACCGGATGAAGCCATTGGGGGATTTGCGCAGCGAACTGAGGGCGGAAATGGACGCAAGTTGGGATAAAGTCCAGGCAGCCCGCTTAGAAATGAACAGAGCTTTTGAGCGTCAGCAGAACGACTGGGACGCTTACAAGAGCGAGCGAAATGGAGCGACGTGCCTTGCGCATCGGCGACTTGCAGCAACACGATTCGGGTTAATTCCGACTGGTCGCATCCGCCTAAGTATTGCAAAAACTGTAAGGAAGGGTTCGAACGCCAGCGAGAAGAAAGAGCGACGCTTTATGGTAGATTCCGTAGTAATCACTCGCCAATGGAAATCCCTGCCAAGACCTTCTGGGATAGGAAATATGTTGGCCCTTATCATTTGACTATGAAATATGCCGATGGCTACAGGGTTTCTTGGGATGCCGATGAACGCGGAGACCGAAATTTCCATTGGACAAATGAGAGTTTGCCAAAAGGACATAAGGATCGCCATGTGCCACCTCCTGACCACAGGACATAACTATAACCTGTCCAAAATTAAAGACGGTCATTTCTGACCGTCTTTTTTGCTGGGTTGGACTTGCACCAACCATGCTACCATCTCATGGCTCCGGAGATCACCCATGAGCTTTCACGCCGTTTATATGGCGGCGGCGATCTAACGCCGCTTCAGCAACACAATTATATCAGAAAATGTCAAAAAGTAAACGTTAATGTAATTTCGCGGTGGGTGGGAGGGTAGTGCCTTTGAGGATATCGCGGACTTCTTTTTCTTCTAGAGTTTCTTTTTCGAGCAAGGCGGCGGCGAGCTCGTCAAGGTATTTTTGGTTGACCTTGAGGACCAGTTCGGCGCGTTTGGTGGATTCGCGGGTCAAGGTTTCGATTTCGGTATCGATAACCTCGGAAGTCTTTTCAGAATAGGCTTTGGCACGGTCGCCAAAGAAATTGACCTCGGAGGTGTTAAAGACTTGGTTGCGGGTTCGGCCGCCCATGCCTTCCTCGGTAACCATTTCGCGAGCTAGTTGGCTGACATGCTTGAGGTCAGAGCTGGCGCCGGTGGTAATGCCGTCGTCGCCAAAGATGATTTTTTCGGCCATGCGGCCGCCCATAGCACGAGCGAGGACATCTTTGAGTTCATAGATATTTTTGTAACTGCGGTCCTCTTCGGGGAGGAACCAGGTGACGCCGCCGGTGTGACCGCGAGGGATGATGGTGACTTTGTGAACGGGATCAGAATCAGGCAAAACGTGGCCGACGACGGCGTGACCGGCTTCGTGATAGGCGGTGATTTTGCGTTCTTCATCGGTCATGACTTTACTTTTGCGCTCGGGGCCAATGGCGACGCGTTCGAAAGCTTCGGTCAGATCAGCGTTGCTAATGGTTTTGTGGCCTTCGCGGGCGGCGGTAATGGCGGCTTCGTTGGCGATATTGGCCAGGTCGGCGCCGGAACTGCCGGCAGTTTTGGCGGCGAGAGCTTTGAGGTCGACATTTTCGTCGACGGGCTTGCCTTTGAAGTGGAGCTGAAGAATTTCGAGGCGGTCTTTGCGTTCAGGCAAAACAACATTGACGTGGCGATCGAAGCGGCCGGGACGCAACAGAGCTTTATCGAGCATGTCAACGCGGTTGGTAGCAGCCATGACGATAACGCCGGTTTCGTTGTCGAAACCATCCATTTCGACCAGTATCTGATTGAGAGTCTGTTCGTCTTCCCTGCCCGACCCGCCGCGTGCATCGCGTTTGTGGGCGACGGCGTCGATTTCATCGATGAAGATGATAGATGGTGAGTTTTTCTTGGCTTTATTGAAGAGGTCTCGGACGCGAGAGGCACCAACACCGACGAACATTTCGGCAAATTCAGAACCGGAGATGCTAAAGAACGGGACGCCAGCTTCGCCGGCCACGGCGCGAGCCATGAGGGTCTTGCCGGTACCGGGATCACCAGCGAGCAGCACGCCGCGCGGGATTTTAGCACCAAGCGCTTCGTACTTCTTGGGTTTTTTGAGGAAATCAACAATTTCGGTGAGATCTTGTTTGGCGGCTTCGTTGCCGGCAACATCTTTGAAAGTGATTTTTTTCTTATCATTGCCGTAGAGGCGGGCTTTGGACTTGCCGAAGCCCATCGACTGGTTGTTCATGGACTGGGCTTGGCGCATCATGTAGACAAAGAAACCGATAATGAGAATAGTCGGTACTAAGATGAGTGCAATGTCAAAAACGTTATCCCAAATGCTGCTGGGCTCTTCGATACGGATGCGGACTTGGCCGTCTTCGATGATACTGGCAAATCCTTGTTCATTGAGCGAACTGGAGGGGTCTTTCATGGAAATCATGCGGGGCAAGTCGGTGCCTTCGCGGGGCGTGACGATTAGCTCGTTGCCGCGAACGATAATTTCTTCAAGTTTTTCGTCCCGGGCAAAAGCGAGAATCTCAGTGAGATCTTTTTCTTCGGCGGCATCAGCGGCAGGGGTGGAAAAACTGGCTAAAGCGGTGAGGCCGAGAATAACAATTAAAATCCAAAAAGCAGCCATGCGCATGGCGCTGCCGACACGATTCTTTTTTTCGGGTTGTTTGGGATGATTTGGTTGTGGCACTTGACCTCCTAAAATTTTATGGTGGGGGCGCCTGGACTTGAACCAGGGACCAATCGGTTATGAGCCGACTGCTCTAACCACTGAGCTACGCCCCCGAATAACATGCTGTTATACCGGCTAATTATAACAGCTTTGCGCTATAATGATAACCATGGACAGATTGAAAAATAAGGGTCGACAGTTGGCGTATCGAGTGAAGAAGGATTATTTGACTCTGAATAACGTGGTGTTGGTGGCGGCGTTGATATTTTGTGCGAGTTGGGTATGGGCGTCGGTGAGCACGATGTCGCGCAATTGGGAACTAGAGAAAAAACTGGAGGCGCGGCAGTTGCATTTAGCCAAATTGAAATTGGAAATAGCCAACATGGAGTTGGAACGAGAATATTACCGAACGGAAGAATACCAAGAGTTGATGGCGCGTGAAAAGCAAGGCAAGATGTTAGAAGGCGAGACGATGGTGGTGCTGCCGGAGAATTCGAAGGCGGCGAAGGAAAAGTATAATCAAACCCAGATGATCGTGACGGAGGAAAAGTCGAATTTTGAATCTTGGATGAGTTTTTTATTTCCGAGGAGTTGAAGTGATGGATATTTACCTAGATATTGATGGCGTGATACTGGGGACATATAGTCCGCTGGAAGATTGTATAGAGTTTTTGGAGTATTTGCTGGTACATTTTCCAGATACAACGTATTGGTTGACGACTCATTGCAAAGGCGGGGAAAATCATACTGGCGAGTCACTGAGTAGGATATACCAGAGTGAGCTGGTTGATAAAATTGAAGCTACTTTTAAGGAGACCGATTGGGGAGTATTGAAGACAGATGCAATAGATTTTTCCCGTCCATTTGTCTGGTTTGATGACACGCTGTATCAATCTGAGAAAATGGTGCTAACTCAACATGGGGCGGAGGATGGTTACTACAAAATAGATCCGGAAGATCCGGAAGCTATAAAAAGGGCGTTGGATCACTTAAGACAGATAAAAAAGGCGCAATAACTGCGCTTAAAAAATCGTGGTTGCGGGGGTTGGATTTGAACCAACGACCTTTTGGTTATGAGCCAAACGAGCTACCAGGCTGCTCTACCCCGCGGCGTGGGTAGTATTGTATCTGAGTTTTGAGTTTTTGTCAAGCTGTCAGCCTTTGGCTGACAGCAGATAATTCTGCCTCGCTCGGAAAAGCAAGCTTTTCGCTCGCTTCGTTGAATTATCAAGCCTAAGACAGGCGGCGGGCGGCGATGCGGATGAGTTCGCCCCAATCACTGGCGATGTGGGGAGTGTCGGCGATGTCAGAGGCATAGAGGCCGAGGCGGATGGCCATGGCGATTTCTTGAATTAAAATGCCGGCGCGAGGAGCGACAATAGAGGCGCCGATAATTTTGCGGTTGCGGTCGGTGATGATTTTGACGAAACCATCTCGGAAATCTGAGGTGTTGCTGGCTTCCACAGTGGAAAGCGGGACGACGACTTTGCGGATTTTGCGGTCGCGGCGGATACAGTCATCTTCAGTGGCACCAACGGAAGCAACTTCAGGATAAGTGCGAGTGATACGGCTAAGTCCGGCATACTCGACGACAGCTTTGGGGCGATGGACGAGGTTAGAAACGGCGACTGCGGCTTCTAAGACGGCTTTTTCCGTAGAACTATCACCGCCAATACAATCGCCAGCAGCGAAAATGTGCTTCATGGAGGTTTGGAGGTTTTTGTTGACTTTGATGCCCTTGGCGCCGTATTTGATGCCGGCATTTTCAAGGCCGAGATCGGTAGCTGGAGTACTGCCGGTACATAAAATAACTTCGTCGATGCGGACGGACTTTTCTTGGCCGCCGCGCATGAAGATGACTTTTTTACTGACGGAATCTTTTTCGAGGGCGACGACGCGAGATTGAGTGAGGACTTTGATGCCAAGTTTGTTGAAACAATTGTCCATGACTTGTCCGACTTCTTCGTCTTCTTTGGGCAAGAGCCGGCCGGCAACTTCGGCAACCAGAACTTTGGTGCCAAGTTCGGCGAAATATTGGGCAACTTCACAGCCAGTGGAACCAGCGCCAACCACGAAAATAGTACGGGGCGGGCGGATGAGGTCGAGGATGGAATCGGGCGTCATAAAGTTGACGTCATGCAGGCCTTTGATGCCAGTATCGAGGGGTTGGGCGCCAGTGGCAATGAGAATTTTACGAGCAGTCAAGCGGACGTCGTTAACGCCAACCTGGTAGGAGCCAAGAAAATGGGCGCGGCCTTTTACGCAGGTGATGCCGGCATCTTCGAAAGCCTTTTTACTGCCGGCGCCAGCGCGGCGCATGGCGACATTTTTCCAGTTATTGATGGTGGGATAATTGTAGCGCAGATTGCTGCTGCTGATGCCGAATTTAACTCCTTCGGCAGCTTCAGTTAAGAGATGTGTGGCGTGAAACAGCGCGTCCATTGGAACGCCGGTATAGTTGAGGCTGGATCCGCCCCATTTGTGGGCTTCAATCAGGGCAACTTTTTTCCCTGCTCCAGCAGCCATTAAGGCGCTGGCACCACCGGCAGCACCACTACCTATGACAATGAGGTCGAAATCGTTTTTTGCTCTGGCCATTTATAATATCTTACCACGATTTTTATAAATATAAGCGAGATCGGCGTTGAGCTCCTTGAGCTGGTTGTGCACGACGCGGTTGATGTCGGCTTCAGTAACGGTGCCGCGGTCCTTGATCCAGTCGTCAACGTACTTGACAGTTTTGTCGGCCATAGTTTCGGCCCAATGTTCGGCAATTTTTAGGGATTTGGCGTCGGTGAGAATTTGCTGTTTGAGGGCGGCGCTAGAATATGCTTTGGTTTTTTTCATGACAGGTCGAGAATTTTAAAGGCGAAAATGAAGAGACCGAGCGCGAGAAAACCGAGACCGGAAATAATGCGAAGGAAAAGTTTGTTGCGCACGCGCCATTTTTGGATTTCAACGACGTTGTGCCCTGTGCGGATGATAATGTTGAAGACGACGAGCGGGATGATGGCGATAATTGTGTAAAAAGCCACCATGAGTGGCTGATACATGGGATCAAGTTCGAGCACGCTGTTGCCGGCGACTAGCAGCAAGATGATGATGAAGGGCATTTCGGCAAAACCGGTCGTGACGCCAAGCGAAAAAGCTTCGGTGTTGCTGTTGGTGACTTTGGCGCGATTGTTGATGAATTTGGCGACAATTTGCGGCAACCAAAGTTCGGTAGAAGAGCCACGCCGGTAGTAGAAGAACCACATGACGATAGCTAAGGCGATGAGGATGCCGATGGCGGCAGTAAGGATCTGGATGGAAAGGGCGCCGTCGAAAGTGTTGGAGATGACGAAGCAAGCGGTGGCAAGAAGCAGAAAGGCGATGGTGCCGACGCCGGAAATGAAGCTGCCGACGAGATTGCGGGTTTTGCTTTGGATGTGTTTGCCGGCGGATTCGTGATAAAGCAAGAGGAGGCAGCCAAGCCCAAGCTGAAGCGAGGCATGCACGATAGCAGCCAAGACGATAATGGCGATACTTATGAACTCGCTCATGTCTATATTGTAACACGCTGATGCTTTTTAAGTATTGGTCGGTTTTTTATGCTGGGGGCATGAAAAAAATTTGTAGATCAATCAAATATTTAGCAACTGTAATTATGTGTGTCGGGATGGCGGTGCCAGTGGGGGCGATAACAGAGGTGCCGGAGGTTGGACCTGCGCTTGATCTTTCGCCGAAACTGATGATTTTGGCGGTAAATGCAGGCTATACGGGAGTGGATGGTTCGCAGCAAAATTATGATTTTGTGGAATTGTTTAATGTGGCGGGGGAACCGTTGAGGTTGGAGGGATATAGTTTAGTTTATACGAATAGCGGCGGGAACAGCTCAGTGCATAGTTGGTCGGCGGGGGTGGTTTTGAACGCCGAATTTTTGGCGGTGGGGTATAACGGGTCGCCGCAATTTGCGGAGGCGGAGGAGGATTATAGATATAGATTTAACTTGGCGGCAACAACCGGGACGGTGAGTCTTTTGTACGATGGCGAGATAGTGGATGAAGTATGTTGGGGAAGTGCGGGATGCAGTGAAAAATATGGCCAGTTTTCTACCAGCCAAGCGGGGAATTTGACGTTGGCGCGGTGTATAGTGGATGGATTGGCGGATGATTGCGGCAATGGTAGGGCGTTTGAATTTCGAGCGTATTATCCGGAGATAAATTTTGGGGCGTTGGTGTATGATGTGCCTGAAGAGGAACCGGCAGAGGAGTTGCCGACGGATTTGGCAAGCTGCAAGGGCTTAATATTCTCGGAAATTTTCACTTATTTTGAGGTGGATTACGGAGAGCAATTTGTGGAGCTGTTTAATCCGACAGACGAGATCATATCTGTAGGCGATTGTAGGATTAAGTACAAGAATCAGACCTATGCGATGGTCGGTGAATTACAGCCGGGCGAATATTTGGCTTACCAAAATGCTGAACTGAAATTGACGAAGAATCCGACAGCGTCAAATGAGGTTTTGCTGATTGATAGCGATGGCACGGAGGTAGCGAGCCTGACTTATTATGGCGGGCAGAAGAAATCGGTGTCATATGCTTGGTTTGGCATTGCGGCTGATGGTGGAGAAATTTGGCGGCAGACCTATGCGGTAACGCCAGGGGAGGAAAATGTTTATCAAGAATTCAAAAGTTGTCCAGCGGGTAAGGTGATAAATCCGCTAACGGGAAACTGCATCAATTTCTTTGAAGACGAGCCGTTGCCGGATTGTCCGGCAGGTAAATTTAGAAATCCAGAGACGAATCGGTGTAAATCTTATGAGACGGTGGCAGGTATTTTGGCGCCGTGCGCAGAGGGGTATTTTCGAAATCCAGAGACCAATAGGTGCAAGAAAATTGCGACGGCAACGGCGGCTTTGACGCCTTGCAAAGATGGTTACGAGAGGAACCCGGAGACGAATCGGTGTCGGCAAATTCGGGAAAATAATGGTGCAGAGTATGGTGTGGAGCCGACTACTTATACGGATACTTCGACGTTTGTAGCTTATGGGACGCTGGCGGTAGTGGTGGTAGGCGGGATTTTGTATGTAGTTTTGCAGTTTAGGCATGAGATTGGGCGATTTTGCGGGCAAAGATTACGGAAACACGCTAAAATGAAGCCATGAGGATATTAGGGATTGATCCGGGTACAGGCATCTGTGGGTTTGGGGTGATTGAGATCGATAAGAAAAATATGGCAAATTTGGTAACAGCGGGAACGATTTCGACACCGCCGCATACGCCGCTACCGGACAGGCTGTTGGATATTTACAATTCCCTGCTGGAAATTATTATTGAGGAAAAGCCGGATGAGGTGTCAATTGAAAAGCTGTTTTTCAATACGAATATTACGACGGGCATAACGGTGGCGCAGGCGCGGGGCGTGGCAATGTTGGTGGCGCGACAAAAAAACTTACCAATTTACGAATATACGCCGCTGCAGATTAAGCAAACTTTGACGGGTTATGGGCGAGCGGAGAAGAAACAGATTCAGGAAATGGTGAAACTGCATTTGCGACTGAAACAAGTGCCAAAGCCGGATGATGCGGCGGATGCGTTGGCGGCGGCAATTACGCACTCTCTGATGACTAGAAGATAACACCTTAGCGTGCTAGACTAAAGACATGATAGCGCAGATCAGAGGTCAGGTAGTAGAAAAATTTGGTTCGTCAGTGATTATTGATGTTTCGGGTGTGGGTTATGAGGTAATGGTGACACGGCTGGATTGGGACAGATTTTCCTTGTCGGATGAAGCAAAGGTCTATACGCATCATCATGTGAGAGAGCAAGCGGAGGAATTGTTTGGATTTTCATCACTAAGTGGGAAGAAGTTGTTTGAACTACTAATATCTGTGCAAGGGATTGGGCCGCGGGGAGCGATGGCGATTTTGTCTTTGGCGGAGCCAGAAGAGGTACGTAATGCGATTGCCAATGCGGATGCGGATTTTATCAAGAGGGCAAGTGGTGTGGGGAAGAAATCGGCGGATCGGGCGATTGTGGATTTGAAGGATAAAGTGGGATTGCCAACTTATTACGGACGTAGAACCGAGGCAAAAGCTGAGGCTAATGAGAGTGATGAGGCAATGGAAGCATTGATGGCTTTAGGTTATACGCTGGGTGATGCGACACGAGCGTTGGCTGATGTGGACCCGAAATTATCGACGGCAGAGCGCGTGCGCAAGGCGCTAAAGAGTTAATTAGATACCTTTTATGCTTGCATGGCCTAGTTGGGTTTGATATACTCGCTATTGTCGCCTCAAAATTTCCCAATTGCACGCGAGGTGGGTCAGGTCGTTAGGGCGACAAGATTTAACAAGAAGGAGAACATCCATGAAAAAGCGAAACCGCAAGGGGACGCTGCGAGTGGACACACTTCAATGGAATGAATACATTGAAATGTAAGAATAACCCCCGTCGGGGGTTATTTTTTATTCTTCTTCGTCTACGACAGCGGGGCCGGTGGGAAGATTGAATTTGGCAAGTTGAGCATCAAGTCTTTCACGGATAGTATTTTGAAATTCGGCGGCGGCACTTGCACCGGACATGTCAATATATTTGCCGTTGACGAAGAAGGCAGGAGTGCCAGTAACTTTATCCTTTTTGACGCCTAGATCATAATCAAAACTGATTTTTTTGGCAACTTCGGAACTGCCCATGTCGGATTTGAACTGGTCGACATCACCATCTGGATAAATCTGTTTGAAGAAACTAATAAAAACATCTGTACGTTCAGCACCGCTAGAATAAGTCCAGACGGCTTGATTGGAATAGAGTATGTCTACCATTTCGAAAAAGTGGTCCTGCAGCCCGGCGGCGATAGCAGATGAAGCGGCGGCACGGGCATTTTGATGGCCATTGATGGGGAAATGGCGGAAGACAAAGGCAACGCGATCGCTGTATTCCTCGAAGATGACATCAATACTGGGGTTGGCGGTGGCGCAGCCGGGACACTGGAAGTCGGCATATTCAACAAAGATGACTGGAGAATCAGTTTTGCCGCGAACGTGATCGCCAATATTGCCATTGCTAGCGGAGGGGGCGATAACAGAGGCCGAGTCGTAGGCATCGAAATCGGTGGGATCTACTCGCGAGCTGATAATAGACCAAGTGACGAGGCCGCCAAAACATAAAACAATAATACCAATGATGACTAGAGTGACTTTATTCATGGAGATATTGTAGCACGGAATTAGTCGTCGACGGAACCGTCGATATTGAGAGCTTCATCGGATAGAGCGTCAGAGGAGAAGGCAGTGGGGTCGGAAGAAATATCTTTGACGAGGGCGTCGAGTTTCTTGAGATAGTCGCTGATGGCTTCTTTGGTGATAGGGCCGTCGGGCGGGAAAATGGCGGTTTGTTTGGCCTCTTCGGTGTCCTTAGGTGATTCGTCATCAAAAATAAAGCCGGGTCGAGAGCGATCAAGATAGATATCGCCAGAGGAGGTGTAGAGGAATAAGCTGATGCCTGAGGTGATAAAAGCAATCAAAATGGAGACAATGCCGAGCGTGGCAAGGCGGCGACCGCCGTTATTATCGATAGGTTCGTCGTTCATAGACTGTCCCTAAAATTTACGACAACGGCGCGGTGATCGGCCAGTACGTCTTTGAGGCGGAGGTAGCTTTGGCGGACAATTTCACGTTTACTGCGAGTGATTTCGAGATGATCATAGAAGTTGTAAGGGTTTGATTTGCAATCAGTGGCAATGAGGGTGTCGAGGGATTTGGCGTAGTCCGTGAAGGTAGTTTTGAAGAATTCGCGTTCGCTGTTGAAGGTGGTTTGAGAGGCAGATAGGGGTGAGCTGGCGAGATTATTTTTGACCAGGCGGAGATTGAGGTTGGTCATGAGATTGGTAAGGACGAATTCATATTTGGAACCGAGATAAACGCGGATGCGCGAGTCAGCTTTTTGTAGATTTTTAAGTTGGAGTTGGATGCTGCCGCAAGTCATGGAGATGATGCCGGCTTGATCTTCGGAAATTTGAGCGGCATGGGCGGATGGGGCGATGATTAGGCAAGCGGCTAGGCAAACAATAAAGGCTAGAAATTTCTTCATAATGCAATTATACCAAAAAGGTTAATTTGTGACGGCGGTAAATCTAAGCGTGTTGGAATAACTGCCGGAAGGGAAGGTAGTGTCGGCTTTGGCGCCAACAGTGACAGTTGTGGTGGAAGATTCTGTAGGAGTACTGGTGCTGGTGAGAATAGTTTGGCTGCCGAGACCGGGGATGCGGCGGAAGGTAGTGGCATCGCTACCAATGTTATAGCCCCAGGTATTGATGTCTAGATCGGCCGCTGATGAATTGGAAGTGCTGGGTATGGTGGTAAAGCCATTGGCATGGGTTAGGCCAGTGGTAGAATTGCTGATGGACATGGTAAGGGCAAAGCCATTTGAATTATTTGTGCTGATTTCGATGTCGATATTGTCGGCAATCTCGATAAATTCATTGATGCTGAAAGTCTCAGTAGCAGGCAGGCTGAAATCAGCCAGATTGATGGTCATGGCAAGAGCTGGCGTGAGATCGATGCCGGTATAGCCCTCAGCAGATGATTCTTGAGGGATGAAGGAGAGCGAGCCAACAACAAAGGAGAACGAGAAAGAAGCGAAGAAAATAAAAGTAGCCTGAAAAATATTGACGGGCTGGTGGCGATTTTTGATGGCTAAACTCACAGTTAATAACTCCTTCTCGCTACAATTCTATTTTAGCACATACGCTATGCTTGTCTCAACTAAATTTTTAGGAACCAACTTAGTCGCAGGGGAAATCTGTTTCAGGCAGGATTTTCTCTGGAGTCGTTACGTTCCTAAAAATTTAGTTTGAGACTAAGCTCGTTAATCTGCTTAGGGTCAACAGTAGAGGGGGAATCCATCATGAGATCGATGCCGGAGCCGTTTTTGGGGAAGGCGACAATATCGCGAATGTTGGTGGTGTCGTTTAAGACCATGAAAATACGGTCGATGCCGAAAGCGCAGCCAGCGTGGGGCGGAGCACCAAATTTGAAGGCGTTTAACATGCCGGTGAATTTGGTTTCAACATATTTTTTGTCGTAGCCCAAAATGCCAAATACTTTATACAGAATTTCTGGGTTGTGGTTGCGAACGGCGCCGGAGCAGACTTCGTAACCATTCATGACCATGTCGTACTGGTCGGCGATGATATCTAGTTTGTTCTCGGTGTTTTCTAGGACTTCCAGACCGCCTTTGGGCATGCTGAAGGGGTTGTGGCCAAAATCAAGTTTATTGGCACCATCATCCCACTCGTAAAACGGGAAGTCGACAATCCAACAAAGGGCGACTTCGTCGGGATTTTTGAGGTTGAAATGATCGGCAAAAGCAATGCGGAGTTGGCCGAGAACTTTGTTGACCAATTCCCTGTCGCCGGCGCCGAAGAAGACGGCGTCGTCTTTTTGGGCGTTGGTCTTCTGGGCAATTGCGCCTAATTCGGCAGGCTTTAAGAATTTAGCAATGGGAGATTTGACTTCGTCATTGGCGTAAGTTAGGTAAGCCAGACCGCCAGCACCGAGGCGTTTGGCTTGCTCGGTAAATTCGTCAATTTGCGAGCGCGAAAGTTTGGCGCCGCCTTTGACACAAATGGCCTTGATGCAATCTGATTTGTTGAAGACTGAGAAGTCGGTGTTTTTGAGGTCTTCAGTGAGGTCGATTAATTCCATGCCATAACGCAAATCTGGCTTATCGATGCCGAAGCGTTCCATGGCTTCGCGGTAAGGGATGCGCGGGACTTCTTGGTTGAGCAGTTTTTTGCCGCCAAATTCGGTAACGAGACTCTTGATGAGAGGCTCCATAGTGGAGCGGACAGTTTCACCGTCGTCAATAAAGGACATTTCAAGGTCGAGCTGATAAAAGTCACCGTAAAGGCGGTCAGCGCGGGGATCTTCGTCGCGGAAACAGGTGGCGATTTGGTAATAGCGCGGCAGACCACTGACCATGAGCAGCTGTTTGAACTGCTGAGGAGCTTGAGGCAGAGCGTAAAACTTGCCAGGGTGGACCCGGGAAGGGATTAGGAAGTCGCGGGCACCTTCGGGTGAGCTGTTGGCGAGGATAGGTGTGGTGACTTCGATAAAATCGTGTTCTTCCATGTAGTCGCGCATGAACTTGTAGTAAGCGGCGCGGCGCTTGAGGATGTCTTGCATGTGGGGACGGCGCAGGTCGAGGTAACGATATTTGAGACGGAGCTCTTCGCCGGCAAGAGTGCCTTCGTCGTGGGTAGAAACGGGCAGAGGTTCGGACTTGTTGAGCAATTCCAAAGTGTCGACGACGACTTCGATGTCGCCGGTAGCAATATTAGGATTTTTGAGTTCAGGTGCACGCTCGCGGACATTACCAGTAGCAGTGATAACAAATTCGTCGCGCAGGGTTTCGGCAAGATTGAAAGCCTCATTGGCATCGGGATTGATGACCAACTGGATGAGGCCGGTGTGATCGCGCAGATCGATGAAAATCAGTCCACCGTGATCGCGGCGCGAATTGATCCAGCCAGAGACGGTTACAGTTTGATGGTTTTTTAGGTCTTTGACTAGTGTTCTCATAGTGTTTAAACTATATCATAAAATGACGCTAACTGCGAACTCTCGGAAAAGAGAGCGAGCTCTCTTTTCTCTCGTGTTCTTGTTATGCCATAAATTTGATGGCGAGGCGAATCATTTCGGCGACTTCGTCGGTGCGGATGACGTAGATGGGTTTAGATTCCTTGGCGGCAATGTTGGCGTAGTTGCCATGGAATACGGGTTTTTTGTTTTTGGCTTCGTCGAGGCGGAAGCCGAGATAGTCAAGTTTTTGAGAAACGTAATGGCGGATTTCACCAGAACGTTCGCCGATGGTAGCGGTAAAGACGAGGGCATCAACGCCGCCGAGTGAGGCAGCCATCTGACCGATAAGATTTTGGATGCGATAGACAAAAAGGGCGTGGGCAAAGGCAGCTTTTTCGTCGCCCTCATCGCGCTTTTTGATAATTTCGCGCAGGTCGTCGCTGAAACCAGAAACACCAAGCAAGCCGGCTTGTTTGTTGAGATATTTTTCGAGGCCTTCGTCGTCGAGGTCGAGTTCGTGTTTGAGGGCAATGGCGGCGTCGACGTCGATAGAGCCAGAACGAGTAGACATCATGAGACCTTCGAGAGGCGAGTAGCCCATGGAAGTATCCATAGCGATACCGTTGAAAACGGCAGAGATGGATGAACCGGAGCCGAGATGAGCGACGATGAGCTTTTCGGGCAGGATGTCTTCGGATTTCATGGTATGAACGATGGAGCCGACGGACAGACCGTGATAACCGTAGCGTTTGATGCCGGTTTTGTCGGCTAGATCGGTATCGAAGGGGTAATATTTCATGAGTTCAGGCTTATTGGCATGGAAAGCAGAATCGGAAATGGCGATGATGGGGAGGTCGGGGAAACTTTGGCGGAAATGAGTAATTTCGGCGGCGATGACAGGCGTGTGGAGGGGGGCGCGGTCTTTGGCAATTTCGAGGTGCTTCATAAATTCGTCATCGACGATGTGATGCTGCGCAAAATAGTCAGTAGGGGCGACGAGGCGGGCGACAATAGCAGAAAGTTTGTGCTGATCATTGATGTAACCTTCTTGCTCTAGGATTTCACCGATGTGAGAGACAGTATCGGCGAGGTCAGTAAAGTCGGGCTTGATGGCTTTACTGCCGTCATCGATGTCTTTGATATTACAGACGACGCTGCCATTTTCATATTCGAAATGGAAGGAAGCCAAAAAGTTTTCGTTGTTAAAAAGGGCGTACTTACGGGACGCACTGCCGGGGTTGGTAATTAATATTAATTTGCTCATATGGAGATATTATATCATGATATAATGGAGGAAATAAGGATTTTATAGGTATGAGCGGACATAGCAAATGGGCAACGACCAAGCGCCATAAGGCCGTTGTCGACGCAAAGCGCGGCGCAATATTCACAAAAATTGGTAACCAGATCGCCATTGCGGCGAGAGCTGGGACTGACCCGGAGACTAATGCGGCGCTGGCTATGATTTTGGAAAAAGCACGACAGGCGAATATGCCTAAGGCGAATGTGGATCGCGCGGTGGCGCGAGCGGCGGATAAGTCAGCGGCGGATTTGATTGAGGAAACTTATGAAGCGTATGGCCCGGGAGGCGTTGGGATTATTGTCGAAATTGCGACGGATAATAAAAATCGAACTTTGCCGGAGGTGCGGCATACTTTGGAGAAAAATGGCGGGCGGATGGCGGATCCAGGATCGGTGATGTTCCAATTTGCGCGTAAGGGCGTGATTTTCACCTCGGCTAAGGGAGATGAGATTATGATGGCGGCGCTGGATGGTGGGGCGGAAGATGTGGTTGAAGAGGATGATGGAACAACAATTTATACGGCTGGCGGGGATTTGGCGAAGGTGCGTTCGGCTTTGTTGGCAGGCGGGTTTGAGATTTCGTCTGCCGAGCTACAATATGTGCCAAATAACATGGTGCCAGTAGAGGGGGATAATTTAGCGAAAGTGGAAAAAATTTTGGATGCGATCGATGACTTGGATGATGTGACTGCAGTGCATACGAACGCGGAGATGTAATCAATACTTGTCGGTGCCGTAGATCTTGATATATTCGGTGTTTTCGTTGATTTGCTGTTGATACTTTTCGACAAGTTCAGGGTGGTTGGTTTGATTGAAGACGGCTATGGCGAGGTCGAACCTGGAGGCGCGGTTGCGGGTGAGCATGTCGAGAGGAGTAGTGGTGCTGCCCTGCTCTTCGAAGCCGTGAACGTCGAGGCGCTTGGCGTCGGCGTAGTGAGCGAGGATGCTGCGAAGGGTTTCGGGGTAGCCATGGAAGTTGGCGATGATGGGTTTGTCGGTGGTGAAGTAATCGTCAAAATCTTGTTGTTTGAGTTTGTGTTGAGTGGTGCCGATGGCTTGGTAGCTGAGGGCGGCGATGTTGATAACGCGAGTTTGAAGGTCGGGGAGTTCTTGCTTGATAATTTCACGGGCGTAGAGCAGCTCTTTGGTGACGATGTCGCCGGCTGAGACGAGGATGATGTCAGGTTCAGGATCGGACGCGAATTGGAAGACAGAACAGCCGCCGTTGGTAAGTTGGAAACGGGCGTGATTGATATCGATCCAGCGAGGTTCGTTGGTTTTGTTAAATGTTGTAAGATTTACAACATCTTTGGTTTGGGTCATGAATTCCCAAGCGGCGGCGGAGGCAACGTCATCGACTGGGAAAAGACAATTGACGAGATTGGATGGTTTGGCGAGAAGAGATGAGATAAGGGTGGGGTTTTGATGGGTGAAGCCGTTATGATCTTGGCGCCAACAAGTGGAAGTGGAGAGAAGATTAGTGGCAGAATATTTGGGACGCCACTTGAGTTCTTTGCTTTGTTGGAGGAATTTGAGATGTTGATCGAGTTGGCTGCTGATAATCGGGAAGAAGCCTTCGTAACTGGTCATGGCGCCTTGGCCACCGCTAAAGATGTGGCCGGCGAGAGTGGCGAAAAGAGTGTTTTCAGAAAGCAGCTCGATAACACGGCCATCGCGTTGGAGGTATTTGTCCCAAGGTTTAGTAGATTCGGCCCAGGCGCGATCGGAAGCTTCGAAAATCTCATCTAGTTTATTGGAAGAGGTTTCGTCGGGTGAGAAAAAGAAAAAGTTGGGGTTTTGGGCCATTTCGTCGCGGAGGAGCGCGCCGAACATGCGAGCGGAAGAATATTTTTCGGCACCGGGCTGGTCAACTCTATCTGGTAAATTCATCATAGAGCTCCTTGAAGTTGTAGCTTTTTAACCAATTTTCGAGCATGAGAAGTTGATGAGCGTCGGTTCTGACATCTGGCAGCGGGACTTGGTGGGAAAGATAATTGTCGGCGATTTTTTCACCATCCAGTTCTTTGGGGCCAGTTTCGCCTTTGGCGGTTTTCATGATAAGGAAGGTGTTGGGTTTGAGTTGCTGGAGGGCGATTTGGAATTCTTCAGTGTCGTCGCCGTTGATGATGACCGGATCGTAACCAAAGCCACGAAAGAGGTTGAGCAATTCGCGCTCGGAGGTACGGCCATAGATGGTGGGGCCAGAGATTTTGTAACCGTTGAGGTGGAGGATGGGGAGGATTTGAGCGTGGGAGGGCGAATTGATGAGCTTGTGAAGGTTGAGGCTAGCGAGGGCGGTGGCGGTTTCGAGTTCGCCGTCGCCGATGAGAACAGCAATGAAATTGTCTGGTTTATTTAAGCTGGCGCCATAAGCTGCGGCAAGAGCATAGCCGAGCTCGCCGCCCTCGGTGATGACGCCGGGAGTGCCGGGATAGGCATGACTGGGAAAACCGTAGGGCCAGGAAAATTCTTTACAAATATATTCGATGCCGTGGAGATTGTGGGTGGCATCGGGGTAATATTCGGCCAGTTCGTCGTCGTAGAGCAAGTTGGCTTGGAGGGCGGGAAAGCCATGTCCGGGACCGAGGATGAATTGGAAGTTGGGCTTGATGGGGGCGGCTTTGTGCCAAGATTTGAGGTTGGCGTAGGCGACGTTGATGCCATGACAAGTGCCCCAATGGCCGAGCAATCTAGGTTTGATGTCGGATTCTGTCAGTGGGCGGGTGAGTAGGAAATTGTCTTTGAGATAAATTTGGGCAACGGAAAGATAGTTACAAAAACGGATGCGTTTTTTGATTTGATTAACATCAATGCCCAACCCGTGCATAAGCTTATTCTAACATGCTTAATCAGCGAGGGCGAGGACGCATTTGGCGGTGAGAACGATATCTTCGACGGTGGAACCGCGGGAGAGGTCGGAGGCGGGTTTGGCGAAGCCGAGCAGGATGGGGCCGGCGACGGTGGCGTGGGCGAATTGTTCGAAAGATTTGTAGAGGATGTTGCCGGAATTGAGGTCGGGAGTGATGAGAACGTTCGCTTCTCCAGCAACTTTAGAATCACCAGATTTTTTGGCGGCGATGCGTGGGTTGACGGCAGCGTCGAGTTGCATTTCGCCATCGACTAAAATTTCTGGATGTTTTTCGCGGGCGATGGTCATAGCTTCAGCGACTTTGTCGATGGACGGGTCTTTGCCGCCGGAGCCGAAAGTCGAGAAAGATAACATGGCGATTTTGGGAGTAGTGTCGAGGATTTTTTGGGCAGCAAAATGATTCAAAATGATGATATCGGCAAGCTGCTGCTCGGTGGGGTTTTTGCAGACGCCGCCATCGGAAAGGATGAAGCGTTGGCCGTCGGGAAAATCGCAAACGAAAAGACTGGCGAAGGTTTTTTGACCTTCGGCAACGCCGATGCCGTCGCGAACAGCGAGGATAACGTCGCGAGTAGAGTGGTCGATGCCGGCGACAATGACGTCGGCTTCGCCGTCTTTGACCATTTGAACGGCAGCATTTAAATCGCCGTCGAGCAGGATGGGGTTGCAGATGCTTTTGAGCTGCTCGGCAGCAGTTTTGATAAATTCATTGTTCCCCTCAGGAAAAACTAGGTTTTTCATGTGTGACCTCCTTAATTAATTGGATTTTTGGACTTTAACCATGGCAGGGCGGAGAGTTTCGCCAGCGTAACTATAGCCAGGGCGGAGAGTTTCGGAAATTGTTTCGGTGTCACCGTCGCCTTCGACGGCAACAGCTTCGTGGAGGTCGGGGTTAAAAGGCGTGTCGGGTTCGGAAGGAATTTTGGACAGTTGCAGTTCGCCTAAAGTCTTGTCGAGATTTTTTGTGATGGGTTCCAAGATGTCAGGATGGACACTGATGGCACGTTCGATGTCGTCTAATAATGGGAGGAGTTTGGATACGGTGGAGATTTTGACGAGGGCACCGTATTGCTGTTTTTGGAGGTCGGCTTGCTTGCGAAAGTTTTCAAAATCGGCGCGAGTGCGCTGCAAATCAGCGGTGAGTTCGGCAACTACGGTATCTTTTGGTTTGGTCACAGCGAATCCTCTAGCATATAGCCGGCGCGGCGGACGAGCGACATGACGCGCATGTAAGATTGGCGGGTAGGACCGAGCACGCCGATGTAGCTTTGATCAGAAAAGGGTGAGCGGAACTTGCTGATGATGAGTGAGACGCCGGAAGTAGCGCCGACGGGGTTTTCCCTGCCGATGAAAACATTGAGCGGGTCGCCAGGAGCGGCTTCACGGAGCCAAGGTTCGAGGTTGTCGAGGAGTTTAGCAACGGCGCGAACGTGGTCGCGCTCGAGAAATTCGGGTTGGGCAAAAAGGTTGCTGAGGCCGGCGAGATAAAGCTGATCGCCAATGGTGGCGAGGCCGAGATTGCCGGTGAGTTCAACTAAACTGTCGACAGCGCTGCGGATGGCGCGGTCAGCGCGGGTTTGACTGCTAATGCGGACTTCAAGGGCTTTGGTAGAGCGGTCTTTGATGCTGTCGACGGCGTCAATTTCTTGGTCGATGTTGTCTTGGAGGGAGTTGACGTAAAGACGATAGCCGGCGTCGGTGGGGACGCGGCCGGCAGAAGTGTGAGGTTGAGTAATAAGGCCGAGATCTTCCAATTTGGCCATTTCGGAGCGAACGGTGGCGGAGCTGACATCAAAAAGTTTGGCCAAAGTCACGCTGCCGACTGGGGCAGCCATTTCAGCATATTCTTCGATGATGGCGAAAAGGATTTCGCGCTGACGATCGGTCATACAGAGTATTATACAAGATAACGAGACAATGGAAAAGGCCGCCTGTGATAGGCGGCCTATGGTGCTAAGGTCTGACCGTTTTGTGCTGGAACCGATGGGTCGCGATGGCAACAAAGTGAACGATGGAAGCGTCAGACATGATAAGTTGGCGGGGGATAAATTTCAGACTTTGCAAGTCGGTGCGGATGCGGTTTATGTATCTCGGCTTGAGATGACCGATGAGAATTTGCCCCCACTCTTCGTTACGCATAGCGCCGAAAAGCTGCTCGAAATTATCTTGGCTCAACCCTTTAATGAAGCTGCGTATCTCTTTCTTGTTACTGGAGTCCATAACATGAGGACACTCCTTTCTCTAGATGAAAGATATAAGTACATTATATCACAGATTGATGAAAATGTCAACGAAATAGTCTTTCTTTAATGTCCTTCCGGTTCTCGAGGTCGCTAGCTAATTTTGCGGCGGCGGCGGCGTAGGCAATGTCAAAATATTGCTGGACCATGACGCGGTCGGTTTGCATAATCTCACCTAATCTGCCGCCGACATCTGCTTTGCGATTGTGGTGGCGACTGGTAATGAAATTGCGACAAGTGAACGGGCGTGTGCCGTATTGCCTGGCCAAGTCATTGATGTCATTGAGCTGTTCAATCATGGAATTATGAGCGTCAGTGCGCATACGATCGTAATAATCTGGGTCAGCGCCGACTTCTTCATTGCTCTTGTGCTGATATTCAATATGCTTTTCGACGCGAGGCCAAGTTTGGCGTAAGAGCCGAGAGTGCTCTGCGTTGCCGCCAGATTGTTCAATGGCATCTTCTAAGGCATGCATGCGTTCGGTAAAGAGGATTCCGCTTTGGACTTCGACAGATTTTTGGCGGTTGTCATAACTGCCGATTGCCGTGTTGTCATATTGCGCCAGGGTATAGGGAGAGATAATAAGGTTGCTGAGGCGGGCATTGGCGGCAGCATCGCGGCGATTCCAGGAAATTTTACTCTCATATTTTTCAATAAAGAACTTGTCGTAATTGGCTTGTTTCTCGGGATCATCGGCAAATTTTTGCTGGGCCTCTGGGTATTTTTCGGCAAAATCGACTTCGATAGCGTGATACTCTTTGCTTAGTACTTTGAGTTGTTCGGTGGCGGATTCGCGTTCTTGGTCGCGGAGGTCTTCGTAAGATGGGAGGGCGGGTTCATCAAGATTGTCCCAAGAGGTGAGAACGGGAGATTCTTGATTGCGCTCTAAACCTTCCTTCATGGGAATATTGTAACATCGCGAGGGGTGGTTGGGTATGTTAAACTGAATAGATGAATCCTTTTGAATCAATTTTGTTGGGACTGACGCAAGGGCTGACTGAGTTTATACCGGTGAGCAGCTCGGGGCATTTGAGTATTATGCAGAATTTGATTGGAGCGAACGGTGATAATTTTCATTTGTTTTTGGAATTTATCAATATCGGAACTTTATTGGCGCTGATTATCTTTTTCCGGAAACGCATTGTGCGGATCTTGGAGGATGTGTTTAAACGAAAAAACTACCGGCTGGCGGTAAATATTTTGATTACTTCGATACCGGCAGGGGCGATTGGGTTGCTGGCATCAAAATTTATTGAGGAAACACCGTTCTTCGGCCATTTGATTACTGTGGGAGTGGCGATGGGGGTGATGGGGATTTTGATGATATTGGTGGATAAATTGCCGAGAATCAGCAAATTGAAGGATGAGAATCAGTTGACCAAGCCGCGAGCATTGACTATTGGTTTGGCGCAGGTTTTGGCCTTGATACCTGGAGTGTCGCGGAGCGGCTCGACGATTTTGACTGGTCGGATGATGGGGTTAAATTCAAAATCGGCGGCAGAATATTCGTTTTTGGCAAGTATCCCGCTGATGTGCGGAGTGGTGCTGAAGACGTTTATTTCTAGCTCAGATCGGGTTTATTTTATGGATAATTTTTGGATGCTGCTACTGTCGAATTTGGTGGCATTTGCGGCGGGCATGGTGGCGCTGCGGTTCTTATTGAGGTATCTGCAAAAGCGGAGAGCGCTACAGACTTTTGGTTGGTATCGGGTGGTATTGGCGAGTTTGGTATTGATCGTCGTGCTGATTCAGTAAGATATCTTGACTTTTTCTGCTATGTGTGATATAATGAAGGGATAGGGCTTTTCCTGCCGGTAACAGGCGGCAGTTTCTATAGTTGTTTTAAAATCTTGTGAAGAAGGAGGTGCGAAAACCATGCAAGAAGCTAATTCTATGGACACTTCTCACGAAATCCACAGACGCTTCGAAGCTTTATCTAGTTTTATCCCAGCTCTTGATATCGATATCCGGCTTCTCGTAGAAGAAGTTTTTGACGTCGGCAATGATGTTGATTACATTGTCGAAATGCTCGGGTACCATATGATCAATTACCCTTACCTGGAGGGTGCTCTGCGGGACATTGAGGATTTCGTGAACGACAACCCGGATATTACGGAGCTTGAACTCCTGGATGAAATTTTGGAGCTTTTCCGAAGATATCTTTAGGCAGATAAGCTGAGACACAAGAATAACTGAATAAACCCGCCTATATAGGCGGGTTTTTCATGAAAAGATGTTATAATATTGCTTAATGAATATACGGAATTTTTGTATTATTGCGCATATTGACCATGGCAAGTCGACTTTGGCGGACCGATTGATGGAAATAACCGGAACGGTGGATAAGCGTGAGATGAAGTCGCAACTACTGGATTCGATGGAATTGGAGCGCGAAAAGGGTATCACAATCAAATTGACTCCGGTGCAGATGAATTATAAGGGTTATGAATTGAATTTGATTGATACGCCGGGGCATGTGGACTTTAGCTATGAGGTATCGCGGAGTTTGGCGGCTTGCGAGGGGGCGGTGTTGGTGGTGGACGCTAGCCAGGGGATTCAGGCGCAGACTTTGGCCAATGTGTACTTGGCAGTAGAAGCGAATTTGGTGATTGTACCGGTGATCAATAAGATTGATCTGCCGGCGGCGAACGTGGAAAAAGTGAGCTCGGAGATTGTGAATTTATTGGGCTGCAAGGCTGAGGATATCTTGAAGGTTTCGGCCAAGACCGGCGAGGGGGTGGAGGGAGTATTGGATGCAGTGGTGGAGCGGGTGCCAGAACCTAGCGGGGTGGCGGATGGGCCGCTGCGGGCGTTAATTTTTGATTCGTATTTCGACGATTATCGCGGAGTAGTATTGTATGTGCGGGTGGTGGATGGGAGTTTGCGGAAAAATGAAACTATTCGGATGATGGCGGCGAGCGCCAATGGCATTGCGCTGGAGGTGGGAAAATTATCGCCGCAAATGGTGGCCAAGCCGGAGCTGTTGACGGGGGAAATTGGATATATTGTGACAAACTTAAAAACTACAAGGGAGGCAAAGGTGGGAGACACGGTAACGCTAGCGAAGTATCTCAAGGAGGCAAAATAATGGATGGGTTGATGCCGGCAATGCTAACGGGGGTAGCAATCATAGTGGGAGCTTTTCTGGTGGTGGGCATAGTGAGAAATAGGATGAAGAAAAAATCAGATGAATTGAATAGGCCGCCGGAAGTGGTGGAAGCAGAGATGCAAGAATTGGTGGCGAAGGCAAAGGCGGATATGGAGAAGGAGAAGAAAGCAGAAGAGGAGAAAAATGAGTGAGCCGCGCGTAATCGTTGAGCCGTTGCCGGGGTATAAGAACGTGAGGCCGTTTGTGTATGCGGGATTTTTCCCGGTGAGTAACGACCAGTATGCGGATTTGAAAGAGGCGGTGGAACGATTGGCGTTGAGTGATTCGGCACTGCGGTTTGAGCCGGAGAATTCGCCAGTATTGGGTTTTGGCCTTAGGATTGGGTTTTTGGGACTGCTGCATCTAGATATTATTCGCGAGCGGTTGGAACGGGAGTTTGATCTAGATTTGGTGGTGACAAATCCGTCGACGGATTATCATGTGAAGTTGAGTTCAGGTGAAGAATTGGACATCAAGTCGGCTTCGGATTTGCCGGATATTACGAAGGTGGAAGAAATTCGCGAACCGTGGGTAAAGGGCGAGATTATTGTGCCGAAAAGTTATGTGGGCGCAGTATTGGATTTGATTATTATGAAACGTGGACGGCAAAAAAGTCTGTCCTACATGGATGATCGGGCAATTATTGATTTTGAGGCGCCGATGGCGAATTTGTTGACGGATTTTTATGATCAATTAAAGTCTTCGACGTCTGGTTACGGTTCGTTTAATTATGAGCTACAGGATTATCGGGCGGAGGATTTGGTGCGGGTAGATTTTTATGTGGCTGGAGAACGAGTAGATGCGTTGTCGGTGATGGCGCACCGTTCTGAGGCGGAGGCGCTGGGACGCGTGGTGACGAAAAAATTAAAAGAAGTAATTCCCCGGCAAAATTTTGAGGTGGCATTACAAGCGGCAATCGGGGCGCGATTTATTGCGCGTGAAACGATTGGGGCATATCGTAAGGATGTGACAGGTTATTTGTATGGCGGCGATGTGTCGCGTAAGAAGAAATTATTGGCAAAGCAGAAAAAAGGCAAGGCAAGGATGAAACGTTTCGGGAAGGTAGATATTCCAGCCGAAGCGTTTACGGTGATGTTGAAGCGAGATTAAGATTGCTCGACGGGGGTGTTGAGGGCGAAATCGGCGAGTTTTTGGACGACTTCAGTGTAAACAGCCTCTCTGCTTTGATCGGCATTGACGGGGATAAGGATACCGAGATCACGGTAAGTTTGGATGACAGGCATGGTTTTGGTCTTGAATTCATTGACGCGGTTGTTGAGGGCTTTGACGTCTTTGTCGTCAGTGCGGGTACCGCGATCCTGCAAGATGTGCAGTTGTTCCCAACGGGCGTGGATATCAGCTTCAGAGATATTGAGGAGAATTGCGGCTTTGATTTCGTGTCCGGCTGACTTGGCGTAATTTATAATAGTTTGTTCTTCCCCGCTCCAGCGGCCAATGGCGCCAAGCGTAAGGGGTAGGCCGTTGAGGTCTTCTCGATCAAAATAAGGCAAGACTAGATCATAGAATTGATCGGTTGGAGCCCAGAGGCCGATGGCAAGATTGTCGCGGACGGCTTGGTTGGTTGGTTCTGCGGCGCGCAGGATGACGCCGGAAGATAAGTATTTGCCGCCAAGAGCTTCGGCCAGCTTGATGCCAACAGTGTCTTTGCCAGATAGGGGCAAGCCAAAAATATTGATGCTGCCGCTGCCGAGCCAATTTTTGATAATAGCAATGTTGTCTTCCATTACTGCTTATTGTAGCATTATTCGGCCTTGAAAAGGCCGGTGTGACGACGACCGTCGAAAATCATGGTGGGGATGCCGCGAGCGCGAATATCGTTTTGGATGATTTGGGAATTTTCGGTCATTTGATCGGTGATGGCTTCGGAGTGGGCAAGATTGGTAATTTCTGAAATTTGATAATCTGAGTAGCCAAATTCAGACAACCAAACTTGCAATAATGCCTCGGCTGCGGCTTCGTCGAGCAGTTCGTTGAAGACGGTTTGGTAGATGATGTGGTCGTCATTGTAGGTAGTAAATATTCTTTTGATGATTTCTACAGACAATGTTGCAGAGGGGAAGAGGCCTAGCGGGACATCATGTGCGGGCGGCAAAACGCCATAGTCGGAAATAGCTAAGAGATAGCGAACAATGAGGCCGGAATTTTTGAACTTATAGGACCCGTCGGGGTTCTCGATGGCAAAAGGCACGATGAGGGTTTTGTGGTCATTGAAGAAGCTGCTACTAAGCTGGTTTTTGAAAGATTGGAGGCAGACGACGCAGCCGGGGTCAAGGATATCGATGGCTGTCGTAACGCTGTCTTCGCTAATATCGCCAATGAAAAAGCCATGCAGCGGGAAGTTTTCGACATCCCAAGAGCGGAATTTGTCGGGGATGGCAGAGAAGATTTCGCCCCAGTCGGCGAACCAGCGGCCGACGGCCTCGATGGGATTTTTAGGTTCTTCTTGGTCGATGCTGCAAATTTCGGCACCAATGACGCAAGCAGATGGGCGGACGACGTCACAGGTGCCTAAAGTCCAGAGGGCAAGACCGGATTTGACGGCGGTGACGAGGGACCAGACGGTGATAGCGACGATGAGAACGGCGGTAATTTCGATGCCGATGGAAATGGGTTTAACTAGTTTGGGTTTTTTGATAATAACTTTTTTGAGGATGGAGTTTTTGATGTCCTCTTTGAAGTGAGTTTCGCATTTTTGGAGGGTGACTTTTTTGGCAACGCAGCCCCAAGCTTTTTTGAAGGTTTGCCAGTATTTTTTACCGAGGTCGCGACGGAAAATTGAAAGGATAGCAACAAAAACAGATAAAATACAGAGAATAATAAATGCCGCAATACAAACCATGGTTTAATCATAGCACATTGTCGAAGGTCCTATTTAGCTTGCTTAAGCAGAATTGTGATAGAATTGAGGAAGAAAAAGGAGGTATAAATGGAAAAAACGGACGAAAAAAGTAATAAAACTAAGCAAAGCGAGATTGAATCTGGAAAGGGTATGGCGATTCTATCTTATTTTGCTATTTTGGCCTTAATCCCGTATTTTTCGGAGAAAAAGAATAAATATGTGCGTTTCCACGCTGTTCAGGGTATGAATCTGCTCTTAGTATGGGTAGCTTTCTGTCTTTTGAGCTGGATCGTCAATGCTATTGTTTGGGCAATTGCCTGCCCAGATGCTTGGTCTTGCCTAGGCAATATGCTGGGCGGCGGTCTAGGTATAATTGGGATTGTCAATCTGCTAGTGAGTCTAGTCGGTATTGGCATTGGAGTGATCGCAATTATCGGCATTGTTAATGCAGCGAGCGGCAAGGAGAAACCAGTACCGATTTTGGGCGGGATAAAGATTATCAAGAAATAGCTTGACATAAAAAAGCCGGGCTGAGGCTCGGCTTTTTTAGGCCAAAAGTTTTTTCAGAACAGCTATGGTTTTTTCGATGTCGGAGGGGCGAGTGTGGTAGCCAAGAGCGAAGCGGATAAGAGGCGGGTAATGCATGATATGGTCTAGATAATAGTGAACACAGAAATAACCGGTACGGGCCATGATGCCTTCGTCAGCGAGGGCGGCGCCGAGCAAGTGAGAATCAACGCCCTCGATGTAAAAGGACATGGTGGGGTTGGGGGTAGTATTGACGAGATGAACTTTGGGGCTCTGCGATAGAAAATCGAATAATTGCTGGGAATATTTCATTAGGTTTTGATGGGCAGATTTGGGCAGATGTTCTAGCCAATCAATGGCGGCGCCGAAAGCGACGATTTCGCCCCAGGCTTGGAGGCCGGACTCGAATTTGGTGTAGATATGTTGCGGGGAATTGGCGGAAAGCTGATAAGTGTCGAGATCGACGTCGTCGACCATGCCGCCGCCAATAAAGGTGGTGTCGATTTTTTCGAGCATGGATTTTTTTACGACCATAACGCCGAGGGAAGGCGCGTACATTTTGTGGGCGGAAAAACAGATAGCGTCAGCGTCGGTTTTGTGCAGAATTTCGGATGAGTGGGCCATGGCTTGAGCGGCGTCGATGACGAGGATACCGCCGGCCTTGTGGATGGCTTTTTCAAGTGCCGAGAGGTTGGTCAGCTGGCGGCCGTCGACATTGCTGGCACAGTTGACGACCACAAGGGCGCGGGTGAAGTCGTATTTCTCGATGGGGATAGAACCGTCGGGATTGCGGACAATGACTTCCCTGCCCATGTGCACGTTGCCTGCGGTATGTTTGCGGGCAAAGGCGATGGTGGAAAGAAATGGCGAGTTGTGTTCGATATCAGAAGTCATGACCTTTTTGACAAAACTGAGACGGATCTGGTCGAGGATAAGATTGATGCCGTAAGTGGTGTTGAGAGTGAAGCTGACGAAGTAATCTTTAGATTTGAGTTTTAAAAATTTAAGGACTTTTTCGCGAGTAGCTTCGACTTTTTCGTCGGTGATGCGTCCCCATTTGTACTTGACGCGTTCGCCGCAAGAATTATGGCCAGTGTAGTAGCTATTGAGAGCGTCAATAACGGGTTGAGGGCGGAGGGATTGGCAAGCGGCATCGAGATAAACATCATCTTTTTTGAGATAAGGGAAATCGTTCATTTTTTAGCCTTTCGTTTAGTTTTGCCAGTGATGCGGCCATAAATGCGGTGATCGAGGGCAATAAGTTCGTCAAGCTTTTTGCTGGCGGCTTCATTGATAGCTTTTTCTTCTTCGGTGTCGGCAATAACCTCGTTGAGTTCGTGGATGATTCTGGAGTATTCTTTGCGTTCGCGATAGGCCGAAATTTGGGAGAGGAGGGCGACGATAACACAAATACCGGAGAAGATAAAGGCAATAACCTCGTAGGTGATATCGAGCAGCGGGCGGGCGGAAAAGATCTGGATAATAACACCGGCGACAATTATCATAGCCAGGCTGATAGTGATAATAAATGAGATGATGCGAAGTTTCTTCATGCTTTAATATTACTCAACAGTGACGCTTTTGGCTAGATTGCGCGGTTGGTCAACGTCATTACCGCGAGCGACAGCAACGTGATAAGCAAAGAGTTGTTGGAGAGTGTTGAGGAGCAACGGTACGAGATGCTTGATTTTGGTGTCGATGCGGACAATGTCGTCGCACTCGATGTCTTTTTTACTGTCGGTGAGGACGAGAGCTTTGCCGCCACGGGCGCGGACTTCGGCGAGGCCGCCGATGGACTTGTCGAAGAGCCAATTGTCAATGATGTTGAAAACTTCAAAAGTGGTGTCGTCAACGAGAGCGATGGGACCATGTTTTAGCTCGCCACTAGCATAGCCTTCGGCATGGATGTAGGAAATCTCCTTGAGCTTGAGAGCACCTTCAAGGGAGATGGGATAGGCAGTATCGCGGCCAAGATAGAGAGCGTCATCGTACTTGGCGTATTTTTCGGCAAGTTGTTTGATGGCTTCGGCGTGGGTTTCAAGGGTAGTTTCAATTTCTTTAGGTAAGATGTCGAGTTCTTTGACTAGTTCGGCGATTAGTTGGGGATTACCTCCTTGATATCCGGCGATCATGCCGCCAAAGAGCAACATGGCCACTACTTGGGCGGTAAAGGCTTTGGTAGAGGCAACAGAGATTTCGGGACCGGCGTGGACGTAGGTCCCGCCATCGACTTCACGAGCAATAGTAGAGCCAACGACGTTAATGATGCCAAGAGTCTTGATGCCGCGCTTTTTGATCTCACGCAGACAGGCTAGGGTATCGGCAGTTTCGCCAGATTGGGAGACGATGAGGGCAACAGAGTGTTTGGGGATGTGGAAGGAACGATAACGATATTCAGAGGCAATGACGACTTCGACGGTAAGATTCGGGATGAGTTGTTCGAGATAATAAGAGGCGAGCAGGCCGGCGTAATAGGCAGTGCCGCAACCGACGATGACGATATGGCGAATATCTTGCATCTCTTTGTTAGTGAGGTTGGGACCGCCAAGATGCATGGTGCCGTTTTTGAGGTTGATACGGCCGCTTAGCGTATTGTTGAGAGTCTGGGACTGCTCCATGATTTCTTTAAGTAGGAAGTGGGGGTAGCCGTGCTTTTGGATTTGCTCAAGGTCGCCTTCGATTTGTTCCGGAGAATGACTCTGCGGTTTGAGATTGAGGTTGTAAACGTCAACATTGTCGGCCGTACAAACAGCAATTTCGCCGTCGTTGAGGTAAATAGCTTCGCGAGTATAGCCAAGCAAAGCGGAGGCGTCGGACGCGATAATGGTTTCAGTTTTGCCTAGACCGATGATGAGTGGTGAACCAAGCCGAGCTACGACGATGGTATCGGGTTCACGGGAAGATAGTACGCCAATGCCGTAAGTGCCGCGAACCTGTTTGAGAGCTTCAGCGACAGCGTCTTTAAGGCTGGTTCCCTTTGTGTAATGGCTGTCGATGAGGGCAGCTAAGACTTCGGTGTCAGTGTCAGAAGTGAATTCGTGATCTTTGAGTTTGGCCTTGAGCTCTTTGTAGTTTTCGATGATGCCGTTATGGACCAAGAAGATATCGCCTGCGCGATGCGGGTGGGCGTTTTTCTCGGTGACGCCGCCGTGGGTGGCCCAGCGAGTGTGACCGATGCCGACGTGTCCGGCTTGCGGCTTGGCGGCTAATACATCTTCGAGAGCAGAAATTTTGCCGACGGCCCGGGCGAGATGAGGCTGATGGCTATCATCAAGCGTTACGATGCCGGATGAGTCATAACCACGATATTCTAGGCGTTTGAGACCGCTGAGCAGCACATCCTGAGCTTGGCGTTTATCCCCGATGTATCCTACAATTCCACACATAAAATTTCCTCCGTTAGTGTATATATTGTAACATAAGAGGATGAAAATATTGGCGATGGACGGAATTAGGGTGGGGCTGAGCGATAAGACAGATGGTAATATGAAGGTGATTGACCCCGATGATATGGTTCAGACTGAGCTTAGCCGGCAGCGATTTTTGGGGGCGATGGGGCTGAATAATAAATCAACATATTTTGTGCGGGTTAGTTTTGATACAGATGATTTTTGTCAATTTATGGAAGCAGATGAAGAAAATGGACTGTGGCTGGGTGGGAAAGTGAAGCGGTGCGATGGGCTATTGACGACACGGAAAGGCGTAGGGCTATTTTTACCTTTGGCGGACTGTTTGGGCATGGTGTTATACGATAAACGCAACGCAGCTATAATGGTGGTGCATTGCGGACGGCATACGGTACTACAGGATGGGGCGTATAAGGCAGTACAATATATGATGGAAGCGGCGGGGACAAAACCAGAGGATGTGTTGGCTTGGTTAAGTCCGTCAGCTGGAAAGGGCAATTACCCGATATATGATCTGGGCGGGATTAGTTTGCAGGAGGCCGTAATAGAACAGTTGATGCGAGCCGGGGTAGACGAGATGAATACCCAGATGTCGGATGTGGATACGACGACGCATGAACATTATTTTTCACATAGCCAGGGGGATAAACGAGATAGATTTGCGATTGTAGCGGTAATTGACGAATCGTCAGTAAAATAGTAAGATAGGCGGTGTAATCCCCGGTAGCTCAATGGTGGAGCAAGAAGCTGTTAACTTCGAGGTTACTGGTTCGAGTCCAGTCCGGGGAGCCATAAAAAAATGAGCCAAATGGCTCATTTTTTTATGTTTATTTCTGGCGACGACGGCGACGGGCGAGGAATAGGAAGGTTGAAACACCTGCGATTAGCAGTCCGCTGGTGCTAGCAACCACAAAAGATGCTTCTCCTGTGCTAAAGAAGCCTGTGTCGGGTGGATCCGGTGCTTCATCTAGAACTGTGAATCTGATTGTTTCGCAAACATCTGTGTCGGTATTACAGACTGTTAGTTCCCTATTGCCGCCGCGATCTGATGTGAACTGGAATGGCCGACTATAGCGGCTTTGATCTGGACTGGCCGGCCAGTCGCCTGGCACAAATGTGACTCGGTCAACCTCGATGCCATTTTCGTCAGTTACAATAAATGTTTCTTCTGATAGGCCATTTGGAGTGATGTTGAAGGTGATTGGCTCACCGACCACTGGAGGATCTGTTTCTAGTTCAACATCAAAGCTAGTTGCTGTTACGCCAATCGTGAGGGGCGGTATGAGTACACCGGTGGCGCCACTGGCTCTGATTCGTATCCAGTTGGTGCCGCCAAAGGCGTCCATTAAATCGCCCTCGTCTGGGAAAGTGACCGTGAACGTGCAGGTAGTAGTGTTAGCCACAGAATTATAGGTTGCAAGAGTGAAGGAGCATACACCGCTATTGCTGAACGTCCCAGCATCGGTCAAATCTGTGCCACCGCCACCTGGTCGATACAAATCCAAATTCACGTCACCTACATACGGGCCGTTTACTGTTAGGGTATATGTGTCGCTGTCGCCTGGTTCAATCATTGTACCGCCGGCGAAAACGCCGCCATTTGCCATAACCGTAATGATGGTCTGTTGGTTGCCGATTCCGGCTGCTGTGGCGTCTGCGTCGCTGACTGTGATAGTAACGATGCCTGGTACTGCTGGCGTATAGGTGAAGGTTCGTCCAGTTGGCAAGGTGTGATCTGTTACGGCCGGCCAACTTGAAGAGTTGTATACCATGCTGGTTGGGCTAAATGTTCCGCCGGCACCGCCATCGCTTAGGTTAAATGTGCCTTCAAACAAACCATTTGGCGTTATAGTGAAGGTAATTGGCGTGCCAACCTGGCCAGTTGTCGTTGGGGTTGGTGCTAAGGTAAAGCTATCAGCTGTAATCGCTACAATTGGGTCGCCGGTCAATCCTGGAGCTGATGCGGTTATGCCTACGTAATTGGCCAGAGCGTATGCTAGCGGTACTGATACCGTAAAGGAGCAACTGGTGGTATTTGTTACTGCATTGTAGTGTGTTGCGATATCAAATGTGCAGGAACTGATGGATGTTGTGATGCCCGGAACTGGCGTGCTAGTACTGCCGCCTGCTACTGGCAAGTAGGTCGAGATGGTAGCTGTACCGTCGTATGGACCGTTAATTGTTAGGGTGAAAGGACTACTGGTAGTGCCCTGTTTGATTCTATCCGGTCCAGTAATACCGATCTCGGATGCCAAAGTTGTAATTTGGATAGTCTTTGTGCCTAGCGGACTAGTAACGGTGATGGTTTCGATGCCAGGAGTGGTAGTGGTGACTCGGAAAGTTTTGCTGACGTCTGCATTACTCGTATTAGGATAGTCAATCATGGCAAAACCGACTGCGGCAGTGCTCAGGGTGGAGGCACCGTTTGTGCTAATTCCAAATGAACTTGTAGCGATTGCATTTGGCGTAATGGTAAATGTGACATATTGGCCTACAGTTACAGTTTGACTGGTACTAGGAGATAGAGCGTAATCATTTGCAGTGATAGCTGTGAGAGTGTTGGCAGTAGTAAGTTCTTTGTCGCCGTCTGCAGTGGTAGCGGTAATTTTAACCCACTTGGTCGGTGTGAGTGGTGCCGGAAAATCTACGGTAAACGAGCACACTGTAGAACCTGGCGTTATGTCTTCGAAGTCGTCAGTGGTGAAGGTACAGTAGCCGTCGTTGCTGAATAATAGGGGCGAAATGGGTGCGCCAGTGGCATTATCGGTAACGGTAAATTCTACGGTGCCTTCGTAGGGACCAGGAATAGTCAGGGTGTAGCTGCCGGTCATTGAAGTGTTATTGAGCTGGATAGCAGAGCTGCCGGTAATACTCATGTCGTCGGCCAGAACTAGGATATTGATAGTCTGACAACCAAGGTCCGTGCTGCAAACTTCAATGTTGTTTTGGCCGTGGTGTTGTGGAGTGTAGGTAAATTCTTTTCCATCCATAGCAGATTGATCATCTGGCCAATCGGCTGGCGTGAAAGAGATGGAAGGCTCGCTAAATGGACCGCCGGCTGGGGCGTGGAGGGTAAATGTGCCGTCGTATAAGGCATTTGGCGTGATGGTAAAGGTAAGAGGTTGGTTAATGGTGGCATTTAACACCGAGCTTGGAGTAACGGCGAAATCATTTGCTATGACGGCTACACCGTGAGCGTCAGCTACCAGACCGCTGATTGCTACATTGGGATCATCCGAGTGGATTTCTATGTAGTTGCCCGTAAATGAAGGGGGTAATTCAAATGTGAAAGTACATGTAGTAATGCCTGTTTCGGAGTCTATATCAGATGGGGCAAAGTCACAATTATTGTTTGTGTCGTCTATCCTGCCGTTAGTATTGGAAATGATAGTCGCAGTCGTAATTTGTGTTTCGGTAATCGCATCCCAGATGGTTAGGTCGATTGGACCATCAAATGCGCCCATGACAGAAAGAGTATATTCGCCGCTAGTTTGGCCTTTTACTATAGTATCGGGGCCGCCGATGACTGGCCAATCGAAGATATTGAGTGTGATATCTTGCGGACCAAGATCAGTATCGATAGTGAGGACAACCGTGCCGAATTTAGTTGGTGTGTAGGTAAAGGTTTTAGGCAGCGGAGTTCTTTGATCCAAGTCAGCGAATTCGTCAAACGTATACGCTATAGGTGAGCCGATGAGGGTGCCAGAAACTGGACTCTGAGAGATGATGAACTCGCCTTCGTGTTTGGCGTTTGGCGTGATTGTAAAGATAATGGGATTATTAATCTTGGCGTTGAAGTAGGTTTCGGTGGGGTCCGTTGTGTAACTATTTGTCACAGAGTAGCCATCGGCTATGATGTCGACAGTCTTGGTTGCACTGATTGACCCAGAGACGGCAAACACTTCGACAAAGTTTGCATATTCGTCATCAAAGTATGATGCAAGGTCGAAAACGCAAGAAGTAGTGTTACTGGGCTCGTCATAATCGTTTAGATCAAAGGTGCAGGAGGAGGGGCTGAGGTGGCTGGGGGTGATTGATTCGTCAATGTAGAATGTGCCGATAAATGGTCCATCAACTATCAAAGTGAATAAATCATCGCTGCCGTGCGTGACCGAAGATGGACCAGTGATTGAGGCGGTGTTTGCTAGCACTAGGAGCTCTACGGTCTTGGTGCCAAAATCTTGGGGATCATTGGGCGCACTGGTGCCGTCACGGTGAGCATCAAAGGTCAGGGTCATGTAGCCGGTGGCGGTGGGAGTAAAGACGAGATTTCTGGTTTGCAGGGTCTGATCGTTGGTCGCTGGCCATTCGCTAGCAGTAACTGCAACAGTATCCGGACTGGCGGCGCCAGTTGCCCCACTAATATCGACAGAGTAGGTGCCGGCAAATAAGGCGTTGGGTTGCATCACGAAATTAACTGGCGTACCAATCGTTACGACAATAGTATCAGTGGTGGCGTCTGTACCATCATATAGAACGTCGTATCCGGCATGGACCATGTCTGGCGGCCAACCGCTGCTAAGATCATATACGGTTCCGGCAATAATACCTACGGTTTTATCGACATCGGGGATGTAAGAGCCTGAGGTGGCACGAATTTCGAAATAGTTAAAGCCTTCGAACTCGGTACCGACGCCGCCGTTATCAGCCATACAGGCTGTGGTGGTATTGGTCGGTTCGTCATACATAGCGAGAGTTACGGCGCAAGAGTAGGTGCCGTCTTCGTTGTCTATGATATTGTCGCCGGTCATTGGGAAGCTGTCAGGCAACAGAGGGGTCTCGATTGCGCCGTTAATCTGCCATAGCGAGAAGGTAACCGTACCTTCGTATGGTCCGTTGAGAGAAAGTCCGAATCGGTAATAATCCCATATGTCGTCTAATGCTACGAAATCTGGGCCGAAGATTGTCATTTCGTTGGCGTATACGGTGACTTCAAAGGTGTATTCGTCGCCAACTTGGATGCCGATGGGCAAGCTGTCGTCGACTTCAATCACGGTAGCCGTAATGGTCTTTATGCCAGGAGATACGGGTGCATAGTCGAAATCTTTGCTGTAGCCACTGTAGTCCCACTCAATGATATCACCGCTGCCGCTGCCGCCAAAAACGCCGCCATCATCGTCGCTGAGTTGGACTTTGCCAACGAACTTGCCGTTTGGTTCAATGTTGAGTAGCTGGTTGAAGCCGACGCGAGAAGTCTGGCAGGTTGGATAAGCTTCTGTACAGGATATTGTCATAGTATCTGGCATAATGCCAAGTATTTGCCAACTGGTTTCGGCTGGGATGTAATCTTCACTGCTGCCCTGTATACGTACTTCTGCGAAATGGAAATCTGTATCAATGGGCAAAGTATAGGTAAAGGTACGGATATAGGTTTCGCTAGGGTCATCGCAGGATTCGCCGGTGGTTTGGGGATTGCTGCTACCACCGCAGAACGAGAAGACGTTGCCACTGAGGGTACTGGTGGGATTGCCGGAATCATTTGAAGTGTCATTAAATACGCCATTACCGTTATTTTCTATGGAACCGTACATGAAGATGTCTTGCATATCTATTTCAATACCGGGGACATCGCTGTCGGTGACTATCAGTCGCAAAGTACAGTCGGTGGTCTGGCCTCTGGTGAGATAAATTGGATCGCAGACGATAGAGATATGCGAGTTGAGTACATCGAAGGTAATTTCGTCGTCGGCTATGGCTGGAAGATCGCTCACCCCAGTAATTGTAAACTCTCCAATTTCACTTGGCGTAAAGGCAAATGGCCGTCTAGCGCCGTCGCCGAAAAATGGATAGGTGACGGATGTTTGGCCATCATCAAATAGGCCGCCGCCAGTGACAGGAGTAGTTTCTCCGGCAGGAATATATTCGGAGGTTACAGTAATCTCGCCGAAATATGGAGCACCGTAGGTGGAGATAGTGAAGCGGGCCCTACAGTTCAGACAGCCGTTGCTGCCGGGTGCATCAATCGCTGGGGTGTCAGTTGATTCAATAGTGTAAGCTTGCGCCAGAAGCCCGATGCGGATGGCGTTTTGCGAGCTGGTTAAGACGGGCGAGCTGGTTGCGGTCAATGTCGGCCAGAATACGTTTTGCCGGTTTGCGGGATCTAGGCTATCGTAGGTGATGCCAGTGTAGCCTCCGTCTTCGCCCATAATTTGCCCCCAAGTGGGCGAAGTGTAGGTGAACGCGAGGGTTTGACCAGATTCATCGTCGGTGTCGGCAAAAGTGGTAGTGAATACGTCGTTGTCAAATCGCATGTCTAAGCTGGCGAATGCGCCGCCGAGTCTGCTGTTGCCGGTACCGCTAACTATGTCTGCAAGCGTGATGGTGCCTTCGTAGGGGCCATCTAGTGTGACTTCACAATCAAGCGTGGTCCCAGGTATGATAAACGGCTGGCTAGTCGGGTTGCTTTCGTCGTCAAAACAAGTAAGCAGATATGAGCCGGCTGCGAGACTGACGTCTTTTGATGCGTCTTCAACATAACTTACGCCGGAATTGGCAGTGAGAGTGATGTCTCCGCCAAAACCTGTTGGCGGTACATAAATCACGTGGATTAATGCATTATGATTGAATTGAATTTGATTGCCGTTGATGACGTTGGGGCCAGTCCATGTACCGCCAAGTCCGCCGTCATCCAATGTTACGGTGCCAGTATAAGGATACTCGAGAGAAATATCGTATTCTGCGCCGCTCCTGCTCACGATTTTGTCTGGGCCGGAGATGGTTAATTCGTCAGTGTAGGTGTAGCCATTGGTCAAAGTGCTGACAGACTGATCAATGGTGACCACGACATCGGCTGGACCCGCGCTGTGCGCGGGAACAGTACAGGTGATTTGGTTATCGTTGACAATTACAATGTTATCGCAACCGGCGCCATCAATTGTGACGTCGTATGGCAATCGGGTAATTCGGGCGAAGCCATTGCCGAGTTGACCAGCTTGATTACCGCCAGGAACAGTCGAGGATGGTGCGGAAGTGGCGCCATCGATGGTTTGGGCGCTAGATAGATAATAACTGCCGTTGAGAAGATAGGTGCCACCAATGGTAGCTGAGCTAACATCGCTAGCTTGCGTGTACACGAAACCGGAGCCGCCGCCGCCGGTTACACCGGTGCCGCCGCCGAACCAGCCGCCGCCGCCGCCGGAACGATCAGTCACGCCAATACCGCAAGGAATACCACCTGCGCCGAAAGATCCGCCGCCGGAACAGGCGATGCCGTTGTTGCCGCCGGCTGTTTGTGTGCCGCCTTGTCCGGGGGAATCGCTTCCAACGACACCAGGGTTAGGCGAGGTGATGCCGCTTAGCCCGCCGCCGGCTGCGCCAGGAATAGCTCCGAATTGCTGATCGGCTGCGCCGCCGCCGCCGCCTGCTACAATTACGCGTGCAAATAATGAATTGGCGCCGATGCGGATATCAGTGCCGCCGCCGCCCGAACCTGTAGCTTTGCCGTTACCGTTATTGCTGCGGGCTGAACCGCCGCCGCCGTTAAATCCGCCTGGCCAGGGTGCGGACGTAGTCCGCGAAGAAGTTGTCCCCTGTCCACCAACACAAATATATAAAGTAGTGCCAGCAGTAAGGCTTACGATACCAGTAGAGTAACCGCCACGGCCACCGGCAAATGGACCAGCGGTACCGCCTTGTGCACCCCAAGTTTCTAGCTGGTATGAACCGTTAGCTGGTACTGTGTATGGTTGGCAGGATCCAGTATAAGGGAAATTAATAGGTACAGATGGAGTATAGTCGGTAAATCCGGTGCCAGTAATAATAACGTTTGTCCCGCCAGTGCTGGGACCAGTGTTTGGGGTTACGGATATGATTGACGCAGCCAATACTCGGATGATGATAAACAGCAGTATGGCTAAAGTTAGGAAGGTACCAAGAAATTTGAGCCGCCGAGGGCTAATGGCGAAGAGCCGTTTGTGTTTTATATGCATTTGCTACTCCATATATATTATTTATGACACACGCAGTTAGTATAAGTATTGCACCGGTATGGTATTTTGTAAAGCTTATTCTTATTTTTTATTGACTAATTTTATGGGTCTGCGACTGCAGTATAGGTAATAGTTTGGGAGTATTCTGGGCAGGTAGTATTGATGGGGGTGGGGTTGCCGTTGCGAACGGCGAAGTTGATGCGGGTGTCGCGGGAAGCGAGCGGGCCAGGAGTAGTGTAGGTGGGACTGGAGCTGGAATCAATCTGAGTTGAGGTGGTTGGAGCGGCGGCCCATCCGGTTGAGCTGACTGATGTACCAACTTGGTAACCCCAAGTTCCGTTGCCGATGGTATTTACGGAGGTGGAGGGGATGGCGGGTATTGTTCCGTTGGCGGAGCAAACTAGAGTAGAGCCGGTGCTCTCCATGTATAGTCTGTAACCATTGGCCGCGTTAGTAGAAACCGCAGCGATAATATAATCCTCATCAAAGGGAACGGATAGAGTGACCGTGAGGTCGACTGAGTCAGCGGATAGGGCAAGATCGATGGCGGTGTCACCAACATAAAGGAATCCACCGGTGGAACGACCTTGATTATCTAAGGTGGGCATACCGTTGCCGGCTGGATCAGCCACAGCAGGCATGGTGTAGATTTCGATATCGTTGTCTACGGTCACAGAAACAAGTCCGGCTGGATAGGCTGTGGTGGTACAGGTAATAGTATTATTGTTCACGACGTTGACGGATGCACAGTTAGCCGAGGTACCTTCGATGTCTAGCGTAACGGTATAAGTAGGACTACCGGATAATGGGACGAAACTATCACCAGTAATGGTAAGTGCAGTACCACCGGCAATGGGACCATAGGGCGGATCTACCGCGAAGATAGTAAGCGGCATGCGATAAGTGTAGGCATCGGTCAAGGTAGCGGTTATGCCGTTGACGATGACATCTACGTCAACGAGGCCGGCGGCGTGGGAGGGGGGGATGACGGTGATGGTATTGAGGTCGATTACGGTGACGCTGGTGGGTGATGCGGCAGTACCGCCGAATACGACAGTAGGAGGAGTGATACTGGAATTGTCACAAGTGAACGGAGCTGAGACGGCATTTGAAGGGTAGAAGACGTTATGAAGAGTGTCAAACATGCCGCCGGTAATACCATCCATAGTGCAGACTGGGACGAAATTGCGACTGTCGGCCGGGTTGTCTTTTTCGATAGTAAAGCTATAGATTCTGCCAGCCATGCCGACGGCGGGACCAGCGCCGTTGTTGCCGCTGCCAAGGAAAATATTGTAGGGAGTGTTTGGGAGCGTGGTGGGGTTGAGAGTGTTGACGTTGGCGGGACCGCCATTTAGGCTAACAGTGAATTCGGCCGAAGTGCCGTCGGCTTCTAGCGTGGCTAGGATGCGGTCGCCAGAATTCATGGCGCCGCCGGCGGTAACGTTGACGTTGCCGTAGTTCGCACTGGGCAATCTAAAGCCGGAGTCTGGCAAATAGATGGAGAAGTACTGGCCTGCAACTAAGACACCGGCAGCGTACATGCCGCTGTCGCGCGTGGCGTCAAGGGTCATTTTGGTATTGCCGAGCTGGTTGACGCCGGTATTTATATATTGAATATCAGTGAAGTCGAGCCAACCTAGGCCATAGTATTGTTTTGTGCCATCAGAATAGCGGGGGGAGTTCGTAATGTCAGCACCTGTAATAGTTACGGTGCCATTGGGATTATAACTGGCGCCAAAACCAGTGCCGCCAGTGGTCGGACCGATGATGGGGCTTATGCTGTCTACTTCCGGTATGTAGGTGTAATAATCTGGATGATGATAGACATGAGAACCAGCAGTCACGACGATATCTACGCCACCAGCAGAGTTGGGCGGCGGGATGAAAGTAATATTGTCATTATCAATGATGTTGATGTTGCCGAGAGGGACTGGTATATTGCCCATGAATAAGCTGTCGAAGTTTAGGGAGCTTCCGGTTGCCAGATTTGTACCAGTCAATGTAATAACTCCGCTAGGATTATAAGAGACGTCAAAGCCGGTGCCGCCGATGGTGGGGCCGGAATCGGGAGATACAGAGTCAATAATCGGACGACCGTAAACAGTGACGGAAAGCGGGTTGATAGCAAGAGGTCCGCTGTAGCTAGTAATGCTCGGTTCCAGAACTACGGTGGTCATGTCCTCAAAGAGGTATGGGGTATAGGTAAAATTACATGAGGTAGTATTGGTGGTGGAGTTATAGTCGATTAGTGCAAATGTGCAAGAGGTTGGACTAATGGCGCCTCCGGCGGCGGGTCCGCTCATGGCGCCTATGTAGTCATCAAGATCTATGGTGCCGATAAATGGCCCATTCATAGTTAGCGTGAAATTACCAGCTGAATTATACCTAAGGTAACTTGGGCCAGTGATAGTCATTTGGTTAGCCATCACCCAAATGTAATCGTTAAGCGATTCTGGATCGTTTGAGGCAAAACTCTTATTTGACATAGATGCTGGTGTAGCGCCAGGTTCCATGGTGGTGGTAAGTACTTGGCGGCCAGGTGTTGTTGGAGTGTAATACAAAATGTGCGTATTGGCAGAGATTGTGGACCAAGTTAGCATACCGAGAGCACCGGCATCGCTGGCGGTGACATTGGCAGTCCCCATCATTGCGCCGTTTGGCGAGAAGGAATAACCCTGCAATTTTCCAACATAACCAATTTTGCAATTTGGATAGCTGAGAGAGCAGTCAGTGTTGATGCGGTCGGCATAAATGAATAAGTTGGTGAACGTTTGGTTATTTGGAATATTGGATTCTGCCGTGAGTTGCAAAATATGACTGGGGAAGAGCGGCCCAACTACGCTGTCGTCGCGCAAGGTGTAGGTAAAGGTTCGCTCGTAAGTTTCACCGCCGTAGCTAGTGAAAAGATAAGTGTTAGTTGATGGGCTGAAGGTACCACTAGGGTTGAAGTCGCTAATACCAGAGACATCGGCAAAGACGCCTTTTCCGGGTGAGTCGTCAATATTAAATATGTCGCTGAGTCTGACGGTGCCGCTCCAGTTCATGCCAGCGCCAAACTCTACCGACAAAGTATAGGTACAGACTTGGTTGCGAGCGATGAAGCTGCAACCTGCGCTAGGCGTAATGGTAATGCCGGGATTTAGGACTGGGAAAATATCATAGAAGACGTCTGCTATATTTGGATCGGAACTGGTACCCTGCAATCGAATAAAGGTGTCCTGACCTTCGGCGGTAGTGGCAGGGATGTAGCTAAAGCTGTTGTCTGCGCCGTCGCTGCCAGAGAAGTTCATGACGCCAGGGTTATCAGGCACGCCGCCGGCCCAGAAAACACCTTGAGTGCCATATGGATCATCGCTATCGGCTAGGATATCTGTTACTGATATGGTCCCCTCATATGGTGCGCCGTAGGTGGACACAATAAAGTCAACTTCACAATCTATACAATAGTAAGAGTAATTGCCGTCTGGGTAGATATTGTAGGCTTGAGCGAGCAAGCCAAAGACTACGTCGTCCGTGGTAGAAGTAAGCCATATATTGTAATATTCATCGATTGGGATGTCGACACTAATCATCGGCCACCAGAGGTCATCCTCGTTGCTGCGGTTGGGGTTCCAATATTGAAAGAGTCCAGAGGAATCATCACCCCACGGAGGCGATGTCCAAGTATATTCAAGCGTTTGACCAGTACTATCGGCAGTGTCTCCGTACAGAACATCGAATGTGTTGGTGCCACTGTCAAAGCGAATATCGCTGGACGTAAAGATGCCGGATAGTCCTGGATCTATAGTTTCGTGCCAATCATCTGACAGCGTCACGGGACCAGTCCAACGGCCGTTTAGAACTATGCGACAATCTACTGTGGTTCCAGGTACGACGTAGGGAGTGGTAGTCCAGCTGCCGTTTCCGTCTTCGTCGCATTCGTTTATGAAGTCGGTTGCGACGTTGAAATAAGTATATTGCACGGGATCTCTGGGTATTTCTATCGGATCGTTGGGATCGGTATCATCTATGTCGGGCGGCGGGATAATGTTGTTTGCGAACACATTGACTGTACCTGCAGTATGAGCTGGTGCCACACAGGTAACCATTTCATCGGACAGGATGTTGAGATTGGTACATGGTATGCCGCCGACAACTTCGTCGTTTTCAATTATCCCGCCAAGGGTGATGAATGAAACACCTTGCAGCCCGGCACCCGTAATCCACACCGTGTTGCCACCGATAGATGGACCGTCGCTTGGACTGATAAACCTGATGTCCGGAAAACCGTAAACAGTAATGTCTATGGGCGTGATGTCCATCGGACGGTCGAACTCGGGCGGAAAAGTTGGCGCTAAAGTAATGGTGCGCTCTTCTGGTTCGATAGTTGGCGTGTAGACAAAAGTACAGGTCGAAGTGTTGGAGTCGGGGTTGTAGTTGGCAAAAGTAAAGTTGCAGATACCGCCATTGTCAAACGATCCACCTTGAGGTATGCCGTTCACGGTGTCATTGTCGGATAGTATAACTGTGCCTACAAAGGGACCATTCAAAGCCAAAGTATAGGTACCGCTGCCGCCATTGGGGATAGTATCGTCACCAGTGAAGAAGGTCGTTTGGTCGGCGATTACCCAAATGTAATCGTTGAGCGAATCGGCGGTGTTGCTGTCAAAAGTTTTACCGTTCATATTAAGGTCGGGACTGCTAGTGACGTTCGCCGACAATATATAGCGCCCAGGAGCACTGGGGGTGTAAACAACGCCAATGGCAGCTGAACTATTGGACCATGAGATGGTACTGCTGGGGCTAAAGCTAGCCCCAGCATCTTCTGATGTGATATTAATTGATCCGGTGAATACACCGTTGGGTCTGAGGTTATAGACTTGTGATTCTTCGACGTAAGCAATGGTGCAGTTGGGATTGCTGGCACTACAGGAAAATGTAATTTTATTGGCAATGATATCGACGTTGAGGAAGGTGTATTCTAGAGTATCGGATTCGGCCTCAATGCTTACATAAGAAGCGGCATCAGAGAGACTACTGTATGCAGTGTAACGAAAAGTGCGAACACAAGCATCGGTGCCGGTAGTGACACAGCTGGAAAAGTTATAGGTATTGGTGCTGGAGTTAAAAGTACCACTAGGATTAGGGCTGCTTGATATATCGGCGAAGGTGCCATCAGCAGCATTACCGGAACCATTGAGCCAATCTGCCAATCCTACTGAACTGATAGTTGGATCGTATACGATCAAGGTATAGTCGCCATATTCACCACGATGCAAAGAGGTTGGCCCGATAATACGCATGGTCGCTGGGGTGACATTGATATCGATATAATTGTTGGTGATGGCTGGCCCGGCGCTAGTACCATTGATTCTGGTCCAGTGTGGCGTCATGGAAGTAGTTTCGGGGGTATAGGTGAAAGTTTGGTCGGCACCATTGCCAGCGAAAGTGACAATGTTCGGAGTGCCTGGGTTGTTCGAAACGAATGTGCCGGCGGTACCGCTGGGGTTGTCGCTATTGCTGAGATCTTCGCTCAGGGTGACGGAACCCGAGTAGATTGCGCCGTAGGTAGTGATGGTGAAGGTGGATTGACAGCCTTCGCAGAATCTACTACTACTACTACTGATTTTGTATGATTCGGCAAGGATGCTCAAGACTAGAGTGTCGCCGGCCAAGACAATTTCTGGAACACCGTTGTTGGGTGTTGGGGTGGCATTGATACCTGGTCGCATCAGATTGGCTTGGTTGCTGCCGCTCGGATCCCAATAGCCAATGAGAGTGCTCCATGACGGCGAGGTATAGGTATATTCCAAAATCTGGCCACCAGAGGTATAAGTGTCGTTATAGTCGACCGTAAAGGTGTCGGTACCATCAAAACGTGTATCGCTGCTGGCGAAACTGCCGGACAAACTAGGGTTAATGGTACTAGAGTAATTATCGGCTAAACTAATGGTGCCAGAAAAGGCATTATTCAGAACAATGCGGCAAGTAACAGCCACCCCAGCGGAGATATTGCGTTGTGTCCCCCAAGTAGAGCCGCTGTCAATAGTGCATTGATTGGTATAGGATGTGGCTGGCGTCCAATAGGTAAATGTGCCGGTTGTGGTTGGATCAAAGGTTAACCACACATTGTTAGCAGCAGGCAGAGCATTGCGTGGAGGCGTGGTAAAGGTAACGGTATTTGGTGCGCCGCCATTGGTGCAAATGGATCCGTTGTAATTACACCAGGTGACGTTGGCATCAGCAATCGTGACGGTGCCGAATTGAACGGTTGGCTTAACGTAGAGGCCGGTTTCAAGAATAGTGATGCGGGCGTAGCCGTTACCGGAGTGGCCAGTAACAGTGCTGCCATCCGGATCGGTGATTGAAAGGTTGCCAGCAATTGAACTGTTACCGGTTGCGGCTTGACTGTTGATGGTAGTTGGGACATAACCGGAGCCACCGCCAGCAGAACCACCACGACCACCCTGACCGGAGCCGCCGCCCCAGTAACCGCCACCGCCACCGCCACCATAGGTGGAACCACCTTGCTGAGTACTAAAGCCACCAAAACCCTGTGTGCCAGGGTTGCCGCCAGGATTCCCAGCGCTACCACCAGCCGATTGAGTACCGCCACCGCCGGACGTACCGCCGGTACAGCCAGTATTGATACCGGCTTGGCCAGTTGTGCCGCCGCCAGCGCCACCGATACAAGTCGCCGGACCACCACCCTGCGAACCGCCACCGCCACCAGCTACTAGCAGTAAGTTGGTGGCTGAACGCACTGTGGCGTTGCCTAAGTTGCTGGCACCATTGCGGTTGGCAGTAGTGTATGCTGCAGTAGCAAGAGACATGTGGGTCGAACCGCCACCAGAGCCACCAGTACCACCGGCAAAAACAGCGCCACCACCGTTCCAGCCGGCAGCATCAACGCCACCGGCACCACCGACGGCAATGTAAACTGTTTGCCCAGCGTTCAATCGGACCGTAGTGGTAGAATATCCACCTTTACCGCCTAAGCCACCAGTAGCCGTGTTGGAGCCTTGTGCGCCCCAAGCTTCCAATTTGTAGTTGCCAGTGACTGGCACTATGAATTGCTGCTCCATGCCTGTGGTGCTGGCCGTACCACCAAAGGGGTAATTGAGAACTTGGTTTGACCATTGGGGACCGTTAGGGTCAGCTGCCATTGTGACGGATGTGCCGCCAGTGGCAGGACCGGTGGGCGGGGTGAGGATGATGGTACCTCCAGCAGCCCTAGAGATGAGAATAATCATCAAGGTAGCAAAAAATGCCAAAAGGCCAACAATAGCGAGACCGAAGAAATTGGGATGCTTCGACTGCCGAAATCGCCTGTCTATGGCGCTTGGGATGTTGCGTGGTAGGATTAACATAGATTTATATCTTTAAATACCGTCCTTTTTTACATGTTTTTATTATACCTAAAGCGCTTTCGTTTTGCTATACCAAAATGCAACAGAATTGTAGTGTCAAATGGGTTTGATATAATGTTTTTTACGTGTACAATGGTTGATATAAAACAGTTATGATTAGCGAAAGAAAAAGAGGGGGGGTATCAAAGGCGGCGACTGTTAGTGTTTTGGGTGCAGCCGTGATTATTGGCGGTGCGGTTTGGATGGCGCCGGTTTTTGCAGATGCGTATGATGATCACGAGGTGAATTTGGTGGCGGAGGATGAAATAATTTTGGGTGGTACTGTTAATACTAATGTAACGCTTAATCCGACGATCTCTGCTATCGATTCAAAATCGGCGGCTATGAGTATTAAGTCCACGGTGACTTGGAAATTGCAATGGCAAGCTGTGACTGGGAATTTGGGCGCTACGTCTATCGTGGGCGCTGGTGGTACAAATCTGGGTACGAGCGGGTTTACTGGCGGCGGAGGCTACACTTATGCTGGTCCGCAAACTACGGCTAGCGCTGGTGATCAGTGGGGTGCAGTGCTGGCAGCATCTGGGGGCTCTCTGGCACCCACGCCGACGTTGACGACTTCCCTGTCGACTGTAGCAATGGGCAGTCCGACGGTAGTGGCGACAGTAACGCCAACTTATTCGGCTAGTACGAGCGGTGCGCTGGGCATGACATCTTACTATGGCACAATTTATTACGTATTGTCCAACAACGCAGCACCGTAAATCAGTATTGACATTAGCATTTTTACGTGTATAATGGAACGTGTACTAACAAAAAAATAAAAATTTAGAAAGGAAAATATGTCAAAGAAGATAATTGCTGGCGCTTTGGGTGTGGCAACGATTGTTGGCTCTTTCGCAATTCTTGCGGTACCGACCTTTGCTGATCCTGGCGATCCTGCTCCGGCTTGGCATCAGGTAACGGTTACACCGGATGAAGAGTTGATTCTTGGCGGTACTGGCGGCAATGCCTTGCTCACTCCGTCACTGACAACTAATGACGATTGGAGCGCTAGCACTCTGACCGTTAAATCAACGGAGGCTTGGGAGCTTGAGTGGCAGGCTGTGACTGGTGCGGTTGGTGCTGAGTCTACGACTGGCGCTACTGGCACGACGCTTGGTTCGACTGGTTTCACGACCGGAACTAGTTCCACTGGCTATGAATATAGAAGCACTGGGGTTGCTACGGCCGGTACAGCTAACACATGGAGCGCTGCTCTTGCGGTGACGGGTGGTTCTGGCGGCTCAATGGCTGGAAGCTATGCGCTGGCTACCACACTCTCGACTATTGCTACTGGTACTGCTACTAGTGGTATAGTGATTACCCCAACCTACTCGGCTTCTACCGACGGTACGTTAGGTGCGAACGAGTTCTATGGTACGATCTACTACCTGCTATCTGCGGCTGTTAGCCCTTAAGGTTTAAGAAACGCCTTATGCAAAATGGCCTCCTTCGGGAGGTTATTTTGGTTGACGACTACTGGCATAACCATTATAATTTGGGCAGTAACAACAAAAAGAGAGGTTAATATTTTATGAAGTTTGTGCGAGCGCTTGCCGGAATTGGTATTGTGGGTGTAATTGGAGCTTTGGTTCTGCCGGTTGGAGATGTTGCAGCCGTTATAAATGACAATATTGAACTTCAGGGAGAGGAATTTCAGATTGCGATTAGCCCGGCCTATGTAGAGTTCAATTTGACGCCAGGATCGACTACGGGCGAGAGGTTCCGAGTGCGCAACGTGGGCAGCCAGGAAACGGATTTGAAAATTGGTATTGCGCCATTGGAATTTTCGAGTGAGACAACGATGCTTGGCACGCCGCGCAATGAGATTGTGGATTGGACCACAATTACACTGGAGCCAGGTTGTGAAGTTACAAGAGTGGAAGATGGAGCCATATTTGTACATATGCGCGTGAAGGAAGAGTGTTATGTAAAATTTTCAACCAAAACGCCTAGCAATGCGCCGTTTGGCGAACAATACATGAATATGTTTTTTCAAGAATATCGCGACGACGAGGGCAGCGTGCAGGCAATTCGTTCAATTGGCGTGAATATTTTTGGTACAAATGCGACGGGGGCGACAGGGGGCGAGGGTGATGCTTGCGCTAAGGTGATAAATCAATCAATACCGTTTTGGTTATTCGAAGGACCGTTGAAGACAACGGTAGAGATTGAAAACTGCGGGCGGTTGAATTTTCACGCTAGCGTGAAAATTGAGGTTTATAACATTTTTGGCAGTTTGGTATACGAAGATGCAGAGCCCCAGGACAGAATTGTTGCTGCCGAGTCTAAGCGCAAAACGTCAGACAGCTGGATTGATGCTGGTATGGGCATTTACAAGACTAAGCAGACAGTGACGGCCTTGGGCGAAACTTATGAGATTGAGAAGTGGACTTTTATTATCCCGATTTGGTTGGTTATAGTAATCTTATTGTGTATTGCAGTAGTCATTTTTACGATTGTGCATGACCGCAAGAAAAAGAAAATGAAGAGAGCTGGAGGGAAGTAGACATGCGAACAGCAACTAATCGTTATTGGATAAAGGCGATTGCGGTTTCTTTGATTGCGTTTGCACTGGGCGTGGCAATGTATATTTTGGTGGGCATTGCAGTAGCAAATGGCACAGCCAACGCTAATGCAGCGTGGCAGCAAGTTACCATCCAACCAATAACGGAGTGCGACTGTGTTGCCAAGTTTGTGCCGGAACAGCCGTTGCCCGGTTCTGGTACGACGGCGGACCCGTTTGTAACCTATAACTCACGAGTGCCCATGATCGTGGGCGTGGAGGGTGTTGGTCTGGTGACGATTGAAGATCAGCATGGAAACGTATTGTGGTCTTACAATAAGATTGAACCGACTTATGCGGAATTTGTAGCGCAGGTAGATTTGCCGGATGGATTAGGTTTGTATGAATTGGCAGTGAAGCTGGACGGCGTAGAAAGCATTGGACCAAATGTGACTCTGCCCGTGTTTATTGATTATAGGTCGTTGCCGTTACCGCCTGAACCGCCGGATACTGGCGCAAATGGCGGATATTTGTATATCGGGGGATATGCGGTACAGACGTTTGGAGTGTTGTTGAGCGGATTATTGTTTGGGGTAGTTGTGTTCTTCATCTTCTTTATCGCGGCAGCACGTAAGCGAAAACAAGAAGCCGAGAATACGCGCAGCAATATGGTGTTTGGCAAAGCAATGCGACGACAATTGTCGCCGAAAGCGATAGATCAATCTGGAGTAATTGTGAAGAAGAGCCGAGCGAAAAAGGGCAAGAAGAAGTCCCGCTAGTGGTCAAGAAATATTTGTTTTATCTTTTTAGATGGCAGTTATCAACGCCGATTTTGGCGGTGGTGCTGTTATGGCTGAACGACTGGAACGTGACGTGGGCAACGGTGATTGCAAATCTGATTGGCGGTTTGATTTTCTTTTGGGTGGATAGATTTATTTTTAAGGTAGATTACAAGATCCCGCTGTGGGAAATCAGAGATGAAGTGAAGTGCGAAGACTGCGGGAAAGTGGCAAAGGGTTACAGGTTGGTAAAGACGAGTAATTATGATCGATTAAAAGATAAGCATCCGCAGTTTAGGTGCGAGAATTGTTCGAAAAAGAAATTAGGCAGATTGAGGAAGCGGGGCGTTAAAGCTTGAGGGGAACTCTTCTGGGTATTTTTGAGCTTTGACTTTTTCGAGATGGGCGATACATTTGGCAGATACTTGTTGCATTTGGGCGCGGGTGTCGGCGTCGGTATAGTCGACGATTTCTGCCATAGTGGCTAGACTGCCCTTGTCGAGCAAGGCGGCGGCGACATCGGGGCTAGTGACACCGTGGACGTGCAACATCCAGGCTACGAACCAATCGGCAGCGTTTTGATTACGGTTGTCATGGGTAATGATTTTGTAATCGATGGGGGCATTTTTTTCGAGGGCGTGCCGGAGCACGTCTGGGGAAATTTGAGAATTGATGAGTTCGTCTAAGGTGTGCCCGTTGACGATCATGAGGTGCTCGGTGAGATCCGGGTCGGTAAACTTGTGCGACAAGTTAGCGGCGGCATCGGCGTTGACGGTGAGGTCGAGAAAGAATCTTTCGCGGTCCGTAAGATAGTCTAGATCTGACAACTCGACGCCGTCTTTGGGATACATATGCAAGGATATGCCGTGGAAAAGGCAGCCCCAAGTTTCGTCGCCTTCGGTTAAATCAGGGAATAATTCATAGGCAATGCCCTGCCCTACGCCGTTCATGATGGTCTCCCAGCGAGCGTCGTCTTCTGAAAGACCCCAAAGCTTATCTTGCAACATTTCGTGTGCTTTGCCCTTGCCGAGAGCCTGGATGGCGCTCATAGCGGCATGGGGACGACCATTGATTTGATCCTTGCTATCTTCGTCGCCGATGAGAGCTTGGGTAAGACGAGATTTGTCATGCATGGTGGCAATAAAGACAGCGATGGCCTTGTCCTCTTCGCTGACTTCGGCGATGTCGGCGAGGGTTTCCATATTGTCAACGACGGCGCGGAGATGGTTTTCCATGAGGAGAAATTTGGACTGTTCAAGTGGTTCAGTTGATGATTGTTCTTGGAATTGATCTAGCCAGTTGTCTAGCAGCGCGTGGCATTGCTCGATTCTGTCTGGCGAGGTTGATTCGTAATCGAAAGTGTCTTTTTCCATATGTAAAGTTTAGCATGGGAAGAAAAATGCCCCAAGTTAACTTGGGGCGGGATGTTTAGATGCTGCAGATGGAGCCTAAGCCCATAATGCGGATATCTGTGGATAGATAATATTCTTCCACGTCGTGCCTGTTGTGCAAATGAGCACAAGTTAGTTGAGTAAAGTCCATTAGGTCCAGAATAAGATCGACGATTTTACCAAAGTCTTGTGTTATTTGATTTGGCAGATTTGGAGAATTTTTGACATCTTTGTACCATTTTGGGTCGAACAGCGGCGGATAATGCGTAATCAACCTGCTGGCGGTCGGGATACTGTCGATAATACAGTCGATCTGGTCGGCTTCCAGCATGGTTTTGGCCCAACGAAACCAACCCTCTCCAAGGAGAGTAGCGTCGATATCGTCAAGCTTGAGCGGCTTGTCATCTACAATGGTCCAGCCATAACACTTGGCGTACTGCAAAAATGGTTCTATAAGAGGGTCGCAATCGGCCAACACTTCTTGATTCCAATTATGCGGATCGTCTACGGCATATCCGAGCATGGACCCATACTCGCCATTACCTTTGATGAGTATAATTTGAGCATTTTGCCATTGTTGAACCATCTTATCGACCATTTCTGAGTTGCTATCCGCAACTTGACTATGAATCCAGCTACGAAGATTTGGGGCTTGTTTGGCTAACCACGAGAAGTAAACACCGTTGTGTTTGGGTCGTGGATATGGTGATGGGGATCGTCCACGAATAGTGGCAATATTGACCCATTTCGATATCCTTTGGTACTGGGCGTCGCCGCAGATGTCGCGGAGAGCGACCTGCATGCCGGCTTCGGCGTGTGCGGACGAGAGGAAACCATTGCCAAGTGCGCCTTGTTTGCTGCCCATGCCAAAATAATATTTGACAATTTGAAACCATGAGTCTGGATCGACCGAGATTGACGGACGATTGGCGACCATATCTCCGGCTATAATAATCCTTTCGCAATCCGACGGGGCAGATGGTAAAAGTCGAGCATCACCATGGGCATCGTGTCCGAGCAGATAGGTCTTCATAGGAATCACCTCTATAGTAGGGCTACTCTCTCTCCGAGATCGGGGCCATAGGGAGCGCTTACGGGGTATCATGGGGGTGATTGCCATCATACCCTGAAAGCGCTCTCTATCTGTTGACAAAAAAGCATAAAAACATCTTAAATTGCTTAGGGTCTACCTCTGTTGATAGGATATAACCTTATTTCTCCATTATAGCACACTTGATGTAAAATGTCAATGCTTAAGTGTTTTGTGTTAAAATGGTTATAAGATGGAGGAAAATGATGGATTTTGAGAGATTAGGGGCACCAGATGAGAATAAGGGAAAAATACTGAAGATGGAGGATTATCCACCGTTTGACTCGGAGCGGGCGAAGAAAGCGGTTGATGACGTTAAAGAGAAAATGACGCAGTCACCGGTGGAGCATGAAGAGATGGAGACGGAACGAGAGGTGTTTGCGGGAGATGCAATTTTTACGGATATTGATGGGACGCTGACGGATAATTCGGGGAGGATTGATCCGGAAAATGCAGATAGGTTGCGGGAATTTATGGACGGAGGCGGAACATTTGTGCCAGTGACGGGGCGGGCGAGGTTTGAGTCGGTACGGGGGATTGTGGAGCGATTGGATTTGCCTTTTATTATTATCAACAACGGAGCGGAGATTTTTAACAGAGACGGGGAGCACATCTATGAGAGCGTGATACCGGATGAACAGGTGCATGAGGCTTTCGCAATTGCGGAGCAAAATGGTTTGACTTGGATGCAAAATAAGCGGGATTTGGAGGGGAAAGAGTATCTTTTTTCTAATTTTACAGAAGAATCTGAGGCGGCGATGAAAGAGGTGGGGATTAAAGATACGGTGCGCAATGAGGAGGGACGAATTGGACTGTCGGCGAAACAAGCGACAGCGGAAGAGGTGATGGCGATACCTGGGCAAAATTATAAGATTCAGATGATGAGTCCGAATCCTGAGGCAGTGCAGAGGGCGTATGATGAATTTCAGAGGCTAGGCATACCGTGCATGTTGAACATGCAGAGTGAGAAGACGGGTAAATTTCACTGGGTGGAGGTGATAAAGGGGACGAAGCATGATACGATCCAGCGATTGATAGATATGGCGTTACCTGATGTGAAAGAGGTGATTACGATGGGTGATGGCGGCAATGATATATCGATGTTGAAGGCAGAGTATCGGGATGGCAATGGTAATCCGGTGGAGAATTTCAGCCTGGCGGTGCGCAATGCGTCGGAGAGTGTGATGGATTCGGTGAAGGCCGCGACATTGGACAGATATAACTCGCCAATGGCGGATCCGACAAAGGAATCTTTTGGAATTGCGGTGGCGAGAACGGTGGATTATTTGGAGAACAAGCACAAAATGGATGACGTATTGGCGGAGAGGAAGAAAATCTATGAGCGGGCGCGAAAGATTGGGTTGGTGTTGCCGGAGATAGCGCCATGGAGTGATTACCAAAAAGCGGTAGGATTTTAGGGCAAGTTAAAAGCGCCCTTGCGGGCGCCTTGTACTCAAAGAGTAGGAATAGCGGCATCATCCTTTGTGATGACTTTGGCGTTGTTGATTTTGCGAAGCAGATCCAACCAGTTTCTGGCGTGTCCATTTTCGCGGATAACCTTGATAAACGACCACAGCGCGGTGGCGGTGGTATTGACAGAGGTCAGTCCGGGATTGTAGGTCCAAGATTCGTCATATTCGGGGAATAACACTGTGAAATCGGGGGCCGTGAGGCCATCGCGAACATCTTCGCGCAGGTTTTTCTCGAAATCAGCGGCATGACCAAAGTGGAAATGAATCGACTGCTTATGGAGCTGAACGGCGGCGCGCGCCATATCGATATCCTTGTAGGCGTCGCCCATGGTCAATACAGTTTTGAGCTCGGTATAACTTGAGTCCTCAAAATTGCTAATGATGTCGAGGGTAGTCGGCAGCTTGGCGATGTTATCGAACAGCACTTCGACGCAATCCAGATGGTTGACGGCAATCAATTTGCGGGCGGCAGTGGTATTGTAGGGTTCGAGGTCGCGATTGATCTCTTCGGAGACGTCAGCGCCAATGATTTTGTGTACGGCAAAGGCGAGGTCTTTGTACTCTTGAGGTACGATACTGGTAGTCAGCGTACCTTTGAAAAAGTTGAAAGACTCGGGATCGTAGATGTTCGGTGCCAAAGCGTCAATGTCGGCGTCTCGGGAAATACCGAGATGCTCCAGGTTGCCAGACTGAACATAGCGTTCCAAAACGCGCTTATAGGCTACGTAGATGACGGCACGTTCGGCCGGCGTGATTTTGGGGGCGTGGGCAGTAGCTGCCCACCACTTGTCGCTGTTGACAATCAGGTCTTCCGGTTTTTCGATGATCATCTTGGCGAGATCATGTTCTGGTATAGAGATGCGATCGGTGGGGCGAATAGAAACACCGCCCATTTCGGCAATAACGGAACAGGGTTTGTTGAAGTTCCAGCCCAGGGCGCGGAGCCGAGGGATGCCGTCGTTCATGAATAGTTGTGCATAGCGACCGGTCAAAAAGTTGAATTCTTTGAAGAGGGGCTGAAGTACGACTATGGCCGTAAGGGTCAAATCGTAGAATTTCAGGCTCTTGGTGGCGTTATAAACGCCGTCAATGTCGCTGATGCAGATGAGATCTTGGTAAATCGCGTTGGTGCGTGCGATAATGTCGATTTCTGCGCGGGGTTTCCCGTATGACAAGTAGTTGTTTGTCATAGAGGGATCACCTTCCTTTCTCTTTTGTAAAAGTACACCCGCTCTCTAGGAGTGGGCATCTAAGCTAATTGTAGCATACTTTGGCTAAAAAGTCAATGCTTATATCTTGTTTTTGCTATTTATATAGGGTGGAGAGGTTGACGAAGGTATACTGTTCGGAGAGGCGGTTGATGATGCATTGGGCGGCGTCGACGCTTGTGCTATAGATATCGTGGAGCAAAATTATGCTGCCGGGACGGACATGGTCAATGACGTCGTTGCAGACGAAAGCGGCGTCTTTATTTTGCCAATCCCATGGGTCTACGGTCCAGAGGACAACTTGCTGGTTGAGGGCAGCAGCAGCGGTATTGACGTTGCGATTGATGCTGCCGTAGGGCGGGCGGAAGAAACGGACAAATTGGCCAGAGAAGGGTTGGATGGCGTTAGTGGTGGCCGTGAGGTCGTTGAGGATGGTGGCGTACGGGAAACGGGGGAGATTGCGATGAATCCAGGAGTGGCTGCCAATATCGTGTCCTTCGCGCGCTGCGCGGATGATTTGGCCAGCGAAGGCATTGACGCGGTGGCCGAGTACAAAAAAGGTGGCTTTGGCATGAGTATAGGCCAAGATATCAAGGAGTCGATCGGTGTGTTCGCTGGGACCGTCGTCGAAGGTGAGAGCGAGACATTTGGAGACGGTGCAGTCAACGTGGTCGGCGTCTTTATAGGTAAAGGGGTTGACGCCGAACATGGGTTCGGAGAATTCGAAATTGAGACGGCCTTGCAGGTCGGTGAATTTAATGCGCTGCTCGGTACCGTCCAAGCTGGTGATTAGCTCTTGATTGGCGCGGTCAATCGCAAAGCTGTCTTGGAGGATTTCGGCGGTGATGGGGTTTGGGGTAAGTTCACCGAGGATGGCGGGGTCGCGAAAGATTTGGGCCAGGGTATAGGGGGTTTTGGAGCTTTTATTGAAGGTCCAGGTGGATGAGTGCTGAGTGATACGCCCGGCGACGGATTTTTTAGAGTGCGTGAGTATGGAGACGAGATTGGCTTCTGGAGGATAATATTCGTAGGTGATGATTTCGTAGTCGACATCGGAGGTTTGGGATGGCAGAGTTAGGTACAACAGAGTACCGAGAATTATGGCGAGAAACGAGCAGAGAATAGGGACAAGAACGTCAGCAGCAGGGGTGGGAGGCAGGATGAAGCGGCGAGTAATGAAGAATTTTTTCATGAACTGCCTGCCTGTTTGATTTTGGCAACGGCAGCGATAAATTTGTAGAGAGTACTGGGGTTTTTGCGGGCGACGCGGTAAAATTTTTCCTGGAGATATTTCCCTGTCCCGATGTTTTTGGGGCTACCGACTGGCGGGAGATTAGAGTCTTTGACGGCGGCACGGAGTAGTTCGTATTTTTGGCTGCGCGGCTTGCTGGAACGGTAGACGGCGAGGCAATAAGAGTAACTCCAGCGGTATTTGATCCAGTTGAGGCAGTCGGTTTCGGCTGGGCTGTGGGGTCGGAACCATTTGGTGAGGAACTGCCAATTTTGCTGCCAGTTTTCGTATTTTAGAGAAGAGTTTTTGACGGTACTAGTCTGCGTGCCGTAGTGATAGGTGTAGAGTGGTTCGTAGAGGAAGGATATTTGTTTGGCGTGCTTGAGATAGGTGAGGACGAAAAGTAGGTCTTCGCCGAAGTTCAGTTTGGAATCAAATTTTAGTTGGTGTTGTTTGATGAGGTCGGTGCGGAAGATTTTATTGACGACGGAATAGAGGTGGCCGTTGTTGCCGAGCAGGCGGATGACGTAGGCGGACAGGCTTTCGGAGGGGCGTTGTTTGGCAACGGGATTGGTGAAGGCCTCAGTGGTGGTACTGGTGGATAGGCGGTGGTATTTAAAACCGCAGGTGACGAGATCACTGTTGGTAGTTTGAATCTTATTGAGCATCTTCTTGACGAATTGTTGGCTGATTTCGTCGTCTGAATCGGCAAACATGATGAACTCTCCGGTGGCTTTTTGGAGGCCGGAGTTGCGGGCGCCGGCGGCAGAGCCGGAATTCTTTTGGTTGATGAGGGTGATTCTTTTGTCTTGTTCGGCGGATTTTTCTAGGAGGTTGAGCGTATTATCGGTAGAGCCGTCGTTGACGAAAATGATTTGCAGATTTTTATAAGATTGATCGAGCACATCTTTGATGAGTTTTTGAGCGCGGTTGCCAGTGTTATAGAAGGGTATGATGATGCTGACTAAGGGTGAGCTCATGAGTTAATTTTAGCATAATAGAGAAGAACTAGGTGGTACGATTGGGTTTGAGGATTTTTTTGGCCAAGTTGATAACTGCGTAATAAATGAAGGTGGCGCAAAGGGAGATGATGAATAGACCGATGGAGATGAGGATGGTCCAGATGCCAGTTGGCTGCTCCAGGAACCAAGGCAGAGTTTGGCGGAAAAGCAGATCCATGAATAAGATGTGGATGAGAAAGACGCCGAGCGTGAAGCCGGATAGCGTGACGATGATTGATTTGGCACGCTGGCTTAATTTGGGGATATATCGATTGTGCATGGCTAGTAAGATAAGGCTGAACGAGAGGAGGATGGAGACGATGTTGAGCGGGTCATGGATGACGTCGACAGTGTCGACGCGGAGGCCTTTGAGAGAGAAAATGAAAGATAGTGAGATATTGATGACGAGCAGGGCAGCCGAACAGATGTAGATAAAGCGGCGATGGCGCAAGGCGAGCGAATATTCCGTGAGGTAATAACCCATGAGGTAAAGACCGACCCAAAGTGAAATGGCCGGCAAGAAGGATTGGGCGACGCTAATGAGATCACGGACGGGGTATAAGATTTTGAAGTCGCCGAGTTGGAAGAATAGGCTGATGGTTTGCTGGCAGAAGAAAAATATCGAAACTATGACAACGAAAACTAGGACTGGCATGAAATGTTTGCGTTCTTTAAAGTGTTTCAGGAACGGAGTGAGGATATAGAGTCCGGCCAGCATGGGGATGAACCAAAGCTGGTAGGCGAGTGATTTGGTACTTTCGACAACGTGTGAGAGGCCGCCGAACCAACCTTCGCGGATGGGGAAAATTGAGTAGAGGATGAAATAGAGGGCGAGGGTGCCGACGTATATGAGGGTTAGCCGCAAAACGTATTTTTTGAGGATAACTTTGAGGGGTAGGTCGGCTTTGGTTTTTATGAAGAGGGCGCCAGAAATCATGACAAAGACTGGGACGGCAAAGCGGGCGATGGTATTGAGAGCCATGGCGACGGGTTCGAGGTCGTGGCCTGATTCGCGAAGGAAGATAGCAGAAACGTGGATGATGATGACGGCAAATGCAGATAAGATCTTTAAGATATCAAAGGCATGGTTTCTGGTCTTCATCGTGCTATAATCATAGCATCGTATGAAAAAACTGCCGAATATTTTTTATCGCAAAAATCGGATTTTGTTGAAAGAGCTGGTACGGACGGATTTCAAACTGCGCTACCAGGGGTCGACTTTGGGGTATTTGTGGGCGGTGTTGAAGCCGATGATGATGTTTGCTGTGCTGTACGTGGTGTTTGTGAATTTCTTGAGAATCGGCGGGGATATACCGCATTTTGCGGTGTATCTACTGGCTGGTATTGTGTTTTGGAACTTCTTTGTAGAATCGACTAGCCAGGGGATGCAGGCGATTGTGATAAGGGGCGATTTGCTGAGAAAGGTGAATTTTCCGAAGTATATTTTGGTGGTGTCGTCTACAGTTTCGGCGTTGATAAATTTCGCAATCAACTTAGGCGTGGTGATAATTTTTGCCTTGTTGAACGGAGTGGTGCCGACGTGGACATGGCTGTTGGTGCCATTGTTGATTCTGGAGATGTATGCCCTGTCGCTGGGCTTGGCATTTTTGTTTGGCGCGATCAATGTGAAGTTTCGAGATATCTCCAGTATTTGGGATGTTTTGGTGCAGGCAATGTTTTATGCGGTACCGATTATTTATCCGATTACGATGGTAGCTGAGATGTCGGGGACAGTGGCAAAGATTTTGCTATTAAATCCGATTGCACAGATCATCCAGGACGTGCGTTACTGTTTGATCACGCACGAAGCGGTGACAGTGTGGAGTTTTGTGGGTAATAGTTTCGTACGATTGATACCGATAATTCTGGTGGTTACGATACTGATGCTGGCGTCGATGTACTTCCGAAAAAAATCCAAGTATTTTGCGGAGGAGGTATAGGTGAGTAAGGAAGTTGCACTGAGAGCTAATGACCTGCACAAGCGATTTTTGTTGCCGAAAGATAAAGCGGCTGGGTTGAAAATGGCGATTTTGAACCGGTTCAAAGGCATTAAAGGATACACGGAACAAAAAGTACTGAAGGGTATTAGTTTTGAGGTTTATAAGGGAGAATTTTTGGGGATTATTGGGCGAAATGGCAGCGGGAAATCAACGCTTTTAAAACTGTTAGCGGGAATTTATGTGCCTGAAAAGGGTTCGGTGGAAGTTAATGGCACTTTGGTGTCATTTATTGAGCTGGGGGTAGGATTTAATCCGGAATTGACGGGGAGAGAAAACGTTTATTTGAGCGGGGCGTTGTTGGGATTCTCAAATGAAGAAATGGAAGAGATGTATGAAGATATCGTGGATTTTGCAGAATTGGAACCGTTTATGGCCCAGAAATTGAAGAATTATAGTTCCGGCATGTATGTGCGGTTGGCATTTTCGATTGCGATCCGGGCGAAAGGAGATATTTTGATTCTGGATGAGGTATTGGCGGTAGGGGATGCGGCGTTTCAGGAAAAATGCAATCAATATTTCAAATCTTTGAAGGGGTCACAGACGGTAATTTTGGTAACGCACAACATGGCGGCGGTGAGGAATTTTTGTACCCGCGCGATGTTGATTGACGGTGGTGAAATAGCGGGGATTGGCAAGCCGGAAAAAATAGCGGAAGAATATTTGGAATTGTTTAAAAATTGAAGAAAAATCCCCTCGCGGAGGGGATTTTTTGAAGCTTATCTTTTGATTACCAACACGTTGAGTGCGTGGTAGTAGCAACCGCGTACGATGTCGTTGATCACATCGGAAAACGGCAGTTTATAGCTGATGAGGATGGCGGCGTTTTGCAACATGCTTTTGAAAGCAACATCCGTCTTGACGTCGTACAGATAGCCGAGTTGGCTGATGGACCAGTCGGCCGGTGTCTGGATATCGGTATTGAGGATGCATTGACCGCTCATGAAGTCGGATAGCACTTTCGGGCTGACGCCGACTGTGGCGCCGTCTTTACTGGTGCTGCTTTTAATCTGTTCATCGGAGAAACCCCAATCGTTTTTGAGGACGTAGATGGGCTCCTTGATGAGCTCATAAATGGCGGATTTGTCGGCGTCGCGCAAGATGTTGCAAAACAGCACGAAGTGCGGGTCGGCATCTGCGGGCAATTCGACGGTGATTTTAGCGTGCTGCACGATGGCGGTTTTTATGACTTCTTTGTCGAAATCACTGAGCCCTTCGGCATATTCGTCAATCTGCCCATTATCGAAGAGGACTTTCTCGATGGCCTCCAGATTGGAGTGGTGCAGATGCGGATCGGGCGCGTTGCCGGCTATTTGTAAAACCTGGTAATAATCGTGCAGGTAAGTCATAAGTTTAACGAGCGCTTTGCCGTGCTTGTCCAAACCGATAGCATCGGCAATGTCCATACCATGTCGAACCACGTCTTTGATGTGGCCGACGCGCAGCGTCATCTTTTGTGATGGATGCTGGGCGGACTGCTGGGCGTAAAACTCGAGGATAACAGCTTCTTTGACGTTAATGTGCATATCGTCCCACCTCCAAAAAATCGGATAGTTACAACTACCCTATCCTTTTATTATATCAAACTTCTTGTATTTTGTCAATAGGCATAGCGCTTTTGCTATCAAAATAACAGATAATGTGGTAGACTAGTGAGTATGAAAAAGGGATTATTCAAAGATAAGATTCTATTAATTACGGGTGGAACCGGGTCGTTTGGCAATAAGGTTCTGGAACGCTTTTTGCGGGATGATATCGAGGCAAAAGAGATTCGCATTTTCTCGAGAGACGAGAAAAAACAAGATGACATGCGAAAGAAGTATGCCGATGCTAAGTTGCGATTTTTTATTGGCGACGTGAGAGATAAGGCGTCGATTGAGTATGCGATGAGCGGAGTGGATTACGTGTTTCATGCGGCAGCTTTGAAGCAGGTGCCGTCTTGCGAATTCTTCCCGATGGAAGCGGTAAAAACGAATATTTATGGCACGGAAAATGTACTGAATTCGGCAATTCGCAACGGCGTGAAGAAAGTAATTTGCTTGTCGACAGATAAAGCAGCATATCCGATCAATGCGATGGGCATGAGCAAGGCGATGATGGAGAAGGTGGTGGTGGCCAAATCCAAGACCGTGCCGGAGGGCGGAACGGTGATTTGTTTGACTCGATATGGTAATGTGATGGGTTCGCGGGGTTCGGTGATTCCGTTGTTTACGAAGTTAGTGAAAGCCGGCAAGCCAGTGACGATTACGGCACCGGATATGACGCGTTTTATGATGACGTTAGGTGACGCGGTAGACTTGGTGTTATATGCGTTTGAACATGGCAAGCAAGGGGAGTTGTTTGTGCAGAAGGCTCCGGCGGCAACGATTGAGACGTTGGCGGTAGCGATTTCGGAGTATCACAGTGTAGATTATAGCTACAAAATTATAGGCGTGCGCCACGGCGAGAAAGACCATGAGGTATTGGTAACGCGGGAGGAAATGACGCGGGCGAAGGATTTAGGCAACTATTTCTTGGTGTCACCAGATGACCGCGACCTAAATTACAGTAACGATGGCAAAGATGATTTCTATGTTCCAGTCACGGCAAGAACCGCAAAGGTTAGGAGATATTCGTCTGATAGTACGACTCAGTTGGACACAAAGGGAGTGATTAAATTGTTGAAGCGTATGGAGGATATGGAATAGTGAAGATACTGGTCCTCGGCGCTAGTGGCATGTTAGGGCATATGGTCACGGCTTATTTCTTGGAGCGCGGGCATGATGTAGTGACGACATCTACGGATGAGCGTGGAGTGAATTATTATGATGCGTATAAAAATGTCTATGGGATCGAGAAGATTATTGGCGAGCAAAAGCCAGAAGTAGTGATAAACTGTATCGGGATCTTGAATCAGGTGGCGGAAGACAACCATGCGCTGGCGAGTTTATTAAATAGTTTTTTGCCGAATTATCTTGATGAATTGTCCGAGGAAAATGGTTTTAAGTTGGTTCATATTACGACGGACTGCGTGTTTAGTGGTGAGCGTGGTGATTATACGAAGGATGATTTTCCAGATGCGGAAACTTATTATGGATTGTCGAAAGCTCTGGGCGAAGTGAATAATGACCGGACGTTGACGCTGCGGACTTCGATTGTGGGTCCTGATCAAAATCCGAAGGGCATTGGTTTATTCCAATGGTTTACGAATCAATCTGGTGAAGTCGGGGGTTACACGAAGGTGATTTGGACGGGCGTGACAACTCTGCAGTTTGCAAAATGCATTGAAAAAGGTTTGGAGGCTAATTTGACGGGGCTGCATCACGCGGTTAATGGTGAGAAAATTAGCAAGTATGAGCTTTTGAGGTTGTTCGCCAAATATTTCAATACTGGTATTGAGGTTGTTCCGGACGATAATAAAAAAAGTGATAAGAGCTTGGTAAAATCTTCCGATGAGTTTGATTTTCAGATTCCGTCTTACGAAGAAATGGTAAAAGATATGCATGATTGGGTCATGTCTCATCCAGAGATGTACCCGGAATTAATAACAAAGGTGGTAAAAAAATGAAAGTAATGGTGATCGTAGGCACGAGACCGGAGATTATTCGGTTGTCGGAAGTAATCAAAAAGTTAGAGAAGTTTTTTGAGGTGGTGTTGGTGCATACGGGGCAAAATTTTGATTACAACTTGAATGAGGTTTTCTTTAAAGAATTGGAATTGAGGGAGCCGAATTATTATCTAAATGCACCTGGCAAGGATCTGGGGGAAACAGTGGGAAATATTATTGCGAAATCTTATGACGTGATGGCTAAAGAACAGCCGGACGCGTTGTTGATTTTGGGTGATACAAATAGTTGTTTGTCAGCTTATTCTGCTAAGCGACTGAAAATTCCGATTTTCCATATGGAGGCGGGAAATCGTTGTTTTGATTTTAATGTGCCGGAAGAAATTAATCGCAGAGTGGTGGACCATGTGAGCGATGTGAATTTGGCTTACTCGGAAAATGCACGCAGATATTTGATTAATGAGGGCAAGCGGGAAGATGATGTGTTCGTAACTGGTTCGCCGATGACGGAGGTGTTGGGCAGATATAAGGAAAAAATAGATGGATCGGACGTTGTAGAGAGATTAGGGCTGGAGAAGGGCGATTATTTCGTGGTAAGCTTGCATCGTGAAGAGAATTTAGACATAGGTGATAATTTCAAGATAGTTTGTGATTCGTTGAATCGTGTGGCAGAAAAATACAAGAAGCCAGTGATATTTTCAACGCATCCACGAACGATGAAGAGGATTGTAGATGAGAAGATTGAGTTTAGCCCGTTGATTAGGAACTTAGAGCCATTAGGATTTTTTGATTATGTGAAACTGCAACAAAATTCTTTTTGTGTACTTTCGGATAGCGGTACGATTTCGGAAGAGTCGGCGATTTTGCATTTTCCGGCTGTTTCGGTGCGATTGTCACAGGAACGCCCAGAGGCATTGGATGCAGGTACGATTGTGCTAAGTGGAATTAGCGGTGACGGGATAGTCAGCGCAATTGAGATTGCGACTGAGACAGAAGTTGGAAGTGAAATATTGGTGGCTGATTATAGGGACAAGAATGTGTCGGATAAGGTTCTGAAAATTATGAGAAGTTATACTGAAATTGTAGACAAGCGCGTATGGGGAAAGAAGTAAGGGAAAAGCAAAAACCAGAACGGATTCTGTTGATCTGCGATATGCCGCCGTGCACGAATTATTCGGGCGGAATTCATCTAAATCAGTTGGTGAAGATTTTGGTTAATTGCGGGCATCAGGTCTATTGTTTCTGTGTTTTAGATACTGAGTTAACACCAATGGTGACCGATGAGATAAATAGTGCGGTGGATTTTTGCGTGACTGAAAAACCAAAAGAAAATTTCGTTAATACAGCCGGAGAGAAAAGGTATCGGAGATTAGTAAAGCGCACGGCACAGAAGTGTATACAATATGCTGAGAAAAATGGGATTACAAAAATATGGTGTCCTTTGCAGGGCGAAGCGTTGGCGGATATTTTGAAGGAAGTACATGGAGCAATTGATGTGCCTTATGTTTTGCAAATCTGGGATCCAGTGGAGTGGTGGGCGTATGTGTGCCAATTCAGTAAAGAGCGGACGGAGAAATTGTTAGCAAAATATAAAAAATTAATAGGCGGTGCATGCAGATGTATAACGGCTTCGTCCAATATGTCGGAGGGTTATGAGAAGGAATTTGGTGAGAAAAAATTTATAGAAGTGACAACAATGCTAGAAGAGATCCGAGATGGTGCGCTAAAGGTAAAAAAGGATGGCAAGAAATTTATCATTGCGATGGCGGGGCAAGCCTATGCGAGTGACGGGATCGGGGCTTTGTTGGATGCATTAAAAAAATTGAATTGGAAGTATGCTGGAAAAAACATTTATTTCCAACATTACGGCAATAAGGGTACTGATTTTAATTTCAGTAAGTATGATGCGCGGCGGGTGCGCTTGATGGGGAATTATCCTCAAGCCAAGTTGAACCAAAGTTTGGCTAAAGTGGATTTGCTGTATTGTCCATATTTTTTTTCTGACGTGAGCGCTTTAAAAAAGGTGGCGGAATCTTCGTTTCCGTCCAAGCTGGTGACGTATTTATCGGTTGGAAGTGTGCCGATTTTAGCGCACGCGCCAAGCTATTCTTCGGTGGATGCATTTTGTAAAAAGAAGAACTGTGCGTTTAGGATTACGTCTAGTGAACCAAGTGAAGTCGAGCAGGCGCTAAAGGATATTTTGGAAAATTATAATCGCGAAAGCAAGTGCATGGTTGAAAATATTGTGAAGGCGCGAGAAGGGTTTGCGCCGGATAATGTGCGGAGACGGTTTTTTTGGGCATTGAACCTGGAGGGAAAGTGCGCGGTTGCTGAGAGCGCAGAGATGAAGAAAACTAATTCATTTAACAAGGAGTTTAGGAAACTTTTGCGGCGGCAGCGAATTGTCGGTATGCCCAGGAGAACTGTAGGATACGGGAAACGGATGGGGCGCTTGGTGCTGTCGAGTTCTGTACGGTCTTATGAGCGGCGCGCTGGACGCGCGAGTTTCAAAAAAGAAACTCGGAAGAAGAAATATATATTAGAACTGAATAATGTGGATTTATATGGAGCGGTTTTTAATGGATACGAGATCCAGCGTTTTATAAACAAGACCTCTGGAGATGTTTTTGCGCAGCAGATCGTGAATCATAAAGAAACAAAAGATAAAAATGCGATGGAATTATTTAATAGTCAATATGTGGCAAATTTGACACATCGCATATCTGGCGTGGAGGCAGAAGTTTTGGGAACAAAGGGGATGCTTTCAGTTGCGGATTTGGCATTAGAAAATTCCGCTTACTATAAAAAGGCGGATGTTTTGCATTTTCATATGTACCATAATATGTTTTTGTCGAATGCTTTTTTGGAGCGGATACCGCGCGATAAGAAGGTGGTGTTGGATCTGCATGATACGTACTTTCTGACAGATGATTGTGACTGCCGCGATTGCAAAAAACGCAGAGGCGATGAGACGCCAATCAAAATGCTGGAGGTATTCGATTTCGTAAATGAAAATGGCCATCAGTTGAATAATCAGCGGATGAAAATATTAAATTCGATAGATGCGGACTTTGTGGTGCATTCGGAATTTATGTTGGATCTGTTTAGGAGATCACCGATTACGAAGGATCTTAGAAAAGTGCACTATATACCGTTTGGCATCGATAGCGGAAAGTTCGTGAAGCGTAATGATGGTGTGAAGTTACGAAAAAAATACGGGATACCGAAAGATAATGTAGTGCTGTTTTGCCGCGCACAGCGGGTTTTTAAAGGAACTGAGTATATCGAAAAGGCGCTGCTGGCTATGAACATAAAAGAAAGTGTAACGGTCATAACGGTTTCTGAGACTGGTTTGTTGGACACTTTGAAAAATAAATACCAGATTATAGATCTTGGCGTGGTGAGTGACGAGGAGGCGTTGGTCGAATTATATAATTTGTGCGATATATTTCTGGCGCCGTCTACAGAGGAGAGTTTTGGATTTATGGCAATTGAGGCGATGTCGTGTGAAAAACCAGTAATTATTTTTGATGGTACTGCCCTGCCTTATACGACATTTGCGCCGGAGTGCGGCTATGTTGTTCCCAGGGGCGATTCCGAGGGGTTGCGGAAGGCAATAGAATTTTTGATTAAGGATAAAACGGAGAGGCGAAGACGGGGCGTGCTGGGACGAAAATTGGTGCTGGAAAATTATAGAATAGAAGATTACTACCGTCGGAATTTGGATTTATATGAAAGTTTGATGGACGAAGACAGTAAGAGGATTGAAAAGCAATACGAAAATATAGTTTTTGATGCGGCGGCGAAATCGTTGATCCGCAAGTTGGAGAAAGTGCATGGCATGTTGTTCCCGAAGCAGGATTTTGCGAGTATTTTTCCAGACGCGCCAAATTATAAGAACGCTAGTTTGTCTCACAAAATTGATTACAGCTCAGATAATGTGCAGGGGATTTTGCGCAGATACAATATCGCGATGTATGATATTTTGAAGAAGAATAGACGTCAGAATTTGACATTGCAGGTGATGGGCGCCGTGTTGCCAAGCAGGATTTTGAAATTGTTTGGAAAAGAAAAGGACAACAAATGAAGACAAACCCCAAAGTGTCGATTGTAATACCGGTGTATAACGGTGAAAAATATATGCGCGAGGCGATTGATAGTGCCCTGGCACAAACTTATAAAAACATTGAAGTGGTCGTGGTAAATGATGGGTCGACGGATCGAACTGACGAGATCGCAAGATCATATGGCGCGAAGATTAAATATTTGAAGAAGAAAAATGGCGGGGTTTCGACGGCGCTGAATATGGGCATTAGACATATGAGCGGAGATTTCTTTTCGTGGCTGTCGCATGACGATGTTTATGAAGCGGGGAAAGTGGAAGAGGAAATAAATTTCTTGTTGAAAAATAAGTTGTTGAGTAAAGATATCCTATTATATTCTGACTATTGTTTGATTGACGCGCGATCAAAGTTTTTGACGGATGTAGCAATCAATCATGGGTTAGTAAAAGACAAGCCTATGTATGCGTTGTTTAGAGGATTGATAAACGGGAACACGTTGCTGATACCAAAGAGAGCATATGAAAAGTATGGTACTTTTGACGCTAGACTACGATGCGTACAGGATTATGATTTGTGGTTTAGGATGTCTAAAACATATAAGTTTGCGCATTTTCCGGGTGTAACAATAAAGTCTAGATACCACTCAAAACAAGCGTCGCACACAAGCCCTTTGGTTAAAAGTGAGGGTGATAGTCTATGGCTGAAAATGATCAAGTCTACGAATAAAAAAGAACGAATAAAACTAAATGGCAGTGAATATGCTTTCTTTTGCCAGATGTCGAGATATTTGAGAAATACGCCCTATGAAAAAGCTCTAAGATATTGCGAGGGAGAAATGGGCAAGTTGGTTGCGAAAAATGTGCCGCAAGAAATATTTATCAGCTATTCTAAGCCTGGAGTATTTTCGAAAAATAAAGTGATCGGAATATTTCAATTGATGCGCAGGGAGGGAGTAAAAAATGCGCTACATAAGGTGGCCAAACGAATAAAAAAGAAGTCCGATGCGTAAGAAAATAACTATCGTAACTATGACCACTGGATTTGGCGGGATCGAGAGGTTCGTGGCGACACTGTCTGGGATGTTTGCGGAGGATTACGAAGTAGAGATAATTGCAACTTATGGTAAGAAGGGTAAGGAAGCTTTTGTATATCCAAAAAATGTCAAAGTGAGGCATCTGGTGGCAAACGTTCCGGAAATGATTTCAGCTAAGAATTTGCTCAAAAAATGCGATGCGATCGGGTTGGTGAAGGAAGTTCCTAGACGGATAAAAATAAACTACACCAAGTGGTTGTTAAATAGAAAAGTGCTGAGGGAACTTGATACGGATATCATCATAACGGAACGGTCTTATTATTCTAAGTTGGTTGGGAAATACTGTCGGCAAGATGGCATAATCAAAATTGCCACCGATCATAATTTTCATCAAGAGAACAAAAAATATATTAAGTCTTTGATAAATTCGGTGAAAGGTTTTGATTATCTAGTGGTGGCAACGCGCGAATTGTATGATTTTTATAAAACGAGAATCGGCGGCGTGAAGTGCGTGTTGATACCTAATCCGTTACCTGAAATGCCAAAAAAGAAGGTGAGCTTACGCGAGAAAAACCTAGTGGCGGTGGGTCGGTTTGCGCCGGAAAAAGGTTTCGATGATCTAATTAGAGTTTTTGAATTAGTGCATAAACAACTGCCTGATACTAAATTGTTTTTGGTAGGCGATGGTTTGGAAAAACAAAGAATACAGAAACTGGCAAACGATAGCGTGGCGAGAAAAAGAATTATCATGCCTGGTTTTCTGAAGCAGAGTGAAATTGAAAAGTATTACTACGAGAGCTCAGTGTATGTTATGACTTCGCATACTGAAGCGTTTGGATTAGTGTTGGCAGAGGCGATGAGTTATGGATTGCCGTGTGTTGCGTTTGATAGTGCATCGGGGGCGAGAGAATTGCTGAGCAAAACTGGTATTTTAGTGAAGAGTCGTGATTGCGCCAAAATGGCAGATAAAATAGTTGAATTGTTACAAGATGATAAGAAAAGAAAAATGTTGGGCGAGTCAGCGTTTGTGAAAGCTAAGGAATTTGCCCCAGAGAAAATTATGCGTCTGTGGCGAGATATTCTATAATGGGGTATGACAATAAGGGAGTAGTATGTCTAATTTAAGAAGTGGCGCTAAAAAGGTGGTGAAAAAAATAGCTCGGCCTTTTGTGGGGCCAGTCATAAATAAAGTTACGAATCGAGTGGCTTCCGTGGTGGCATTACAAGAAGATGCGCGCGAATGCCAGGAGCGTGCGGCACTCAGTGATGATATAGCTAATTTAAAGGGCCAACTTGGAGACATAGAATACGAAGCCGGCAATATAATGTATTACCATGGCGGAAGTGGAAACCATGGGTGCGAAGCGTTGGTTAGAACGATCGCGGATATTTGTAAGATAAAACGAGACGACCTAGTGGTTTATTCATACCGTCCGGAGGAAGATAAAAAATACCATTTGCTCGATAGGGTGGCGTTTTTTAAAAAATCGGAACTGAGGGCGGATGAGTTAAATGTATCGTATAGGGCCGGATCCATAGCTATGTCGATTGGTGGAGATAACTATTGCGGATATCCTATACCGCAATTGGCAAAATATAATAGAGAATTCCATAAGAGAGGCGTGAAGACCGCGCTGATTGGATGCAGCATAGAGCCCGATAATTTGAACCATGGCGAGATAGTGGGCGATCTGTGTCAGTTTGATTTGATAACGGCGCGCGAGACTATAACATATGAAGCGTTGAAGGAAGTTGGTTTGACGAAGAATCTACACCTAATTCCGGATAGTGCTTTTACGCTGCCTAAGGAGTCTAGCGACCTTAAATTGCGTCCTAAAACTATTGGCATAAATGTTAGTTCGATGGTTTCGAAAAATGATGATGAGGATGTGGTTTATGGGAACATAATAAATTTAGTTGAGTATATTATGAAGAATACCGATTATAATGTTGCTCTCATACCTCATGTAGTACAAGATTTTAACGATGATTTATCTATTCTGAAAAATATCTTCAACCATTTTAGCGATACTACCGGGCGAATACGATTGATTGGGACGCAATATAACACTATGCAAATAAAGGATATCATTAGCCAGTGCCATATGATGGTGGCGGCGCGGACGCATTGTTCGATTGCGGCATATTCGATGAATATCCCAACGTTGGTATTGGGCTATTCTGTAAAATCGCGCGGTATTGCGAAGGATATTTTTGGAACTGACGAAAATTATGTGAAAAATATTCATGCAATAAAGGCGGGTGACGAAATAACAGAATCATTCAAGTGGTTGGATAAGAACTGCGCAAAAATTAAGGCCCATTTGGTGAAGACTATGCCCAGGTACATAAAAAATGTTCAGAAGTTAGGACAAGTTTATGAAGAATTAAAAAAGAAATCTCCCATGAAGCTGTCCGAGCAGGCAATGCGCTTCAAGATTGATGGCGCTATCGTAGCAGCTAAACCTGTTCGCCCGGGGGAGTATCAAAAGGGCGTCGTGAGTATTATCACGACCTGTTATAACAGTGAAAATTATTTCTTTAGGTACTTAGACTCAATATTGAATCAAACTAATCATAAAATTCAGTTAGTTATCGTGAATGATGGTAGCACTGATGATACTGAGCAGATACTATTGAACTATGTGCCGGTGCTGAATGCTAAAGGCGTAGAGGTTATTTATTTAAAACAAGAAAATCGAGGGATTGGCGCAGGGTATGATTTGGCAATTAAATATTTAGATGGGGAATATTTCTGCTGGAATGACTCAGATGATTTTTATGCGTCTAATTTTATAGAGGCGGCTTTGAAATATTTCAAGCAGAACCCTAATCATAAGATATTGCGGCATGATGGGTATTTTGTGCCAGAATCGGAAATTGATTCTGCGGTTGGTCGAACGGATTTTCCACTATTCTCAATCTCCAGTCCTGATCCGCATGAAAAACATTTGTTTATGAATTCCATGTTAGAGAGGAACTTCCATTTTGGTAGGATATTCCTGAATACAGAAGCATTTGATTCGGTAGCTGACAGGAATTTATTCCATTCTCGAGCTGGCCAACAATGGCAGATGTGCTTGCCGATGTTTTATAATTTTGAATCACATTACATTGACCAGAGTTTGTTTTATTGTTTGGTTAATCCGAATAGCGTATCCAGAGACGTACTAAATAATAAACGGAAGATCCATAATCAGCTTGGTCAGTATGAGGCAATCTTGAATAATGTGGTTGATAAAATGAATCCAAAGAATAAAAAATATTTAATGAAATTGATAAAGCAAAAATATATTGTGATGAATTTGGATTGGGCGAAAACTAATGGCGATGAGGTTAGTATTAAGAAATATCAAGGGTTATTTGATAAATATGTGGCTGATGACAATATTTACCAAAAAGAAATTGACAAGATTGATGAGTCTGTGAACAAAAGCAAGGTCAGCTAGGGGCGCAATAAACTTGTTTGGTTGAGCCGTCGTAGAAGATGGTGCCGTTCTGGAATTTTTGTGAAATAACATCATCTGATTCCGATTGGTTAGCGATAGGCCTGCCAATTTTGCCAAGACTACCGCCATTTTTGGCCCAGTAGTCATGGAGGGGACCGTGCGCCACGACCCAAGCTTTAGTGTCGGGATGGTATATTATGGTGCCGTGTTCGAAAGTCTGCCAGATGCGACCGTCTGGCTCATAGTGCTGCATGGTGATCGGAAAACCAATATCAACCGAATCATTTATGGCAACCTTCCAGCCGCTATAGAGTTCGGGGCTTTGCATACTAATGGCTTTGTCGCCTTTGGCTATGATTCCACCCTTTTCAAAATCTTGCCAACTCCATATATCTTTTTCTTGAAATTCATTGGTCGGTTTTCCGATTACGCCAAAGCTGCCACCAATGGACCCCCATTTAGTATGAATTGCCCCGTCCATCACTTCCCACGCTCCGGTGTTGGGGTGATAAATAATGGTGCCGTTCTCAAAAGTCTGCCAGACGCGACCATCGGATTCGGAGTTAGTGCCACTTTTGGGTTTGCCAAGTTTACCTAAACTACCGCCTAGCGCGGCCCATCTATTGTGGACAGTGCCGTTTAAGATCTCCCACGCTCCGGTGTTGGGGTGATAAATAATGGTGCCGTTCTCAAAAGTCTGCCAGACGCGACCATCGGATTCTCTGTGGTACACGCCAATTGCTTTGCCAATGGCTCCACTCAATAATTCATAGCGTTCTTGCAGTTCGTCTGGGACGGACATGCCAACTGTACTACCAAACCAGTCTGTGAAATAAGAGAAGAAGTTGCGATTACCATATGAGGAACAAGCGTCGCCGCTTCCATAGCTGGAAGCAAGTGCGGCAGCGTTGGGGCGATATGGGGTGTAATTGTATAGTCCGGCGGTGGCTTGGTTCTCTATAAATACTGTAGAGTAACCGCAAACACCAGTACTGGGATGCCAGGGGATATTGTTGTTGCGCCCGGCAACATAATTAAACCCAGTTGGATCAGCTCGGTAGCGCTTGAATTGACGAGCGGCGTAATAAATTTGGTTGAAAAATCCATAATATACCGAGTCGCAGAGGGCAGTGTCAGGGCAACCGTAGCCCATGGCGGAACGATATTGAAAATTAACTTGAGGATATGGAGGATTTCCGCCGTTTTGGCGGGCTAGCCATGAATCGCGCGGCCAAGTGTCGGTGACTAATCCTTGCTCTTTTTGGAGCTTTACGATGAGAACCTGAGGGTTGATGCCACAGCTTTGTGCCACACCATAGATTATTTCGGCGGCCGACTGATTGATGGCTCCATAGCCATTGCAAAAAGCGTCAGCAGATTTAGTGTTCGTAGTCTCACGATAATCTTTGAGGCAAGGGGCGGCTTCTTCTGGTTTGGTCGGGTGGGTGTAGGTGTTACAAATTGGGACTTTATTGTTGAGAAAAGCCTGAATCTGTTCGACGGTCATGGTGTCTTTGTTGTAAAAAACTGCGTCGTCGATAATGCGACCCGGATTGAATTTTGACATGTCGGCAGCTGCGGCGCCATTGTTGTTTTGGATGAAGAAGGTGAAGGTAACGCAGAGAATTGTCAAAGATAGCAGGATGAGAGGGACTTTAGTTCTCGTCATTTCGTAACCTCTACGTCGTAGTTGGAAGAGTTAGCCGTGATGCCTCCAAGGGAGTATGTAATGAGCAAGGACCAGATGCCGGAGGCCGGAAATTCGGAAATTGGTACTGTAAGGGTTTCGCAATTGGTGTGCGTAGCATCGGCAAATCCTCTGGAAGTTTTGATGACGACGGTAGGGCCTTTTGAAAAAGTAAAGGTGCAGGTACCGCCATCCCTAATAAGGCTTTCGACGTAGGCTTTGACTTCTATGCTTTGACCATATTGCGAAGCGTCGACAATAAAGATTGAGTAGTCGGCAATGGTTTGAGCGTTTTTGTCCTCGTTATCTTTTTTAATGTTTTCACCGGCGCTAATTTCATCTTGGGTGGGGGGATTATAATTAATACTAGAATCAATTTCAGAAGATGAATTTTCGGTCGATTTAGTGACGAGCATTAAAAAATAGAAGACCACGGCGGCTGCGATCAGAGCCAACAAAACTAGCATGACGATAGGGAGCTTATTTCTCTTTAGGCGCTTTTTGTTTTTCATAGGGTTTCTCCGTTGTTAGTTTAGCATAAGCTGGCTTAGAAGTCAATGAGAGGACCACGGTGCTACAGATGAGGCAGAATAAGTAGACGTGCAGGGCGTTGGGATAGCCGGAAAAGAAATACCATTGGATGAGAAAGGCTACAAAAATAGCCCAGAGGAATTTGTATTTGTGCGATATTCGGAATAGGAGAATGATTAGTATGACAAAAAGTATTAAGCCAATGAGGCCATTTTCGAGCAAGGTTTCGACGTATTGGTTTTGAGCGATTTCGGTGTCGCCGATTTGGTCGGGAAAATAATGATGCAGGATGAAGCCGGTACTGCCAATGCCGGTACCTAAGATGATGTTAGTTGGAGTTTTAGGCCAAATTTCGAGCGCAAGTCTGGACAGGAAATTCCGGGTATCGGTGGAATCTTCGACGTAGCCACCTTGAATAGGTGCGTCGGACGATGGTGTTTCGGAGGAAGAGGCATGGTCGGATGATCTAATGTCGATAATACCAAGTGATAATTGATGGATGGTGCGCGAAACGGCAGCGTAAAAATTGTCATTGATTCTGGGGTTGAGTTGCGCAGATATACCTTGGATGGACAATGTTAAGACGAAGGATCCGATAATTATGAGTAAGGCAATGAGGCCCTTTTTGAAGTTTTGCCAATTGATAATAATGAGGGCGATGACGCCGGTGGCGAGAGCATAGATGGCGCCGCGCGACATGGTGAGAAAAACTGCAACGAGTAAAAGCACGAGACAGATATTGAGAGCATGGTGGTTTTTATGGTTAATAAATTTTTGAAGCAATAGGAGAATTGGTATGAGCAGAAGGCTACCAAAGAATTGCGGTTCGATGGTGAATCCGGTAACACGAGCAAAACCAAATTGGTTGGCAAGACAACCGTCGCAAAGCAATGAGACGCTTTGTGGCAAACCAATAATTTCGGCAAACATTTGGAAAAGTCCGAAAATGGCCATGAGGCAAGCACTGATGATGAGAATTTTTAAAAGTGCTGGGATAATTTTGGGAAGATTTTTGTACGACAAAAAAGCAAGGAAGCAGACGAATAATAGCCAGATAATGCCAGATATGAGCACCCCTTTGATGAGGTTGGGGGCCCAAAAAAGCGAGATGGTGCTTAGTAAGCAAAAAGTAAAGATGAGCCGGACGGCTTTGTTTTTGATGAGATTGCGACGATTGCGCCAAATTGGTCCGAGGTTGATGAGGGCGAAAAATACTAGGTAAATTTCAATGAGCGAAATTTCAAAATTGAGACCATGGCTCTGACCAAAATTAAGCATGGGATAGAAGCTGAAGAAAATCATCAGGGGCATGAGCAAGAAAATGAAAGTGCGAAAATCGACAGAGATTTTTTCTAACTTCAGGAAACGGATGATTTTTTGCTTCATGGTACTTCTATTATATAATAGAAGTATGAAGATATCTTTTGTGGTGCCGGTTTACAATGAGGAAAAGGGGTTACTGAAATTCTATAATGAGCTGTTTCTGCCGGAGGTGAAGAAAATAAATATTGATTACGAAATAGTTTTCGTGAACGATGGCAGCGAAGATAAGACTCTGGAGATTTTACAGGAATTGGCGGCACATCAGAAGTCCGTGAAAGTACTGAGCCTGTCGCGTAATTTTGGAAAAGAAATGGCGTTGACGGCAGGGTTGCGCGAGGCCACTGGAGATGCGGTAATCACGATGGATGCTGATGGGCAGCAGCCACCAAGTTTGATTTGGGATTTTATTAAAAAATGGCATGGCGGCGCGGAAGTGGTGACTGGCGTGAGGGGAAAGTTTGAAAAACATGGACTGGTGGCAAAAATTGGTTCGAAATTATTCTATTGGATATTGAGGCTGTTGGGCACAAAGGATACAGTGCCGGGCAGTACAGATTTTCGTCTGCTGGATAGGGTAGTAGTGGATGAATATAATAAGTTGACGGAACATGGGCGGATCACAAGAGGGCTGATTGATTGGATGGGTTATCGCAGGGAATATATAAACTATGTTTATGGCAATCGATTGGCGGGAAAGCCAAGTTATAATTTCCGGAAATTGTTCGGTCTGGCGATTGATAGTTTTGTGAGCATGAGCAGCACACCGTTGGTGATTTTTGGTTGGTTTGGGGCGATTATCACATTTCTTTCGGGCATATTGGGACTATTTGTAATTATCCAGCAGTTTATTATGGGAGATCCAATGGGGCTGCGGTGGACGGGTCCGACGATGTTGGCGATTTTTATTACGTTCTTGGTAGGGTTGCTGCTGATTTCTCAGGCAATTACGGCGCTGTATATCTCGCATATTCATGCGGAAACTCAAGGCAGACCGCTGTTTATTGTCGACAAAAAGCAGTCAAGGAATTTGGATGGAAAAAAGAAGTCCTAAGCAACGAATCGTAGAACATCCTTTGTATGTAAGACATAGAGACAAGGTGAGATTTATGATGGTGGGCGGGGTGAATACGGTACTGGATTTTACAATTTATGGACTGCTGGTAAGCGTCTTGGGATTTTTTGCAGTAGTGGCCAATATGATTTCGACGGTGATAGTGTTGACAATAAGCTTTGGGCTAAACTATAAGTTTGTATGGCAATCAAAAAAAAGCAAACGGGAAACGGCGCCTAGGTTTGTGATCATATCGCTATTTTCGGCTTGGGTGGTGCAGTCGGGAATTATTTGGATAATTGTGACCATTTTTGGAACCGATGACGTGATTAGTTTGTTGGCTAAGGTAGTTGGGATTTGCGCTGGAACGATCACGAATTATTTGGGCTACAGATACATTTTTCGATAAAATATGTTATGATATAGGATATGAAGCGGAATCCGAATTTTGTTTTTCATGTTTGTTTGGCGCTCGGCGATATTTTGGCATTGCTGGCATCTTTTACTTTTGCCTATATTCTGCGCGTGACATTGACGGATCGACCGTTTGTACCAATTTCTTCGATGTCGTTTATCATGTCAATCGTGGTGATGATACCAATTTGGCTGGCGGTGTTTTTCTTTTTTGATCTGTATGATGGGAAGGTATATAAACATCGCGTAAAAGAGTTGGGAAGGTTGTTATTGGCGTCAATTGTAAGTATGACGATCATGATTAGTTTCGCGTATTTCACGGATTATGATATGTTCCCGGCAAAGTTAGTGCCGATTTATGCCCTGCTATTTAGTTTTGTGCTGTTGCTGATGAACCGCTGGATTATTAAAGGAGTAAGGGGAGCATTGCTGCGGCGAGGGAAGGGGGCGCTAAGAGCAATTATTGTGGGTGATAGTCCGGCAACGCGGTCATTGATTCGAGAGTTTGTGGAGAATCGCAAGTCAAATTATAAAATCGTGGCAATTGTGGCAAATGCGGGGACGATACCAGAAAAGTTACGAAAATTTAAATATGGTTCTGTGGCGTCGGCGATTGCGGAGACGAAGGCGGATATCATAGTACAAACTGACGACGTGAATTTGCAGAAGAATTACCAGATGTCGGTGGATAATCATTTGCGGTATATGTTTGTGCCGGATCAGGAGTTTATATTGTCGGGGAATAATGAAATTGAATTCTTAGGTACTTTGCCGACGATTCAAATTAAGACGACGCCATTGATGGGTTATGGGCGGCTGGTGAAGCGGGTGAGCGACATTGTGTTTGGCGGGATTCTGGCAATTGTTAGTTCGCCGGTTTTATTGGTTTTGATGATGATTAGCAAATTGAGCAGCCCGAAGGACAAAGTGTTTTTCAAACAAAAACGTTTGTCGATATATGGAAAAAAGATTTATGTTTATAAGCTGCGTTCGATGAAATCAGAATATTGTAATATAAGTCCGGAAGAGGCGTTTGCGAAAATGGGAAAACCAGAGCTGGGCAAGAAATATCGTGCAAACGGTGACCAATTGAAAAATGATCCGCGGGTGACTAAGTTTGGGAAGTTTTTGCGGGCGACATCGCTGGATGAACTGCCGCAGGTATACAGTGTGCTGAAAGGTACTATCAGCTTGGTTGGGCCGCGCGCATTGGTGCCGGGAGAGTTGAATAAATATCCAAATAAAAACTTAATTTTGTCTGTAAAGTCTGGGCTGACGGGTTTGGCGCAGGTGTCAGGCAGGCGCGACATATCATTTGAGGAACGCCGTAACTTGGATGTGTATTATGTACAGAATTGGTCGTTTTTGCTTGACTTGCAGATCATGCTGCAGACGGCTTGGATGGTGGTGACATGCCGGGGCGCAAAATGAAAGTCGCGCTAGTTTGCGATTGGCTGGATGGTATTGGCGGGGCAGAACAAGTATTAAAAGAATTTCATAACTTATACCCTGAAGCGCCAATTTTTACATCAGTTTATCGTCCGAAAAAAATTGATTGGTTTATTGATGCCGACGTGCGGACGGGGCGGCTAAATATATTCCCGACGGGACTACGCAAATTTATTCCCTTTTTGCGCAATGCCTATTTCAACCGGCTGGATTTGTCGGGATATGATTTGATTATTTCCTCGTCTGGGGCAGAAGCAAAGGGCGTGAAAAAGCGAGGGGATGCGGTGCATATTTGCTACTTGCATGCTCCAACGCAGTATTATTGGCAAAAATATGATGATTATTTGCGGAATCCGGGATTTGGTTTTTTGGATCCGCTAGCTAGGCTTGGACTGAAATTGTTAGTTGGCAGGTTGCGCAAAATTGATTTTGAATTTGCACAACGGCCGGATTTTATTGTGACGGCTTCAAGTTATACAAAAGCGGAAATTAAAAAGTATTATGGCCGCGAATCGACGGTAATTTTCCCACCAGTAAATGTGGCGGGTTTTGGCAGTGGCAAAAAATCGGAACGATGGGGTTTTGTGGCAACTAGTCGACAAGTGCCGTGGAAGCGGCTGGACCTGGCGGTGAAGGCGTGTGCGAATTTGAGTGAACCCTTAACTTTAGTAGGCGGCGGTTCAGAACATAAAAGATTGCAGAAATTGGCTAGCGGACAGCCGGAAATTAAGTTTTTGCCGACGATGGGCGCAGCAGATATTAAGAAGATACTTGGAAAATCAAAGGGATATATCTTCCCTAGCCTAGAACCTTTTGGGATTGCGCCGATTGAGGCATTGGCGGCGGGGACGCCAGTGATTGCCTTTGGGGAAGGGGGTGCGGTTGATTATATTGATGATGGGAAAAATGGCGTGTTATTTAAAAAGCAAACGGTGGCGTCGCTGATAGGCGCGATTAAGAAATTTAATAAGAGCAAGTTTGATAGAGGGGAAGTTGCAAAATCGGCAAAGCGTTTTTCGGATGGTAATTTCAGAAAAGAATTTGCTAATTTTGTTAAAATGAAGCTATGAACACGCCGACCAAAAAACAGACTGCGCTGCTAGAATTTATTGGGGAATTTACGGAGAAAAATGGGTATTGCCCATCTTATCGGGAAATTATGCACGCTATGCACCTGAAGTCGGTATCGGCGGTGGCAGAACATATTGAGAATTGCGTGGTGGCGGGGTTTTTGAGAAAAGTGCCAAAATCGGCACGTTCGCTTGAGGTAATTAAGCCTCGGACTTATGAGGAAACTGTTGGTTTGTTTCAGGAAAAAATCGTCTCTCTCACGGAGGCCAACCCAGATAATCCAAAGATAGCGACATTGGTTGAGGCGGCAAAAATTTTGGGTATAGAGCTCTAGGAATTTAGGCTCATTTATGGTAGAATAGATGGATGCAAAATAAGTCAATTGATGGGCTGACGAGACGGAGCAGTGCGCGAAAGAGGACTGCTAAGCCAATGCCCAAAACGATGCCGGTGGGGCGACGGGTGGAAATAAAAGATGTTGAAAAAAAGATTGATGGTAAACATGATGAAGCTATTAGGGATTTTTTGAGCAGCGTAAAAGATGATGATCCGACAAACTTAGTGAGCGAGCATATAGAAAAAGATGAGAAGAAATCTAAGAAACAGAAAAAAGTGAAGAAGGACAAACCTAAGAAGCCGCTGGGCAAAAGGATTCTTAAGGTAGCTTTATGGACATTTGGCGGTTTGTTAGTGCTGGCGATTGCGGCTGTGGTTTGGTTGTATATTCAGGGTAATGATTTAATATCAAGAACGACGGGGGGCAGTTTGTGGAACACAATCTTTGCGGACCCGGAAACACCACTGGAGGTTGATGCAATTTCGGGACGAACTAATATTTTGATTTTTGGCACTGAAGGCTATTCGATGGATGACTCTAATCATCCTGGCTCTCAGTTGACCGACACAATCATGGTGGCATCTTTGGACCAAGATTCGGGAGATATTCGGACTATGAGTTTGCCAAGGGATCTAAAGGCTAGGACGTGCACGGCAACTTCTAAGATAAACGAGGTCTATTGGTGTACTTATTTAAAAAGTAAAAATACGGAAGAGAGCAGAGCCGAATATGAGCGCTTGGCGGCAAGGGAATTAGCAAAGCAGGCTGAAGAAGTACTGGGTATTGGAATCCAATATTTTGTTCATGTCAACTGGCAGGCGTTAGTGCAGATTGTAGACGCTTTGGATGGGATTGATGTAGCATTTGTTTACCAAGGGACCAACTGGACGGGCGACGAGGTGGCAATTGAGACTCTAGACAAAAGGGGTTTACGGGATTATTGGGATGCAAGAAAACAGAGGTGGTTAATAGATTATAAAAACGGAGTGGTAGCACATTTGGATGGGGAACATGCGTTGGGAGTAGCGAGAGCGCGAAATGCATATGGCGGTTATGGGAGTGGAAGTAATTTCGGCAGGGAACAATTTCAACAAAAAATTATTCAGGCCACAATCATGAAGGCAAAGAAGACTAATTTTGCAACCGATTTTATGGCAATGATGAGCATAAAGGGCGCGATAGGTGATAATCTGAGGTCGGATTTTAAGGACATAGAATTGAAAACGTTATTTAGAATTATGGGGAAGATTGATATGGGAGGGATGAAGACGGTATCCCTGCAAGACACCGACGATGGATCTAGGTTGTTGACGACTGGTTCCCTGGAGGCTAGTAATGGGAATTGGTATTCTTACGTTTATCCAGCCGCTGGAGTGGGGAAATATTCGGAGATTCATGAGTATGTGGCACGTAAGTTGAGCTCGGATCCGGTAATGTCTGAAAATGCCAGAATTGTTGTAATGAACGCGACTAGTGCCTCGGGGATAGCAGCGAGCGAGGGGACTAAGTTGAAAAACAAAGGTTATAATGTAATACAAAATGCAAATGCACCGAGTACGTTGGGCGAGGTGGAAGGCGTGAAGATTTATCAGTTGAATAAGAGCATGGCTGGAACGGCGAAGGCGCTAAAGAAATTTTATAGTAATGTTGTAATTTCAACCAAAATTCCAGATTCCTTGACAAATTATAAAGCTGATTTTATAGTCGTGATTGGCAATGGCTACGCGGCTGAGGACTAGGAAGTTTTCCACAGTTCTGAGTAGAGCTTGACTTTTTGAACTGCTTGTGCTATAATGGATTTATTCCGTAGAGCCGGGCTGTGATTTTGGTTGGTTGTTCCCTGCTCTATTTCTTAGAAATAAAGAGGCGGCGATCGCGGCCTTCGCCTTCGCTATGAGTCTCAATGTCTGAATAATCTTGGGCTAGTTTGTGCACTACCCTGCGGTCGGCAGCGTTGAGGTCTAAGGTTTTGGTTTGTCCGGTTTCACGGACCTGTCGAATCCAATTTTCGGCTTGGTCGCTGATTTTATCGGCGCGTTGACGTTTGTAATCGGCAACGTCGACATTGACGCGAGTAACTTCAGCTCCTCGAGAAATGAGGGTGGTCATGACAATATGCTGCAGCGCGCGAAGATTATCGGCATTTTTGCCAATCAATAATGAATTTAGGCTGGTAGAGGGAACGGAAAGTTGGATGACGTCATCTTCGATAGTGGAATAAACAGCTACATTGATGCCGAAAAAGGACAGGAGATCTTCTAGATATTTGGTGGCAAAGCGAATACTTTCATCTTGATTCATAATTCCCCCGCTAAAATACGTGAAATATTATTTAGTGTACGCATTAACGCTTTCTCCGTTTATTTGATGCTTTAATGCGCGTGATATTTTCTTTGGTTTTTTTATCTTTAGTGGCAACAATTTCCGCTTCTTCGGCGGTGCGTAATTCTTTAAGAATCTTCTTGTCGGCAGCAACCTCCATCTCGGTAAGGCCGCGATTGAGGATAAACTTTTGCTGGATGACGGTGACGCTGTTGCTAAGGAGATAATAGAAGACTATGGCGCCGGGCAGGTTAATCATGATGAATAGCATCATGATGGGCATAAATTTAGTCATTTGGCCAGAGACAACGGAGTTAAGTTCGGTCTGGTCAGCCTGCTTGCCCTCGGCGGCCTCTTTCATGATTTGTTTGAAGCTGCGTTTCTCGGTTTTCTTCTTGGATGGTGTCTGTTGGCGAGCCATGACGTATTGGGTAGCGGCGGCGGCTAGGGCAAACACCATGATGGTGATGGAGCTGATGTCGGCGAAGCCGGCACGGGCGGAAAGGTCGACGAGGCCGAATAATTTGGGTTCGAATTGGTATTCGGTAGTTTCGGGATCAACTTCCCTAGCTGCAAAGTATTCATTTTGTTGATCAACGAGGGTATTGACGCGATCCAGGGGTCGGACGAAGGAATAGGCGGATTTCTCGACGGAGAGCGTGTCGACACCGGTGGGTCGAACCATGACGTTGATGGCAGTAAAGAGAGCGATAAAGATGGGGAGTTGGATAAAGAGGGTAAGCATAGAGCGGAAGGGTTTAATGTTTTTGCGCTTATAGAGATCCATCATCTGAAGCGATTCAAGTTGGCGGTTGCCTTTGCAATTTTTCTTAATCTCGGCAAGCTCTGGTTGGATCGAACGCATGATACGGGTCTGGTAAAGTTGTTTTTTGATCAGCGGCCACATGGCAAGTTTGACGATGATGGTGAAGATGATAATGGCGAGACCGAAATCGCCGACAAAGTTGAAGATAACGAAAAGAAGGTTGACGATTGGGCGCACAATAATCATGTCTAGAAAATCAAACATATTCTAATATTGTAACACCTTAATTTGATTGATTCAATAAGTCCGAGATGATGGCTTGCAGCTCTGAAAAGCTGATGTCCTTAATGTCTTTGGAATAGATGGTGAAAATATGATCATTAGGACTTTTGAGGCTGGGGAGTTGTTCGCGGATGGCTTCATAGACGCGGCGGCGGATACGGTTGCGAGCTACGGCAGATTTGAGGACTTTTTTGCTGACAACGACTGCAAAACGTTGTTTGCCGCGGGAGTTGTGGTTAAAAGTGAGTGATATTTTGGGTTGGCGAACAACGGTGCCGTGTTTATAGGTGTAACGGACGCCGCCGCGAGAATGAAATCGATATTTTTTTGCAAGCATAGTTTATATCATCTTAACACAAAGCAACCGTCAGGTGGTTTGCCGGACGGCTTAAAATCGTACTTCCCTGCTAAGCGGCGAGTCGAGCGCGGCCTTTGATGCGGCGGCGAGATAGCACTTTTTTACCGGCGCTATTGCTGTTGCGCTTCATAAAGCCATGTTCTTTTTTATGTTGGCGCTTGTGGGGCTGATAGGTTCTTTTGGGCATATAGGTCCTTGAATTTATTACTAACTTAGTATAATACTAAAGCATTTTTCCACTTTTTTCAACTGTTTTTCCACATAGTGATACCCTATTGGCCAGGTTCTGGTGGAAAAATCGTATCTGTTATGGAAATCAACTATTAGAAAATAAGAAAAGCGCCTATTATACTGTGGAAAAATCGGTATAATTGTTAATAACAAAGGTCACAAGGAGGAATGAGCTCATGCAGAGCGAGTGGCAGGGAGTGCTAGACGAGGTTCGACGAAGCGTGTCGGAAATGGCTTATGGTACTTATTTTTCGACGTCGCGCCTGATTTCGATGAAGGATGGCCAAGTTGTGATTGGGGTGCCGAGCGTGTTCATCAAGACGCAGATGGAGCGGAAGTATAATGATGTGATTAAGAAATCACTGAGCGGTGCCGGCATGAGTTATAAGAGCTTGGAATTTATTGTTGGTGCGGGCGAGAGGAGGACGATCCGGCGTGGCGTCGAGGTGTTGCCTAGTACTGAAACGATGACAGTGAGGCCGAAGTTAGAGAGGTCGGTAGCGAATAATGAGACTGGGTTAAATGCGAAATATCGGTTTGATAATTATGTGGTGGGAGACAATAATAATTTGGCAGTGAGCGCGGCACATGCGGTGGTGGAGAAACCGGGCGTGCGCTATAACCCATATTTTATATATGGCGGTCCGGGAGTGGGAAAGACTCATTTGGTTCAAGCGATTGGAAATGAAATTGTGGCGAGAAATCCGAATATGCGAGTACTATATACCACGATTGAGCAGTTTTACCATGAGTTCGTAGAGACGATGCGGAAAAATCTGAGTGGGTTTACAGATAAATACCGCAAAGTAGATGTTTTGATTATTGATGATTTTCAATTTATTACCGGCAAGGAAAAAAGCCAGATTGAGTTTTTCCATACCTTTAATGAGCTACATCAAAAAAACAAGCAAATTATTGTTAGTAGTGATCGGTTGCCCATGCAGATTGCGGATGTGGATGCGAGGCTGTCGTCGCGGTTGATGGGCGGGGTGCCGATTGATATTCAAATGCCAGATTTTGAAGTGAGGTGTGCAATATTGAAATCGAAAGCAGAATTGATGGGAGCGGAGATTGAGGAGTCAGCGATTGAATATTTGGCGGAAAATGTAAAGACTAATATTCGTGAATTGGAAGGTCAACTGCAACGATTGATGGCGTTTGCGGAAATGCGAGGTGTGAGCCCGAGCGAGATAATTAATGATGGCTATTTAGATAATGAGCAATACCGCAAGACGAAGGCAATGTCGCCGAAGCAAGTAATAGATCGAGTGGCCAAGTTCTATGATTTGACGTCAAAAGATTTATTGAGCACAAGTAGGATGGCGCAGATAAAAACGCCAAGACAAATAGCAATGTATCTAATGAATGAAGAATTGGGGTTGAGCACGGTGAGAATTGGCCGGGAGTTTGATAAGGACCATACGACAATTATGCATGGTATAAAAAAGATTAAGACTGATATGAAGATGGATTTCCATCTGCGACAACAGTTGGCTGCTTTGCGGGAGAAATTGTATGCGTAGTTGCGGAAAAGTGGCGGAAAAGGCCGTGAATATGTGTGGGAAAAAGTTGGGGATAGTTTGGGTAGTTGTTAAAAAAATTATTCAAATGTGGTGCGGGGCAGTGGAAAATTGGTATACAAAAATTATTTTGTGGGAAAAAAGTGGAAGGTTTTACACAAAAAATTTACTCAATTTTATCTGTGGGTGTGGAAGTTTTCCATATTTTGCACAGACAACTATTACTACTATTGATTTTAAAAAGGATATAAATAAAGGAGGAATGTGGAAGTAAGAGTACTACAAGAAAGGTTGGCAAAAGCTCTGAATATTGTAAGTAGAGTAGCGGCCAGTACAAGAGCGGCTTTGCCAGTTTTAAGTAATATATTAATACGAGCTGAAAATAATAAATTAGTATTGACTGCAACCAATTTAGAACTGGCGACGGTAGATTATTTGAGTGCGAAGGTGCAAAAGGAAGGAACAATTACGGTGCCGGCAAAACTTTTGGCGGAATTTGTATCGAACTTGCCGAAAGGGGTGGATGTGGAGATTGTGACAAAAGATAATAAACTGACGGTAAAAGCTGGCCAGTATAGATCAGTTATGAATGGGATTATAGCAGATGATTTTCCAGAATTACCACAAATTGATGAGAAAAAGGCTGTAATGTTCAAGGTGGGAGTGGAGGATTTTAAGGGTGCGATTACTGAGGTAGTGGTAGCAAGCAGTAACGATACGACGCGACCAGCGTTAACGGGTGTATATTTTAATACATATGAAGGGGCGCTATATATTGCGTCGACAGATGGCTATAGGCTGGCAGAGAGAAGATTTATTGAGAAGGTCGTGAGCGAAGTGTTCACGATTGTGCCAACCACTTCCCTGCAGGAAGTGTTGCGGTCAATCACGGATGATGTGGAGGAAATTGAGATATTGTTCGATGATACGCAGGTACGGTTTAGGTTGGGCGAAATCGAAATTACGTCCAGGATAATTGATGGAAATTTTCCGGATTATCGTCAGCTGATACCGAAGAAGACAGATGTAGTGGTGGATCTAAGTAAGGAAGAATTTATGCGGATGACAAAGATGGCGGCTTTGTTTGCGCGCGAGTCTGGGGGTTCAGTGGTGTGCGAGACGAAGAAGATTGATAAGCAATTCTTGATCAGCGCGGTGGCGTCGGAATTGGGCGAGAATACTTCGTACATCGAAGCAGTAGTGAGTGAAGACGGTAAGGTGGTGTTAAATTCACGGTTTTTGATGGATGCATTAAATGCAATTAGCGAAGAAAATTTAAGTTTTGGTTTTTCCGGCAAGTTGTCTCCAGTAGTAATAAGAAATGCAAAGAATAAAGATTATACTCACATAATTATGCCACTAAAGAGCTAGATGAATATTGTAAAAACAGTTAGGTTAAAGAATTTCCGGAGCCATGAGGAGTTCTTGCTGGACTGCAATAAGCCGACGACGTTGATAATTGGCGAAAACGGCAGCGGAAAGACCTCGATATTGGAGGCGGTTTATTTGGCGCTACGGGGGAGGTCTTTTAAGGGGGTGGATACGGAAATGGTGCGGCGGGGTGAAGAATATTATAGGGTGGAGTTAGTGAAGGGTGATGGGAGTAGTGTAGTAGTAAGGTGGAACGGGGCGAGGGAGTTTGAGGTAGACGGGAAAAAGACGCGGAGATTGCCAAAAAAAAGTAAATATCCAGTGATACTGTTTGAGCCAGATGATTTATATTTGGTAGGATCGGCGCCATCCAGAAGAAGAGATTATTTTGATAAACTTTTAGCGCAATTAAATGAAGAGTATGGTTTAGCTCTAGGAAAGTACAATAAGGCGTTAAAACAGCGTAATGATGTATTGAAAAATGAATCAGTGACGCGAGACGATGTATTCTCTTGGGGTGTAATGTTGGCGAAATATGGCGCGGCGCTAAGTGTCTGGCGGGATGAATTTGTAGAAAAAATTAATCAGCGGTTGACGGATGTTTATAGAGATATAGCTAGGAATGAGGATGCGATAGGGATAAAGTTTGTTTTTAAAGAGCGCAATGAGAGTAAGTATCTGGCGGAATTGAACCGGACATTTGAGAGGGATCGTTATGTGGGGCATACAACGTTTGGGGCGCACCTGGACGATTATGTGTTTTGGTTTAATGATGAGAAGGCAGACGGGTCGGCGTCGCGAGGCGAGGTCAGGAGTATGATTCTGGCACTAAAGTTTATTGAAGCGAAGATTATCCGAGAAGAAACCAATAAAGACCCGTTGGTACTACTGGATGATATTTTTTCGGAGTTGGATGAGAGACGACAGAAGCATTTGATAAATAACTTTAAGAGCTATCAGGTGATTATTTCGGGGACGAGCGTGCCGAAGGAGATGGGAGTAGGGATAAAACTTTAGAGGCGGTTGGCGTAATCCAAGATTTCGACGGGTATGGAGGGGGCATTTTTGGTGGTGAAAAGCAGTTGGGGTGTGGCGGCAAAGGTCCAAGAGTCGCCGGTTTTTCGGAGAATAACTTTGAAATGGGCGTAGGAATCATCGGAGGTGAAGTTGTAAGTGTAGATAGTGGTCAAGTAATACTCGCCGGCATTGCGACCGGGCCCGAATTGATAATGATTGATGATATTAGGGAAGCTGGCTCGGATGAAGGTAAAAGGGTCGGAGATATTGTTGGGGGCGGGCGAGGTAAAAGGGTTGGGTGTGGTGAAGGTGATGTCGTAGTCGGTTAGAGTGATGTCTGGGAAGGAGAGCATTTTACGGACGGCGACATCAACCATGGTTGGTTGGGCCTGGACGGTGATTTTGGGGGAACCGTCGTCCTTGTAGGCGAAGCTGATGGAATAAAAGGCATTATTGATGGGTAGAAAATCTAAAATAGGGTATTCTTGTCGGATTTTATTCCCAGCGTTGGTGAGCAGTTTACCAAAAATACCCTCTACTTCCAGGAAGTCTTTTTTGCGCTCCGCGGTGATGACTTGTCCCTCTTCGTCGGCGAAGATGAGGGACCCGAGGATATATTCGGTATCTTCCGTAATGGTGATAGTTTCAGTGTTGGTGACGAAGTGTTCAAGGTTAACGGTGAGTTCATAGGTGCCTGGGGTTAAAAAATTGGTAGCGTTGTTGTTAATTTCAGAACCGTTGAGGTAGACAGAGGCATTGTAGGGTGCATATTTGGTGATAACAGCTACCTTGCCGATGCGAGAGACATAAATGACGGCAGTGAAGATGATGGCGAGGACGACTAAACCAAGGAAAGCGGCAACTGCTAACTTGATGCGTTGGTTGGCGGTAAGGCGTTTCATGATTAATTTTTCCGATACCAGCGTACGGGTGAGCCGGCGCTGCCGATTAGGTCTTCCCTGCCTGCCATGGGCGCACGGCCGCTTTCGCCAGTTGTGCTATAGGATGCAGAGGCAATGACGCTATTGAAGCCGGGGATTTCTCCGACGTAAATGAAGGTGTGACCGTTATTTTGGTAGCCAGTACCGCCGGAAAAGGCGACGTCGCCGGGTTGCAGAAGACTAGTGTCGACTGGGGTGGTGGGGCTGCCGTTGACCAGGAGCCAACCATTATCAACGACCCATTTTTCTTGAGGACCAGTGTTACTATTGTATCCGTTATATTCTGGGGCGAGGCCGCTGTTTTGAACTAGAACGGTGACAAAACCGCCGCAGTCAATGCCGGGTACACCAGCAACAGAGCCGCCGACATAACGGCCCTCACTAATGGAAATAGTGACAGCATTGGCGTAGGCTGGCATACGATCGACAAATTGAGGGGGATGGAAGTCGGGCCAGGCGTAGGCTCGGACGAGGGCGATGAATTCGCCAGTGACGCTGCAGCCATTGGCGTTGGTGTTGCTATTGATGGCCTTGAAAATGGTTTCAGCAAAGAGATTGTTGCCAGCTGAATTGGGATGGACTTGGTCATTTTGCAGGTAAGTTTGCGGAGCTTTGGAGACGGTCGTAGCCCAATCGGCGATAATGACATTGCGGTAATTGACGGTAGCTTGGCGGAAGAGAGCGTTGTTGGAGGTATAGCCGGCGGGGCCGTAATTAGTGACAAAGACGACTCGACGGCCGTTGCCGATAGCGGACATGGCAGAGTCGATGTCCGCTTGTGCGAGATTTGGCGTGTTGGTGCCGAGTGCAAAAACGACAATGTCTTGGAGGGGGATGGCTTTAGCAATTTCAATACCTTCGGCCCAAGTGCGACTGACGGCAACGCTGATGTTGTGGGTTGCTAGCTCTGGGAATTTGACGAGGAGTGCAGTGGTAGCGCCGGCAGCGATGGAGTCGCCGATAATGGTGACATTGGCGCCGTCGGTGGCGGTAGGGTTGCTGAAGTTGCTGATGCCGTTGCCGGAGTATTGCTTAAAGAAGGCCGCAGCGTTGTCGCGGCGACCAGCAGCGCCTTGGTATTCAAGACCGGCGAAGGGCGCATAATAAAGGATTTCGGAACCGGGGTGTTTGGGAGAGGCGATGGCGCGTTCAAAGAGGACGAGGAAGATTTCGGCGGCTTCGGCTGGCGTGTGGGCCTTTTTGAGTTCATTTTGCCAATCGTAGTCTGGTTCGGACATGGCATGTTCGAGCGAGATTTGGAGGATAGCGTCGAGGTCTGCAGCAGGGATGTTTTTGTCAGCACCGGCTGGCCAGTAGGCACTGTCGAGGTAGGCGCCGAGACCGGCGGCACGGAGTTTTTCGAATAGAGCGGCTTGTCGTCCGCCACCCCATTGGAAGATGCCCCAATAAGTGCCCTTGAGAGAGCGAGTGGGGCTGAAGCCGGATTCGGCCTTGGCGTTGCCGAGGATACCGGAGACTTGAGCGTCATTGAAACCTTGGTCAATAAAGAAATTCCAGGTTTTTTCGATAATATCTTTGCCTCTTAGAGTGGTGGAAATGGAGACGCAGCCGTTATTGCCACTGGGATTGTAGTAATAGATGCCGTTTTGATCGAACATGTCCAGGGTGGAATCGTCGAGGGCATAGACTGACGGCATGATAATGGAACATAGCAACACGACTGCGGCTGCTAGAAAACTCAGATTCCATTTTTTACGACCCATTTCCACGCCAGGAAAACCTGCTTTGGGCAGGGTTTTCTTGGGTTTCGATACGGTCTTTAAAAATGGAATCTGAGTTTTCATGCTGCGTAACTCCTGTTGCGAACATCAGCGTAAATAACATGCCCCAGAGTAACCCCCTGCTCTGTTGACAGGAGATTGGAAGTAAAGGATAATTTGACGTCCTCTTTAACAGTGGCGAGGACGGGGTAAAGGCCAGTGGGGTCGTATTCGGCGAGGAAATTGGAATAGTCGATGAATTCAAGCAAGAAGGCAACGTCGTCTTTGGTCATACCGGTGATGCGGGCGAGGTAGCCCTGGGGAGAATTATCGAGGGGGTGTTGTTCGAAGTATCTCTCTTGAAAAGCGAGAACGGGATTTTCGCTGTCTTCGAAAGCGCCCATCTGATCGAGGATGCGAGCATCTTCGACGTAGCGTTGATAATATTTGAATTCATTTTCCCAACGGGGATTTTCTTTAGTGTTGACGCAGTTTTTGCCAGTAGCCCAATCCATATTGGCGATATCTTCGGAGGCGTTGACGAGATCGATGACGTTGTTGAGGATGGGGATATTATTAAGAATAATACCACCGGTAGTCTGCAGGGCGTTCAGGATGTTGGCATCGGTGATGCCGAAAGGTGATTCGCGATTAGCACAGAAAGTGATGAATTTGGCGAGCTCGGAGCCATCTTTGATGGTGGAGCCGTCGGATTTGAGGTTTTGAGAAATAAGATTTTCATAGATGGCATCGTCGGGTTTAGTATCGATAGTAGATAGGTCGGAGGTAAAGATGGCATTGCAGTAAATGTCGCCTTTGACGCCAATTTCATCGAGGGTTGGACAATCACCGTAGATGGTGGTGTAGGTGGGATTGGCGGCACCAGCTGCGAAGGTAGCGGGGAGAAGACTACTAATAGCATTTGACGTGAGTTTGCTAAGGGTGGAGATGGGTGCGGTGGGAGACGAACTGGTAAGGAGTGGCCAGAAACCGGCAACAATATGGCCGAGGAAGGTGTTGTTGCTGGTGATGTCGAAGGGACTGCGGTTTTTACGGTCAATTTCAGCTTCTTGGGCTAGGACGATGGAGGTAGCGCGGGCGTTGGCCTCGATAGCGGCGGAAGACCCTGGAGTATAAGCGCTGGAGTTTTGTGCAACGCGGGCGTTGGCAGCAGCGGCTCCCTGAGTATAAAGTTCGCCGGCGGGTATACCAGTGTAAGCATCGAGGACATTAGTGAAGAGAATACGCGCGAGAGTGGGGACGATGGCAGAGACAATGGCAGCCATGATACCAGTGATGGCGATACCGCCGATGGTTTGGGCAATCATGCCGATGACAACTCGAGCGATAGCGCCGCCGGGGATGCCGGTGGCGACGAGAGAAATGACGGCAGAGGCAGCGCGGACGCCGGCACAAGCAACTGTGGTGCCACCGTTGACTAGGACGGTACGTTTGGCGCCGGAGGTAATGGACTCTAAGGAATAAGCGCCGGTTTCATATTTGGTGGGGACAACGCCGCCCAGAATAATGCGGGCACCGTTGCTTTGCAGGGGGCTACCAGTGACTTGGACGGTCTCGGTGTTGCCAGAAGCGTCAGTTTTAGAGACATCGCTGGTGGTCGAGGTAGTAAAGAAGTTGAGGACGTCGTTGATGGCGGAAGCATCGCCTTCGCCAGCCATCATTTTGCTGATATTTTCAGTTAGCCCCATGAAGTAGTTAATGGAATTGGCGGTAGAGGCGGCAAAAGCGGCAATGTTGGCAAGATTGGCGACGCGCATGGCAGTACAAAACATACTACCGGCATTGCTGACTTTATTGACGAGACTGAGGGCAAGGGTGCGGGCTTTGATTTCAGGAGTTTCACCGTCAATCTTGTTGACATTGATGTCGTCACCATTTTTAACGGGGCGCGTGACGTCATCGGAGGGATCGTTGGGAGTACCATTGTCATCAGTGACATGCCCGACAGTATTGATGTCGGTGTCGGTGCCATTGAGATGGGAACCGAGAGTATCCTTAAAATTGTCAGTGTCGGCGGTAGAGTCGCCGGATGTTTTAAATTCATCAAAAATATTGCGAGTGAGGCCGAGCTTGCGATAGACCCAATCGGAGGCGTCGTCGAAAAAGCCGGCGACGCGGCCGCGTTTGGCTTTGTAATAAGCCTCACGGAAATTGGCATCTTGGGCGTATCTGGTTGTAAAATCGGCCGCAGGAATAACCTCATTGTTAAAAAGTAGGGCGCGCGATTTGCCAGCGAAAGCGTCGCCGGATAGGAAATTGCCGTCGGCGTCGAGATGCCCGACTTCAATACCATTATTGGCGAGACGCCCTTTCATGTAGGGAGTGAATACGGTAAATTTTTGAGAGAAAGGCGTAACACGGATTTGGGAGCCGCCGTCGAGCATGAAGCTGAAGAGGCGTTGATTGCGGAGGCTGTAGCTGGTGAATTGAACGTCGGTAGCTTGGGTGTAAAGATTAGAAATGTGGGGGCCGAGGATAGATTGGCCGGAGAAAAAGAGAGCGCCACCGCCAAATATAAGGAAGAGGATAAAAGTGAGAGGTCCTTTGCCTTTGAAGAAGCCTTTTTTAGATTTTTTAGTAGATGAATTAGGTCGACCCTTGACGTTGTTTTTGAAGGGGCTGTTCTGCGTGACATCTTCGGCGGAACGGGAATCTACGGAGCGTTTGGAGACGGAAGAGGCAGATGATTCAGCTTGTTTGAGTGTGTCTTGGGCGTCGCCGTGTTTAATGTCGCTAGGTCGTGTTTGGTGATGCTCCATATCTCGGTATGGATCGTGTTTTGCCATGCGTGAATCATCTGGTGTGGAGGCCATAATATGTATATATTATATAATTTGCTGGTGGAAAAGTCTATCTTTTGTCTTGAGGATTGGTGGTGACGAGAGATTCTTCAGTTTCGCTGGCAATGATTTGAATATGGACGTGATTTTGGCCGGCGAAGAAGAGGCCTTGGCCGACTGGGAAATTGGCGAGACGCTTGCGCTCTTCGTCGGTGAGCTTGAAAACATCAGATAAGACGTCGACGGCGGAGGCAGATTGTTTGAGGAGGAGTTGGATGCTGGAGTTGGCGACGATGGCACGGCCCATTTTGCTGCCCATGAAATCTTCGACATCTTGGGTAATAGTGGTGAGGCCAAGATAGTATTTGCGAGCGCGTTTGGCGAGGGAGAAGAGGAAGTTGGCAGAGTCCTCATATTTCATGAGCTGCCAGGCCTCGTCAACGATGAGCAGGCGTTTTTTCTGTTGGGCGCGGACGGTGTTCCAAACGTGAGATAGAACGATATACATAGCAACGGGGCGGAGTTCATCTTCGAGGTCGCGGATGTTGAAGACGACCATCTGATTATTGATATCGATATTGCTTTGCTGAGAGAAGATGCCGGCAAAAGTGCCGGAGGTGTACTTGCGGAGACGCTGGGCGAGCTGGGGTCCGGAGCCGCCCATGTGGAGCAGTGTGTCATATAGATTGATGATGGTGGGTGGCGTGGAATTGTGAGTGAGGGGGTCGGAGGTGATGCCGGCGCGAGCGTAAGTGTCGATGAGAGCCTGATCGAGATCGGCTTCTTCATTGGGGCCGAGTCCAGCAATAGGAACGCCGCCGGGACCGAGTTGGGTACCGCCGAGCATGAGACGGAAGAGACCGTGAAGAGTGACAAGGTTGGCGCGGAGAGCGTCGTTGGCGTCTTCGGTATCGATGACTCTGGGTAGATCGAAGGGATTAATGCGGACGTCGGAGTTGAGTGAGAGACGAATATAGCTGCCGCCAACGGCGTCGGCGAGTTTTTGGTATTCGTTTTCAGGGTCAATGATGATAATTTCGGAACCGACCATCATGGAGCGGAGAGCTTCGAGTTTGACAGTGAAAGATTTGCCGGCGCCGGATTTGGCGAAGACGACCATGTTGGCGTTTTCAAGACTGAAGCGGTCGAAGATAACGAGACCGTTATTGTGCATATTGATGCCGTAAAGAATACCTTTTTCTTGGGTAAGATCGGCAGACGTAAAGGGGAAGCTGGTGGAGATGGCACCGGTATTCATATTGCGGCGAATTTGAAGCTGGTCGGTACATTGCGGCATGGTAGAATTCATGCCCTGCTCTTGCTGACTGCTGGCGACTTTGCTGAAGATCATTTGTTGGCCGAAAATATTTTCGATTTTGTGTTGGACAAACTGAAGTTCGTCGAGCGAATCGGCGTAGATGGTGATGTATAGGCCGAAACGGAAAAACTTTTCGGCGCCGAGCTGAAGTTGATCGCGCAGCTCTTCGGCGTCGTTGATGGCGGCTTCGAGTTCGGGATCGCGAATCTTGCCCTTTTCGGAGTTGATAGACATATTGGCTTCGAGCTGGGTGACTTTTTTGCTGAGGTTTTTCATGACGACTCCGGTGTCGACTGGATAAACGTACATGGAGATGTCGATGACTTCGTCAATGTTAATGATGGAACTGAGCCATCCAGTATAGAGAGAGCGAGGATAGCCGTAGACATACAAGGTGCGGCCATACTTGGTACCGAGGCGGAAATAGGAACTGTGAATTTCGATGCTGGATGGGCTGATGAGGTCGCGGAGCGTGGTGATGCCGGTCTCGAAGGCTTTTTGGATTTGCTCATCTTCTTGGAGTTGGGCCTGGGTGGCGATTTCGGCGGCGGTAAGTTTAGCCATTGGTGGCCTCCTTTTCACCTTTTTTGATATAGAGTCCGGTGACTTGGCGGAAATCACCGAGCGGCTCGCGTACGGCGGTGTCTGGGTTGTTGAAGTTATAGTAGAGCTGCCCGAGTTCTTTGGTGTTGAGGCGGACGGACTGGATACCAATCTGGAATAGTCCGGCGATGACAGCTTCGATGCGCGTATTCATTTCGGAGTTAGCTTTGTCATAAGTAGCGCGATCAATCTTAGTGATGATGGGGCCTTTATTTTTACTGAAGGATTTAAAGAGATTTTTAGTTTGTTGGACGATTTTTTCAGCATCAGGGGAAGAATAGTATGGAACGATAACGAAAAATGACTTATCCATAATGTTGGCTTCTTGGGAAAGGACGTCGATAAAGTTGATATAGTCGTCCATGAGAACGCCGAGCAACATATTGTCGTTGTTGCGGCGGATTTCGGTAAGCCGTTCGATGTAAGGACCGATGTCAACACGTTGAGAACGGATCAGGATCTGCGTAGTAAAGTTGAGCGAGTTAAGGAAGTTTTGGTAAGAGTACTCAACGCCTTCGCGTTCGGTTTCGGACATGAGGTCGAAGTTGATGGATTTGCAAGCAACGACGGCGCGAAAAGAGCCGTCTTTCATGATGACCATGGAGTCGCGGATTTCGGAAATGAGCAAGGTGGCTTGCGTACTACTAGGAGCTTCTACGTTTGCGGAGGTGGGTTCGGCGGCGGGGGCGGAGGCGATGGGAGCTGTAGCAGGCGCTGGTGCGCCGGGCGCTGTCTGAACAGGTTGCTGCGGGTTCATAATATTATTATTTTAGCACAAGTGGGATGAAAAATGATAGGCGAGGATTAACGGAGCGAGATGACGACTTCGTCGTCGTGCTTTTGTTGGAGACGGTTGGCTTCTTGGGCGATAGTTTGGATGGAGAGGTCTTTGTCGTTGGCGAGATTGACAAGAGCAGGATGAGGCTGGGCTGGTGTCGGAGCTGGAGCTGGTTGGGATTTGGGTTGTGGTTCGGGTTGGACAATGACGCTTTCGGGTGGTGGCGCTGGAGCCAGCGGTTGGACGATGGCGCTGTTGGTGTTAGGCGCGGAAACGGGTGGAGGTACGGGTTCACTGAATTTTTGGATAGTGGCGTCCGAATTGTGGAGGGATGAAGCGTTTTCGATGGCAGCCTTCATTTGTTGCACGGCAGCCTGGTGTCGCTCAGCAGTGTCATTTTTGATGATTTGATTGAGGCTGTGGGTGTCGAAATTGGAAAGCTCAAACATGTCGGCGGTGTTGTTGGCTTCGGCGAAAACTTCTTCCCGGATAGGGCTAGAAGCGGGGCCCTTGATAGCGTGACCTTCGGTGTCGACGATTTCGGCGAGGAAGGAAAGACGATGGCTAGCTTCGGCTTGGCTGATGTCTTTGACGCGGCTGGCCTCAACTTTCTTGGGTGCGGTAATGCGAATGGTGGATTCGGATTGGCCGGGTTCCCAGAAACGTTTGCGGGGCTTGAGATAAAAAGAAACAAGAGCGGCTAGATAAGTTTCCATGGGCTGGTCTTTTTTGAGCGGCAAGGCGAGAGCTCCGAAAAAAAGGATGATGGGTACAGGGATGATGACTAGGAGCGGGAAAACTTGGAAAAGCGCCCAAGCGAGGGCAATCATGCCGGTGGCAATAATGAGGTAAATAAATTGACGAAAAGTAAATGGACCGAGAAGTTTATCGTCGGCCTCAACGTCTTGGGGGACCTTGTACTGAGCCATATGTATTAATTATAGCATTATTGTTTTGCAAAGGAAAAACCCGCCGGGTGGCGGGTTTTGTGGTTGACTCTCGTGAGTTAGTCATCGAGGTAGATTCGGAGTAATTCAAGGACCGTTTCGAGGAGTGCATCCTCTTCGACATATGGGTTGTCACGGATGAAGTCGTCTAATTCCTCAATAGCTTTACCGAGTTGAAGGTGGCTGCCGAAGTGGTACCTCAGGGTTGTGACGATATCGTCGATGTCATTGCTGACGCCGAAAAGTTCGTCTACGATGAGACGGATATCATGTTCGCAAGTGGTAATGACGTTGGGCAACATCTCGAGGCGTTGGCGGACGGCACGGGAAGTTTCGAGGAAGCTGGAGTTTTGAGCATAAGCGTCGATGCGCCCTTCCCTGATGGCTGCGGCGCCACTCCAGTGGTCGTCGAGCAACTGTTTAGTCCGAGCTAACTGGTCGGCTGTGCCGGGTTTTTGGTTGTCGGCAACCGTCTCGGTGTAGTTGGCTAAGAATACGGCGATTTTTTTGACTACAGGGAAGAGGTATTTTGTTTTGACTTGCCGCATTTTTTCTTCGTAGGTAGCAACGTCGGCTTTGATTTTATTGCCGTCCTCGTCCAAGCCAGCCAGAGGTTCGCCGTTGAAGTTGACATAGCTCATGATGCCCTCTTCCGGGAAAAGGATGGGCCAGTTCTTTGGGTCGAGTAAGGTATTGAGTTGGTAGATGTGGAAGGCGTCTTGAGTATTGAAGTTGCCGACTTTGCCGGTCTTCTTTATGTTGTCGAGAAGTTCGATGCTGAGTTGGGCGTGGTTCTTGATTTGACGCTTGGAGATAGAAGCGATAGCTTGGGTGCCCATACCGGCAATTTTTTCTCGATAGTTGGCAGTTTGTAGGGCATGGGCGATGGTGTAGCTAAAATTGGCGAGACCAATGCCATCGTGTGCTTCAGGGTACATGCCCGCTAAGATGGCGTAGAGATTGTTGATCGGATCATTGAGGGCGATATCATCGGTACTGAGCGCTTCCTTGATGAGGGCAGCATAATTTTTGCAGACGCGCATGAGGAAGTTCCCTTTTGGATCCCTCCAGTCATAGTAGGGGTTGCCGTCTTCATCGATGACATCGTAGCGGACGAGTTTTGAGGGGTCCTTAAGAAGTAGTTCGCCAGGAACGAGTTCTCTGCGATGCCGTTGCAGGACCGGATCGTAGAATGTGATACATTCGCCGGACTCATCAGTGGCAAAGCCATCATCGTCGACGCAGTAGCCGACGATCATGTTGCGGAAAGCGCGTTTGTCGTGGCCGTAGCGGTCAAGCAGGATCCGGGCACATTGTCTTTGATGTTGCTCGGCGACATCAAGTCTGGCAATGATCTTGCCAATGACGCTGCTGATGCTGGCTGTTCCGAATTCGTCGACGATAGGGCCGAAGAAGTTTTGATACGCTTGGGAATTTGGTCCAGCGCTGGCGGCGTCAATACAAGTTTGATAGAGGCGTGACCAGGCAGTTTCTTCTCTGAGCTCCTCGATGATTTGATCGAGTAATTTTTTAGAGTTTGCGGCGTCACTAAACTGTTTCATGGTTGGTGCTCCTTTTCACAAGAATTTTAAATAGCAAGATGGTCCCCTTGCGATTGCAAGAGGACCTCCTTTTATTATTCTATCATATTTAGCGTAAAAGGTCAATCATTTTGATGAAGACTCGTAAAAAGAAAAACCCTCCTGTATGGAGGGCTTGAGATAGACGCGTAGCTATCTGAGGGGGAGGAAATTGTCGTCATCTTCTTTGTCTCGTCCGGTTGTCCCGCAGGTTTGGCACTTCCATTCGCGATATGATCCACTTTTGCCGAGGTATATTCTAGGACGATGTACTCTGCTCCCGCAGGATAAACAGACACAGTTTTTGACGTTGAGGTGCTTGCAATGGTCTAGATCCCATTGTTTTTGGTGCCTCTCTTGTTCTGTCCGAGCTTTACTTGCAGCCTTTGCTTTGTCCTGCTGTTTGAGTTGGGCTACTATAGCAATGGCTAGTACTGAGACGACCATTACGATAATGATGAAAACCAGCCCGTAGGAAGTCCAAAATGCCAAGAAAGCGCAGGCGACGATGTGGGCTAAACAGCAGAGGGGGACGACGAAATCTGTGGTTGAATCGGCCATGATGGGACGTTCCCGATTTTTGCAGTATTTAGTTACTTGGTCTGCTGCGATATAGACGATTGCTATGGAGACCAGGGCGATGAGGACTAATGTGATCGTGGGCGTGATCAACAATGCTTTCACCTTCTTTCATGGTAAGATGCCTATGAGGATATGTATATTATATCACGTTTTGGCACGAAAAACAATACTGGAGCTTGCTAGTCGCTGAGGTATGGCTGGATGATGTCCAGGACGGCTTCGAGGAGCTGCTCTTCTTCGATGTAGGGGTTATCTTGCATGAATTGATCGAATTCTTCGAGAGCTGCACCAAGGCGCGGGTGATCTCCGAAGTGGTAGCGGATAGTGGAAGCGATGGAATCGATATCGTTACCTGCATTGAAGAGCTCGTCTATGATGAGACGAATGTCAGATTCATGGGTGGGAATTATGTCCGGAAGAGTTTGGAGGCGTTGGCGGACGGCGCGTGAGGTTTCTATAAAGTTGGAATCTTGGGCGTAGGCATCGGTGAACCCTTCCCTAACAGCTTCTGCGCCGCTCCAATGTTCATCGAGGAGATCCTTTAATTTAGCCAGCTCGTCGCCGGCGCCAGGCTTTTGATTGTCGACTGTATTAGATGTGACACGAGCAAGGAAGGTGGCGAATTTTTTGACGACCGGGAAAAGATATTTTGATTTGACTTGTCGCATCTTTTCTTCGTAGGTAGCGATGTTGGCTTTGACTTTATTGCCGTCCTCATCCAAGCCCTCGAGAGGTTCGCCGTTAACATTGACATAGCTCATGATGCCCTCTTCCGGGAAGAGAATCGGCCAGTTGTCCGGGTCAAGGTAGGCGGCAAATTGTTTGATGTGAATAGCATCTTGAGTATTAAAGTTACTGGCTTTACCGGTTTTCTTTATGTTGTCGAGAAATTCGATGCCGAGTTGGGCGTGGTTCTTGATTTGGCGCCTTGAAATACTGGCGATAGCTTGAGCGCCCATACCAGCGGTCTTTTCCTTGTAGTTGGCAGCTTGAAGAGCACGGCCGAGCGTAGTGCTGAAGTTAGCGAGCCCAATGCCTTCGTTTGCTGGGTCGTCGGGATAAATGCCGGCAAGAATGGCGTAGAGACTGTTGATAGGATCGTTGATGGGGATATCGTCACTACTAAAGGCTTCTTTCATGTAAGGGACGTCTTCGCGGTAGACGCGCATGAGGAAATTGCCTTTTTGATCTTTCCAGTCGTAGTAAGGTTTGCCATCTTCGTCGATGACGTCGTAGCGGACGAGTTTTGAGGGGTCCTTGAGGAGTAGCTCGCCAGGAACGAGCTCCTTGCGATTTTTGCGTAAGATCGGATCATAGAACATGACATGCTCACCGTCTTTATCGGTGGCGAAACCATCATCATCGACATAATAACCGACGACCATGTTGCGGAAAGTGCGTTTGTCGTGGCCATATTTGTTAAGCAGGATGCGGTCGTATTTGCGGCGGCGTTGCTCGGCAGCGTCGGCTTTGGCGATGATTTGGCCGAGTACGCTACTGATGCCGGCAGGACCAAGTTCGCCGGCGGAAGCATTGAGCCAGCGCCTGTAATTATAAGTGCCATATCCGCCATTGGCGGCATCAGCGTAAGTTTTGAATAGGTAACTCCAGTCGGCCTCTTCGTTGCTTTCGGCAGTGAAGGCGGTACGGTTGGCATGCAGGTAGGCTTCGGCGCCGGCGTCGGCGAGGCGTTGGTCGACGTTTGATAGATGCTTATCGAAAGCGCGAAGTGGCAGGCGGCGAGAGTTGGCGAGATTTGCAGTGTGAGCGCCTCCGTAGGAAGAGCCGTAAGCACCAAGAAGGTTAGAAGTATCGCTTTTAGCAGTGTCGGCAAGGCTAGAGGTGGTGCTGGCAGTCTTGGCACGGCGAGTGTAGCGGTTGGCGCGGAGAACCTTAGTTGGGTCGTTGGCATCGAAGCCACCGGAAATTTTGCGTTGAGCACGGATGGTGGCGCGACCTTCTATGATCTTTTCCGCATCACTAGTATCAGTTTCGCGGAGGGTTTTGCGGTAGGCTAAGTAATTGCTGAGACGAGCAGATGGAGTGCGATTGGCGGCAATATGCCTGGCCTTTGAGGTGGAACGGCGCGAGTCTGCCCAGGTACCAATTCCCTTTTGAGCAGGAGAGGTGAATTTTTGGATGCCGGTGCTGATGTTGCCGAGGATGGTATTGCTCATCTTCATGAGCGAGAAGGTGAAGAAAAGGGGGAGGACTTGAACGGCGACGCCGAGAATAATGCCGAAAACGTTGGTGGCACTACTGATGATGACCCAGCTGGCAAGCTGAGAGGCGGAAAATAGAACGGCGAACATGGGGTAGAAAATGAGCATTTGCAGGAGGATATCTTTCCATTTTTTGAACCATTTTTCGGTGTTGGGGAGAAGGTAGGCAACGAAGGCAAGAGGGGCAATCATGATGAGGATAATGATAAGAGCTTGGCGGGCAGCCAAGACGATGAGTGCAGTGATGACGGCGACGATGCCGGCGAAGATGACAGGGACAAGCATCCAGAGGGCGGCGCCTATTCCGCCGACGATGGCGAGACCAGCTATAGTGGCGCCAGCGCCAACGGCGACAGTGCCAAGTATGGTGCCGGCAATTTCACCGACGGAATAACTGACAGTTTCGCCGGCGGTGGCAATTTCGTAGATATTGGTAAAGACGGCGCCAAGTCCGCTACCGAGGATATTGCTAACGTCGACGGCTAAGGCGCAGATGATGTAGCTGAGATTGACGAGGATGGCGGCGATAATGATGCGCGGCAAGACTTTCTTGATGCCATAGTTGGTGATGCCAAAACCAGTCACTTGAGAGTAAATGACTACCAGGAGGAAGATAATGAAGATAACGTTTGTGATGTTGCGGATGTACTCCCAGACTAGATAGATGGGAGAGTCTTGATCGGTAGAGATGGGATTGACTTTGAGAAGACTTTCAATAATCCCGTAGACCGAGTCAATGGCTTTGGCTAGAGTGCCGGTGACCGGACAGATGAGCCAGCCAATGCCGCCGACTTGGTCATAGCAGGTGGCGTCAGTGGTGACTTCCTCGTCGGTTTCGGGGTCGTCAGTGATGTCATCATTAGGATCGCCTGGGTCAACCGGAATGATAACTGAGGTATCTGGGTTAGTTGTGGGGGGGTCAGCAAAGACATCTTGTGTAGCAAAAAGGAGGCCGAGCACGGCAAATATGGAGCACAGAAAATAAATAAGCCTCTTTTTCATGGCTTGGCTAATTATAGCACACATAAGCACTTTAGTCAAGAGATTTTATAGTGTTTTTGTTGGGCTTTTTAGTTGTGTTATAATTTGGATAGATATGAGTGATTTTAAGCAGAATCTTAAGTCTCAGACAAAGAATAGATGGCTGAGGTTTTTGGGTTGCGTAGTGGTTATGGCTGCTGTCGTATCTGTTGTGTTGACTTCGCCAGTTTCTGCGGCGGATGAGTGTGTGGGGATTTTGCCATCGGACTGGTGCGGTGAGAACGGAGTCTGGAGGATATTGGAATTGATATTGAACATTATGACTATGGGTATAGGTATTTTAGCCTTGGTTGGTATAGTGATAAGTGGTATTCAGTGGATGACGGCACGTGATAAAGAGGAGCAGATCGTAAAGGCAAAGAGTCGAATATTTAATATAGTGATTGGCTTGATTGTTTGGGCTTTGATATGGCTAATCTTGAATTGGTTGATACCAGGGTTTACAATACAGGCATGATAAAACATCTACTAATGATAATAATGGTTGTCATAACGGTTGGTTTGGGGGTTGGGCTACTGTCGCCAACGCCGGCATCGGCATTGACGGATGATGATTGCCAAACGTCATTTTTGACGTTTCGGCCATGGTATTACAATTTGGTAAAAGCTCAGGGTGACAAGTGCGTGATAAAGACGCCACAAGGGGATGGAGAGGTGGCTGGGTTTGTGTGGGCAATAGTCTTGAATATACTAAATATACTGTTTAATTTGGTAGGATATTTGGCGCTTGGATTCATTGTGTATGGCGGATACTTATATGTGTTGGCGAGAGGTGATCCGGGACGGATTGCGAAGGGTAAGCGGACGGTGATATCGGCGGTGGTTGGGCTGATTATATGTATTTTGGCGTCGTTAATAGTTAGCACGATTGTCGGCGTGATAACGGAGGCGATGGGAATATGATAGGTATGATTTTGAAGGCGATGGCGGCTGGGATTAGTAGTCCTAATTTGCCGTGCGCGCCATATGAGGATCCTCCGGGTTCTGGAATTATGATTGACCCGTGCGATATGACGGGCGCAGGCATAGTGTCGGCAGTGTTAGGTTGGGCGTATTTTGCGATTGGCGTGGTGGCGGCGATAATAATTGTCGTGGCGGGAATTCAGTATATGACGAGTGAGGGCGAGCCGGAGAGGACGAAGAAGGCGCAGCAAACGATTACGTATACAATAATTGGTTTGATTATTGCGACAGCGGCAGCGGCGATCGTGATGTTTGTGACAGGAGCGTTTGATGATACGAGGTCGCCTACTGGCGGCGGAGGATCGGGCGGTACTAGTGAGGATGCAGATGATGCAGATGATGGCGATAGTGGTGAGAAATGGGAGGTGCCAGCGAGATGAAAAAAGTTCTGATGATGTTATTGGTTTTGGTGATGGGGATTTCGGTGCTGTGGCCCGTATCGGTAATGGCGTGGGAAGATCCGATTTGCAGTCAATTGGACCCAATTGCTGATGCTGATGCATATATAGCGGCTGGATGTGGAGGTGGCGGTGGGCAAACAGTATTTGATAAGGTTCCGGGTGCGGTGATGGCGGTGTTTTCGATTGCGGGGATTATTGCGGCAGGGGTGATTATATTTGGTGGTGTGAGGTATTCAATTTCTCAAGGTGATCCTGGCAAGGTGAAGAAGGCAAAGGACACAATTATGTACGCGATAATCGGGCTGATTGTGACTTTGTTGGCATTTGCGATTACGGCGTTTGTTTTGGGAGGAATTCAATGAGTAAAATATTGATGATATTGGGAGATGTATCCGGTTCGGTGGAAGATAGCATAAATGATGCGACTGGAGGTGGGGGCGTGTCATCCGTGGAAGATGTGATAGCGCCAATTGTGATAACTGTGATTTTTCTAGTTGGTATTATTGCAGCGATTATGATTATTGTGGGAGGCGTCAACTACGCTATGTCGCAGGGAGACTCGGGCAAGGTAAAGAAGGCAAAGGACACGATTATGTACGGTATCATCGGTTTGGTGGTAGCGATCTTGGCCTTTGCGATTGTAAGTTTTGCGTTGGACGCGATAATGCGGTAGCGCAACTGTAAGCATCATGGTATGATAGGAATTAAGAAAAACGGAGATAATATAATGACCAAACTAAGTAATAAATTAAAAATTGTGATGGGGACTGTGTTGATGGTAGTCGGCGTGGCGGGTGTGGCTCTGCCAGCTTGGGCTGATGTGACGTGCCCGGATGGCTCGACGGCTTCATCGTCGGCAGGATGTGCGGCGGCGGGTGCGGATGCAGTTGATCCAGATGGTGGCAGCGTGGATTTAATGAATGTGATTCAAGCTATTATCAACACGGTGATTTTCGTAGTCGGTATTATTGCTGTGGTCATGATTATTCTGGGTGGAATTCAGTACTCGACCTCTCAGGGTGATTCTGGCAAGGTGAAGAAGGCAAAAGATACTATTATGTACGGTATTATTGGTTTAATTGTAGCACTGTTGGCTTTCACGATTGTGAATTTTGTGTTAAGCAGTGTGTTTTAGGAAAGATTAAAAAGTAATAATAAGAACGGAGAAACTAAAAGATGAGTAAGATAAAGAATATTGTAAGAGGAGGGGTGTTGGCGTTAGGGATGGCAGTATTTGTCGCGATGCCAGCGTTTGCGGCGGCCTGTGTTACAGGTGCCCAGACCGGTGATTATGCGGGCGTTTATATTGGCAATAGCTCTGACGGCGAGACTCCGCCAGATGCTCGTTTTCCTAGGAAATGTGGCGCGTCGAAGATAAAAATCAGTGCTACGTCATATGATATGTGGGGTAAAACATCGGCAGATTGTACTAAGGCGGCGTCATTGGCATCAAACCCGGATGGTTGCGAGACTGCTAACCTGAACTCGATTATCCAGACTATTATCAACACGGTGATTTTCGTAGTTGGTATTATTGCTGTGGTCATGGTAATTCTTGGCGGTATTCAATACTCTACTTCTCAAGGTGATTCTGGCAAGGTGAAAAAAGCCAAAGATACAATTATGTACGGTATTATTGGTTTAGTGGTAGCGATCTTGGCCTTTGCGATTGTGAACTTTGTGTTGAGCAGCATATTCTAAACTTAAATAAGATATAAGAAATACCCCTCCGAGAGAGGGGTATTTCGTTTCTTGTCGTCGACAAGGTGGACTTGAAACGGGTCGAGGCGGTTAGTTAACAGTTATTTTCTTACGATCAGTGACTTTTTCTTTCTCGAAGGAGATGGTCAGAACACCATCTTTGAGCACGGCTTCGACGCCGTCTTCTTTGATTTGGACTGGCAAAGCAATTGTGCGACTGAATTCTCCCCAGTAGCATTCTTGGATGTGCCAGTTGGTAGCCTTATCATCTTCGCCACCGTTGAGGGTGCCTGAAATAGTCAGGATGTTATCCGAAATAGAAACATCTAGGTCGCTGCGGGAAATACCAGCAGTGCGAGCTTTGACAATTAATTTTTCGGCGGTTTCGTAGACATCGACGGCAAGTTGCCCTGGGATATCTTCGGTTTCTGTATCCCACCCATCATCCCCCTGCTCTGATGGTTCCATATTGGAGTCGACAGCGGACATGATTTCCTCTGTCTCTACAAGAGCAACATCCTCGGCATTGTCGTCGAGAAATGCGGCTGCTAGTTCATCTTCCATCAGCATGTCTTCGTTCTTGTTACGAGCCATAGCTTTTGATCTTCCTCCACTTACTCTATTATGCTTTATTATATGGAGCGCTTCACCTAAAATCAAGGGATTCCATGATTTTTAGTGTAAAAAATACAACAGTGAGGGCAATATGTGAGTTATTTTGCCCGCATTACTGTCTGTTATGTGGAAAATTGGGGGGAATACTGTGTGAGTGTTGTAAATTTTACAATAGTAGTGGCAATGCGAATAGGTGTTTAAGATGTGGTGCGGTCATAGAAAATGCTTGTTTGGCCTGCGATTTGCCATATGAGCATTCATGGGTGGTGGGGAGGCGGAGTGAGAATTTAGGTAAGTTGGTGGACGGGCTAAAGTATCAGTCGATTAGGGCACTGGCTTGGCCGATAGCAGAAATGATGGATGCGGTACTGCCCTATTTGCCTGAAAATACGGCGGTAGTGCCGGTGCCGACGATAGCTCGACACGTGCGGGAACGAGGATTGGATCATACGTGGCTGATAGCTAAAAAACTAGCTAAGCTTCGAAAGTGGAAATGTACAAAATTGGTGCGAAGGGTTACCAATACGGTGCAGGTGGGTGCGAGCGCGAAGTGCAGGCGCGAGCAGGCTAAATCGGCGTATATGTTGGTGGGAGAAGTTGATGAACGGTGGAATTATTTGGTGTTGGACGATGTCTGCACGACTGGAGCAAGCCTGGAGGCGGTGTGTATGGCATTGAAAAAAGGCGGGGCGAAAAATGTGTCGGTGATAGTATTGGCAAAATCTGGCGATTAGTTGGAGGCGGTGTCGCCGCCGATGGCATTGATGACGAAGTTGACTATGGCATAGGCAAGGAGGGCCACAATGAGGCCGATGATGGCGTAAAGGATGGTATTTTTAGCATCAGTGACTTTTTTACTGTCGCCTCCGGATAGAATATAGCGGAGACCGCCCCAGATGAGCATGACGATGCTGATGATGCCAACGACGAAAAGGATAGTGTTGGTGATTTCGGTGAAAACCCCGTCGGGTCCAATTAGTTCTGTGGGCACGCCGTCGGGTTTGGCGGTTTCAGCGCCTTCTTGCGCTGGGTTGCCAGCGGCCATGACGCGGCCAGCCCAAAGGGTGGCAACGGCGCTAGCTCCGGTGATAACCTGTCCGATTTTACTAAAAATTTTTTTCATAAATGATATATTCTCGCAGTTAAATAGCTGTGAATAGTATAGCATGAAATTTATGTATAATTGAAATATGAATTTTGAAGTTAATGCGGGCGAGAATTTGGGTGACACTGGGTGGGAGGATTTGGCAGGAGATGGAAGCCGACAGCACAAGGAGCGGCTGGAGGAGCGGGCTAGGATGTATAGGAAGTTTGGGAAAATGGCTATGTTGCTGGCGGAGCTGGATGGTACGGAGCCACAAAATGACGCGGGCGGGGAGTCTGATGCGATCGGCGTGTCAAGTGAAACGACAGATAGCTCAGAAGACGAAGCCCATATTGATTTGCAGGTCGAATCGCTCTTCAAGCAGATGGAAAACATTTTGGGAGATGTTGATAAGTCGCTGAAGAATCAAATTGAATACTCCATAGTCAATCATAAAAAGATTAATACGAGAGACGCACTGGAACGTGAGCTGCAGAGCGGCACGAGTATCCCGGAGCTTGACATACGTTTTGACAAGGATGGCAAGCCTTGGATTTCACACTCACCGCGAGCTGGTGCACGGTTCTTTTTCTCTAAGCCTATACATAATTTAAACAGCGAACAGGTGGAGCAGTATAGTCGTCGGCTTTCGCTTGAAGATGGTCTTCAGATGTTTGCGAAGTACAAAAAAGACAATGAAAATCATCGGATGGTTTTGGAACTCAAAGAACTAGGCCCGTCATCGGGAACCCATAACCAATATTTGGAAAATATCAAATCTTTGTTGGATAAACACGAAGTAGCGGATTCTGCTATATTTGCTACGCTTTCTCCAAGTATCTTGCGGTCTGCGCACGATGTATTCCCTGATAATTCGATGATTTTAAATGGCGGGATCGCGCCTATAATTAGTTATAATTTGGCGGAGAAATCACTGGGTCCGTCTGAGGAGAAAGAATATACCGCGAAGATACCACACGTGGAGTTGGTATTCTCTAATTCTACCGAAATTGTCGAGCGGGCTGACGGATACGGCAAGCAGACTGGTTATCTCTGGACACGCCTACCTAAAGAAACAGTCAATACTCTGGCAGGGCTGAATACAGAAGGAGGCACTGGGGCTGCATCTCTTACGATCGTGAATATGTTTGCTAATGTAATGGAAAAATTGAGTCCTAAGATGGCAGAGCGGATGCGCAAATATTACGCTGCGCAGTTAGATAAGCTAGGTATACAGAAACAAGTGGCCATAGCAAAGAAAAACCCTGCCGAGAGCTTGTTGCGGACAAAAGCGCAGATGGGGCAGGATTCTATCATATATTCTGACACTAGCCCCGGCGATTGGGCAACGGATCTGCCAGATTACAACAAAAATGGCGGAGGGTGAGAGATTCGAACTCTCGCGCCAGGTTTCCCCAGCCTAACGATTTAGCAAACCGTCCCCTTCAGCCACTTGGGTAACCCTCCGACAGATACATTTTATCATGAATTTCTAAAACCTTAGGAGTCTTTCTTCAGAAGACACTCTGCGTGCGCGCCTGTCTTCACAGGGCGCAGTCGCGGCGTTCGGCTGGAAGTAGATGGTCAGCGGCCATCTCTTCCACAGCTTCTTCAGAAAGACTTCCTAAGTTTTTACTTATCATGTTACAATGTGGTTATGGTAAAGGACAAGGAAAAGGATACTGGAGCGATTGTCAATTGGGAAGCGCAGGAATATGTTGTGCGGGATAAAAATACTGGATGGTATATTGGGTTGGTAATAGTCGGCTTGAGTTTTTCGGCGTTGGCGGTTTGGTTACAGCAATGGACGTTTTTGGCCTTGATTGTTGTGAGTGTGATAGCCATAATTGTTTATTCTTCACGACCGCCGAGGATGCTGCATTATTCTTTGAGTAACAAGGGGTTATCGGAGGGGAATAAGTTGTATGATTTTGGGCAATTTAAGGCTTTTGGCGTGATGAGGGACGATAAAAGATTTTCGATTGTTTTGATACCTAGGAAACGTTTTTCGCCGCGCGTAACGGTTTATTTCCCTGAAGCTCAGGGCGAACAGATTGTGGATATATTCGGCGAGAGGTTGCCGATGGAAGAGGTGAAGATGGATTTCTTGGATAAAATAGTGAGATTTTTGCGTATTTAACATAAGCGTGATACAATAACGAAAAATAGAAGTATTAAGAGAGGTGGGTATGGAACCGACGACAACCAAAGCCGACGACAATGAATTGCAGAAGGCCATAAACAATATAACTAGCGCTACTGGGGCTGGGACGGAGTTGGATGCGGTTTCGGCGGTGGCTGATAAAGTGGCAGCGAATAGTGCAGAGCCGGCGGAAGAAGCGGTTGAGGAGCCAGCGGCTCCAGTGGAAAGCGGTATTGCCCAGCAACCAAAGGCGGCTTATGGAGATCCTGATCTTGGCGTGGTGAAGACGAAGGCTTTGACAGATTTGCGTCCGCTAGTGGATAAGGTTGATATGTCGCCAGAAGCAAGGTTTAAGATTTATCGGGAGATTATTGCGGCAACGCATGATAAGGCAGCGATTGAGCCGGCATATGAAGCGGCGATACAGATTGCGGTCGAAAAAGACAAGGCTGAAGCGTTGTTGTTTATAGTCGAAACAATAGATAGCCTAGGGATTGGTGCGGCTAATCAATAGTTTGTTTATAAAAAAAATGACCCCGGTTCAGGGGTCATTTTTTGTTGTGGGCTAATACATGCCGCCCATGCCGGCGCCAATGCCGGGGTTGGGAGTTTCTTTTTCGGGCAGTTCGACGATAAGTGCGCCCATGGTGATAGCGGTAGCGGCAATGGAGACAGCGTTTTGGACAGCCTCGCGAGTAACGCGAGCGGGATCAATGATGCCGGCCTTTTTGAGATCAATAATTCCCTGCTCTGGCTGCATGACGTTGACGCCGTAGCCGTCCTTGGCGTCTTGGACTTTATCGAGCAGGGCTTGGGAATTGAGTCCAGCATTCTCGACAATTTGGACGAAAGGCGTTTTGAGGGCGTTCTTAATGATAGTGCTGCCAGCGTTGTCGTCTTTGAGCTTTGTAGCAAGATTGACGAGAGTAACGCCACCGCCGGGTACGATGCCTTCATCGAGGGCAGCTTTGGTGGCGGCGACGGCGTCGTCGACGCGGAATTTTTTCTCGTCGATTTCGGTTTCGGTGGCGCCCCCAACTTTGATGACGGCGACTTTGCCTAGTAGTGCAGCAGCGCGTTTTTCGAGCTGCTCGGTTTCATAAGCGGAGGTGGAAATTTGAGCCTGAGATTTGATTTGGGCGATGCGAGTTTTGACTTCTGATGGCTTACCATCACCTTTGATGATAGTAGTCTCGTCTTTTGTGGCAATGACTTTGTGGGCATGACCGAGAACTTCGAGACCGGCATCTTCGAGATTGAGGCCTTTGTCAGAGGTGACGACAGTTGCGTCAGTTAGAATAGCAATGTCTTCCATGATTTCCTTGCGGCGATCACCGAAGGCTGGAGCTTTGAGGACTAGGGTATTGAACACACCTTTCAATTTATTGAGGACGAGAACAGAGAGAGCTTCGCCTTCGACTTCTTCGGCAATAATGACGAGATCTTTTTGGCCGTCGGCAGCCATTTTTTCGAGAAATGGCAGGAGGTCGGCGGCGGCACCGATTTTTTTGTCGGTGATGAGGATAGCAGGCTTGTCAAAGATGGCTTCTTGACGCTGAGCATCAGTGACAAAGAAGGCACTGGAGAAACCTTTATCATAGCTGAAGCCTTCGACGACTTCGGATTCCATTTCGAGGCCTTGACCAGCTTCGACGGTGACAACGCCGTCTTTGCCGATTTTGGCGATGACGTCGGCGATGAGTTTGCCAATGGCAGAATCACCGGCGGAGATGGTAGCAACTTCGGCAACTTTCTCAGAGTTACCGCCGATTTTTTCGGCAGTTTTATTGATACCTTTGATAATTTCAGCACCGGCGGTTTCAATGCCCTTGCGGAGTTGCATGGGATTGTGCCCGGCGGCGATTAGCTTGTTGGCCTCGGCGATAATGTGGTAGGTGAGGACGGTGACGGTGGTGGTGCCATCGCCAGCGACCTTATTAAGTTTTTGGGCAGCAGTTTTGATCAGTTTGGCGCCGACTTGATAGCCCAATGTGGACTCATCGTCGTTGCCGAGGTCAACGGCTTCGGCAACGGTAACGCCGTCGTGGGTAATGGTAGGTGCGCCGTAACTTTTTTCGATAACTACATTGCGACCTTTGGGCCCGAAAGTGACTTTGACGGCATCGCAGAGAGCCTTGGCGCCGCCGAGGACTTTTTCTCGTGCCTGCTCATCGTAAAATACTTTTTTTGACATGGGATACTCCTTTAAAGTGTTGCTAAGATATCTTCTTCTTTAATAATGAGATAGTCGGTTTGATCGATTTTAACTTCCGTAGCGGAATATTCACGGAAGATGATTTTATCGCTTTTTTTGACAGCTTTAACATCTGGGCCGACGGACTGCACGGTGGCATAACTAGGTTTTTCTTTAGCTTCTCCGAGATAGAGCCCAGAGGCGGTTTTCTCGAGTGCGGCTTCTTTAATGGCAACGACGCGGTCAGCTAGGGGCTTAATAGACATGGTTCCTCCTTAAATTGCTAATTTGAAGTCATTGTAATCGATGTAATTGGCACTGTCAAGGGTCGAGTGCTAGAAAATATTTTTGCGGCCAAGTAGGAGAGTTTTAAGATTTCGCGTATAATGGGGGCATGAAGGAGAAAATTCCGTTTTATGATAGTTTGGTGCTTCCATACCATTGGATGAGGTCGGTGGGAGCGGGGGTGAGGCGGGGATTTCCGGGACGAAAATTGCGTGTAATTGGAGTGACGGGGACAAATGGCAAGACAACGACCAGTTTTATGATCTGGAAGATGTTAAATGAATCAGGACGGAAGACTGGGTTGATGAGTACGGTGGCGTGGGGGGTGGAGAAGCTGCAGAACCAAGTTGAACATATGACAACGGTGCCTAGCTCCCTGCTGAATAAGAGAATCCAAAAGATTGTAGATATGGGCGCAGAGTTTTTGGTGCTGGAGATGACGTCGCATGCTTTGACGCAATTTAGAACGGTGGGAGTGCCGATCGAGATTGCGGTGATGACTAATGTGACGCACGAGCATTTGGATTATCATCGGACATTTGAGCGATATCGGGATGCGAAGCGGAAATTGTTCAAGAAAGCTGGGTTTGGGGTGATAAACGCGGATGATAAAAGCGCAAAGTATTTTGAAAGTGATGTGAGCGAATATGTTTCCTATGGTATAAAAAATGGGGGCGTGAGGGCTAAAAAGATAGAGCTGAAACAGGATGGGGTGAAATATGCATGTGGTGATATGAATATAGAGACACAGATTGCGGGTAAATTTAATGTTTATAATTCTTTGGCGGCGGTGTGCGTGGGGCAAAAGCTAGGGTTGAGCAAGGCAGAAATTGAACGCGGGATAAAAGCGTTGGACAGCGTGGAGGGGCGGATGGTGAAAATTGACGAGGGACAGAACTTTACGGCGATTATGGATTTTGCGCATACGCCGGACGCGTTTGAGAAGTTGTTGCCGGATATGAAAAAAGCAGCGAAGGGGCGGTTGTTTGTGTTGTTTGGTTCGGCTGGAGGGCGGCGCGACCCAAGCAAGCGTGAGCCGATGGGTGAAATTGCGGGCAAATATGCGGATATAGTGATTTTAACGGAAGAAGATGACAGAGATACGCCAGGGATGAAGATATTGGAGCAGATTGCGGCGGGAGCGCGAAAGAGCGGCAAGAAGGATGATATAGATTTGTTTTTGGAACTGGATAGGCCAAGTGCGATTTTGATGGCCTGTCAGATGGCGCGGAGGGGTGATACAGTGTTGTTTTTGGGTAAGGGTAATGAAAAATCGATTGAGCGGGCGGATGGGGAGCATGAATATTATGAGGAAACGGAAATTCGGAAAGCGTTGAAGAAGGTTTTGGGTAAAAAATAGAAATGAAAAATGCCGAACTTGTAGTTCGGCATTTTTGCGGGGTTTTACTGTTTATTGTTGGTGTTGGACGATTTGGGGAGGATGGGATTGTAGTAGAGATTGATAGTGGGCGTACTCACCCTGACGGATTTGATGTGGCCGTCGAAGTCGAAATCGGTGGATATGGTGCCATTTTCTGTCAGATCGGCCATAATTTCGCCGACGAAGTATAGCAGAGATTCGGTAGCGAGCTGGCCGCGCACCATGCGCGCCGCTTCGTCTTCGGCAAGTTGTCGGGCGAGCGCGGTGGCACCGAATACTTCTTGGGCAGACATACCGTCGGTGCAGGCAGGAACATTAGCATTGGGATTCTTGGTATGGTTTGCAGTATTGGCCATGGGTAAACCTCCTCTGTTTTTAACAGTAAAATTAAGGTACGTATCTTTTCATTATAGCAAACTTTGTGCGTTTTGTCAACCCTTCTTAGAATTATCAGTAGCTAGGATAGAATGAGGGAGACGCAGCGGATGTAACCGCCGCCTTTTTTGAGTTCGGTGATTTCTGGGGTGAGGGTGGCTAGGCCGCGCTTTTGGAGCTCGGCTTGGAGTTTGGGGGCGTGGGCGGACATAATGACGGTTTGGCCGGTGCTGACGAGGTTACAGGCAAATCCGGTGACGGCTTCTTCCCTGTCGACGAGGATTTTGTCGATATCTAGGTCGGCAAGTTTACGCCGAGATGGATCGTCGAAAGCTTCTGGGCAGTAGGCGATGGTGTTTTCGTCAATGACAGCGAGGGCTAGATCGAGGTCGTAAAAGAAGGAGTCATAATTGTTGGTGGCGGCGTTCCAGAAGGGACTGCCGGTGTCGTTGAGTTTGGGGAGAGCGTGCAGTTGAATTAGTTCGAGGCCGAAGGCATCAGCAACGATTTTTTGGGCTTCGGGGGTGGAGCGGTAGCCGGAGCCAGCGAAAAGGCGGTTGCCACAGATAAGAGAGTCGCCTTGACCGGAGAAGAGGTGAGGTGCGGTGGGATCGATGCAGGCTAGGCCAAGATTTTCTAAGACCTGTTTGGCGTAGGGCTGTTCGGGCTTGCGAACGCTAGGGAGATTACTAAGGATAGCGGTGCCGTTGTGAACGATGGCCCAGTTAGCTGTATAAACGCCGTCCTGACAGTCGGTGGGTGGCGGAACTTCGATGACTTCGATGCCGGCCTGCTTGAAACAACTGACGAGGAGGGCGTGCTCCTGGGCGGCTTTGGCTTGATCAATGACGTCGTTGGTGTAGTAGGGGTTGATGTGGGCGGTGTTGTTGAAGTAATCGGTGCCGGAGACAAGTAGCTTTTGATTAATCATTTATAAAGTATAGCACGTTACGGTTCGTAGGAGGCGATGCCTTCGACGATGATATCATCTGGGACACCGAGGAGGTTGGCAGCGGCAGCGGCAGCGGCCATGAGGGCGACAGCTTCTTCGCCGATGGCGAAGGTAGCGACATCAAAGGTGGCAGAATCGTGGGCGAGACTGGCTTCGGTGCCCTTTTTGTAGAGTTTTGAGCGATTGATGCGGGTTTTGGCTTCACGGTGTTGGCCGTAGGTGGTGGTGGCGGTTTTGGCGGCGAAAGTTGAGAAGTGGTCATATTGAGGGTCATCGCGGTTGAGGACGATGAAATGAGGCGAATCCTGGAAAAGAGTGGATTTTTGGGCGACGAGATCGGCGATGTCAGTGCCGATGATGTCGGGAGAGACAGTGTTGGTGAGGACGGCCATGTGGATAGGCAGCTTATAGAAGACTTGTTTTTTGATGGAGGCGGCGGGGGCTTCGATGATGACGTGGGTGGCGCCGCTTTTGAGGCATTTTGAGAGATATCGATAGAGCATGAGGGTGGAGATGGGGCTGTCGGCGGGGCTGGTGATAAGGGCGGCTGGTACCTTGTGGGCGCTGAGGATTTCGTGGATAAAATGGGCGACCGTTTCACTACCGGTGTGACCGGCAACGGCGATGATTTTGAGATCCTTGGCAGGTTTGCCATGGATAGTGTTGGCCACCTTCACCTTGGCCTTTTGGAGTTTTGGTTTTAAACTCGATTTTTTAGTGGCTTTTTCCATAATTTGATTATACCACGGGGGCGCGAGGTGTGCTATAATGCGAGGTGTTGTGATTTTCACAATGCTCGTTTAATTTTCGAGGTGGATAAAAGACGTCGTGTGAAAGCGACGGTTTGTTATCCACACATGTGCCCGTAGCTCAGTTGGATAGAGCGTCAGCTTGCGGAGCTGAAGGTCGTACGTTCGAATCGTATCGGGCATACCACGTCGGAAACGATCCTTTTAAGAAGTCATTAAACTAGTTTAATGACTTCTTTTTGTGGATCGTTTCCAAGTTTTAGGACTTATTTTTGTTGGCGGCCTCTGTAGGAAAAAGTAGTTGACTTTCAAGTTGCTTGACAGCTCACACTGAAATTGCAAAGTAAAAAGTAAGAAGGGAGTCACAAAAATGAAAAACGAAACTTACTTAACTAGGCAGGGGTTAGCGGAAGCACAGGCCGAGCTGGATTATACTACATACATTATCACTGTATTTGTTTGTGCTATAATGAGTGCGAATAATCACAAGCTTTAATGGCGGAAGGAACCTTGTATGGCAACGGGTATCAATAAAATAAAGCGAAGTGGAGGCAAAAATCTAGCATCTATCGCGGCGGGATTACTGGTGGTGTCTTTTGTGTTTCTTTTTGTCGGCTTTATGGTTAAACAAGAGCGTCCAGCTTATGCCGCACCTGTGCCATTTCCTTATGGACCAAGTATGATTTTCGTCTCTCAGGGCAGCCCAACCAGACTTTATGGGGCCGTCCAAGTTCCAGGCACAAATACCGCGAACTTTGCTACCATAGGCCCAGTACAAACAATTACCTATAATGCCATGGGTTTCAACCCTACGGACATGTTCCTTTATGCTATCAATACTGGAACAAATCGCCTAATTCAGATAGACTCGACCGGTGCAACTACGGGACTTGGGCCTGGAGGGTCAATAGCTAATTTGCCGGCATTGTCAGGTTCGCAGACTTATAACGCCGGGACGATTGGGACCTGTAATCCGCCAAATACTTTATGGATAGCCCCTTCACAGAATACGACGAGGATTTTTTCTATTAATGTTGCGGCCGTAACTCCAACTGCGGTGCCGCTGAATCTTACTGCTGGATATGGAGGGACGAATACGCTTCCAAATGTTGCCGATATGGTCTGTATGGAAGATCCTGTTTCTGGTGATAGCTATATATGGGCAGTCTACGGTGGCGGTGGGAACACGGCAGCTTTTCCTAATGGGATTTATCGTATTGACGTAACTCCGGGCAGCGCTAGGTATGGGGTGTTAGATTGGTTTAGTCTAGGCGGGCTTTCAAGTATCCAATGGAATGGTGCAAGTTTTGGAGCTCAGTGGCTCTATGGGAACGGCAATCTTGGTATTTCTAACAACCAAACAGGACACATCCACCAAATCGTTATCACGGATCCCGCTTCTGCTGCGCCAGTATTTGCTGAGGGCGCTATGCTATTTGGACCATCAAGCAGTACAAATGATGGCGCGTCGTACGCTGGAGAGCCGATTGATTTGAGTTTAGAAAAAACTGCTGACACGGGAAATGATACTGGTGGTGATCCGACGCAGTATGTGGCGGGTGCGAATATTTCTTACACGCTTACTGTGACGAATAATGACGCTTTCGGCGTTGCAAGCAGCGGCTTTTATATTACAGATGTAATTGATGCTAATACGACAGTAATATCTATGGATGCTGACTGTTACATTTCGCCGGACGATCCTACTGGTCGGACAGTTATTTGTGTTTCGGGTACATTAGCAGCTTTGGACTCGCAATCGTTTAATATTACAGTGTCAACTCCAACAACGTTTGGTCTCTGCGTTGATAACATGGCTACCGTGACTGGCAATGAGGCAGATCCAGACCCAGATAATAATACCCCTCCCACGGTACGGAACTGTACTGCGCCTGATGGATACATCGTGAGCAAAACGGCGACTTCAGACAATCCGCGCCACGTCCGTCCGGGCGATGTCGTCACATATGAAATTACGCTCCAGAATACCGGCGAAGAAGATTATACTAGTTCTACTACTTTAGCAACCTTTATTGACGATATGTCAGACGTCCTTGATGACGCGTTTTATAACGGAGATTGTGCAACTGATATTGCAGATGGGTCGGAAACGTGTGGGCTATCTGGGATGATTTTGAACTGGAGCGGCGATCTCCTGGCTGGAGGCACGAAGATTGTGACATATTCTGTTACGGTGACTGGTGAAGGCAACTTGCAATTGAATAACTACCTGACCGTAACTGGTACGGATGGAAGTTGTTCAGGAGACTGCTCGACGCAGACTCTCGTTGGCGATCCGGAGTATACGATAGATAAGACTGTCACAAACTGGGGCAAGACTCCGATAACCGAGATAACTCCAGACGGAACTACGCCAAATGACTGGGTCGTGTACACTGTAGCTATAACTAATACCGGAACTTCTCCTTATACGAGATGGTATCCGATATACATAGAGGATGATCTTTCGGACGTGCTCGATGATGCCGTGATTGGCGCAGACAACTACGCTTCTTATGACGCACCTTCTTATAGGGGCGAGCCGGACGGTACTCCTGCCAATAATCCATTAGTCAAAGGCAAGACTTTAAATTGGAGCGGGTCACTCGCAGTCGATCAAACTGTTTATATTACCTATATGGTGCGAGTGCTTATCCCGTCGGATCTTGTGGGCGCAAACGGGGTGATGAACAACATAGTGTCTCCAGCTGGGCTTAATGGGGCCATTGAAGGAAACTGTATAAATTGTTCTACGTCTACAATCGTCAAATATACGCCTCCAGTTACGCCACCAACAGCGCCAGATACGGGTTTCTTTTGGTATGAAGGGGCAAGGGTTATGGGACAGAATTTGCATATCATACTGATTGTCGGCGCCAGTGTGGGTATGGCGACGTGGTTGATGATCCGAAGAAGAGTAAAAAAATAGTCATAATGATTATGTTATAATGTGGTTATTAAAAGAAAGGTGAATTTGTATGGAAAATAATAGTAGTCAACCACAACAGGCGGCAGCGCCACAGGCTCCGGTTCCAAATGTAAGTCAGCCAATGGCTGCTGCGCCGGCGGGCGGAGGCAAAGGTTTGGCGGTCGCAGCATTAGTGCTTGGTATTGTAGCGGTGTGCGGAGCGTGGATACCCTTCCTTAATATTTTCTCGCTGATAATCGCAATTGTTGGTTTAATCTTGGGCTTAATTGCCACAATTATGGGTTTTGCGAACAAGATGGGCGGAAAGGCTATGGCGTTGGTTGGTACGATTCTATCCGTTGCAGGGATTGCGATTTTCTTTATCAGCTATGTTTTATTGGCGAAGGGTGTGGGAGATGCTTTGGATGATTTGTTCGGCGTTGCAGAAAACTGCGATTATCACAATGGCATTACGATTGGCTTTGACGATAGCGGCTATGCTGTGAGCATAGCTTCGTTCAATAAGACAGTCAGCGACTATGTCTACGAACAGCTTGAAACCGGTATGAGCAAAAGCGAGATTTACGATGTCCTTGGAGTTTCGCCGACCTGTAGGACGAATAACTAAACATTGCAGCGTGAATAGCAAAACCCCCGACGTACTGTATTACTACAGATTGTCGGGGGTTTGTTTAGCCTACTCTGGCGGAAGACTCGGGATGCGCCTGCGGCGTCCCTCGTTTTACTGGCGGGACTCAATTTCGCAGGTTTTAACGGAGTATAAACCAAGTTATTCCGACGCAAACAATCTTCCTACCTAATTATACCTTTATCTTGTTAATATCGTCAGTAATAATCCAGTCATCCATATTCTTGTCGCGTCGATAAGTAAACGGTTCGATTGGCTTAATATCTGATATCTCATACACGGCTAGATATTTTTTGCCTGCCCATCTGTCGTATTGTTCTTTGGACAAGTTTAATTCTTTCTCAAACTTCTTCACGAATCCGATGGATTCTTCAGGAGTCATTTTCTCGCTCTCGACAATTTTAGAAATGACACCCATGCATGTGACAGTCATATCGCCGCCAGTTTCCACAAAATAGACAGTGTCATTTACTTTTGCTCTGCCACCAAGTGGTGACTTTTTGCCCGCAGCACCGCGCATAATCATAGTTTTTTCACCAGCCAAAAGTTTCTCTAGCTCTTTTGCTTTGCTATTCAGATAAACCAGATGTTCAGCCTTGCCATCTTTGCCTTTGTACCACTCGCTAGCGGACATACTAATCTCCTTTTGCTATTACGCTTATGCTCTGGCGGAACAGAATTTCTCAAGTTATAACCATCTTTAAGGAAGAAAACTGTTCCAGCTCTAATAATAACAAACATAATAAATCTATAGAAAAACCGCCCGGCGCTCTGCGCCTGACGGTTTGTTCGTAATGACTTACTTAATAGTTCATTCGGCGCTGCTAAGCATGATGTGGGTTAACAGCTCGGCTGCTTCGGCTTCTGTGGCGGGCGCAGGAACAGCCGACATCGAATGGTTTATAACCATGAAGAGGGCTTTCGCGGCCAAAGGCGCCTGCTCTGACATTTCCTTAATCTCGTCCATGAAATCAAAGATCTTATTCAGATACAGTTGCACATATTTTTCCGCAAAGCTTAGTCCTTCCTTGCTGTCGAGTTCATCGCAAAACTTTGTCGCATCAACGATCCTGTCCGCCGCTTGCTTTATCGCCGTCATCTCGCGATCCACCAGACCAGTGAAGTCTGTAACTTGCTGCTTCATAAATCCGTCCATTATTTCCCCTCCCTTATTCGTAATTCAGTGATGTAGATACCGGTATCCCAGGTGTTATTTTGCAAGACACTGTGCCGTTTTCGGCCGTTCCAGTCCTATTGACCACGCCGACTCGTCCTTTAACGGCACCGAGCTTTGAGTCAATCAAGAAGCCTCCGGTTTCGTCCTCGGTGTGCCATTCGATGCTTTCGGGTATTTCTGAGATTTCGATTCCGAATCCGTAATCTTCTCCCAGCTTGATGCCGAACTTTTCTGCCCAGCGCTTAATCCCGTTGATATGGCCTTCCCAGTTAAGTTTAGGGTTTTTGTACGGAATAGGGACATAAATCTGGTTCGGCGCTCGTGTAAGCTCTTGCGGTTTTATCACATCTGTTTCCTCCTCATAGTTCAATTATAGGCGAGAACTCGTGTTTTCGCCCTAGTCGCCTACATCTGATATATAAGCGTGTAGGGCGGAAACACCTCTGTAAGTCATCATGTAAAAGTTCGTAGATAAGGAGTGGAATCTTCTTGTTTAGAAACAAGAAGACCCATATATGGGTCTTAAAACCGCCATACGTACACCTCACTCTAATCTGTAAACTGTTACCAGCTCACATTCTTATTATAGCACACATACTTAAAAAAGTCAATAAAGCAGAGGTGGCTTTCAAGACACTACTTCAGATATCACTAGAGCCCACGAGGGATACAAGGCAGCGTACAAGTTATAACCAATCTCCTACCGCTGTTAAATAACTCAAAATATTCAAAAATTCGAATCTACTCAGACGAAACACGGTTTCTCAAGTTATAACAATCTACAAGTCTAGTAATAATTCGACAAACAAATATTCCACCGATTAACGATTGAATTATACTACTTTAAGCACTAGTTCGCCCAATAATCTCTAATACTTGTGGTAAAGTCTGCAAATTACTCTTTTTGCCCATATGACCGATACCGGATATCAATAAGTGTTCTGCGCCAATATTGTCGGCATGCTTTTTTAGTATTTCAAGAGGTATAATGTGGTCATCATCACTATATATAGCGTATCTAGCATCTACGTTATTCTTAAAATTATTAATTTCTTCGTCTGTCGGCGCCAAGCTCTCAACAGCGTCATCCAAATCTTTCCTGCCTTCCGTAACGAACTTATCGCTGAACCCCGCAAGACCCACATAAAGTTTTATCCCCAAATCGTTCTCGTTCAGATATTTGATAATAAAAGGGTTACCGCCAGAATGCGCTACTACGATTAACTCTCCGTCTAAATCCTTTTTGTATTTTTCGAATTCGTTTTTCCAGATATCGTACCTCACGTTTTCTTGCGTAGGAAGCTCTGGCATAACGACCAAGTAGCCCAGCTTCTCAAGCTCTTCCTTCAACCACAAAAACACTTGTGGCACTCCATTATAGCCGTGAATTAAAAGTATTTTTCTATCTTTCATAACTCTATTCTACCATGTTTCGTAGTTCCCTAGTCATCACCAGAACCTACGAAAGCAACAAGACAGCGCATAGGTTATAACCAACCAAAATCACCTATTTCCCGTCGCTCAACAGAGGAAAATACCCAAAAAGTTCTAATCCGCTCAGACTAACACTGGAGACAGAGTTATAATTAAGTTTTTCCGAATAAAAATAGCCTCAAAAGAGGTCATAGTTCACCCTGGCGGAACACAGTTTCTCAAGTTATAACAATCTATAAACATCAATTCTGAGACACGAACTACATTAGTAACAAACTTTACAAAGACGCTCTATATTTCAGCCTCGTACATTGCCCATGTAAAAATATCTGAGCGCCCCCAACCTGTCACATTAACGTATATACTCCGCGAAACAGAAACATCACAAAGTCCGGACAGGTTAGAACTCTTGCATACACCATAAGCTTGCCGCATCCCAGGTAACTCCATCATCTTAAGGAAAAGCTCCCTTAGTTTTCCAGAATTATTGACGGTAAAATCTCTATGGCGCCCATCAGAAGGAACTAGATAGTCGCTATATTCTGCCAATAGCGCACTTATGCGTTCACTATGCATATTCATAAAGAAGTCTAGAAAGGAAGTTGAGTCCGAGCTACCCAAACCTTTTATGTCGCAATGTGGTCCGTATCCGGTGGATATGTTAAGTGGTTGCACCTCACACGCATAGTCAAAAGAATATTCTCCTTCGATCATGAAAGAAAGCCTTCCACTAGAAATATCCCTCCCAATCTCTTCAACCGTAAAGTGTTCTGCTGCTACACCAATGAACTCATCCCAACGTTCCGTGATTGCACCAGTCCTTTTTATGGAAGGCAGCACCCCAAACAAAATCACGGCCACGGCCACTACAATTACCACGACTAATGTAGTTATAAGGGCAACAATAACTTTTTTCTCTTTCGTATCTTTTTTACCAGGAGCTATGACCTCCGCCGGAATCGAATCGTTCCCTAAACCCACCAGGGGCACAGCGTTGCTCCGTGCGACATCATCCTGCTTATCCATGCATTCATACTAACACAATATTAAAGTCCTCGGATACCAGAACAGAACACATAAGTTATAACCAAGAAAAACGCTAATTCCATCGCCGTTAAACAGCCCGCATTACTTAAAAAGTTCAAATCCACCTAGACCGACTCCGGAGACAAGGTTATAACCAAGCTTTTCCGAATAAAAGAAGCCTCAAAAGAGGCTCACGTTCACTCTGGCGGAAGCGAGAGGATTCGAACCTCCGAGACCTTTCGGCCCACACGATTTCGAGTCGTGCGCCTTCAACCACTCGGCCACGCTTCCACCTTGAATTGTACCACAAGAAGGCTGTGTTAGAATGGTGGGATAAGGGAGTATAAGTATGAAAAATGAGACGATAAACGAGGGCTGGGAGCAGTCCGGGGTGGAGAGACGGCAGATGGCTCCGGGTGAGACGATGAGTTTGGCGGGTCACGAACCGCTATTGAACCGGGAGCAAATGTTGGAACTGAAGGGGATAAATGTAGCAACTTTGGCGGGAATAAAGGCGGGGGATAAAACGTTCATGATACTCGATTTGCGTGAGACGCCGGCGGATGGGCCAAATGGCACGAAAATGATCATGCCAGGGGATAATAGTTCTTATTTGGCGGATTATATGATTGTGGATGAGACGTTTAGGCAAGAAGCAGGCAAGGGACTGAAAGGGATACGTATTGGGGAGGGTCCGGTGGAGATTGGACGCAGCCATCATGCTGATCGGTTTGCGTATTCGAACAAAGTGTCGCGAGAACACTTTGCGGTGGTAGCGGATGAGGATGGACTGAGGATTATAAATCACAATCCGACTAATCCAACGGAGATAATTTACGGTCCAGAGAAGAGCGGGTGGGATGGTATGGGAGATGTGAAGTTTGATAAGAAAGTTGAGCTGAGCTGGAATGAGCATTTGGACGACAGCAAGCACTACTGGCCGCCGGAGATGTTGGAGGTGTTTGGCGAGGAATAAAAAAGGGACCGGTTGAACCGGTCCTTTTTGGGTGCTCTATGTTTGGTTGAGAAGATTCATGGCGATGCACCATGATGTTTCCGATGGGCTGTGGCGGATGGCGTCTGCGAAGACGGAAAGTAAATCTGGTCTGATGAGTTGGCATTGCGATTTGTCGTCAAGGACGGCAATACGGACGATATCGGGATTGCGCTCGATGAGATCTGCCAACAGATTGGGTTGTTCGTTCCAGATGGGTCCGCCGACGGCTTGCTGTTCCATGGTCTGACCATGTTTGAGGCCGGCAGCGGCGGCGAAGAGGCTGAGATATTCGTTCATACTCTTGGCTGTGGGGGGATGGCCGCTTTTGGTGAGGAAAACGACCTTCCTGGCTATATCGGGTTTCGTCTTGTTTTGCGTCATTTTGCCCACCTCTTTCAGGCTAAATTTAATTCATCGCAACAGTTCCAATAAGCTTCTTGGCCGACATTGATGATGTCGTCGATCTTATGGCTGATACTGTCGATGATGTTTGGGATGAAGCTCTTGCTGAAATAACCTTCGGTCTCGATACCGATGACTAGCACCGGTGTTTCGAATTTGACGCGGCCATTACCGGTACGTACGCCGAAGCGGACAAGTCCGATACCTGGCAGGTCGACGTTGATGTGCAGGTCGATCATGTGATTTTTGCCGGCGAAATTGCAGGTAAAGTCACAAGGCAAGCCGTAGATAAACGCATCGGTGCCGAGTTCTCTGTCCTCTTGGGAGGTAGCGAAACGGAATTCTGATGTGCTGAGTACTTTGCCCTTTTTGGTGAAATGGATGCCGAAGACGTCGATGAGCTGCGTTTCCAATTCGTGGCCAGCGGACAGCTTGAAGATATCTGCATAGGGATCTCGTGCCATACTGGCACCTCCTTTCTAATTTTGAAGCACCAATAGGCGAAAAACATAGATGTAATGGGTGCGTAGGGCGCTTTTGAGAGCGACTCTATCCTCTAATTATATCACAGATGATGAAAATAGTCAATAGCGGAATGGTGTGATAGAATAGAGGTAGTAAGGAGGGAAAATGAGTAGTATTTTTACGAAGATTATCAGGGGTGAGATACCGAGCTATAAGGTGTATGAAGATGAGCGGACGTTTGCGTTTTTGGATATTCATCCGGAATCGGCGGGACATGTGCTGGTGGTGCCGAAGGTGGAAGTGGACAAGTTTTATGATTTATCAGATGAAGATTATGCGGCGCTGTGGGCGACGGTGAAGAAATTGGCGAAGCATATGGATGAGGTATTGGGAGAGAGGGTGTTGCTGAGAGTGATTGGGACGGATGTGCCGCATGTGCATGTGCATTTGATGCCGCTGGATCCGACTTGGGAGCACGGACGGGTGTTGGAGTTATCAGATGGGGAAATGACGGAGATTGCGGAGAAGTTGCGATTGAGTTAGCGGCATAGGATGAGGGGTTGATTCAGAAGATCAATGATTGTTGCGTTGCTCGAAAAAACGGTTAAGAGTCTGTATGAGCTCTTGTGGAGTGAGGGATGGCCTATCTGAGAGAGAGGTGGTGTATTTTTGAAAATCTTGAAAAAACTCGCCGATTGGGTTGATGAGGGCAGTGACTAGGATAACAAAAGGAAGGAGGAGCGCAACGGCTATTAGGCCGTAGACCAAGGGGTGTTTTTTGGAATCTGTCTCGGGTTTTTCGTCTGGGGTGATGGGGGCGCGTGAGTGTGATTTGACAGGGGTAAATGGGCGGTTAATGGGGTCGTATTCTGGCTTGTAGTCGTCATCTGGTTCGGATTTTGCGGGCGGCTCGTAGATTTTCTCTGTACGGAATTTGGAAATGCTTTTTGATTTTTGTGGATTCACGAGGTCAGTATAGCATGAACTAGATTAAGGTGAGTTCGTTCTTGAGGCGCTGCATGGTGGTTTGCTTTTGCTCGAGATGTTTTTGGGTTTCTTCGACGAGTTCTTTGGGGGCTTTATCGCGGTAGTTGGGGTTGCGGAGGCGGGTTTCTAAGGTGTTAATTTCGGCGCCGAGCTTTAGGATGTTATTTTCGAGGTTTTGCTTGTACTCTTTGAGGGTTTGTTCGTCGATGTCGAGGTAGATCTCGCGGTTGGGGAGGGCGATGCGCATGCCTTGCGGAGTGTCATCTGGGATAACGGCGGGGACGTGGGTAAGGAACTGGATGAGAACTTGGTTGTCATTGACTAAAGAGTCATTGCCAAACAAAAGATTGGGTTTCTGACCGCCTGGGAGGCTCTGTAGATGGCCTCTGACGGTGGAGATGATAATCATTAGGGTTTCGAATTGCTCGGCGGTCATAGGGTCGTAAGGGAGCTTGGCGGGCCATTTCTGGGTAATTAAGAGGTCGGTGGTCCAAGATAGAGTTTGCCAGATGGTTTCGGTGAGGAAGGGGGCGAAGGGGTGGAGCATGATGAGGATGTGTTCGAGGGTTTTTTGGAGGAGAGGGGTATTTTTGTAGATTTTTTGGCTTTCGAGGAACCAGTCAGCGTATTTGTTCCAAATGGTGTCGTAGAGGAGTTCGACGGCTTCGGCGAAGCGGTACTTCCCTATCAGTTTGTCGAGTTCGGTTTTGCAGTGGTCAAGTTCGCGGCAGATCCAGTCTTCGCCCATGTTGATGGTAGTGAAGGGTGATTTTTCAGAAGACACTTCGGGGGAAGCGCCTGTCTTTACAGGGCTTCGCCCCTCGCGTTCGGCTGGAAGTAGGGGCGCAGCGCGCCCCTCTTCCACAGCTTCTTTAAAATCACCTTCATCTACCATCTGCTGGATGAAGCGGGAGATATTCCAGAGTTTGTTGCAGAGGTTGCGGCCGGCGACGACTTTGGATTCGGAGAAGGCCTGAGGGAGGCCGGCGGATCTGGAGCTGAGAATACCGATACGGAAGGCGTCGGAGCCGTATTTGCCGATGATTTCGATGGGGTTGATGACGTTGCCTTTGCTTTTGCTCATTTTTTGGCCTTTTTCATCGAGGACGAGGCCGTGGAGGTAGACGTCTTTAAAGGGGACGGTGCCGGTGCGATAGAGGCCAAACATGATCATGCGGGCGACCCAAGCGAAGAGGATGTCGGCGGCGGTTTCCATGACGGCTAATGGGTAATATGGGCTGGGTTGTTCTAGATGATTGGTGGTGATGTAAGGCCATTGACCAGAGGAGAACCAGGTGTCGAAGGTGTCTTCGTCGCGGTAATAGGTGACGCCGTCTTTGATGATGAAGGGTTGGTCGGTGTTGGTGTCGAAAATCCATTGGCCATCGTTGGCTTTGAAGGCTGGGATGGGGATGCCCCAGGGGATTTGACGAGAGATGTTCCAATCTTTGAGTTGTTTGAAGTAATTGATAACGACCTGCTTTTTGGACGCAGGATAGAATTTGATCTGATTTTCGCGGAGCGCCTCGATGGCTTTGGCGGCGAGAGGTTCAGTTTTGACGAACCACTGTTCTTTGAGGAGGGGTTCGAGGATACTGTTGCATTTGTAACAATGGGCGACAGAGTGAGTGATTTCTTTGCGGCCGCGGAGAAGGTCTTGGGCCTTGAGGTCTTTTAGAACCTTTTCGCGAGCCTGTTCGATGGTGAGAGCGGCGTAATCGGCGCCAGCAGCTTCGGTGAGCTTGCCGTCTTCGCCGATGACAGAGATCATTGGGAGGTTGTGGCGTTTGCCAACTTCGAAATCGATGTGGTCGTGGGCAGGGGTAACTTTAACGACACCAGTGCCGAAGGCTTCGTCGACGAAATCGTCAGCGATGACGGGGATCTCTCTGTCGGTAAGAGGTAACTTGACATACTTACCGATTATGTTTTGATAGCGTTTGTCATCTGGGTCAACGGCGACGGCGGTGTCGCCAAACATGGTTTCGGGGCGAGTAGTGGAGACGACGAGTTCACCGTGCCCGTCGGCCAGGGGGTAGGCGATGTCGTAAAGGGTGCCCTGCTCTTCTTTATGGGCGACTTCGATATCAGCGAAGGCGGTTTGATGTTTGGGACAGAAATTGACGGTTTTTTCACCTCTGTAGACGAGGTTATCGTCCCACATCTGCTTGAAGGTGGTGTAGGCGGTGTCGATAACTTTGGGATCAAGAGTGAAGGTGAAGGCAGACCAATCGAGAGAAGCGCCGAGGGCGCGGAGTTGGAGCTCCATGTTGCCGCGTTGTTCGGCGACGAAGTCCCAGGTCATTTGGTAGAGCTCTTCCCTGCTGTGGTTGAAGCGACTATCGCCTTGAGATTCGAGGTATTTTTCGAAAACGACCCAAGTTTCGAAGCCGGCATGGTCAGCACCGGGCAGGAACCAAGTGGAATCGCCGACTAATCTGTGATATCGGATAAGAGAATCTTCAACGGCGACGGTAAGGCCGTGACCGATATGAAGATTGCCGTTGGCGTTGGGAGGTGGGAGGACGATGGAGTAGGGATTTCCCTGCTCTGCGGGCCGGAAGGCGCCGGATGATTCCCAGAGGGCGTAAATATCGGGTTCGAATTGATTAGGTTCGTAAGTTTTACTAAATTTCATGGTTTAATTGTAGCATGTCTGTGGTACCGGTTATGGTATTGACTTTTATACATGACTATGATATAATGGGGAGGCATATTTGCACGTTGAGAGTGCGATAGAACATTGAAATGAGGTGAAAATTATGAGTTCTGAAAGGCCTAATGTAAGTGGTAATGACGCGAAGAAGGATGCTGAAGCGTTCGAAAGATTAATTAGCGACGTGCGTCGCGTCTGCGACGGTGAAGCCCCGATCCATTATGACCAAGAGACTGTGCGCAAGACGATAGCGACTATGAAAAAGATGTACGAGCGTGAGAAAGCGGCAGAGAATGCTGCCGGGGAAGATCCCATGGCGGCGTATTTGGAGTTAGTGGATTCGCAGGCGCAAATAGACAAAATCATTTGGGAAAGTAAAGGGGGTGAGCGGAATGCCAAATTTGGAGATTCATTATAGGAAAGGCGTAGAGAAAAAGATTGGTTTTGAGACTTTGGGGGAGGTTTGTCAGATAGCTTTATCTCAGGCTTTTAATAAGGCGAATGAGGCTAATACGGATCCAACAGATGTCTTGGTGCGTTTTGTTGAAGCGAGTCGATGGGATCGGGGGATTCCGGACATTTGCTTCGTGATAAAATGCGGGGAAGATGGACTGACGCATAATCAACAATTGGATTTATGTCTTAGTTTTTGCCGTTGTGAGCCAATTTTTGGTTATTCGATAGATACCGTTTGCGCGCAGAATAATCTATCCCTTGATGTAGAAATTTTCAATAAGAGAAGTCATGGGGTTAGTTATGATGCGTGTGGCGATCATTACGGTTCATTTTAATTACCTATGCAAGATAGCGGTTCCCTGTTGGGAGCCGCTTTTTCTTGGTTTTTATATCAAAACTTTCACATGAAATATAACCACGAGCGATATTTCACGTGAAATATTTGACAGTAGGTGCAAATTATTTTGTGTTATGCACTTTTTGTTCTCCCAAGCCGGTTATGGCTTGTTGGGTCTATAGTATGCTAAATGGGATGCTAAGTCAAATGGTTGCTAATAAACAGGTTAGTAATAGTTAAAGTGCTTGTGGATTTGTGCGAAAGTGTATAATGGTGGCAAATGGCGTTTATAAGGAAGTTTAAGACGGGAAGTGGGGCGACTGGAGTGCAGGTGTGTTGGAAGCAGGGTGGGAAAGTAGTGCGGACAGAGCACATTGGATCGGCAAACTCCGAAGTGGCTTTAAATAGATTACTGGAAGAGGCTAGGGAAGTGATGCGGGGGAAAGATCAAAAACCATTGTTTGATATGAATAAGACCAAAAAGAGTGATTAGTTGATTTTTGAGCGGGGAGAGATGTCGAGGCTGTAGGGGTCGGTGGGTTTTTCGCCGGCTTCTATAGCGAAATAGGCGGCGGAGGCGACCATGGCGGCGTTGTCAGTAGAAAATTTAGGTAAAGGGAAGAATAGCTGAACAGAGTAATTCTTAGAACCAGCTTGGTCGCCAGGAAAACCTGCTTCGGGCAGGGTTTTCTTGGGAGTTGCTACGTTCTTAGAATTACTCTGTTCAGGTATTTTCTCCTTAACTTTTTCACGGAGAAGGGAATTGGCAGCGACGCCGCCAGCGAGGAGGACGGATTTTGGCTGGAATTTTTCGATGGCTTGAGATAATTTTTCAACTAAGATATCGATGGCGGTATTTTGGAAGGAGGCGGCGAAATTGGCGATTTGTTGTTTTGATAGTTTGGCGGCGAGCTCGCCACTAGGAGTGGAAATAGGCAAATTTAGTTCCTTTTGGATGGCACGGAGGACGGCGGTTTTAAGGCCGGAGAAGCTGAAATCGTAATCTGGCATTTTGGGGTGGGGAAGGGGATATTTATGGGGGTCGCCAGTTTCGGCGGCGGCGGCGATGGAGGGGCCGCCGGGGTAGGGAAGTCCTAAAATTTTGGCGATTTTGTCGAAGACTTCGCCGATGGCGTCGTCATGAGTGGTGCCAATAATTTCAAAGTGATTGTGGCCGGTCATATGGATGAGTTGAGTGTGACCGCCAGAGACAATCAGAGCTATCAAGGGGAAAGAAGGTAATTCTGACGAGGCCCTTTCGCGTGCGCGCCCGTCTTTACGGGGCGCAGTTGCTGCAGTCGGGCCGGAAATAGATGGCCGGCGGCCATCTCTTCCGCACGCCTCGCTAGAATTACCTTCATTTTCACTTGATAGCCAGTTTGCGTAGATGTGAGATTTGAGGTGATGGATGGGGTAGAGAGGTTTTTGGTGCAAAATAGCGAGGGTACGGGCGGTGAGAGTGCCAATGAGGAGGGAACCGAGCAGGCCGGGAGTGTGGGTGACGGCGATGGCGTCGATTTCGTTCCAGTTGAGGCGGGCGTCTTTGAGAGATTGATCAATGACGGGGAGAATAGCTTCAATGTGAGAACGGGCGGCGATTTCGGGGACGACACCACCGTAGGCTTGGTGGATGTCAATTTGAGAAACGACGACGTTGCTTAAAATTTGCGTGCCATTTTCGATGATGGCGGCCGCGGTTTCATCACAACTGGTTTCGATGCCTAAAATCTTCATAGATCTCGAGTAAATAAAGTATACCACTATTGGTGGATTTAGAAACGGTGTGATAAGATAGAGGTAATGGTTAAAAACTTGAAGGGAAGGAAATAAGGTGAAAGCTGTAGATGGATTCACTAATAAGAGGAGGAGGCTGAAATGGTGAGTGAGAGAGTTTCTGGTAGCAACTGGAGCAGCGCATATGAGGAAGAGCGGGCGGCAAAACGCCAGGATCGGATGGAAGAGGTGGATTTTGATTCTTATCCAAAATTGCCGGGTGAAAACAATGAGGCATACGGTGAGCGTTTGAGGGGTATAAATACGAAATTGAAAGACTGGGAACAGAGTAATGTGGAACCGGAATCGGAAGCGGAGCCGCCGGATAAGATCCGCGCGATGATTGAAGAGAAAGTGCGCTTGGGAGTATATACGCCGGAGGAGGGGGAGGACATGATTGCCAAGATGAGCGCGCGGATGGAGCAGAAAAAAGAAGATAAGAGATACGAAACTTGGCAGCAGGGCAATGCGGATGAAATGAACGAGAGATTGGCAGAGCGGGGGCAAGTGGGTTTTGCAGAGAAGGCGGCGGAAGAAATCAAGAGCAAAGTTGACGAAGCGACGATTCGGGAGGCTCTGGAGACGGGAGATAATGGTAAGGTTTTGACGATATTGGCGAACTTGCCGAAGAAAGAGGGGATTAGGGACGAACAAGATCAGCGGGAATATGAAAATGAGTTGCGCCGGAAGACGCAAGAGGCAAATGACAGATACGGTATTGTGCTGGGCGAGGCGATGAAGATTCTGAAAACCGAGTATGCCAATAAGCCGCCGGAATCACCTGAACCAGATGATGATCCTGGTAAGCCAGGCGAGGGCGAAGGCGGTAAGCCAGGCGAAAAAAAGGAAGAGGGAGAGAAGTCACGCGAAGAGATGATTGAGGCGGTATATGGCGATTGGGCTTGGTTGGAGAAAAATGGCGATTTGACACAAAATGAACTCAAGGCATTGGGTGATGCGGAATTGAAGTCTCTGTATGAAAAATGGGCGAAAGAGAAGACGGAAACTGCGGAGAAAAAAGAGCGAGAAAAACTGACACCTAAAGAGCTGGAGTTGCTGGAGGGCAATGTTGAGTTGCGTGACAGACTGCTGAAGATATCACGTGAGGAATTGGCGGAGATGTCGGCGAAGCGGCGCGGGGTGTTTGGACGGAAGAAGGGTGGTGAACAGGAGAAGATATACAACGAGGCACGTGAAGCTTACGGTAATGATGTAGCGGCGGTAATGAAGGGTAAGATGGACTTGTTTATGAACAAGAATCCGGAAGCGACTGAGGCGGAGGTGAACGCAGAATTTATCAAGCTGTGGACGGCAGAGAACAAGCAATTGATAGATACCACGAAAGACAGGATGGATAATGGTAATGTCATCAGAAGAATTGGTAAGTTCCTAGATAAGGCTCCGATGTGGCTGCGGATAGGAATTGGCGTGGGAGCGGGCGCGCTTCTGGGGGCGGCGACTGGTGGGCTAGGTTTGGCGGGGGCAGTCGGAGCGGCGGCAGGAAATGCGGCCTTGTTGAGTAGGAGCGGCTCGAAGAATAGTGAAATTAACCGAAATAGAGATTTGTTTGATAGAACTATGGAAATTGAAGAAACTGGTGCTGACGGTGAGGACAAGAAGACTGAAAAGGTAGAGCTGAAAAAGTATATTTCTGAAAACTTATCTAAAGATCAAAAAGCGACGTATGATGTGGTGGCAGGAATAATAACCGGAGCTCATACGGATGCGATTTTGGAAGACAAGTATCGAAATAGGAAACGGACAGTTATAGCGGTGGGCTTGGCAGCGGCGACAGCGTTTGCGGCGCACCAGATAAGCCACGCTATAGCTAATAGAGGTGGCGGGACTGAGACATCGGGTGCGGGGACTCCGGACGGAGGGACCCCTGAAGCGGGCAATATGCTCAAAACGCCTGCGCCTACTGAAACGGGCGGTGGCGTACAACCTGGCGGCCTGTCGGAAACTAGCGGCGGGGTGAGGTTTGGCGGCGGGGAGGCGGCTTCTACAATTCCGGTGGAGAGCGCCCCGGTCTTTAATTTGGACTATGTAGCTCCGCCAGGTAGTAATATTGGGACGGCTTTTAAGACAATGTTTGGCATAGAGCCGGGGAGCACAGCGTATAATCAGGCCTTGGACGTATTTGAGGGGGCCACAGGTATAGCAAGGGGCAATACGCATGTATGGGCAAACCAATTGATAAACCAAGATGGGGCGCAAGCGGTTGCCAGGGCGATAGAAAATGGGATTATTAAGCCGTAAGTAATAAAAGGGAAGGAATAAAATGCACAATTTAGATGAACAATTCTTAAAAGATGTAGGGGTGGCAGATTTGCCAGAAGATATGAAAGCAGAGCTGGTGGAGGGGCTGGAGAAGCAGATTCAAGATCGCATTAGTTTGAGGATGGCAGAGGTGCTGTCCGATGAACAATTAGATGCGTTTGCGGGTATTGGTGCTGACGAGCAAACAAAATGGCTGGAAGAGAATGTGCCAGATTTTAGAGAGATAGTGGAAGATACGTTGAGGGAAGTAAAGGAAGAAATCTTGGCTCAGAAGGCGCAAGCACTGGGCAATTAGCGATAGTATTTGAGTGATTCGATGGGGTTTTTGCGGGCGGCTTTGAGGGCGGGATAGATGCCGAAGAGGATGCCGACGGTGAGGGAGGTGGCGCCGGTGATGCCGAGAATTTCCCAAGAGATGAAGGGATTGAAAGGCGTGATGAGAGAGACTAAGAAAGCCAAGGCGTAGCCGAGGGCGAAGCCGATAATACCGCCTAGGACAGCGAGGACGATGGATTCGAAGAGGAATTGGAGGAGGATATTGCTGCTGCTGGCACCGACAGCTTTGCGGATGCCGATTTCGTGAGTGCGTTCGGAAACAGAGACGAGCATGATATTCATGACACCGACGCCGCCGACGATGAGGGAAATGCCGGCAACGAGGGCAAGCATGCCAGAGATAATAGAGAAGAGGGAACCAGCGGGATGGGAAATTTTATCGCCGGAGAGAACGGCGAAATTTTGTTCACCGGATTTGGAAGCAGAGAGCTGTTCGGTGATGACGTCGATGGCGTCATCGATGTAGTCGGTAGCGGCGACTTTGATGTTGATTTGTTGAATTTGAAGATCGGTGAGAGTAGCGAGATAACTGGCGTTGACGAGCATGGCGGTGTCGAAATCGACGTTGTTGAAATTGATGGGGTCGTTGATGGAATCGAGGACGCCAACGACCATGAATTTTTCGTCTAAATAATGGATAGTTTTGGTGACGGCGCTGGTGGTGCCGAAGAGGCTGAAAGCGAGCGCGCTGCCAATGACGGCGGTATTTTCTTTAAGTTCATCGCTAAGAAATTGGCCGTTTTTAAGAGGAAGATTGAGTATTTTAGGAAGGTCTGGAGTGGTGGCGACGATGGTGGCGGAGGGTATTTTGTTGTGTTCGACGGAGATGGTGGCTTGACTGATGGCGAGGGGAGCGACGGCGGCGATGTTGTCGAGTTTGTCGATAGTTGTAACGTCTTTGAAAGAGAGGTTGGATTTTTGGTACTGGGAAGAGGCGGTGAGTTCGTCAACAATGCTGCTGACGGCATCTTTGCCAGAGCTGGGGCGAACGACGATAAGGTCAGCGCCGGTTTTTTCGATTTGGGTGGAAATAAGACGGTTAATGCCGCCGGCAAGAGAAAGAATCAGGACGATAGAGGCGACGCCGATGGCGATGCCAAGAGCGGTGAGGAAAGAACGAGTGCGGTTACGGCGCAGGCTGCTGGTAGCGAGTTGGATGTGGGTGCGGATGAGTAGGCTCATTTCTTTGTCCTCTTAGTGGTTTTGGCGGCGGTTTTCTTGGTAGACTTTTTTGGGGTCGTTTTCTTGGTGGTTTTCTTTGCGGCAGGCTTTTTGGGTGTTTTGGTGGTTTTTTCGACTTTAACGGAGATGGTTTTTTTGGCAGGTTTTTTAGCGGTAGGTTTCGGTGTTGGTTTGGGTGCAGGTTCAACCTCCGAAACAGAGATGGAGACGGGCTTGGGTTCAGGCTTTAATTCGGGCTTTGGTGCTGGCACCGGAGCGGCAGCGGGTTTAGGTGGTGGTAAGGGGGCAGGGATGTCAGGTTTGCGAGGCAGGACGCGGACAGCGATTTTTTCGGGATCGCCGGGTTTGGGGAGGTCGCGGTCGGCGACAGTCTTGATATCGGTATCGATTTGGCCGTCTAGCATATTGATGACGCGAGTGGCGTAGGTGGTGAGGGCAGGATTGTGGGTAACCATGATGATGGTGTTGCCTAAAGAGTGGATATCACGAAGTTCTTCCATGACGATGTGGGAGGCGCGGCTGTCAAGGTTGCCGGTGGGTTCATCGGCGAGGATGAGACTAGGATTGGCGACGAGAGAGCGAGCGATGGCAACGCGTTGCTGTTGGCCGCCGCTGAGCTGCCAGGGCATGTAATATTCGCGTTCTTGGAGGTGGAAATGGTCGAGGATGTTGCTGGCCATGCGCAGGCGGCGGTATTTGTGAAAACCGGAGTAAACGAGGGGGAGGGCGACGTTTTCGATGATGGGAAGGGTGGGGATGAGGTTAAAGTTTTGGAAAATGAAGCCGATTTGGCGGGCGCGGAATTTGGCTTGGCGGCGGCTGCTAATGCGGGAGACGTCGCGGTTGCCGAGGAGGTATTGTCCCGAGGTGGGCTTGTCGATGAGGCCGATAATGTTCAGGAGGGTGGTTTTACCGCAGCCAGAAGGCCCCATGATCATAATGAATTCGCCGCGTTTAACGGTGAGGTCGAAATCGCGCAAGGCATAATATTCGGCATCGCCGAAACCATAGCGTTTGGACAAGCTTTGAAGCTCGATGATAGTCTCCTGATTTGCCATTGTTTATTAGTATAGACTTTTGGGACTGGGAAAGGAAGGCGTATTTTGGTATGATTTTGACGTGGGGAGAGGTGTCCGAGTGGTTGAAGGAGCACGCTTGGAAAGCGTGTGTGCGACGCGAGTCGTACCTGGGGTTCGAATCCCCATCTCTCCGCCAAGCTTAGTAAATAGGAGGTAAAAATGAAGAAGAAAAAAGAAGCGAAAAAGATTTGGTTGCTGATAGTTATTGTGGTCGTAGTGATAGCTGGTGCGGCGGCGGGAATATTGATTTGGCGCGGAAATGACGATAGTAATGGCGGGGACGAGGTGCAGGAGCTGGTTATTGAGATGCAAGACGTAGCTTTTAGGCAAAATGGTGTGGATGTAGAGGCGAAGATTCCGAAAGAGGGTTGGTTTGAGGAAGAAAAGATGTATATTTTTAACTTCTTCAACCCAGATAAAGATCAGAATTTGGATGGCGTGATTGACTTGGATGACGTGAGGATTGGCACGCCGCGCGTTAGCATCACGATTGCTTCAACCCGAGAAAAATTTGATGTGGGTATTTTTGCAGATAATATTGCCAAAGCGACGCCGGTGGCAGGCAGGACGATTGGCGGACTCGAAATGACTGGTCGGGAGTGGAGCGAGGCAAGTAATGGCACTTTTATTGAATATATTGGCAAGATTGATGAGAAACATTTTGTAGGAGTGAGCGTAAATAATCTGGACGTAGAAAATGCTGAGGCGAAAGCAATCCTGAACAGTATTGAGTTTGTAAACGTAGCTTACTAGATAAGAGCTAGGTGGCATTATTATGCTAATGGTATTAGAATAGGGTTATGGAAGAGAATTCTACTGGGCAGCCCCTGGTGCAACCGCAGCCGGCGAAAGAGCCAGTTCAGGGTAATACCGAGATCAGGAATTATGCGCAGGGGGAGATGTTGACGGATGGGCGAATTTGCGCCTTGTTTTTGGCTGGATGGGCGAGTAGCCCAGTGTGGCAGTTTGATTTGGTATTTAAAGACTTGGCGCGGGCTGTTTCTGATATGGCGATCAAGTATGCGGATTTTGGGCAGAAGAGTTTCAATCCCGAGGAGATTAGCGACAAGGTGGCGGAGGAGATCGGCAAAAAGGAATATGGGCGGTATCTGGTGGTAGGGATGGGATTGGGCGGACAATTGGCCTATAAAGTATTGACGAAGTTGGATGCCGAGATGACGCAAAGGACGACGGGTATATTGTTTAGTACGCCGGCAAGTGGGGTGGATATCAAGGATGCGGGTAAGCTTTTGACATGGATATTGCAAAAACAGGGGTTGGCGAAATTTTTGGATAAGTTTAGAAAAATTTATTGGAAAATCTTTGGCAAGAAAAAGGACACTAATAAGTTTACGGATGAGATGTTTGACACTTACGCGCATCAGCGGGCGTATGAAAGCCAGTTCTCGGTTGATACATTTTTTACTCAGGCGAGTTATTTTTACGGGTTTGCGGCGGACAAACCGGTTGGATCAAGACTAGTTGTGGTGGATGCGATTGATGATAAATTTCTAAAGGTGAGTGTGGGCTGGGATAAGGTGGCGAAGGAGATTGACCACAGAAAAATTACGGGGGGAAATGCCGATAGTATTGTGAGTCATATGGAGTATGCAAGGATTATCATGGATGAGGAGGGGAGGGAAGAGCAGCTGCTACACAACCTGATGGAGAAATTTGGCGTACAGGGGTAAAAAATGGGTGTTGACATTGGTGAAGAAGTGCGCTAGAATTGGATAAGTTTTATTCAAGTTCTGTTTATGAACCTCTGAAAATGTTTAGATATGCGAGGATGAACGTTTTTAGAGTCTCTCTTCAAGAAAAATTATCTTTTAACAATTTGGACAACGAAAGAAATTTAATTGACGGCGAGAAATTGAGTATCAATTTCTAGTTAAGTCAATGCATAAAAAGGTACATAAGGGCACTGATAGTGGATGCCTTGACATTTACCACCGATGAAGGCCGTAGAACTCTGCGATAAGCTTCGGGGATCTGAGAGCAAGATTTGATCCGGAGATAGCCGAATGGGGAAACCTAGCTTGGGTCATGCCAAGTTGCCGTTACCTGAACACATAGGGTAATGAGACGGGAACCAGCCGAACTGAATCATCTTAGTAGGTTGAGGAAAAGAGAATAAATAATGATTCCGAAAGTAGTGGCGAGCGAAATTGGAACAGTCCAAACCTTTTAAGTTTCTATCGTATTTCTCTGTGCTTCTAGATTAGGCGCGGCCTAATCTTAAAGTATAGATATATTTCTTGCGGACACACTGGCAGAGGAAGGGGGGCCTCTAGAGGATTCGCAGGAATTGGTTTTACTATTGCCGAAAGTAGTGGCGAACGAAATCGGGCCAAGGAGCCCGCTCCAATGGGGCGGCAATATACCCAATGGTAAGACCGAAGGGGAAGTAGCAGACAATTGAATACTGCGACTCCGGGAGGGGTCGCACAGGTGCTTAGCTTATTTAATATAAAAGGTGTCTGTCAATTTCAATGGATGCGGCAGGATGCCGCAGGATGCGGGAGGAGTGAGAGTAGAACTCTTGGCTCCGCGTACCGCGAGTGATGACTCTTCGGATCAACGCATACCTCCTTTGATGGTTGTTTTCAGAGCTTTGGGTTTCTCATGCTGGCTTGGATTTCCTCCTACCGGGCACGTGAACTGCAGGACTATGAACCACCCCTAACCCCCCGCTACCTCTCCCCTTAGCACTTTCCTTGAGTGGGCTGTTTTCGCCAACGGCCCACTCTATATCAAGACAAGCATAGAGAAATACGATGGATATGGCTTAACGGCCAATGCTTAGAGGTGTTGCGTGTTGACACAATTTCATGATTGAGTGTTGTAAGATTTACAACATTTAATTATGAAACCGACAGCGTTAACTGAGCGGATAATGATATAAACCTGTAGATCATAGCGGAAGCGTTTGAAAGGCGCGCCAGAGAGGGTGAAAGCCCCGTATGCGAAATGGTCTTAGGCATTATATGTGTTTTCACAAGTAGGACGGGGCACGAGAAACCCTGTTTGAATCCGGCACGACCACGTGCCAAGACTAAATATGGTAAATGATCGATAGCGAACTAGTACAGTGATGGAAAGGTGAAAAGAACCCCGGGAGGGGAGTGAAATAGATCCTGAAACTCAGTGCCTACAAGGTGTCGGAGCGGAGTGGGACAGAGCCCATGGCTCTAAACGATACTTTCTTTTTAGTAAAAATTTCTTTATTTCAAGAAGAAGGGGGGTGTACATTCATGACAACGGATGAAAGGGATATGATGAGCGAGACTCTCGAGAAGGTCTATGCTGCCATCAATCATTTGGAAGATGGGGACGTAGAGCTGGCCAAAACCGAAATGAGTGAGGTTAAGAAGTCACTTAAAAAGTTTTTAGGCCGCTAGTCTAAACATTAAAGGCAAAGCGAGTGGGCTTGCCCACTCAACTTGAAATAACGAAATAATAATCAATTTCAAAAATCGGAATTTACTTCTGTTTTTGAAATTATACTAAGGGAAAATCGTTGGGGAAAAACCGTAGGTTTTGCCCCATTCCGTGACGGCGTGCTTTTTGTAGAACGATCCAGCGAGTTAATGTTGTCGGCAAGGCTAAGTCAGTTGACGGAGCCATAGTGAAAGCGAGCCTTAATAGGGCGTCAAGTCGGCAGTATTAGACCCGAAACCGGGTGACCTAACCATGAGCAGGTTGAAGCTGCAGTAACATGCAGTGGAGGACCGCACCGGGACACGCAGTAAAGTGTTCGGATGACTTGTGGTTAGCGGTGAAATGCCAATCGAACTCGGAGATAGCTGGTTCTCCTCGAAATAGCTTTAGGGCTAGCGTTGTTTTAGTAGCACTACGGGGTAGAGCTCTGAAAGGGTCGAGGGTCCGCAAGGATACCTCTCCCTATCAAACTACGAATACGGAGTGTGTAACAACAGCAGTCAGAACGGCGGGGCTAAGCTCGTCGCTCAAAAGGGAAACAGCCCAGACCATCGTCTAAGGTCCCTAATTAACACTAAGTGGGAAACAAGGTGAGACTTCTTAAACAGTTAGGATGTTGGCTTAGAAGCAGCCATTCATTTAAAGAGTGCGTAACAGCTCACTAATCAAGAGGTTTTGCGTGGAAAATGTAACGGGGCTAAGTGTTATACCGAAGACATGGATACAGTATCTGGAACAAAGTTTGTAGTTTTGTTCGATTTTTTCTTTCAGTTTCATGCTAAAATATGGGGTAATGGGTGCAATGATATATCTCTTTATATATCCGGCGTTAGCGTTAGCGCTTGCTATAATTTCGATATCTACTACGGTCAAAGCGATAAAAGCTTTGAGTGCGATACGAAAGGTTAAATTAAGCCGTAATAATAAAGAAGTAACGTACAGAAAAGAAACCGCGAGAGCCATTTTAGATATCGTGATAAGTATATTTTTATTTGCGATAGGCATATATTTGTTCACTCTCGTAATACCGCGTTAATTAGCGTGGCGCATTAGATATGTGAATATTTGTTAGCCATCAGACTGAAATTAGAAAGAACAAAAACTATGATTTTTGTCCCAGATATTGTGTGGTAGAGGAGCGTTGATATTGCGGTGAAGTCAGATTGGAAAGTCTGGTGGAGCGGTATCAAGTGAGAATGCTGGAATCAGTAACCATAAGACAGGTGAGAATCCTGTCGGTCGTAAGAGCAAGGTTTCCAGGGCTACAGTAATTGTCCCTGGGTTAGTCGGTCCTAAGCCGAGGCGCATCAGCGTAGGCGATGGACATCAGGTTAATATTCCTGAACAGGTAGTAGTTGTTGACATTTCACGGTATGTGACCGGAGCGGATTTATGGTATATCCGTCCAACTGTCTAGGGAACTAGACGGGAGTGAAAGTTACCCCTTGGGGTGACGATTCTGGGTAAAGTGCTGGCTAGAAAAGATGATCAACTTAGGCTGCTGCCTACCGTACCGCAAACCAACACAGGTGCTCGGGTCGAGTAGACCAAGACCTACGAGAGAACCTTCGCTAAGGAACTCGGCAAAAAAGCGTCCGTAACTTCGGAATAAGGACTGCCCTCTCATTAAGAAGAGGATTTGCTAGTTAATTTAGCGAGAAATTTGGTTACCAGTTAGCTAAGAAACAAGGATCAAAGACAAAACTTTTTATTCTAATCGTATTTTACTGTGCTATGGAGCACAGTCTGTTGCTGTAGGAGACGACGTTCGACTCCGCACTAGGTGATGAAGAAAGAAATTTCGATTCCCCCTCAGAAGGGAAGAGGCCAAACCGGACCCGATAATAGACTGCAGATCGTGTAGACGACAGACAGCCGGGCCGGGGTTAGGGACACCAGATATGCTAGTCACTGAAGGACTTCACTGAATTGGGCAAGGTTGCCCAGCCAGAGAGGGTGTAAGCCCCGTGAGAGAGGCCAACGTGACGGTAGGTGGATCCAGAGTACCGCAGATTTGCGGGAAATTGGGTGACCCAATTTCCACCCAAGCCTAAACATCATCTAGCGCTCCCCAGAGAGCGCATGGGAAGTCGGCAGGCGGCAAGGTTAAGGTGTTCAGCACCGGAGCCGTCGCGATCGCGTGCTATGCATGCGTGAGTAGAGTCGCTTCCGACTTCTTCCTGGGGTATAGCCTCAAGCAGACTGTCGTAGCACAGTTCAAATTAACCCTGGGGGGACCGGAGTGTCCCCCCTATACCAAGCTCAGTAAAATGCGATTAGAGTAGGGAAGTGAAGTCTTTGACTTTGTTTCTTAGCTAACAAGTGTATCTTTTAATTATCAAGTTTCTTTGCTGAAGATAGAATAATAAATTATAAATTTGTTCTTTAACTAGCGCCTAGACTCGTCTTTTTGATGAGAGGGCCGCAGCTAAAGAGCCCAAGTAACTGTTTACCAAAAACACAGGTCTCTGCTAACGCGAAAGCGGATGTATAGGGGCTGACTCCTGCCCGGTGCTGGAAGGTTAAGGGGAGAACTTCACGGTTCGAACTGAAGCCCCAGTGAACGGCGGCGATAACTATGATCGTCCTAAGGTAGCGAAATTCCTTGTCTGGTAAGTTCAGACCCGCACGAATGGAGTAATAATTTGGGCACTGTCTCGGCGAAGGCCTCGGTGAACGTGCATTGGCGGTAAAGATGCCGTCTGATCATGCCAGGACGAGAAGACCCCATGGAGCTTTACTACAACTTTGCATTGTTGTTAGGAACATTATGTGTAGCATAGGTGGAAGTCTATGAAACCGATACGCTAGTATTGGTGGAGACGACAAGTGAAATACCACCCTTAGTGTTTTTGACAACTTACTCTGACCATTAACTGGCCAGAGGACCGTGCATGGCGGGTAGTTTAACTGGGGCGGTTGCCTCCTAAAGAGTAGCGGAGGCGTTCAAAGGTTGGCTAACTACGGATGGAAATCGTAGTGGTAGTGTATGCGCATAAGCCAGCTTGACTGTGAGGGCTACAACCCAAACAGACACGAAAGTGGGAGCAAATGACCCGCTGTATAGATCTTCGGATCGATTTACGTGGGAAAGACAGCGCACACGGATAAAAGTTACCCTGGGGATAACAGGCTGATCGCGCCCAATAGTTCACATAGACGGCGCGGTTTGGCACCTCGATGTCGGCTCATCACATCCTGGAGGGGGAGCACCTTCCAAGGGTCCGGCTGTTCGCCGGTTAAAGTGGTACGCGAGCTGGGTTCAGAACGTCGTGAGACAGTTCGGTTTATATCCGGCATGATCGTTAGGAATTTTGAGGAGAGCTATCTCTAGTAAGAGATTGCTACTTCTGCCAGAAATGGCAGATGACAACACGGCTAATATCGGTGAAGGCTGACTTCTGTTCCGGTCTTAGAATTATATTGTAACGCGGTTCGTTATGGTATAATTTGCTTGAGGACCGACAATGGAAAAAGTTAATACCGAGGGAAGTCGACTAAGTACAGACAATGCATATATTGCGGGATTTCTTGATGGTGATGGCAGTATTATGTTGCAAGTCAAAAAGCGTTCGGATACAAAACGAGGCTTTAGATTTATGGCAACAATCTGCTTTTATCAAGATTCTCGCCACGATAAGCCTTTAAAATGGATACGTCAGAAAATCGGCGTAGGATATATTTCTAAAAGAAATGATGGGATAACGGAATTGCGAATCAATGGATTTGCAAGTGTTCGTGAATTTCTATCAGATCTACGACCATATGTCCGCTTCAAACATCTTCAAGTTGAAGCGATGATTGCGGCGTGTAAAATTTTAGAAAAAGGCATAAATGAATTGTCGAAAGAAGAGTTAATGAGTCTAGTTGGTTTAATTTTATTGATACAGCGTGAAAACTATGTCACGCGTCATAAAAGGACCGAAGATGATTTGCTTAAAATACTTGGTTTGACCCCGTATCGACTTGATAAATAGGGAATGCCCCCTGTTTACGGAACGGATAACAAATGGTGAAAGCCGTTATCTGTTAATATGCCGTTGTCTTAAGCTGGCGTCGTGCCAGACAGACAAAGATATAGTCAGTGCTAGTAGAAATACTGGAATAAACGACGAGAGGACCGAGATGGACGAATCTCTAGTGTATCGGTTGTGGCCACCTGCTGCATTGCCGAGTAGCTATATTCGGAACGGATAAGCGCTGAAAGCATATTAAGCGCGAAGCCGACTCCAAGATTAGAATTCCCTATGACCTCCCAGAGAGATGATCTGGTTGATAGGCGCAAGATGGACGCATGGCAACATGTGGAGTCGAAGCGTACTAATAGAGGCATTGCCTTTTTATGTCTCTAGTCATTTTAATCATGCTTGCATGACTAATATGGCTGGAGTAGACTTAACTAGTAATTGGTATTCCATATGAGTGTGGAGCCAAGTCAATTAAATTTTTGCTAGATGGGTATCAAGTTCGGGAGGTGATTCTAGGATTACTTCTCGAACTTGGTGTCCATAGCGCCGGGGAAATACCTGTTCCCATTCCGAACACAGAAGTCAAGCCCGGTAGCGGCGATTATACTGCTTTTTAGCGGGAAACTAGCAAGATGCCAAATTATATAAGAAACCTCCTAATCGGAGGTTTTTTATTGTGTGATATGATTTGGGTAGGCCAAATCTTTGAAAGTGAGGTGGTACATTATGTTCGGATCTTGGAGTGATGCCGTTGAAAATGCTTTGAAACGTTTCTTTGTGACTAAGGCATTTGTTCGTGCCTGGATGGCTCGCACTTTTCTCTACCGTAGAAACAATGACAAACATGAATTCAGCCGGTTGCTGAGCCCGACACTCAACGAGTTGTATTACTTGATGAGGGACTCCGAGAAACACATGGAATTTCAGTTATTTCTGATTGATTGCCGCAACAAGGTAGGGCATCACGGGAAATACGAACTAAGAGCCTCGCGTTAGCGAGGCTTTTTCGTTTATGCTATACTTTTTTTATGGAACGTGAGCGGAGTGCAATGGGCGCACAGAAGATATTGTCTGGGGTTTTTGCCTTGGTCATAGCTGGGATTGTGATAGTCTTGGTGGTATTTGTGGCACGCAGAGTGGGGGAGATAAATGATGTGTGTGCGGCGGGGGTGCATGGGATGGATATTACTGATGTTTGCGGGGAAGAAGAGGAGTGATGAAAATTGGCCGTTCGAGATAGAGAGAGAGTGACTAAAAGCACCAACTCTGCTTTTTACAAACCAGCTTTATCGCAGAGAAAACCTGTTTCAGTCAGGGTTTTCTCTGGAGTCGCTACGTTTGTCAAAAACAGAGTTGGTGCTTTTACTATATTTCTTTCTTGTTTTGTTTTTGCCTTTA
>Ga0082212_10000030_pt1 | contig 196268 bp, 169 predicted proteins | sample TergutNt197P3_FD_71548 | JGI IMG/M metagenome (GOLD analysis project Ga0082212, IMG submission 71548) | Neocapritermes taracua P3 segment gut microbial communities from Petit-Saut dam, French Guiana - Nt197 P3 | ecosystem: Host-associated > Arthropoda: Insects > Digestive system > Gut ... | reverse complement strand
GCTTTAACGGCATTTAATCCGCCAGCGCTGGTAGTGGTGAGTCCACAACCATAGCGAGTATCTTCAATAAAGGGAATGTCTCCAGGGACTCGTTCATCACGCAAGAATCCGTCTTGCATCATGCCGCCCCCAGCGCTAAAGCCGTTGGCACTTGCCGCATAGTTAAAACGATACTTCCCGACAAAATCGTATTCAATCAAGGCACCGGGGAAAACCGAGCCATACGCCACGTTGCGGCGAGCGGAATTAGTGTCAGGATAGCCTGTTGCCGCAATGATAGTACCTGTTATGTCGGTAGCTTTAAGCACCTGTTCACCCGACAAAGCAGCACGGGTGAGGTTTACGTAGCGCTCCTTCGGGTCAGTGGTTGTGGTGTCAACCCAATAGCCGGGCTGCGGACGTTCTGCGCCAAAATCGGCTAAGGTGAGTGCGGGGTCGCCTGTTGGTGTTCCCGTAGCATCGCAGGGGTACCATTCGGCGTCGTTTTTGTCGTAGACGCGATAGCGTGTATCAAGAGCGCCACTACTGCCGACAATTTCGTCGTAGTAATACACAGGATTGCCTGCGTCATCTTGAACAGGCGCGCCCCCATCCATCAACGGGCGATAGTAACTGGGAGCATCCGCAAGGGTAAGCGCTTCTGCGGGCTCCACAAAAGTAAAGACCATTGTTGGCAAAAGACCAACAATAAGCACAAATGCTACTACTGCCTTGAAAAAGGGTGCGGGTACGCGGTTAAGTACGGTCTGGCTACGTTTAAGCTTCATTTGACCACCTCAAGTCTAGTATTCACTTTTTCACTTGCAGGAAATATGCGTTTTCTACCCATGTCAACGACATGCCTCTTACAAGCACTTATGCGAAAGTTAACATACTTTATGACAATTATGCAACAGTTTTTCACAGTTTCTACAAAACTGAGCCACCAGATGTTGTTATTTCACGCGACTTTACACACAACATCCTGCCTTATGGGCACGTATGGCATTGTCATTGCGAGGAGTACGCGTAGCGTACGACAAAGCAACCTAGTCGTTGATGGGCAGGTTGAAGGGTTTTAGGTTGTTGCCTGGATTGCTTCGGGTAAACCCTCGCGATGACGAAAGTGTGCAGGTTGATGCTCTTCTGTGGTTGCTGGCGAAGGGATCGAGGTTCTCTCTGAACGCAAAGTATTTTATTTTAATGCGCCTTCAGCAGTGAAGCGCACGAAGATTCGCAGAATCTGAGTAGCGAAACGGGTGAACTGAGACCCCTTCAACAGCAACCGCGAAATTAGGATTGCGGGTCAAGCCCGCAATGACGGAAGTGCACAAACAAATGTTTGCTTTTTGAACGAAGTTGTGCTAGCATAAACGCAGTCAATGTTGGGGCAGTCATGCGCCCTGAGTATATCCCACACATTCAACAGTACCTTGTGAGCAGCCTGCTTTCCTGCTCACAACAGCCCTTTCGCGACTAAAAGGAGTAGCACTTATGGAAAACACCACCAAAGACATTGTTTCGGTTGAGCCTCTTGGGAACATCAAAGACCTCATTTTTACGATACGAGGTAAACAAGTATTGCTAGACAGCGACGTAGCACGACTGTACGGGTACGAAACAAAAGCCATTAATCAGGTTGCCGACCGCAACAACAAGCGCTTTCCACTAGCGTTTCGTTTCCAGCTAACTCACAAGGAAGCGGATGAAGTTTTGAGGTCACAATTTGTGACCTCAAAAAATAGCGAACAAAATACTAACTCTGAGCGGCGTGGAGGACGAAGATATCTTCCCTACGTATATACCGAACAAGGAATAGGTATGCTCTCAGGATTGCTGAAAAACGACACCGCCGTAGACGTCAGCATCGGTATCATGAATGCCTTTGTAGAAATGCGAAAACTGCTGGCTGCCAATGCCGACATATTTGCTAATCTTGCCCACATAAACACTAAATTGTTGGAGCACGACCACAAATTTGAAGAGGTATTCAGTCTGCTGGCACAACCCGAAATCATCAAGCAAAACATTTTCTACAAAGGGCAATTCTATGATGCCCACCAACTGGTGCGCGACATTATTAAGCAGGCAAAATCTCGCATTATCGTTATTGACAATTATGCAGATACTTCTGTGTTAGATCTGCTTGCCACCAAGGCAAAGGACGTTGTAGTTACGATTATCACCGATACAAGTTCTCGCATTCCCAATGCCGCGATTAATAAATTCGAGAAACAATACGGCAGCATCAAAATTCTAACAAGCAAAGATTTTCACGACCGCTTTGTCGTAATCGACAACAAAGTCTATACCTTTGGAGCATCGTTGAAGGATTTAGGAAACAAATGTTTTGGGGTTTTCAAAAATGAAGATGTTGCTCGTTTTCTCGCTTATGTTGAACGGTTGCTTTTGTAGGGGTTTACCTGTATGCACGTTTTAAGATTGCGATTCAGACCAAGAAGCAAAGTAAGAGTCGGAACCCGCCGCCTGAGTGCCTTCAGCAAAGTGGCGGTAGATGCGGCGCTTTTCGCAATGACGGGATAGCTTAGAGAAATTGCAGGAGGTTTGGGGAATGAAAGTCTTTTATTACCACATGGGCGACAGAAAGTTCTTCAAGTGTTCCTGATTCGTCGTGGTCATACACGCCGACCGTCAAATAGCCCGCCGCAATAAGGGTATCGAGCGCATAGCGAGCATCCTCAAACACCCAGGTACTTTCTTTCGGGGTTCCCATCAGTTCGCGGGCGCGGTCATACACAGTCGGTTCGCGCTTGGAAGCGCCCACATCGTCAACGGACACGATGGCATCAAGATAGGGCGTGAAGCCCCCCACTTCAAGCGCGCGATACAGCAATTTCGGCGACGTAGCCGAAGCAACGCCGCACTTCACCCCGCGCTCATGCAAAGCTTTAACGAAATCAAGAGCACCCGTGCGCGCAACAACCTTGTTTTCGTATTGGAAATACATCGTTTCGTTGATGATGCCAAGCACCTCTTGCGGGGAAGCACCTAAGCCAAACCGTTCGTGAAAGAATTGAGCGGTTTCGGGCAAAGTCAGCGCGTTGGCGTGCGACACTTCTTGCGGCGTTAGCACCACATCAACTTGTGCCGCAAGGCTATCCTGAAGAGAAAGCCAAGCCCCTATCGAATCGAGCAAGGTGCCGTCGCAGTCAAAAATCGCGCCCGTGATAGGCGTTTTATTTTCCCTTCCTGAATAAGGCATGTTGGGCTCGCCCACTAATCCTCAACACGAATCAAGGATGGTTCGGCAAGCACCGTGTCTTCAAGCTTGACGATGTCTTCCAATACCGCGCGAACGCTTGCTTCGCGGGCGGTGTGGGTTACGTACACTAAATCGACCTTGCTGCCGTCGCCTTGTCTACCCCGCTGCACCACCGAATGTACCGAAACATCGTATTTGGCGAAAACGTTTGCCATGGAAGCAAGCACGCCTGCACGGTCAGAAACCGCAAAGCGGATGTAGTATTTCGTGTCCAGTTTTTCCATAGGCACAAAGGGCACTTCATCGGTGCAGGTGCAGCCAACCAAAGGCGCGATGCCTGCCTGCAAATGCCGAGCACATTCGAGCACATCGCCCATAACCGCACTCGCCGCAGGTCCTGAACCAGCACCTTCGCCGAAAAACATGGTTTCGCCCACGGCGTCCCCCACCACATAGATGGCGTTAAAGACTCCGTTTACCGAAGCAAGCGGATGAGCGAGCGGCAGCATCGTTGGGTGTACCCGCACGTCAACGCCGTCTTCTCGGCGATGGGCAAGGGCGAGCAGCTTCACGCAATAACCCATGTCGCGGGCAGCTTCTAAATCAAGTGGAGTAATGTTGCGAATCCCTTCCGCATGCACATCATCAATGGTGACACGGGAATTAAAGGCGATTGATGCCAGAATGGCAATTTTCGCAGCAGCGTCAAGCCCGTCAACGTCAGCCGTGGGGTTCGCTTCCGCAAAGCCCTTATCCTGCGCTTCGCGCAGCGCCGTGTCGTAATCAAGCCCGTCTTCGGACATGCGCGTAAGCATATAGTTTGTCGTGCCGTTCACAATGCCCATAACGGTTGAAATTTCGTTGGCGATAAGCGAGTGCTTCAAGGGGCTGATGATAGGAATACCGCCGCCCACGCTTGCTTCGAAGAAAAGTTCCTTTTTCATCGAATCGGCAAGCTCCATGACTTCTTTGCCATACGTTGCCATGAGGGCTTTGTTTGCCGTTACCACATTTTTTCCCGCCTGAAGTGCTTCGACAACGATGTTGCGCGCAATACTCACTCCACCAATCAGTTCGATAACGATGTCGACTGCGGGATCGTTGATGATGTCGTGATAGTCTTGCGTGAAAAGGTCGCTTACTCCGTGCGCTTTCGCTTCATCGGGGTTAAGCGAACACACCCACTTCAGTTCAATGTCGATACCGAAGTGTCGAAGAAAACTTTCTTTGTGTTGTTTTATTATCTCGATGCAACCGCCACCCACGGTGCCTGTTCCAACCAGTCCAATCTGTATTGCCATGCTTGGCTCTCTTTCTTGCTCGTTAATCTAAGTCGCGCGCCATAATGTCGGCGTAGGTTTCTCGTCGGGTAACCACCCGCGCAACGCCGTCTTTCACAAACACGATTGGCGGGCGCGGCTGCCCATTATAATTGCTTGCCATGGTGTGGTTATAGGCACCCGTTGCGAAAACACAAACAATATCTCCCAAATCTGGTTTTTGAATCGACATGTCCAAAACGACCGCGTCGCTGCTTTCGCAATGCTTCCCGCACAAAGTGACGATTTCCGTTCGCGGCAAATCAGCCTTGTTCGCAATTATCGGTTCGTAGTTTGCCTGATACAGCGCGGTGCGGATATTGTCGGTCATGCCACCATCTATCGCCACATATTTGCGGATGCCAGGAAGAGTCTTTAATATCCCCACGGTATACAAGGTCACACCCGCATTCGCAACAAGGCTGCGCCCTGGCTCACACAAAATGCGGGGCACCTTCACGTCAAACTCTGCGCAAAAATCCTTGACTGCCGAAACGACCTCTTGGGCAAATTCGTCAATCGAAATCGGAGCGTCGCCCACGGTGTAGGCAACCCCCAAACCGCCGCCCACATCAAGTTCGTCGAGCTCAACCCCGTAGGTGCTTTTGATGCGCGCCATGAGTTCAACTAAAACCCGAATCGCTTCTCGGTGAGATTGCGCGGTAAATATCTGTGACCCGATATGCATGTGAAGCCCTTTGAGCCGCACGTTTGGTGCTTCCTGCGCATCTTTCACGCAGTTAAAAGCCCAATCATCACGCATATTGAAGCCAAATTTGGAATCTTCGCACCCTGTTTGAATATACACATGCGTGTCCGCCGCAACGCCAGGCGTAATGCGCATATAGATGTCTTGCGAAACGCCCTTTGCTGCGGCAATTTCTGAAATCCGTGCAAGTTCGATACGCGAATCAACCACAATACAGCCAACGCCTGCCGCAACGGCTTCTTCCAGTTCACGCGGTGTTTTGTTGTTGCCGTGCACCACGACGCGTTCCATAGGAAATCCGCACGCCTGAGCGATGGCAAGTTCGCCGCCGCCAGAAACATCAAGATATAAGCCTTCTTCTTCAAGCACTTTCAAAACTGCTTTGTTCAAAAACGCCTTGCTTGCGAATATAACGGCAGAATTTTCATGGCGGCTTTGAAACGCTTCGCGGTAGCTGTTCATTCGAAACCGCAAATCTGCTTCGTCAAAAACGTAGAGTGCGGTTCCTTGTTCTTTTGCAAGATGCACCATATCGACTCCGCCAATAAACAGATGCCCTTCTTTCACTTCGGCAGTTTTGGGCAATACTGCGCCCAACTCCATCGTAGTGAGATTGTCAGCTTGTTTCGTTGTGTCTGATAGAGGGAGTGCCATGGCATTCCTTTCGTATGCTTTATTCAGCTATGCGCATGCTTTGTTTACCTGCGTGCATCCATACTATCATAGCTTAAAAGCCAAACAGAGCCACCAAGCGATCCCAGAAGCTGATTTCGGTTACCAGTTCGGGCTCTTCTGCTTCAGCGGGCAGGGCAATCGGGTCAGAAACAATCACGAATTGCACGAGGTCAACATTGGTGTTTTTGGGACTCGTGAAGCTTATCGGCACGAAATCGTCGTTGTTGTAATCTTTTATCATCTTGTCGATTTCATCTTGCACCCGCTTCGGCAAGCCTTGCGTTTCGCGGGCAAGCACTTCGGCACCTGTCGAAAACTCTTGTGCTCCCCATGAAAGTTCGTTCGCGCCCCACGAAAGAGTATTTACCCCTCCGAGCACTTCAAACGCCCCGCCTGCCAAACGATTCGAGCCAAGCGACAAGCCCGCAAGCCCTTCGTTGAAGGCGAAGTATTGTCCCGCAAGTAAATCTATACCGCCGACGTATTCCTGCAGACCCGTGTCGTAAGCAGCGTAGTTGGCAGCCGCATCTTGCACGCCGCTCACAACCCCTGATGCCACATAGGCAGCCCCCGCTAAATCGGCATTTTCTTCCGCCGCAAGAAACTCCAGGAAGCGTGGGTCAGCAAAAAGCCCTTGTGCAACCATTGCTGCTTGGCTCAAGTCTTGCAAGCCTTCGCTTATCTGAGAAGAACCGCCCGCAAGAACGTTTCCGCTTTGTGCCAGCCCCTCAAGCCCCTCTTTGATGGTGGCAGAAGAACCCGAAAGCGTTGAAGCCCCTGCCGCAAGTTCTGCCGCGCCGCTTTCCAAGCCTGCTACTCCCGCATTCAGCTGCGCAACCCCGCCTGAAAATTCCTGTGCGCCTTGTGCAAGCGAAAAGGCACCGCCGCTTAGTTCGTTGATTCCCTGTTCAAGTTCGCCAAAAGAAGAAGTGAGGTCGTCGGTATTCGGAATATCGAAGGCCATACTGAAAGGCACTGCCGCAAAGCTGATGCCGTCCATTTCAAAGTCAAGAGCTTCCGCACGCGCAACAAAGGTGTTGTCCTTGCCTGGCAAAGCCGTAAACGTTACCTGAGTCGACGAACCCGCCAGCGCTATTTGCCCGTCGGGCGCTGCTACGCTGCGCGTCTTGTCTCCCGCAAACGTGAGGGATATCTGCATGAGGTAGTTCTCGAAAAAACTTTCATTAACGAAGCGGTTTTGCGTTGTGGTAAGGGTGATTTCCAGCTTGCCCGATTTCCCCGCAAGGTCTGCTGCTTCAATTTCTTTACCATCAAGCATATAGCTAATCTTGATATTCCACGGGAGTTTCTTTTCGCGCAAATTCCCTTGATAGGTAAACACGTCTTCATTAACATCAACGCTCGCACGCCCTTCTGCGTAGACAATCTCAGAGGTATTGGTGAGGTTTAGCACGCGCGCGTAATCGCCGAAATCTTCAAGCATGCCTGACCCGATAGGTTTCAAAACATTGACCACGAATATGTCTTTGGGCGAACCTGACATATCGAGGCGCACATACACAACTTCGCTTTTGGGAGTTTTGTTGAATCCGTCACTAGCTTCATCGCCGTATGCTCTTTGGGTTTCCCCCCTAAAACTTCCCATGCCGAAAAGCAGCAAAGCTATCAGCACGACAAACAGTGTGCTGGACAGTATGCCTGACAGTGTGCCCGACAGTGTGCCCGACAGTGTGCCTGACGATACACCACCTGCTATCTTTTCCCTAACCCTGTTCATGATAGCCCTTTCTCGGGAATCGTTTTATTGCGCTGTTTGTTGGGCCGTTCGTGCTTTGCTTTTTCCTGGAAAAAATTCGCGCGCCACGTTAAGCGCCCAATCGCCTTGTCGAAAAGAAGAAGCGCCGCTGGCAAGAAGGTCACCACCATCAAAAACGAAAGCAAGGCTCCCCTAAACAGCAACAAGCCTAAAACCGAAACGATGTTGTTCGTTGAGGTAATCCAAAGGGCAAACCCCGCCGAAGCAAGGATGCTTGCCGAAACAAGAATGCTGAAAAACGCATCGCCAAAGCTTTTCAACAATGCCACGTGCACGTTCATCGTTTGGCGATACGTACGATAGTTTTCGGTGAAAAGAATCGCATAGTCAACCGTTGCCCCCAGCTGAACGGTGTTGATAATCAAAAAGCCAATGAAGATAAGGGTCTCGTCCATGAAATACGGAATCGCCAAATTGATGAAAATGGCAGATTCAATCGTCGCGAGCAAGATAAGAGGAAGTACCGCCGATCTAAAAGCGATAATCAAGACAAGTAAAATCGCAAGCACGGCAATCAGGTTCGTTATTTTGTTGTCCTCGGTAACAACCAGCTTCATATCATAGAGCGTAGCGACCTGCCCTGTTGTCATTCCCGCCTCTCCGTAATAACTTTGCACCGCGCTGCGAATATCTTCGATTAATCCGAAAGCCTCATCACCTTCGGGCAAAATGTCGGCATACACGATAATGCGCGTATATTCGTTTGAATAGAATCGGTTGTTAATTGCATCGTCAAGAAAGCCCACGGGAATTTCAACTCCCACCTTGTTCGCATAAGAAACCACCGAACTTACCTTGGGGAGGGTTTCAATCTTTTCGACAAGGGCAGCTTCACGGGCGCTGTCTCCTCGCGGCACCAACACCACGCTGGGGATAACGTGTCCGAACTGTTCTTTGATGACTGCGGTATCGCGGGCAGAACGTGTTTCGCTTCCGACACTTGATTCCATCCCATAGGTGAACGTCGTGTGAGATTGAGCAAGAAAGCAAGGAACAATCACTACAAGAACCAGCAAAAACACGGGGATGCGGAAACGCGCAAAAGGCTTACCGATATTTTTGAAGCTGGGAACAAGGCGGCGATGTTGCGTTTTATCAATCAGCTTATATGCCATAAGCGTAAAGGCGGGCAAGAATATAACGACGCTTAAAAATGAAAACACGACACCCTTCATCAACGACAAGCCCAAATCGGCGCCGATGCCAAAACGCATGAAGATAAGCGCCGCAAAACCGAAAAAGGTAGTTGCCGCAGAAGCCGCGATAGCCACAAAACTCTTTTTCATGGCTTTGCGCATCGCTTCGGCAACATTTGATTCTGTTTCGCGGAAGCGCTGGAAGGCGTGCAGGAGGAAAATCGCATAATCGAGCGATACCGCCATTTGGAGGATGGGCGAAACCGTCATGGTGATGAAGCATATTTCGCCCATGATGATGCTCGTTCCGAAGTTCATAAGAATAGAAACTCCGATAGCTAACAAGAAGAAAAGGGGTTCGAGCCAAGACCGTGTTGAAAGAATGAGAACCAGAATAACAATCGGTATCAAAATCATCACTGCGTTGGTAGTTTCGTTTCCCGTCATGACCTCGGCTTCAGCAGTGCTGACCGCTTGCCCTGTTACGTGGTTATCAGGACCAATAAGCGCATATATTTCTTCAACCGCCGCAGGTTCTGCGCCTGAAGTAATGGCCACTTCAAACAAAGCGTTGCCTTCGTGATAATACTCCTCAACCAGTGTTTGATTAAGCATTTCAAGCGGGGTTGTGATGCTTGCCACATCATCAAGCCAGACAACCTCAGTCACATGTTCGATGGCTTGGAGTTTTTCCTTGTACGCAAGCGCTTCGGCAATATTGACGTTGCGCACCATAACGCGAGCATTGGGCACTCGTTCGTTGAATTGTTCGTCGATGACATCAAAGGCGCGTTTTGATTCAGTTGATTCAGGAAGATAGGCGGCTAAGTCATAGTTAACGCGGACAAATAAAATGAGTATCGCGCAAACGAGGGCAAGGGCGAAGGTCGCCCCCACAACGAGCTTGTTGTGCTCCGTAATAAAGGTGGTGAAACGCTCCACAGCTACCTCTCCGATTCCTTATCTTCGCATCATACCATACGTGCTTTCGCTGTCTTAATCCATGTACTATAATGCATCGAACTGATGACTTTATTGTTTGAGAAAAAACAGATGAAAGGATTCACTATGGCTTTATCAGAACCGTCTCTTGACCAATGGCTCAAAGAAGCAAAACTTGACCCACAAGCACAACAATGCGGCATGTTTCTCGCCCACAACGGCGTTGTGCGCATCACCCCAAAACAAAAAGTACGTGAAGGCATAGAAGCCTTGGGCGATGTTTCTGTGATAGAGTTTTCCTACGATGCCGACGGGGTTGATGCCGCCGTTGCTGAAGCACTCACGTGGCAAGGTGTTTATTATGTGCGGGTATGGCTCAATGAAGGCGTGCTCAAAGTGGGCGACTCCATCATGTACGTGCTGATAGGTGCCGACATTCGACCCAACTGTATCGACGCGTTGCAGAATTTGGTTGCCAAAATAAAGACCGAATTGGTCGTTGAAACGGAAATCTACGCCTAATTGAAACCATCTTCCGTTCGTCATTGCGGGCGCCGTCCCGTCGTTGTGAGCGCATCCCCGTCACTGCGGGCTTGACTCGCAATTTTCATGTAGCTGGTTGTTTTTGTAGGGCGCACCTGATGACGCGTTACTTGTGGTAGGGCTCTTTCTTGGAAATCTTGAAAGCACGATAGAGTTGTTCGAGCAAAACCACGCGCGCAAGATTGTGCGGCAAGGTAAGGGGTCCGAAAGAAAGTGTTTCATCGGCGCGCTCAATCACCGTTTCATGCACGCCTTCAGAACCGCCTATCACAAATACAAAATCGCTTGTGCCCTTGAGCGCAAAAGCATCTAGGTGGGCGGAAAGCTGTTCGCTTGAGCGTTCTTTACCTTTAATCGCAAGAAGAATCATATAACTTCGCGCGGGAATCGCTGTCAGAAGCGCTGTTGCTTCTTTTTGAAGTGCCCCCGACACTCCCCCCGCCTTTGCAGGATCAACATCCCCCACTTCTTTTATGGTGACGTTCGCATACGCACGCAAGCGCTTAAGGTATTCGGCGCAGGCATCAACCCAGAACTTTTCTTTCAATTTGCCAACCGCCAGAACCGTAATATTCACCGTCATTCACCAATTCAATCAAATCAGAGCGGGCAGAGATGCCAAGTTTCTGATAGATATTCTTCACATGAGACTTGACCGTATTTTCCGACACATAGAGTTTCTCCGATATTACAGGAACAGTAAAGCCCTGTGCAAGCAAAATGAACACATCGCCCTCGCGGGAAGTAAGACGGTGTAAATCGGCTATTTCATCGCAGCGCGCGGCAACGACTGTTTCGGGTTGCACGGCAATCGCTAACGCCTTTTCGTGTGATTCGGCTTCCAACTTGGTGAAGGATTTGTCTTTGAAGAGAAACAGTGCCGCCATCAGCAGCAGATACACCGCCACCAACGCCACCGTAGTAAGCGCAATATCGCTTTGCGCAATAGTGTCCACGTGGAGCATTCCGATAACTTCACCTATCAGATCTGCGGCGTCGGTAATGCTCAACGCTATCGGAAAGAGTAAAAACGGGGATAGTCTCGTTTCGCGGGATATGTTCGCTAACAAACACCACAGGATAATACCCGCAACCATGGCTCCTAACTGCACAAACGCATTGACGATTCCGCCTGCCGCATTCCAGATAAGCGGCAGCAATAAAAATCCTGCGGCTGCAACAGGAAGGGTGATGGAATAGACCTGCCCCATTTTCGGAGGACGCTTGATTACCAAAGCAGGGATAAGCAACAAAATTACAACGACAGCGCTCGAATACAGCGAGGTGTTTTGAAATGTCGTCAACGGAATTTCGTGTTGCCCTGATATTTGCAACATCAAGCCGCTCATGAAATAGAGAATTGCGGTTCCAAATATCGGATGCGAAACCTTGCGCAAGGTTTTCTTAAACATCGGACGAGAATATTCCCATTGCTGTTCGGGACGTGAATCCAGCGATTTTTTAACCAGGACGATTGACGCAATAAACATCGCCGCAGCAATCGGCAAGCCTGTTATCTGCGGTAAAAACGTTATGACGAAATAAATAACCAAACTTGCCGCATGGCATAAAACTATGTAGAAATACAGCAGCCGCAAGGGAAGCGTCGCTGAAAACCGCGCCCACAGCAAAATAGCTGCCGCCCCCGAAAAGCCAATAAGCACCCCTCCAAACGCAAGCCACGGAAGAAAATCATAAACGGAAGAAATGACCGCTGCAAATTGAAGAACCATGGCAAGAACAAGAAAGCCCATCAGCGCAAGCGCCCCAGTCACAATCGCTAAAGCAGTAAAAGAAATCTTTCGAAAAAGCGGCATACAGACTAAAAGCACCACAAAGGTGATGATGCGTGTTCCTATCACCGCAATCGAAAACATAGTCTGCATGCTGTACTCAAGTTCACCCGCAGAAGAAAGCGTGGTAGCCGAAGTAAGTGTCATGTGACTGAAAACAAGATAGAGTGCATACCCACTAAAAAAGAAAATCTCGCGCGCGTGTATGCCTTCAAACATATTAAGCAAGTATTTCATGCCTAGTATCACCCCTAGATACGGTTCCCCTACAATTATTTGATTCCAACCGTGCATAAGTATACTGCTTTAGGCTCATGTTTCTTATGAAAAATTGGCAACACGATTCTTTTGTTGACTAAATGTCATGCTTTAAGCCCTTATCTATCGCTCAAATTTTGCTTTTGGTTTACAAAAACAAGCCTTTTTGGAAAATTCTTCAATGAAAAAAGTTTTCTATTTTCGCAGGTCGGTATACGCAGCTCACCTTTTTCGGGTGGGATTTTCTTCTTCAAATTCTCAAATTTCACCCGTGTTTGGGTGATGAAAGAACTTTTTGCTTCACCTAACCTCATATGCAAGGCACGGCTTCGTCTACCACCTCAAGTCCGGGGTCGTGCCGTATCAAAGCTAAAGCTCTTCACGTGCGGGTAGCCTTTCTACCACCTCAAGTCCGAGGCTGCCTTTGTGAAGAGCTAGCTTTCTCGCAAGGCACGACCTTGACTTCCCCGTTACAAGCAAGGTCGTGCTATCACATCTCTTGAGTATCTGGAGGAAATTATGGAAAACAAAGGTTTGAGTCGTCGCGCGTTCATTGGTCTTGGCGCAAGTGCTGCCGTAGCAGCCAGCGCCGCCAGTCTCGTCGGTTGTACCCCAAGCGGTGCTTCTGAGAGCAACACTGCTTCAACAGTTTCATCGGAAGGAGCCCAAACAGGCAGTCCTTCAAGTTTTACTCCAAGTTTCATGACACCCCCCGCCATTCCCGACACCATCAAAGAAACACTTGACTGCGACGTTTTAGTCATCGGTCTTGGTCTTGCGGGCTGCGCTGCTGTCAAAGCAGCGACTGACGAAGGGGCACGCGTCATCGGGATTGACAAAGCTGCCGAACTAACCGCTGTTTCTATGGCGGGCGATTTCGGCGTAATTGATTCCCAAATCCAAAAAGATCTTGGCATCAAGTGGGCAGGCAAAGACCTTATCGTCAATCAACTTATGAAAGATATGTGCTATCGCCCAACCCCTGCTTTTTTGAATTACTGGTACGACCATTCTGGTGCCGACTTCGACTGGTTTGTCGAAGGTGCCGATTTCGAAGTGCTTACCAGCACTGCTGCTAACCAGCAAACCGATAAGCCTTTCTACATTCGTCCCAAGTGCTTCCCCGCGCTTGAAAGCTATGACCACACCACCGAATACTTCCCGTACTTCCACGGAACCATCACCACGAACCCGAATATGCAATGGGCACTTGATGCTGCTGCCAGCGCTGCCGAAGCTGGGGGCGCTCAGCTTAAATTTGCCACCTGGGGAGAACAGCTTATTGTTGAGGACGACAAGGTTGTCGGGGCTTATGTGCATGATGCTGACGGCAATTACACGCAGATAAACGCTTCTGCTGTGGTTATCACCACGGGCGATTTCGGCAACAATCACGAAATGCGCGACTACTACATACCGTGGGCAAGCGAATTTCCGTGCTACTACACCGTGACCGATGCTACGGGAAATCCCGCCGACACGGGTGACGGACACTTGATGGCAATGTGGGCAGGCGGACACATGGAGCTTGGCCCTCTTGCTCCGATGACCCACCACATGGGCGGAGCACTCGGCGTAAACAGCTATCTTCAGTTAAACATGGAGGGAAACCGTTTCATGAACGAAGATATCCCTGGACAACCTATCGCCAACCAACTCTCACGCCAGCCCGAATCAAACAACCCCGACATGCGGGCGCGCGGGCTTAAGTCCTGGCAGATATTCGATTCTGCCTGGCCCGAACAAATCGCGGCAATGCCTGATGGGCATGGTTACACAAACCACTTCGTACCCGATGAAGAAATAGACCAATACGAAACCGTCCTTGCTGGTTTTGGCCTTGGCTGGACAACGAAAGCTATGGTCGAAGAGCGCGTTGCTAACAGTGGCGGAGTTATTACCGAGAGCATCGAAGAACTGGCTGTTGGCATGGGACTTCCGCTTGAACAAGTACAAGCATCCATTGCCCGCTACAACGAACTTTGCAAAAAAGGCCATGACGAAGATTTCGGAAAAGACCCTCGTCGTCTTTTTGCTTTGGAAAACCCGCCGTTTTTCGCATGCCCCTTCACCAATGCAGGCATGCTTGTTGTCATGGGCGGCATTCAGGTAAATGGAAAACTTCAGCCTTTGAATGCCGACAACGAGCCTATCGAAGGTCTCTTTATTGGCGGCAATGCCCAGGGTGGTCGTTATCTCGTTGAATACCCCGTAACTGTTGCGGGCATTTCCTTGGCAACAGCCCTTACCTTCGGACGTCTGGCAGGGCTTAACGCTGCTGGTAGGAATATCGAAGCGTAGGCAACTTTGTCTTTTCGTCATTGTGAGACGCGAAGCGGCGAAGCAATCCAGGAAGCAGCAGAAAAGTAACAGGCTCGATTACTTCGTTTCGCTCGCAAAGACAAGCTCGCAAAGACAAGAAAAGAAAGCATCTCTCTGTTTGCGGCGGTCGGCACTTGTGTCGACCGCTTGCATTTTCAGCGCCGTGCAATAAACTTTGCTTTTTTTGTTAGCGCCGCAGCAACTACAAAGGCACCAACCCTTGCAATTTATATGAAGCACTCAAGGGCGATGGGTGTGCGCGTTTATACTGAAGGCTACAAAAAACTATCACTCAAAACGGGCAAGGATGAAACAAATATGGGCGTGCGACAAGCTGCTGCAAAAGGAATAAGCGCACTGAGCACTTGGGGATTGCGGCATGTCTTTCATCGTCCTGCAGAAAATTTCCCAGGGAAACTTGCGCTTTATGCTGACCCCCACATAATTTCAGGGCTTGCAAAAAATCTGCAAAAAGGCTCGGTTGTGGTGTGTGGGACGAACGGAAAAACTACCGTTAGCAACTTAATCGCTGACACGCTTGAAAAAGCGCACTTGAAGGTAATCTGTAATCGCGGCGGCGCCAATCTTGATTCGGGTATTGCGACTGCTTTGTTACAGGCAGGCAAAGCCGATTGGGGCATTTTCGAATGTGATGAACTGTGGGTAGCGAAAGTTTTGCCGCAGTTGAAGTCCGACTATCTCTTGCTTCTCAATTTGTTCCACGACCAACTTGACCGCGTGGGAGAAATTACGGCGATACAAGATGCCATCATTGCGGCTCTCAAATCTTCCCCGCAAACAACGTTTGTTTTCAACGCGGACGACCCCTTATGCGCCGCTATTGCAGCAAAAGTTCTCAACCCAACTATTGCCCTGGGACTTGCAAGTCCCGTGAACGAAACATCCCCTGTGGGCAGCGAAGCAGAGTTGTGCCAGATGTGTTCGGGGGCGCTCGATTACGTATTTCGTTCCTACGGGCAGCTGGGTTCTTACGCTTGTAGAGCCTGCGATTTCGGGCGTCCAAGCCTTGATTTCGCCGCTTTTGACATCAAGGTGAATGCGCAAGGACTTTCTTTCACGGTTTTGCGTGCTCAGGAAGAACAGGCGCAGGTCGTGGCTGCATATAGTGGCGCTTACATGGTTTACAATCTGCTTGCTGTTGTAAGCCAGTCTCTTTTGCTGGGCGCTTCGGCAAGGGATTTCCAAGAAGCGCTTGATGATTTCGACCCTCAAAACGGACGTTTGCAGCGTTTTGCTGTCGAAGGAAAACAGACATTGCTTAATCTGGCAAAAAACCCCGTAGGTTTCGACCAAAATCTTTCTTTGATTATGCAGGACACGGGCTCGGTTGCAGCAGCCTTTTTCGTAAACGACAAAGAGGGGGACGGGCACGACGTATCGTGGCTGTGGGATATTGATTTTGAAAAACTTGCAACTCACACAGACATGAGGGTGTTTGCGGGAGGGGCGCGCAAAAACGACGTGCAGCTGCGTCTGAAATACGCGGGAATTTCGGCAGAGTTGGTAGAGGGCGCTCACGATATCTTCGACCGCTTGGCGCAGCAAAGTTTTGCAGGGAGTGCCTATCTGATTGCTAACTACACCGCCTTGCCCCGCGTAAAAGAAGAATTGCTGCAACGTGCACAAAAAACAGATGCTGCCCAAGGTGGTGTTTTCAGCTCCGACCAAACCGCGACGGACGGCAGGGTTGATGCAGACACTTATGCAGAGACCCTTTCTCACGCAAGCTACGGCTCGGGCGTGAGAATCGTTCATCTTTTTTGCAACCTGCTCAACGACAAGGGTAATCTTATCTGCTTGAAAAAGCGTTGCGAATGGCGCGCTATTCCTGTTGAGGTTGTTTCGGTAACACGTGGTCAAAAGCTTGCTTTTGCCGAGGGCGACATCGTTCTTTTAGGAGATTGTTCGGGTCGTGAGCAGATGTTGGCGCTCGAAGAATTGCAGGGCATAAAAGAAGCACTCTGCGATTTCGTGGAAAACGACGGAGTTCTTCTTGCCACGGGCGGAAGTTTTCAACTTCTCGGGCACGAATGTTTAGTTGCCGATGAAAAAATAGCGGGACTTGGACTACTTGACATGGTGACGAAGCGCACTGATAGCAAAACAGAGCGCTTGGTGAGCGATGTCGTCCTTGAAACCGAACTCGCGATACAGCCCGTTGTCGGCTATGAAAATCATACGGAAAGAACGTTTCTTGGAAGCAAGGTGCGCCCATTTGGTCAGGTTATATCTTCGTTTGGCTTCGGAAACAACGAAACGGAAAAGCTGGACGGAGTGCTCTATAAAAACCTTGTCGGGTCATACGTGCAAGGACCTCTGTTAGCTAAAAATCCACAGATTGCTGACGTGCTCCTTAAAAGGGCGCTTCAACTAAGCGAATTGCCCGCCCTCGACGACACGGCTGAAAACGAAGCCAACGCCTTTATGCTCAAACGCCTCGGAATTAAATAGCGCTGACGAAAAGGGCAAGGATTGCGGGGCAGACCCGCAATGACGTGCTGGAAGCGGTTACACAAGAGTGTCAACCCGCAAATCAACGACTAGGTTGCTTCGTCGCTTAAGCTCCTCGCAATGACCAAGGGCGAAAAACGTACAAATGTTTCACGTGAAACATTTCCGTTAGAGCAGGGGAAAGATTGCGGGTCAGGCTCGCAATGACAAAAATGGGACGTGTTAGGTTATGCGCTCCCTCCTAACACAGGTTCGATAAAAGCGGTTCCTGGCGAAGGGGTCGAAGTTCTCTCTGAACACTGATTAGTAGCTTACTATGATTTCAGCAGTGAAGCGCACGAAGATTCGCAGAATCTGAGTAGCGAAACGGGTGAACTGAGACCCTTTCGCTAGTGACCGCGAAACTAAGATTGCGGGTCAAGCCCGCAATGACGGGGGGCTTGACACGGAGCGCAATGACGGGGATAGAAAATAATCAAGGTCCACAGCACATGATTCCTATTGCCTAGGGGTGGTAGGATCGCAATCGTTCACACATGCCATAGACCTTTTAGTAGTCTGCCGCTTCTTCCATCCCTAGGATACGACGGATAAGACAAGCCGACTGATGCCGCATAACACGGCAACTTTATGATACTATGCTTCGTTTTAGAAAAGCATGCAATCTTCAAAAAAATACAAGTTTTATTACAAAAAGTAGTTATATTATGCAGTATTTCGCAATAATTTGAGAGTTTTTCTCATAATTAGGTTTTTCAAAAAACCTCGCCCGACTGTGCCTCATCCGACAGCTTTTCGACCACCAGCTCAATTATGTCAACGCGAAGATTATCCATCTTTTCCACGGTAAACGTCGCCTTGATGCCCTCTTGTTCAACCGATGTCGTATCGCCTTCGTCAGGAATTTGGTCGAATAGTTCAAAAAGCAAGCCACCCGCTGTTTCAAAGCCTGTTTGTTCCAATTCGAAGCCGATAAGTTCATACAATTCATCAACGGGCATCGTGCCATCAACCCGATAGTGCCCCTCGCCCAGCTTTTTCACATCTTCGCTATCGTGCGTATATTCGTCCTCGAAGCGCCCTACGATTTCATCCATGACATCGCCCATCGTAACGATACCTGCCGTGCCGCCGTGTTCGTCAACGACAACACACATCTTCGTGCGCTTTTCCTGCAACACCTGCATGAGCCTATCAACCGTAAGCCCTGCAGGAACAGCAGGAATCATCCTGATATTAAGGTCTTGGGTGGTGGCTTCAGCGCTGAGTCCGTAGAGGTCTTTGATGTGCACCAGCCCGATGATGTCGTCTTTGTTTCCCCGTATTACGGGATAGCGCGTGTATTTGTACTGCCGCACCATCTTGAGATTTTCTTCAAGCTCGTCTTCGACATCAAAGCACACGAGTTCGGTACGGGGCGTCATAATCGCTTCAGCATCTTTATCGTCAAGGTCGAAAATGTTGCTCACGTATTCGCTTTGCTCAAGGTCAACGTAGCCGCTCTCGGCGCTCTGCTCAACAAGCAGCTTTAATTCCACGTCGGTATAGGCGTTGTCTTCCTTGGTTACATCATGCCCGAAAAGCTTCAGTACCCCGTTCGTTATCGTGTTGAAAAACCACATGATAGGATAGGTGATGCGGTAAAACCACACAAGCGGAGTCGCTGTGAAAAGAGCATAACGCTCGGTGCTAAAAATCGCCAGTGATTTAGGAATGAGTTCACCTACAACGATGTGCAGTGCCGTGATAACCGTGAAACCGATAGCTACCGCAATAGCCGATACCACCACATCGGGCATACCGAACAGGTCGAAAAAAGGATGGATAAGTTTTGAAACCGCTGGTTCGCCCAGCCAGCCGAGCGCCAAAGAAGCAAGGGTGATGCCCAGCTGGCACGCCGAAAGATACGCATTAACGTTTTCGGTGATGGTTCTTGCGTGAATTGCTCCCGCCTTCTTGGAGTCAATCGCCATTTCAATTTGGGATTTTCGAACCCTTACTAAGGAGAATTCCGCAACAACGAAAAACGCATTCATCAAGAGAAAAACTATTACCAGCGTCAAGCTCAGCGCGACAGACATGTAAGCAAACCTTTTCCTTCGGGGGACCTCTAGTCCTCTTCCTCTTCCTCTTCCTCTTCCTCTTCCTCTTCCTCTTCCTCTTCCTCTGCTTCTTCTTCCTCTGCTTCTGCTTCTTCTTCCTCTGCTTCTGCTTCTTCTTCCTCTGCTTCTGCTTCTGCTTCTGCTTCCTCAAGGGGAATAAACAAATCACACTTGCAGATGCCTTTGCCAACAAATTCATCACATGGACACAGTGTGGTATCGTCAACATTTACCCTACACGGACAGTGCCCTTCACGTTTTTGGAGTCCTTTGAGAATACCTGCCACATAATCCGTATCGGGATTAAGCCGAAAACCTTTCATAGGTGCTTCCTTCCTCTTAGTCCGTTTTACTCTACCCTATTTCGCAGCGTTTTTTGCACCTTTACGCGCTGCTTTTTCAGCCAAACGTTCGTAGCTGACGGTAAGCGTCAGAATGGTTCCTTCCGAAACAACATCACCTTCATCATCGAGCGCCACCACACGCCAGTAGTATTTTGCGCCTTCATGCCTTTCGAGTTCTGCAATTCCCCTGAGCGTGCCGCTTTTTCCACTTTTGCGGTGATTGACGTTGACGTTAACGCCAAAAACCGTTTCAACTTCCAAATTTGCATTTTTTTCAGCAGCGTAACTTGCGGCACTTTCAAGCAAGGCAATCGTTGCACCCCCATGCACAAAATTAAACGGCTGATAGAGGTCGGGGGTAATCGGCATGCTCATCTCAACGCGTGTTTTGCTTGCTTCGACGATTTCCATATTGAGAAGCTTCATAAGCCCGTTTATGGAAGATGCTTTTTCGTTCATCGCGCGCACGTTCCTTTTCTAAAAATAGTTTTCGTGTTCATTGTTTTGCTACAAAAAAGCCTAGTAGATGACCATCGCCATGCTTCCGCATGCTTCAAAAATGGTGCGGAAAATATCGGCGCTATATTGCACCTCGCCGTTTACGGGGTCAGCTATGAACACCTGATTGGTCTCGCGATCAAGTCCATAGAGCACTACGCAATGTTCACTTTTATACCAGCGCCAACCGTCGATTTCTAAATCGGTGAAATCAGGAAAAGAATTGTCGATAGTTGTCCAAACAACAACGGGATAACCTTTGTCGATATAGGTAATGAGTTCATCGAAGGCGACACCACTGATATTGAAGGCTCTTTTTACCGAACCTGTCTTGGTAAAAAAGTCGTTTGCCGCCTTCGTAAGCCCTGGTGGATATATCGTCATCCCATCAGCAGTGTAGGGGTCACCCACAAACGAATTGACGAAGTCGCCATCGGAATACGGCAGATACGATTTGGCAATAGTTGTTTTTTCCAATTCAAAACCCATGCTGCTCAAAACAATCGTGAGCGAAACGGCTTCGCATCCCGTAGGAAGTTCGGGATATTGACTGATAAACGAAATCTTTTGAGTATAGGATGCCAAAGGAAACGACGGGTCGAGAACAGAAAGGGTCGGGGGGTCTGGTTTCCATTGACCAAGAAACAAGGTGTGAGGAAGGGGGTTATCCAAAGAGTACGGCTTTTTGATAAACTCGGGAGAAGCAGAAAGGGGGGTAACCGAAAAAGGACTCATTGCAGCGATTTCTTTTTTCATGCCTTCTTGCCCAAGGTTACCTGGCATCGCAAAACCAACGATAGTAAGGAAGAAAATAATCGCCAGAATGGTTAGGGATTGTTTTCCTGCTTGATTCGGCTTTTCAGGTTCTGTCATGTTCGTATCACTCGTCGTCTAATTACTACTAAATCACTTGATATTCGCAACAACGTTGCAGCTAGCGAAGCATTTCCTCAAGAGCGTTCTTGAAGGCGTGCGTTGCTTCGTCAAGGCTTACTTTTACTTTTTCTTCTATGATGATACCATCTCTCGCGTCAACAACTTCGCCAATTACTGAATAGGGAACTTGCGCGGCAACGAGACGCTCAATGAATTCTTGAGCATTACTGTTGTCCACGCTGATGATAAAGCGCGCCTGCGTTTCGGCGAAAAGGCTTGCCGCAGGAGGCAAATCGTCGTCGAGAACAACCTGCGCACCAAGATTGCCTGCGATGGCGCACTTTGCGAGAGCAACCGCGGCTCCTCCTTCGCTGATGTCGTGCGCACTGGCAACAATACCATCGGCGACTGCCTGGCGCACAAGAGCGCTCGTGTCGCGCTCAAGTTCTAAATCACACGCAGGGCAGCTGCCACGCAGTTCATCAAAAAGAACGCTGAGGTATTCGCTTCCACCTAGTTCATCAGCAGTTTCTCCAACAAGAATGATGGTGTCGCCCACCTGCTTGAATGCGGGGGTCGCGTATTTTGTGTAGTCATCCATTACGCCCACAGTGCCAACGGCAGGGGTCGGATAAATTGCGTTGCCGAAACTTTCGTTGTAGAAACTCACGTTACCTGAAATAACTGGTATTTCGAAGAATTTGCACGCTTCGCTCATGCCGTCGATGGCACGCTCAAAAGTGTAGAACACTTCGGGCTTTTCGGGATTGCCGAAGTTGAGGCAATCCGTAAGCGCAGAGGGCGTTGCGCCCACACACGCAAGATTGCGCACGCTTTCGGCAACAGCAATCTTGGCACCCGTGTAAGGGTCAAGCCAGCAGTAGTGACCATTGCAATCAGTGGTCATGGCGATGCCGCGGGAACTTATTGCACCGCGCCCTGGGGCACCAACACGCACCACAGCACTGTCGGCTCCTGGTAAAAGCGCGGTTGAATTCTGTACTTGATGATCGTATTGCCGCCATACCCATTCGCGTGAACAGATATTGGAACTTGCCAACAGTGCCAGCAAATGAGCTGAAAGTGTTTCAACGTCATCGGGAAAATTCAAGGTATAGGGGTCGAAAGCCGCCACTTCGTCCAGATAAGACGGGCGTTTGCTTTCGGGGTAATACAACGGAGCATCTTCGGCAAGCTGAAGCGCAGGCATGTCGGCAACAATTTGACGGTCTGTCGGCAGACTGGTGTCGCGAACCACAAAACGCCCTGTGTCGGTGATTTGCCCGATAACGGAGCACTTTACGCCCCAGCGTTTGCAGGCCTCTTCAACATCGGCGACATCTTCGGGACGCACCACGGCAAGCATGCGTTCCTGGCTTTCGCTCACCATGATTTCGAAAGGCTTCATTTCGGTTTCGCGTTGAGGCACTTTTTGTACGTCAATTTCGATGCCAACGCCGCCGCGACTTGCCATTTCTGAAGCGCTTGAGGTCAAGCCTGCTGCACCCAAATCACCTAAGGCGACGAACTTTCCGCGCCCGAGCAGTTCAAGGCATACTTCGATAAGCAGTTTTTCTTCAAAGGGGTCGCCTACCTGTACGGCGGGACGTTTATTTTCCGCCGCTTCGTCAAATTCTTGCGAAGCGAGCACCGAAGCGCCACCAATGCCATCGCGCCCTGTGGAATTTCCGATGAGCACAACAGGGTTGCCAGGCCCACTACCCACGGCACGGGTCAAATCTTCTTCGCGCATCAAGCCCAGCGAAAAAGCGTTAATCAGGCAGTTTCCTTCGTATGCCTTGTCAAAGTATATTTCGCCACCAACGGTGGGAACACCAAGACAGTTACCATACCCGCCAATGCCCGCAACGGCTCCGTCCAAAAGATAGCGCTGGCGCGGCTTGTCAAGCGTGCCGAAACGCAGGGAATTCATTGAAGCGATGGGACGCGCGCCCATCGTAAAAATGTCGCGAATGATACCGCCCACACCAGTGGCCGCACCCTCGTAAGGTTCGATGGCGCTTGGGTGGTTGTGCGACTCCATCTTAAACGCAACCGCCCAGCCGTCCCCCACCGATATAACGCCCGCGTTTTCACCTGGTCCTTGCAAGACGTGTTCGCCTTCGCTTGAAAACTTGCGCAGCTGAGCGCGCGAGTGTTTATAGGAACAGTGTTCTGACCACATAAGTGAATAGATATACAATTCCGTAAGCGAGGGTCTGCGCCCTTGGGTTTTCACCACGTTTTCGTATTCTTCTGCAGAAAGCCCTAATTCGAGAGCCACACGAGCAGCCAGGTTCGAGTCAAGGGTTTCTACGTTATTGCATATCGGTTTTGCAATCTGTGCCATGGTCAACCAATCCGTTCTTGTTTATATTTTTTGCCGTGCAAGACAAGAGGTGTTTTAAGAGGTGTTTTTTGCGTCATCGTGATTTGTCCCTTTAGCTTACCTGAGCAACAATCGTCTCGAAAAAGGCTTGCCCTTGGGTGTTTCCTGAAACGCCGTCAACCACGCGTTCGGGGTGCGGCATCAATCCGAAAACATTGCCTGCACCATTGCAGATACCCGCAATATTTTCAAATGAACCATTCGGTGCACTGTCAGGCAAAAGAGAGCCATCTGCTTCACAGTAGCGCAGCACAATGCGGCGCTCCTCAAGCAGGCGCGCGTAATCGTCGGGTGTGCAGGTATAGTTGCCATCGTGATGAGAAATAGGGATGTCGAGCACAGTTTTTGGCTTGACATCAAGCCATTGGCAGATGGAATCTTGCACCTGTAAATGCGTGTTTTGACAGAGGAATTTCAGTTTCTTGTTGCGAATGAGCGCGCCTGGTAAAAGATGTGCTTCGGTCAACACTTGAAACCCGTTGCAAATCCCAATAACAGGGTTTCCCCTCTTCGCAAGGCGTACCACTTCGTTCATCACGGGCGAAAAACGCGCAATGGCTCCCGAGCGCAGATAATCGCCGTAAGAAAATCCACCTGGCAACACAATGGCATCGAAGCCATCCAAGTTTGATTCTTGGTGCCAGACGTATTCAGCTTCAAGCCCCATGTGGTTCAAGGCGTGAAGCGCGTCTTGTTCACAATTCGTGCCAGGGAAGCGAACAACTCCGAATTTCATATGCTGTCCTCTCGCCCCTTTAAGCCTTTATCTCGTAATCTTCAATAACAGGATTTGCCAAAAGCTTTTCACACATTTCGCTTACTTCAGCGTCACTGACCGTATCCTCAACATCGAGTTCAATGAATTTGCCGATACGCACCTGAGAGATTCCTTCGTATCCAAGATTCAAAAGTGCGTTTTTCGAAGTTTCACCCGCTGGGTCGAAAATGCCCTCTTTGGCTGTGACGAATATTTCGTAGCGTTTCATGTATGTCCCTTCGTTAATCGGTTCTTTATCTGCTCGGTCGAGGCACCTTTTGATTGCGCCCTCTCATTAGTTAGCTTCGTTGGCTTCGTTGGCTTAGCTAGCTTCGTTGGCTTCGTTGCATCTTTTTCCAGCTATTCTTTTTCCTTGCTTGCCTGAGACGGTTTAGCCGCATGGTTGGGCTTGCTCGGCTCGGCGTGCTTACCTGCAAAGCTTGGTGTGCCTGATTCGGCATGTTTGCCAATGGGGCTCGGTGCGCTCGTGTCGGCATGCTTGCCGATGTGGCTTGGCGTGCTTGGGTCGGCATGCTTGCCAACAGAGCTCGACTCACTTGGCTGGGCAGGTTTAGCAGCATGGCTCGGCTTGGCTGGCTGGGTCGTCTTGCTTGTTTGGGTCGCTTGGGCAGGTTTGCTTGACTGAGGCGCTTGGGCAGGTTTGCTTGACTTTGCCGCTTCAGCTGCCTTAGCCGCCCGCGCTGCCTTGTCGGCTTGAGCCGCCGCTTCAGCTGCCTTAGCCGCCCGCGCTGCCTTGTCAGCTTGAACAGCCTTGTCTTCTTTGCTTGCTCCAACTGCCTGAACAGTTTTGCTTGCTTGACTTGCTTTAGCCGCTTGAGATGCACGGGTTGCTTTGCTTGTCTTGCCTATTGTCGCAGCTGCCTTACCTGCTGCCGCCTTGTCTGCTGCGGTTTGTTTCGGCATCTGAATTGTTTTTTCGGGTTTGGTTGCCGCAGCTGCCTTTCCTGCCGCAACTGCGCCTGCCGCTTTGCTTGTCTTGCTTGCGGCGGCTGTCTTGCTTGCGACGGCTTCCCCCGCTGTCCTGACTGTCTTGCCCGCCTTGCCTGCCTTGCTTGTTGCAGCAGCTGCCTTGTTTGCCGCAGCTTGTCCTGGCGCTGGCGTTGCGCGCCCTGCTTTTCCTGCTGTAGCTGCACGGACAGGTTTGGTTGCCTTGTCGGCTTGAGCGTTGGTTGTCGCACGATTTGCCTGCGCAGCTTTATTTGCTTTGCGTGCCGCTTCCTTGTTCGCCGTTGAAGCCCGCGCTGCTGAATCTTTTAGGTTAAGGAAAGAAAGCAGCCCTTTCTTAGCAGGTTCACCTGCTTGGAGACGATCCTCTTTAGCTTTTTCAGCAGTCAACGCTTCGGTTTTCTTTGCCGCAAGCGCAGCCGCATGTTCCTTCTTTGCTTCAGCCCGTGCTTCCTTGCTTGTTTTATTCGCCATGCTTACTTGATATTCGCGGCGAATTTTGCGGACTTTCGTAAAATCAATGATAAGAGCACCGATGATGCCGATGTATCCCGCACCCAGAATGGTCATCACGATAGGTTCAGGAACACTGAAATACATACGCATAATAAAAGATGAAACGGTCGTAAGTATCGCAAAGCCCAGAAGTATCCACCAGATTTTCTTCCACTTTTTATATTCTTCTGAGGGTGGATTGTAATGCTGGCGCTCAAACGCTGCTTCCTCTTGGCGTTTTGCTCGCGCCGCTGCCTTTTTTTGCTGCGGGGTCTTTGTGGTGCTTTGCATCCTCACGCTTGCCGCAGCCTTCGATTTCGGTTTTGCCGTAGCCGCGCTTCTGCGTGTTTGCCCCTGCTTGCTGTCGTTTTGGTAGCGGTCGTTCATCGGATTTCGCTGACTCATATTTTTAGGCTCCCTCCTGGGTATTGCATGACCTTTTCGTATTGATTGGTCTCATAATACCGAATGTTTTCAATAGCGAATACCTTGTCTTAGTTATATCTAAAGATTTTCCCTGTAATTCTTTCATATGCCTGAATGTATTTTTCGCTCGTTTTCTCAATGATGTTTTGCGGCAAACGAGGGGGGTTACCCGTGCGGTCCCAATTCGCGTCCAGCCAATCGCGCACAAACTGCTTGTCAAAACTTGGTTGGTCGAGGCCTTCTTGGTAGGCATCTGCCGCCCAAAAGCGCGAAGAATCGGGGGTGAGCACTTCGTCGGCAAGGATAATTTTATCGTCCACAACGCCGAATTCAAACTTGGTATCGGCAATGATAATTCCCTGTTCGGCGGCATGGTCGCGGGCTTTGCGGTAAACCTCAAGAGAAAGTTCGGAAAGTTTGAGTGCCACACTTTCGCCCAGCAACTCGCCTGCTTTTTCGAAACTGATATTTTCGTCATGGTCGCCTATTTCGGCTTTTGTTGAAGGCGTGAAAATAGGCTTAGCAAGCTTTGAGGAATTGACCAAGCCTTCGGGAAGCGCAATGCCGCAAACCGTCCCTTGCTTTTCGTATTCCTTCAAGCCGCTGCCAGCAAGATAGCCGCGCACAATGCATTCCACAGGAAACATGGCAGCTTTTTTCACCAGCATGAAACGACCGCGCAGGTAATCCTCGTAGGGCTTGAATTGTTCAGGCAAATCGGCAACGTCGGCTGAAATCAAGTGATTGTCGACCACGCCTTCAAGCAGCTCAAACCAAAAACACGAAAGCTGCGTGAGTACCGTACCTTTGTGAGGGATATCGTCTTCTAAAACATAATCGAATGCTGAAATCCGATCAGATGCTACGAGTAAAAGACTTTCGCCTAAATCGTAGAGATCGCGTACTTTCCCCTGCGAATCGGGGGCAATGCCCATTTCTGCCATCTTGTTCCTTTCACCCTAGCTTTTCCCTACCCGAGCTTTCCCTACCCTGGCTTTCTCTACCCTAATTCCACTTAGGTTTCTTATCTCTACTCCGCGCCCGACTTTTTGCCGTTGCTTCGTTGTAGAGAGGAATATGTATCGTGAAGGTGGCGCCTTGATTGGGCTTTCCTTCAACTTGTACCCAACCGCCATGCCTGTCGACGATTTCTTTTACAACCGCCAGACCAACGCCGAGACCGCCGTGTTCGCGACTACGTCCTGCATCAGCCCGCCAAAAACGGGAGAACACCATTTTCGCTTCTTCGGGAGTCAGCCCGATGCCCGTGTCTTGCACGGCGATGGAAGCCATGAGTTCTCCTTGCTTGACGCGCACGCCGATGTGCCCGCCTTCAGGCGTATAGCGAACCGCATTTGAAATCAGGTTGGTTGTTGCCTGACTAATCATGTCGGCATCCCCGAAAATGTGTACATTTTTGTCCGCTTGGAATGTCATCGTAAGCCCCGAATCATCAACGAAGGCTTCGTGGGTAACAACGATTCCTGAAACAAGTTCTCCCACGTCAATCACTTCTTCGTTCAGGCGCGTATTGCGGTTTTCGAGCCGTGCAAGACGCAACAAAGCGTCCACCAAGCGAGCAAGGCGCTCCACTTCCGAATTCACGATTTCAAGTCGTTCGGTGTCTGCCGCAAATACGCCGTCGACTATCGCTTCAACGGTTGACTGTATCGCCATAAGCGGGGTACGCAATTCGTGAGCGACGTCGGTTGTCAGGCGGCGCTCCAGTTCACGGTCGTGCTCGACCGAGTCCGCCATTGCGTCAAAGGTTGCCCCCAGACGCGCAATTTCGTCATCACCCGTCAGTTCGGTGCGCGCAGAAAGGTTGCCATTTTTGATGGCTTGTGCCGTTTTCGTCATGCGATTGATGGGGTTCACCAAGTTGCGGGCGAACAAAAAGCCCAGGCACATGGCGAGAACGATTGCCAGTGCGCTGGCGAATATGATGGCTTGATAGGAATTTTTGCGGAATTGTTCGTCGGTTGCGCGCAGCAAGGTATCGGTTCCGTACACCCAAATACGAACGTATCCGACTGATTCTCCGTCAACAATGATGTCGGCGGTTTTTGTCTGAATGGGGGCTTTCGGTTCAAGCGAGGGCGATGTGTTGCCTTCGCTAAATTCCAAAACCGTTGAATCGTAAACGACGTTTTCCTTGTCGCCACCTTTTTGAACCACCTTCACGCCAATGCCGTTCGCGTACAAACTCGCGTAGCGCGCAGGAACCGACGAACTTCTCAAGTCGTTGGTCTTTCGGTATTCTTCCGCAATCTGCTCGGCTGTTTTGCTCGCAAGGATTTGAATGTTTTCGGTAGTATAGGTTCGGAAATGCTGTTCCCAAACGTAGGAAACGACTCCGATTGCCACCAAAGCGGTCATAGCGGCAATCAGCGCAAAGGATATGGTCAGTCTCCTAGAATAAGAAAGGCTTTTCCACTTGATTCGTTGGGACAGCCTTTCTTTCTGATTGATTATCGTCGTGTTCTGTTTATTGCTCACCGGTTATGATGCTTACCCTTTTCTTCTTTGTTGGAAAGCCCTAGGCTACTGATAGGCTACTGAGAAACCTTGGTTGGGTCTTCAAAACGATAGCCGACGCCATGAACCGTGTGGAGCCATTTCGGGCTGCGCGGATTGTCGCCGATTTTCGCACGAAGATTCTTCACGTGACTGTCGATGGTGCGCTCATAGCCTTCGAAATCATAGCCGAGCACCTTTTCCACCAATTCCATGCGGGAATACACCCGTCCAGGATAACGCGAAAGCGTGGTCAGCAGCTTGAATTCGCTTGCCGTCAAATCAATTTCTTCGCCATTGACTAACACCTTATGACCCGAAACGTCGATGGTTAATTCGCCAAATTCAAGAACTTCTCGCTGGGGCTCTGATTCCGCATGCGAGCGACGAAGCTGTACACGGGCGCGCGCGACCAGTTCACGAGGGCTGAAGGGCTTCACCAGATAGTCGTCAGCGCCGAGTTCAAGACCGATGATGCGGTCCTCCACTTCACCTTTTGCGGTCAACATGATAATGGGCACATCGGAATTGTCGCGAATCGCCCGACAAACACGCTCACCAGGAACGCGCGGGAGCATGAGATCGAGGATAACAAGGTCGAAGTGGTGCTTTGAAAACTCTTCGAGAGCTTCTTGCCCGTCTCCTACCGCCGTCACCCAATAATTCTCGCGCTCAAGATATGCCGTTACCGCATCTCGAATGGCTTTTTCATCTTCTACTAGCAATATGCGCCGAGTTTCGTTGCTCATGAATCTCTCCTCAGACTTAGTCTTGGTGGTGTTGCTTGCCGTCCTTGAATTAAGCAGCCTTGTCTTTAGGTCGTGCATTTGCATTTATTGTAGCAATTTTGCTTGTTTTCCCTTGGAACCACGCGTGAAATGACACAATAAACGTGCAAAGTAAAGCAAGGCGTTTGAGTGACATATGAAGCGTGTGTGAAGCTTTCGCCTTGAAGAGAAAGAACCGACCAGTGTCAAAGCATTCATCAAATGGAGAGATTCTTTTATCGCGGCGCCATTTCCTCTATGGTGCTGTGGGAGCAGGCGTGCTTGCAGCAAGCCTGCATCGCGGCTTTGAACCTGTTGAAGCTTTTGCCGATGATGAAGAAGTTGATTATCTGGTCGTTGACGAAGAATCGGTTTTCAATCTTGATCCCGACTGCACCGAAGTAGCGGCATCTGAACATATGCTGCAACTCGGCTACTACGAATTGCCTTACGGAACGCTTATCTGGGCAAGCGGAGACACGATTGCGGCGTGCCTGTTCCCCACCGAAACGTCAAAGCCCCTCACGAAAGCGGGTATTCTTTCCTTGGGAAGCGGGTATTATTGGACGCTTCTCGAAGCAGCGGTTGGTTCGCATGAGGGCTTTGAAATTTATGACATTCGCGCCACTGAACAGGGAATTATCTGGACTGAAGCAAACATTTTGTCCGATGTATGGCGCATCTATACGGCAACTTTCAACGGCGACGATATTGGAGAAGCCGCCAAGGTCGATGAGGGCGATGGCGATTGGGAAACGCCCACTATTGCCGTTGTCGGAAACTATGCGTTTTGGCAAGTGCTTCCACGCCTCAATGGCACGAAACTCACGGAAAGTTCGCTGCTCAAACGTGCACGCTTTGGAAGCAGCAACGTTGATATCATGTATGTTTCGGAAGGGCGCATGAGTTCGCCGCCCTATCCTTTGCGCGACAAAATAGTCATCACCCCGCGTACCAACACTGATGCCGTTCACCATCAGCTGACTCTTCTTGATGCTGAAACGGGCGAAACGAAAGATAAACTTATCCTGCCCTCGGGGATGAAGCCCCTTGAAGCGGGCTATGGCAACACGGGATTCACCTTTTCTTTTGATGGGATTTACAACTACGGAGGCGGCATCGCAAACCTAGGAACCTATGCGCCGAAAACTTCCAAAGCTATCGGCGACTATCAGGAAAAAGAGTGGTTTCATTTCAACAGATCTCCCACCGCAGCTCCTTGTTGGTGTAGAAATTATTTCATGGTGAAGTCAAAGCAGATGGTTTGCGGAATCATCTTGGGCGAAAAGAGTTTCTTTTCCTTCGAAGTTGAAAGCGGATCGGACAACTATGGTGACTATCTTGCTTCTGTCGGCATGAACGCCCTCGCAGTAACCTTTGCCAACATCAACTTAAAAGCAATCGACGGCACCGTTCGAAGGTGTTGTCTGGTTCGCGTCTGGGCTCCTTTATAAAAACTCCAGTTTTTCGAGGCGCTCAAAGACCACATCTATACGCGAAAGGAAATCCCGCGGGTCGAATATCTTGTCAAGCACCGCCGCATCAAGCTTGGCTTGGGGGTCTGCTTCAAGGCATTCCCGATAACTCGGACCTTCAACGGCATTTTGGATATCTTCCCAAACCCGCATGGCATTGCGCTGCACGATAGCATAGGCTTCTTCACGGCTTATTCCCGTATCTACCAGCGCTAACAGCACCTTCGATGAAAAGATGAGCCCGCGCGTACGATGCAAGTTGTGCTCCATTTTTGACGGATAGGTCAACAAGCCATCAAGCATCCACTGCATTTTAGAAAACATGTAATCAAGCGCTATGAAGCTGTCGGACAGAACCACCCGCTCCGCACCTGAATGAGAAATATCGCGCTCATACCACAAAGCGACGTTGTCGAAGGCGGTTTGTGCGTTGCTTTTCACCACGCGCGCCAAGCCACACATGCGCTCGGCGGTTATGGGGTTGCGCTTATGCGGCATGGCTGAAGATCCTTTTTGCCCCTTCGTGAAGGGTTCTTCTGCTTCAACGACATCGCTTTGCTGCATGAGACGAACCTGCATCGCAATAGATTCAAGCGTGGACGCCGCCACAGCAAGCGCTGCCATGACCTGGGCGTGTCTGTCGCGTGCGAGCACTTGTGTGGACAGGGGGTCGGCGCTCAAGCCCAGCTTTTCGCAGACAAAATTCTCGACGGCAGGTTCGATGCTTGAATACGTGCCCACCGCCCCTGAAATGGCACCAACCGCAGCAACGCTGCGCGCTTCTTCCATACGCGTCTGAGCACGCTTGAGCGCCCATGCCCAGGAACCGAACTTCATGCCGAAGGTCATTGGTTCGGCATGGATGCCGTGGGTGCGCCCGACACAAAGCGTATCCTGAAATTCAAAAGCGCGGCGCTTGCAGGTTTCACCCAACTGTATAATATCAGCTAGGATAATGTCGATTGCCTGGGTTACCTGGAAAGAAAGTGCCGTGTCGCCCAAATCAGACGAGGTCATTCCGTAATGTACCCAACGCGAAGGCTTTTCTTGCCCCGCAGGTACCAAAGCGTCTATGTGTTCTGCCATGCACGTGGTAAAGGCAATCACGTCATGGTTGGTTACTTTTTCGATTTCGTTGATGCGCTCAACCGAAAAATCGGCGTGGGCACGAATCCAAGCGGCATCTTCTTTCGTGATACCTGTCAAAGCCAGTTCTGCTTGCGCTTCGCATGCCAGCACCTCGATTTCTTTCCAAATCGAAAACTTGTTTTCCAAAGACCAGATAACACCCATTTCTTTGCGCGTATAACGATCTATCATCGTATCCCTTTCGTTCAAACGCCTCTTATAAACCTACAACAATCTGAAAGCGGCTCTCACCTTATCAAGAATGCTTTCATCTGCGACAACAACAACCGTATCTCCAGGGAAAAGCGGCGTGCGCGGGCTTACAACTTCAACCCCATCCTTTGATGAAACGGCTACGATAATGCTTTGCGCGGGCATAGTGACATCCCCCACAAGCACCCCGTTTTCGTTGTTATGATGCTTCATCTTCGGAACGGTAATTTCTGAGAGCAACACGTTGCCGTGGCGCAGCGACGAAGCAATGCTCACGCTTCCTAAAAGTGCTTCTTCTTCTATCAAGCTCGCAATCAAGGTGGTTGACGAAACGCACTCAATACCCACCTCGCGAAAGATTCTCAAATTCTTCGGATTATTCACGCGCGCGATACAGCGTGAAACGCCGAATATCCGCTGGGCAATTTCGCACGAAACCAGATTGGCATCGTCTTGACCCGTGGTCGCAACAAAAATGTCGGCGCGGCGAATTCCCGCATCTTCTTGATACCGAGAGTCGCAGCCATCCCCTTCTATCACCAGGTAGTTACCTGAAAGGGTCACTGCAAGGCGATCGGCAGTAGTTTGGTTTTTTTCGATAATGACCACGTCATTTTTACTTTTGAGTAAAACCGTGGCAAGATATTCGCCTATCTTTCCTCCACCTGCAATGACAATATTCATGCCTCCACCCCTAATCCTGAATATAGCGCGCAAACGAATCTATCAATTCGTGGCGAATGCAGACTAAAAGAGTGTCTCCGTGATAGAGCACAGAATCGCTCTTCGGGATAGAACTTGCCGACCCGTCCCCGCGCTCGAAAGCCACAATACGCACATCGTGGTCACGTTCCAAATCGGAAACGCGCACGGTTTTTTTATTCATCGCGTGTAAGTCGAGGGAGAAACGCAGTACCTCAAATTCGCCAAACGTTTCAACGTGGCTGCCATGCCCCACAACTATCTTTGAGAACATATCTTCTGCAGCAAGAGATGTTCCACACACATAGTCTATCCCCAGTTGCATATACGCTCGTTCGTGGTCTGAATTATCAAGGCGAGAAATCACGTGAGGTACTTCAAAAAGACGGCTCGCCACTTCGGCAATCATGAGGTTTGTGTTGTCGAAATTCGTAACTGCCGCTAAGACATCACATTCTTCGATGCCCGCCTTGAGAAGTGTTTCTTCGTCAAAACCAAGGCCTTGTACGGTTGACCCGTTAAAGCCGCGCCCCAGTTTCTCAAAAGGGTCTGCGTTACTGTCGACCACGCAAACGTTGTCCCCATTGTCAGAAAGCATGGTCGCGAGACGAGAGCCAACTCTCCCACAACCAACAACGATGACGTTACTCATCCGCTTCCTTTCGCTTATCGATACTCTTTTATCATTTTACAACGAAAAACGAGGCTTGCGCCTCGTTACTTGTCTCTCTATGAACAACGCTTCGTAAGATACCTATATTTGGCTCATGGCGTAAATGGTGTTGCGATACCAAGAATCAGCCGTGGGAGGGCAATATCTTTGTGCACCCGCAAACGTAATCATGGGACCGTAGCCGCCAGCTTTCAGCCCTCTTGCGTGGGTATCAATTCCCTCTTCCCAGCTTGAGAAGGCAATGTGCGGCCCCCAACCCCAAGCGTTATAGGAAACCGAGCAGGCCTGGCCTCGGGTGCTTTCGGTGTTAGAAATTGCCACAGAAAGACGTGGGTCTATCCCATAATTCCAGGCAGCTTCAGCAAAAGCACGCCCTTGCCCCGCCAGGGGGAATCCTGCCAGAAAAGCGTCGATGCGATTTCCCCAGTGATTCACAAATTCGTCGTGGCTTAAAGTCCAGTCAACCGCTTCAAGACCAGCTGCGGCAGCGTCGCCCGCAGAACGTGCCTGCAATTCTTCTAGTTCCTTCTTCTTTGCGGCTTCAGCAATACGACGAGCCTCTTCAGCTGCTTTTCTGTCGGCCTCTTCTTTTGCAAGCATCTGGTCGACAGCCTTGTCGATATTGCGATTCGCTGTTTTCGAAAGAAGCGAACCTTCGTCAATCGCAAATTCATCTTGTTCTATGGTGTCACGGGAAGAACCGTCCAGCGTATAGGTTTTATCCAAACCCAGCGTTGAAACCGTTGTGTCGCCAGCACCCGCAAAAACAACGTTCATGCCAAGACCCACCGCTAAGGCGGCTACGGCACAAACGAGGGTGCCCACAACGAAAACGAAGCCCCTGCGAGACTTTCTTGCCCTACTGTATCTATTGTTTACCAAACCAAAGTACCCTTTCACACACTATCAGGTCAAACAGAAGCCAAGCTAACCGCTAAAGCGGTGACAGCCTGCTAAATTATGGGGGAGGATTGCTGTCGAAAAGCACGGTATGTTGTTTTGACCTGACTTATTTTACCCCAGGATGCCTAAACTCACAATCATATGAAGAATACTCCACGCTTTGTTCTATAACCGCAGGGCATTTTGCTGCCTTTTGTTTGCTTTTGTTGAACCCTCTTTGTTGTGCATGAAGCCCGCCTTTGTCGCGCCCCTGTTCCGCATTTATCTCGTTTCTGTTCCTCTCCTGTTTCGCCTTGAATGCATCCGAAAGCGCTTCTTGGCACCTAACGAGGGACGATGAGAGAAGCAATAAAATAAACCAGCAAGGTAAGCGGCGGTGCTATCACCAGCAAAACAACGGCAAGAATACGAACAATGGTTGAATCGACTCCGAGGTATTGTGCGACACCCCCGCAAAGTCCTGAAATTCGCTTGTCGACAACGCTTCTTCTTAAGGGGGTGCTCAAGTCAAAAGAAAGGCCTTTGAGCTTCCCTGTTTTCGCAGCCAATACGAAAAATATTCCTGCACCTATTAAAAGAAGCGGCCAAACAATGAAGAAGAACGAGGAGAACATAGAGCGCAGGGGCTCCCACCATCCAAGGCTAAAAAGTTTCTCGAAAATCTTATAGATACCAAAGGCGATAAGCGCTACGCCAAAAATAATAGCAGCTTGGGTTGATTTGGGGCGGTTGGAAGGTTCAGGGCTCATGATGCTACCTCCAAGGATTTATTCCCCAGGTAAACCCTTGTCCACCTGGTAAAAGGAAATGAAGGGCATCCGTAGATCCTGGTATTGAAAACCATCCAAGCCCGACAACGCAAAACGCTACAAAGGTAAGGCCAGCGGCAAACGTAAATAGCGGCATCTTGAGCGCTCCGCCGAGCACAAAGAAGCCGCACATAATAATGAGCATCGGCCATAAATGGGTAAAGATTGGTCTGAGACTTGCAATGCTTACGACATCAAGGCTTATCAACAGCGCCGCAACCCCGAAGGAAAAGGTCATAAGCCCATTGACGAAATGCGTCATGCGATAGCCCTTTTTCCCTGGTATTACCATCTGCCCAATACCGCCTATCACCAGAATAAGGGGCCAAAACTGCCACCAACCGACTCCTGGAATGAACTGACCGAGCAGGGCTGTTACCCCAATAAAAAGCAAGATGAGGCCAACCCAAAAGGCTCCGCTTGCCATTCTTTTGTCGGTGTCGGGATTCGCTTGAACAACATCGGGACGTGCGGTCGCAACGGGGGTCGGTATGGAAGCCGCCGAAGCCGCATACGGTTGGTTCGCATCAAAAGGCTGCGGTGCCGCGTAATAGGGCGCTTGTGCAGGTGCAGGTGCAGGTGCGGGTGCGGGTGCTGCTTGAGGGACAGGCTCCACTACTTGTACTGCAGGTTCTGCTACTTGTACCGAGGGTTCTGCTACCCTCCCTGCTTGTGCCGCCGCCTGTGCTGCTGCTTGTGCTGCTGCTTGTGTTGCCACCTGTGCCGCCGCCTGTGCTGCTGCTTGTGCCGCAGATTCCGCCGCCTGAGTTGCGGGCATGGTTATTTCATCATCCGTTTTCACCTGATAGTAGGGAGTTTTTCCATACGTGTCAGAGTATGCTTCATGCGGATGAACCTCGACTGGCTCGCTTTCGCTTGGTGCCAAGGGAAGAATCACCCACAAAGCAATATAAGGAATAGCGAAAAGCCCTCCCGTTACCAGCGTGAGGATAACCGTAAGAACCTGTGCGATGATGGGGTCAATGCCAAAGTATTCCGAAATACCCGAACAAACACCACCAATGAGGCGTTTTTGGGAACGATAGAGTTTTTGTTCTGGATTCAAACCTTCTCCTTTTACGTGTTTCAAGCCGTATTTCTTGTCTGTCAACGGCTCCGGTAGGAAGAAGGCGCGGTGGCTCTATGCCGCCTAGGTGTCGGTTCCTGCTCTTTTCGCTTCTTTGCTTGCGCTGTCGCTTTTGCTGTCTGCACCTTGTGTGCCCTGTGCCCCTTCTTTTCCTTTCGGCTCACCTGCCTTTGCAGATGTCGGCGCATTTTCACGGCGCTCGTCAGCCAAAAGACGCTTCACTCGAATCTTCGATATGCGACGGCGACGCATAGCCTGAATTTTGAAGAAGAACCCGTCAACTTCAAATTCATCGCCCACCTGCAAAACAATGCCTGCCTCATCCATAAGCCAACCAGCAACCGTTTCGTAATCATCGGATATTTTTACTGGCAAGCCTAGCTCGAGGGCATCTTCGCAAGGATAGCGCCCATCAACCAGCCATTCGTCATCTGAAAGCTGAATGATATAGCTGTCGTCGGAATCGGTTTCGTCGACAATTTCGCCAACGATTTCCTCGATGATGTCTTCAATCGTAATTAAACCATCAGTGCCACCGTATTCATCAACGACGATAGCCATTTGTTGCCGATTTGTTTGCATTTCGGAGAGGAGTGGATACATATCCTTTGTTTCGGGAACGAAAAACGCCTCGAACATGTATTTGGCAACTGGGTCGTCCTCTTTGCCTTCCATGAGCGGTCCGACCAGATCCTTAAAGTGCGCGATGCCCACAATGCTGTCGTGGTTTTCATGGAAGATGGGCAGGCGCGAATAGCCTGTGCCACGCATGCGCTCAATCACCTGACGGACGGTTTCTGAGTCTTGCGCAAGAATCATGTCAACACGCGGGGTCATCACTTCGCGCACCGTCATGTCGCCCAAGTCGATGATTTCATGAATCATGCGCTTTTCGTCATCGAGCAGTTCGGGATTGTCGGTGACGATGTTTTTTATTTCTTCTTCGGAAACGCCCAGGCGCGTATTGTTGCCCTCTACACGAAAGATTCTTGCAAGTACGTGCGCGGAAGCCAGCGCTACGGCGGTAAGCGGAAGCATCAGCGTTCGTACAAGACTTAAGGGGGCGGCGACAGATTTTGCTGCTCGTTCAACGTCGGCAAGGGCGATTGCTTTCGGGAAAAGTTCGCCGAAAACAAGATAGAGATAGGCAGTTGCCAATACAACGATAATCGGTGCGAGTATAGGAGCAACCGCAGTAAGCCAATCAAGATTGAAAGCTTCAAACCATGCGGACAGCGGGGGCGAAAGGTTGAGTGCCGCTATGGCTGCAACACAAAAACCAACCAAGACGACGGATGCTTGAATTGCAGGAAGCACCTTGTCGGATGCGCTTACCAGGCGTTCTGCGCGCTTGGATTGCCTGTTTCCTTCCTCGGCTTCCTTTTCCAACAGCGCCCGTCTGGCTCGTAAGATTGCTTCTTCTGATGCCGCAAAAAGCCCATTGAGCAAAATGAGGGCGACAATAACGATGATGCTTGCTGTGGTGCTCATAGCGTGCGTGCCCCTCGTGCGGTTGCCTCTCGTGCGAGTGTTTCCAAAGTTCACACCATCCTAAATCACATAGAACACGATGGCGAAAAACTGACAAATTGTTCCCGCTAAAACGAACACGTGGAAAATTGAGTGCATATAGGGAACTTTTTTCAAGACGTAAAAGATGCATCCAACGGTGTAGCAAAAACCTCCCGCGAGCAAAAGCCAAAAGCCGCCAACAGGCAACAAAGAGACAAGGGTCGGTAAAAACCACACAACACACCAGCCTAAAAGCAGGTAGAGCACCGCCGATATCCAGCGCGGACGAAATACCCAAAACGCTTCGCAGGCAACACCTGCCAAGGCAAGCCCCCACACCAAGGCAGCAAGCCAAATTCCACCATTGTTCGCAAGGGTAATCAGGCAAAACGGGGTATATGAACCCGCAATAAACAGATAGATAAAACTGTGGTCGAGAACCTTGAAGACCCTTTTCGCCTTTTCAACCGCAAGGGCATGATAAAGCGTTGACATCAGGTATTCGAGCACCATGGTTATGCCATAGACGAGCGCGGCGAAAAGATGTATTCCGCCACCATGTTTTACCGCTAAAACGATAAGAATAACCAGCCCCGCGATGGCTAAAAGAGCGCCGATACCGTGACTCACCGAATTGGCGATTTCTTCCCCGAGGATATATTCGCGGGCGCTTCGCTTTTCGCGCGACTTTCCCTTTGATTTTCCTGCGACATCTTTTGTTGCAGTATTTGCCGCAGTATTGATTGCGCCGTTTATCGCGGTGTTCATAGTATTGTTCATCGTATTGCTTGCAGCGCCGTCCGATGCCTTGTTCATAGGGTCCACTCTGCCTTTGCCGTGTTGTCTATCACCTTGTTCGCGATGTTCACTCTACCCTATCGTGGCGCGGAATAAGCCAATTCAGCCATGTTCGGACATCTTCTTCATAAGCATCCATCAAGGATATTGTTGTCCCCCCAACGCCTGCCGCCGTTCTTGCGTTGATGGTAGCGACCTTTGCCGCACGCTGGAAAGGAGTCGTTCTCCCGTAGCCGTATTGTATCTTTTTGCGAGGAAAGCTGACGCTTTCACGAGAAAAGCCGCCGTTTGATATCTGCATGAAATTCCTGTTGAACGCAAAACTTGAACTGCGATACCACAGCACCGCATTGATGGCTTCCATCACAATGATAAAGGCGCACGTCACATAGAGCACCGTGGCGATAGTCTTGATGGCGGGAAGCGCCCCGTATACTTCAGGGCTGACGGTTGCCACAAGCACCAAGATGATGTGCGCGATAGCTACTGCGACAGCCGTCCAAAAGCCGCCGCCTTTGAGAATGCATCGACGAATAAGTGCACGGCGCAACGCCACCTTGGGAAGTTTGATGGTCTCAGTCGGCACATCGGCGAATTCAGGAACAAGTCCTGCGAGAATTTCGGGAACCTTGCTCATTTTCACGAAGGGGTGGATTATAAGCCCTTTTTGGATGTTGAGGTTGGTGGAGTTGTAGTTTGTGTTCTGCGAATTATCGACCTGGGCTTCAATTTTTCCTAGCGACAGTTCGCAATAGCCAATTAAGCGTCGAATAAAGCTTTGCTTGAGGATAACCGACTGTACTCGGTCGATGTCTACTCCGTGGAACTGGTGTTGCAAAAGACCGTATTCAACTTCGATACGATTTTGGCGGCGACGTGCCTTGAAGCCCCCATAAGAAACGCAGGTACCAATAAGCGAAGCCGCCCAGACTACGAAAATGACTACCACGAGCGGCACCACGATTGCCCAAACGACTTGACCAGTAAACGCTTTTACCAAAAGACTGAAGCCTTGTTCATAGAAACTGTCTCCAAAAAACAAGCTGAGCGCTTGGGCCGCAAAAGCAGCAAGTGAGCCTACCACCGCAAGAGCCACGAGCGCAAAACTCGTATTGTTTGAAAGACCCGTAAAGACAAGTTCCTTGTTTGAGAGACCGTATTCGTAACTGGCGGCTGCGGATTCAACGCGGGCACCTCCGAAAACGCCGCGCGCATCCGCCATTATGTTCGCGGGGGTGTCGAGTATGTTGTGGGCAGCGCCTGCTGGTGCTTGTGTGGCTTGCGCGGGGGTTTGCGTGCTTGCTTGTTGTGCGATGTGCGTGCTTGCTTGCTGCATGGGCGCTCCCGTTTGCGCACCTAAAAGATATTCCTTGCGCGCAAACATTTCCGAGCGTAACCATTCGGCATCAGCCTTGCGCACATAGGGTACGACTACCGCCTTATTGCTCGCACCACCAGCTGTGTCGATGTGCACCGTGCACACACCGAAAAGCCGCTGCGTAAGACTTGCCCGCTGATTCACCGACTGTACGCGCTGATAGGGGACGTGTACCTTCTTTTTGTTGAAGATGCCCGAATATAGGCTGAATTCTTCTGCCCCCAGTTCGTACCACAGATGTTTATAGGAAAGACGTTGTGTAAAAAACACCAGACCAACAATGAGCGCCAAGAGCAACACCGTGATGCCTCCCATAATAAGCATCTCGTTTGAACCTTGTCCCGTGACCAGTTCAGATATGCCATTCATGAGAGCAGCGAAACCATAGATGAGAAATACCACAATAAGGGTAAATATGGCACGTAGGCTCCCGAGCCAAATATAGGAGTGATGAACTTGATGGCGGGCAGTGGACTGCTGCTGCATGGGTGGTTGCATGGGTGGTTGCATGGGTGGTTGCATGGGTGGTTGCATGGGTGGTTGCCCTTCAGGCGGTGGATAGCCCTGATTGTTTTTCGATTGTTCGGTCATGGCTAAACGTCCTCTTGTGCAATGCGAGCAAGTTCGGCTGCTTTGTCGCGCAGCTGTTCGGCAATTTCATTCTCAAGACCAGGAATTTCATGTCCGCCCGCAGCTGTTGAAACTGTCACGCTCGAAAGCCCAAAGGCACGCAGAATCGGTCCTTGCCGCGTGTCGGTATTCTGAACTCGAATGAAAGGAATGATGTAGCGTTTGCGCCAGATGATGCCTTTCGCAATATCGAGAAAATCACTCGAGAGTTCATAGCGCCACCGCATATAACGAATCGGAGGCAAAATTACAAGCCACAAAATTAGGCATGCAAGGTAAAGAAGGGCACAAATGGAGGTTGCTACCAAGCCCCACGGCTCGCCTTCCAGCAGATACACCAAGGCAAAGCTGCCAATGAACGGCACAAACGCAACCGTAAGCCATATCGCGTCGTTAATACGCCAAACATTCTTGACTTTTGGACTCAGTTGATTCTGGGGGAGTTCTTTCATGGGCGCCTTCTCTCAAGTCGTATTAAATACTGCTATGATAGCAAAGAATCAGCAACAATCGAAAAGCCAAACAGAAGCGCCAATAAAAGCCTTTCTTTAGGCGCCCTTTCCTGTAAGATGGAGTCAAAGAATCAGTTTCTTGTTTGTTGAGAACTCGTAGCTTTTATTAGCGGAAAGCATGACCATGAAAAACGGGAACGCCGCATCGAAAGACCCGCATTTCTTGATTGCCTATTACACGGGCACGGGTAGCACTGCGCTGGTTGCCGAGTGTTTTTGCCAAGAACTTGAGAGTCGTGGGCTTTGTGGCACACTGCAAAATATCTCGCATGATGGAGCATCGCCAGCCGACCACGACCTCCTTGTTGTGATTTTTCCCGTACACGCTAGCAACGCGCCTAAAGCTATTTATGAATGGCTTGATGCTTTGCCGCTCGCTGAGCAACTACCTGCCGCTAAACAACAGCCCTCCGCCAAACAGATCCCCCCTACTAAACAACAGCCCTTCGTGGGTAAAACTCCCGCAGTGGTAATCTCAGTTTCGGGCGGCGGCGAGATTATTCCCAACACTGCAAGCAGAGTGAGCAGTATCAAGAGGCTCGAGAAAAAGGGCTACGCGGTTGTTCATGACGAGATGATTGTTATGCCGAGCAATTTTATTGTTGGAACTCATGAACTATTGGCTGCCAAGCTGTTTGAAGTTTTGCCAAACAAGGCCGAGCGAATAATAACAGGCGTTTTATCTGGCGCAACATTTCGTCCAAAACCTCTCCTTATTGACCGCTTTCTTTCACTCATTTGTGAACTAGAAAAGCCCGCTACCAGCTGGTTTGGAAAGGCCATCGTTGCTTCGGATACCTGCACAGGCTGCGGCCGCTGCGCAGAACATTGTCCAGCGAAAAACATAACCTTAGAAGAGGGCAAGCCAGCCTTTAGCAAGCACTGTCATGCGTGTTTGAGCTGCATTTACGGCTGCCCACAAAACGCCCTTGCAGCAAAGCGCTTCAAGTTCATCATTGTTAAAGAGGGCTATCGTCTCGAGCATTTTCAGCAAAAGCTTCCCCTTGCCGAGCCCGTTGACCTTGACGAACTTGCAAAAGGCTACGTCTGGAGCGGCGTAAAGAGGTATCTGCAAGAATAGCTGCACAGCATGCTGGAACCCAAACAGCACTATTGTAGTTTGGTGCGACCTCGAACAAGACGCTTTTTGATGGCTTCGGTGCTCATTCCTGTCTTGGTCGCGATGTCGGCAACACTGAAACAATCGTAGTAATAGAGGAGAAAAATCCTACGGTCAGTTTCTTCCATTTCGGACAGAGCCTTTCTTACCCGCATTCGTTCTTCTCGCTCACTCAGTGCCTCTTCGGATGAGGGTTCAAAAACACTAACCCAGTCGTCCTCAAAAGGTAGATCATCACGAAAGCCGCGCAGCTTGTTGATTGCTTTGTTGCGGGCAATTCTACCCAAGTAGGACTTAAGCTTCGGAGCAGTCGTTTTATCTACGTTTCGCCAAAAGGCATAAAATACGTCAGAAGCTACCTCTTCAACATCTTCGCGCGTCATGGAAGCGCCAATAATGTTGTAAACCACCGTACTTACGTAAGCTGCGTATTTGTCAATGATGCGCGCAAGAGCGCCTTCATCGCCCCGCTTGCATGCCAGAAGTAAAAATACGTCCAACGGGTTTCTCTCCTTCGATTCTGCCAATTCCTTCAGTTTCGTTTATGTTGCCGTTGATGACCATCACCAATAAGAACACATCTTTCTTGTCTTTGGGGACATAAAAATAAGAACTATTGCCAAAAATGCACGAATTGGGAGACTTCTCGCAGGGTAATTGCGCGTATTATGGTAGAAACGATGAAAGGGTGAAACGAATGGCGAAAAAGACTTACAACGAAAAACTAAACAGCCCTGGAGACCTCCCGAAAATTGAAGATTTATCCGACAAGCCCGAAGCTGTTGCTCGTTTTGGTGGCGCAAAGCTACTGGTCGCCGCGCCGATGCAGTACCACGAGGTAATGTCCAAGGTTCCCGAAGGCAAGATTGTCACAGCCGATCAAATACGCGAACACCTTGCCAAACAGGTCGGTGCCGATGCAACCTGCCCCCTGACGGCAGGAATCTTCATTAACATTTGTGCCCACGCTAGCGAAGAGCGTTCTGACAACAAAATACCGTGGTGGCGCACCCTCAAAGCAAAAGGCGAACTCAACGAAAAATACCCAGGAGGAATCGAAGAGCAGAAGGTTCATCTGGAAGTAGACGGGCACACCGTTATCCAAAAAGGGAAGCGCTACTTCGTCGAAAATTACGAAGAAGGCCTTTTTGAGTTGGATTAAGCTAGACTCTGCTCGCAGCAAGCCTAATCACGTTTGACTTCGCACCCACCACTGCACAAAACCAAAGTCGTTACGGAACACTAAAACCGCCAAGCTGTCAAACGGGGCTTAGGGCGCCCCACAACACAAACCAAAGGAGGAACAGGCAAAGCACCAGCGCTACCCAGAACAAAAGCCAGGGTAAACCTCGCTTAGAGTTTTTAGCATTTTCCCAAAGAGCAACTAAGGGAGACGGCTGTTTTGCATCTTTGCCCTGAGCAGCAAACGAGGTGTCCAGTGCCACGTTCATGGTTTCTCTGCCAAAGATGCCTACCACAAGGGCGACCACAACAAATACGCCTGTCAGCAGCACAAAAAGAATCGTGAATCCGTATTCACTTCCGAAAGAAGCATACAGCGCTGGGACAAGAAACGGAGCAATTAAAGTACCCACGCGTCCGAAAGAAGCCGCCCAACCAACTCCTAAGCCACGGATTTTGGTTGGGTAGAGCTCGGGTGTGTATGAATAGACGCAGCCCCACGCCCCCAGTGCAAAGAAGTACAGCAGACAACCTGCAGCAAGGATTTGCCCTTCATTTCCTGCTTGCCCAAAGAACCAGGCAGCAAAAGCAGTGCCTAGGAAAAATGCTGTAAGCACTGGCTTGCGTCCCAGCTTTTCTATTAGGTAAGCGGCAAGAAAATAGCCAGGTAGCTGGGCAAAGCACATAATCAAAACGAAGCCGAGACTTCTGGTAAGCGTAAAGCCTTGCTCAATCAAAAGGCTTGGTGTCCAAAGTACAAAGCCATAGTACCCCAGGTTGATACCAAACCACAGCACCCACAAAACAAGGGTCGAACGCAGATGTTCCCCCGAAAACAAACTTTTGAGCGAAGCAAGAAACGGCTCGCGTTTTTCGACAACGCTTTCAGCGGATGAAACATCCGAAACAGCAAGGTTTTTCTCAGTAACCACACCTGCCTGAAGCTCCATTGCACGAACAAGAGTGTCCGCTTCAGCATGCTTGCCTCGCATTTCAAGATAGCGCGGAGATTCTGGAACCGCAAAACGAAGCACCGCCGCAAATAGGGCAGGAACCGCACCGATGAAAAACGCGATGCGCCACCCAAAAACAGGAATGGCAAGATAAGCAACAAGGGCAGCGACTATCCAGCCCCACGCCCAAAAGCTCTCAAGGATAACCACGTTTCGACCCCGCGATTTGAGCGGAGAAAATTCGCTTACCAGCGTTGAGGCAACGGGCAATTCGCCACCCAAACCAAGCCCCGTGATAAACCGAAAAACAAGAAGCCACATATAATTGGGAGCCATACCGCACAAGGCGCTTCCCAGGCTAAAGATAAGCAACGTTGTTATCACAACGGTTCTGCGCCCCCAGCGATCAGCGGCAATCCCCGACAGTGCAGCCCCCAAAATCATACCAATGACTCCAGAACTGATGAGGAAAGTTTTTTCGGTAAGACCTATCGCCCAACTGGGGTCATCCCCGATTGCAGCAATAATTCCAGCAACCATCCCTTGATCCATGGCATCAAACATCCAGCCAATACCCGTGATGAGCAACACTCGTAACATGAGTGGGGTCATAGGAAGTGCGTCGATTCGTTTCGATATACTCATAATGTCCATTCAGTTTGTTTAGTTATATCCCTGCATAAAACCTCGGAAAGCCCTTGTCGACTTAGTTTTTGGCGAGGCATGTCTTTTTTACCCAGACTTTATTCGACTTCCACCACTTCAGAATCAAGCGAATTCTTGACAACGCTTTCGATACCGTTTTTGCAGCTTGCTTTCACCTTGTAGCCCTCGGATGCCAAAATAATTTCGCCGTTAGATGCCTTAAGACGAAAGCGGAATTCTCCTGCTTTGTCCAAAAAAATCTCAAACTTCGGGTTGGTGGCACTTCCGCCTGCCGTTTGGTCTTCGACTTTTGCCTTGGGCGCGAAATTGCGCACGCTTTCGATACCCTTTAGACAAGCCGCCTTAGTGGTATACACCTCGCTCACGCCAATTATTTCCCCGTTATTTGCAGTCAGATTGAATACGTACCCATTTTTTGATTTCGTTTCCTTTACCTTAAATTTGCCCATCTCCGCTACCTCCTGTTAGGGTTTGGCTTGCCCTCTTTCCTTTCACCACTGCAAGCCCCTTTTACAATAAGTGTCACTATATAACACGAGCGCAGCAATGCTACGCTCGTGCGCCTCTTTCGATAAAAATGATAAAACTGCTTGCGTTTATGCCGAAATACGTGGACCTATTTCAGGGAATCAGAGTGTTTCTTGAGTCTTTGTTTTGCCTCTTCCGACAATTGGTTGTATTCCACATCGGTAATAGCGCCTTCAAGCGTATAGAGGTGAACCAGACACACGCTGGGGTGTTTCAGCTTTAAGCGAAAGAAAGCTTCTTCGCTGCCAATTTCCTTTAATTCTTCCGCCGTTTTAATATCAACCGATTTTAGTTTGCTCTCTAGTTCTTTACCAATGTTTCGCAGCGATCTTAACTCGGTCATATATGCCTCCTACCAGACCAGACCAGACTATATCAGCCTAGCAACATTTTCCCCCTTAATCAAGGTCTCGTTTTATTGAAAACAAGAAATGGGGCATGTCAATCCCACGATAGTGTTTTATAAAGCCGTCAACCTTAGACATGCCTATTCGGGTGGCCACCTTTTGAGATGCAAGGTTGGTGTCACGAATGATTGCAAACACTTCTGGTGCATCAAGGATTGTGAACGCATAGTTTTTGCAAGCAAGAGCCGCTTCTGTCGCATAACCGCATCCCCAAACAGATTTTTGGAATAGGTATCCCACTTCCAAGACTTTTTCACCTTGGTAATCCTGCAAGGTAAGTCCGCATTGGCCAATCATCTCTTTGCTGCTTTTTAAGATAACCGCCCACAGGCCAAAGCCGAGTTTTTTGTAGTTCTGAAACTGCTTATCCAGCCATTCTTGCACTTCGGTATCGCTAAATGCACCTTCGTAGGCATACATGACCCGTTCATCCTGAAGTATTTTTCCTAATGCAGGAAAATCCGATTGCACCATTTCTCTCAGTTGAAGTCTGTCGGTCTCTAAAATCAAGTTCCCGTCCTTTGGAACAGGTTTCGCCCTTCGCCCTAGTAGAGCTGGTCAAGGGTGAAGGTATAGGTTTCTATCCCCACAACACGTCCCCCATCAAAAGCGTGAAAAAGCGCATCACCGTCTACCAATGTCAAGGTCAAAACATCGTTGTTTACCTCAAATTGATAAGAAGCTTTTATCGTGGAAAAATAGTATTCATTGTCAACCCACGACGGATCGCTGATTGCCAAATCGAATACAAGAGGATCATTGAGTCCTTTCGGCTCGAAGCTCCATGTTCCACTATGGAGAACCATTCCCATGCCTGCTTGGCTATAGCCAGTGCCGAAGTCAAAATCCATGCTTCCGTCCGAGCGAATGTAGAGATACCCCTTAATTGCTGCAGCATATTCTCCAGGCCAAAGCTCAGCGTACCAAACACCGCTGCAAAGCGTTGCGATGTCGTCGGCTCTCAGATCTATTTCTTTATCGTCTGACCCGTTTTTTCCGCCGCCGTTAAGTTCGGTGCGGGGCTTTTCGATGCTCGGTTTTCCCCGTTCAGAGTCTCCGATCACCATTATGCACGCCGAAAGATAAAGCGCGCAAAGTAGTGCGAGCAGCATGGCAAAAGTAAACTTAATTCGTGTTCTTGCTTTCATTTTTCCTCCCTTTATTTTCCCCTTTGCTGCTCATGATATCACCAAAACTCTTATGCTGAACGTTATGTTTTTTGCAGAAGGTCGTCTTAAAGCATTTCGTTGTGGGCACCATCAATCGCCAAAACTACTTGGTCGAGCACGCGCACGTTTCCAGGAGAGTTCGACATTATGGCAACAATATAGGGTCTGCCGTTAGCCCACACAATTCCAGCATCGTTGGCGGCGTGTACGCTCAGTCCAATCCAACCTGGCTTTGTGTTCATATAATAACGAGAGCCGAGGTTATAGTGGATTACCGAATTCAACGACGAGGTGTACCACGACTGAACCGTGGCCGCATTTGATACCCCGCTCGTAAAATATGTGTAGTTTCTTAACCACAGTTTTGCCAAATCTCTGCTCGAAAGGTTCGTGTAGTTTGAGTTGGCAATCGCCGTTGACACTCCTGCCTCACTGCACCATGTGCGCATAGGAGCTGCTCCAAAAGCGTTTCTGAGGGCATTGTAGCCTTCATTACTCGATACCCTGATGGTGGATTCCATCGTTGAACGCCAGCTTGACACCGATGAGGGCACCTTTGCTCCAAGACAGGCAACGTAGGGACCTTTGATGGTACTGGCACTGTAAAAAGGCTGATCGGCATTATAGGCAACCCCTTTTCCCGTAGTTATGTCAACCATAATAAAGCTCATGTTATAGCCTCGGGAAGTCACGGAATTAATTGCTGTCTGCAGTCGGTTTCGCGCACCCGTGCTAAGGGAAAAGCCGCCAAAAGTAGTAATACTTCGCGAACCACTTGCCGAATTCAAGGCAGAAAAAACCGATATAGTTTCTCTATACGCCCCTGCGGTTGACCCTGGCGCAGGTCCTCCTTTGGACACAATGACGACCCGAAAAGCCTCCAGGCGAAGAGAAATCTTTGTCGTTCCAGCGCTCGCCCCATTTTTCGCCCAACCAAGCCAACCAAGCCTTTCTGAATGGGCCTGATAATACACATCGAAATATTTACTCAAATCTCCGCTAAGGCGTATCTGAATGGCCTCAATGCGCTTGCTTTCTCCTTCGGTGCCCGCAATCGCTCCATCGCGCTTCCAGCCTTGCCAGCCAGTGTCTTGAATGTACGCCCGATATTCAATGCCACCCGAGACTCCACTTTCGACAGAAAGCTTGAACGCTTCCATCCGCAAAGATTGACCCGTAGTACCGACCACCTGCCGCCCCGAGACTTGAGAAAGCCAACCTTTTGAAGCAACACAGGCTTGAGCGGCGTAGGTAAGCTCTATGGTGTGGTTGTCGGTTGAGCCTGGAGCCTTGCCGCCCTTGGCGACTAAGCGAACTTGAGCGGCTTCCATGCGACAAGAAAAGCCTGTGATGCCTGCTGCTTCAGAGTTTTTTGCCCAACCAAGCCAGCCTATGTTTGCGGAATGGACGCGGTAGTAGACATCATAGATTTCTGCAAGTTGACCCGTGAGGCGCACCTGTACGGCTTCCATCTGGCGAGATTGCCCTGTGGTTCCAGCAACCGCTCCGCTTGAGCGCCAACCCTGCCAGCCAATACCTGAAACATGAGCACGGTATTCTATTGAACCTGAATAGTCAGCGTTTGCCACTTGTAAGCAGAGCGCCTCCATGCGGTAAGCTCTGCCTGTAGTACCCGTGGTCTTACCTTCAGCTACCCAGCCTTGCCAGCCTACGTTTTGCACGTGAGCACGTGCTATGAGGGATTGAGCAGGTTTTTTGAAAGCAGTAGTAACGGCAGAGGTCGGTCCTGTTTTGCCTTTTTCAACAAGACGTATTTCTATGGCTTCCATGCGCAGGCCATATCCTGAACTTCCCGCAGGCTCATCATTTTTCGCCCAGCCAAGCCAGCCGAAGTTTTGAACATGAACCCGATAATAGATATCGTAAGTTTCAGCTACTTGCCCTGTAAGGCGAATATATATCGCTTCAGTGCGCAGGGATTTTCCTGTGGTGCCGCTGGTCTTACCGTCTTTGACATAGCTTGATTCCCATCCTCTGTTTTGGATATGAGTGCGGTATTCCACCGAGCCTTTAAGTCCATCACCTTTGAGTTTGATGTTTAAGGCTTCAATGGAGCGAGATTTGCCTACCGTTCCTGCACGAGCGCCGTTTTCAACCCAGCCCTTCCAGCCTTCGAAAGCCACATGAGCTTGATATTCGATTGAATACCCTGCTGCAGTCGGGTTTACCTCGATGGCATCTTCGTCAACTGCTTCTTGCGATTCGTCACCGAGAGCGTCTTCATCGCCCACACCTTCAAGGGCTTCATCAAGGATTTCTTGTTCGTCGTTTTCTTGTTCGAGGCCTAAAACATCCCTGTCTTGTTCGATGGCTAATTCAAGATCGGGTTCTGGTGCAGCATTTTCATCTGCCCAGATAGGGGAAATCGGGACGGAGAACATCAAAGCAAGACAAAGTACTCCCGATAAAAACGCTTTCCTTCTACCCATCTTTCCCCCTCAACAGTCAGCCCTATAAGAAAGTACAAAAATGGTAGCATATTCAGGATAAACGAGAAACAGAGTTGAGCCATTTATCTTATAAAGGTTGCTTTTCTTTTCGTGCTTGGTATTTGTTTATACGCCTTATTAGATGGTGAATAGCTGGTGAACTGAGCTACAATTCATACTGCGAGAAAACCTTGCGCGGATGAAACGAACGAAATGAACCTCGCACGCAAGGAAAGCCAAAAGAAGGGACTTGAAAATGCAGTTAAGTAAAAAAGTGTGCCTTGGATTTCTCATCGCAACTTTAATGGTTTTAGGAATGGGCTTGCTTTCAGCTTGTTCGAACGCTGCAAACAGCGAAACGGACAAGAATAAAAAAACTTACACGGAAAGAGAAACTCTGGTTGTCGCCATGGAACTTGCCTACCCGCCTTTTGAAACAAAAGATGAAGCAGGCAACCCCGCTGGACTGAGTGTCGATTTTATCACCGCATTTGCGAATGCCTACAACTATGATGTTGTTATCGAAAATACTGCCTGGGACGGACTGATTCCATCCTTACAAACCGAATTGGCTGATTGTGTCATCAGCTCAATGACCATTACCGAAGAACGGGCCGAACAAGTTGATTTCAGCGACCCTTATGCCGTTGCACAGCTGGCTTTGCTGGTTAACAGCAATTCAGGGATAAACTCAATCGACGACCTCAACCAAGAAGGCAAGAGTATCGCCGTAAAAACAGGGTCAACAGGTGATGTTTACGCGACAAAGAATCTTCCCCTTGCGACGATTGTCCGCCTGGCCGACGAAAGCGCTTGCGTAACTGAAGTAGTGCAGGGCAAGGTTGATGCATTTATCTACGACCAGTTGACCATATATCGCAATCAGCTGAATAACCCCGAAACAACGGCAGCGGTATTTATCCCGTTCCAAGACCCCGAACACTGGGGCATCGCCGTCCGTAAGGGAAACAGCGTGCTTTTGGAAGAACTCAATGAGTACATTTTAATAAGCCAAATTGACGGAACCTTTGACAGATTGACTGGAAAGCATCTTCCCTCAGAAAAAGCTACCTTTGATGAATTGGGCTTTCGGTGGTTCTTTGATTTCAGATAATTGGCTTTCAGCTGATTGGCTTTCGGTTGATTAGCTTTATCTGAGCAACGTCATCGACAATGAGATGAATCCTCTCAAGAACATATTCAACCTTTTCCTTGCTCCAAAAAACAAGTCAGTGCCCCTTTTCAAGGGGGCACTGAACTACCTGTTGGTCTGCGTGCTCATCATCGTGGTTTTTTGGGCTTCACTTTCAGTACTCAACATAACTTTTAGCTTTGGCTTTGTGGATCTGTACGGAAAGCGAATCCTTGATGGGTTTATTCTTACTGTTCAATTATCCCTTGTCAGCCTAGTAATCAGCTTGTTGCTGGGAACCTTAGTTGCCGTTGGGCAGCGGTCGCGCATTCTGCCGATACGCTACCTGTGCGATGCGTATGTCAAGATAATTAGGGGCACGCCTCTAATCGTGCAAATCTATCTGTTCTTTTATATCATCGGCACGGCTTGGGGTATAAAGAACCGCTTTATCGCGGGCGTACTCATCCTTTCCATTTTTGAAGCCGCCTATATTGCCGAGATTATTCGTGGCAGTTTTCTTTCGCTTGACAAGACGCAACTGGAAGCAGCAAATTCGCTTGGCTTCACGCGCAGACAGACGCTGCGTTACGTAATTTTCCCCCAAATGATTGCGCGAACCCTTCCTGCACTCACAGGGCAATTCGCCAACGTGATTAAAGATTCGTCGCTGCTATCCATCATCGCAGTCATAGAAATGACGCAAACCATGCGAGAAATTAGCGCTACCACCTTCCAGCTTTTTGAAAGCTACATTTTGTTGGGCGCTCTCTACCTGTGTCTTACCTTGCCTATTACGTTTGTCAGCCACTTGTTTGAGAAAAGGTTCAATTATGCACGTAAGACTTGAGGGCATTGACATGAACTTTGGCGAGGTTGCCGTCTTAAAGCAGGTGAGCCTTTCCGACCGTATCGATAAACTTGCTATTATCGGTCCTTCGGGGGGCGGAAAAACCACCCTTCTGCGCATCATTGGGGGTCTGTTGGTGCCAAGCGGTGGTCGCCTTTTTTTGGACGAACAAGAGGTTGACTATGCGGAAAATAAACTGCCTGCGTACCGCGCGCAACTAGGCTACGTCTTTCAACAAGGTGGACTTTTCCACCACCTCAGCGCCCGCAAGAACATTGCGCTCCCCTTGCAGGTGGTGCATGGCACAAGCGAAGAAGAGGCGCTAGAACGTGCACAAGAATTACTGAATCGCTTTGGCTTGGGCAGCGAAGGTGACAAAATGCCTGCTCAACTATCTGGGGGGCAGCAACAGCGTGCCGCAATCGCGCGAGCCATCGCTGCTTCACCAAAACTGGTTTTGCTTGACGAACCAACCAGCGCACTTGACCCCGAATATACCAACGAAGTACTCGACGTCATAAACGACCTGGGAGAAACAGGGATACGCTTCATCATCGTCACCCACGAAATGGGCTTTGCGCGCCATGCGTGCGACAAGATAGCCTTCCTTTACGATGGCATGCTCTTGGAGTACGGTTCGAGTTCAGAATTGTTTGAAAATCCGACAAGCCCCGAATTACAGCGCTTCTTAGGAAAGCTTTTGGAGTGGCGTATATGATAGGTATACTCTTTGAATCCGACGAATGGTCGGACTATAAACTTGCCGCCGAACTTGAAAACAGAGGCTTTGCTGCTGCGTTAATCAACACCGAAGAGCCCGACAACGAAACGCAAATTCTTTCTTGTGATTTGCTGGTTAGCCGCGTGTTCGCCAGCGCTACTTTTCGCGACCACAGCTTTTCGCTTGAACGCATGCCTCACTTGCTCAATCTGATTAAACAGCAGGGCATTCCGCTTATCAATCCCGCTCAAGCACACTTTTACGAAACCGATAAGACAACTGCAACGAAAAAGTTGGAACAGGTCGGCTTGTCTGTTCCTTGTGTTTACGCGTGCGATAGCGCGCGGCTTCTTGAGGAAAACGACTTTTCCTACCCTTGCATAATCAAGCCGAACTGTGGCGGTCGAAGCACTTACACCGCCCTTGCGCAAAACCCTTCACAAGCGCGCAGCTTTCTTGACGGGGTGCCCAATTTAGTATTCGTTGTCGAAGAATATATCAGGCCTGAAAAGGGATTTCTTACGCGGGTGGAGATTGTCGGCTATGAGTGCGCTCTGATATTAAAGCGCAGCGTTGCAGAAAACGGACTTTCCTCTTACCATTTTGGCTCCACCTATACACCGTATCATGAGCCCAGCGACGCACTTCTCAAAGACTGCACCTTGGCAGCCCGCGAACTTTCTATTGAATTGGGGAGTTTCGACATTATTGAAAGTGGCACCCAACGCAGTTTCATTGATGCGAATGCGGTTTCAAACGTGTCTGAGGATTGCACTGAATTGTTCAATTTTGACCTGATGAGCGCCTACGCCGACTATGTCGCTGACAAGTATCAACAAGCTAAAACCTGCTCGCACTAATCACTGGGGTTCCATGGGTTCATATTTCGTTGTTTGGCTGTTCGCTCAAGAAAACGCTACTCCTGTTCTTCGCTCCATGCTTCCTTGAACTTCCCCAAAACAGCGGAAGCTCTTTTGCGGTCTTTTACAAACTGCCCGCTAAACATATCAACCGCAATGAGAAGCAGTATGCTGTATTCGTTTGCAGTAATAAAACTTGCCAAACTTTCAGGCATGAAGTTTGGATATGCGGCCACAACGTGCGAGAAAACCAATATCAAAACGTAGAACAAATACAGCGCCGCCTTAAAGGAAATAAAGCCTTCCAAGGTAAAGCTAAAAGCACGGCTTTCCTTAAGTTCGGCAAGCGCCTCTTTTGATTGCATTACCTTGTCATACATTTTGAAGTTTCCCTCATCCCACAACAAGGCAATAATGATGAGTGCAAGATTTCCGAAATATGCCAGCAGCAACGAATACCTAGAAAGCCACGTATAGACAAAAAACATGGCAAGCCCATAAAGACCTGTTGAGATTAGCAAAAATGCCGCATATTTGAATCCCTGCATAAATCTCATTTTTGTTGTTCCTTTTTGTCTGTCCAGCATTTCGCTTTCCGCGGAATCGGGGATGCTGAATATCCGTACAGGTTTCTTTGACATAACGGCTCTCCTTTTCGTTATACGTTTCGGCTAATCCACAGCGCCGGACGAACGCCGTAGGGCACATCGGGAGAATCGTCGCCGTAATAATTAATCCTACCCTCATAATGAACTCCCGCAACGTTTTGAGGCTCATATCCCGGCGAACGCAACCACCATCCCCAGTTTCCTGTGACAATATCTATTTTTGCGCTGCGGTCTTTGTCTGACGAAAAATACTGTTCAGCTTCCTCAATAGAGAGCAAAAACACCCTGTCTTCAGTATCGGCACCACCTGGCGTACCAAACTGAGGATTACCATCATTTATCACCTGGGTAACAAGAACCCGCTGGCGCATTTCTTCAGGTAAGCTCTCGTAGAACTCAGAATTAAGCCACTGTCGCAGCGTTGATTGTTCCCACGTAATTTCCTCTGCCTGACTTTGCGCATACGGCGCAAAGTCAATGCATTTTTCAGTAATAAGCAAAACACGCTCATCTTCGATGGCAAGCACGCGCCAAACCAAATCCTCAGAACCTTCTGCAACATATCCGTTTACAAAACTCACTTCACCTAGACGAACCGTGTTGCCAGCGCGAACATTATCAAGAGAGGTTTTGGGAATAGCGCCCATCAGCACAAAGGCAAGAATTGCTGCTGCAAGCACCAGCACCACACCAGTAACAATTCCGATAATTTTTCTTCTTTTTTTGTCTATTTCATTTAAGGGGAAAGCTTTGCGTTTTTTGACAGTAGAAACAAGATATATGCCGCCCCCTATAAGCATGAGGACAGCAGCAATCATGGTGATAGCTGGGTGAACATAGAGAAACTTTACTTTTATCAATTCGCCGGTCATCAATCCATCAACACTAGCGGCTCCCAGCACAAGTGCTGCAATCAAGACAAGGAGCGGATTTGCGATACTTGGTTTCTTTTTTGGGGGATTTGCATAGCGTTCCTCTTTTAAATCAATAAAACCAAAAAGCAGCGAGCAAATCTTGCCTGTTTCATCAAAGCCAAACCAAACGGGATACACACCTTCGCCATAGCCCGTAGAAAAAAGAGGAATACGATAATCGGTTTTTGGTACATTCCATTCAAGGTTATAGATGTCTTCCGAATGTTCGTAAAAAACTTCCTTTCCGCTTTGACTGTAAAATTTCCTTGGTTCGCTTTTTGCTATCACGTCCTCAAAATAATCGAAGGTAGAAACAAAATCCTCTCCGGCTCCTGCTTCATAATCTGAAAGCGCACGCATAGCAACATCCCACGTTCGTACGTCGCAAATACACGCAGTTCCACTGGCGGCAAAAAGATAGGGTGGGTCGCTTGTTGCCTGTTCGTTTGCCTTTCTCTCCTTCGTCTTATCTTCAGCGTCTAAAAACATTTCACCGGTAAAAGATTCAGCTGTCTGAGCAGGCTCATAGTACGCGGCAGAAGCATCACTAAAACGTACCCGAACCGCAGCAATGCGAGCATCGGTGGTACAAGCGTCTTCGCCTTCAGGGAGGATGACCGCTGCCTCAACTTCATAGGTGCCCGGCGTTACACGATGTACAAAAGGCTGAGCGTCATCAAGAAAAACAAAGGGGTCGCAAGCAATAATCTCGCCCGTAGGTAGCGAGAGCTTGCCAAGCGACATTTTAACAAGTCTTTGACCTAGGGCTTTGTCGGTTGCAAAATAGTCGTTAAGTTCATCAGGTCTGCTTTCGCTATATTGCTCATTTTTTCCTTCGAGATTAAAAACCAGGTCGTTTGAACCATTTCGTATCTCTAAATTTGGTAGGCGCACCAAGCCGTCTGTTTCTCGAGCGGCGGTCATAAGAGCCTTTGTGACGCTTGCTTCAAGCTCTTCTGCGTCGAATGCTCCCTGTGGACTGAAGGGCTCATAGGTGTTGCTCGTTTTGTGCGAACTTTTAGCTTTATAGTCGCACTCTACAACGCTGACACAGCTTTCAATCCTATACATAATGCGGCCATAGAGGTACTCGTTGTTCCAAGACGCAGCTTTATAGAGGTGTTTCATTCCCGCAATGTAAGATGCGGTTTTCTTTTTGCCAAAAACGCGAATCGAAACATCCACGCCGCCCCTTAGTCGAACGCCATAAGTTTCGTCTCCTTTTTTATTCTGAATAGGAGCACTTATGTTTTCCGCAATAGTAGAAAACTGATCAAGAACCGCTCGTTTTGCCACTTCCCGCTCTGGGGCAAAAAGGAGCGCGCCGTACGTAGCCTTTGACATAACAAACTCCTACCGTAAGTTCGTTTGAAACTAGCCGTAATCTAAAAACTACTCGTATTTCTCGTAGCAAAAGCAGCTTGTCACGTGGTCGTTTATGACCCCGATTGCCTGCAAATAGGCATAAACAATCGTGGTGCCCACAAACTTGAACCCGCGCTTTTTCAAGTCTTTGCTGATGGTATCGCTCAGTGGACTTGAGCTAGGAATTTCTTCGAGAGCTTGCCATTGATTCTTCACGACCTCGCCTTTGGTGAAGCTCCAAATGTACGCATCCAGACTGCCGAATTCCTTTTGCACCTCTAAAGTGCGCTGAGCATTATTGATGATGGCGCGGATTTTCAGTCGATTACGCACGATTCCTGCGTCTTGCATCAGCTGCTCAAACTTAGCTTCATCGTAGCGCGTAATCGTTTCGATGTCGAAGTTGTCAAACGCCCTTTCGAAACCCTCCTGCTTGTAGAGAATCATCCGCCACGTCAACCCTGCCTGCATCAAATCCAAGCAAAGTTTCGCGAAAAGTTTTTGGTCGTCATGTTCGGGCTTTCCCCACACCCCATCGTGGTACTTCGCCATCTTTTCATCGTTTTCTGCCCACAAGCAACGTTGTCTTTCATTCATGCCCGACTCCTTTTGCAGTTTTCAGAAATTTTCTCCAAGCCTATATGCTGTCTTTGTATGCTGTATGCGCATAGCTTCACGGCGAGAAGGGTCGCTGCGCTCGGTACCACCGAGCAAGACAAGCTCCTTATGCTTGGCGCGGTCGTGAACGCGGTCGCCTAACATGATGTTTTCCATGCTTTGCAAACGCCCTTGTTCTTCCAGCGTTTCTCTTGAATTGCCCGCACAAGCAATAAACAAAACTTTGTCGAGAACCTTCATCGGCTTGATGCTTGAGTTGTCAGGAATGTTTGCCGAGTTGCTCTCAGCACCATAGGCGTATCCGTAACGCCACACTCTGCCAAACCAGCCGACCAGTTTGGCGGGAGCCTCTGTCCAAAAGACTGGGTAGATAAACACAAGTGCGTCGGAAGCATTAATGAGCGCTTGTTCCACCAACACATCATCAGTCAGTGGCAGCGTGTTGTCGTAATAGGCGTCGCGTAGGTATTCGGCTTCCGTCATATCGGTCTGAAAACCTTGTTGGTATAAATCGCTTATGGTGTGAGTCTTGCCTGAATCTTTGAGTCCGCTGATGAAAGCATCGCGAACCTCAGCGGTCAGCGAATCTTCACTGGGGTGGCAGTAAACAATATGCACATGACGGACGCTCATTGTTTCCCAATTCGTTTATGCAAACCCTAAAAGAATAATGACAAAATAAACGTACACACTGGCGATAACAAGAGTGCCTAAGGTTATCGGAACGCTTACTTTCAGAAAATCGATAAATGAGATAGGGTTTCCTTCCCGCGCTGCTATGTTGGCAACTATAAGATTTGCCGACGCAGCAATCAGCGTGCCGTTGCCCCCCAAACACGCACCCAAAGAAAGAGCCCACCAAAGAGGGGCGGTTTCAGAAGCCGACAACGACAGCTGAGAACTCATGTCTTGAACCAAGGGAATCGTGGTGGCCACCAAGGGAATGTTGTCAACAATAGACGATGCAATCCCAGCGCCCCAAAGCAAGATAAAGGTGGTTTGCGTAAGGTTGTTATTCGTTATGGCAAGCATTCCGCTCGCAAGTTGTTGAATAATGCCAACTTCAACCAAGCCACCAACAAGCACAAATAACCCTACGAAGAAAAAGATTGTTACCCACTCAACCGACTGAAACACCTTTTCTGCCTTATAGGACTTCGCGCCAAGAAGCATCAGAAGCGTGCCTCCCGCCAGCGCCACGACAGCCGGTTCGAGATGCAAAAGATTATGAAGAAAGAAGCCGAGCAGCGTGAGGGAAAAAACAACAACTGCCTTTTTGGCTAAGCCAAAATCACTAATGTAGTCACGCGGGTCTTCGTTCATCAGCAAATCTTTGTGCTCATCGTCAATCTTGAGATGCTTCGCGTAATAAAGACTGCAACACACAATTACCAACACCGCAAGAACAAGAACAACGGGAGTCAGGTGAATAAGAAAGTCGTTGAACGACAATCCTGCCGCGGTGCCAATCATGATGTTGGGGGGGTCACCAACTAAAGTAGCCGTACCACCAATATTGCAAAGAAGGATTTCGGTAATAAGAAAGGGTGTTGCCTTAAGGTGTAACCTGTTGGCAATAGCTATGGTTACCGGGGCAACAAGCAAGACCATGGTGACGTTATCAATAAAAGCAGCTCCTACTGCTGTCAATATAGCAAGCCTTATAAGAATTCTTTTTGGATTACCTTTGGCACTTTGAGCGGTTTTCAGTGCCAAGTATTCGAATATGCCGCTCTTACTTGAAAGACCTACCAGCATCATCATGCCAATAAGAAGGAAGATGGTTTCCCAGTGAACATGTTTTGTGAAGGCGGTTTGAAAATCAACAATACCGAAAACTATCATTAGGACGGCGCCCGACAGCGCAATAATCGATCGATCGATTTTTTCGGCAACAATAAAAGCATAGCAAGCAAGAAACAATGTTGCTGCTATAACGACCTGAAAACTAGCTACGGTTTGTACTACGCCCTCCGCCAAAACAGCCCTTTTCTATGATTCAAAATTTTCTTCGAGCCCTATTACCTTATCAAGAGAAAGAACGCAGGCAAAGCCATGGTGCGGTTCGTTAAATTCCATTTTTTCCGCAATGACCGCAAGGGCTTTTTCGGCTTTGTCCTCGCTGGTTACTATCAATACGATATCTTTTTCGGGATCAACGCTGATTCCCAACATAAGCCGAACAGAAGAGCCGTGACCAGGAAGAATGGTTGCCCCTGGAATCCCTTCATCATGAGCGATGTCTGCAACCTTTCCCGCTTTTCCTCTAGCCACAACAATCACAATGAGCTTGTAAGCATTACTCTCCATAAAGACCTTTCCTCTCTACGGTTTCTTAATTTCGTTTCCCTGTGTGTCAAAGAGAAACGCAAAGCCGATGGCTCGACTTTCTTGTACCTTGTAGCAATTTGAACCAGTCTATGTTCGACCATTATACACAGAAAGAAGCGGTTTGAAATAAGGGCAAAATCGAAAAGCCCTTTTGTCATTGCCTTTTTGTCATTGCCCTTTTAGCCTTCAGGCGTTTTTGACTTTTTCCATGCATAATACAAACCCATCACCTGTATGGTGATCAGCGGGGTCATTGCTACCATGGCTATAAGCCCAAAAGCGTCAACTGCCGTATTTCCGCCCAAAGCATGTGATGCCCCTATCGCCAACGGCAGCAAAAAGGCAGAGGTTAGAGGGCCGGAGGCCACACCGCCCGAATCAAATGCAATAGAGGTAAATATTTTCGGCGTGACAAAGGCAAGACCAACCGCAATAACATAGCCAGGCACTAAGATCCACCCTATGGGCAGGCTGGTAACCACACGCACCATGGACAAACCAACAGCAAGAGCTACTCCAACAGAAAGCGCCAGGTTCATTGCTTTTTGGGAAATAGCCCCTTTAGTGATATCCTCAACCTGCTTGTTGAGCACCACTATTGCTGGTTCGGCTCGTATAAGAAAATACCCGAAAATCATACCCACAATGACGAGTATCACTTTATGGTTCAGTCCTGCTAGGTAGTCTCCTAGCAGATTGCCAACAGGGAAGAAGCCCAACTGTGTCCCCGTAAGAAAAAGAACTAGTCCCAGATAGGTTGAAAGTATGCCGACAGAGATTCGAAGCATCTTTTCTTTTGGCGGCTTTATCACAAAAAGAGCCAGTGCGAAAAAAATGACGACAATAGGAGCAAGCGCCAAGAGCATTTCGGGCAAGAAGCGCAGGAGGGCAGTTGAGTAAGCAGACCTCAGCGCCGCACTGTCTGCGGCAGCCGTTGTGTAGACAACATATTCCGCAGTTCCACTGTCGGGTGTGTATATCAGACCTAAAATCATGACCGTAAGAATAGGGCCGATGGAGCAAATAGCAATTAAGCCGAAATTGTCGTCTTCACTACAATGATCCTTATGGCAAAACGCAATGCCAACGCCAAGCGCCATAATGAAAGGCACGGTCATGGAACCAGTAGTGGCGCCGCCCGCATCAAAGGCCAAGGGCAAGAAACTCTCTGGCACAAAAAGGGCAACGATAAAAATCAAGGAATAGCAAATCAAGAGTATATATTTAAAACTCATGTGAAGGACTTCACGCAAAAAGCCTATCGCCAAAAAAACGCCTATACCTACCGCAACCGAAACTATCAAAATTGAATTCGGAATGCCTGCTGCCAATTCTGCGAACACCAAAAGTCCTGGCTCGGTAATGGTAACAATAAAGCCCAGAACAAGTCCCATCAAAGCAAGGAGCCACATCTTCTTTTTGCCTGCAAAGAAAGAACCGAGAATATCCCCCATAGGTTTCATAGCGATATCGGCACCCAAAGTAAACAGCGTCACACCCACCAACAAAAACGCTGTGCCGAGGGCAAAGCTGACCACCACGTCAAGCGGCATAGGAACAAACGTAAACATGAGAACAAGAATAAGAACAGCAACCCAAACCACCGAGTTGAATGCTTCAAAAAATCTTTCTTTTAACGCCGAACTACTTCCAGCTATCTTGGTTCTGATACTCAAGCAATCTCCTTATTCCAGTCTCTACCAAGCAATTCCCGAATCAAGCACTAGGACACCGCGGTTTTGTTTCGCCACACATAAGAAAGGCGGAAGCCCCCTGTAAGGGAGACTTCCGCCCTGAAGCCTTAGCTTGAAACAGCTTTTGCTGCCAACCGAATTTATTTAATTTCGGAATATATTGCGCGTTCCCATGAAAGAAGTCAATAAGAAACTGCAGTAACCGCGGGTATTCCGCTCATTTTATTCACAATCAGAAGGCTTGGCTCACGTAAAGAGCAAAGACAGTATGAATGCTATGATTTTGTCACACTATTTCGTGCTGATTACAAGCTTTAATCCAAAAGAATCGATAACCTTGCAGACAGTATCAAATGATGGATTTCCTTCAGAGGAAAGCGCCTTATACAGCCCAGGGCGAGTTATTCCTGTGTCGCGCGACAAAGCAGACACCCCTCTCGCACGTGCAATATCGCCAAGCGCAGCCCTGAACAGCTGCGGGTCATCGTCTTCGAGAACGGCTTCAAGATATCCTGCCATCCGTTCGTCACTATCGAGATAATCCACAATATCCCAATCAAGTAATTCTCTTTTTGCCATAGTTGTCACCTTTTAGTCGCGAAGCTTCTTTAGCCAGGTGGCGAACTCGCATGTCATACGAACCTTCACGTTCTACCTCTTTCAAATGTAAACTATAGTTTTCATTTTGTCAAACAGCGCAGGTAGTGCTGCCTTCTGTTCTGTCTTTTCGAAATGTGTGGGATTGCTTAGGACGTATAACCGCCCCAACATTGACTTTTATAGAATAGCATAGTTCAAATTGAAATACAAACATTTGTTTGTATTTCAATAATAGGAAAGTTTTGCTTTTAGTAGTTGAGCCAATACTGCTTGAATTGACTAGCGAAGCCTTGCTTCTGGCTCTTACTCACAGACAAAAACCCCAATTCACCATAGGTGAACTGGGGTTTTTGGTGCGGGTGAAGGGACTTGAACCCCCATGAGCTTGCGCTCACATGGACCTGAACCATGCGCGTCTGCCAATTCCGCCACACCCGCACGTGTAAAGCGGACTCCCAAAACCTCAAAGGTTTCCGAGAGTGAGTGGAAATACTACACCAGATACTTCCCAGTGGCAAGAGCGCCCTGTGCCACAGCTTTGCAAAATGCGCTATCATAGGCACCACAGAAGCAGGGCTTTCTTGAACTAACGATGAGAGAAATCAGGTGCGCCCACCATGCAAGGTCAGATGATACTGAATCGCTATCGCCCCATTTCGGAAGCGGGGGCAGGCGGCTTTGCAACGGTTCAACTCGCCTGGGACACGCGCATACAACGACGCGTCGCCATAAAATGCATTCAGCTAGACGACAACAACCTCACCAACGCACACCCCGCAGACCCCGCTTTTCTAGAACACCAACACTACGCAGATGCTCATTCGCTCGAAAATGTCCCTGGGCTTGACGAGGCACGCACCGCCGCCCTCTTAAGCGACAACTCCATCGTGGGCGTTTACGATTTTGAGGTGCAAGGCAAGACTGCCTATCTCATTATGGAATACGTTGACGGACTCACCCTCACTGAACTCTTGCACGAATACAGCAACGACCTTTCGCTCAACGCAATTGCCGCAATATTTTCTTCCGTTGCACAAGCACTCAAAATTGCCCACGAAAACCAGGTGCTCCATCTGGACATAAAGCCTGACAATATCCTCATCAACCGCCAGGGTCAGGTAAAAGTAACCGACTTCGGGCTTTCGGCGCTTTCGAGTGCCCGCGGCTTTGGAACGGCAAGCGGCGGCACCATCGGATACATGCCCCCCGAACAGATGCGCCGAGAAAACCTCGACGCACGCTGCGACGAATGGGCACTTGCCAGCATCACCTACGAAATGCTCACGGGCAAAAACCCCTTCTTTGCGGATGACTTGTCTCTTGCCGAAGCCGCCATTGTTGATGCGGAATTGGTGCTCCCGTCGCTTTGCATCGATGGGCTATCAAGCGAAGCTGATGACGTTTTGTTCTATGCCCTCGACCCCGACCGTGAAGAGCGCTACGACAATGTTGTCGATTTCGCCGAAGAGATGGAGCGCTTTTTGGGAGATTCCGTCAAAGGGCAAAAGGAACTCGCGGTTCTTGTCGGGCAAGCGCGGGAAGACTTTGCAGACGAAGAAGACTACGTCGAACGCTTAAGCGTTCTTGACCGTTGGAGCAGCCGCGGCAAAAGCATATTTTCGCGGGTGTGGAGCGTGCTTAATGTGGGCATCATTGCCTTTATCGCCCTGGGACACATTCCTGCAATAGACGGATGGACAAGCCCCTTGTTCTGGGGAATCGGCGTTCTTTTAGTTCTTGCGGCAGCAATCAAGCCGCATCTCGGTGCGATACTTTCTCTTCTTGCCTTAACGATTGCGCTCTTTGCAAACAGTGCGCTTCTTTTGGCACTGGTGTTAGTTGCCTCAGCAATCCTCTGGTGGTTTTTTGTCGGCAGACGCGGAAACAACCAAGCAAACAGCGCCCTTTCTCCCGCCCTGTTCGGCACAGCTGGATTCAATCAGATAAGCCCTCTTCTCATTGGGTTTTTGCTCAACACTAAAGAGGCGCTCATAAACATCGCGTTTGCCCTCATCCTCAGTATTACCCTTGCAGGATTTGGCTCAAGCAGTCTTTTGGGATGGAACACCGAAGCGTTTTGGAGCACCAGCACCTCTGACATACAACAAACCGTTGGCACCTTGCTCACCTTGCCTGAAACCTGGTGCATCGTTATAAGCTGGCTTGCAGCCGCCCTCATAGTGCGATTGTTTTGTCTCAAAGGAAGTCGCCTTTTTGCTGCTTTTGGGGTATTGCTCGGCGACGCGCTTCTCGTCGGCGGACTGTGTTTGGGCGCGTGGTTTGCAAGCAGCTATGCCACCTTCATGCCCGATCCGCTCACGCTGGGCTTAACGATTGGCGCGGGCGTGCTGATGTTGGGCGTTTGTTTTCTTGGCGTTCCTGTTCGCGAAGAAAAAGAAACCCTAGCCCCACAATCTGAAGCTAAAGAGTCTTAATCCCGCAATTTTAGTCAAGTAGTCCTAGCCAAGCAGTTCGGCAATGTTTCCTAACAAGGGCTCGAAACTCACGCCACGGTCTTTGAAGTCGGGTTGCTTTGCTGAAACAATCATCGCGTCATAAACGAAATCACCCGCAAACACCACGGCATCGGCAAAGCTTTTCCCCGCCATAACGGCAGCCAACAAGCAAGAACAATACAGATCCCCCGTACCGTGCAGCATATAGGGAAGGTATTCGTTTTTCGCTTCGAAAAATTCGCAATCCTGTCCCGCCGCAAAATTGCGGATGATGCCGTCCCCGCGCTGGATACCTTTGAGGACAACTTGCTTGGCTCCCTTGGCAAGCAGAGCATCAACGATTCCTTTTGCCGTATCATCGTCGATATCAGAACCCGTCCATTCCGTTCCCAAAATAATAGCCGCCTCGGTGAGATTCGGCGTCAAGATGTCGGCACCACTCGCAAGGCCTGCCATCGCTTCGCACAACTCAGGCGTATAGGTTGGATACACCTTGCCGTGGTCTGCCATCACTGGGTCAACCACGCGCAAAGCCCGCGGGTACGTTTCATACGTTTCTTTGATGCGCTGAACTTGTTCGGGCGCGCCTAAAAAGCCTGAATAGATGGCATCGATGTCTACCCCGATGCCCTTCCAAGCATTCAGATAGTCCGTCAAAATCTCAGTCGTATCATGCATGTACCAACCAGGGAAAGCGGTGTGCGAAGAAAACAGACCCGTTGGCACGGGACAAACATCGCACCCAGCAGCAGAAAGCACGGGAATCGCTACTCCGAGAGAACACTTTCCGTATCCGCATAAATCATGAATTGCGGCGATGCGCGGAATATAGGCACCTTCGCGTTTATATAAGAACAAATTTTGAGCATCCATAGGGTTTATTTTTCCTTATCTTTCTTGCTGCCACTAGCGCTCTCGGCACTCTTGCCACCACTACCCGCGCTGTCGGCGCTCTTGCCACTGTCGGCAGCGTCGTCGGCATCACTTTCATCGCCATCATCAAAAAACGACCAATCGTCCTCGGTCGGCTGATGGTTTTTGTATTGCTTGCGAATGCGTCTTTCCATAATGACCGCCGCAATCAAACTGGCAACCAAGCCAAATGCCACCAGGCAACCAATGCCAGCATAGGTCTTGAAAAGAAACTCATATACAGCCATGAAATCCATGACGACCTTTCTCGCGGTACTATCCTTAATAAAAGTTCGGCGAAATCCGCACTCAACACTAGCAACTATACACTACAAAAAGCACGATAAAAAGCGCGCTTGCGCAAAACAACGTAAAGTATACTACGAGCGAACTCAGGTAGGGTATACTATCCCTATTACTCGTAGCGGCAGGTCACCTGTCACGCAAAGCCAAAAGAACCAAAGGAGCCTTTTCATGTTAGACATTCGTTTCGTTCGAGAAAACCAGGAACTGGTGGCAGAAGCCCTTAAGAACCGCGCTGCTTCATGGGACAGTTCTCGTTTTTCAGAACTGGACGAAACACGCAGAGCCGCCATCGCTGCCGAAGAAGCCTTGCAAGCACAGCGCAACGCCGCATCAAAAGCAATCGGTCAGATGTTTGGTGCAGGAAAAACCGCCGAAGCGGAAACTGCCAAAGAAGAGGTTCGCGCGATTAACGAAGAACTTGAACGTGCCGCGAAAAAGCGTGAAGAAATTGACGCAGCCTTAAACGAACTTTTGTTGAACACACCCAACCTTCCCGCCGAGACAACCCCCCTGGGCGCAAGCGAAGAAGATAATCCTGAAGTGCGGCGTTGGGGAACACCCCCTGTGTTTGACTTCGAGGCAAAAGCTCACTGGGACATCGGTCCTGAATTGGGAATCATTGATTTCGAGCGCGCGGTAAAACTTGCAAAAAGTCGCTTCATCCTTTTAGGCGGGCTGGGCGCACGCTTGGAGCGCGCACTCATCAACTTCATGGTTGATACCCACACCAGTCGCGGCTACAAAGAGTGGTGGTGTCCTTCCATGGCAAACACCGAAACCCTCACGGGAACAGGTCAGTTGCCAAAGTTTGAAGAGGATCTCTTCAAGACAACCGAAGGGCTCTATCTTATCCCCACCGCCGAAGTACAGCTGACAAACATCCACGCACAAGAAGTGCTCGAAGCCGCCGTGCTCCCTTTGAGTTATTGTGGCTTTACTTCGTGTTTCCGTGAAGAAGCGGGAAGCGCGGGGCGCGACACCCGCGGGCTCATTCGCGTGCACCAGTTCGACAAGGTGGAAATGGTTAAATACGCCAAACCCGAAGAAAGTTTCGACGATTTGGAATCCATGGTTGCCGACGCTGAAAACATCTTGCAGCTACTCGGTTTGCCGTATCGGGTGATTGCACTGTGCACAGGCGACATCGGTTTTTCTGCCGCAAAGACCTATGATTTGGAAGTGTGGCTGCCCTCTTATAACGGCTACAAAGAAATATCGTCGTGCTCAAACTGCACCGATTTCCAAGCGCGCCGCGCCAACATCAAATACCGCGACCCCGAAAACTTCAAGGGAAGCCGTCTTGTGCACACCTTAAACGGGTCGGGTCTTGCGGTGGGGCGTACCATGGCAGCCATTCTTGAGAACTATCAACAAGCCGACGGCTCGGTAAAAATTCCCGACGTGTTGGTTCCTTATATGGGAGGGGTAGCGGTCATCGAACCGAGTTAGCCTATGTCAGACCAACGAAGAACACCCGCCCGACGCTCCGTCAAAAATCCTGCTGTTGAACATCCCCCTTCCACGCGGCAAAACTTTGACGCGCACCCGTCGCAAAGAGGAGCAACGCCCACGCGAAGCGGAGCCGCACCACGGCGAGGCGACGTGGCACCCGCACAAAGAGGGACTGCATCTTCACAAAGGGAAGCTGCACCCGTGCACAAAGACCACGAACTTCGTGCGCGCGAGCATGCCCGTTCCACTTCAGGTTCTGCCTCAAGTTCTGCAGCAAGTTCTGCAGCAAGTTACAAATCGGCACAACCGACAAGGTCACCCCGAAGCCACTTGCGCATACCGCAATTCATCTTCTTGGTGCTTCTTCTTGCGATTGTTATAACCGCCTGTCTTTTCGGCTGGGATCGTTGGTTTCGCTTTAGCGACCATGAAGATTTCCACGGAACATGGATGATGACCAGCTTTGGAAGTGAAGCCGCAACGGTCGTTACCATCGACAGCAAAGCGATGGAGCTTGCTCCTGATGTTCACTACACCTATCACCTTAACACCTGGAAAAAAACGATTACCTATACCTTTGACGATTTAGAAGGATCAGGCATTTACCGTTTTTCTGCCGACCGCAATACGCTGATAATACTCGAAGGCGGGATCGGAAACTGGTTCCAAGATGCCAAGGTAGCACTGGGGCTTATCCCTGTCGGCGAAGGAGCAGACCCCAACAAGACAACTTCCCTTACGCGCATCGCTTCGTCCCTCCCCCCTGCTGCCGACGACGCAGATAGCGCAGGCAGCGCGGGCAACACGGGCGACACAAGTGACACGACTGCCGCAGGCGACAATCCAGAAAGCGGCAATGACTAGCGCAACGAGCAAGCCTCCCGCTCTGCACATTGACACCTTGGTGGTAAAAGCCGACCGCATCGTGTGTGAGCTTGCGCTCAACCCGAAATTATCCCTTTTCACAACGCCGCAATTCGCAAAAATCTTCGTTTCGCGTTTTCCTAATCTTGTGAATCACACCTGCAAAAATCCCCACGGAACAACATTTGGGGCAGCCATAAACTCAACAGCGCTTCCTCACCTTTTCGAACACCTCGTCATCGACCTGCAAGCGAAGGCGAGCACTTCCCCAGACGAAACCTTTGTCGGAACCAGCACCTGGACAGAAAAAGCACTCGGACGTGCCCGAGTCGAGGTGAGTTTTACCGATGATTTGAGCGCTTTACGGGCTTTTCGTGATGCAGCGCGCATTCTCAACGATGCTTTGCTAGAGTATGGAGACCTATTAGCTGCAAACGATAGAGTATAAGATGCCATCAGCACACATAACCTTTGATTTCACCAGCGACAAGGTCGCCGACCGCGTAACAAAGATGCGCTCCTCTGCAGTGCGCGACCTGTTTTCTGCCGCAACAAGTGCCGACGTTATCTCTCTTTCAGGCGGAATGCCCGATGTCTCCCTCCTTCCGCAAGCAGCCATCCAAAAAGCCGTCGAAGCAGCCTGCAACGACAAACGCACCCTTGCCCTCCAATACACATCAACCGACGGGCTTTTAGGCATGCGCGAAGTGGCGTGCGACATCGTGCGCGACCTGGGTGTGCGCTGTCGCCCTGACGACATCATTCTTACCACGGGAGCGCAAGAAGCGCTTGACCTCGTTGCAAAATCCTTCATCAATCCTGGCGACATCATCCTTGCCGAAGGGCCTACCTATCTCGGTGCCTTGCAGGCGTTTTCTGCTTACGAGCCCGACATCCACTGCGTTCCACTCGATAACGAAGGCTTGCGCATGGATTTGCTTGAAGAAGAATTGCGCCGTCTAGGTAAGGGCAGTGTGAAGTTTCTCTACACCATTCCGAATTTCCAGAACCCCGCAGGCGTCACCATGATTGCCGAGCGTCGCAAGCGCCTTCTTGAACTTGCCGAAGAATACGACTTTCTCGTCGTAGAGGACGACCCCTACGGGCGCCTTCGTTTTGAGGGCGGTCATATCCTGCCCCTTAAAGCCCTTTCCGACAAGGTCATCTATCTGGGCACGATTTCTAAGATTCTCGCACCTGGCTTGCGCACGGGCTGGATTGTAGCACCGAAGTGCATCCTTGCGCGCATCAACCTGGTAAAGCAAGGAACCGACTTGTGCGGAAGCGCTTTTAACATGATTGTTGTTGAGCATTATTTCCGCGACACCCCCTGGCAAAAGACGCTTCAGGGCTTTATTGAAACGTATCGAGAACGCCGCGATGCAATGCTTGAAGCCTTGCAAGAATTCTTCCCGCCTGAAGCCACGTGGACGCATCCCGAAGGCGGTCTGTTTATTTGGGTTACCCTTCCCGACTATGTTGACACGGGTTCCATTCTTTCGGTGGCGCTCGAAAACGGGGTGACCTATACCCCAGGAGATTCTTTCTACCCCAACGGAAGCGCAGGAAAGAACTGTATGCGTCTTGCCTTTTGTTTTGCGAGTCCCGAAAAAATCCATGAAGCAATTCGCCGCCTTGGCGCGGTTCTCAATGAACGCCTCGAATTGTATCGAACCTTCCTTGACGCAGGCGCTCTTCGCAGCCCTGCGGCAACCAAGAAGCAATAGAAACGGCTAGGCACACAATGCAACCAACGATGCAATTACCTGTTGAAAACCTGTGAGGAGCACAAAGCAGATGAAAGTAGCAGTGTTAATGGGTGGCAATTCCTTCGAACGAGGATTTAGTCTGGCAAGCGGGAAACAGGTGTGCAGCGCCTTGGAAGAGGCGGGGCATAAAGTTGTACCCCTCGACACCACCAAAGAACTGGTTCCTACGCTGCAAAGCGAAAGACCTGATGTGTGTTACAGCGCCCTTCACGGCAAGCATGGCGAGGACGGCACTATTCAAAGCCTGCTTGAACTGTTGGGGGTTCCCTTCGTTGGTTCTTCGGCGGCGGTTTGTCGCAAAACGTGGAACAAGGCGTTGCTGCCCACCATCATGACCGATTACCGTGCCTGCACCAAAGAAGCTCCTATCGCGGCCTGGCCTCAAGGCATCTGCATTGCACGCGATGCTTTCAAAGACATGGGCGCTGCCACTGCGCTGAATCTTATCGAAGAAAGGATTGACGGCGGTTTTCCTTTTGCCGTAAAGCCTGCTTGCGGCGGTTCTGCCATGGGCGTGCACAAAGTTGAAAAGATAGAAGACCTCGGCGAAGCCATCCTTGATGCTCTCAACTACGACGCTGAAGTCATTATCGAACAATGGATTAGCGGTACGGAAATGTCAGTGTCGGTTCTTGGGAAAGGCTTCGACGCCAAAGTTCTTCCGCCCGTTGAAATCGTTCCTGCTCATGGTCTTTACACAACCGAAGCCCGCATGTCCATGGATGCGGTTGAGTTTTTCTGCCCTGTGCGAGATTCGTCCCTTTCCGACGGTGCAACACAAGCTTTAGCGATTCGAGGCGAAATCGAACGCGCTGCCTTGGAGGTCTATCGAGCCTATGGCGTAAGCGACTTAGGACGGGTTGATCTTATCTGGGACGGCAGCTGCGCACGGGTGCTTGAAATCGACGTTTCGCCAGGCATGACCGAACTTTCACTTTTCCCTGCAGCTTGCGCGGCTTCGAATCTGACTCTTTCTGAAGTGTTCGACCAGCTTGTCAGCACCTACGCTTAGCGCCGCCGACCTTGTCCTTGTTACATCTCGGCAACCTTTTCGTGGATACCAAAGATTCTCTCTGCCCTTGTGCGGGGATACCCTATAATAAGGAAACAGCACGAAAGCACGTGCGTAAAACAAATTTTGTATTTCCATAGAGGAGGCCATCATGGGTAAAGGATTAGGTGCTTTTATTGTCGGCGGATTGGTTGGAGCAGCGGTTGCTCTTCTGTACGCTCCCCGTCCTGGCGACGAAACGCGCGCAATTGTTTCAGACAAACTCAACGAAAGCTGGGGTCAGGCACAAGACTTCGGCGTACAGGCTTCTGCCAATGTTCAGCAGATATATCGTGACGCAACGACAAAGGGTCAAGAAGTCTACAACACCGTTACCACCAAAGGGCAAGAAGTCGCTCAAACCGTTGCTGCCAAGGGGCAAGAGCTCTACGAAGTTGCTTCAACGAAAGTTCAAGAAACCGCAAGCAACGTAAAGCCAGTTTTCACTGAGAAAAATGACGAACTGCGCGAAAAGATTGAAGCGGCTCGCGCCCGCATCGCTTCTCAGGTTGCCAAAAATGCTGAAGGTAACGACGGCGCTTCTGAAGTTGCTGAAGCAGCGAGCAAAGCCGCTGATAAAGCTGAGTGAAAAACCTCGTTACAACAACTGAACTAGCGAATAATCGCGTCATTGGCGGAAAAAGGGGAACGCGGCGCATCGGCAAGGTGAACTCTTTTGTGTTTCACCCAACCGAGCGACGAGTCATTGGCTTCATCGTGAAGCGCCCCGATTTCCTTTGGATGTTTCGACGCAAAAATCTCTTCGTGTCCATCGAGGGCTATGAGCTTCTTGATGGACGCGTGTGTATTAACGGCACACGGGATGCTGCGGGCGACGCTGCCTATCGCGCGCTTGATGTCGATCCTGACGAATGTGTTTTGTGGGTAGGACTCCCTATTATGACTAACGGCGGACAAAGTTTCGGCTTTGTCGGCAATGTCACCTTCAATCGGATAACAGGAACGGTGCACAGCATCGAATCAGATGCGGGCATGACCTCAAACGTTCTTTTAGGCAAACGCGACATTCCTGCCAATCTTATAAAAGGTTTTCGCAAGGGTATGGGCACCGCACTCGCCTTCACGGGAAACGGTGCCTCCGAGCAACGCGGGGAAACCGAAGCTGTCTTGGGTGCGCTGCTTGTGTCTGACAAAGTATCAGAACTTGAAGCAGAAGGCGGGCTTGCCGAAAAAGCGGGTAGGGGTGCTGCCGTGGTTGCCGACAAAGCAGGCAAGAGTGCTGCGGTCGTTGCCGACAAAGCAGGCAAGGTCACGACACAGGTTTCGAAAGCGGCAAGCGTCGGTGCAAAAACAGCAGGAAAGGCTGTCAACGTTGGCGCCTATGCGACAGGAAAACAAATCGGAAAAACTAAGGGTATGTTTTCGGCGTTTAAGGATGAATACCAAAAAGCACGGCACGACGACTAGTGCTAAACAAATAACAACGATTGGCTGAGATGAACCCGCAATGAGCGATACCCAAAACTACAACGACGATGCCCTCCAAAAGGCAGACGACAAAACTCTTTCCAAACGCGTAAAAAACGCTGATATTTTCAAGTTCGCGGGCTTGATGCTTTTCTTCGTTTTGGTGGCTATCATAATCTTTTTCCTCAAGCCCTATTTTTCAGGGATTTTTGAACCTGGCGGGCTTAACCAAATACTTGCCGACATTCGGGGAGCGGGGGCGGCAGGGGTGCTTGTGTTGTTCGCTATGCAGTTTGTCACCCACATCGTTGTCTTTGTGCCTGGAGAAATCACCCAGTTCGCCGCTGGTATTTTGTATGGTCCGTGGCTTGGTGCCCTTATCATTCTTATTTGTTGCATCATTTCAAGTGCGTTTATCTTTATGCTCGTTCATAAGCTGGGCGCGCCTTTTGTACAAAGCGTGGTGCCGCCAAACTTCCTGGGGAAGTTCCGTGAATTTGAAAAGACGAGCAAGCTGAGCATCATCGTCTTTGTTCTGTTTTTGATTCCAGGGCTTCCGAAGGATTCTTTCACCTACCTTGTCCCCTTAACCGATATGCGTATGCGCGATTTTCTTTTGTTGTCGAATACGGGGCGCATCCCTGGCATCCTTGTCTCCACGTATGCCGCAAGTGGTTTTGTTGAGGGACGCATCTGGCAAAGTGTTGTCATCTTTGCGATTGCTGCTGCCATTGCTATCGCGGGACTTTTGTCTCGAGAAAAACTTATGGGAGCACTCGGAAAGCTCGGTACCCGCATCACAAAAAACGACAACCCCGATTCTTAAAAGTTCCTCAAGACTTATAAAAGTTCCTACCTAGTCGCAAATGTCACCAATAAATTCAGGATAGTTTCAAACCGTTTACGAAACTATAACGGAATAAAGCAGTCCTATTTTCAGTCGCTATCATGAGAGCACTTACTTAATATTGAAAGAGGTTTGCTATGGCTACGAAGAATACTGAAAACGCTCCTGAAGTTCCCATAACCCTTGAAGCTAGCCCCGTTGATGCTTCTGCACCCGTTTCAACTGGCGCTGCCGCTGAACCTGGCGAAGCTGCCGCCGTTGGCGAAGCGGCAACAGTCGGTGAAGCGGCGGGGGCTGCTGATGCTACCGCGCAAACAACGGCTCCTAATTGGACTCCTTATGAGCCCGAACAAACTCCTGTTCAGGGCGCTAATCCCTACTATCAGCCGACACCGCAACAACAACCGCAGCAACAAGCCTATAATGCCGCTTCGTCTGCCGCGGCGGGCTACCAAGCACAGCAAACGCCCTACCAAACCTATCAACCTAATGCCCAAGTTCCTCCCCAACAAGGCTACTATCCACAAAACCAAGTCCAACCTTCAATCGCCCACAAAGACCGTATTGCAGCAGGGCTCTTGGGTATTTTCCTCGGGTGGCTGGGGCTGCACAAGTTCTACCTTGGTTACAATACGCCAGGATTCATCATGGCTGCCGTCGCTATTCTCGGCAGTATTTTCACCTTCGGATTAGCCTGGGCGGTCATGGCGCTTATCGGATTTATCGAAGGCATCATGTACCTCATAAAGTCACAAGCGGAATTTGAACAAACCTACGTATTCAACAAGCGTGAATGGTTCTAGGTGCCCATAAAAGCAGCTTTCGAGAATTGTTCGGCAGCACAAGACCTTGATTCCCGAGTTTTGTATGAAATACGTCCGAGCACCTCTGCTTTCCATTACAATACAGGTCACGGTTCACAAAGCTGTGACCTGTTTTCATGCATAAGCCTTACAAAGGAGGAAGATATGCCGCGAATCACTCGTGACCAAGTAAGAGTACCGGCAGATGTTATGCCAGAATCACGGGAAGTCTACCTTGACAACTACCTGAAAGCCACGCGCAACACGGGTCGTCTCATGCTGTTTGCCTGCGACCAAAAAATTGAGCACTTAAACGATGACTTCTACGGTGACGGAATCGACTTCGCCGACGCCGAACCTGAGCATCTGTTCAAAATCGGCGACCAAGGCATCTGCGGCATTTTGGCAGGACAGCGCGGTCTTATCGCCCACTACGCAGCCGATTATCCCGAGATAAACTATCTCGTGAAGATGAATTCCAAAACCAATATCATTTCAACAAAGCAAGACGATCCCTATTCGCCACAGTTGTGCGACCTTGATGCCGTACTTGCCATGCGCGAAGCGGGCACAAACATCGTCGGTGTGGGATACACCATCTATCTTGGCTCCGAATACGAATCAACCATGATGGCAGAAGCAGGCGAACTTATCGCTCAGGCTCACGCAAACGGGCTTATCGTCGTACTGTGGATTTATCCTCGCGGCAAGGCGATTGAAGCAGAAAAAGACCCCGCTCTCATCGCGGGCGCTGCTGGTGTAGCGCTTTGTTTGGGCGCCGATTTCGTGAAGGTCAACCCGCCAAAAGCAGCCGAGGGCACCTCTGCCGAAGCACTGAAAATCGCTTCTCTTGCTTCAGGACGTTGCGGGTTGGTGTGTGCGGGTGGTTCTACCGTTGACGCGCAAACCTTCTTAAGCCAACTCTACGAACAAATTCACGTTGGCGGCGCGTGCGGAAATGCTACGGGGCGCAATATTCACCAGCGCTCTTTGGATGAAGCGGTGCGCTTGACTAAGGCGATATCAGCCATCACTTTGGCAGATGCCGACGTAGCAGAAGCGCTTGCAATCTTTAATGGTGAAAGGGATTTCGTTTTATAGAAGCCTGCCAAAGACGACCACAAAAACTAAAGGGGGCTGTTATGCAGACCCCTTTTTGTTTTATGGTGCCCGAGGCGAGAGTCGAACTCGCACGTCTTTCGACAACGGTTTTTGAGACCGCCACGTCTGCCATTCCGTCACTCGGGCGTGACTTGAGATTATAGCGGAAGCAGATACGCTCGCCAAGGAAAAATAAACGCGGGGTTATGTTTTGCCCCTTTAGTGTTCGTTGAAAGGATTATTCGGCACATGGAACAAGATGTTTTTGAAAGCAGCAGCAACGGAGAAGCGAGCATTTTCGCAAGCCTTCCCAACACCAGAGACTTAGGGGGCATGCGAACCGCAAACGGACAACGCATTGTTTCTCGAGCGCTTTTGCGCTCAGGGGCATTGACCTTGGTTTCTTCTCATGACAGCAGGCGGCTTCGCGATGATTACAAGCCGAAAACCATCATTGACCTACGCACAGAATCGGAGTATGCCGTTGACATTGATCCAAGCAAAGCCTTTCCCGATACACGCTACATCAACATTCCGCTTCTGAAAAAAAGAACCTTAGGTATTACAAAAAACGATAACGCAGGCATTGCCGATGTGATACGTGCGCTCGGCTCAAACGCACACGATTTGATGAAGGAAGTCTATCTCAAGCTGCTTTTAGACAAACACTCGCAGCAAGGGTTCGCCCAATTTTTTGAGGAACTTTTGGATGCCCGCGAAGGGGCGGTGCTATGGCACTGCGCCTTTGGGAAAGACCGTACAGGGCTTGCGACCGTTTTGCTCCTGCAGCTTCTTGATGTTCCTGAAAAAACTATTGTCAACGACTATCTTGCCACCAACAGATTTGCCCCGCCCCGCATCCAAGCAACCACACAAGAGTTTCCCCTGCAAGAACGAACAAAAGACGTGCTTGAAAGCATTCGTGTTTTCAACACCGTTGACGTGAGTTTTTTACAAGCAGGATTTGATGCGATTAGGGAAGAATATGGCAGCCTTGAGCGCTATATGCGCGAAGCGCTCGATGTTAGCCCCGACAAGAGGGATGCTCTGCGCAACAAATACCTCGTTGACTAACCGTTGCGTAAGGTGGGGTAGTTCCGCTATACTTCAAATTCGCGTTTCGCGAGAAGCGCATGCGCCAACGTGGCTCAGCTGGTAGAGCAACGCACTCGTAATGCGTAGGTCAGCGGTTCGAATCCGCTCGTTGGCTCCAGGAATTTAAGACAGGTCAGTCGCAGCATGCGGCTGACCTGTTTGCTTGCAGGTTGACACTCTTCCTCAGTTGCCTGGATTGCCGCGCCGCTTTGCGGCTCGCAATGACGAACTGTCGCTGTGTGCGGCTGACCTGTTTGCTTGCGAGGGTGGACTACCTGGTTCGGTTGCCCTTGCCGCGCGCTTGCATCCTGATAAGATGTGCCTTCAATTCCTTAAACGCACTGCGCGGATCAATTTCGTCAAGAGTCTCTATCAAAAGAGCGGTCGACGCATCATCAAGCGTTTCTTTTCTGTTCGCGATAAAGCTGGCACGGCTCTGAACGATAAACATGACTATTTCATCTTGGCTTGCGCGCTCTGCCACCATTTCGCCCACTACCTTGCTCTTGGCAGCAAACTGAATGAAGTCCTTGTTCATGAGCGTGTAGTTCAACTTACCGCGCTCATCGCTATAACGATCAACGATTGCCTGATATTCGGGCGAAAGCGTCATGTCGGTTTGCTCTGCGGGAGCTTCTTCCACAACATCAATTTCTTCGTTGATAATAACAGGAGCAACCTTAATCGAGCCGCGAGCGGAATAGGGCAAACTGTTGGTAAGCTCAAAGGCCTCATCAAACGCTTCTACGGGGAACAGTTCTTCGTCAACACGACCATAGGGAACCATGTCGCCCGTACGGCGGTCGATAGTACATACCGCACTGTGGTCTCCGTCACCACGCAGTATTTTGATGCCTGCTCCACCTGCAGAAAGTTTCTGCTTGTATGCAATAGCTGGTATCGTCGTTAGCTCAACTGCCTTTGTTCGAATGATATTTGGAACTGCCATAATTCAAACCTCCCGTTTTCTTAAAGAAACGCCTTACCCACCGTAGCGCTTTTCTTGCATTCTTCGATTTGACGACAAATTAAATGGTCGTGCAATTATAAACATATCCACCTAAAAAGATAAGCTTATTTTACAACCCGAGGAATTTCACCCATTGCTCAACTTCGCTTCGGGCTTGCCTGCAGCCGATTTCGAAGTTGTTCTTCAGTTTGGTCATGTTGACTTCTCGCCTAATGGCGCTTTGGTCGTGTGCGTAAAACACGTACGCTTCGCCCGTTTTTTCGAGCTCAAGCAAGGTGTCGAGTTGTTCGTTGTAGCGCTGCGCCCACGTACTTACCGCCTCGCGCATTTGCGGCCATCGCCAGAAAAAGGTTTCGAACAGCCGACGATGTCCCACCCGTTTGCGAAAGCCCTTATGCTGGGTACACACGACGAAAAACTTTGAAAACCCGTCTTGTCGGGCGCGTGGCAACATAATTCCACCACCTTCGCCCGGTCCGCCATCATAATATCTCCCCTTTTCGTCACCTTCAAGCTTCATGGGAGGTGCCACTATGGGATAACTCAGCGTTGCCTTAAGTCGCTCTGTCAATTTTTCTTCGGTCGTAAAATCTTTTTGCGTCCAATAGACTGTCTCACCAGTGCTGCGATTGATGCCCTCAAAAGTCAGCTGTGCTGGATTTGCCTTGAATGTCTCAAAGTCAAACGGAGCCTTGCTCTCTGAGGGATAGCGATGCTTGATTGAGGGTGAAGCAAGAATGTCGTTTTCCAAAAGAAAGCGCTGGCTTTTCCGAAAAGGCATATCATCTGCGTATTCGGTAAATGTCAGACGTGAGCGTTCTTCGTCGCGCGACAGGTAGTTGATAGCGTTACTTGCTCCCGCCGAAAGCCCATAGACCGCGTCAAAGTATATTTTGTTCTCGAGCAAAACATTTACCAATGCCGAGGAATAAGAGTTCCTCAAGCCCCCGCCTTCAAAGATAAGCGCAACGTCTTTTACGTTGTTGCAAAGCGTCTCCATAGGTTCTTTTGTTGCCTTCTTTCCCCAATATTTCCGACTTCCAGCAGCTTGAAGCAGCTTTCTATCCGCATAATTATATACTTTTCTTGCAAAAATCAATCTAAATATCGTAAAAGGAAAATGACGATTGCGTAAAATATACCAAAATACCCTGCGTTTATGGCAAGATAACACATGGAAGAATTCCCGATAAACGCAACATAGAAGGAGCAGACATGGGTGTCTTCTCAAAATTTGAAGGACATGTGGAGAGCACTTTTGAAGGTGCTGCTGATAAAATATTCGATTCTCCCATTTCACCTGTCCAAATTGCAAAGAGAGCTGAAAAGCAAATGCGGCGCGAAAAGGTGGTCGGCGCTGGAAAACAATACGCCCCTACGCTCTACACCATATTAGTGAACGAAAGGGACGACCAGCGACTTTTCGGCTATTATCCAACCCTTGCAGGCGAAACCGAAACCTATCTTTGTGCCAAAGCGGTCGAAGAAGGACTCGCCATGGACGGGCAACCCCTGGTTCGCTTCATTGTTGACCGCGATTTGAAAAGCGGAAAGTTTGAAGTTGTCGCCGAATTGGTTGCTGAGCCCATTATCAAGCAACTCCGCACCGAGGAAATGGTTCGCTACGGTCTCGGAGAAAGTGTTGGCATCAAAGCCGCCGCAGGAGTTCCCAACACTGGTTTTCCCAGCAGGGAGTTTTCCGACAAAGATTTTCGCGATAACGAATTGTCTGACGACGATTTTTTCAGTACCGATTTTCCTGACCTTGGTTCTCCCCGCAGAACGCCTCCCCGCAACGCTTCTCCCAACCTCGGTTTTCCCCCGAGCGTTTCTGCGCGGAGTACTCCTCCCCACAGCGCCTCTCCCGACCTTGGTCTTTCCCCGAGCGTTTCTGCGCGGGGCGGGGTTGGCGCAAGTGTTCCCTCAAGCGCGCCTGTTCCAAGCGCGTCTGTTCCAAGGGCATCTGTTCGGAGTGCTCCTCCCTCAAGTATCCCCTCAAGCGCATCTTCTCCGAGCAGTTCCGTTCGAAGCGCTTATCCTAAAAGCAGCTTTCCCCGCACTGATTTTTCTTCGGACGTTTCGGATTTTTATGCTGTTGCGCCCGAAAACGATTTTTCTCAAAGCAAGGTTCCGCGCCATAGTGTTTCACCCGAAAGCGATTTTTCTTCGAGCGGCTCTGTCCAACACGACAGCGACGAATTTCCTTCTTTGCGGATAAATCGGGCGCGCCATTCAAGCGCCAACATGGTTCGAGAAATCAACCGTCGCAATTCAGAGCCTTTCGCGCGCCAAGAAACGCCTATAGGAAGCTTCGCCGCAAACGCTCTTGCAGAAGATCCCTCGCCCATACCGTTACCGACTGATATCCCGAAGTATTCGCCTGATCCTGAATATTCGCCTGAATTTGGACCTATGCCGAAGTCCAAAGCTAAGCCTAAGGCCGAAGCTGAAGAGGCTCCCGCGTCTGAATCTGCAGTTGAATCTAAACCTGAACCCGAAGCGACACCTGCAGCTGCAACTGAATCTAAGCCCGAATCAGAAGCGGTGGTGGCAACTACGCCTGCGCCTGAATCTGAATCGGCAGCAGGGATTACGCCAACCCCCACACCCGTACCAACGTCTAAGCCTCTGCCCGCAAAAACATCTGCGTCGGCAGCTGAATCGGCGACAACCCCTGAGGCGGAATCTGAACCTAAACCGTCAGCAACGCCTGAGTCCCTCGAATCCGAAGCAGCGCCCACGTCTAAACCCGAATCGACCCCCGCACATGCGGCAACACCTGCGCATGCGGCAGCACCTGCACACGCAGCAGCGCCCGCGCATGCGGCAGCGCCCACGTCAACACCGACTCCTGCACCAACGCCTTTGTTTGAAGGCGTGCCAAAAACGACTTCCTTTGTCGCGGGGTCGGGCAACGCAAGACCAATGCCGCAGACAGGCTTGGTGAAGGCGTGTTTGCTCGATGCTTCCAACAATCACGTACACGACTTAGCAACAGCGCGCCTGCTCCTTGGTCGCGAGGACGACAACGACATCGTTGTTGACGATATCAACGCAAGCCGCTATCACGCAGAGTTAAAGTATGAAAAACAAGGTGTTTGGGTAATTTCTGACCTGGGTTCCACCAACGGCACGCTGGTCAACGGCAGCGAAATGATACATCATACCCTTCGTGATGGCGACTACATCACCATTGGTATGACCAATTTCGTTTTCGTGCAAGTAGTGTAGACATGGATGGCTACTATCGTAAGGATGTCTCGTGATTGACGTCGTCTTATTAATTGGGCGTTTACTTTTTGTTGCCTTGCTCTACCTGTTTTTGTTCGCCATTATGAAAACAGGCATTGGTCTTGTACGCGGTCAACGAACGAAAGAACGCGCGTGGACTGTCATGGTTGAAAAAGGCCCAAAAGAACTACGGGGCGTACAAATTGTTGTCCACGGCCCTGTTATCATCGGAAGAAGTCCTGGGGCCGACATCGTTATCGGTGCGAGCTATGTTTCAGGGCGCCATGCGCGCTTTTCGCTCATGGGGCAAAACCTCTTCATCGAAGATCTTGGCTCAACAAACGGCACGCTGGTCAATGGCTATGCGGTTGACGAACCCGTACCACTCAAAAGCAACGACATCGTAAACGTTGGCGATGTCGCTATTCGCGTGAGGTACATCTAATGTCTGAGAAGCCCACGTATCGAAACGACCGCATCGTTCCGCTAGAAAAGCGGGCGAAAGCCAGTTTCGGAAGTCGCACTGACATCGGTTGCTTGCGCAGCACTAATGAAGACAGTTTAGTGGTTTCAGCTCCCCTATTTGCAGTGGCTGACGGCATGGGCGGTCATGACGCGGGCGAAATAGCTTCCGAAATTGCCATACGAACCTTGGTTGAACAGGCTCCTCGCCAATCCGACGCAGAAGCGCTTAGCAAGGCGGTTCTTGAGGCCAACCGCGCCGTTATGCAAGCTTCTCAAGACGGCATCGGCAAACCTGGGATGGGCACGACAATGACCGCAGCCGTTCTTGACGGCGAGCGCCTGGTGATTGCCCACGTAGGCGACTCTCGCGCCTATCTCTTACATCTGGGGAAACTCCAACAAATAACGCGCGACCATAGCCTTATGGCAGACATGATAGAAGCAGGGCAGCTAACCGCTGAAGAAGCGCGCACGCATCCCCACCGTTCCGTTATCACGCGCGCACTCGGAAGCGATTTGAACATGCTCGCTGACATTTACGAAATCGATATTGAACCAGGCGACCGCCTCGTGCTGTGTACTGACGGCTTGTCGGGAATGATTACCGACGAGGTAATCGAAAACGAACTGTTGCTGGAAGATGACCCGCAACTGTGTGCGAACAATCTTGTTGAAAAGGCGCTGAACGCGGGAGGGCACGACAACGTAACCGCCATTGTAGTTGAAACATCGGGAGCGCAAGAAGTCAGGGCTCAAAAAGCCGCGCGAAAAGCTCGGCTCTTCGTTGCCTTTACCGTCGTCGCCCTTGCCGCTGTGCTCTTTGCGACCGTCGGTGGCTTTCATTACTACACGCAAAATTCCTACTACCTGGCAGAAGCCGAAGGAAAAGTAGCCATCTATCGGGGCTTGCCTGGCTCGCTTTTTGGTATAAACATGTCTGAAGTGGAATCGATTTCCGATGTTGACATGCAAAAACTTCAAAAACTTAAACCTGGCGTAGCCAATCGTTTACAAGAGGGTTTTCCTGTTGACAGTTTGGAAGACGCAAGAAACATCATCGAGGAATATAAAAAAGAACTGAACGGTATTCCCTTGTCGGCAGAAAGTTCCTCGACGGGTGAACCAAATGCCGCCAAGCCAACAGGCAGTGATTCTGCATGAATCGGCGCAATATAGAACTCACCCTTCTTTGCATCGCAGCACCTATCGTCATCTTGATATTTGCGATGATGGCAATAAACTTAGGGCAAGAACTCAACGCGACTACCTTAGGGGTTCCTTTGGGCATCTTCGCAAGTTTCATTCTTGCGCATTTTGCCGCACGGAAGTTTTCTCCTGGAGCCGACCCAGCACTCTTGCCCATCGCATTTGTGCTTTCGGGCATCGGCATCGCTTTTGTAACGCGCCTAAAGCCCGCCCTTGCGCTACACCAGGTTATGTGGCTTTTCTTGGGCGTTATTTGCATGGTTTTGGTCATTGCGCTCATTCGAAATCTCGACAAGGTCGCAAACTACAAATATACCTTGATGATTGCTGGTATCGTCTTGTTGCTTTCCCCGCTTCTCCCCTTCATCGGACAAGAATTCTACGGGAGTCGTATCTGGCTGTCACTTGGTAATTTTTCCTTTCAGCCAGGTGAAATCGCGAAAATTGTCATCGTACTTTTCCTTGCTGGATACCTTGCGGCAAACCGTGAAATGCTTTCAATATTCACGGCAAAGGTGGGTCCTTTCCGCTTCCCTGATCTTCGCACCTTGCTCCCCTTGCTAGTTATGTGGGGCATCTCGTTGGTGATTGTTGTCTTTGAAAAAGACTTGGGCAGCGCGCTGGTGTTCTTCTTTATCTTTCTTGCCATCCTCTACGTTGCAACAGGAAAGAAGTTTTATCTTGTTGTCGGTCTGGGCTTGGCAATTCTCGGCGCCATGGCTGCCTGGATGATTTTTAGCCACGTGCAGGTTCGTGTTGACATCTGGCTTGACCCCTTCGACGACGCTGCTGGCAAAGGGTATCAAATCGTGCAATCCTTGTTCTCTATGGCAGATGGCGGGCTTTTTGGCGTCGGCATCGGTCGCGGGCTTGCAGAAAGCATCCCTGTTGTCGAAAGCGATTTTATCTTCGTAGCTATTGCTGAAGAAGCGGGCTTGTTGGGTGGCGCGGGCATTTTGCTCTTGTACCTATGCCTTACCATTCGCGGCTTCACCACCGCAGCACGCGCAAAAAGCGATGTGAGTTCTTTTATCGCCGTTGGTTTAATTGCCACCATCGTCTTGCAGGCGTTCATCATCGTAGGCGGCATCACGCGCCTCATTCCGCTGACAGGTCTTACTCTGCCCTTCATCAGTCAGGGCGGTTCTTCCCTTTTGGCAAGTTTTATTTCGATAGGCTTCCTCATGAAATGCGGCGACGAAGCAACTGGCGTCGGCGAAGAGCTGAAAACGAGCAACCTCAGCTTCAATCCCGACAGCGTTTTGGGGCGTATTGCGCTCGGCAAACGCCTCACGAACAACATGATAATTTTCTCGGTTCTCTTTGCACTTTTGGTCGGCAATCTCACCTGGATTATGATTATCAAAGCAGAAGGCGAGGACGGCTATCGCAATATGGAGGGCAACAACCACACCCTGGCACGCGAAGCAAAAACGGAACGAGGAACTATCACCACCTACGACGGGGTCACGCTGGCGCACAGCATCAGGCAAGACGACGGCTATTACCTGCGCGTGTATCCTTCGGGCAACTTAGCGAGTCATGTTGTTGGCTACTATTCCACCCAATACGGAAAAAGCGGAATAGAAGCGAAATACAACGACACGCTGCGAGGACAACAAAACTTTGCGCGCTGGATTGACGCGCTCAATTCTGCAGCTGGAATCAATCAGCCTGGAAACGATGTGCGCTTAACCATCAACTCAACGATTCAGCAAGCCGCTCAAGATGCTCTTGCTGGTTCTGTCGGGGCTTGTGTGGTTATCGACCCAAAAACAGGGGCGGTTCTTGCCCTAGCATCTTCGCCCACCTATGACGCAAGCGAGGCTATTTCGATTCTTGAGAGCGGCAACACCGAATCAAGCGAACTGTTCAACCGCGCAACTCAACCTTTGTATGCCCCTGGGTCAACCTTTAAGATGCTCACTCTTGCAACCGCGCTTGAAAACAATATCGCTGTCGAAGATGACATCTATTCTTCGCCTGGTGAAATGGATATAGGGAACGCTCCTGTCATCAACTACGACAAAACTTCTTTGGGAGATATCACCCTTGCACGCGCGACAGAGCTTTCTTCCAATACGGTGTTTGGGCAAGTGGGTGTTGAAATTGGTTCGGAGCTACTGGTTTCTTCTTCCGAAAGATTTGGATTCAATAAGCAGCTGGCTTTCGACCTTCCTCTTACCATGTCGCTTATGCCCGTTGCAGCCGAAATGACGACCTGGGAAACCGCTTGGTCGGCGGTGGGGCAGCCCGTAGGCGAGCACTCAAGTCCTGCAGGACCGCAAGCGACCGTTCTTCAGATGGCGCTTGTTGGGTGTGCGATTGCAAACGGAGGCACCATCCAAGCGCCCTATCTTGTTGACAGCATTTCCAACGCGCAAGGGGTAAGAAGTTTCCAAACTACGCCGACTCGATTCGGACAAGCAATGTCGGCAAGCACCGCCGACCGCACAAAAACGGTGCTTGAAGGCGTTGTCAACCAAGGAACTGGCACGCCTGCCGCAATTGGCGGTATTCAGGTTGCGGGCAAAACAGGTACTGCCGAAACAGGCAAAGAGCATGATGATAGCTGGTTTGTGGGCTTTGCGCCGTCGAACAATCCTAGCGTTGTTGTCGCAATCATCATCGAAGAAGGCACGGCAAATTACCAAGACGCTTCGGCAAAAGCGCAAAATGTGTTAAGAACAGCTTTAGAAGTACAAGGACTTCTCTAAATAAGGTATCCTATACATTACCGTATTTTGAGATGCCGTGACATGTAGCCAAAAGGAGCAAAAACGTGACAGGTAACATGATAGGTAGAGTATTCAATAACCGCTATAAACTGACTGACCGCATCGGTGTCGGTGGGATGGCGGAAGTTTATCACGCCTACGATGAAGTATTGGGGCGCGTGGTTGCGGTTAAGATTATGCTTCCGCAATATGCCGCTGACCCCAGCTTTACGCAGCGCTTCAAACAAGAAGCGGCGGCGGCGGCAAACCTGCAAAACCCCTATATCGTAAACGTGTATGATTGGGGACAAGACGAGGGCACCCACTTCATTGTTATGGAATACATTCGCGGAAGCGATTTGAAAACTGCCATCAAAGAGCGCGGGGCAATCAATCAGCGTAAAGTTGCAGAAATTGGTGCCCAGGTGTGTCAGGCTTTGAGCGCAGCACACGGGTTAGACATTATTCACCGCGATATCAAGCCGCAAAACATCATGGTTCAGCCTGACGGAAACGTCAAGGTCATGGATTTCGGCATAGCGCGGGCAAAAAATTCACTTATGACACAAACGCCGTCGGTCTTAGGAACGGCTCACTATATTTCTCCCGAACAGGCGCAGGGCAAAGAATTAAGTCCTGCAAGCGACATCTATTCTTTAGGCGTTGTTTTATACGAAGCGGCAACAGGTGTTTTGCCTTTTGACGGACCTGATGCGGTCAGTGTCGCCATGCAGCAGGTAAACGACTATCCTGTTTTGCCGCACGAGTATAATCCAAGCATCGACCCTGATTTCGAAGACATCATCATGATGGCTCTTTCAAAGAAGCCTTCCGAGCGCTTTTCTACCGCAAGCGACATGCGTCTTGCCCTGACCGACTTTTTAGCAGGGCGCCCCGTTGATTTGCAGGGCGGCTTTGCTCATGCCGAAACAGCTATGCTGGGCGGCATGCCGAGCGGTATCAAGCCTGGTGTTGCGGCAGGTATGGCGGGTGGCGTTTCTGACGGAACGGCGGTTATGTCTCCTTTGATGAAGCCCTCACCGCAAACGCCCGTGAACACCAGCTATCGTTCTTCACGCGGCGACCTTGATAATCGAGATGCGTCAAACAAGAAAACGCTCGGCATTGTTGCCGCGCTCGTCATTGCCTTGCTCGTGATAGGCGGCGGACTCTTTCTCTTTTTGAATTCAGGTCCGAAAAACGGCGTTCCTGTTCCTGACGTAAGCAAGTTTACCATTGAAGAAGCGACGCAAAAACTTAAAGATGCTGGTTTTGAAGTAGGCAGCATTGAAGAAGATTTCAGCGTAGACATTGAAGAAGGCAAGATTATGGGTCAGACGCCTAAGGCGGGCGACAAAGCTGAGCCAGGAACAAAGGTCAATTTGGTTGTGTCGAAGGGCGCACGTGATGTTACCGTTCCCGACCTTACCGATAAAACCGCCGACGAAGCCCGCGAAATGCTTGAAGAGCTCGGGTTGAAATGCGTAGCAGGAACCGCTGAGAGTTCCGACGAAGTACCTGCCAACCAAATTGCTCGTCAAGATCCTCCTGCAGGAACGACAGTCAAAGAAGGTTCCACGGTAACCTATTATCTTTCTCTTGGTAAAGGGAATGCCGCCGTGCCCTCTGTTATAGGCTTGTCGCGTGACGGGGCTATCAAGAAGCTGGAAGAAGAAGGCTTTAAGGTTGGTTCGATTGAAGAACGCTATGACGATAATGTTGCCGAAGGATTGGTCAGCGACCAAAGCCCGAAAGCGGGTTTGCGCCTTGAGACAGGTTCAACGGTTGATGTCGTTATTAGTAAGGGCGCTGATCCCGAAAAGAGCAAGACCACCGTTCCCAACGTCATCGGGAAATCGGAAAACGAAGCGCGCGCAGCTCTCGCTTCTGCTGAACTGGTTGCGGCTATCGAAAGCGTCTTTGACGACAGCGCACCATCAGGAAGGGTAATCAGCCAGTATCCCACCGATGGCTTGCGCGTAGACAAGGGTTCAACGGTTTCCATTGTGGTGAGCAAAGGGCCCGAGCCGTCCAGTGGCGGCGGAACGTAGGCGAACAGGTAGGTTAGCGTAAAGGGTCAGCAAGGCTTGTTGGGCAGTTAGACTACTGCTAGGATTGTTGGAATTGTTGGAATTGCTGGAATTGTTGGAATTGCTGGAAGCTTGACCCTTTTCTGAGCGCCTCCGTAGCTCAGGGGATAGAGCAATGGTTTCCTAAACCATGCGTCGGACGTTCGAATCGTCTCGGGGGCACCATGAATTTTTAAAGGGGCTTGTTTAGCCCCTTTTTTCTGCCCGTCTTTGCGAGAAGGCTCCGCACTCTTCAACCTGCGCATCAAGGACTAGATTGCCGCGCCGCTTCGCGGCTCGCAATAACGAAAACATCCCAGATTAGGTAAAGTCAGCGAGGAGCCCCCAGGTATTTAAGATTGCCCCGCTGCGCAGCCGAGCGTACTTCGTACGTGAGGGAAAGCGCGTAAGGAGGCAAGATTGAGTGCCTGGGGGCTTCGCAGCATCAAGTAGTTACGGAGCTGACAAGCTCCGTAACCTATAGTTCACTTAAGTCGATAAGTTCTTGGCGGCTGTGCACGTTTGCTTTCGCATAGATGCGCTGTAAGTGTGTTTCAACCGTACTTTTGGAAATGAAGAGTTCTTGCGCAATGCGCTCGCTTGTTCTTCCTTTGAGAACAAAAGGAAGTATTTCTGCCTCGCGCGCAGACAGTCCGTGTTGTTCGGCAAGTACTTGACAACGGTTTTCGAAGCTGTCGGTTTTCGTAACGATTTCAGAAAGGCTGCCAAAATCGCGTTCGGTGAACAAGAACAGGTAGGAAAACAAGACGAGCATTCCCGCAAACACCACCACGAAATACGGAGTAATCTGGTCGGGCTGGACTGAGTCGATGATGTTAGCAAGAAAGACGCCGATAAATTCGCCGCCAAACAAAGCCGCAAAGCCTTTTGAAAACGATGCCGTTGTGCTGGTGCCCGTGATGCTTGCCAACACCAAGAAAAGCGATATTAAAACAGCGCTGAGTCCCAAATAACCCGACAACACAATGGCTTCCCCTGAAACGCTCGATTCCACAAGAAAGGGTGCAGGAACCAAAAGAAAACCGAGCATCATAACAAAAATCGCAAGGCGATACGACTTGTTGAGCGCAGCTCCTTTACCAAAACCATCCGAAAGCAGCAACGACAGGCTCCCGATAGCAAACGCCGCAAGCAGCAAGAGTGCGATTTGATAGGCAGGCATTGCCGCCATGCCTGGGTCGGTGTTGAAGGTTTCCATAAAACCTGCCGCCATGCCGAACAAAGCGGTTCCCGCAATTATCTTCGCTGACAGAAGAGCGGTTTGCTGAACAGAATCGTCGGCAGCAGGTGCGACTTTCGCGCCAAGTCCCGCCGCACGCACCGACAACATGAGGGTAAACGCGCTCACAAACGGCAACAAGCGAAAAGCAAGGTCTGCCCGTGAAAGAGGAACAACCGAAACCACCAACCCAAAAAGCGCTGCGATGAGCGATGCAAGGAAAACTTCTGATACGGAAACTTTTGTCGGCGCTTCGCCAAAGGCTTGCCCCCAGGCAGAGAGCAGAAGTGCTGCGGGAAGCCCCACCAAAAAACATTCGACAAGCAGCCCAACGAGGTCATTTTCACCCACATAATAAGGAAGGAGCGAACCGACAGCCAACATGAGAGCGTAGAGCAGCAGCATCGGACGGGCGAACACCGCACGCTTAGCATTTTCGGAAAACAGGCGCAGGCACAGAAGGGTTATCACCATAAAAAGAAGGGTGCCCACAAGTTCGGCTCGCTCAAAGGTCACGCCGCCAAAATCAGACGCTCGGTTATAGCCCATATAAAAAAGGAAGAACACAAAGCCTTGATTGCAGGCAAAGCCAATTATACGCCGCGGGGACAGCTTGTCTGTTACGTGAGTGCCTTGCTCCAAACTGTCCTCCCGCTTCAAAAGAATTTTTGTTTCATCGTGCTGAATTCTTATGATAGCAGATTGGACTTTTCTTCTTCTTCGTCTTCAGCGATTTCGTCAACTACTTCTTCTTTGGTGGACTTGCTGTCCCCCAGTCCTTCGCGCAGGTTTTTGACGGTAGAACCCAGGGCAGAACCCAGCTTGGGAAGGTTTTTAGGTCCAAAGATGAGCAGTGCCACTGCCAAAATGATAAGAAGTTCGGGAAGTCCCATGCCAAGAATTTTCATGTGTTGTCCTCCAGACGGTTTGTTTTGTTGCTTGTTGCCTTATGCCGCATTTTGCTGTGCAGCAGTGTTGCAGCAGTATGCCGCCTTCGCCCGATTTTGCCTATCGTGAAAATTGCTGAATCGTTAGGTTTTGCGAAATTCGGCTGTCGCGCAAACTAAGTATTGTCTGCAAGAGCAGCGATGACCTTGTTGGCAGCATCGCTGATAGTAAGGCTGTCAACATCTACCGTCACATCGGCATAGCGCTCGTAAAGATGTTTGCGTTCTTGATAAAGTTCGCGCAAATCTTTTTTCGTGTCAGTCCTAAACACCACGCCGCGTTCATGAAGGTTGTCAATGCGTGCGAGCATTTCCTCATACGAGATATGAAGGTAGACGATAGTGGCAATTTTAGCTAGATGGAGCATTCCTTCATGCGAATACACCGCACTGCCCCCTGTTGCAATGAGGGTGTTTGAAACAGCGAGTTCTTGCAAGGTTTCGTTTTCGACATCTATGAAGCTTTGTGCGCCTTGGGTGTCAATTATGTGTTGCAAGGCATCGTTGCAGCGACGCTGAATGAGCAGGTCGGTATCGCAAAAATCATAGGTGAGCATTTTAGCCAGCACAATACCAAGCGTTGACTTGCCTGCCCCTGGCATCCCGATAAGAACGATGTTGCCCTTTTTCGGCGTGTCGTGCTTGGGCTCGCTTTTGGGGTCGCCTAGGGTGACCAGGTTGGTGTTTTGTTTGGTTTCGCGTTTCATTCAAGCCTGTCCTTTTGCCACCGCATCCATCCTTTTTTCAGTGGAAACGTTTCGCTTATTACAATAGCAAGGAAGATAAGGCAAAATCCCGTGACCAAACGAAGGGTCAACACTTCGCCATAGAGCAAAACCGAAAACAGGACTCCGAACACCGCTTCCATACTTAAGAAAAGCGATGCCTGGGAAGGCGGCACATACTTAAGCGAAAAGTTCTGGAACAAAAGCGCCAAGCATGAAGCAAACACAGTCAGGTAGGCCATGTTGAGAAGAAGCGAAGGGGTAAGCATGACTGAAAGGGGCGGAAGCGTTTCAAAAAGGGCGCCCGCAACAATACCGCACACGCCTGCCGCAAAGAACTGATAGACGCTCAGCACAATCACGTCGCAATCTTGCGCCCACCTAAAAACGAACACGATGTGCACGCCGAAAAGAAGGGCGCTGCCAATTGTCACCACCTCCCCAAATCCAAAGGTCAACGATTCTTGCAGCGACACCAGCGCCATGCCCGCAACGCAAACCAGCGCGGCGATGATGTTGTATTTTGTGGGGCGCTTTTGGATCACGACCCAGTATATGAAGGGAACCAACACCACATAACATGCTGTGAGAAAAGCGTTTTTGCCTGGAGTGGTGTAGATGAGCCCTATTGTTTGAACCCAAAAAGCAGCGAACAGCATGATGCCCAAAAGGCTACCGTAAATGAGGTGTTCGCGATTGAAAAAGGTGCGCATCTTTTTGTGGAACACCACGACAAGAATGAGTCCTGTTGCAATAAAACGAATGCCCAAAAGCCAGGACGGTGGAATGACCTCGACAGCATCTTTCATGGCGACAAAGCCAAACCCCCACATAACCGCAGCTAAAAGGAGTAAAACTTTACACCAATTCGCTATGTTGTTGATATGTCTGCCAAAGATAGTCATGAACGGGAATTATATCATGCTTGCTTGTTTTAACTGCGGTGTATTGCAAGTTGATGGGCGTCAAGGTATCATTGCAATTCGCTGCGTGTCATCTGCTTTACTGTTTTGTTTTGCGATGACATGCGCCTTGTCTAAGAACGGAGAGCTGACCGAGAGGCCGAAGGTGCTCGCCTGCTAAGCGAGTATACGCCAAAAGCGTATCTGGGGTTCGAATCCCCAGCTCTCCGCCAGAAAAAAAACGAGCAGGTACGATAGTGTATCTGCTTTCAGTCCTGCGTCATTGCGGGCTTGACCCGCAATCTTCGTCCTTTTCGTCCCGCGCTGACTTTATCGGCTATGAAAGGCTTAGACTCTCTTTTCGTCATTGCGAGCCGCGCAGCGGCGCGGCAATCCAGGCAACAACGGAAGAATGTCAACCAGCACATCAAAGACTAGATTGCTTCGTCCTTCGTTTTGCTCACTCCTCGCAAAGACGGACGGCTGTTATTTCGGTTCTGTGGACAAAACTCCGTAGCTGCACAAGGTGGTTGTTCGTGCCCACCAGCCTTGGCTTTGAGCCGCCGCCGAAATCTTACAAGCAGCGTCGAAGTTTTCGCAAAAGGCTATCGTCGTGGCTCCGCTTCCGCATAACAAAACACCTTTGGTGCCCGCCTGTTCTTCCAACCACAAGCGAATCTTTGTCAATTCGGGCAAAAGGGTTTCTGCGGCGGCGGCAAGATTGTTGAACAGCGGCACATCTTGTGCGCAAGACATGCGAGCAACCTCGTGCGCAAGATTTTCAGGAATCAGGAGCGGGTCTTTGTCAAAAAGCTGATAGGCAGCAGCGGTCGACACGCCCCCTTCGGGCTTGACCAGCACAACGGGGCTTTTCATGGGCGCGAGTAGTTTTTCGAAGCGCTCCCCCGCACCGCTCATGTGGGCGCACCCCCCATAGAGGAAGAAGCTAACATCGCTCCCTATTTCAGCTGCTGTTTCGAGGATTTCAGGAGCACAGGCTTTTGCCGACAATGCTTTCGCAGGCGCTTCGATGCCCCAAAACTTTGCAGCACCCACCAACGCAGCGGCAGCGTTTGAGGAACCTCCGCCAAGCCCTGCTTCAAACGGTATATGCTTTTCGGCACGAATACGAAAGGTTTCGTCACAATCGCGCCCCAGCTTATGTGCAAGCAAGCGGATTGCTTTGGTAACCAAGTTGTCCTCGGGTTCAATATTTAAAGAAGTGAGTCCCTCGCGCGCATAACAGGAAAGTTCAATGTGTAAGCCCCCCGCACTTTCAGGGAAGTAATCCATGTGTATGACATCGTGTAAGTTGAGGGTGTGCATGACCGTGTTTACTTCATGGTAGCCGTCTTTGCGCAAGGCGCCGATTCCCAAAAAGAGATTCACCTTGGAAGGCGAAACCAGTTTGAGCATGCCTTGCTTTTCGAAAGCAGCCAGCGGGTCGGCGACCACCATGCGGTCGAAATTTTCTGTCATTGCTTCTTCTTTCGCTTAGCGGAAAAAAACTCGCTGAGTAGGTTTGCGCATTCCTCTTGGCAAACACCTGCGCTCACTTCGAAAACGTGATTGAGGCGTTCATCGCTATGGACAGAATACAGCGTTCCTAACGCTCCTGCTTTCGGGTCGGGCGCGCCATAGACACAACGCTTGATACGTGACTGATGCATCAAGCCTGCGCACATGAGGCATGGTTCAAGAGTCACATACACCACGCAATCGGAAAGGCGCCACGCACCAAGCGTTTCGGCTGCCTTTTTCAGCGCGATGAATTCCGCGTGCCCTGCAGGGTCGTTCGTTGATTCCCGCAGATTGTGAGCGCTTGAAAGCACCTTGCCGTCGCAAACAACGACGGCGCCTATCGGCACTTCGTCGCACTTTTCGGCTTCGCGTGCCTGCATAAGCGCTAATTGCATGTATTCTTCATCTGTCATAGCATCTATTATATGCTATCCTTATGCGACGCTTAACGCACACCGAGTAAATGACGCTTTGCAGTCGGCTCGCGAAATGTTGGGCGCTGACATACGGAGGAATGGCCGAGTGGTTGAAGGCGGCAGTCTTGAAAACTGTTGTGCCGAAAGGTACCGTGGGTTCAAATCCTACTTCCTCCGCCATTATTAACAAAGTCGCCTAAAGGCGGCTTTTTTAATAATCGTGAGGTTTGGAGATTTTACTACCCAGGTTCATTAGCGCGGTAAAATCCTTACAGCGCTAACAAGGAGTGTCAACGAAGCAAGCGTAGCGAGTGGTTTATGCCGATTGCGGAATTGACACGACTTATTATGCACTTAAAAACTTTAGTTAAGTGCGCAACAAGGCTTGTCAAGACCAAAGAGCGAAGCATGTCTTTGCAAGCCTTACATCCTACTTCCTCCATCGGATAGTCATAATGGACTGCTATGGTTTTACTCTGGTTATAAAAGTTTTCAGGAAAGGGTAGTCATGGGATTATTTAAAAAGAAGAAAAAAGCAGATGCTGAAGACGATATGTGGTCTGCGCTTTCTAAGCATATTGACCAAATGACGCAACAGACCAATTTCGAATACGATTCTGCTTGGCCAATTGAAAAAAGATTAAAAGCGATTCACGAATACAACGATGAAACGAATCGAAAAAATCAACTTTATGAAATCGCCAAAAGCGATTCGGATTCCGATGTTCGCATGGCCGCTTTGAAAAAAGCTGTTGAATATGCAGCTTCTTCTGAGAGCCTCATCGAAGTTGCCGCAATAGACATCGATCCTAATATTCGTAAACACTCTCTTAAACAGGCAGCAATTGCAAGAAAGAGTGAAATCAAAATAGCCACTGCTTTTTTAGAAGCAGCTGGTTTTTCGCCAACGGCAGCGCAGAGCAAAGTAAGATCCGACTTTTTAGAACAAGAAGGAAAAATTAAGAAGTTGCTTCAAGACTCCCCATATACGGATGTGCGCAATTTTCAAGGATTTAGTTTTTGAGAAACAGACCTTACAAAAGCGTGTTCAAAAATGAACAAAGAGCGTTCAGTATAAGGAGATACATCATTGTGCCAAACGCCTAGGTTCCCAAATAATAACATTACGGGGAAATTGCTTTGAACGAAAGTCCTAAAGTGGTGCGCCGTGAGGGATTCGAACCCCCGACGTACTGATTCGTAGTCAGTCCCTCTATCCAGCTGAGGTAACGGCGCACGTTTCAATAGCTGAATCATTCTGACAGTACTGTTTGGAAAAGTCAAAGGTTTCCAAGAACTTCTGACAATACTTTTGGCAAGCTCCTGTGCCACAGGCTCACACAGCACCTTTACGCCCCGAAACCCCCATGCACGCATCTTTCTTGCTCAAAATGTTTGTGCGCTCATATAAATATGGTGCTTTTCTGCCCGTAGAGGCTTTGAATCGCTACAATATACCGACACATCGCTTCTCGGCGTTTCACATGTTATTTCCGCATTGCCGCACGAGAAGAATGGGGTTATCTCTTTCTACCAAGGAGGGTGTTATGGTCGACGAAAAGACGTTTGCCTTATATGAGCAGTTCGAAAAGGTGAACAGCGTTGCTCCTGAGTATTATTCACAATACGACGTAAAACGAGGGCTGCGCAATGCCGATGGCACAGGAGTTATTGCTGGCGTAACAAATATTTCCGACGTTCATGGATACGTGTTGCGCGACGGGAATAAATCTCCCGAAGAGGGCGTTTTGCGCTATCGCGGCTACAACATCTATGACCTTACGAGCGACCCTTCGCTTGAACACCGTTATAATTTCGAAGAAATCGTGTACCTGTTGCTTATGGGCGACCTTCCCACTTCTTCGCAGCTTGCGGATTTCATTGCCGCGCTTGACGCAAAACGCGAGCTTCCCGAGGGCTTTACTGCCAGCATGATTATGAAGGAAACGCCGCCCGATGTTATGAACCTACTTGCGCGTTCTATTCTGATGCTTTATGCGGGCGACGAAAATGCTGAAGATCGCAGTCCTGAACACGAAATACAAACGGCGATGATGCTGATTTCTCGCCTTCCGCGCATCATGGTTCTTGCCCATCACGCAATGCGAGCGAAATACCACGATGAGTCAATGGTCATGCACCGCTTCATCAAGGGACAAACAACGGCCGAAACCATTTTGTCTATGTTGCGCCTCGACCGTTCCTTTACGCCCGAAGAAGCGCGCATGCTTGATGTTATGTTGTGCCTTCATGCCGAACATGGCGGCGGCAACAATTCCACCTTTACCTGTCGCGTGCTTTCTTCTTCGGACACCGATGCCTATTCAGCTTATGCTGGTTCGCTTGGCTCTTTGAAGGGCTGGAAGCACGGGGGCGCAAACCATCAGGTGCTTGCGATGCAAAAGGAAGTGAAGGAAAAGGTTGCCAACTGGGAAAACGATGATGAAGTAGCGGCCTATCTCGCAAAACTTGTGAACAAGCAAGCGTTTGACAAGAGTGGGCTTATTTATGGCATGGGTCATGCGGTGTATACGCTTTCCGACCCGCGCGCCATTGTCTGTAAACAGTTTGCCGAAACCCTTGCAACAGGAACTGAATACGAAGCAGAATTTAACCTGCTTAAAGCCATTGAGCGCCTTGCGCCTGAGGTGATAGTGCGCGAAAAAGGTACGGGTAAGGAAATGTGTGCAAATATCGACATGTATTCAGGGTTTGTGTATTCGATGATGGGGATTCCCGAAAACCTCTTTACTCCGCTGTTCGCCTGTTCGCGTATGCCAGGGTGGGCGGCGCATCGTTTCGAAGAAATTGTTTCGGGCAAGCGCATCATTAGACCTGCGTATAAGCCCACGCAACTTGAGCAGCGCACTTACGTGCCGATAGAAAGTCGTTAGGGCGAAAAGAGCAAAGATTGTGGAGCCGAGCCCGCAATGACAGTTGGCCTGAGAGGAATCCTGGTACCCAAGATTGCCTCGCCGCACGGCTGAGCGTACTTCGTACGTGAGGGTAAGTGCACAAGGGGCAAGATTGGGTGCTAGGATTCCTCTCAAAGAAAAAGGGTCTCTTCTTTGAAGAGACCCTTTGGCATACATCATTGGTTAATTCTTGTGAACTTTAAATTTTCACCACATTACTTGCCTGAAGTTTGCCATTTTGACCGGTGGTAACTTCAAAAGAAACGGGCGTACCCTCTTCGAGGGTCTTGAATCCGTCCATCTTGATTTCCGAAAAATGAACGAAGAGATCTTCGCCATCAGCCTGGGATACGAATCCGTAGCCTTTTTCAGGATTAAACCACTTTACAGTTCCTTCCGCCATATTCTTCCTCTTTTCTCTTTCCCCCACAAAGGAAAGCAAAATCTTCGTGCTGCATGGCGGCAACACTTCACCCATACAACTTGGGCTTTGTATAACTGTACACCAAGAAGGGGGTTTTATGGAAATATTTTCCTTTATTCTTCCATAATTCTTTAACTTCATAAGGAAATTGTTGAAAAATAGCCTTTGAGAAGCTAAAAAATGACCTTTTTAGGATAGGTTTTCTTTATCTTCGGCACTTTCCAACAAAAAGATTTCTTCCCATTCCTCTTCGGTGAGTTCTTCCAAGCCGATTTCGAAGCCAAAAGACTGTGCCAAAGCACGCGCTTGAGCCTCCCTGAGGTCTGCGCGCGCATCGAGTTCGGCATCCCGAAGGTATGACGCTTCCAAAAGCAGGCTTTGCGCTATATATTCGGCAATCTTGGGGTCGGTTCCTGAAACATGGAGCACTCCTGCCATCGATTCGGGTGCAAGCGACAGCAATACGTCACCGTCCATGTCGGTCGCGTCCCCAATGGCTGCCTCAATCAGCTTTGCTGAGCCTTCAAAATCTTCTTCGCCCGCCGCTTTCAGCATGCTTCTGTTGATTGCACGGGTGAATTGAAGAATCATGCGCATGAGATAGTCTTGCTCAAACACGGGTTTCCTTCCGTCGTAGGGGTCGTAGGGGTCGTAGCTGTCGTAGCTGTCGCAAACGCCTTGGGGTCTTTTTAACCCTGTTCGGGTGCCGCCAACCCCAAATGGTCGTAGGCGCGCGCAGTTGCCTGCCTGCCCTTGGGCGTGCGCACAAGCAAACCTTGCTGCATGAGATAAGGTTCGTAAACGTCTTCGATAGTTTCAGGGTCTTCGCTTAAGGCAGATGCCAGAGTCGAAAGTCCCACAGGCTTTCCTGAAAACTGCACCGCCAGCAAAGAAAGAATTTTGTTGTCAAGAGAATCGAGCCCTAGGTGGTCAACTTCAAAAAAGTCGAGGGCTTCAACCACTACGTCTTCGGTAATGATGCCGCTTGACCGCACCTGCGCCCAGTCACGCACACGTTTGAGCAGGCGATTTGCTAAACGAGGGGTTCCTCTGCTTCGCCGTGCGATTTCCAGCGCACCATCTTTTTCTATTTCAACCTTCAAAATATCAGAAGCACGCGAAACGATTGCGGCAAGTTCTTCGAAGGTGTAGTAGTCGAGCCTGAAGGAAATGCCGAAACGGTCACGTAAAGGTCCTGTTAAAAGACCCGTGCGTGTTGTGGCGCCGATGAGCGTAAAGCGCGGCAAATCTATCCTGATTGAGCGGGCGGCAGGCCCTTTGCCCACCACGATATCAAGCGCAAAATCTTCGAGAGCAGGGTAGAGGATTTCTTCAACCATCCTGTTCAGGCGGTGAATTTCATCTATAAAAAGCACGTCGCCCTCTTCAAGGTTGGTAAGAATCGCCGCCAAATCGCCCGTGCGTTCAATCGCTGGGCCACTCGTAGTTTTGATATGCGTGCCCAGTTCATTGGCAACCACTGTCGCAAGCGTTGTTTTTCCAAGCCCAGGAGGCCCCGACAATAAGATGTGATCGATAACGTCGCTGCGCTGCTGAGCTGCTTCGATAAGGATTTCGAGGGCTTCTTTTATTTTGGCTTGCCCCAGGTAGTCGTTTAAGGTTTTCGGGCGCAGGCTTCGGTCAAAAGCCAGTTCGTCTTCGCTTAATGCAGGACTTACCGTGCGTTTTGCAGAAGCGTTTTCCGAAGAGCCATCTTCAGCCGCAAAGTTGCTTGCTTCGAAAATCATTCCTTCTATTTCTTGGTCGCGATTGTTCATCAAGCCCTTTCTTGCCCCTTGTTGCCTTTTGTTATGCGCCCAAGCGCTTCAAAGCATATTGTAACAGGGCTGCTTCACTTGTTTCATCAGAAGCGCCTTTAAGGGCAAGTTCGGTTTCTTCGGAAGTAAAACCCATTGACAGCAAGGCTTCGCGCGCCGCCTGAAACGCTGCTGGAGCAGATGCGGGCTTGTCATCAGAAGCACTTAACAAATCTTTTTCGAGCGACCCTTTTAGTTCCAGCACAATGCGAGAGGCGGTTTTTTTGCCTATTCCAGGGATGCGCGAAATTGCGGTGATGTCTTGAGCGGTGACAGCCGCCACCAAATCGGCGGGCTCAAAGACCGACAGCGCAGCAAGGGCAACCTTAGGTCCGACACCTGAAACGCTCGTTAAGCGAAGGAAGAGATTCTTTTCTTCAAGTGATAAAAAGCCATAGAGAGAAAGGGCGTCTTCGCGCACATAAAGATAGGTATACAGCGTTACTTCTGCCCCTAAATCGGGGAGTTTTGCTAAATCGCTCGTTGCCATGCCGAGCGCATAGCCGATTCCCCCTGTTTCGACATACACCGTATCGAAACTTTTGTGAGCCAAGGTTCCTTTGATGAAAGCAATCATGCTTGCTTCCTTTCTAAGCTGTCGTATGAAGTAAAGCAAATTGCTGCGGCGAGAGCGTCTGCCGCGTGGTCGGGTTCGGGCAAAGCGTCAAGTGAAAGCAGCTTTGCCACCATGTATTGCACCTGTTCTTTTTCGGCCGTACCAGTACCGACTATCGCCAATTTTATCTGGCGCGGGGAAAATTCTTCGACCGTAAGGTTTTCAGCAGCACAGGCAACCAGTGCTGCCCCGCGCGCCTGCCCTGTTGCAAAGGCGCTTTTTGCGTTTGCGCCGAACCAGACGGTTTCGATGCCAACACAGGTAGGCTGAAAGCGCGCGATTACCGCAGCGATTTGGTCGTGAATTTTTTTCATGCGCTGCGCAAGGTCTTGTTCGGCTTGCGTAGTAATGCAGCCGAACGCAACACAGCTTAAGCGCGAGCCTTGCTGAGCAACAATGCCCCAGCCCGTATTGGCAAGACCAGGGTCGATTCCTAAAATGATGCGTTGTGTCGACACAAACTTCCCTTCTTGCTACGTTTGATTTTCGATTGATGCTCATGTCCAACAAACACTTGTTCGCTATAATAGCACAGCTTTTCGAAGTGTGTTGGCAAAAATAGATTTTTGGAAATTCGGCATACAACCAACAGATTTTTTGCTGCGCCGACAACTAAGAGCAACTCAGTTGATATACAATTCTTTTTTAAATTATTTTCACAAGAAGCATCTTTGCAAAAGTTGTCGAAAGGCGCACAAATTTTGTTGCCAAAAAACAAAACGCTCTTAGGTCTTTGTCCGGGGTAGTGAACTAGGGGTGGTTGGAATACACTACCTTCTTTGCGGGTGGCCGCCCGGTGCACGGACAAAAGACCTAAAAACGTTTTGTTGATCGCCTATCAAAAAAGACAAACCATAGAGTCATTGATTCTGTTGCTGTTCGTTAATTCCACCTCTGTTAATTCCACCTCGAATTTTCCAGTAGTCTATTTTACCTTGTTTTGTACATTTTTTCCTCAAATAAATATAACAATATTGAAAACTTTATGGTGGTTTGATTACGGATATTCCGTTTTGTTATTTATTCGTCCAAAAAACGACGGGTACGCGGGTGCCCTGTGCGGGTGCGCAGACGTTGCGCTTCTTCGCGGCGGTCTTGCACGCTTGCCGTTTCTTTTTTAAGAGCACGATAAGACTTCAGGCGGCTTTCTGCCACATCCGCCCGTTCAACCGCTGCACGAACGGCACAACCCGGCTCGCTTTCGTGCTTGCAATCCCGAAAGCGACAATCCCGCGCGAGTTCTTCAATATCAAAGAAGGCGGTTTCTATCCCAAAATCGGCATCCCAAAGACCGAGTCCGCGAACGCCAGGCATGTCGATAATGTATCCACCTTCGGGAATTTGTATCATCTCACGGCTGACGGTTGTATGCCTGCCCTTGCCGTCAACGCTTCGCACGTCTGCGGTTTTTTGAACCTCAAATCCCACTAAAAGGTTGATGAGGCTTGACTTCCCCACGCCGCTTTTGCCAATCATGACCGCTATTTCACCTGCGGGGACAAGGGAACGAACCGCTTCTATACTTTGCGCATCTTCAGTGGAAATCACCAACACTTCTTCGTTTGTGACTAAAGATTGCACCTGTTCAAAAACGACGGCTTGTTCTTCTTCGGTCGCAGCAAGATCGGCTTTGGTGAGGATGACCGAAACCGCAACTCCTGTTTCGTGGGCAAGCACCAATTCCCTTTCAAGCCTGCGAATGTTTATGTCGTTGAGGGGCTGTGCTATCAAAACGCGATCGAAATTTGCAGCAAGAACTTGTGAGAGAGCCTGTTCGGTTGGGTCTTTGCGAACAAGCTGCGTTTCGCGGGGAAGAATCTCTTTGATGATTGCTTTGTCGTGGCTTTCTGAAAGTTCGAGTGCCACCCAATCTCCCACAACCGCCCGCAACGTCGCTTCCTTCACCAGCGCAACCGAATGTTCGCAGCGATACGTTTTTTTGTCCTCTGCAAGCACCAACGGGTACCCTCTGTCGAGTTTGACTACCTGACCTTTGTGCATATTAGCGCCGTCTTTCACGAATGCGGTAATAGAAAAGCAGCAAGACGAAACCTATCGCAACAGCAACGCCGCCAGGAATGAAGATGTTTTTGCTGAAGCTTTCCTTAGTCTGCCTTCCTTGGTCAAAAACAGAAATCGATTCTGCATGAAGGTCTCTGATGCCGTTGTGTTCGGGACAGATGAGGTGAAAAACACCCTTTACGCGAAGGCTTGTTCCTTTTATGCCGTAGCGCCCGAGATTTTCGATTTTTTCGGCATCCTCCATCGTCATGTATACCGAAATTGCGGCGTTGGATTTTTTGTCGGTTGAGCTGATAAGAATCCAGCAATGTTCTTTGTCAAATCCCGTAACTATCTTGTCTCCCACCGCTTCCCCGACAATTTGCACTATGTTGCCGTCAGCGTCTTCGGCTGCACCCAAATCAGCGATATTGGTGTCGTTGAGAACGAGGTTTTCAGAAGCGCTCGGGGAGACTTCCGCAGATTCTTCCTCCGTATTTTCTGTGGCGCTGTTCGTTGTGTTTTCTGTTGTGCTTTCCGTGGCGCTGTCCTCTTTTACGCTGCCCTCTAGGAAATCTGCCGCCATCGCCATCGGAACAAGTATCGCTGCAAAAACCAACGCTGCCGCGAGCGCCGCAAGAACAAACAAGGGCAGAGAGGTTTTTCGGCTTGAATTAGTGCGCGTGATGTTAGGTGTTTTTTTCATCAGCGAGACTTTTCTGTATTCGTGCGACGCTTGGGACGAAACGACACAATCACTTCAACGAAAAGGGCGAGCAAGGTCACAAACTCAAGACGCCCTGCCCACATTTCGAGAATGTAGACAATTTCGAGAGTAGGCGGCATTTCTGCCTTGATAATACCCAGCGACAAGCCGCCGTTGCTTGCCATTGCAATCGATTCGAAAATGGCAGGCACCGCTTCGTAACCGTGAGCGATGCCAACCATGGTGCCCACAACATACGTGACCACAAATAGCGCAAACACTGTCATCGCTTCCTTGGTAATCTGCGGCGAAATAAGCCTACGTCCGACATGGTGGTAGTCCACAACAATGCGCGCCGAATCGGGCGCGAGCGTTTCTTTGATGGTGGCGATAATGGATTTCCCGATGATGCCTATGCGGCGCAACTTGATGCCTCCTGTTGTAGAGCCTGCGCTGCCCCCAACCGCCATAAGCAGCGCCAGCGAAAGAAAAGCTCCCGACGAAAACGCAGTTGCAAGTTGGTTCGCCGAAACGTTTTGAAAGCCCGTCGTTGAAAAGGCGGCAACAATCATGAAAAGACCGCGCCGCAACATTGCAACAAGCCCCGAGAAATTCATGCTCACCACAAAAGAAGCTGCAAAAACAACGGCTATCACAGAAATCCAGAGAAGCGCTGTTCGAATTTCGATATCGCGGAAAAAGAAGTTTGTGCGCCCCTTCCAAATCTCAGCATGGAGAGCAAAACTGATGGAGCCCAATATCATGAGCACCATGAGAACAAGTTCGATGGTGTAGGAATGGTAGTACAAGATACTATCGCTCATGGGCGAAAAGCCCCCAGTCATAAAGCCCGATATTGCAAGCCAAAAACCTTGGAGCAGTGCCCGCAGCGGCTCCATTCCCAAAACGAGACAGCAGACGGCAAGAACCAGTGTTGCTATCGAAATCACGAAGAGGGCGATTTTTGAGATGAGTCGTGTTGTTTGGGCAATGTTGGGGACAACGTGTTCGCTGCGTCCTTCAGATGAATACAGATTTGCTCCGCCGCGTTGTTTGCCGAAAAGCCCGAAGGAAAGTGCAACTACGATAAGTCCCAGCCCTCCGAAAAAGTGCATGATGAAACGCCACATGTTGTCGGCATAGGAAAGGTGGTCGAGGTCTTGGATGACCGTTGCGCCTGTGGTTGTGAGCCCCGAAACTCCGTCAAACAAGGCATCCAGATAGTTTGCATAATGCCCCGAAAGGAAAAGCGGAATGGACGCAACAAAGGCAAGAACAATCCAAGAAAGCCCTGTCACCGCAAGGGCTTGTTGACGGTTGAGGCGGCGAGGATTAACCACGAGCAAACGTAAAAGACAACCCGCAATCAAAGCGATTCCAATAGTCAGTAGATAATGAGAAGCGGGCACCCATTCACGACAAGCAAGACCAGTAAGAAGCGGGACAAGAAGCGTGAAGGAAAAGAACAGCAAGAGCACGCCAAGGTAGTGCCCAATAACACGCACATCATAGAAAGTAAATCGCTGCCACATGCCGATGTGTCCTTGTCTAGTTTCTTGTATTCGACAACATCACGACAGCTGTCTCGCGATGAACCAAACTAAGACAAGCAGCGTACCCAAGAACAAAAGGAAGCTCATCGTACTCACCAAAGCAACGCCCATTCCAAGAATCGGCGTTTTTATGCTTCGCTTGATGTGTCTTTGCGGTTTCTGCATGTTCGTATTTTAGTACAATGTGGCAAAACGCGCAGGGCGCAACCTTTTTTGGCGGGTAAATTAAAGTACTTTAGCTATATACTTCCCTACGCTGTCAAGGTCGATGATGATTTTTGCGCCGTCTTGAACTTCTCCAGCAACCAATTTTTCTGCCACCGAGTCAATTACAACACGCTGAATCAAGCGCTTGAGTGGGCGTGCTCCGAAAACAGGGTCATAGCCATCAATGCTTAAGTGTTCCACCGCAGCAGGGGTGACCTCAAGTTCGATGTGTCGCTCGGCAAGACGTGCACGCACCGCTTCAAGCTGCAAATCAACGATAGGCTCAATGCTTGTCATGTTAAGCGAATTGAAGGTAACAATGTCATCAATTCGATTGAGAAATTCAGGACGGAAAGTTGCTCGCAGAGCGCCCTCAATCGCCATTTGTTGGGATTTTTCATCGTCTCTTTCAGTGAATTCTCGAATGAACTGGCTACCCACATTGCTTGTCATAATAATGATTGCGTTTTTGAAACTAACTTGCCGCCCCTGCCCGTCGGTCAAACGTCCGTCATCGAGCACTTGGAGCAAGATATTAAAAACATCAGGGTGCGCCTTTTCGATTTCGTCAAGCAACACGATTGAATAGGGTTTGCGGCGTACCGCTTCGGTCAGCTGTCCGCCTTCGTCATAGCCAACGTATCCAGGAGGCGCCCCGATGAGACGCTGCACAGAAAACTTTTCCATATATTCACTCATGTCGATACGCACCATTGCCTTTTCGCTGTCGAAAAGGCATTCGGCAAGCGCCTTTGCAAGTTCGGTTTTGCCAACACCCGTTGGACCTAGGAACAAAAAGCTACCGATTGGTTTGTTTGGGTCGCTCAAGCCCGCGCGGCTGCGACGGATGGCTCCCGCAACAGCGCCCACCGCTTCATCTTGGCCAACAACGCGTTCGCGCAACTTGTCTTCGAGATTAACGAGTTTTGCGATTTCGCCCTGCATCATTTTTGATACAGGAATACCCGTCCAAGCAGACACCACTTCGGCGATTTCTTCTGAAGTAACTTCCTCTTTCAAGAGTGCTCCGCTTTGTTGTTTTTCGTTGAGCAGGTTTTCTGCTGCTTGTAGTTTCGCAAGGAGTTCAGGAATGCGCGCATAGCGCAGCTCTGAAGCACGCGGAAGGTCGCCCTCACGTGTTGCCCGCTCTTCTTCAAGCTGAACCGAATCGAGTTCTGCTTTAAGGCTTTGCACGTTAACGATAACGTCCTTTTCGTTTTGCCATTCCGCCTTTTGTGCATCGAGCTTTTCTTGAGCCGACGCAATGTCTTGGCGAAGCACCTCAAGCCTTTCTTTGCTCGAAGCGTCCTCTTCTTTCATGAGCGCTTGTTCTTCAATTTGCATTTGGGTTAAACGGCGTTCGGCACCATCAATTTCTTCAGGCATGCTGTCGATTTCAATACGCAACCGACTGGCGGCTTCATCCATAAGGTCGATTGCCTTGTCGGGCAAAAAGCGGTCAGCAATGTAGCGATTCGAGAGTTCTGCCGCGGCAACAATCGCAGAATCGGTGACGCGCACACCGTGGTGAATCTCGTATTTTTCTTTCAGTCCTCGAAGAATCGCAATGGTGTCCTCTACACTAGGCTCACCAACAAGCACAGGTTGAAAACGGCGTTCAAGCGCAGCATCTTTTTCAATGTATTTGCGATATTCGTCAAGCGTTGTTGCACCAATAGCGTGAAGTTCGCCGCGCGCAAGAGCGGGCTTGAGCATATTGCCCGCATCCATTGAACTATCACCCGTAGAGCCCGCACCGACAATAGTGTGAAGCTCGTCTATAAACAACAGTATCTGCCCGTCGCTGTCCTTCACTTCGCGCAAAACCGCTTTCAAACGATCTTCAAATTCGCCTCGGTATTTTGCACCTGCAATCATGGATGCCATGTCAAGCGCCACAAGATCACGGTCTTTGAGTGAAGAAGGAACATCTCCCGCAACAATGCGCTGGGCAAGCCCTTCAACAATCGCGGTCTTTCCTGTTCCTGGCTCCCCAATGAGCACTGGATTATTCTTTGTGCGGCGAGAAAGTACTTGGATGGTGCGACGAATTTCTTCAGAACGCCCGATAACTGGATCGAGTTTTCCCTCGCGTGCCATCTGAGTAAGGTTTTGTCCGTATTGCTCGAGCGCTTCGAATTGTACTTTCGAATCAGCGTCGGTTACGCGCGTTGCTCCGCGCAGTTCTTCGTAGGCTGCTTCAATATTTTTGCGCGTAATGCCCGCAACGCTGAGCACCTTTCCTGCTGCGCCTTTATCTTCCGAAAGCGCAATAAGCAAGTGTTCGCTTGTTGCATAACTGTCGCCAAGCGCTTCGGCAATTTTAACGGCATTGTCAATCATTTTCATGAACGCTTGGCTTGGTTGTGCGCCAAACTGCCCACTCACTTTTGGAGCCTTTTTCAGTTCTTCATCAACATTGCCGAGCACCTGCGAAAGGTCGCCCCCAATGCGTTTTATTATGGCGCTGAGATTGTTTTCATCTGCCGTTAAAAGCGCCTTCAATAAATGAATCGGCTCTACGGTGGAAGCCTCTTCGCCAGCAGCAATAAAGACCGCCTGCTGAATGGCTTCTTGCGCCGTGAGCGCCAGTTTATCGAGTCTCATAAATCTTCCTCCTATAACCTTCGAAGGCTTCCTGGCACTTCAGCTCGCACAAGCGCCGTAATGTTTTCACGTGTTTCTAATTCATGCACACGATCTGCCAAGCGGCGAACGCGTTTATGGAGATCGTCAAGTTCGGTGTCGCGGTCGTCAAGGCGCCCTTGCAGATCAAGAATACGAATCACTCCTGCCAGGTTTATGCCTTCTTTAGTAAGTTCGTTGATAAGCTCAAGGTGGTCTATGTCGGCTTGCGAATACATGCGCGTGTTTCCACTAGTACGTTGCGGAGTTACCAATCCTTTTTGCTCGTAAATGCGTAGCGTTTGAGGATGGACTCCTGCTAATTCCGCAGCAACACTAATCATGTAAACGGGTCTGTTTCTGTCAGTCATCTCTTATCTCCAGCCCTTACCATCGCTTCATTTCTTCTGTCGTTGCAGCTTGAAAATCTTCAAGCGCCTTGCGTTGTTTTTCGTTGAGGTCTTGGGGGACTACTACGTTAATTTTAATGAGCAAATTTCCCGACCCTGATTTTTTCCCGCTTACGTGCGGCGCTCCTTTTCCTTTTACTGTAAGGACGGTTCCGCTTTGCGTTCCTGCGGGAATCTTCACACGCACCTTGGTGTTATCGGGAGCGGGAACGACCACTGAAGCACCGAGGCTTGCCTCAATAAGGGACACGGGAAGTTCAATTGAAACATCGGCGCCTTTGCGGGTATACAATTCATGTGAATCTATTTTTGTGGTGATAAGCAAATCGCCCGCTTCGCCCCCGTGAGCACCGAGCCCGCCCTTGCCTTTGAAGCGAAGACGTCCGCCATCCACCGCCCCTGCAGGAACCTTTATCGTCAATGTTTCTTTTTCAGCCTTGCCTGGAACGCGAATGCTGACACGCTTTTCTGCTCCTGCAAACGCTTCCTCAAAGCTGACTTGCAAGGCTACCTTCATGTCTTGACCGCGCTGAGAACGCGGCTGCGGACGAGAAGCAAAGCCTCCAAAATCGAAATCCCAGCCGCCGCCAAAGCCGCCTTCGTCATTTCGAAGCCGCTCCAAAATTTCAGCCCAACTACCAAAGCCTCCCGCAAAAGGATTTGCGTCTGCTTCTCCCCATCCTTGAGGAATGCGGGCACCACCCGTAGAACCATATTGGTCATAGAGCTTTCGTTTCTTTTCATCAGAAAGCACTTCGTAGGCTTCGTTGATTTCTTTGAATTTCGCTTCGTCACCGCCTGCATCAGGATGATGGGTGCGGGCAAGTTTGCGAAAAGCTTTCTTTATTTCTGTTGCGTCCGCGCTGCGTGGAACGCCGAGCGTTTTGTAGTAATCAGGTGTGTACGACACGCGCCCCACCGCCTTTCTTTACAAGAGTGTTTTGTCTATCATCAAATATTTATTTTCTTAAAACAAACGGGCTTACTTCTTGTTCGCCCGTCTGTCATTTCCTCGTCTTTTTTACTCGCTCGAATCTTTGGGGGCTTTTCGTTTCGAGCCGCCCGTTGCCACGTTCACCATGGCACAGCGAAGCACTTTGTTGCCCATCTTGTATCCTTTTTGAAACACCTCAACAACGGTTTCGTCGGGGACACTTTTATCCTCATGAGTGGCAACAGCCTGGCATTCAAGCGCGTGGAACGCTTCGCCTTTGGGGTTGATAATCTCAACTCCCTCTTTTTCCAAGGCATCAATCAGCTTGCCTTGGACGGCTTGGATTCCACCAAGCAAGCCTGCTTCACCGTTTTTCTCGGCATAGTCTATGGTTCTTTCAAAATCATCAATTACAGGAAGCAGATGCTCTACCAGTTTTTCGGTTGCACTCGCCCGTTCGCTTGCTCGCTGTTCTGAAATGCGGCGCCGATAGGTGTCCCATTCGGCATGAAGGCGCATGAACTTGTCCTTCCATTCCTGCATTTCAGCTTGCGCTTGCAAAACCATTTCTTCAGAAGATGGCTCTACTTCTACTGCGTCCGTTGTTGGCATGGTTGCTTTGTTGTTTGCAAAGCCCTCTTCGCTTGTGAGGTTCTCGCTCACAGGCGAATCAATTGATTCGCCTGTTGCGCAAGAGTCTTTTATATCGGCAGCTTCATCGGTAAGGTTTGAAGCGTCTGCCTTCAAGGGTTGGGAGTTTTTCGTGACCGTGTCCTCGTTCGACCAAGCCATGATTATTTCCCTTCTTTGTCGTCTTCGATAACTTCGTAGTCGGCTTCGATAGGCTCATCTGCTGAAGGACTTTCTGCGTCGGCGACTTCATCGCCTTCGGGTCCTTCTGTTGAATAAGCAACCTCTGCCAGCTTATATCCTGCAGTTTGTAATTTTTCCATAGCCGCCTTGATTGCGTCGATGTCCTCGGTCGAAAGTGCTGCTCTCATTTCGCTGAGAGCCTCTTCGGTAAGTGTCTTTGTTTCCTCGGTAACCTTGTCTCCCAAATCAGAAAGCGTTTGCTCGGTTGCTGTCAAAAGAGAATCAGCGTTGTTGCGAATCTCAACTTCTTCACGACGCTTTGCGTCTTCTTCTGCGTGCGTTTCTGCATCTTTGACCATGCGATCGACTTCGTCATCGGAAAGCGCTGTCGAGCCTGAAATGGTAATCTGTTGCTGCTTACCCGTGCCCAAATCCTTCGCCGATACGTTCACGATTCCGTTTGCGTCAATATCGAAGGTTACTTCGATTTGCGGAACGCCGCGTCGCGCTGCAGGAATACCCGCGAGCTGGAACTTGCCAAGCGTTTTGTTGCCTGAAGCCATTTCGCGCTCCCCTTGAAGAACATGAACTTCAACAGAAGTTTGATTGTCTGCCGCCGTTGAATATATCTCGGTTTTGCGCGTAGGAATGGTTGTGTTGCGCTCAATCATCTTCGTCATAACGCCGCCCAAGGTTTCAACACCCAAGGAAAGCGGAGTCACGTCAAGCAAGAGAATGCCCTCAACATCGCCCGAAAGCACGCCACCTTGAACTGCCGCGCCCATGGCAACAACTTCATCAGGGTTCACTGACATGTTGGGGTCTTTCCCCGTAAGTTTCTTCACGAGTTCTTGCACGGCGGGCATACGCGTTGAGCCACCCACGAGAATAACCTCGTGAACGTCACCCGTTTTCAGTCCCGCGTCTTTCAAGGCTTGCTCCACAGGCTTCTTGCAGCGGTCGAGCAAATCTTTGGTGATGCGCTCAAATTCCGCACGCGTTAACGTGTAGTCCAAGTGCTTTGGACCCGATGCGTCTGCCGTAATGAAGGGCAGGTTGATATTGGTTTGGCTGGTTGAAGAAAGTTCAATTTTCGCCTTTTCTGCTGCTTCCTTCAAGCGCTGAAGCGCCATTTTGTCTTTGCGAAGGTCAATGCTGTTGTCGGCCTTGAACTTGTCGGCGAGCCAGTCGATGACACGCTGGTCCCAGTCGTCGCCGCCGAGATGGTTGTCGCCCGAAGTAGAGCATACTTCAAACACGCCGTCGCCCAACTCGAGGATGGACACGTCAAAGGTGCCGCCGCCCAAGTCGAACACGAGAATCTTTTGATCCTTGTTGGTTTTATCGAGTCCGTAAGCAAGGGCTGCCGCCGTCGGCTCGTTGATGATGCGCAAAACTTCAAGCCCAGCAATTTTGCCAGCGTCTTTCGTTGCTTGGCGCTGAGCATCGTTAAAGTACGCAGGAACCGTGATGACCGCTTGGCTTATTGGTGTACCCAACTGTTTTTCAGCGTCGCTCTTGAGTTTTTGAAGAATCATCGCCGAAATTTCTTCGGGGGTATATTCTTTGTCCTCAATGTTGACAACCGCGCGCCCGTCTTTGCCCTTCTTCACTTTGTAGCCGATGGTTTTTTGTTCTTCTTTGGTCTCTTCGAACTGGCGCCCGATGAAACGCTTCACCGACGAAACGGTGTTCTCAGGATTGGTAACTGCTTGGTTTTTCGCAGCTTTTCCTACCACACGTTCGCCGTCTTTGCGAAAGCCCTCTACGGAAGGAGTTGTGCGGTCTCCCTCTGCGTTCACGAGAATTTCTGGTTCTGCACCCTCCATAACTGCCATTGCAGAATTGGTGGTTCCTAAGTCAATGCCGATTATCTTTGCCATGGTAATGCTTCCTTTCGGTTAGTTAATTCTTTCACTGTGTTGCTTAGTTTTTGTTTCTTCGCCACTTGTTTTTCTGTTTGTTTGCTTAGTTGCTTGGTCTGTTTCTCCAATATATTAAAGCGTAATATAAAATCTGAGTGTCTTATTGTCAAGTTTATTGACTAGAATACTTTCAGAATTCCTTAAGCGTTACTTTTATGTTACTTTGCGGCGTATAGGGCATAGGAATCGTGTGCGACATAAAAAATTCCGAGGCGCTCAACGACTCGAATCGTTTGTGCGTCTCGGAATCTATACAAGCGCCTAAGGAGTCTTATCTAAGAAGCCTTAGGCTCTATCTTGTTTTGAGATGAACGTTAGTCCTCGATAACCTCAGGGATGGCTCCCATGGGGCACTCTTCGACACAATCGCCACATGCGATACACGCATCTTCGTTGACAACCTCTACAATCCCACCAACAACTTCCAATACTTCTTGAGGACAAGCGTCCACGCAAATACCGCAACCGATACATTCATCAGCTTCGATGACCGGATGAGCCATAATAAAACTTCCTTTCGTAGAGAGCCTGAATATTTGGAACTACCCAAAATCCACCTGTGCGCAAGATACCATTCCTTGGCACAAATGCAAGTAGGAATTTTGAATTTCTTAAATTCGGCTGTTTTTCAAGAGCGGCGGCAGCCGTTTTTTCTCCGCCTTTGCGGGCGTTGTAGCTGCCGAAAAGCCTCAGCGAAACCTTTAGCAAATGCGCGGCAACTGCTCTCCCACCAGCATGTCAAGAATTCTTGTTGAACCAAACGTGGTTTTCAGAAACACTTTTGGGCCACGCTGTTCTTGGGCTTGGGTGATTTCGCCGATTATTGCCCCGTCTGTGCCATAGCAATTCTTTTTCATTGCCGCAAGAGCCGCCTGTGCTTCTTCAGGTGCCACCACGCACACCACCTTCCCTTCGTTGGCAACCTGATACACGTCAAAGCCGAGCATTTCACACGCTCCCAAAACCGCCTGTTTCACAGGAACTGCCTCTTCTTCTATGGTGATGTCAACCTGGGACTGAGCTGCAAGTTCGTTGAGGGTTGATGCAAGTCCTCCTCGCGTAGGGTCGCGAAAACAGCGCACCGAAGGTGCTGCTTTGAGCACGTCAGCAATCAGATGATTTAGGGGAGCAGCATCGCTTTGGAGGTCGGCTTCGAAAGCAAGGGATTCCCGACAGCTCATGATGGTAATGCCGTGGTCTCCCAACGTGCCGCTTACCAGCACTTTATCCCCCGCTTTGCAGTGAGCCCCCGACAAGGATTTCCCTTGTTCAAGAATGCCAATGCCGCTTGTGTTGATAAAAACCCCGTCGCCTGAGCCACGATTCACCACCTTGGTGTCACCCGTTACGATACGCACCCCCGCTTCTTTTGCAGCAAGAGCCATCGAAGCGCAAATACGCTGCAGGCTTTCTATGGGGAAACCCTCTTCTAAAATGAAGCCGCAACTCAGATAGAGGGGTTTGGCACCGCTCGTTGCAACATCATTGACCGTGCCACACACCGCCAGCTTCCCGATGTCTCCCCCAGGAAAGAAATGGGGCGTAACTACAAAGCTGTCGGTAGAAAAAGCCAGCCGCTCGCCGTTGGCGGGTGCGGGCAAAATCGCCGCATCGTCGCCTTGTAGCAATTCTTCTCCCCCGTAGGCTTCGAAAAATACTTCGTCGATTATTCTTTTCATCATGGAACCGCCGCTTCCATGACCAAGTAAAACTACTGAATCCATACGCTTCCTTACCTAAAATGACCTTTTGTCTGCGCAACGCCGCACAACCCGACTTGTACGCCAACCCGACGCAAGCCCGCACAACTCCGTGCGGCTCTGCGCAACGCCGCACGCCCTGCGCGACCTTGCGCGGCTCTATATGTGCTGAGAGATTGTCGTCAGTGAAAGCCGTCCGTTTTTCACGCCCTTAGTTCCTAAAATGAGATTTGCTATTTCTTGTACAAGCCCCGTTTCTCCCCGCAGCACGATGACCTCAAGGCAGGTGTGCTGGTCAAGATGAACGTGGGTTGAACAGGTGATATGGTCAAAATACTCATGTTGGATGGTGTGGAGTTTTTCTTGAAGGTCACTTGCGTGGTGGTTAAAAACAATAGTCAACACGCCCATCACTCCAACGCCTGGTGTTGCGCAATCTTCCTCAACTAAAGCGTCGCGCACTAAATCGCGAATTACCTCGCTTCGGTTCTTGGCAAGCCCGCGGCGTGCGACAAGATGATCAAACCTCACCAAAAGCTCTTCGGGCATCGCCACCGAAAAGCGCATTAAGTCGTTACTCATGAGCCTAGACTAAACTAACGACTACGTTGCTCGCCTCAACAGAATCTTTGTCGAGCGCGTCTTGCGCATCGCTTAACTGCGCGCGCACTTCATCAAGCAAGCCTTGTATCCCGCGCAAAACTTCCGCGGTCCTCGCGTATTCAGCCCCTTCGGCTACATGATAGAGCTTGTGCGTCCATCTGCGATTAAGCGCAGCCTGGTCATCCATTTGTTCCAGCATCATCTTGAGCTGGCTCACGTTCACTCCGTTCGTACACATACCTTGTCCTTCCCGAATGTCTTTTCCTTAAAAACAAGGGCGCTGTCGTTGCCTTCAGGGGCCTTGCCTTTCTTTTTTTGTGGCGGATGTCTTTCTCTTCGTTTCTTGTTATTATGATTGTTTATAAGCCCTGCGTGCGCCAAGTTCAAGGAGCGGTGTGAAAAACTCTCTAAAAAGTAACATGTATGAAAGAGGCCTCGAAGGAACGTGGGAAATTTTCGGGGATTATCTTAGCGGAGCCTATGAAGCACTGCTTTGCGTGGTGAGCCACTCCCCTTTAAGCGAAACGGCACGCGCGGCTCTGCAAAACTCTTTTGCTCAGCGCGGATACGGCGCGGCGGCAGGAACCTTTTTGACCATCTGCGGCAATGAACCCGCTTCGGGCTTACCCGCCCTGACCGAAAAGGAACTTTTCGCCGCAATAGAGGGGCTTGACCCGCTTTTGTTGGTCGTTGCCGACACGCCGTCTATGCAGCTGTGCTCCGCTGCTTACCGCCAAGAAATCCTACCTAATCAACGAGGGCGGTTATTTGGACGAGAAATGCGCAGCTTTGCTTCTTTTGAAACTATGCTGGAAGATTCAAAGAACAAACAAGCCGCCTGGGCGCTTTTGAAAAGCCTCCCAAAATTTGATGCTTAGTTCATCGGAGCTGAAGCCTTGCAGCCAAAAGTGTGGTGCGCAATGCTTCTATTCGGCGTTTTTGACTATGTGCTTTGCTGCATCTAAGAGTTCTTCAACTTCTGCAACTGTTGCTGCTTCCGCATAGATGCGCACGAGCGGTTCTGTTCCTGAAGGACGCATCATAACCCAAGCGTCCCCTTCAAGATAACACTTAACGCCGTCGCGTCGGTCGATGTCGACAACCGCCTTCCCGCAAATCTTTTCCGCTGAAAGATTCGAAATGGTGTTGGTACAAAACAACGTCATTTCTTTTTCAGAAAGACGCAAACCGCGCCGCGAAAATTCCAGCTTTCCAATTTTGTCGAACATGTCGTCAACCAAAACACGTAAGTTCATCTTTCGCAGCGCCATGGTTTCGGTAAGCAGCAGCGCCATAAGAAGCCCATCGCGTTCCTTAACATGGGTAGGGATGCCGATGCCGCCGCTTTCTTCGCCGCCTATCATGACATCGCCCTTTTTCATTTCGCCGTAAATCCACTTGAAGCCAACCGCGGTCAGTGTGAGATCAAGTCCTAATCGCCGACACTGGCGGGCAAGCATCGCCGAAGCAGTTATCGTGCTCACCACACGTCCGCGCTTGCCCTTGTTTTCGACAAGGTGGGAAACGAGCAGCGCCAAAATGCGATGCGGGTTCACAAAGTTTCCTTTGTCGTCAAGGGCGGCAATGCGGTCAGCGTCACCATCGGTGATAAATCCTGCATCAAAACCCAACTCTTGAACGCGCGCAATGCCTCGGTCAATCCAGGGTTGGATGGGTTCGGGATGAAGTCCGTCGAAGGTGGGGTCATCGGCATTGTTGATTTCGTCAACCTCGACCCCCAAATCTTCAAGCAGTTGTGCAAGATGTTTCCGTCCTGCACCATAAAGCGGGTCAACCACAACACGAAGATGCGCCGCGCGAATCGCTTCGGTATCAACACAGTTTTTGAGAGCCGCAAGATAGGGGCTCACGAAATCAACTTCTTCAAAATCACCGCGTGTTGCAGGCGCGTCAAGTCCGAGCAAAGATTCAACGCGGTCACTAAATTCTTTTGGAGAAGCCCCTCCGTCAACCATGCGCAGCTTCACGCCCAGATATTCTGCTGGGTTGTGGCTGCTGGTGAGCATAATGCCGCCAATAGCTGTGGGGTCTTGGGCAACCGAAAAACAAAGAGCAGGTGTCGGACAGTAATCCTGTGAAAGCTTTACCTTAAACCCGCAAGCGGCAACCACTTCAGCGGCTATTTGGGCATAGCGATGAGCGTCTTTTCGGCAATCATGACCAATAATTATCGTTGAACACGACTGATGCGCCACGTCTTCTTTTTGCTTTTCCTTGAAAGCTTCTGCAGCCGCGACGCACACGCGAATCAGGTTTTCTTCCGTGAAGTCCTCCCCGATGATGGCTCGCCACCCGTCGGTTCCAAAATGAATTGCTTCTCCCATATTGTCCGTAGCCTTTCGCGTGGTTTTTGAAATTTCTTGTACCCTGTTTATTTCTTGACCCCTGTTTCACCGTACAAACAGGGGTCGTTGTTTTAGCATGCTATTCACTTGAAGGCTTCAGACAACAAGCCTATTCTTCGCCTTCACCGCCAGGGCCGACGTCAACGTCGCCTCCTGGTGGAGGTTCCTCGTAGGGCACGCTTGTCCCTGGGTCCTCGTAATAAGGATCGTAGTACGGTTCGGGTTGCGTATTGGTCACACCCGTGCCACTTGAAGGATAATAGGCGTTAGTCGCAACGATACCCGACGGGTCTTTTCCTGTCGAAACCAGCATCATCATTTCTTGAAGCGCCGCCGCATCAACAATTACGTAAGACACTTCATCTATCATGGCAGGAGCTGACGGAACCGTAACAGAATACGTTTGCACTTCAGGATGGGTTCTCAGTTGTCGCGCAAGGCTTACCAAATCTTCTACCTTCATGTCGGTTGTAAGACAGGCGGTAGCAGCTTCGATTGCGCCAATCATTTCAATCATGGGCAAAGAGATTACTCTTTTAAACAAGGCCTCAATCAAAAGACGCTGGTTTGAAACGCGCGAGAAATCACCGTCGGCAAAATGACGGCTCCGCGCAAAGGTCAACGCCGCTTCACCATAGAGCCACTGGGGTCCTTCCCCAATAATCGCTGGGCCCGCGTCGGGGTCGTCGATTAGTTCGGGAACATCCACTTCAACGCCGCCAAGCGCATCAACAAGGTCAACAAATTCCTCAAAATTGATTTCGGCATAGTGGGCTATGTCAACGCCGCAAAGCTTACTTGCTTCGCGAATGGTTCCTGCTGCGCCTTCGTAATTATAGACCGCGTTGAATTTCATGTTCCCGTAGCCACTAACCGTGGTTAATGTATCGCGCATGATGGAAACCATCGTGATAGTTCCTTCTCCCGCATCAACGCGGATAAGAATGTTAGTGTCTGAACGTGCGCCACCCTCATCTTCGTCCTCGCGCGCGTCAGAGCCGATTAAAAGCATATAGAAGGGTTCGGCATAATCTTGCACGGGAACCAACACGTCGGCAAGAGCCCTCAGTTCCTCGTCGGTTTTCGTGCCGAGCAGCCGATTGTTGATGTCATTCACATAAAGCGCAAACGCTGTACCGCCGCCAATGAGGGCCACAACGAGTGCACAAATGACCCCAATCATGATTTTCTTTTTACGCTGAGCACCTTCGTTTTTCTTGTAATAATGAGGATTGTTGCGAGAATACTGACTCACCGAACTGGAAGCAGAGCGTCTGTTGCCCGAAGCTAGCCTTTCCGAATAGCTTGAAGGGTTGTATTGCCCGCGCTCGGCGGCAAACGCATAGCGATTTTCGTGATGGTGGCGTTCATATGAAAAGGATTGGGCTGCTTTTTTCGAAGCAATCCGTCCTGAATGCGAAGGCGTAGACTGGATATATCGTACGTCTTTTCTTTTAGCCCGAGAACCTGAAAGACTCGGACGATTTCGTGGTGTCATGTAAAACTCCTTGAGGGCGAAAAACTTGGGGGATTCTCCTCAAGCGTTTCTGCGGCAACACGCCTGATAACAGTGCTGCCAACCCCTTTTTCCTGTAAGCTCACGTGTGTCTTTTGTGCTGTCACAAACTATCATAAGCCGTTTTCATAAATATTCGTGTCGAAGTATTCTACCACCGAAAACCGAAACCACATAAAATAGGCACTTCGAAGCAATGCCCTACACATATCAAAACACCCCGAGTGAATTCGTGGAGCGGGTGACGGGACTCGAACCCGCGCGTGAAAGCTTGGGAAGCTTTTGCCTTACCACTTGGCCACACCCGCATATCCATTGCAAGCAGAAAGGCTCATTTTACGCGACACGGCCGCCCCCTGCTTGGAACAATACAGTATAGCGAAGAACGCCTTAAAATCAAGGTCTTGCAAGAGGATACTGCGAGGATTTGAGAGGGCGAAGGCGAGCTGCATGCAGGAACGAACGACACGCAAAAAGGGCGACCAATCGGTCGCCCTTTTATACTTACACCTAGTAAAACAGGCAAAACTTGTTTGCTTATTTTTTGGCTGCTCCAATACGACAAATTGTCGTACCGCAGTCGGGACACGTTCCTTTAGTAATCGGCTTGCCGTTTTTTGTCGTGCTTTCGGCGGGGTCTTTCATTACCTTTTTTGCCTTGCATTTCACACAATAAGCTTCGATGGTCATAGTCCAGGACACCTCTCTGTTCGTCTACTCAGGAGAAGAGATTCCAATCTACCAACTCCATGAACAACAGTCACCAACGCTGTTGTCTATCCCTGTATTATACTTCAATACTTAAATTATCTGCGTAAACACAAATTTTTCTAAATATTCTTTAATAATTCCACGACAAACTCAACATTTTTCCGAAGAATCGACTCTTCTATGTTTTCGATAACGTCGTCTCCTTGTGAAAAATAGGCAGGTTTTGGTCCGTCCATACCCACGATGCTGATTGCTGGCATTCCCTTTTTCGTCGCAAGCGTTGTAGCGCTGTCTGACCACAGAAGCGTTGAGGATTCAACTCTGATTCCAATGGCTTGTGCTGCCTTGGTAACATAGCGTTTCATACGCGACGAAGCGCCCTCTTTGCCCTGCTTTCCTTCTGCCGTAAGATAGCTCAGATCCCCTGCACCAAGCGCCCTTAGGTTGATGATAATCGAGCCGCGCAGGTCTTGTTCGTGTTCGGCGAGAAACGCTCTCATGCCGCCGCAATTAGCCAGTTCAGAGCCAAGAGCAACAAACCATATCTCGGTGTCGAGATGGGGGTTGTGGAAATCCTCAATCTGCTGCATTTCGTCTACGCCATATTCAACGGGCCACCCACCCTGCGGTTCGAAGTTTCCTGAATTATTCGGCGCGTATGCGGCGTTCGGTGTAGATGCAGGATTCGGCACGGATGCGAGATTCGTTGCAAAGTTTCCCGAATTGTTCGGTGCGGATGCAGGATTCGGCACGGATGCGAGATTCGGTGCAAAGTTGCCCGAATTGTTCGGTGCGTATGCGGCATAGGGGTCGGCTGCTTCCTCGAAACGCCCGCTTGAAAAAGCACCGCCTTCCCAATCGTCATAATCGCCGCCATTGTCAGCGCGTCTCCTGCTGCTTCGCACTGGGCGCTGAGAGCGCTGTTGGGAACGCTGCGAAGAGCGTTGCTGCGTTCTGCCCCGTGTTGCGCCTTGCGGTTCTTCTTGGAAGCTTTCCCATCCACCACGGGAAGCCCCTACCGATTGCGCGTCAAAATCATCTTCAACATCAAGCCAGCGTTGAGGGCTGCCTTCATATTCTCTGCCTTTGTTACGCCCCAGTTTGCCGAAAATGCGCTGCGTACGTGACTTTGGCATGTCGACATAGCCATCCCCCGCAAAAGCGCCCGTTTCCGTGAAGCCTTCTTCGTAGACGGAATCGTCCGCATCATCAATATAGATGTCATCAGGGTGGGTGTTTCTGATGAGCTCATCGCTTATCGGCGCAAACGTCCCCGTGGCACCCGCAGGTGCTGTTTGTAACGGGCCGCTTAAGGACGGCAGCGAATTGCGCAAGTCGAAACGGTGTTGGTTCTGCGCTCCGAACGCAGCAGGGTCGCTTCCTTCATAGGCATAGGCGGCGCTTTCCAAAGGTGCTTCTGACTGCCCTAAATCAATCGAGGGCAACAGGCTCAAAAGTCCGTGTGCAGCTTTTTGGGAAGAGTCCCCCGCATCCGCCAAGGGAGCGTGCTGCTTGAGCATTTCTGCTACGGGGGTCAAGTTGCTTGCTGAAACACCGATGTCGGGAAGGATAATTTTGTTTCTTGTTGTCGCTGTTTCTTCGTTTTGTTCTTCATCTGCCGACTGCGGGAAGGGCACCGAGCCAGTCTCGGTAAGCGAAAGTGCGGGAATAACGCTTGCAAGTGCATTTTGTCCCGCCGCTTGAATCTCTTGAATGCTGGCGCCTTCGGGCAAGCCGTGTGCGGAGCCCCCTCTGAGATCATCCACGTTAATGGGGGAAATTTCTCGCGTGGAACCCAAATCCCCGCGGTTATAAAACTCCTCGAGTTCGGCGTCTGCGCGCAGGCCTTCAGATTCAACACCTTCATAAAATGCGGAATCTGCGGCAATTTGTGGCGCGGACACTTCAAGGATTTCTTCACGTATCTTTTGCAGGCGCTCTTCGGTTTCGGCATTAACAACGCTGTTTGCTCTTTTGAAGTGCGACGCGCTTTCGCTGACTGCCGCATCAAGAGCATCTGCATAACGAGAGCGCTGTACCTTGGGCGCTCCTTCATCTTTTGGCTTCTTCGCGTTTTCCTGTGCTTTTTTGAACCAGTCAGGTACGGCAGAGGGAGCTTCGAGGGCAGAGGTGCTTGCTGCAGCTTCGTTGCCTGCGGTATGCGAAGCGCTTAGCGTTGCGTCTGCGCTGTCGACAGCACCTGCAACATTTACGGCACTTGCGACATTTGCGGCGCCGTAGTCGGCTGCGCTGCCCGCAGCACTTGCGACATCATCGTCGTTGTAGCCGTATTCACCGTAGTCGCCGTAAGCGCCATAATCGTCATCGCTCACAGCAGCGCTACCTGCTGCTTCCCATGCGCCCGCCGCAACAACATTGCCTGCAGCGCCAATCGCGCCAGCTACTTGTCCGCCAACGGCCTCTCCTGCTTGAACAACAGCTTGGGCGGCGCCTTGGGCAACGTTGCTTGTTCCGCCCCACATGTTTTCGCTCACACCGCCTGCTTCGCGCAAACTGGCCGCTTCACGCAAAGCGCCCGCTTCGGCCTCGAGCCACGCCGCGTCTACGGGCGCCACTTCGCCTGAAGCACTGGTGACCCGCACCAGATTGTCGGCAACCGAGTTGTTTTCCCGTGCTTCAACGGGGCGCCCCGTCATAGCAGCGATTGCCGCCTTTGCCGACATCAGCCGTTCTTCTTCGGTGTGAGGAGCCTGTTCAGGAGCCTTCACCTGACCTGCCGCATAAACGATTTGCGCCCCTTCGGGCACAAGTCCTGCGGCGCGCGCGGATTCTTCTCCGTGAATCGTGGCAGCACGGGGCAGCTGACCCGACAGCCCACTTGCATATATCCGCCCATTTGCAACCCTGCGAGCAACCTCAAGAAGCACCGCAACACCTGATGCGTTACAATTTGCCGCTTCGTTGTAAGCCGCGAATTTGTGTAAGAGCGCCAAAACAATCGGGAGCAGCACAAAGAAAAGAGCGATGCCCACAATAATGTTAAGGAAAACTGCCAAAATGCCAACGGCGTGCAGGAAGAAGAGGTAGCGTACCAGCAAGAAAAGCGGAATGAAAATCATCGCATAAAGAGCGAGTTTTTGCAGAAGCGGCAAGACGCTGATAAGCGGCGAATTGAGTTCAAAACGAACCTTGCCGCTGTCGTAGTTTGCGAGCAGCACTATCTTGCGGCGGCGAGCGCCGCTTCCATCGGGAGAATAGCCTGGCTCATAGCGCGCAACAACATTTTGGCTAACCCCTCGGGCAAACATCTTTGAAAGAATAGGACGGTCGAAGGTTTCGAGCGCAAAAAGTGCCGCCATGATAGCTGTAACCAACAAAGACGGTATAGCGAGGATGGCGGGGAAAAACATCGCGGGAATGGTTATCGCCAAGGTGAAGAGAGCACATATCGCCTTGGGAGTTTCTTCGTTTGCTTCGCTGTTGAAGTCTTCAATAACCGCAGCAAGACCTGCGTCTTTTTGGAGAACCTCCGTAATATAGAGGGCAGCTTGCTGTTCCTCTTCGGTTCCTGCAGGACGCGGTCCAATCTCTTGTGATAAAAACCCGATATGGTCAAGTAGTTCCGGCATTTGTCTGCCTTTCGCTCTTAATCAGCTCGTTCATTGTCAAATGTCCTGATGGCATTCGTAGCAAAAGTATACGCTATTTGGCTCAGCTTCCCAAATAATCACGCAGAAAAGCATCAGCCATGCTTGCTTTTAGGCGTACATCGGCATACGTGTCCCGCAAATTTTCGGTGTTTGTCTGATGCGCCAAGGCGATTGGCTCGGTGGGAACATTCGGCAAATCCCTTGCCAACTGCGCCGCTTCGTCGTCTGCTTTGTTATACGCCGCGTTTTGAGCTTCTGCAGTTGGTCTGTCTTGCGCAAGTATGGCGTCGTTTGACGCAATAGCGCACTGCATGGCTTCCACACGCTTGTTCACATAATTTATCTGCAATTCAAGATCGGGTGCGATTGAAGAAGAGGCAAGTTCGTTGAGCATATACGCCACTTCGTACAACAAATCGAGGGCTTCTTCAGATTTTGCCTTTGACGCAAGGACGTTTTCGTTGGTTGAGTCGGTTACGAGGGCCGCCGCTTCGCGCGCAATCGAATCTGCCTTGAGTAAGCGATCCCACGCCTGAGCCATATAGGGAGTCGCTTCTTCTAAGGCAAGATCTGCTTGGAGCAAAACCGTGCCCAAGTCCAGCATTTCACGCCGCGCCTCAATCGCAGAAATTGCCTGGTCGGCTGCTTCTTTGTCAGAAGATGTTCGCATGTTTGCGCTCGCCTGCTGGGCGAGGGCTTCTGCATCATCAAGGGTCGTATAGGTTTCGGGGACAAGGTCGAGCACTTTGCTTATCGCTTCGGTGTCAGCCGTGCCCGCTGGAGCGTTGACCAGTTCGTCGAGGGTCACCACCACTTCATCGGCTTCTTTAATGCGCCCAAGCGACTGGTCGAGAAACGACACCTGCCGCTGGTGGTTGGTCAGTTCGGTGTAGACGAACAACCCACCCGCGGCAAGAAGCCCCGCGCCCATGACCAGACTAAATACGGTCACGAGGGCTTGTTGCTTTCTGCGGCTTTGCTTTCTGCGCGTTATTTCATCTTCAGGAGAACTGTACGGCAGCCCTGAAAAGGTAGCGTGGGAAACGCTTCCCCCTTCAAGCGTTGGCGCCATGCTTGCACTGCTTACGCCTGGGGTCGCAATGATGGTTTCCCCGCTTGCAAGAGGAAGGATGTCGTCTTTTGTGGGAGTTGTGATTTTCTTCTTGCGGACAACGCCCGCAGAAATTGCGAACAGCGGAATCTTTCCAAACCCAGGGTCAAGTTCTTTGTCGGGTTTTCCGATTCCCGCGTCGGCACGATTCTTCGCCGCATCAAGAACACTAAACGAGAGTTCGTTTGATGTCCCTGCGGTGTTGCGCTTAATGTGCGTAGCGTGAGACAATTTTGCTTGTTTCTTACTCATGGGGCTATTTTACTGCATTGGGGAATTTTCGTCGGAATCTGCAAGCAAATCCTGCGCGATTGCAGCAGTTGAACATATCTTGACCGTTTTGCTTGGCATGGATTTCAGGAAGGTTTTGCCGTAGCCTTTCGTAAGAAGCCGCCGATCAGCAAGGATAACGCAGCCCGTGTCGTTGGCACAACGTATCAGGCGCCCCGCCGCCTGCTTTGTTTCGAGCACCGCGGCGGGAAGCACATAGCGAAGCCAGGCTTGGGGGTCGTGAAGCGCTCGTTCACAAGAAAGCGGGTCGGTCGGTTTTGCGAAAGGAAGTTTGGGGATTATCACGCCTTTGAGCGTTGAGCCTGGTGCGTCAAAGCCCTCCCAAAAGCTTTTCAGCGCAAAGAGGGACAGGTGTTCATCAGCACGAAAATCGTCGCTTAAACCCTTTGAGGATACGCCCCATTTTTGGCAAACCAAGCGCAGTCCTTCTGCTTTCAAAAGCGGCTGTACGGCCTCAAAGCACTTTTCCATTTCGCGACGATTGGTGAACAGGGTCAGCAGCGAGCCTTGTTGAGCGAGATGAGCCTGAATAAGCAATTGTTGCACAGCCTGAAGATAGGCAGGGTCGTTTGGCTCGGGAATATCGTCGGGAACATACACGGTCATTTGTTTATCGAAGTCATAACTTGAAGCAAGCTGGCAGGTGTTTGCTTGGGAAAATTCCGTGCTGTTGAGCCCTAGGGCATTTTCAAACGACGTGAACGAATCGGCAACCGTCAAGGTCGCAGAGGTGAAAACTACCGCATGCGTGTTGGCAAACAGAGTTTCGCCGAGACGCTCTCCTACGTTGACCAGGAGTGCTTGGAGTTTTTCTGCCACCTTATCTTGCTTGGTAGACAGCGTTGCTGCATAGGCGTATTGCGCAGAACCTGAGAACAGGATAGTTTCTGTGGCTTGCAGCATTTCTTTGAGTCCCATAACGATAGTTGCGATTTCGCGCTGTATTTCTGCGACCTTGTCTGCGCCCTCAAGAATGCCCACCACTTCTTGCCCTGTGCTAATCAGTTTTTCGATGCGATCGCAAAAAACGCGCCCAAACGAGGCAAGCGTGGCGAAGGTTTCGCTTGCCCGTATCTCGTCGTTGATCCACAGCTCAACAATTTCATAGCCTTTATTCCGCTTGCTCGGGCTGAAAAACGACAGGTCTTTAATATGGTGCACGAACTCTACTGCTGCTTCGTCGAAGTCCTTTGCGGCCTTGCGCGCTTTTGTTAGCTGCGAAAACAACAGGGTGCTGTTTTCAACGGCATCACTTGCCCGACGCTCTGCGCGGACAAAGGGGTTTTGGAAGGCGTCTTCTGAGGACAGCCTTTTGCTCAGTCGCAGCACTTCTTCACCAGAAACTTCAAGGGAAAAGGCCTTGCGCGCTTCTGCTTCGGCGCCGTGCGCTTCGTCAATCACCCAGTAGCGCACGGGTGGCAATAACCCGCCATCTGCAGCTATGTCGCAGAAAAGAAGGCTGTGATTCGTCACGATGATATCCGCAGCTTCGGCTCGCCTTCTTGCGCCGTGAACGAAACAAAGGGTTCCGTAAAAAGGACATTTTCTGCGCAGGCAGTCGGTGCTTTTCGTGGTTATGACATAGCGCGGCAGGGCTCGGTAGTCGATTTTCAGCACGTCGATGTCGTCGTATTCGCTTTGTTCGATAAAGGAAAGCAGTGCGGCAAGGCTCGGTGCTTGTGAGAGCATTTTGCCCGCGACCAGCCGACTCTTTAGTTCTCCTTGAGCAAGGCGATCGATTTTGCGCAAGCACGGATAGTGAGTGAAGCCTTTGAGCGAGGCGAACGAAAGCGGTTGGGTTGCGGTTGAAGGTGAGGTTGCGGTTGCGGTTGCGGTTGCGGTTGGAGATGAGGCTGAGGGTGAGGTTGAAGATGTGCCCAGCGCCGTTGCGATAAGCGGTAGTTCCTTATAAATAAGCTGGTCAAGCAAGGTGTTTGTCTTAGTTGCAACGCCGATAGCGATGTTGTTTTTTTGTGCGATAAGGGCTGCGGGGAACAGATACGCCATCGACTTTCCGACCCCCGTTCCCGCTTCGATGGCAAGATTGGTCGAAGTCGCAAACGCCTGGCGCACCTTTTCTGCCATTGCCACTTGTTCTTCGCGACATTCATAGTCTTGGTAAAGACCCCCGACCATCCCTTGGGAGCCAAAGGCTGCTGCCAATTCTTCGGCATCGGGGAATACCAGTTCTTTTTGAGGGTTTGCTGCGATGGCGTCCGCATCGGGCTTCGCCTCAAGAGACAGTTCCCGAATTCGGTGATGGCGAAGGTTGCGCAAACTGAACTCCTCTGAAGTGGTTGCAGTTGTGGCGGGGGCGTTTGCAGGCGCTTCAGTTGCGGGCGATGCGGTTGCGGGCGCTTCAGTTGCGGCGAGGGCGTTTGCGGCAAAATGCTTGAACACCTTAATTGCGGGCCACTCCCCTTCTTCGGCAAGACTTGCGATTTTTCGCACGAGCGAATGCGGCATCGCGTCAATAGCCGCGAGCAAAATGCGATATATCGAACAGAGCGCTTCAACATCGGCATCAGCGCGATGCGTTGAAATCGGCGCCCCAAAGGCGTGAACCAGGTCTATAAGACGATGTGATTTCAGGCGGGGCAAAGCAATGCGAGCCAAATCCAGAGAATCAATCCACGTGTTTTGGAGCAGGGGCGCACCGAATAAATCTTTAGTCACAAAGCCGCGGTCGAAATCGGCGTTGTGCGCAACAATGTCTGAATCCCCCACAAAGTCAACCAGACTAACAATCGCGTCGGCAGGACTGGGAGCATCTGCCACATCTTTATCCGCGATGCCCGTCAGATGCGTAATTTCTTCGGGAATGGGCTGGTTCGGGTTAACGAAGGTGACAAACCATTCGCTTATCTTCCCTTTTTTCATGCGCGCCGCAGCAATCTGGATTAGTTCATCATGGTTGAGAGAAAAGCCCGTTGTTTCCGTATCCAGAACAACAACATCTTTGTCAAGTTCGCCAAATTCGGTTGTTTGCGCTGTTTGCACGAGCGCGCCGTAGCGTTCCTTCAGCGCAGAACAGGTACCTTCTGCAAGGAAATCATAGATCGCATTGTTTTGTGACGTTGTTTGTTTTTTCATAAAACTCAGCCTATCATCTATTATAGGAACACACAAACATTGGCGTTTTGTTGTGCTGATTTTTTGTTACGTTTTGTTGTGCTGATTTTTTGTTACGTTTTGTTGTGCGTTTTGTAGTGTGCGCTTTGTGGCGTTTGTGCCGTGCGCTTTGTGGCGTTTTGTGCCGTGCGCTTGTGCCGTGTGCTTTGTGCTGCGTTTGTTATAAGGAGATGGTCGTGAGCGATATATATTTTGGAACCTATGCTCGATTTGCGACTGCGTCGAAAAAGGATGCAGGCCGCCTGCTCGGCTCGGACAGCCTTGTTGGCGATGTGTTTGAAATAGAATTTCAAACCGAAGAAGGACAGCGTCTTGCTTGGCTCAAAAATCGCTTCGGCGCTCTGGTGGGGTTTTTCGACGCATCCGTCTCTCGACGTTTGAGCCTTTTTGAAGCACGCGGCTGGAAGCTGCAGACGCTCCTTTCTTTCGTGGCATATAGCGAAAGTGCTGAAGGCGGCTATTATTGGGGCGAAGCGGTGCTTTTGTGCTACGACCCCGCCTCCGAAGAAGGTAGCGACGCGTTCGATGCCTTTACAGCAAAGGTAGCCGATTGTATGTCCGAAGGCGTGCGTCCCGATGTCGAGTTGGGCGAAGCAGAAATCGCAAAAGTCCTTGACAGTAAGGGAGACTGGCTTCCGACGAAGCGGGTTTCTCTACCCGAGAAAAAACAAGGCACTGCCATCATAAAAGCACGGCGCAATCTGTCGGAAAAAATCATTAACTACGCACGCAACAACAACAAAGGATGTTCCTTATTAAGTTGGGTGGCGCTTCTTGCACTCGTTGCAGGCATTATTTTCGGACTGAAGTCCTGCGGCGTTTTTTAGGCTCCCGATACTCTCTCTGCTTTTTCAAGAGCGTAGCGCACTAAAAGCGTGCACAACGCGGGAAATTCAATGTTTGCCGCACGAGCAGCGTCGGGAAGAAGCGATGTTTCGGTCATCCCTGGTATGGTGTTCGTCTCAAGAATCCAGATTTCGCCGTCCTCATCAATGATGAAATCACTGCGCGAAACCCCTGAACAGCCTAGGATTTTGTGCGCCTTAACGGCAGTTTCTTGAAGTTGGTTGGTGGTATGTTCATCCAGGGGCGCTGGACACACGTGCCGTGAGCCGCCGGGAGCGTATTTCGATTCGAAGTCGTAAAACTCATGTATCGGTATGATTTCAACCACGGGCAAAGCGTAGGGTTCTTCGTTGCCAAGCACCGCAACGGTTACTTCCCTTCCTGAAATACACGCTTCAACCAACACGTTTTTGTCAAGCGCAAGAGCCGCTTGCAACGCTTCGTCAAGCGCTTGAGGGGTATCTACAATAAACACGCCGAGGGCACTTCCCTCGGTTGCGGGCTTCACCACGCAGCGCGACCCCACTTCTTCAAGAATCTCTTGCGCGGCTTTTTGTGACGAGCGCGAAAGCGTGAGTGATTTTGGCGTTTGGATGGCGGCTTGTTCGTAGAAGGCTTTTGCCTTTGTTTTGTCGATGGAAAGTGCGCTTGCCCAAACATCTGACCCAATATAGGGAAGCCCCAAAATCTCCAACAAACCTTGGATGGTGCCGTCTTCTCCGTATTTTCCGTGAAGCGCGATGAAAGCAACGTCGAAATCACCGTCAATCAGCGCCTTGAGGTCTTTTTTATCAGCAGGGTCAAGAACCACCACAGAAAACCCTGCCGTCTCCAAGGCTCTTTTGGCACTTTCTCCCGAAGCCAGCGAAACTTCTCGTTCGCCACTTATTCCCCCCGTGAGAAGGGCAACCTTGTAGTTCTTGGGTTCAAAAGGAGCAGCCATTGACTGTTTCTCCGTTCTCTGTGGTTTCTCAGTATGGTTTCTTGTTCGGTTTCTTGTTCGATTTCTTCTTGGCGGTTCGCAAGCAGTATAACAAAGCTCCCCTCTTTGGAAAACCACCGAAAAAATCGCCTTGCAAAAATGCGTGATGCCCTCATGTTTGCACGCTATAATGAACGCCATGGAAAACGAAATCAAAGCATATTCGCTTGAAGGACTCGCCGAACTAATGCGCGAGCTTGGTGAGCCGCGTTTTCGTGGGGACCAAGTCGCTCAGTGGCTCTATGCTCATGGTGCAACCGACTATGCCGAAATGACAAATTTGTCGCTTTCCCTAAGAGAGCGCCTTGCCGAAAAGCATCCTTTGCACAACGCGCGTGTCATCAACCGACAGGTGTCTCACGATGGTTCGCGCAAATACGTGCTGGAATTCGCCGACGGTGCGCGGGTTGAAACCGTTGCGATACCCACCTACGCAAACGGAAGTGGCGCCGGTGATGGTGGTGGCGCTGGTGGCGGGAGTGGCGCTGGTGGTGGTGTTGGTGGCGGAGTCGGTGCGGGCGGTTCAGTCGAGGGAGTTGTGGCCGACGAAGCAGCGCCCGCGCGTCTCACCGTATGCTTTTCGACCCAGGTTGGCTGTGCGCTTTCCTGTGCGTTTTGCGCAACGGGGCAAGAGGGCTTCACGCGCAACTTGCTTCCTGGTGAAATCGTCGAACAGGTTCTCCTTGCCCAAAAAGACTTCGGCATACGCACGAACAACCTTGTTGCCATGGGGCAAGGAGAGCCTTTTCTCAATTACGAAAACACCCTTGCCGCCCTGCGCATTTTTAATCATCCGAAAGGGCTTAAGGTTGGGGCGCGCCATATCACGATATCTACCTGCGGAATCATATCGGGCATTCAAAAGCTCTCTCAAGAACGCGAACAGTTCACCTTGGCAGTTTCGCTCCACAGCGCCGAACAAAATCTTCGCAACCGCCTCATGCCAAACCTTTCAAGCGAACCACTTTCTTCTCTCAAAGAAGCGCTTCTGGACTATGTTGCGCGCACCAATCGAAGGGTCACGCTGGAATACCTCATGATAAAAGGCGTTACCGACACGCCCGAGGCCTTTGATGCGCTTGTTCGCTTTTGCGCGGGGCTGTTGTGCCACGTCAACCTGCTCCCCATTAACGCTCTTGCCCCACAAGATGCCGCCAACACCGATTCGCCCGACTTCGCTTTTCGCCCTGCCGCCCCTCAAACCACTCAGGAGTGGCTGCAAAAGTTCGAACAGGCGCGAATTCCCGCAAGTTTGCGACACTCTAAAGGCGCTGACATCAAAGGTGCCTGCGGGCAGCTAAAAAATACCCTGTGATTTCCTCACAGGGTATTAAAGCGCTGCTTTATTGGGCTGCCGAAAAGACGAAGTGCCAAATCAGCGAATCGGAGAACCCCTTACTTCTTTTCAGAGGGGCTGATAATACCGAACAGACGTTCTAAGTCTTCTTCATCTTTGAACTCTATTTCTATCTTGTTCTTCCCTTGAACCGTTTTGACGCGAACCCCCGTTTGAAGTGTCTCGCGCAACGAGCGCGCCACCGTCTTGAACGAAAGCGGCATCACAGGACGGGCGCTGGAATTTTGATTGTTTTGCATTCCTGCGAACAGACGCGCAATTGTTTCTGCTTCGCGCACCGAAATCTTTTCGTTGATCAGACGCTCGGTCAGTTTTTGGCGCCCTTCTTTCGTCGGAATCGACAGTATTGCTCGAGCGTGCCCCGCAGATATCTTCTCTTCGAACAAAAGCTGCTGCGCCTCTTCGGGAAGTTCCAGCAAGCGCAAAGCGTTTGCAACGGTTGAGCGCCCTTTCGACAGCGTTTCAGCTGCTTCCGATTGGCTCAAGCCACAGCGTTCTATCAGGCGGCGAATTCCGTATGCTTCTTCAATCGGATTCAAGTCCGAGCGCTGAAGATTTTCGATAAGCGCCAATTCGAGAGCCTTGTCATCGTCGGCCTCCTTGACTCTGACGGGTATCATTTTCATTCCGAGCATTTTGCACGCTTGCCAGCGCCGCTCTCCTGCAATAATTTGATAGTTCTTCCCTATTTGGCGCACCAACACGGGCTGAAGCAGACCGTTTCGCTCGATAGAAGCCGCCAATTCTTCTATTTCTTCCTTTTTGAAGTTTGTACGCGGCTGGTCAGGGTTCGGCTGAACCGAAGCCAGAGGAACCTCATCGGGAACGCGCTCTTTCACGCTTCTTATCACCACGTGATCATCCTCTTCAAAGCGCGGCTTACTTACTTCAGGCTTAGGCGCTTCTTTGGGGGCGCTATCTTTTGTTGGCGCTGTGCTTCGAGATGCTCCTGCTGTTTCTGCCTTTTTTTCGTCCGTGAGCACCTCTTTTTCGGACGCTTTTGGCTCTGTCACCTGCGCTTTTGGTTGTGGTGCACTTTCTTTTGCCGTCTCATCAGGCAAAACTTCTTCTATGCTTCCCGAAATCAGCGAATTTAATCCGCGACCAAGGCCGCTCTTGGTTGTCTTAGCCACGAGAGATCACTTCCTTTGCAAGTTCAATATACGATTGCGCGCCTTTGCCGTTTGGGTCGTATTCAGTAATAGGTTGCCCAAAGCTGGGCGCCTCGGATAATTTCACCGAGCGCGGAATTACGGTGTCGAACACGCCTTTCCCAAAGTAGCCGCGCACTTCATCTGCAACCTGGCGAGAAAGCGTGGTTCGTCCATCGTGCATCGTTAGGAGCACCCCAAAGGTCTCTAGGCTCGGATTAAGGACACTTTTGACTCGTTTCATTGAATCAAGGAGTTTTGTCACTCCCTCAAGGGCATAGAACTCACACTGAATAGGAATGAGCAACTTGTCTGCTGCAACCAACGCATTAACGGTAAGTAACCCCAGCGATGGCGGGCAGTCGATAAAGACATAGTCGTATTTTCCCCTCAAACACCCAATGATGTCCTTCAGACGATTTTCGCGAGCCATTTCGGAAACGAGTTCCACTTCAGCACCAGCAAGATTAATCGTCGCAGGTACGAGATCGAGGCCTTCGCATACGTCAGGAATAATGACCTCTTCCAAAGGCACACCGTTCAACAAAGCATCATAAATGCAATGTTCAACCTGACTTTTTTCGATTCCGAGCCCACTTGAAGAATTTCCTTGCGGGTCAAGATCGACCAGAAGAACTTGCTTTTTCATCTCGCCGAGGGCAGCTGCAAGGTTGATTGCCGTAGTGGACTTTCCAACGCCGCCCTTTTGGTTAATGATTGCAAGCACCTTTGTTTGACCAATGGCGTGCTTAACTGGCTTTTTCTTACTGTAAGGTTTGATTTTTCGTGGTGATACTTCTTGAATCACGTGGTTGACCTCGCGTTCGACAACTTCGACATCCTCAACATCGGTTTCGAAGAACCCCTCGTCAACAACGGACTGATTTGGCTGTTCTGTGTTCTCGATTTCTTCTAAAGCGATAGTCTCTTCTGCCTTTTTGTCTCGTTTCAGACCATCAAATATACCCACAGAAGCCTCCTTTCACGAAGCTATAGGTAACTGCTGCCAGTATACACGAATTTTTATCCCCACAAAGAGAATTCCGCTAATATCGACAATGTTTCACGTGAAACATTCTTGGCGACACAAAATATTCGGAAAACACGCACCCTTAAGGAACACCAAAACAAAGTATTCTTGTTGCGCTTTACCAGAAATGTTTCACGTGAAACATTTCTTCATTCTGAGAGCGGTGTTAGAAAAATACCTAACCAGCGTTCAGTCCACGTCAAATCCATGCTCGATTGGCACCTAATTCATGCTTAATCGGTGTTCCGTCGGCGCTCAATCCGCGCCTAATCCCTGTTCAATCAGTGTTCAAATAATGCCTAATCAATGCAAGATTTTTATACAATTTTCGTATCCTTTTTGCCTACAAATCTCGTGTATTATAGCCGCCCCTAAGAAAGGAGAAAAATGGGTCTTCCACGAAACAACGCTTTGGTAAAAAACGCTCAGGAACTACGAACGAATATGACGCCCGCAGAAAGGCGTCTTTGGTTTGGTTTCTTGAGAGAATATCCTCTTTTATTCAGATCACAAAAGATTGTTGGTCCTTATATTGTTGATTTTTTCTGCAACAAAGTACGACTTTCGATTGAGCTTGACGGTTCCCAACATTATGAAGAGCCCCACATAAAACGGGATCGTCTGCGAACAAACTATCTGGAAATGCTGGAAATACAAGAGCTTCGTTTTCCGAATTCTTATGTTTGGGAAAATTTTGAAGGTGTTTGCGAAGTGATTCATGAAGCAGCGCAGGGGCGTCGAAACGACCTTGTCTCTCTTTCGCTTTCGACGCTGCGTAAAAAGCGCTGAGAGGCTGTCCTATGCCCTGTAGGGGCGCTTCTGAGCCATTCCTTCTCGTCTTGGAAGCGCTACTTCAGGCTGTTTATACTTTTCATACACAAGAATTTGTCTTTTTGTGACGTTATCGCTCAAGAAAAAGCTCCTGTTTGAAACAAGGCGCATTCCCAGCTTTTCTTCAAGGGCTTTTGCAACCGCCAGCTCTTCTTCGCTTTGTTGCGCCTTGTAGCAAATCAACCGTCCCGACTGTTGAAGAAGCGGAGAGGATAGTTCTAAGAGCGCAGCGAGCGACGAAAGCGCTCGCGCAGACACCACGGCAAATTCTTCTCGTCTTGCTTGAGCAAGCGCTTCAATTCGCCCGCCATACGTGCGAACGTTTGAAGAAATTCCCAGTTCAACAAGCATTTTGTCAAGAACTTTCGTTTTCTTTTGAACCGAATCGACAAGAAGCGTATCGCGCTCCGAAACAATCGCAAGAGGAATGCCTGGGTATCCTGCGCCTGTTCCAATATCCACATAAAGCCCCTTCGGAGCGTTGCTTAATTCCGAAAATCCTGCAAGGGCGTCTTCAATATGCAGAAGCAAGCCTTCTTCAAAAGAAGTAATGCTTGTGAGGTTGATTTTTTTATTTGCCTCGAGAACAAGAGCAAGATGCTTTTCGAGCAATTCCCTCTTTTCGGGGGAAAAGCTTTCAAGATGGCAAGAGTTTATCGGAAAAGACGGGTCATGCATGGGGTTGTTTTCTGAGAGAGTCCTCGAGGTTGGTGGGTTAGTGGGTTAGTGGGTTAGTGGGTTAGCTAGTGGGCGGGCAGGTGAGTTTCTGGGTGAAGTGTTTCACGTGAAACATTGCGGGCAAAACAACAGGGAACTTTTGTGGCGGGGGACAAAAATAAGGGGAATGTTTCACGTGAAACATTCCCCTTAAAACACTTATTGGGGAATAACCACCACGTGTCGCGCGCTTCCTTCGCCCTCTGAGGCAGTCTCAACACGTTCGTCGTTGCGTAGAGCAATATGCACAAGACGGCGCTCATAAGGCGTCATTGGGCGCAGTTTTACGCTTCGGCTTTGAAGTGCAGCTCTGTTCGCAGCAGACCGAGCGATTGATTCAAGCTTTTGTCGCTGTCGGTTCTTGTATCCTTCAACATCGACAACGATGGGGTAGCGAAAGCCCATTTTTCTCACGGTAACAGCGGCAACAAGGGTTTGTAGCGCATCAAGAGTTTTTCCGTGGCGTCCAATCAAAACAGCAAGATCGTCTCCAGTTATGTCAAGAATCAGCTCACCTTCGTCGCCCTCGTATTCGTCGATAGTCACTTCGCCGACGTTCAAATACCCGAGAATGTCTTGAAGGATGGCTATTGCAGTATCGGCAACCGCATCAAGTTCTTCGTCAGAAAGGTCTTCTTGGAGGCTATCACCTTCGCCGTCGACTCCTGCGGCAGCGTTTTCAACGGCGCCCTCGTCGTTTGCGGCATCGCTTTCATCAGCATCGGCGCTTTCGTCAGCATCGGCATTCGCGTCGCCTTCGCCTTCGTTGACCTCGGCAGCGTCGCTTTCGGGCGCTTCACCAGCGTTGAGGTCTTCTGCTTCAACTTCTTCGCTTGCCTCGTCTTGCGATTCTTCTTCCAAAAGATTCTGTTCAACTTCTGCAGCCATAGGAACTCCTTTTTTTAATTGGCTTTTCTGTCCTTATCCTAACGACCTCACAAAAGGTCGCAGTCTACCACTGATAGCTCGCCTCGTTATTTGGTTTTCTTTGTCGGGCGCGGCTTCTTTGCTTTGCGGGTAACTTCTACCTCAACAGGCTTTTCTTCGATTTCGAGTTCAGCTTCCGCATCGCGCTTTCTCATGATGCTCATAGACGTTTGCGTCTGTGCAATACCAATCAGGCCCGATGCACTCCAGAAAAGAAGAACGCCTGTTGGGAAGTTCCAGCTAATGAAAATCATAAAGACGCTCATGACGCCACCCATAATAAGGGTTTGTTTTCGTTGTGGGTTGTTTTTATTGCCTCTTTGTTGAAGCATCATAGGAACAAAAGTTGAGCCAGCAAAAACCACCATGAGCACCAGATAGGGAACAAATGTTCCAAAACTTATATCAAAGGCATCCGAAGGGGTTCTCGCTAAGTCGGGCACGATATTGTAAAACGAATATACCGTTCCATGAGTTCTTTCTGCCAGCTCTCGCAAAACCTGGAAGAGGGCGATAAAGATAGGCATCTGCAACAACATGGGCAAGCAGCCCGCAAGAGGGTTAAACTTTGCCTCAGCTTGAAGTTTTTGCATTTCTTCTTGCATGCGAGCTGGTTCGTCTTTGTACTTCTTTTGAATCTCTTGGATGAGCGGCTGTACTTTTTGCATTTGAAACGTTGATTTTGTCTGTTTGTGCATAAGCGGCGTAATGATAAGCCTAAAAATCACCGTAACAATGATGATGGCAAGCCCCCAGTCGCCACACACGTTATAGAAAGACTCGATGACCCAGCCAATCCAGTCCTTAAATGAATTCCACATATACTATTCCCTTCCTCTATACCAAAGAAAGCCCCGCTTAAAGACCCGTTTATGGAACAGGGTCATACCCGTGGGGTCCTCCTGGACGACACCGAAGAATCCTTTTAGTCGTGAGCCAAAAACCCTTCAAAAAGCCGTACTTTTGAAAAGCGATAAGCCCATACTCTGAACATGTCGGGATAAACCTACAGCTTGCTGGCAACACAGGTGAAAGAACTGCCTTATAAAACATGATGAGCAGAACTGCTATCTTGCAAGGCAGGTTTTTCACCAGTTTTAGTAACGCTTCCAACTTTGCCGCCTTATAAATCTATTGCGAACTCGCCTCATCAAAAACCTCGGCGAGCAATGCATTACACGTAGAAAGAACTTTACTATAAGAAACTTCGTTTGTTTGCGACTTTGCAATAAATATCACATCATAATCGCGCCAGGGACCGCCCGCCTCTTTACACACAGCCCTCATGCGGCGTTTCGCCCTGTTGCGCCAAACCGCATTTCCCAATTTTTTTCCCGCAATAAAAGCAACACGACCCGATTGGTCGTGTTGAAGATTTCTTTTTTTTACTATGAGGGTGATAAAAGGAGCGCTAAAACGCCTCCCGTGTACAAAAAGATACGAGATTTCCGTGCCGGATTTAATAGTTTCCAACACAAATCTCCACTACACGCAGAGGCGCTTGCGTCCTTTAGCGCGGCGCGTAGACAAAACGGCACGACCGCCTCTTGTCGACATACGTGAACGAAAACCGTGACACTTCGCCCGCTTCCGAGTATTCGGCTGATAGGTGCGCTTCATGTTCTTTCCCTTCTTGCTTAAAGTGTAACTTCCAAATTATATACCTCGAAAAAAGGATGTCAATGGTTCTTTTTGTGTAAGAGAATCCGTACGAGAACCCGCGCAGAACTTTGGGGTGCTTTTTGCAGGTTTCTTTAAAGGGTTTTGTGCAGCTTTGCCCTGTTTTTCAAACCGCTCGCCCCACAAATCTTAAGGACAGCAAAACGGGGAAAGTAGCAAAAAAAGAATATCTACGCCGTTTTGTATTGTGGAAAAAGTGGAAAACTTACTTTTCGCTCATGGCGCAGTGTGGAAATCCTAAACGAAATAAAATGTCAAGGAAAAATTAACAGAAATTTCCCTTTCTATATGTTTTTCAAAAAAACATTACTTAATTTTTTAATGCCTATTTTATCTGGTCTTTTGATGAGAATTTGATATTCTTCAAACAAATGTACCGCTTTGTCTGGTCATCTCAATGAAGCTCGTTTTTTATCCGATAAAGCCCTCGGTTTTCATCGGGAGAAATGCTTTTTTGCTAAAAATTTCAAGAAATATCAACAATTGGTGGTGCTGTTTGGGGCCGCTTTTCTTATAAATATTTCACTCTTCTAGTTTTTTCCCCATTTTCTGAATTAAATGGGGAAAACTATGAAACTTCTTGTTCAAGCCCCTTTCTCTTTCTTTTCACGTGCGATAAGTCTTTAATGCATCCTGGAATTTTCGACATTATTCCCCAATTTAACCAACTTGCGCTTACTTTCTATCTGAATTATGATGAAAAGCATTGAAAGTGCTGCACAACGAATTGAAAACAAGGACGATTTTGCCCGACTCAACACACAGCGATTCTCAAATTATGCAAGACAAGGTGTCTCGCCTTGGCGAGTTCGACTACTCGTTTGTCGGCGCCGCGGCGCGCATCGCTTACTATGATGATTTTCGAAGTGCGCCAAGAATTACCGAAGTTGCCCCCGCGCAGACAACAGAATTTATAGAGTCCCTTACAACTAAGGTTTATGAACAAGCAAAGCTTGGTGGGGGATCCATTCCCTACACGGTTATTCGGGAAGTAACTGAAAACTTTATCCATGCTCAATTCAGTGAAATAGTCGTTACTATTCTCAACAAAGGCGACACTATTAGGTTTTCTGATCAAGGACCAGGTATTCCCGAAAAGGAAAAAGCTCAACTTCCTGGTTTCACTTCAGCTGTTGAGCCTATGAAGCGCTATATCCGCGGTGTCGGTTCAGGGCTTCCTTTAGTCAAAGATTATCTCGACTTTTCAAAAGGGACTATCTCTATTGAAGACAACCTTGACACAGGTGCCGTTGTTACGATAAATCTTGTGAACCAAAAATCGACACCGCCCACTACTCAAATTCCCAAAGCTTTTATGCCACCGCTTACTTCGCGCGAAAAGGAGTTCTTGTTGTTCTTCCACCAAGAAGGAGCGCTTGGTGTTACTGACCTTGTAAAACTTTCTGGTGCTGCACAATCAAGTACGTATGTTGCGCTCACAAAACTTGAAGAATATGGCTTGATTGAAAAAACTTATAACCAAAAAAGGATGCTCACCGAAACTGGCTTTAAGATTGCTGAAGCCTTCGAATAAAACCTTAAGCAGCCCCCAAACAACACCTAAAATAATACCTAAGCAAGAATAGCGAAATATTTTATATTAAAAATTTGCGGATATATAATGCTTTCTTGAAGCTGCCAAACATGAGAAACCCTCAATGCACAACAATCAGTAAATTACTCGGATTGCACGTGTTATTCATTCAAAGTTAAAAATCCGTTGAATTTTGACCGATTGGTTTGCTCGCGGCGCGCAACCAATCAGTCCGATTGTAGAGGAAAAACTATGGATGCTGAAAAATTAAATTCATCATGGGAAGATGTTTGTAGGCAAATTAAAAGCTACGATCATATCGACTCCACTCAAGTTGATGCTTTTTTTTCTCGACTTCATCCACAAGCAATGAGCGATGGATTCTTAATGCTTAGTGCCGACAATGATTTTATAAAAACCTGGATAGAGCGCCACTACACCGATTTCATTAAACAAGCCTTAAGCGACTTGTATCAAAATCCTTATCTGGTAAATATTGAGGTTGACGCTTCAGCAGCACTTGCTTCAAGCGACACCACTCTAAACAATGAAGAACAAACAGGGTCGCTTTCCTCGTCACCTGAAGGTATTCTTCCTTCTTTTAAAAAAGACAGCCGTTTAAAAAGCGAAAGTCCCTCACAAAAACAAGAACTTAAAAAAGAACCAAAACAAGACCTTCCAAAACTTTCTGCGAAAACCCTTGAAAATACTTTTACTAAAAAACCCGAACAAGAAGTGGGTGTGTTTCATCCTTTATCATCGTTGACGTTTGAAAACTTTGTCATTGGGGATTCGAACAGAATGGCTTATTCTATGGCGGTTTCGGTTGCTGAAATACCAGGGAAGGTGCATCAAAATCCTTTCTTTATTTATGGAAAAAGCGGGTTGGGAAAAACTCACCTTCTTCGCGCTATTCAAAACTACCTCTACGAAACCCTCCCTGAATTAAAAACAGTATATGTTGAAGCAGCAGAGCTTCTTAATGATTACACCGAAGCAATCGTTGCCCACGATAAAGAAAAATCAAGCTATAAGAAATTTAAAACTCGCTACGAAGAAGCAGATGTTTTACTTATTGATGATGTTCAATCCCTTCAAGGAAAAAAACAAACCCTCGAAATTGTATTTCAAATATTTAATAAACTTATTACTTTAGGAAAACAAGTTGTTCTTTCTGCAGATCGAGCACCAAAAAACATAGACATTGATGAACGTTATATAACACGTTTTAATTCAGGGGTTACCCTTGATATTCAGCCTCCTGAAATTGAAACAAAACTTGGAATTGTAAAAAGTTTTATTAAAGAATATAAAGAAAGCGAAGGGAATTCTTCTTTCGAGATACCCGAAGAGGTCAAAATTTATATTGCTGAGAGTTCTAGTTCTAATATTAGAGAGTTAAAAAGCGCGGTTACAAAAGTAATATCTCAGATGATTTTCTTTAACCAACCCTATATAAGCCTTGAGGAAGTGAGCCGCCTTTTAGATAATCATTTTTCAGGGGGTGCCTCAAAAAGACTTGCGGTGAGTGATATACAAACAGAAGTCGAAAATTACTATAAAATCAGCCACGCTGATCTGGTTGGCAAAAAAAGAACGCGTAATATTATTTATGCCCGCCAAATAGGAATATATCTTTGCCGACAAATGCTTGATATTCCCTACAATGATATTGGAAAGAAATTTAATCGCGACCACAGCACGGTTATGTATTCGGTAGCTAATGTTGAAGAGAAATTAAAAGAAAGTCGTGGATTACGTGAAGAACTTGAGAATTTAAGACGATTAATCCGAGATTCTTAAAAAAGAAAAGTTTTTGAAAGCTGACTGATATCTTGGTAATAACTACTAAAAATTCTTTAGTGATAATTTAAGTAATAATTAGTATTAAAAAAGATATGAAATGATTGCTTATAAAAGTAGGAAATAAAAATAAGACCAATCTGGCTCAATACGAGTTATCCACAAATCCACCGTGTTTATTATTACTATTATTTTAAAAATACTTATTAAAAGAAATTTAAGTAAGAAATAAATAAATAACCGAGATGACTAAAAATTAAAGAAAATTTTTTTACCACAACCTTATGTAAGGTGTTAGTTTCCTATAAGATGAAATCGGTATAAGAAATTAATGAAAGGGTATAAAATGAAATTCAGTATTAACCAATCCGAATTACAAAATGCCATTTCTGTTGTATATAAAGGTATTTCAACTCGTTCAACCCTTCCTATTCTTTCGGGTATTCTTTTATCTGCACAAGGTGATGTTTTAATGCTTCATGCAACTGATTTAGAATTATCCGTTCAATATAAAGTAAATACCTTAATTGAAGAAGAAGGGCAGGTTGTTGTACCTGGCAAGCTTTTCTTAGAAATTGTAAAAAGCCTCCCCGATGCTGCTGTATCTCTTGAATTATTCGAACAACAACTCACGGTGGTTTGTGACAATTCTTCTTTTTCTATCAAAACCCTCAACGCGCAAGATTTTCCCGCCTTTCCTACGGTTGAAGCTCAACAAACAATAAAAATTCCTTTCGCCATTTTTTCAAGCATGGTTAAAAAAGTTGCGCGCGTTGTTTCAAAAGATGAAAGTAGGCCAATTTTAACAGGCATTCTTTTAACCCGCGAAGAAAATCATCTTAAAATGGTTGCAACAGATTCATATCGTCTTGCAATAGTTGACACCGACACAGAACAATATCAAGACGAAATGTTTGAAGCGGTTATATCGGGTAGTTTTTTACAAGACATAGCAAGTCTCCCTAAAACAGAGGATGATGTTTCGCTCGCTCTATCAGAAAATCAAATTGTAGTTCAATACCAAAATACTATTTTTGTTAATCGTCGCCTTGAGGGAACATTCCCTAACTATCAACAACTTTTGCCTGAAGCTTATACCACGAGAGTAAGCCTTAATAACGCAGAATTTATTTCTGTGGTTAAAAGGATTTCTCTTATTGATACAAAAACAACTCCTATTAAATTCGACATCAACATAGATTCTCAAACTCTACAAATTTCAAGTGCGGCGCAAGATATTGGAAGCGCTCAAGGGATTTTACCGTGCGAAATAATTGGAGAAAACAACCAAATTGCTTTCAACTATGCCTATATTTTAGATGGATTAAGTAGTGTCGAAGAAAGTAAACTATTTTTAGAAATTCAAAATTCAACAAAACCAGGGATTTTTAAAACCGAAACTGCTGAAAAATTCCTCTACCTTATTATGCCAGTAAGGATTTAATAAACCGCAAAAGCGAGTCAAGCCACTATGAGTCTTTTTATCCAAAGCATAAGATTTAGTGGATTTAGAAATTATTCTCAATTTGAGTTGTCTCACCTTGAGAATCTCACTATATTTCTCGGGCCAAACGCTGTGGGAAAAACAAACATCGTCGAAGCAATTCAGTTGCTTACCTCGCTTACTTCGCTGCGCAACGCAACGGCTGACCAATTAATTCCTTGGGACGGCGAAGAAGCGTTTATTGAAGTGATAGAAAAAGGGGATAATCGAGAACTAAAAGTCAGTCTACATATTTTTGAAAACAAAAAAACCTATAAAATAAACGATAAGAACAAGAAAGTAAAAGAGGTAAGAGGACTTCTTCCTTCAGTGGTTTTTTCTCCCGACGACCTTTGTTTAGTAAAAGGCTCGCAAAGTATTAAAAGATCAGCGATAGATGCTATCGGGGTACAATTAAGCGCCAACTACCAAATCATAAAAAAAGATTATGAAAAGCTTCTTCGTCATAAAAATCGCCTTTTAAAAGAAGAACAATCCGAAGCGCTCCTTCAAAGCGTCAATGAACTTTTAGTGATAAACGGCGCGCAATTCCAAAACTACCGCTACGCGCTTTTCCAAAAAATGGTGCCGCTTATCAAAGAGCATTACCAAAACATTACCGAACAAAAAGAAGAGCTGGTTTGTTCCTATGTTCCTTATTGGGAAAAATCAAATCCTGAAACTTGTAGCGACACACCCGTTTCAAAAAATGAAACTCAAGAGCGTTTTATACAAACACTACGTGCGAAAAAAGGGGAGGAAAAAGTGCGAAAAACTTCCCTAGTTGGTCCCCACATAGACAAAATAGAGTTTTTTATCGACGGGAAAAATGCGGGAATCTACGGAAGCCAGGGTCAGCAGCGTTCTTTGGTCCTTGCTTTTAAATTGGCAGAGCTGGGAGTTATTCAAGAAATCACCCAACAAAACCCCGTGTTGTTGCTTGATGACGTGATGAGTGAGCTTGACGAAACACGAAGAACAGCGCTTCTGAATCATATTTCCGCTGATACACAGACCTTTATTACCACAACCACCCTTGAATATTTCCCTCAAGACATCATCAAACAAGCAACGGTGGTGCGCTTGCCGCTGTTACCTGGCAAAAAGACCTCTTAAGGATATTATGAAAAAACTCTCCAAAAATATAGCGGAGTTCTATGACGAAGCGGGAAAAAAAGACCCTCTTGCAAAAATTGCGCAAAGGGCTGCTCACGTGCGCAGTATGTGGGCTGCGTGTGTGGAAGGCGTCGTGCTGCAACACACGAATTCAATTTACATCATAAAAGAAGGGGAGACCAAGCAGCTTATCGTCTATGTTGACGACAGCATCACTGCAGCAGAACTTAATGCACGCAGAGAACTTATCAAAATGAAATTCCTTCAAAAATTCCAAGAAGATATCGACGAATTCAAAATCTTAATATCACGTGGCAACTATAAGAAAAACTACCCCTTCAAAGAAAACAAAGCGCCCACTACTAAAGACACCGCAAGGTCAGTGCCCCTTGACGAAGAAGAAAAGCAGCACGTTTTAGAACTGGTTTCGTTGATTGAAAACCCAAAGCTGCGAAAAAGTGTTTTCGAGGCAATGGTGGCTGATTTGGAATGGAAAAAAGGCAGCGAAAGTCTCGGGTAAAAACCCGCGCAAAAACCCGCCTAAAATCCCGCGCGAACACCACCCAAAGAGGAGCATTTTTACCGCTGTCAAAAATCAGCCGAAAACCCGCCAAAACCTTTTTGCGTACCGAAAAAGTAAAAAATGTGAAAAAATAGTGAGCATGCAACATATTGTGTCTAATAGCCGCTCTTAATAACCTTAAACACAATAAAAAGTGTTTCCATCATAAACTCTTGTGGTACAATTCTTAAGTTGAACTTTTTCTTAAATTTACAACACTCAATAAGGCAACGCAGTTAAAAAGGAGCAGTTAGTGGCACAAGCTAAACCTGAGCAATACAGCGGTTCAGACATCCAAGTTTTAGAAGGACTTGAAGCCGTCCGCAAAAGACCCGGTATGTATATTGGATCAACCGGTCCTCGCGGTTTGCACCACCTTGTTTATGAGGTTGTCGACAATGCGGTCGACGAAGCACTTGCAGGGGCGTGCGACAAAATCGAAGTTTGGATTCACGAAGACAATTCGGTCACGGTAGATGACAACGGTCGCGGTATTCCCATTGACAAACATCCCAAAGAAAAAATCCCTACGGTAGAAGTGGTGCTCACTATTCTTCACGCAGGCGGAAAATTTGGCGGCGAGGGCTATAAGGTATCAGGCGGATTGCACGGCGTGGGTGTTTCTGTCGTGAACGCGCTTTCTTCGCGCGTTGATGTTCGCGTTAAGCGTGATGGGGAAGAGCACTCCATATCGTTTGAGCGGGGAAAAACGAAAGAAAAACTCCAACGCGTCGGAAAAGCAAAAGGAACAGGCACCAAAATAACCTTTTGGCCAGATCCTGAGGTTTTCACTGAAACGCTTGTTTTTGAGTACGAAACGCTTGCAAACCGCTTCAGGGAAATGGCGTTTCTCAACAAAAATCTGAAAATTATTCTCTATGATGAACGTGAACTAGACGAAACAGGAGCGGCGAAAAAAGAAACTTTTCAATATGCTGGCGGAATCCAAGACTTCGTGAAGTGGCTTAACACGGGTAAAGAAACCTTAAACAAGCCAATTTATTTTGAAGCAAAAAACGAAGACGGGGATGTGGAAGTTGCCATGCAGTGGTCGACTTCGTATTCGACCAATTCGGTGCTTGCCTTTGCAAACAATATCAATACCCAAGAAGGCGGCACGCATCTCGACGGTTTCAAACAGGCTGTTACGCGCACCATCAACGACTACGCGCGCAACAAAGGCTTCCTTAAAGAAAAAGACAGCAATCTTTCGGGTGACGATACCCGCGAAGGTCTTGCTGCCATTATTTCGGTCAAGTTGCACGACCCTCAATTTGAGGGACAAACAAAAACGAAGCTGGGCAACACCGAAATCCGCTCGCTTGTACAAACTGCGGTGACCCAAGGACTGGCAGAGTTTCTTGAAGAAAACCCCAAACCTGCCAAGCGCATCATCGACAAAGCGTCCCAAGCACTCAAAGCGCGCGAGGCGGCTCGAAGGGCACGCGAAATGTCGCGCAAGGCAGGTGCGCTCGATTCGTTTTCGCTCCCTGGTAAACTTGCCGATTGTTCCAGCAAGGATGCTTCGCTTTCAGAAATCTTCATTGTCGAGGGCGATTCAGCGGGCGGTTCTGCAAAACAGGCGCGTGATAGAAAGTTTCAAGCCATCCTTCCATTGCGCGGCAAAATTCTCAATGTAGAGCGTGCGGGACTGCATCGAGCACTTTCGTCTGAGAGCATTTCTTCGCTGATTACCGCAATTGGCACAAACATTGGGGAAGATTTTGACGCAGAACAAGCTCGCTACCACCGCATCATCATCATGACTGATGCCGACGTTGACGGCGCGCATATTCGCACGCTGTTGCTCACGTTTTTCTATCGCTATATGCCCGAACTCATTAACCTGGGCTATATCTATATTGCTCAGCCGCCGCTCTATGGTTTGAAAAAGAAGAATTCGCGTTCAATAAAAATTGACAAGTATCTCTTCAATGAAGCGGCACTGAAAAAAGAAATGGCAGCACTCGAAGATCCCGACAAATACGACCTTCAGCGCTACAAAGGTCTTGGTGAAATGGATCCGCAGCAACTTTGGGAAACCACCATGGAGCCAAGCACGCGAACCCTTCTTCAGGTAAGTATCGAAAACGCATCTGAAGCGGAACGGGTAGTAAGCGAACTTATGGGAGACCAGGTCGAGCCGCGCAAATTGTTTATTCAAAAGCGGGCAAAAGAAGTACGCTATCTCGACATTTAACCGAAATTCAAGGTTTTAATATAAAGGAGCCAAAACGTGGCAAAAGAGAACGAACTCGATATAAACGAACTTGAAAACACCACTGTCTTACCAGCAGAACTCGAAAAGGAAATGCAATCGTCTTTCCTTGAGTACGCGATGAGCGTTATCGTATCGCGCGCCCTTCCTGATGTGCGCGACGGACTCAAACCCGTTCATCGGCGTATTCTTTTTGCGATGAATGAAAGCGGAATCACGCCGAACCGTCCTCATTCAAAATCTGCTCGCACCGTTGGTGACGTTATCGGTAAGTACCACCCCCATGGGGATGCGGCAGTCTATGACACCATGGTGCGTATGGCGCAATCGTTTTCCATGCGTGTGCCGCTTGTTGATGGACACGGAAACTTCGGTTCAATTGACGGCGACAACCCTGCCGCCATGCGCTACACCGAATCTCGTCTTGACAAAGCTGCGATGGAACTGATGCGTGACCTCGACAAGGAAACGGTTGATTTCCAGCCGAACTACGATGAACGCCTGGAAGAACCAAAGGTTTTGCCAGCACGTTTCCCCAATTTGTTAGTCAATGGTTCTTCGGGTATCGCGGTAGGTATGGCAACCAACATACCACCCCACAATCTGGGGGAGACCATAGATGCCGCTTGTATGCTGCTTGAAAACCCCGATGCAACAACGGCGGACTTGATGAAGGTTTTGCCTGGACCCGATTTTCCTACAGGCGGCACCATCATGGGAAAAAGCGGCATTGTGGATGCCTACGAAACAGGGCGCGGGTCAATCACTGTTCGTGCGAAAAGTTCAATCCGTGAAGAAAAAAACGGGCGGAGCGCAATCGTTATTTCAGAAATTCCCTATCAGGTAAACCGTAAAAAACTCTTAGAGAAACTCGACGAACTTGCACGCGAGAAAAAACTACCTGAAATATCGGGCGTTCATGATGGTGCCGACCGCAACGGTATAGATATCATCATTGATTTGAAAGCCAGCGCAATTCCTCAAGTGGTTCTCAATAAGCTCTATAAACACACCATGTTGCAGGTAAATTTCGGTGTCATCATGTTGGCGCTGGTCAACGGCGTTCCTAAGGTGCTCCCGCTCAAAGAAACCCTGTATCACTATTTGCAGCATCAAGAAGAAGTTGTCGTGCGCCGCACGCGCTATGACCTTGCAAAAGCAGAAGAGCGGGCACACGTTCTTGAGGGCTATGTTATTGCGTTGGACAACATAGACGAAGTGATTCACATTATTCGTTCTTCGCAAAACGACACCGAAGCCGCCGAACGTTTGATGGAGCGCTTCGCGCTGACGAAAAAACAAACGGACGCGATTCTTGAAATGCGCCTGCGCCGCCTAACCAGCCTTGAGCGTAACAAGATTGAAGATGAATTGCGCGAGCTTCGCGGGAAAATCGACTTTTATCGCCGCGTCCTTTCCGATGATGCTCTCGTGCGCGAAATTATCAAGGAAGAATTGCTTGAGATAAAGGCGAAATACAACAATCCTCGTCGCACGCGTCTTTCTGAAGCAGCCAAGGATTTGGATGTCGAGGATTTGATTGCCGAAGAGGACATGGTTGTGACGGTAACGAAAACGGGCTATGTTAAACGCCTTCCGATAAGCACCTATCGCCAACAAAAACGCGGCGGCAAGGGCATGCAGGGGGTCAACCTCAAAGACAGCGACTTTGTCGAACATCTTTTCATCGCATCAACCCATGCCTATATGTTGTTCTTTAGCACCAAAGGTAAAGTGTATCGCCTGAAAGTGTATGAATTGCCCGAAGCGTCACGCCATGCACGCGGAACGGCAATCGTTAATTTGTTGCAACTTGAAAAGGACGAAACAATTTCGGCGGTTATTGCAACAAAAGACTTCCCCGAAGAAGAATATCTCATGTTTGCTACCGAACAAGGCATGGTCAAAAAGACTTCAATGAGCCTGTATGACCGCACGCGCCGCGACGGGCTTATCGCTATCAACCTGAAAGACAACGACAACTTAATTTCAGTGAAGCGCGTGGCAAAAGGGCAAAAGGTCATGATGGTTTCTTCTGCGGGCAAGGCGATTACGTGGGACGAAGAAGAAGCGCGTGCGATGGGGCGCGACACCATGGGAGTGCGCGGCATGACGGTACCTGCAGGTGCGCGCGTGCTCGGCATGGAAATTGCAAAAGCAGGAACTGAGCTGTTTGTTATTACGGAACGAGGCTACGGGAAACGCACCCCTGCAGAAGATTATCCCATTCACCACCGCGGTGGACAAGGCGTTTTCACCATCACGATGACAGACAAAAAAGGCTTGTTGGCGGCGATGAAAATCGTTCATGCAACTGACGAGCTCATGATAATTTCAGAAGAAGGTGTGGTGGTGCGTACCCCCGCTTCGGGTGTTTCGCAACTCGGTCGCTCAACTCAAGGCGTGCGCGTTATGAACGTTGCCGACAACGACAAAGTAACGGCACTTGCGTTGGTGAGCAGTGGCAAGAAAAAACGCAAAGCCCAAGAAAATGGGGCAGAGCAATCAGATGACATGGAAGAAAGCCAACTCGATCTTTTGGATGACGACGAAGAAGAAGGCGGCGAAGATTTCGAAAACGCTGAAAACGGCGAAGCGGGCGACGACATTGGCGAAGGTAGCGCGAGTGACAGCGCTGAGGAAGACAGCGCTGAGGAAGCCAGCGCAAGCGAATAGTTTCGCTACCCTTCGAAGTCTTCAGGGGCGAGACTTTCGACAAAACTGCGAAACTCAGCAAGTTCCGTTTCAGGGCTAAGGTGTTTTTTGATTACGTAGGGAAACGACGCTCGGTCAAGTACGCCCTCGTCTATAAATATGGGAGCTTCCTGGCGAAGGGCAAGGGCAAGCGCGTCGCTTGGGCGAGCGTCAAGTTCGACCGTGCGGTCGTGTTGGCGCAAAATAAGTTTTGCGAAAAAGGTTGAGTCGTCAACATCGTGAATAAGCACGTGTTCAATGCGGGCGTCAAGATTGGTCAGCGCATCCAAGAATAAATCATGGGTCATGGGCCGTGCAAACCGAGCCTTTTCTAAAGCAATGCCCATCTGTGTGGCTTCGTTAACCCCAATCCAAATAGGCACAATGCGAAACATGTCGCCTTGGGGGGTTTCGTCTATTGGCTGCAAAACGACAATGGAGGGCGCAGGCGCGGTTGCGACGATGAGAGTTTGGATACGAACGGGAACCATGGCACCTTCTTGTGTTGTCGAGGTAAAAACAGTCTCTTCATTGTATCTGAACTCGCACAGAAAATGACCCCAATAAATAATTCTTGACCTTGCTGGGCAAACAGTATAAAGTATTCGGGCGCAATTTTGCGGGCCTATAGCTCAGTTGGTTAGAGCGCACGCCTGATAAGCGTGAGGTCAGTGGTTCAAATCCACTTAGGCCCACCACGAAAATCCGCAATACGGGGCATTAGCTCAGCTGGGAGAGCGCGGGCTTTGCAAGCCTGAGGTCAGGGGTTCGATCCCCCTATGCTCCACCATTTATTCGTTACGCCGACTTGCCAGTCGGCGTAACTGTTTTATTGCTGTTTGCCCATCCTGTGAGCGCCTAAGACAAAACACGCGCTTCGTGCTATTTTGGTAGCCGATGGTGATGGACAGATGAACAGGAACACGCAAAGGACCCCATGAACAGAATTGAAGCATTACGTATTCTTGGGCTTGATGGAGATGCTTCAAATGAAGACATCAAAACAGCCTACAAGGAAATGGCGCAGATATTGCACCCTGACCGTTTTGCGTCAAGTAGAAAATTGCAAGACAAGGCAACCGAGCAGTTCAAAAATCTCCAAGAAGCCTACGATTTACTTACGAGCGGAAAGCTGGGAAAGGCAAGCTCTTCGAAGGGCTCTTCAACAAGAGCCGCTTACGGACAAAATTATTCGACAGCGCGCGAACTAGAAGCGCGATTGGCAGGAATTGCTGCGGCAAAAACACAGCTGGTTGCCCAAAAAGACACTATGCTCGACGAGCGCCGCAACGGACTTATCATGATTGTTTTAGGCGTTGCGCTTTGTTTGGTGTTCAGAAGAATGCCGCTTACGCTTGCGCTGGGCTCAACTGGTGCTGTTTGGGGAATCGTGAAAACGATAGCAACTCTTTCAACGTTGAAAAACTTGGATGAACATATTGGAAAACTGAGCAAGGAACAAAAACAACTTGCTCGCGAACTAGAAGATTTGGAACAATGAAACAAACAGACATTCGAAATGTGGCGATTATCGCCCATGTTGACCACGGAAAAACAACGCTGGTCGACCGCCTTTTATACACCGCAGGGGTGTTTCGCGAAAATCAACAAGTCGAAGAGCGGGTCCTCGACTCCAACGACCAGGAACGCGAACGCGGCATCACGATTTTGGCGAAGAACATTTCCGTTCGCTACAAGGATGTGAAAATCAACGTAATCGACACGCCTGGTCACTCCGATTTTGGGGGAGAGGTTGAACGCGTGCTCAACATGGCAGACGGCGCTCTTCTTATCGTGGATGCCTTCGAAGGCCCCATGCCCCAAACGCGTTTCGTATTGCGCCACGCGCTCGGACTGGGACTGCGCATCATTGTGGTCATCAACAAAATAGACCGTCCTGGTGCGCGCCCCGAAGAAGTGGTTGATGAAGTGTTTGACCTCATGGTTGAACTGGAAGCCTCCGACGAACAGCTCGATTTCCCCATTGTTTATGCAAGCGCGGTTAACGGCTATGCGCGCTTTGAGCCAAATGACGACAACAACAACATGCTGCCGTTGCTCGAAACCATTCTCGAGAACGTGCCTGCTCCCGACTGCGACCCGCAAGGTCCCGTCGCGCTGCAAATCTGCACCATCGACCACTCAAGTTTTGTCGGACGCATCGGGGTGGGCCGCCTGTTTTCGGGAACCATTCACAAAACTGAACCAGTGTTGGTTATTAAAAACGACGGCACACGCTACAATGCCGCTCTCAAAGAAGTATTCACGTTTGAAGAGCTTGGCAAGAAAAAGCAAACCGAAGCTCATGCGGGAGACATCGTTGCGGTTGTCGGGATTGATGACGCGGACATCGGCGACATGATCACGAGCAGGGAAAACCCCGTGCGGCTTGACCCGATTGAGGTGGAAGAGCCGACCATGGCGGTGGTCTTTGAGGCATCAACAAGCCCCTTGGTAGGACGCGAAGGAGACATCGTTGGTGCTCGACAACTTAAAGAGCGTCTGATGCGCGAAGCCGAAAGCAACATTTCTATGCGTATTACTGAACTTGAGGACAAAAGTGGTGTTGAAGTGGCAGGACGCGGCGTGCTTCACTTGTCGGTGCTTATGGAAACCATGCGCCGCGAAGGTTTTGAATTCCAGGTTGGGCGCCCTCGGGTGATTATCAAAAAAGACGAACAGGGCAACAAGCTTGAGCCTATCGAAGAAGCTACGGTGGATGTTCCGAGTGAATATGCTGGCAAGGCAATTGAAGCTTTTGGAAGTGCTGGCGGGGAAATGACCGACATGTTCCAACGCGGCGAACAAACGCATCTGGTGTTTCGCATTCCTTCGCGAGGAACCATGGGGCTGAGAACCCGCCTTTTGAATGCGACGCGCGGAGAGGCGAATATGTTTCACCATTTTTCTGACTACGGAACCTATCGCGGTGATTTGACTGGGAGAAAAAACGGCTCAATGATATCGATGTCAACGGAAAAAAGCGTTGCGTATGCTCTTGACACTCTCCAAGAGCGCGGCCGCTTGTTTGTTGGCCCTGGCGTTGATTGTTACGAAGGCATGATTGTGGGTGAGTCTGCAAAAGAGGGCGACATGGTGGTCAATATTGCGAAAACCAAACACCTCGGAAATCAGCGGGCATCTGGTTCTGACAAAGCAATCCAGCTCACACCGCCGCTTACCTTCACGCTTGAAGAAGCGCTCGAATATATCGAAGACGATGAATTGCTTGAAGTTACGCCGCAAAGCATTCGTTTGCGCAAGCGCATCCTTTCGGCAACAGAGCGAAAAAAAGCGAACAAGAACTAGTTCGCAAAAAAAGAATGTGAACTGAAAGTGGGCTTATTGTGCAAGTTGCACAGGCGAAAATTGCGTATGAGAGAATAGCAAGGTTAAACAACAAAATTTCTCAGCAAGTTGGTAAGGTTTAAGGAAAGGTCATATGAAAGCGATGAAAGTGTTAAAGACCCTCGTGGTGTTCGGTCTTGTTTCGGTGGGATTGTTTTTGTTAGCTGCCTGTACGGATACGAACGGTAAAGGGGATGGGCTTACCGGGGGCATTGCTGCCACCGTTAACGGTGTCGAAATATTAGAAGACGACATCACCAAGGAAATTCAAAACTATAGAACAGCCTACGAATTGCTTGACGAAGACGCGTGGGGTGAATACCTGGTGATGTATGGAACAGATCCCGCAGGCGTTCGTGAGGACATTCTTGATCGACGCATCGAAGAAGAATTAACCAGACAAGCAATCGAAGAAAAAGAAATCAAGATTGATGTTGCCGAAGTTGACGAGCGCGCAGACAGAATGCGGGTTTATTACGAAACTGAAGAGGACTGGAATGCTGCTTTGGAAGGGGCGGGCTTAACCGAAGAAAGCTATCGTGCTGGGATTGAGCTGTCGCTGCAAAAGATTAAATTACGGGAAACAGTTGCCCCGTTGGGTGCTCCTGAAGACGCCGATGCAGACGAAGTCTTAAACTACATCAAGTTGTATATAGAATCTTTTGACGGTGCAAAGCGCTCCGCGCACATTCTTTTTGAAAGCGATGATGAAAAAGCTGCTCAAGAAATACTTGATAAGATCAACGCAGGTGAGCTCGACTTTGCCCAAGCTGCAAAAGAAAATTCAAAAGATACCTCTGCGGAAAACGGCGGCGATGTTGGTTGGGACAGGCTCGCCACGTTTGTTGAAGCCTACCAAGGTGCTCTCGACGAACTTGAGCTTAACCAAGTAAGTGGGCTGGTTGCCAGCGAATACGGCATCCATATCATCAAGTGTACGGAAGTCTTTGCGGCTCCTGAGGAAATAACCGAAGAAAGCCAGGTCCCGCAAGAATATGTTGAAGCAATAAGAAACATGATTCAGGGCATGAACCAAGAAGACACTTATGCCGCATGGTATGAGGCCTTTAGAGAAGCAGCCGACATCGAAATCAATGCCATGCCCGAAAAGGTTCCTTATAACCTCGACATAGAAAAATACGCTGTTGAACACGAAGGCGATGAGGGGTTTGACCTTGAGGACTACCTCAACATGACGGGTGAAGATTGGTCAAGCGAACAAGAAGGCAGCGAAGAAGGCGAAGGGGAAAACCCTGAAGCTGCTGAAGGCGCACCTAATTCATAAAAAGTTTTTGCAATTTGATTGGCATGGTACGCCGCCCTTTGTTGGGCGGCGTATTTTTTTCAAGCCACAGCAAACAAAAAAGCAGATACCCATAAGTACCTGCTTGTTTTTTCTGGCGGAGGAGGAGGGATTCGCCAGCCACTTCGCTTGTGCTCGTGTCTGGATACGTCGTGCTGTGCACTCCTTAGAAAACAGTCCACTGGACTGTTTTCCCCTCGCGGGTTCGAATCCCATTCAAGTAGCAACAAAAAAGCAGATACCCATAAGTACCTGCTTGTTTTTTCTGGCGGAGGAGGAGGGATTCGAACCCTCGTCACCGGGATTGCCGGTGAAACGGTTTTCGAGACCGCCGCATTCAACCACTCTGCCACCCCTCCGCATGGGGTGTTTAGGAAGTCTTAGTTTTAGGTGCTCTTAAATTTTCAACTGGCGGAGAGATGGGGATTCGAACCCCAGATACGCTTCTGACGTATACACGATTTCCAATCGTGCTCCTTCGACCAGCTCGGACATCTCTCCGTTAGGCGTGCGTCTTTTTATTTCTGAATCTTGAAACAACGCAGCGGATACGTAGTATACAACAGCAGGATTGCCCTCACAAGCACCGATAGTTGTCTCAAAGAAAGAACGCTTTTCCCTTGAAATGGGGCAAGGATTGCGGCTTGCTTTTTGAAACGAAAGCGGGTAATCTTGGCGCAAGGGGAACTATAGGGAGGAAACAAAATGAAAAACACTAAAAAATTGGTGACAGCTTTGGCATTGACGTTTGCGCTTTTGGGGCTTGCGGGTTGCAACATGTTGGGCGGTGAAAATGGCGGCGAAGGCGTTCCACCAGACCCCAAAGAAGCTGCGTATGTCGAGGTCATTCCATTTATCTATGAAGAAACAGGGAATTTTTCAGAAGGTTTGGTTTCGGTTATGCTTGATGGCAAATGGGGCTTTATTGACGAGACGGGTGCTGAGGTAATTCCCTTCATTTATGATGCGGCATTCGATTTTTCCGAAGGCTTAGCAGCTGTTAAGCTTGATGGCAGAGCAGGCTATGTCGACAAAACAGGTGCTGAAGTCATTCCTTTTATCTATGAAGGCGCAAGCGATTTTTCCGAAGGCTTGGCAGCGGTGTCCTATCCTGATATTCCCAGCCTGGATCCGCATATAGTTTTCATCAACAAAACGGGCGAGGTAATTACCCCGCGCTATTATAGTGCCGAACCCTTCACAGAAGGTCTTGCGGTGGTGCAACATGGCATGATGAACTATGTCTACATTGACACAAGTGGCACCGAAGTCATATCGATTGAGGGAACCAATCGCGGCAAGCCATTTTCGAACGGATTGGCGCTGATATACCATTTCGAAGACAAATATTTTATCGATAAAACAGGCGCTGTGGTTATTGACCTGGAGAGCATTGACGGGGTAAGCACCTTTATAGGGAGCACCGAATCCTTTTCTGATGGACTGGCGCTGGTAGACACTCACAACATCCCCGAGAAGGGGAACAGGAATAGGGGCTATATTGATACCACGGGAACCTTAGTCTTTACCACCGAAGGTTTTGCTCAAGGCTTTTCAGAAGGGCTTGCGGTCGTGGGCTTTTTAAGGGGCATGGGCTATATTGACCTTACGGGCGAGGTGGTTATTGAGGGCAAATACGATTGGGCACATGATTTTTCGGACGGATTTGCTGCGGTGGAGCTTGACGGAAAAATGGGCTTCATCAACAAAGAAGGCGAAGAAGTGGTGCCGTTTGTCTACGACATCCCCGTACTGAGTCTTGGAGAATTTGAAGATGAGTTAAGCTGGGTTGACGAGGACGGCTTTGCGATGTATTACAAAAAAGTTTCCGAAGGCATGGCGGCAGTGCAACTTGGCGGCAAGTGGGGCTTCATCAAACTGCTAAAATAAGAAAATACCGTAAAAAGTGCCGTGCTCGCGCTTGTACGATGGAGCGCAACCAAGAAACGAAAGGTCGATGATGGCAGACAGAATAGTTGAAGGCAATGCAACCGAGGTTCCCGAAATTCCTGAGACCCTCGAAAAAGTTTTAGTGTTCGCCCTTGAAGAAGCGAAAGAAAAAATGTTACAAGGAGCCGACTTGATTCCGTTTACCGCCTTGGTGGTGAAGGAAAATCTCTTTTTAGAAACACATCCAGGGGATAGTGCCGAAGAATGTTTTGAGGGCGCAAAGCGTACGGTCGAAGGCGCGCGCGGAGCAGATGCGTATGCGTTTTGTTATGACGGATTTGTGGACACCGATGCGGGAACGGTTGATGCGGTTATCGCTGAGGGGGGCATTCCAGGACAAGACAAAGGTGCGGCAATCGGCTATCTGTATTCTCTCGAGGGCGAAAAACTGAACTTCGAGAGCGACCCTGCCTATATCGGAGAGGCACCCAACTTCATGGAGGGGCTCAAAGACGCGGAAAGCTACACCGAAAACGACATTGAAGAGAAGTACCTTGACGACGAATTCGACAAGACCTCCGATGCCGAGGAAAAGGTTTCCGAATAACGTAATGCCAAGAGGAGCGGGGCATAAACTACCAGGTTAGAGCCGCAAACCTCCTTTGTTTCTAAAATCAAGTAGAGGCCTTGTGCAGATTTGCGCAAGGCCTCTACTTGATTTATGTATCATCGCCATACAATTCCTGTTTCATTTTTGTCTAAACGGCAGCAACTTTTCGTTAGATTTTCGTCTAATCCGTATACAAAAACTACTCAATATACGGGAGATAGTTCATGGATTTCTGCAAGGTTTTTGTCATGGAACTGCCAACTTTGGTCGCTATGATGGGTTTAAGCAAAGGAAACGGTCGTGGACTTAGGTTCGAGATGTTTACGGGGCAAGTTTGTGGACAACAAAGGAAATCCTTGCGTTGCAGGAAAGCTATGCTAGAATATTCAGGCTAATCCTGCTTCGGGTTTTGCCTTCATATAAGTCCCGAAGCCGTACAGTCCAGAGGAGGTGAGCTATGAAGGCTTACGAATTATTGTGTTTTGTCTCTCCGTCAATCGACGAAGAATCCCGTGCTGCAGCCATGAAGCGCATTGAGACCACCATTGCCGAGGGCGAGGGTGTTATTGACAATGCCGAAGATTGGGGAAAGCGCAAACTCGCTTTTGAAATTGATGGGTTATCTGAAGGAGACTATATCCTGATTGATTTTCATGCTGCCGCAGAAAGCATTGCTGAACTCAATCGTGTTTTGCGCATCACCGATGCGATAGTCCGCCATATGATTGTAAGACGCTACGACCGTGACTAAATTGACAACTAAGAGCATAAGTGAAAACAAGGATGTTTCGAAGCGTCCAGATTTGAGATGAGGAATTCAAATGAGCATTAATCGTGTGATTGTCAGCGGCAATTTAACCCGTGATTCTGAATTGCGGTCCACGGCAAGTGGCTTGCCTGTGCTCGGTTTTGGTGTGGCAGTGAATGACCGCCGAAAGAACCAACAAACAGGCGAATGGGAAGATTACCCGAACTTTATTGACTGCACCATGTTTGGTGCGCGCGCAGAAAGTCTGTCGCGCTTTTTAGGGAAAGGCGCCAAGGTTGCTATTGAAGGCAAACTTCGTTGGAGCCAGTGGGAACGCGATGGGCAAAAACGCTCAAAAATTGAAGTGATTGTTGATGAAATTGAATTTATGTCAAGCCGCGGGGACGGCTCGACGGGCAACTATGCTGCACCAGCGAATGTCTCCAATGCGCCTGATGTTGATGTTTCGTCTTCGGTCTATGACGAAGACATTCCGTTTTAAGATACGAAAGAGGTAAAACATGTCCGATTACGCTAAGCAGCCTCGTCGCAAGTACTGCCAATTCTGTAAAGAAGATACTCAGTACCTCGACTACAAAGATACACAGATGCTGCGTAAATATGTAACTGACCGGGGCAAAATAAAGCCGCGTCGGGTAACTGGCGCCTGCGTTCAGCACCAAAGCGATATCGCTTCTGCGGTGAAGCGCGCGCGCGAGATGGCTTTGATGCCCTATACGGTTCCTGCCGTTAGTGGTCGCGGCGACCGTCGCAGCCGCTAGGCAGAAGGAGGTATGCATGAAAGTAATATTGTTGCAGGAATTGAAAGGCAGGGGCGGCGAAGGCGATGTCGTCGAGGTCGCAAAAGGCTTTGCCAACAATTTCTTGTTTCCGAAAAAAATTGCGGTTGAAGCTACTAAGGGAAACTTAAAGCAGCTTGAGATGCGCAAGCACAATATCGCAAAACGCGAGGCGTCTCGTTTAGATGACGCAGAAAAAGTAAAGGCAGTGCTTGAGGGCGTTGTGGTAAAAATCGTCGCGAAAGTTGGCGAAGAAGGACAGCTTTTCGGCTCGGTTACTTCACAGATGATTTCTGAAGGACTCTTAGAAGCTGCTGGTCTTGAAGTCGACAAGAAGCGCATCGACCTTAAGGCTCCTATTAAAACCGCTGGCGAACACGAGGTCTTCATATCCTTGTACCGCGATATCAAGACTTCAGTCAAGATATTCGTAGGCGACGAAAACGCAGAACCTCCCAGTGAAGAAGCCGCCGCCGAGGAAACGGCTGCAAAAGCAGCTGTTGCAAAAGAAGCGGTTGCTGAAACCGAAGTTGCCGAACCAGCTGAAACCGCCGAAGGAATTGTTGCTGATGCTGCTGCAGAAGCTGCCGCTTCGGTCGAAGCGGCTATGGAAGAGGTTATCTCAACGGCGAAAGAAGCACTCGAAGCAGAAGCTGTTGAAGTCAGCGAAGCTGTAAGCGAAGCACAAGAAGCCGCAGTCGAAGCTGTTGAAGCTGTTGCTGAGGATGCCGAAACAAAAGAATAAAAAATAGTTCTCCACAGCTCCGTGCTGTGGAAACTGTGGAAAACCCCCTTTGTGCTGATGGCAAAAGAAGGGGGTTTTCTTTATCTTGTGGATAAATATTATCGGGATTTTATGGTGAAAAAAAGTATGTGAACTGCGGTTTTGTATGCGGTAAGATAGTCTATGACAAGAGACGAATCGAAAAGAAACCAAGGAAAACGCATGCCGCTACAATCAACAGATACGAACACCAACGTTGACTTTTCTCAAACAGGCAATCCCTCAAGCAAGAAGGATAAAACGCTTCCTCAAAATATCGAAGCGGAAGAATCGGTGCTTGCTGCTTGCATGCTCAATCAAGACGCGGTGGTCGAAATCGCAACGAAACTCGTTTCCGCAAACTTCTATCGCCCCGCACACAAACTTATCTTTGACGGCATCCTCGACCTGTATTCTCGCCATATCCCTGTCGACCAAATCTCTCTTGCCGACAATCTGAAAGCGTCAGGACAGCTTGAAGCGGTGGGAGGCAAAAGCTATCTGGTAGAACTGGCGGACAACACCTTTGCGCTTACCAACTGGCGCAATCACGCTGACATCGTCAAAAGAAACTCAATTTTGCGCGACCTTGTTCACGCATCGGTTGAAATCAACGCGCTTGCCTATGACGCGCCCGATAATTTAGCCGTTGTGGTAGAAGAAGCAGAAAAAACGCTTTTCGAGGTCACCGAAAAACGAGTCTCGTCGGATTTCCAAAAGATTGACGATCTTACGATAGCGGCCTACGAAGAACTCAAAGAACTATCTGAGAGAAAAAGCCATATGGCAGGAGTTGCAACGGGCTTTGCTGATATCGACAATTTGTTCCACGGCTTGCGCGGCGGGGATTTAATTATTTTGGCTGCGCGACCTGGCGTCGGCAAAACTTCGTTTGCTATGAACCTTGCGGTTAATGCCGCAAAAGCAAACACAACCGTGGCATTCCTTTCGTTGGAAATGAGTTCGTCGCAGCTGGTGCAGCGTGTGTTGTGTTCCGAAGCGCGCGTCAATCTTTCAAAGGTGCGAAGCGGACATATCGGCAAAAACGATTGGGAGTTTCTTGTTTCCGCTTCAGAAACACTTTCAAAACTGGATCTTTATATTGATGACACGCCCTCGCTTTCTATTCTGGAGTTGCGCGCAAAGGCGCGCCGCCAGCTTCGCGGCAAAGAAAGCGGGCTTATCATTGTTGATTACTTGCAGCTGATGCAGCCGCCCCAAGGAAGACGCGACATCAACCGCACGGTTGAGGTGGGCGAAATATCCCGCGGTCTTAAAGTGTTGGCAAAAGAAATGAACATGCCCGTGCTTGCTCTGTCCCAGCTTTCTCGCCAGGTTGAAATGCGCAAAACAAAGCGCCCCATGCTTTCAGACTTGAGAGAGTCAGGCTCAATCGAACAAGACGCCGACATTGTTATGTTTATTGACCGCAGCATGGACGAAATGGAAGCAGAGGCAGACGGCAGACCTAGCTGGGGAACAGCCGACCTTATTGTTGCAAAACATCGAAACGGTCCTACGAAAGAAATCAAGCTAGCATACTTGCCAGAACACACCCTCTTTATGAGTCATGTTGATGAATCTCGTGCATCTGGCTTTGCGTAAGCACCAAAAGAGCGTTTTAGCGCTACACTGATATTATGGCGAAACAAGTAACATTCATTCATGCTGCCGACCTTCATTTAGGGGCGCCCTTCCGAGGGCTTCGAGCGCTTTCGCAAACGTGGGCAAACAGACTGCTTTCGGCAATTTCGGAAAGCTATGACCGCGTTATTGAAGCGGCGCTCAAAAACGAAGTCGACTTCGTCATTATTGCGGGAGATATTTTCGATACAGCGCAGGCATCCTACGTAGACCACCTGCATTTTTTTGAAGGACTTAAGCGGCTCAACGATGCTGGGATTGCGGCATATCTTTGTACGGGAAACCATGACCCGTATACTTCTTGGCAACATGAATATTTCGCGCTCCCCGCAAATACGACCATGTTTCCAGCGGACAAGCCAGGTTTCGCCATTTTCGAGAAAAACGGTGAAGTACTTGCGCTGATAGGCGGGCGCGGTTATTACAACCACGCTTGGTCGCTCAATGAGGATATCGCGCAAGGTATTACGCGCCAAGCTGCGCAAAAAGCAACGGGCACAACAGCGCCTTTCAACATAGGGGTTATTCACACAGGGCTTCATCTTGATGTGCAAAAAGCCCCCACCGACCCCTCCAAACTTCTTCGCGCAGGAATGGATTACTGGGCGCTAGGGCACATCCATTTGCGCTACGCAAATTCTTCCGAAAACCCGCAACTTGTTTTTCCAGGATGTATTCAAGGACGCGACATCAAAGAAACGGGGCAGCGCGGTGTTTATCGGGTCACTCTCACCGAAGGAAAGCCAAACCGTCTCGAATTTATTCCCACGTCGAGCGTGGTGTGGCAACGCATGAGCATTGATGTTTCTGAATGCAAAAGGCTTGCAGAAATCAACAACAAAATTGTGCGGGAGTTGTTCAGTGAAAATGCGAAAACGCACTGTGAAGAAATGTGCGTGCGCATCACTTTGACGGGGGCTAGCGATTTATATCAAGCGCTCGAAAAACCAGGGGTTCTCCAAGACATGCGCAAAGCACTCAACGAAGCCTACCCCGTGTTTTTTTGTGATGCCTTAATCAACAAAACTGTGCAACCTTTTGACAAAGAAGCACTGTTGAAAGAAAAACTTTTCCCCGCGGTTTTCCTGCGCATATCGGCGGCGTTTAAGGACGACCACGAAAAGAATCTGGAATATTTGCAAGACGAATTCATAAAGAAAAACCTGCAGCTTCCTCATGCATGTGAAAAAGAGGTTCCAGACCTCGTTGAAGAAGCAGAAAACTTAGTGCTCAGCTTGTTGGGTAGGGGGGATTCTTGATGAAAAAGAAGCTCAGCCCTTTATTTTTGAAGTATATAAAAATTGTCAGCTTTGGCGCTTTTTCGAACAAAGTAATAGGTCCGTTTACTTCAGGAGCGAATGTTGTTTACGCAAAAAACGAAGGTGGAAAAACAACGCTCAACGCACTGGTGAGCGGTGTTCTTTTTGGCTGGGAAGATGCCCGCGGCGGGCGCAACACCTATAAACCAAACAACGCTCAACGATGCGGCTCGCTCTTTTTTGAGGATGAAAAAACCCAAGAAGAATACGAGCTCTTTCGCGCCAAGAATGCCGAAGGAATTCAAGGGCAAACGGCTCTTCTCGACGACATCGACAAAGAAACATTTTCAACTATGTTTGCCTTAACAAGTGATGAACTGCGCGACCTGCGAAACACGACGGATGTGACCGCAAAGCTGCTTACGGCAGGGTCGGGAACGAACGCTTCTCCATCTCGGGCTCTTGCCGAAATCAATAAACGCATTGCGGAATATACTTCTCGTGCAGCGGTGCACGAACATTCGGTTGTGCAGCTTATTGCGCGACAAGAAGAACTACGAAACGCTATGACCGAAGCGGCTGAAGAAGCAGAACAATTCAAGTTGCAAGACAAGGAATTTCACGAACTGAGCCCTGAAAGGGAAGAAATTCAAGCACGCCTGCAAAGCCTGAGCGCAGAACTCGAAACGCTTGCCACAAGTCGCGTTATATTGGAAAAACTGGAACACGAACAAGAAAAGAATCTTGAGCAAATTGACAGGATACTCGAAGAAAAGCAAGCCCTTGACAGAGAAAATCGCGGCTTCAAGAAAGCAGAAAACAAAGGGATTTCCGACCTGGAAACAATGCAAGAATTTGCGATTCGTGACAGAATTGACAGCCTGCTTGAGGAAAGCAATAAACTTGAGCAAAGTACCTATCTTGCACGGGAAGACTATGTCTCATCGAAGGCTGCTTTCGAAGCATTGTCTGAAGGAGACGTTATTCGAGAAACAGAAAAAAAAGCGCGAGCACAGCGCCAGGTTCATCTCGTTGCGACCATTGTCTTGCCCGTGGTTTTTGCGCTTGTTGGGGTTTTGGTTTTCATTTATGGAAGAGAAATAAACTCCTTGTCTTTTACGGCGCTCGGTGTTTTCGTAATATTGTTTGCACTTCTTTTGGCAGGCACGGCGCTTCTTATGTTGTTCAGGCCAAACAAAAGCGACGAAGCCCTGCTTCAGCGAAAACAAGATGCCCAGTGGGTCATGCTCCAAGACGGCAAAAGACTTGAAGCTTGTGAAGAAGAACGACTCAAGCAGGAACAAAAGGTGTTCGACTATTTAGGTGGCGTTGGGCTGGAAGAAGCGCACGGTTCTCTTAAGCGAGCGCGCGCAATGCTTGACGAAATGAAAGACACGCGAACCAAAAAAGGCGTCTTATCCCAAAAGAAACAAGCACTTTCGGCTCAGCTTGGGGCGCTCGAAGAAAAGGTGCTTGAGAGCAAAAATCAAAGAGAAAACATGCTTGCGAACCTATCCTTTGAAAGCACGACACCCCTCAGTGAAATCGACCGAGTGATTGCCAAGAAAAATCAACAACGGATTGCACTTGAAGAAACAAGAGACAGTATAAATCGCCGCTATGGCGAATTAAAACAAGAACTTTCTCAAGCAAAAAAAATGAGACGCTTCGACGAACTTAAGCTTGAATACCAACAAGTTCGCACCCAGCAAAAAGACAGCTTAAGGGATTGTGCGTGTTTGCTTTTGGCGAAGCGCACCCTTGAAAATGCAATCAGTTCTTGGGAATCAAAAAGCCAACCTGAAGTCTATAAGCAAGCAAGTAGGTTGCTTGAAATAATGACGGGCGGGAAGTGGGTAAAGGTTCGCATGTCGCCTGAAGGAAACCTTCAAATAGTTGACGGTGCAAAAACCGCCCGTGAACCTGTGCATCTTTCTTTGGCAACCTGCCAACAGCTCTATTTAAGTCTGCGCATTGCCCTTCTCATGACAGCAGAAAACGTAGGCCTTGCACTCCCTGTTTTGGCAGACGATATTTTGGTGAATTTCGATGTTGAGCGCAGTCGGGGTGCAGTTGATGCTTTGCTTGAATTGGCAACACGAAGGCAGGTTATTTTGTTTACCTGCCATGAGGAAATTGTAAGGCTTTTGCAGTCGCGTGATTCGCACATAAACACGCTCGAACTGTAATATAATTGAACTTCATTGGGTAAGGAAAGCCACATCGAGAAAGGACGGTTATGCCCAGCACCGTTATCGTTGGAGCACAATGGGGAGACGAGGGTAAAGGTAAAGTTACCGATTTAATCACAAGCGACTACGATTTTGTGGTACGCTTTCAAGGAGGAAACAATGCCGGTCACACCGTAAAGCACGGAGAAAGAACGCTGGCGCTTCATTTGATGCCTTCGGGTATCATGGACGAAGTGGCGATACCTGTTATCGGCAACGGGGTAGTAATAGACCCTGGTGTGCTTGTTGAAGAAATGGAAATGCTTGAAACAGAAGGTATTTCTTGCAAGAACCTCAAAATATCGTGCGATGCCCATGTCATCATGCCCTACCATAAAGATTTTGACGGTGCCGATGAAAAGCGCCTTGGCGAAAACAAAATTGGCACGACAAAGCGAGGCATTGGTCCGTGCTATCAAGACAAGGCGGCGCGCAAGGGTATCCGAATCCAAGATCTTCTTGATGAAAAAATTTTCCGCTTGAAAATTGAAGCGGCGCTTTCCCAGAAAAACCCTATTCTTGAAAAAATTTACGGTCTTGCTCCTTATACGGTTGACCAAATTTGTGAAGAATACCTGCCGTATGCAAGAATCTTAAAACCATTCATGACCGAAAGCGCCCAACTGCTCAACACGGCTCTTCGAGAGGGAAAGAATATCCTTTTTGAAGGAGCGCAAGGCACGCTTCTCGACATTGATCACGGAACCTATCCCTACGTCACTTCGTCATCGTGTTGTGCTGGTGGGGCAGCTATTGGAGCTGGGGTTGGACCAACAGCGATCAACAAAGTGCTCGGCATCCAGAAGGCATACATTACGCGCGTGGGCGGTGGACCTTTCCCCACTGAGCAGCGTTATATTGAGGACGGGGGAAGCCCCGAAGAATCTATAATCGGAAATCTTTTCTGTACGGAAGGGCACGAATTTGGCACGACAACGGGCAGAAAACGCCGTTGCGGTTGGTTCGATGCAGTTATTGCTCGCTATGCTGCAGAGGTTAATGGGCTGACCGATGTTGCTCTTACCAAGCTCGATGTGCTTTCTGCTTTTGAAACAATAAAGGTTTGTACTGCTTACGAATGTGAAGGAAAAATCTACGACTATTTTCCTATGCAGCAAAGCGTTCTTTTTCATGCAAAACCAATTTATGAGGAACTTCCTGGGTGGAAAGGCACAGACATCAGCACCTGTCGCAGTTTTGAAGAATTGCCTGAAAACGCACAAAAATATGTTGAGTACATCGAAGAAATAGCGGGTGTTCATATCAGCATTATCGGTGTTGGTCAGGATAGGCAGCAGACTATCGTTCGTGGGTGGACGAGCAAATAGTTAATTGAATAACTTGCGCGCAAAAACAAAATTTTGCGCAAAGTCTTTGAGAAAAAGGGAAGACCGATAAAGGAATGAAGGAGGAATCTTCCGTGAATATTTTGGTCTTAGGCGGTGGCGGTCGTGAACATGCGCTTGCGTGGGCGCTTGCGAAATCGCCGAAATGTGAACAACTTTTTGTGGCTCCAGGAAATGGAGGCACGGCAAAAATCGCTCAGAACATACCCCATCTTTCACCAGAAGATGGCAACGCTGTTGTTGGTTTTGCGCGCGACCATGCAGTTGATTTAGTGGTTGTAGGTCCTGAGGCTCTTCTTGTGGCAGGGGTGGCAGACGCTGTTCGCCAAGCTGGAATTTTATGCTTTGGACCCGATATGCAAGGCGCTCAACTTGAGGGCAGCAAAACCTATTCCAAGCAGTTTATGGATGCCAACAACATTCCCACGGCGCGCTATGAAAGCTTCACAGAGCTTGCACCTGCGCTGTCATTTGCAGAAGAACTTGGGGCTCCTCTTGTTGTTAAGGCAGACGGACTTGCGGCAGGCAAAGGTGTCATCATTGCACAAACCGACGAAGAAGCAAAAGAGGCAATCAAAAGCTGCTTTGAAGGTGCGTTTGGCGAAGCAGGAAACACTGTTCTGGTAGAAGAATTTTTGACAGGCCCCGAATGTTCCCTGCTTGCTTTTGTTGCGCAAGGAAAAGCGTTTTTCATGGAGCCAGCACAAGACCACAAGCGCGCCTTTGACGGAGACACTGGTCCTAACACGGGGGGTATGGGCGTCTATTCTCCCGTGCCGATTGTTTCAGAAGAAGAACAGGCAGCCATGCAAAAAATCATGCAAACAGCTGCCGCAGCAACCGCAAAAGAACCTTTCATAAACGACTATCGCGGTGTGCTTTATGGAGGATTTATGCTGACTGCGAACGGTCCTTCGGTACTCGAATTCAACGTACGCTTCGGAGACCCCGAAACTCAAGTAATACTACCACGCCTGGAAAGTGATTTTGTTGATGCGACTCACGCCATAGCTTGCGGAAAGCCTGAAGACGTTCATTTAACCTGGTCTGACGAATGGGCAGTATGCGTCGTCTTGGCAAGCAAGGGCTACCCTGGTGCCTACGAAACAGGCAAGGTTATCTTGGGTGTTGATGAAGCCGAAGCCTTGCCAGGCGTTGTTGTTTTTCATGCGGGAACAAGCCATAACACTGACGGCGAATTAGTAAGCGCGGGCGGTCGTGTACTTAACGTGGTTGCTCTGGGAGAAAGTTTTGAAGAAGCACGCGAGCGCGCTTACGAAGCGTGCGCCTGTATCAATTTTGAAGGAAAGCAATATCGCAGCGATATTGGAAGGCGTGCCGCATTGGGACGCAGTGCTTGGGAATAAACATGCTCTCAGAAAACCTGCTTGCTCTTGCCGTTAAACAAGGAACAAAAAAGTATTTTAAGATAAAAAGAACAAAAGAAATGTTTGTTCCTGCCCCCACTGCGGGGAAAGATTATATGCTGTATATGCATATTCCTTTTTGCGAGAAACTATGTCCCTACTGTTCGTTTCATCGTTTCATTTTTTGCGCCGAACACGCCGAGCCCTACTTCAAAAGTCTTCGAGCCGAAATGCTCCTTTTGAAAGAGAGGGGCTATGATTTTGAGAGCCTCTATGTCGGCGGCGGCACACCAACTGTCATGATTGACGAACTCTGTGAAACCATTGATTTGGCACGAAATCTTTTTTCGATTACAGAAGTTTCAAGTGAAACAAACCCGAACCACTTAACGCCCGAATATTTGGACAAACTGAAAGGTCGGGTGCAGCGCTTGTCGGTCGGTGTGCAAAGTTTTAACGATGACTTACTCAAGCAAATGGATCGTTTTGAAAAGTATGGAAGCGGAAAGGAAATCTTCGAGCGCATCAAATACGCGAATACTCTTTTCCCCGTGCTTAACGTTGACATGATATTCAATTTTCCCGCACAAACCGAAGAACTTCTGAAAAACGATTTAGAAATGATTATCGAAAGTGGCGCGAGTCAAACAACCTTCTATCCTTTGATGGTCTCTCCTGCAGTAGAACTTTCCTTGAGAGAGTCTGTTGGAAAGGTTGACTATGCGCGGGAGCAGAATTTTTACCAAATTATTTGTGATACACTGGCAGAAAAAACGAGCGAAACTGAGCCGTGTTTTCGCTATGGGAGCGCGTGGACCTTCAATAGACAACAACAAAATACGATTGACGAATACGTGGTTGACTATGAAGAATATCCTGCCATCGGAAGCGGGGGCATCACCTATTTAGAAGACAGCCTTTACGTGAATACGTTTTCGCTCAAGGACTACCATAAAGCAATTGGGCAAGGCCGCATGTCTCTTATGGGAAAGGCTCGATTTTCTCGCGTTGACCGTATGCGCTATCGCTTTATGATGCAACTTTTTGGCTTGCGGCTCGACAAAGAACAATTCAAGGCAGATTTTGGACGCAGTGTTGAGCGCGCCCTCCCGTTTGAAATGGCGTTCATGCGTCTGGCGGGAGCCTTTGCGACAGACGACAATCAAGAACTTACTCTCACGGCGAAAGGGCGCTACCTTATGGTTGTAATGATGCGCCAATTCTTTATCGGAGTGAACACGCTTCGTGACCAAGCAAGAAATGCTCTTGATGATGACGAACAGCAGCTGCTCTTTGGGTAGCTTTCTTTTAATAGGGGTGCTCGGTTTTGTTTTAGGCGGCTTCGTTGCATGGCTTGAACACCGTTGGAGCAAGAATGGTTCAGCGCAAGTGTTGTGGTTGCGCATAGTTCTCTGTGGGGTTTTGGTCGCGATTGTTTCTGTTTTGTTGGTCCTCGAATTCGGTTTTAGTGTTCAGGCGTATACCTATATAGTCCTTACGGGGCTATTGGGTGCCGCCGTGCTCACCGACCTTGACTCAGCAACCATTCCCAACAAATTTATTGTGGCAGGTATCGCACTTTGGCTGGCAACTGTTTGGTTTATCCCCGTTTCTCGTAGGCCTTTTGGCATTGGATGCCTGCTAGAACCCTTTTTCGAACAAGGCTTTGTTGCCGTTGCGCTTGATGGCTTGTTGGGCGCGGTTGTGGTTGCGGGAAGTGTTTTGATGGCAGCGGTTGTCTATGAACAGGTTACGAGCAAGCTGGCTTTAGGCGGAGGAGATATCAAGCTTTTGTTTGTTGCGGGGCTTTTCCTCGGGTTTTTCGGAAGCATCTTCAATCTTTTTCTTGCGTGCGTGGCAGGACTTGTCTTTGCTTTTGTGCTGCGTGTTCGGGCAAAGCAGCGCAACAAGAAGAAAGCCGTAGGTCAAAAACCACCCCACACCTTTCCTTTTGGTCCAGCGATTGCGTTTTCTACCATAGCCACCTTGCTGGCGGGCTTTTCGGTGCTTGGCTGGTATTTCGGGTAAGAAAGAAAAAGATAAGAAAACAAAAAGGGACCTGCATCCTACAAGCCCCTCAATGAGTAAGTGGTGGTCGGAGGCGGACTTGAACCGTCGACACGCGGATTTTCAGTCCGCTGCTCTACCAACTGAGCTACCCGACCAGGTTTCGCGCTGCTTTGCAAGTTTTCTGCAATACATCCTGCAGTTATTATGGGGTCACCTTGCGGCTGCCTTGTGATTACCTTGTTTGAAGCGCAAATGGATATTGTAGCGGTGTACCCCAACAAGGTCAACACTTGCTACAATCGACACAACAACTAATAATAGGATAGGTAAAACACGGCAACGACGCCACGCCAAAGAACGAAATGAAGGAGCCCACTATGAGCGAACAAACACCTCTTGTTGGAATTATCATGGGGTCGGAAAGCGACATGCCCGCCATGGAGCCCTGCATGGCGCAACTTGACGAATTTGTCATCCCCTTCGAGGTAAAGGTGGCAAGTGCGCATCGCAAGCCAACGGAAGTTCATGATTGGGCGACAAGTGCTGTTGACCGAGGCATTCGCGTGATTATTGCAGCAGCAGGAAAAGCGGCGCACCTCGGCGGCGTGGTTGCTGCCTATACGCCCCTTCCAGTGATTACCGTGCCCATGAAAACAAGTGACCTGGGCGGACTTGACTCGCTGCTGTCTATGGTGCAAATGCCCTCAGGCGTTCCTGTTGCCTGTGTGGCTATTAATGGTGCAAAAAATGCTGCCATACTTGCCGTTCAAATATTGGGAACGGGCTCAGAAGATGCGCGAAACAAGATAGTCGACATGAAACAAGGCATGGCGCAGGCATAAATTTCGCCTAAATTTCTCGGGCTCATAGCAGCCCCGCACCAATTTCGTGCCAGCCTCTTGACCCAAGCCTCTTCACTCCAGCGCTTTGTTGTGGTAATGTAGCGTCCGCTACCAAGACAAGGAGCTGATATGGTAATTAAGATAATCATTGTAATAGCCTTCGCCGCTATCGCCGTTGGTATCGGCATTTACAGCCGTCGCCACGCAACTACGGTGAGCGGATTTGTTTTGGGCGGACGCAACGTCGGTCCTTGGCTTTCGGCGTTTGCGTACGGAACTTCGTACTTTTCGGCGGTAATCTTCGTTGGATACGCTGGTCAGTTTGGTTGGAAGTATGGTATTGCAGCAACCTGGATTGGGCTGGGCAACGCCATCATTGGAAGCCTTCTTGCCTGGTGGATTCTTGGATCGCGCACGCGCGAAATGACGCATCGCCTGAAAGCGACGACTATGCCAGAATTCTTCGGCAAACGTTATAACAGCAAAGGCTTGCGCATCGCATCTGCTGCTATTATCTTTACTTTCTTGATTCCCTACACAGCCAGCGTCTACAACGGGCTTTCGCGCCTGTTCGGCATGGCGTTTGGTATCCCCTATGAATATTGCGTCATCGGCATGGCGGTTCTCACCTGCATTTATGTGGTTGTCGGCGGCTATATGGCAACGGTCACCAACGATTTCATCCAAGGGCTTGTCATGTTGGTTGGCATTGTTGCGGTTATCGCTGCGGTGCTGGGTAACAACGGAGGGTTTAGCGAAGCCATCGTAAACCTTTCCATGATTTCTTCGGAAACAACAGAAATGGCAGGTCCTTTTGTGAGTTTCTTTGGGCCTGATTTGTTCAACTTGCTGGGTGTTTTGATTCTTACGAGCCTGGGAGCCTGGGCTCTTCCGCAAATGGTACAGAAATTCTACGCCATAAAATCTGGGCCCGCCATCAAGCAGGGCGCCATCATTTCAACTGTATTCGCTCTCGTTATTGCAGGAGGTAGTTATTTCCTCGGCGGTTTCGGACGGCTCTACGGCGGTTCAATCGAAATGACTCCAGCAGGAACGCCGATATTTGACAGCATTATTCCCACCATGATTTCAGGCTTGCCCGACATCTTGATTGGTATTGTTGTTGTGCTCGTCTTGTCGGCTTCTATGTCGACCCTTTCCTCTTTGGTGCTGACTTCTTCTTCAACGCTGACGCTTGACCTCATCAAAGACAACATCGTGAAAAACATGAATGAAAAACGCCAGATTTTATCCATGCGCGTACTGCTTGTTTTGTTCGTGGCCATTTCGGCTGGTATCGCCCTTGTTCAATACAACTCTTCGATTACCTTCATCGCGCAGCTGATGGGTATATCGTGGGGCGCGCTTGCTGGTTCGTTCTTGGGTCCCTTCTTCTGGGGGCTTTACAGTGGACGCATTTCGAAGGCGGCTGTTTGGACAAGCTTTATCGTCGCCGTGGGACTTACCGTATCAAACCTCTTCATCGGCTTTATCGCATCCCCGATTAACTGCGGTGCGCTTGCCATGATTTTGTCGCTGGTGCTCGTTCCGCTGGTGAGTCTGGTAACGCCGAAGGTTCCGTTCTCGGTTTTACCGCCGCATCAAGAAGGCGCGATTGACCGCGAATACGACAAACTAATCGAAAACGAAGCCCAAGAGGCCAGCGAATAGACGTAAAAGGTGCAAAGGTGAAATGAGGGGTGCGCAATAGCGCCCCTCTTCATTTATAAAAGCGAACAAGTTATGCTGATTTGCTAATTTAGCGCTATACTGAAACGCATTGGGGTGCGGATGGTGGCGCATCGCTCGTGGCACTATGTCGCAGCTTTGGGTCTCACCGCACGGAGTCGGTTCAGGTAAGGGGATGCGACATGGAAGGTTTTGACCCTATCAGCATCGGTTTGTTGTCTATTGTCCCGCCAATCTTAGCGCTTGGTCTGGCGCTTATCACCAAAGAAGTGTATTCTTCGCTGACTATCGGTGTTTTCGCGGGAATGATAATCTATCAGTTTTCGCTCAACGGCGCGGGGTTTTCCCAGCTGGTCGACAGCTTTACCATGGTGCCGCAAATGATGGCGGAGCAAATCACGGGAAACGGAGCCTTGCTTTTGTTCCTTGCGCTTTTAGGCGCGCTTGTGGTGGTGATTGCCTCGGCAGGCGGCTCACGAGCGTACGGTGAATGGGTGTCACAGCACATCAAAAGCGCGCGCATGGCAACGGTGTTGACGGCGGCGCTGGGAATCATCATCTTTGTGGACGACTATTTCAACTGCCTTACGGTTGGCGCAGTCATGCGCCCCGTGACCGACCGCTTCAGCATCAGCCGCGAAAAACTTGCTTGGCTGATTGACTCAACAGCCGCCCCTATCTGCATCATTGCCCCAGTCTCTTCGTGGGCGGTGGCGGTCGGTGGCTATTTGGGAGAAGGCGGCTTTACCACCTTCATCGCATCCATTCCCTATAACTTTTATGCCTTGCTCACCTTGGGTTTCGTGTTCTTCATGTGCTTTGCCAAGCTTGATTTCGGTCCCATGAAAACGGCTGAGGAACAAGCGCATCTTTCCATGGCGGACAAACAGCGCATTCCCGACAAAGAAAGCGCACTCGAAACGGTTTCTACAGCGCGCGTCTACGACGAATCCGACCCAGATGCCATTCCGCCTGACACCAATATCCCTGTTCAGGTTGCGGAAGAAGCAGACATTGAGGCTGCGGCGCAGCATTCAATCGAAGACTACAAAGGCATCAACATTTCTGATAAAGGTAAGGTTTTTGACCTGATTATCCCGATAGTCTTGCTCATTATTTTTGCGATTATCGGAATGATGTATTCAGGCGGTTTTTTCGCGGGAGTCAGCTTTTCCGAAGCCATCGGCGAAGACCCGATTTTCGGTTTGAATATCGGCGTGTCGGTCGCACTTCTGGCGGCGGCGCTCATGTTTATTCCGCGCAAGTTGATGAAGCTGGAAGGTTTTGTGGGAGGGCTTTCGGAAGGCGTGCGCTCGATGATTGGCGCCATCATGATTCTTGTGCTCGCGTGGAGTTTGGGTGGGGCGTGCCGTTATCTTTTGGGAACTGGTGAATACGTGAGCGGCTTTTTGACGAGCATCGGTGCGAGCATGACGTATCTGCCTGCAATCTTGTTTGTGGTTGCGGCACTGATTGCGTTTGCTCTTGGAACTTCTTGGGGAACGATAGCGCTCGTGATGCCTATTGTTGTCGGGCTTTTTGCGCCGAGTGACCCCCTCTTTTTGGTGGCGGTTGGAGCGACCTTGGGTGGTGCGGTGTACGGTGACCACATATCCCCGATTTCGGATACGACCATTCTTTCTTCAGCGGGTGCCCAGTGCAATCACTTGCGCCACGTAGCCACGCAGCTACCGTACGCCACGCTTGTTATGGTGATGTGTTTGATTGGTTATGTTGTCTGCGCGTTTGTGGGTAATCCCTGGGTTCCGCTGCTGATTTCGGCGTTCTTGATTGTGGTAGCGGCGTTTGTTCTCTCAAAGACAAGCATCAAGTTGCCTAAGAAAAAAGCTGTCCACTAAACAACGACACCAACACCGAGAACTTGCATGACTAGCAAGATTACGGTCAAAATGGTGACAACGATAACCGTAAGCCACAAAAGTCCGAGCGAGCCTGCCTTGCTGCGATATTCGTGCATGATGCGTTTGTCGGCGGAAATAAGCGCCATGAACACCAATAATACGGGCAAGATAACGCCGTTTACGAACTGTGCTGTGAGCATGACCCCCAATAAGTTGATGTTGGGAATAAGGTCAACGCCGACCGAAAACAAGATAACGAAGGTCAAGATTCCCTTGAAAAGCGGAGCTTCTTTCCAGGTGAAAGAAACGCCTGCCTCCCAACCGAAAGCTTCGCAAATAACGAAAGAGGTGGTCAGCGGCAACACACATGCTGCCAAAAACGAAGCAGCAATAAGCCCTATGGCGAAAAGCGCGCGCGCATACTGCCCAGCGAAAGGTTCAAGTGCCTGTGCTGCATCGGCGGCACTTTCGATAGCAATACCATGAGGATAAAGCACGGTTGCGGTGGTGATAACGATGAACCAGGCAACAAGGCAAGCGGCGATAACGCCAGAATACACATCAACCTTTTGTGAGAAAAGCCCTTTAATGCCTTCGCCTTTTTCCACCACATTGCTTTGGTTGAAAAACATCATCCACGGCGCAATGGTGGTACCAATCATGGCAATGACAAGCGATATGAAATTGATATTTCCTATCACATGAGGCACTACGGTGTTGATGGCGGCTTCTTGCCAGTTCGGCTCTGCCATGAACGCCGCAATTACGTAGGTGACGAACACCAGGGAAAGGACTAGAAAAATCTTTTCGATGCGCTTGTAGCTGCCACTTACTACCAAAAACCAAACAGCAGCAGCGGCAATCGGTAAGGAAATATACTTTGACACTCCAAACATTTCCATGCCTGAAGCAATGCCAGCAAATTCCGAAAACGTGGTTGCCACATTGCCGATAAGTAGCGCAAGCATGGCAAAAGCGGTCAAGCGTATTCCGAAGCGCTCACGAATAAGTGCCGCAAAACCCTTGCCCGTAACCGCACCCATACGTGCGGCGGTCAGCTGAACAACAATCAGCAACACGCACATAACGGGAACAACCCACAAGGTGGTGAACCCAAATTCAGCACCAACAACTGAATAGGTCGAAATGCCGCCAGCGTCGTTGCCTGCCATAGCGGTGACAACGCCTGGTCCGAGCGCTGCAAGGAACAACCAGAGTTTACTTTTCTTCTTGGAGGGGGCCTGAAGCACGCCTTCGGCAACACCCTCGCCAGTGCCCCCAACGCTCAAATCGGCGGAACCGACAGCACCTGCCCCTTCAGCGGAGGTTTTATCCGCACTATTTTTAGGCTTGATAACCATGTTTATCACCTCAAGACTATCCCGCAGAACTCAAAGGATGATAGCCAATAACTTGGAACAAAACCGCCGTGTAAACAAAAAGGAAAATTAATGCTGCCAAAACAAGGCCGATGGTTACCAAAACACGCTTTTTAGTCTTTTCGGCACTGGCATCCTCTTCGATAACGTCGTAGGCATCGTCAACCGTAACAATGCCCAACAACGTGCCCGATTCATCAACAACGGGCATAGCGGGCAGGTCATATTTGAAAACGTCAGCCGCAACGTCTTCTTCGGTTTCGGTAGGAAGCACCGAAATCAAATCGGTATACATAATGTCTTTCACGGGTGTTGAGGCGTTCACCAGCACCAGCGTGCGCAGCGAAACCACGCCGACTAGCTTGCCGTAATCGTCCAACACGTAAACATAGTGAACGGTGGGGAAGTCTTCGTCGAGTTCCCGTAAGGCCTCAATTGTTTCTGCCACGGTTTTCGTTTCGGCGACGGCAACGTATTGCGTGGTCATCATGCCGCCTGCGGTGCCTTCCTTAAACCCAAGAAGCCCGCGAATCGCCGTCGCGTCTTCAACACCCATCAAGCGCAGCAAGGTTTCGGCTTTTTCATACGACAGGTCACGCACGATATCGGCAGCGTCGTCAGGATCCATGTTCCCCAGCAAAACAGAAGCCTGGGTTTCATCGAGATCTTCGATGATGTCTGCTTGGAACTCATCTTCCATTTCCGAAATAGCATCCGTTGCGCGCGCGTCATCTAAGTGCGCAAACACGCTTGCCCGCTGCTGAGGGTCAAGTTGTTCAAGGATGTCTGCCACATCTGCTGGATGCAGTTCGTTTAAGCGTTTGTGGGTAACGGAAAGCTGAACCTTGGAAAGGTCACGGTCAAGTAAGTCCATGTAGTTCCAGGCGATAATTTGCTCGTCGATTTTCTTTCCGAAAAGCTTTGCCGCTGCAACAACGCTTCGTTCGAAGCGACGCGAAATTCCGCGCATGATGCCGCGAAAGCCCACTTCGGCACCGAGCAAGCGCAGTTGTTTGCCTGAAACGGAAAGCTTAAGGTCGTTTACGCGCACAACCTTCATTCCTTGCGTATCGACAATCTGACGGTTCAGCAAATCGCGTGCGAGCAAAACTTCGTCAGGTTGTAGATAGCTAAAGCGAATATTGTGGCCTTCGGTTCCAAGATTAATGCCGTCCTCGTCAAAACTTTCGACATATTTGCGCCACGAAACCATGAATGGTGTCTTGTCGGGCCCCTTAAAAGCCAGACTGGTAATGCGGGGAAACACTTCGCCTGTCGAAATAGCCAGGTCAGAAATCTTTCCAATCTTTGTGCCCGTCGAATCAATAACAGGTTCTCCGAGCATTTGTGAGAGATAAAGCATAGGCACCCCCTTGTCGTTTTCGGTCGATACTTACAGTCGCCAAAACCACAGGACAGCGTTGCGCGTATATGCACCACAAGCCTCGTTTGGAAAACTATGTCAATACCGATGATGTGTCGCAGCCATCCTTCGACTGCCGACAAGGGAAGCCGAAGGACTAATTACTGTGAGGTTTCGGTTTTCGAACCTTCAAGTAACGTCCTTTCTTTCGAACAATAAAAGAGCGCAACGAAACACGTTGCTGTTGGATGAAGTAAACGCCGCAGATGCAGGCGTACCTTCAGCCCTCAAAGATAGTAGGCGATTTTTTTGCGAGCGTCAACGCTTAGGCGGGTTTATTTTTAGACAGGGGCGCGACCCAAGGGCTACAAAGGCTATGCTTCGCAAGGACGGAAATTATGTGTGTACTGTGAAAAAAGTGACCACTCACGTTTCAAAATCGAAAAAAAATAGCGATTGTGCTGCCAATACAGCGATTTATATGTAATAATTTCTCTAATTTGGAGAATTCATGAGAAACGACAGGGGTAGGTCGTTTCGATGTTTTCGGGGTATAGATGGCAAGAGGGCTTACTTCTCTGTCCCCGAAATACGGCATTTTCTCGGGGCAAGCAGGCAGGTAGCCCCTATTCCCATCTTCTCATTTAGGTAACGGGCTTTGTCATATTCGACAAAGCAAAAGAGATTATCGGTTTTTGGTAGACCGATGTAGGACGAGAAGTTAAAGGTGGCAAAGATGAGAACTATTTCATCCCAGGGCTTGCATAGCAAATCTGCACGACTTTCCTTTGCACGCGAAAGAATTCTGTTGGCGATGTTCACCTGTCTGTTGACGGTGTTTTTCGCGGCACCCTCAATGTTTGGTTTGTCAGAAGGCGGGCTTATCAACGCCTTTGCTTCGGAAAATCCCGATGGCTTGACAAGCATTGCGGTGAGCGCCAAAGCGCCTGCGGCGTTTGAAATGGCAGCACCTGCCGCATCGGAAGGCATTGCTGCGAAAACCGCAGTTGCTTTCGAACTTCTTGCAGGAGGAATCTCCTCTTCTGACATCGCGATTATGCCACTAGAGGCTGCAGATCCCCCAGAAAGCCCATCACGAGGCTGGGAAAATGTTTGGGATATTGTTGGCGACCTGATGCAGGACGCTGAATATCTAGATTTCGTTGGCGCGGAAAGCACAAATAATCATATTGAACTCGACTATCTCTATTGGGATGAAGACGAAAAAATCCTCTACTTCCTTTTTTGGGCAGACCACAAAAACGGACATTTAAGTAGCGTAAAGATAGATGGAGCCCATGATGCCACAAAGGCGTGGGACAACTATGGTTCCAACAACGCGCCCTACTATTCAGTATGGGTGCTCGATGAATATACGGGCGGTCTTCCAGAGACCATTGGTCTGCATGCTCAGGGAGCTAACGACGGTGTTGGTTTTTCTGTTCGCTGGGGTGGATCCACGGACCGTCCTCCGCTGGAGCCAGTCAAAGCCTATGTTTCTGTTGAAAAAGAAGGTGCTCATGATGGAGACGGGGTCTTTCGTGTAGACGACACCATCACCTGGACGATTACTGTTGAAAACACTGGACACAACCCTTTCAGCAAAGTTATCTTAACAGACGAAATTGACGGAGGCACGTGGTCTCATGAGGGCGGACTTGATCCAAAGGATTTTTCTCTTGCGTATGGCGCTACGGAAGTCTTCACCTACACAACCGTGATTACGGCGGACGATGTTGCTGCTAAGGTTGTAGACAATATCGTGCATGTTGCTGCTTACGGAACAACGCCAGAAAACGATTTTGACTACGATGCCCTTGACACTGCTGAGGCAAGTGTGGCAAGCGAAGAGGCTTCCTATGAAGTTACTTATGAGGTGACGGGCGACGCTCCAGCAACCTTTAGCCCTTCCCCCCTGCCTGAACCCGAAAGCTACCAAGAGGGTGAAACGGTGACGGTTGCAGCCGATCTTATTTCGACCGAGGTCACCAATTCTGACGGCGTAAAAGGTACGTGGGTGTTCAATGGTTGGGAGACTGAAGACGCAACTGTTGAAGACGGTGAATTCGAAATGCCCGAAAATGATGTAGCGTTCGTAGGAACTTGGGTCTTTACTCCAGCAATTGATCCTGAAGAAGCAGACGTTGCTGCGTATACGATTGCTTACTACGATGAAGAAACAGGAGAACTCCTTGAGACCATAACAGAAGAAACCGATGTTGTTGGCGCGAACGCAGAAGCCGAGATCAAGACTTTCCCTGGCTACACCTTTAACGCCGACAATCCCAACAATATATTAAGCGGCTCCGTTGCTGAGGACGGCTCTTTAGAATTAAAGCTTTACTATACTCCCGACGAGGGCGATGACCCTGTTGACCCTGGCGACGAGGGCGATGACCCCGTTGACCCAGGTGACGAAGGTGACGACCCTGTTGACCCAGGCGACGAAGGCGATGACCCTGTTGACCCAGGCGACGAAGGTGACGACCCTGTTGACCCTGGCGACGAAGGCGATGACCCCGTTGACCCTGGCGACGAGGGCGACGACCCTGTTGACCCTGGCGACGAAGGCGACGACCCTGTTGACCCAGGCGATGAGGGCGATGACCCTGTTGACCCAGGCGACGAGGGCGATGACCCCGTTGACCCAGGCGACGAAGGCGACGACCCTGTTGAGGGAGACGAAGGTGATGACCCTGTTGACCCTGGCGACGAAGGTGATGACCCCGTTGAGGGAGACGATCCTATCGACGGCGAAGAAGAACCTGCCGACGGCGACAAGCCTGCTGACAAAGAACCTGGCGACGCGGCAGATGCCGACGGCGACGAAGAAGCTGCAGCACCGAGCAAGACTCCAAAAACGGGCGACTCGGGCTTGTCCTCCACGATGGCCTTACTGCTGGGAATGGCGAGCCTGATGCTTATGGCAATGTCTCTTTTGCAGCGCCGCTCTAACGTTTACGGGCGTGCTCTCCACGCAAGAACAAGGTAGCAGCGTCTCGCACAAAAGACACCGAGCCAACAAGTATTAACCACTAAAAGGATGCGCAAAGAAAACCGCGCATCCTTTTTTATTGTCTAATAATCATCGCGAGCGGGGGAATTCATCCAGTCCTGATAAAAAGCCTCAAAGCTACCCGCAAGAATTGCCTCGCGAGCGCGTCGCATCAAATCAAGCAAGAAGAAAAGGTTATGCAACGAAAGCAAAATCCCGCCGAGCATTTCGTTGGACTTCACCAAATGGCGGATATACGCCCGCGAATAGTGGGCGCATACAGGGCAGCTGCACTGTTCGTCAAGCGGACTGAAGTCGCGCGTGTATTGGGCGTTGCGTATATTCATGCGCCCCGTTGAAGAAAACGCCGTGCCCATGCGCGCGGTTCGTGTCGGCAAAACGCAATCGAACATGTCAACGCCATCGCGCACGGCGCGCAGCAGCGTGGTGGGGTTGCCGACCCCCATAAGGTAGCGCGGCTTAGTTGCAGGAAGGGAGGCGGCAACTTGTCCTAAGGTTTCAAACATGATGTCGTGCTCTTCTCCTACCGAATAGCCACCAATCCCAAAACCCGCAAAATCCTTGTGCCCTGCCGCCGCGCTCTCTTCGCCGATTTCACGCAAGCACTTCACCGACTCAAGGCGCAAATCAAGATGCATGCCACCTTGAACGATGCCGAACAAGGCTTGGTCGCTGCGTGTGTGAGCAACCAAACAGCGCTTTGCCCAGTGTGCAGAAAGCTCCATGGCGCGCTCGACAAACTCACGTGTGGCAGGATAGGGAGCACACTGGTCGAGCTGCATGACGATATCGGCACCGAGCCGCTGCTGGATGTCCATATTGTCCTCAGGTGTCCAGCGCTGTTTACTGCCGTCATAAATCGAGCGAAACGCTACACCGTCGTCATCAAGCGTCAAGGTGTCTGCCAGCGAAAAAATTTGGAAACCGCCCGAGTCGGTCAGGATGGGACCGTCCCAGTTCATAAAGCGATGTAAGCCGCCCGCGGCTTCAACAACGTCGGTTCCAGGACGAAGGAATAAATGATAGGTATTAGCCAGAATCACCTGAGCGTCCAGTTCGTGCAGCTGGTCGGGCAAAACGCCCTTTACCGTTGCGTGTGTTCCCACAGGCATAAAAAGCGGCGTTTGGACTTCGCCATGCGCGGTCGCAAATCGCCCTGCTCGGGCACTGCCGCTTGTTTTTTCGAGGGTGAAGTCAAAAAGAGCCATGGTCTTAAGAACCGATGCCCGATAAATCGCCACCCGCTAAGCCGCCCATGCTCATGGTTGGTCCCCCCACCGCGGCAGAATCAATGTCTGGGATACCCTGTTCTGCAAGAATCTGTGCCACTTCAGATTTGCCTAAGGCGGCAAAGTGAGCCGCTAAGCCAACAAGCCCCGTATTGAAATCAGTGGCAGGATTTTCGCAAGGCGGAAGCGCGCTCACCCAAGCGAGAAAATCTTCAAATGAGCCATGTTTTACTTGTTCAATATCAAAATCATTAGGGTTTAGCAGAAGGTCGGTTATCAGGTATGCGTCAATGTTTGTCTGCAAGCACGCAAGGTCCTCTTCGGTGTTGTTTCCAACTAACAAAACCTCACCAGAATTCACCGTCGCGCTCACAAGCCCTGACGCTTGCAGATTTTCCAAAAAGTAGCCAAGATGCGGTTTTACCGAAGTAGAATTTTCAAAATGTGTGATGCGCTGAAATACCGAAGGGTTGATACCCGCCCACCCAAGGCGCTTTTCAACGGCAGTCAGCGGAAACATCGGCATAGTGGTCAGAACAAGGGGATAGCCCTTTTTCTGCAAAATCTCAATCGCCTGCACCGCAAAGGGGTTTGCCACCACGTCTTTCCCGAGTGTGTCAAATTCATTGGCATAAAAACTTTCAAACAAGGGAATCCACACCTCACGACTCTCATCGATTTGCCCAAAGAAGGTGTCCCAAAAAACAGCGGCGTTGCTGCGCCTGCCTGCATGGTTCGACATCGCTTCTATTCCAGCAAAAAGCGCCGCGGTAAAACGCTGCTCATCAAGACCGTGCGACGCAACAAAGCGGGTAAGGAGCGCAAAATAGCTGCGCATGAACGTGCTTGTATCCATGGACAAAAGCGTGCCGTCCAAATCGAAGAAAATCGCCCGATATTGGGAAGAAGTCTGATTCATGTATTTCACCTCTCGTGTCGACGCAATACTATGCCTTTGGTAGTATAAAGCAGTTTAGAAAGGGCGTTTGGTTTCCTATGAAATTACTACTTCATGCTTGTTGCGGACCGTGCTCGCTTGAGCCAGTGCGTCTTCTTGTGCAAGAGGGGCACGACATCACTATTGCCTATATGAATTCAAACATCCACCCCGAACAAGAATACGCCCTGCGCCGCGATACGCTGCTTGCTTGGGCAAACGAAGAAGGCATTCCTGTTGTGGAAGGGGTGTATGACCCCGCTCTTTGGGGCGCAGCAATAAGCCCGATTGTTGAAGCCCCCGACTACGACCGCAGCGAGCGCTGCCGTGCGTGCTATCATCTGCGTTTCGAAGAAGCGGCGCGCTACGCAAAAGAACACGGATTTGAGGGAATCGCAACCACGCTTTCGGTGAGTCCGTATCAGTTCACAGAAGTAATTGCCGAAGAACTGCAAGACAGGGCACGCGCCTATGGTTTGGAAGTGGTGTTCAGAGATTTTCGCCCCCTGTATCAAGAAGCAACACGGCGTAGCCGCAGCTTAGGTATGTATCGACAGAATTTCTGCGGATGTCGCCTTTCACAAGATGAAGCGGCAGAAGAGCGCGAAGAACGCAAACGCGCCCGCAAAGCAGCAAAGGTAGCTAGTCCCGCGCCCAAGGAAGCAAGCACAAAGGCAGGCGCAAAAGCAAGCAAAGCAAGCAAAGCACCCGCTCCTGCATCAGGGGAAACAGCCATGTTCCTCAAAACAAGCGACTTCGACTATGTGCTCCCCGAAGAAAAAATCGCCCAAGAACCCGCGCGGGTGCGCGATGAATGCAAACTGCTTGTCATGAACCGCGAAAGCGGTGCGCTTGAAGATAAAATTTTCAGCGACATCTATGACTATATCCAACCAGGCGATGTGCTTGTGGCAAACGAAACACGTGTTATGCCTGCGCGTCTTTTCGGCACCAAGCACAAAACTAAAGGCAGTGCCGAACTCTTGCTCTTGCGCGAAGTTTTTGCCAAGCCCGCCACGGTGCCCACCACTGCACCAGATGCCTCACCCAATACAACCGCCTTATGGGAAGCGCTCGTTCGACCTGGCAAGCGTCTAAAACCAGGTGCGCGTATTGATTTTTGCGACGCGCAGGGAAAGGTGGTCTTACAAGCTGAAATCATCGATTGGGCGCGAGAGGCGCTCGAAGGTGAAAAGAACGCAAACGCCAACCCTGCCAACCTCACCAACCCTACCAATCCCGCCAATCTCACCGACCCCACCAACAAGGGCGAGCGTCTCGTAAGACTCTCTACCCCAAGCTGTAAAACCCTTGATGAAGCACTTCATCAGGTCGGACACACCCCGCTTCCTCCCTACATCAAAAACTATCACGGCGACGAAGAGCTGTACCAAACCGTTTTTTCCACGCAGGAAAAATCCGCCGCAGCACCAACCGCAGGACTTCATTTCACGCCCGAACTCATCGAGCGCATCAAAGCAAAAGGCGCCTACTTTGAAACGGTTGAACTTGAGGTGGGGCTTGATACCTTCCGCATTGTCGAAGAAGAAAATCCTGCGGCGCATCGCATCCATACCGAGTTTTACACGGTGCCTGACCGCGTGGTCGATGCAGTTACTGAAGCACACGAGCGGGGAAGCCGCGTGATTGCGGTAGGAACCACCAGCGTGCGCAGCTTAGAAAGTGCGTGGGATGCGCAATCGAGCACCTTGTGCGCCTGTCAGCACGAAGCAACGGCGCTCTATCTGCTCCCAGGCTCGCCCTTCAACGTGGTTGACGCGCTCATTACGAATTTCCACGTTCCGCGCTCGACCCTCATGATGTTAGTTTCTGCCTTTTCAACACGGGAAAACATCATGAACGCCTACCAGCATGCCCTCGAAACCGACTATCGCTTTCTTTCCTTTGGCGATGCCATGTTTATTGTCTAGCCACCCTCGCCACCCACCCCGCCACCACCCACCCCGCCGCCACCACCCCTGCCCGCACCCCGCCCGCCGCCCTCGCCACCACTGCGCTACGCCTCATCCCCCGATAAGCTCTGACTTTTCCTCTTAATTTGTGAATTCTAGCCCCAACTTGCCCTAAGATATCGTGTTTTTGGCTGTTCAAAACGAAGAGTTGTGGCACAATATGAAGGTTAGGTAAAAAGCAAGCCTTCCTACGACAAAAAGGCAAGGTAGAGAAAAGGATGATGCTTCGTCATGGTTGCTAAGCAAACGAAGAAAAAAACTCTTTTAGAGAGCGATAGACGCAATATTTGGCTGTTGGTGCTCGTTGCGTTTTTAGCAGTTGGCTCAATCTTTATGTTTGTGCCGCCCACAGAAAAAATCAATCAAGGACTCGATATCCAGGGCGGGCTTTCGGTCGTTCTTGCGGCAAAAGGAACCGATGGCGCTCAGGTCACTTCCGACGAAATGGAAAAGAGCCGTGCGATTATCGAAAGCCGCGTGAATGCGCTCGGCGCGTCAGAAACAGTTGTGCAGGTACAAGGCACCAACCAGATTCTCGTTCAAATCCCTGGCTTGTCCGACACTGAACAAGCGCTTGCCACCATCGGCAAGACGGGTAAACTCGAATTTGCCCGCCTTGATTCCTTTACCGACGAAGACGTTCGACAACAAATTGACTCGGGCGACATCTACGCGCAAGGCTATGTTACCGATGAATTCGGCACTCGACTCCCCACAGGAGAAACCGCATCGCTTACGGTTGAGGACGGAACCTATACGCCCCTTATTACAGGTGCGCACATATCAACGGTTTCTGTGGGGAAAGCCAACGAAACAGGAACCAGCTATTCGGTAAGCCTTTCTCTCAACAACGCAGGTTCGCAAGCTTTTGCGGCTGCCACAAGAGAACTTGCCCCCACAAAAGGAAAGATTGTCATCGTTCTTGACAACGAAATTCAAAGCGCACCAGCAGTACAGGGCGTTATTCCGAATGGGCAAGTCTCCATTACGGGTAACTACACGCTTGCGCAGGCACAATCGCTTCAAACCATTCTCGAAAGCGGTTCTCTGCCCGTTAGTTTTGAATATTCGCAAAGCCAGGTGGTAGGCCCCACGCTTGGTCAGGGCGCGCTTCGCTCAGGCGCTCTTGCCGCTGCCCTCGGTCTTTTGCTGGTTATGCTCTATCTTCTCTTCTTCTATCGAGGTTTGGGCTTTATTGCGGCGGCTGCCATGGTGGTGTTCGCCGTATTGTATTTGGGCATTTTAGCAACGCTTTCTGCCCTCGGGCTTTTCAGTCTTTCGCTTGCGGGTATCGCGGGCATTGTGCTTACTATTGGTATGGCGGCAGACTCTTCCATTCTCACCATTGAGCGATTCAAGGAAGAAATCCGCATGGGACGCTCGGTTCGGGCTGCTTCCATCACGGGTGTGCGCCACGCAATTCAAACCTCAATCGACGCCGACCTGGTAACCATGGTGTCGGCGCTGGCACTCTTTTTCTTGGCAAGCGCTTCGGTTAAGGGCTTTGGTATGACGCTTGCGCTCGGTATTATGTGCGACATTCTCATGATGCTGGTGTTCAAGGCGCCGCTCATTCGCCTGTTGGCTCCGCGCTCTATTTCCAAACACCCCGCTTTTTGGGGCACCAAAGAAAGCCTTGTGGCTTCAGGCGTATATCAGCAAGATAGCGAAGGTGTCGCAGAAACCGTAGAAACGTTTGAAAGGGAAAAGGAAACAGCCAAAACCAAGGAAACAGCCAAAACCAAAGTCAAGGCGACTTCGGCTCTTACAGCCAAACAGGCTGCGGTGTCGGTTCCTGGCAAGGATGCGCAAGAGCCTAAGTTGCGCGGGCGCTTCATTAAAAAAGACATTAACTTCTTAGGCTATCGCAAAATTTTCTTAAGCATCGCCGCAGTTCTCGTTGTGGCTTCGTTTGCGATAGCGGGCATCAAGGGCATGAACTTCGGCATTGAATTTGTGGGAGGCACTTCGGTTACCTTCCACGGCACCGAAAATGTTCAACTTGACGACATGCGTGCGGCGTTTGCCGAAGCGGGCGAACCCGATGCGGTTATCCAAACAACCTATGCCGACGGCGACAACGGCTTTTTGGTGCGCACCACTACCATGAGCGCCGAAACAGCTGCTGCAAGTGCGCGACAGGTGGCAGACAAGTTTGGTCTTTCAACCGATAATTTCGAAGTAACGACGATAGGCCCCGACTGGGGAACAAGCGTGGTGCGGGCATCCCTTATCGCGTTTTTGGTTTCGATAATTGTCATCATCATCTATATCGCGTTTCGCTTTGAATACAAAATGGGCATCACCGCCATTGTGTCGGTGCTCCACGTGCTCATCTTGATTATGGGCATCTACACCTTGTTTGGGCGAGAAATCAGCCCGAACACGATTGCTGCCTTGCTCACTATCTTGGGCTATTCCCTCTACGACAGCGTGGTGGTGTTCCATCGCATCGCTGACAACATGAAGGATTCCGACATCAAGTGTACCTTTATGAGCATGGCGAACCATTCCATCAATCAGGTGTTTATCCGCTCGCTTAACACCGTGCTTTCGTCGCTTATCCCCGTTGTTGCCATGTTGCTCTTTGGCGGAGAAACCTTGCGCGACTTTGCCTTTGCCATGACGGTGGGGCTTGTGTGTGGTGCGTATTCGTCCATCGCTATCGCAGCACCGCTTTATTCGATGTGGAAAACACGCGAACCGCAGTTTGCGAAACTGGCTAAGAAGTACGGGCCCGAAATCGTTCGTTTTGAATTTGCGCGCCCGAACCTGTCGGGAGTACAACCTGCGTTTGCAGGCATGTCGGGTGCAAAAAACGCCGCAGTCAGTATTGCCGCGCAGGACAACAAAGCAGGAGTCGCAGACAAAGAAGGCGCAAGCGGGCAGGGAACAAAGCACAAAAGCAACCACCACTACCGCCGCAAGAAAGACTAACGCACTCTGTCATTGCGAGGAACGCAGTGACGAAGCAACCTAGTCGTTGATAGGCAGGTTGAAGATTGCGGGTCAAGCCCGCAATGACGAAGGTGACGAAAACAGGAAAGGGAATGTGATATGAGGCAAGGAAGCGCCCCTCACTTTTGCCCTCCGATTGAAGAGGGTCTTGTGTTCACCTTCGAGGACGAAGAAGGCTCTTTAGTCAACCTCGAATTCTTGGGGTTGATTATCCACAAGAAAAGAAAGTACGGCTTCTTCTTTCCTGTGACCGAGGATATTCCCGCTGGTTCTTCAGGCGAGGTCTTGCTTTTGGAAGTAACCGAAGTCGACGAAGAGGGGCAGCCAACATCTTTTGAACTGGTTGAAGATGAAGCTATTGCCCAAGAGGTGTACGACGATTTTCGTCAGGCCACTAAAAGTCTCTACGATTTCGGAGGGTAATTTAGAAGGGCCGTAATAAAGCCGTAAGAAATCTGTAACAAGCCTGTAAAAAGAGCGCACTTGCTATTTATTTTGACGGGTGCTAGAATAATCTCACTAGACGGGTGGGTTTTCATTTGTAACGGTTATGCGATTAAGCAATAAGTCGGCTTTGTCGCGTGCGTTTGTTTAATGCGTTTAACGGGCCTAAGCGTTTAGTTTGCAAAGCTTCAAAGGGGATAGCTTTGCGGGTGGATTTTGGATATTAAAAATTAAATAGGATAGAGGCAACGACCTAGCTAGGGATAGCGGTCAGGGGATGGACTTGTTGCGGGTATGCGATGCATACAAAAGCAAAAGTCTGTATTGGTTGGATATTTGGATGGGTGGAACTTCCAAATACCGCAGGTTGTAGGAGGCTCTTCATGAGTGTGTCGCCGAAACTACAAACTAATAGTATTTTTGCATGCTTACCTTATGGGGCAGCAGAACTTGTCGTTGAGAAGGAATCTTCTTTCTCAACGAACAAGTCTGCTGCCTCTTTTTCATTTTGTTCTTTGGTCCGTCCCGTTGTCGACGCCTTTTTAAAAGAGGCAAAAAAGTTGCAACGGACGCTTTGAGGTAAGTTAGGAAGGGGTGTGTATATGTTTAATAAAAAAGGAGAAAAACGAGGAATGCGCGCTTTTGTGCAGGTAATCGTTGCGGCACTGCTAGTGGCGTCTTGGCCAGGCTTGCTTTCGATCGGCCCGTCAGGTGCCTATGGTGCAGAATCGGGCGATATCATTAGCTTTGAGATGGTCAACCCTGTCTATACCGCATGGGTAGAACTGGGAACTTCTCGAGATGCGCTGGATTTACCCGAAACACTGCGGGCAGTATGTGAACTTCCGAAGCCCGAAAAGGCTGACGAAGCCGCCGCAAAAGCCGCCGCAAACGGCGAGCTTATTGCTGCCAGTGAAACCTTTGTCTCGGTCACGGTCGCCGTAAACGCTCAAGGCGAAGGCGAAACCGTCAAGGTTGATAAAAGCGCTCAAGAGGGCTTTGTGCAAACCGCACCCGTGCCCGACGAAGACGAAAACTTCGATTATTACTGGTACGGTTATGTTGCTCCGCGCGGCGAAGAAGAACTGCGCGCCGCAGACGAATTGGTCATTTATACCATCTATTATGCTGACGAAACGCGAGCCTACCGCGTCCATGGTACTTACAATGGCGCAGACGAAGGTTTCTACGCATGCGACAAACAGGGCACCATCTTTGGTGTTGTGTTAGATGTTCCTGTTACGTGGAAGGGCAGTTATAAGGCAAGCCAAGAAGGAACCTATTCCTTTACCGCGCAGATGAAGGGCTTCAAATTTGATGGGGAAGTCCCCTTTGCCGAGGTAACCGTTCTTGACGAGGACTTAAGCCCCCACGAGCATGATGGGGATTGCGACCACGAAGACGAAAACATCTTGGGCGACGAAGCGCAAGCGCAAGAACAACCGAATGCGCCTGAGCAAGAAAGCACTCTTGGGCCACTGGCTGTTGAATGCACATGCGAAAACGGACTGCACGATGCAGCAAACGCTGAATGCCCCGAATACAATTCCGAAGCAACCTTTGCTCTTGATGAAGGTATTGAAGTTGAATACGCACAATCCTTGGGCGAAGAAAATCTTATCGCGCCCATGGAAGCTGAATTGGGCGAAGGCATATCTATTATGCCGATGGGCATTGGCATCAACGGCGGCGGTACGAACGACATTGCTCAGGATGACTGGATGCTCACACGTGCGCCTACGGTTGGCAACGGAGACTACTACAATTCGCAATACAGCAACAACGTCCGTCTCCCAGCTTCCTGGATTAATTATGTGAATACCATCTGGCATAACAAGGGCGTAAACAAATTCGACTGGACAGATCCAGCTGACACAGGCGCTCACATGTATAACGGGGTTCGCTGGGCTTGGAAGGGCACGGTTGGAAATGGAAACAATGGTGCAGCAAACAAGAACAACAACAACACCACTATCACGCCAACAACCGACCCTCTCTGTATTCCAACCTACACGGGAACCAACCCGAGGGTGTATACGGTTTATTCTGGCGAGCAGCTGAGATGGGTTTTGTCGGAAACCACAAACACCAGCACAACTGCTATGACCGTTCAACTGGGTGCGAATATCGATTTGAACGGCAACAACTTCAACTGGGGACTGGTCCAGCGCACCATTGCTGGCACGGTTACCCTGACCAGTACACCCGGCAACCATTTTACTATCTATAACATGGGCATCCTCCAGACCACCTTTGGCAATGCTGCGGGAACACCTGCCGCTGGTGGCGACAGCGTTGGGCTGTACAACTCGGGCAGAAATTCAACCGACTCTGGAGTAGACGATGCGACACGAAACTTTCAGCGTTTCTCAATGGAAACCTGCAAAGTTGTTGCGGGGCAATCACTGGGCTACGTAGGCTCGGATGGTGTTATGAGGATTGCGGGTTCTTCTGTTCTTGGCCAGCACTCAGCGCAGCGGGGAACCGTGAGCGATGTGCATGTGCTGAAGTCTTTGGTCTTTGGTGTGCGTCAGGATTACCCAAACCAGCAAGGACCCATAAATGGTTCCCAGGGTTCAGGGTCAACCCTCGGTACCCAGTTGTTCATGACTGGCATCTCGAATGATTCCACCGTATCGAACTCATCGACCATTAGCAACTGTTCTGTGGAGGGCGGTTTTGTCTACGGGCGCGAACACGTCGTCAGCTTTATGCGCGGAATAAGAAACGGCACCGTGAGCAATTGCTATGCGGTGGATAACCTCATTTGCGGCACAGCACAACATTCGGCAGCCTTCATGTCTTGTGGAACGAGGGGCACCAGCGCTACCGTCACGAACTGCTTTTCTTCAGCAGAGATGTATGGTGGCTTGCAGGTCTCAGGTTTTATTGCCTTTTACGACCCAAATAACATTACCGACTGCTATTCAACGGGCAAGCTGGAAGGCTATCAGTATCTCGGCGGCTTTTATACAGCGGCAAATTCGGGTAACGGCGTTGCCATTGAGCGTTGCTATTCCACAACGCTGGTTGGCCTGCGTACCAACCCTGCTTGCCAAGGTGGTTTTTATGCGGACATGTATAACGGGCAGGCTGCTGGTGCAACGGCACAAACAAGAACAGGCCACATGTTGAGGAACGTCTATGCGGCGGGCGAAGTTGGCAACTACGACGTAAACCTCAACGCTCCTGCCAGCGTAGGCGGCTTTGCTTCTATGAAGCACGACCTAAGCAGAATTGTGAGCAATACGGCTAATGGCTCTGATGCTCTCAGCGTGAGAATTCAGTATTGCTACTACGACAAACAAACCACCGCCATGCGTGAATGGACGGTTGGAACAGATAAAAACTACATGGCACAGTCGTTCACCGACACGAACGTGAGCTCCGCCTACAACGGTGTGCGCGGGGTCTTGACCTCCAGCACCATCAAAGCGGGAACAGGGCTTGCGAGCGGTAGCTATGGAACTATAAGCGATCTTGGTTTTAGGGGCTTTAGTAATAACACGCTGTGGAGCTATCAACCGCAGCACTACCCGCAACTCAGGTCGCATGCCGCCCCCACAACAGGTGACGGCTGGTTGGCAAAAGAACTTGCCACAGTAGAAGCCTGGTCTAAGGCGTCCACCGCAACCGTGTTCTTGGATACCTGGAAAGAAGGCTATGAATGGGATAGTAATGGTGTGCGCACCCCGGAAAAAACAACCTGGAACTCACGTCCCGGTGGAACCAACCATGAAGGTGGCATCTACACCTATGACACCGTGCGCGACATCATCACCGATTTTCCGGTTACTAAGATTGCTGCCAACGACACAGCTTGGACGAAGCAAATTCCAGGTGGCGCACCTTCTTGGGTGTCGGGTTGGCATGGCGGCTTTCAAACCACCGACCACATTTTTATTAACGACGACATCGGACACGTAAGCATCGAACATCCTGGTCTTGACTGGTATGACGTAAGCGAATTTGTCGCGGGCAAAAAAGGACATCGCCCCTTACGCCTGATTTCGTATATGAGTGTGGATGCAGGCGAAGACCAGACCATCATGTCGGGAGATACCTACAACCACCGCCTGGATGTCGAATTGGCGATGATGGATAACTTAAAAGACAACATGGTTGTGGGGATTGACGATGCTGAAATTTGGTCTGAGTCACTCGACATGGGTTATCCCAGCGAAAGTCCGATGCTCACTCCAACGTATCCGTTGGTAGCAAACCCAAGTGCTCATACGACGGATTACTATTTCGCTCCAACCGACGTAACGCACTTTACCGCCAGTCAGGGTGCGTGGGTAAATACCGACATCTGGCGCGCAAAGAAAGACCCCACGGGTGAATTCTATGTGGACAAAGATGGCAACGCGCTCACCGAGGACTACGACCCGATATACGGCGATATACAGCTCGTGCCTCAATACCTTATTGGGGTGGTGGGACCTGCAACCAATAACGACACCACGCTTGACGAACAAATGTGGAACGGCGAAAAGCCCCTTTACAGCGGCATGGCCAGTGAAAATAAATATATCGTTACCTACTACTGGGTATTGGCAGACGGGCGCTATCGCGTTGACGAAAAGGTCATCACCATCAAGCCAGGCGAATACGATTTGAATGTAAACGTGTTCAATTCACGCACCAATGCCCCGACCGACACGGTATTAGAACCAATGGCAGCTCCCGATGATGAAGATGTACGGGGATACACCTATACGGGAACTACGGCGCAACACGCCGAAGCACTCGAAAACACTCAAGCCACCAATATGGCAGGAGCCTGGAAGAAGGCAAACGAGGGCGTTAAGGTCAAGAAAATTGAGCTCATCATGCGCGAACTCGATGGCTCAGTTGCGGGTACAGCTGAAATAAGTGGGGCGAACCTTGTTGAAGGAGCCGAAATAGAAATTCCGCTCGACTATTACTTCTTCGAGGAACTTCCTGATACCAATTCAGGCATCATCCACACCGTTATGCACCATGCATCCGCCACGGTTACCTATATTGTGAAGAAGGATGACCAGGGTGGTTACTACCTGCACTTTAACAAGATGATAAATCCGCCGACGGGAGAAGCTGGGTATGTACAGCTTCACAAGGATGATTCGAACATCGAAACAGACAAGGAAACCTACGTCAACGATATCGGGCATCACATCACCATTAACTTGTACGTTGATGAGATTAACGAGATTTTGATTGAGAAGAACTTAACCGAACCCGCAAAAACTGATGAAACTTTCGTGTTCAAAGTTGAATATTGCGGCAACGACGAAGAGCCAGGTGCTGTGGAGCGCACGATGTATGCGGTTGTTACGATTGAGGCAGGCGAAACCTATGGATACGCCACGTTCGTAGACATGCCTTACGGCTTCTACACCGTGACCGAACTTGAGTCCAACTGGACCTACACTTTGGTAGCCGAACGCCTCGAGTCTGACCATGTTTCCGAAGCACTCATTGACGAACAGAATCAAAGCGTGACGCTTTGGGCGGAAGACTCAAGCGCACTGTATACCTATTGGAATACGCGCGAGGACACACCGTGGGTCTTTGCCAAGAACACGATTACTAATTACATGCCCTCGATTGACGAATACTAAGAAAAGCAAGGAGGTGTAAAGCCAGATGTTGAAAAGACAAGAACAACTTTCATTTGAACAAGCTTCGTTTGAGCAGCTCGAGCGGTCCGCATGGACAAAAGATCGGGGTCAAAGGCGCCCAAGCGTGAGCAAAACGAAGCGCCCCCGTATTGCCCTTATCTTGCTACCCCTGCTCGCCGTACTCGGACTGAGCACGATGGCTTATCTTTATGCGTTGACTAACGCCGAGATAAACGTATTTGGCATCGGAAAGACAAGCGTTGAAATCGAAGAACGTTTTACGGGATGGGACACCAAGCAAGTACAGCTCGCTATGGGTACTGGTTCCGATTACGTTCCTGGAGTTGCTCGCGCCCTGATAGTGCCCTACATCACGGATGCAAATGGCAACTACATTGCTTGTGATTTGGCTGATTTCAGCTTGCCGATTGACAATAAGATGGACTTAGGCGATGTCATACTCGAATTTGCGAGCGACTGGGCAACCAACTGGACTTATGGCGACGATGGCTATTTCTACTATAACCATGTGCTCTACCCCACAACCGCGAACGGAGCAAACAAGACAAGCGTCTTGTTGACCAAGGTTTCTTTGAGCGAAGCGGCACTTGAAAAGTACGGCGAAGACGCTCAAATAAACATCGAAGTATTGGCCGACATCTTGCAAGCAGAAGGCAACGCTCCAAGCGAATGGGGCTTAAGCGCCGACATGACAACTGGCACAGTTGTGAAACTTTAAGGAAAGGAGGGGTAAGAAATGAAAACAAAAAAACGCACAACCCTGATTTTACTCTCCTTGGCATTTGCCGTTGTCGCCCTCAGTGCCCTGGCAATCACCGTTGCCGCTTTGGGGTCTACGACAAGCGCACAGTCCAACATGTTTTCTCCTACAGAAAACATCACGGCACGCTTGAGCGAACCCAACTGGGAAGCGGCAGAGGGCATCAAATTGGTACCAGGCAAAACCGTGAAGAAGGACCCGATGGTTACGAATACGTCTGAAATTGATGAATACGTAGCAATTCGTTTGACCTTCATCCACGAAAACGGAAGCGTTATGGACTCTGCTACGGCAACTGAACTTTTGAAGTGGCTTGAAATCGACTGGTCAAATCAATGGGTATTGATAGACGGTGCGCTTGAGCCGAACGTGAATCACCCGCTTGTGTTTTACTACACCGAAATCGTGAGCCCAGGACAAACGAGCATACCGCTTTTCAACGAAGTATACGTTTGCAATAAATACGACACACCAGCGCTGAGTGAAGAAGCACTTGATTTTCTGGTGGGACTCGGGCAGTTCAAGATAAAGGTTGAAGGTGCTGCGATACAAACGCAAAGCTTTGCAAGCGCAGCAGATGCGGGACGCGCTCTCAGCGGGCTTTTCCCAGCATAGACAAGGGCTACAAAGCTTATATGAGCCAAAAGAAATCGGCTTGAGGCTTTTATAGATAGAAGTTAGATAGAAGTAGAAGTAGAAAGTAGTTTTAGGAGGCTGAAAATGATGCAAGACAAGACAAAGAAAAAACGGTTGGTTATAACCCTTTCGGTTGTGCTCGTAGCGCTGGTTGCTCTTGGCGCCACCCTGGCATACCTGTCAGCAATGACCGACCAGAAGGAAAATGCGTTTTCCTTCGCAGAAAACATCAAGGGCAAGATTGATGAGCCGAACTGGAAACCTGAAGAAGCAGAGAACTTGACACCAGGCAAAGAAGTAGCGAAAGACCCCATGATTACCAATGTAAGCGACAATGGGGTAGATGAATACGCCGCTATTCGTCTGAACTTTACCGACGGTCATGGCGCTCTTCTCTCCGATGATCCTGGCGACGCTAACTATGTAGGACGCCTGCTGCGCCTGCTCGACATCAGCTGGAACACCGCCGATTGGGAACTGGCTGACGTTGCTATGGACGGCAAGGTTGAGCAAGTGTGGGTTTACAAAGAAATGCTTGCTGCAGGAGAAGTTTCAACACCGCTGTTTAATTCGGTCACGATTAAGCCCGCCTTTACTACCGCTGACCTTGCTGCAGACCCCACGCTTGATTGGGAAACGGAATACGCTTGGTTGGCAAGCATTGCTATGGATCACACCGATTCATGCTATGTGTACGGAGCCTGTGAGTGCGACCCCACCTATCGCCATCATGTGAATTGCGCAATCTATGGCGAAGATGGTGCGGAACTGATTGCCGAGGGCGGCACGCTCGACGATGTTAAGTGCGACTGCGTACCCGTGGAAATTCACGCATCAGGCTGCCCCGCAAACATCGCTTCGCTGAAGCCCAACTGCGGACACACGGGTGAAGGCATTGACGGATTCCAAATTATCGTTCGCGGCGCGGTTGTACAAGCTGGTGTTGATGGGATGACTGCGTATAACGCACCTGCCACCATTGAAGCACTTCTCGCTTTGTTTGAAGCCAACAAATACGTTGCGGCGTAGAAATTAAGCAAGAAAAAGACTTGAGAAAGGACTGAACGACCATGACTAAGAAGAAAAAATATATCATTGCACTATCGGCAGTATTAGCTCTTACGCTGGCAGCGGGACTGACATTCGCCTACCTGTTCACCAAGACCGACGAACTGACCAACATGTTTACCTTCGGAGACAACATCAAGGCAGAAATTAGCGAGCCAAACTGGGTGCCAGAAGATGCTGAAAATCTGACTCCTGGCAAGGTAGTGGACAAAGACCCGCAAATCACCAATACGTCTGAAAATGACATCAGTGAATGGGTTGCAATTCATCTGACCTTTACGGATGGAAAAAATGCACCGCTCGGTGATGCCGATTTAGCACGCCTGCTTACCTTAATCGAGATTGACTGGAATACGGCTGACTGGGCAATCGCAGATGCTGGTATGACTGATGCGGTCGAGCAGGTTTGGGTATACAAGTACGAATTGGTGCCTGGCGACGACACCGCCCCTCTCTTTGAGACGGTGACCATCAAAGACAGCGTTACTTCTGATGATTTGGCTTGGCTGAAGAACGAATTGGAAGGTTTCAACATTGTACTAATCGGTGGAGCGGTACAATACGATGCGTTCGATACGCTTGCTGATGCCACGGTGGCTCTGCTCGATTTGTTAATCTAGAAAAATTTTTCAAGGACTGAAGAGGAATGTTGATGAAAGTTATTAAAAACATATTGTTTTGGGTGGCTACGATAAGTTTGGTGATTGCAATCGCTTTGGTTGCGCTCACCAGGCTTGGTGGGGTGGAGTTTCGCGCGGTTGCAACAGGCTCCATGACCCCTGAAATCCCCGTGGGTTCCTTGGTGGTTGTTGTCCCAACAGCGGCTGAGAATATCCAAATAGGTGACGATATCACCTTCGTAACAAAAGGCGACATTGTTGTTACCCATCGGGTGGTAGCCATTGACCGGGAAAAGAATGAATTTACTACTTGGGGTATTGCGAATGCAAGAAGTGCCGTTGACGCACCTTCGCGCTACGAAAATATCATCGGAGTCGTAAAGCTTCATATTCCTGGTGCGGGAATGCTGCTTGTTTGGCTGTCCACTCTCCAAGCTAAGATTTTGGTAGCAACGGGCATTGTTGCGCTGTACCTGCTCTATTGCATTGTGAGAATAGTGGGCAGAAAAGATGAGCCAATCAACGCTAACGAGAACAACAAACCTTCATCAGATGCATGAGCATGATACGTATAACAAGGAGAAATACCATGAGAGAATTTTTTGCCAATAAAAAAGCACTGAGCCTTACCGCGCTAGCGGTGGCATTAGTGGCTGCTTTGGCGTATGCTTCAACGTTGGCATTTTTCACCGACTATGATGAAGTGGAAAATGTGTTCACCATGGGAAACATTAAAATTGGGATTGAAGAACCTAACTGGGAAGACGGAGACGGGCTTGACCTCGTGCCGGGGAGCGTTCGGGAAAAAGACCCGACCGTGACCGCCCATGAAGGACAAAGCTACATGCGGGTTCGCATGGAATTGGTTGACGGTGCCAACGGCGCTTTGATAACCGATGCCGAGCGCATCAACCTTATTTTGAGCACGCTGTTCTTTGATAAGGCGTACGGAAGCGCCAACCCCACCATTGCCGTTAACGACGTGTATTCCACGCAGCAGTTAGAAGCGCTTGTTTCTGCGGGCAAGATTTATGCCGAATACAACAAAGATGATTTTGTCTTTGCAGGAAATGAAGCTGGCAAGCCAGGAGTGCGCTACTACAACTACAAGGAAATCTTCGATGCGGCCGTTCCTGATATTGCGGTGCTTTTCACCAATGTAGTGATTCCTAAAGAGTGGAGCAATGAAGAAATTTGTACCCTGCATGGCTCTAGCTATGAAGTGTTGCCCAATGGCACGGTTGAAATAACGGCGCCAGGCAGCGGATACAAGATTATCTTGAAGGCGGAAGCCATACAGGCAGCCGAAATGCCTAACGCAGCCACTGCGTTTGCAGCACTCAACGAAGCCACGGGTGTAGTTTTGGCTTAGTGATTGTAAGAATTACGAGATTCGTATAAGAGTTCGCAGAAGGGCTCGGGCAGCATGAGTGTGAGTATAAATATAGTAGGTATGACTGTTCGAGCCTAAGCGAGTACCTGTTTGAGAGATTTTAGATGAGGAGGTGATTGGTGGATGTATAAGTTCAAAGTTCATTTTGTAGTAGCAGCGTTGGCGATACTGTTCGTGGTTTCAGGCATAGGGACAACCTTTGCCGCAGTGAAGTATATCGGCGAATCTGTTCATGTCATCGATACGGCGGGCGTAAATGCGCGCATCGTTGAAGAATATGTTGGCGCCAAGGATGTTTTTCCTGGTGCCACGGTAGACAAGGTTGTCAACGTGCAAAATACGGGCACGAGCGATGCTGTTGTGCGCGTTAAGATTGAGAAGAGCTGGGGAGAGCCGCTCCAAGGAACGAATCAAGCGCTCGCTCCTCTTCCCACCGACAATATCACCATAGTGTATAACGATGAATACTGGCGCTATGATGCCAACGATGGTTACTTCTATTACCTGGGCGTTTTGAAGCCAGGGGAAAGCACTCTTGAGCCGTTGTTTAGGTCCTTTAGTATTGCCAGTGATATCGGCAATGAATATCAGGGGCTTGAAGCCTTTATTACGGTGAAGATGGAATGTGTTCAAGCCGCAGGAGATGGTCCTTCTCTTTGGGGCAAGACGCTTGAGTATCTCGGTGCACCGACGTATGTGTCTGACCCAGGTACGCCGATAGTTGCGCGTTCGACCTTTACGGGAGGGGAACCTAACTTTGTTTTCCATCCTGAAAACAGCGATTTGTTCGCCAATTTCAAGAACCTCGTACCAGGAGAAACCAGGTCACAAACTATTGAAGTTGCCAATGCGTTTGACCGCGAAGTAGAAATATTCTTGCGTGCCGAAAACATCGAACAGATAAGCAATGACCCCGAAACGCTGGCGCGCATTAACAAACTTTTGCAAGAATACGTTTCTATTATTGTTACCGATGAAAGCGGCAGGGTTATCTACGACGGTCCGATATGGGGCAACCCGTATGGCGATGCGTCCAATCCTGAATCGATGCGCTATGACATCAGTTTGGGTATGTTTGCGCCCGAAGAATTGAAGAGGCTCAACGTTCAGATGAGGGTTGATCCTTCGATGGGCAATGAATATCAAGACCTTCTTGGATTGATAAAGTGGATTTGGACGGCAGAATTGGCCGACGATCCGCCACCACCGCCCCCGCCTGAGGAACCACCTCCTCCGCCAGAGGAGCAGCCGCCACCCGAGGAACCATCTGCGGTTGAACCTCCCGTAGTTGAACCTCCTGCGAAAGTCTCGCCAAAGACTCCGCCGCCGACGGTGGCTCCGAAAACTGGCGACACAACCACGATTTGGCTTTGGGGCTGCTTGATGGCTGTGAGTGGATTGACACTGGGGCTTGTGCTGTTGTTTCAAAAGCGGCGCAAAAATGAAGAACCAACGCTTTAGACTCGTTGCGCGAAAGAAAGACTAACGTTGTAGGCTTTGCGAGAAAAAAGCGAGGTGAAATGACTCGGTTCCCCGATAGCGGGGGACCGAGTTTTTTGTTATGCGGCTATTCGTCGCAGTGCTCCTCGCAATGACAACTCGCAATTTTTAACGCCGCACCAACCTATGGCGACTCGAAGCCACCCAGGCGGCGGCTCCCGACCCTCACGTTGATAAGCCCGTCCTTCAAGAATTGATTTTTGTGCAAGTACGCTTTACAATATAAGCACAAATATCAAATCAAGGAGTATGTTCTATGTCGCTACCAAACAGCCTTCAATCAGTCTTGGAACAAAACGATGGAACAATTACTACCGCCCAAGCAAATAAAGTCGGCGTTTCAAACGAACGCTTGCGCTTACTCGCAAAGGCGGGCGAATTGGAACGACCCTCGTTTGGGGTTTATGCTTTGCCCAATGAATTTCAAGATAGAATGCATATCCTTCAATTACGCCGCTCGAAAATTATCTATTCGCACGAAACGGCTCTGTTTTTACATGATCTTACCGACCGCGACCCTACTACTTATGTCGTCACCGTGCCAACGGGCTATAACGCCACACGATTGCGAAAAGACGGATTACGGGTGTTTAGCGTCAAGCCTGAACTGCACGAAGTTGGAGTAACGCAACTTCCTACGATGTTCGGACACAGTATTGCCGCCTATGATTTGGAACGAACAATTTGCGATTGTCTGCGCAGTCGAAACCACATGGACATCGCAGTAGTGACCGATGCAATCAAGCGCTACGCCAGGCGACGCGACAAAAACCTGAACACACTTATGCAGATGGCAGAAGTTTTTAATGTCACAAAGCTGTTAAAAAGTTATATGGAGGTGCTCTTGTGAAAACAGCAACCCAAATCAAAGCTCTTGTGCGAAACCGTGCAAAAGCTAAAAACGTGGAAGCCGAAACAATTCTGCGGAGTTTTATGATGGAACGTTTCTTGGAGAGAGTCTCAGTCTCAGACTATAAGGACAACTTCATTCTCAAAGGTGGCATGCTTATTGCTGCAATAGTTGGTATTGAAACTCGAACCACCATGGACGTGGACGCCACAATAAAAGGCAACGCGCTCAGTCAAGCCGAAGCAGCTACTTTCGTTGAAAATGTATTGAATGTCTCTGTTGATGACGGCGTTTCTTTTGCTGTTCGCAGCATCGAGGAAATACGAGATGACGTGGACTATCCTGGCTTTAGAATTTCAATAGAAGCCGTTCTCGAAAAAACACGCCAAATGCTTAAGGTTGATATAACAGCGGGGGATTTTGTTACGCCAAGAGAAACCGAATATAGGCTTCCGCTGATGTTTGAGGATAGAACAATTAGCATCATGGCTTATAACTTGGAAACGATTTTGGCAGAGAAACTTGAAGCCATTATTTCCCGTGGCGCTACAACTACTCGAATGAGAGATTTTTACGATATCTATATCTTAACGACTACACAAGTATTTGACGAAGCCACGTTTTACGCAGCGTTAAAAAAGACAGCCGAGAAGCGAGGCACGATTCTGCAAATGGCGAATCTCCAATCTGTCATTCAAGTAATTGAAGAAAACTCCCTTTTGAAAGACCACTGGCAGCGATATAAAAAGAGATTTGCTTATGCCAGTAACGTTTCGTGGGAAATGACTATTGAGGCGCTCCGAAAACTGTCTCAAAACCTTCCAGAATTTCCAACATAAAAAATCAGGGTGGGAGCCGCCGCCCGAAAGCCTTCAACAAAGCAACGGTAGGTGCGGCGTTAAAGATTGCGGGCTCTGACCCGCAATCTTCAAGCCCGCAATCTGCAACCGTGCATCAACCCAACATCGGCGATTATGTGCCGCAATGAGAAAAAGGGCAATGTGAGGCAAAGATTGTGGGGGAATGGTGCAGGAAGCATTTCCCGACAAGGTTTATGGGTTTTTGCCTTCTGAGCAGGCACGTCAAATCACTTCTGCATACTTTTATGAAGTTTACTGGGCTTTTATGCAGACTTTCTTATGTTTTTGGCTTGTTATTCATTTTAATGGCTGCTAGAATATGCATACTAGATGGGTAGGTTTTCGCAGATAATGGCTCAGAAATAAGCGAAGAGGCTTTGTAGAAACGCTTCATCGCTGCTCCTTTCTCGAATCAAATATTGCTGAAACTCCGTTAGAAAAAACAATCAAATAGGCTAGAGATACCGAACAGGCTAGAGGTAGTGGTTGGGGAGCACAGGCTTTCCGCTCTACCTTTATTTTATAGGTACGCAGAAAAACTCGAAGTCCCCAAAAGGTAGCTTATTTGGATCGCTCAGGCCTTCCAAGTAACACAAGTTATTGGGGGCTTTTTTCATGGGCGCGTTACCAAAGCCACAAACAAATAATAATTTTGCGTGTTCGCATTTTGGTGCGGCAGGATTTTTTGCGGGAAAGAAGCCCTCTTTCACGGCGAACAAACCTGTCGTTTTTTGTTTTTTACCCTGTCATTATGCCAATTCCCTTTAGGGAAATGAGGGAACTGGCAAAAACTGCAAGAGGTGCTTTGAGGTAAGTTAGAAAGGAGTGTGTATATGTTCGCTCGAAAAAGAGAAAAGCGAGGAATACGCGCTTGTGTGCAATTAGCCGTTGCGTTAACGCTGGTGATTTCTTGGCCTGGATTGCTGCCGAACAGCTTGACAGGTGCTTATGCTGCGGATTCAACTACTATCATCGGCTTTGAGAGAAAGATTAACCCCGTCTATACCGAAGGGGTTGAATACGGAACCGCACGCGATGCGCTAGGTCTTCCGAAAACATTGCGAGCGGTATGCGAAATTGCCGAAATCTCTCAAGTAGGCTTTGTGCAAACCGCACCTGTGCCTGACAAAGAAGATAACTTTGACTATTACTGGTATGGATACGTTGCCCCGCGCGGCGAAGCTAATCTGCGCTTTAGTGGTGAACTGGTCATCTATACCATTTACTATGCCGACGGAACCCAGGCTTTTCGGGTGCAC